>Ga0316205_10000075_pt1 | contig 224384 bp, 209 predicted proteins | sample 3monthpyrite_MG_FD_204941 | JGI IMG/M metagenome (GOLD analysis project Ga0316205, IMG submission 204941) | Microbial mat bacterial communities from mineral coupon in-situ incubated in ocean water Damariscotta River, Maine, United States -... | ecosystem: Environmental > Aquatic > Marine >... | reverse complement strand
GCGTTTTAACCAACGGAATCGTTACTGTTTTTCCGAACGGAGAATTGGTAAGACACATGAATATTAAAGATGGTTATGCGTTAAAAACTGCTGTTGATGCTGGATTAAATGTGTGTATTATTTCTGGCGGAAATAACGAAGGTGTAAGAACTCGTTTAAAAGGTTTGGGCATTAAAGATATTTACTTAGGTGCGCACGATAAAATAAAACAATACAACGAATTGTTAGAAAAACACAATTTACAACCAGAAAATGTGTTGTATATGGGAGATGATATTCCAGATTACCCGGTAATGGAATTAGTTGGAATGCCTTGTTGTCCTAATGATGCAGCTCCAGAAATTCAGAAAATTTCTAAATATATTTCTAATAAAAAAGGAGGCGAAGGTTGTGTACGTGATATTATAGAACAAATCTTACGTGTACAAGGAAAATGGAGTGGAAATTTTGATGCGAACTATAATTAAATAATTGTTGATTCGTTTATTTGTTTATTTGTTTATCTGTGGCAAATTGAAGTTTTAGAACTGACTGTCACTTCGAGTAATTTTTCTAAAAAATGAAGAAAAATTGTATTGAGAAGTCTTATAAAAAACAATCAAGGACTTGCGTTTTATAATTATTTCCTTTTAACAGAACCCGCTTTAATATCGATTAGTTTTTTTCTTCTAACATCGGTACAAAAGCAACATCTCCAAGTTCATGTTTTTCAAACTCTTTAGGAGATTTTCGGATAAATAAAGTCATGATTTGTTTATCATCTCCAACCGGAATTAATAGCTTTCCCCCTACTTTTAATTGTGATAATAATGGTTTTGGCACAAACGGTGCACCAGCTGTTACAATAATTTTATCAAATGGTGCCATTTCAGGGAGTCCTTTATAACCATCTCCAAAAATTAATTTCTTTGCTCTATAACCCAATTTTGGCAAGAATAGTGAGGTTCTTTTAAACAATTCTTTTTGACGTTCAATAGAATACACATCGGCTTGCATTTCTAACAAAACTGCTGTTTGATACCCTGAACCTGTACCTATTTCTAAAACTTTATCCCCAGCTTTTATAGCCAATACTTGTGTTTGAGAAGCAACAGTATACGGTTGTGATATTGTTTGCTCTGCAGCAATTGGAAACGCTTTATCTTGATAAGCATGTGCTTCAAAACTAGAATCTATAAACAAATGCCTTGGAATTTTACAAATTGCTTTAAGTACAAGTTTATCTGTAATTCCTTTGGCTTTTAATACGTCAGCTAATTGCTTTCGAAGCCCTTGATGTTTGTGAGTATCTTTCAAGAATAGTGAAATTTTGAAGACCTAAAAATACTAATTAATATAAAAGAATAGCTATAAAATTGTATCTTTGTTAGCGATTAAATTTTTATAAAAAAAAGTCAAAATAATTGTCTGTTCGAGCGCAGTCGAGAACTACTTAGGCAATTTAATTATTAACCTCTTGACTGCGCTAGAGTAGACATTAAATACAATCAATATGCTAAAAGTAGGTGTTCTTGGCGCTGGTCATTTGGGAAAAATACATCTTCGTCTATTACAACAATCAAAAAAATATAACTTAGTTGGGTTTTACGATCCATTTACAGAAAATGCACAAAAAGTAGCCAAAGAGTTTGGATATAATTTATTTAACTCGGTAGAAGAGTTACTTGATGCTGTTGATGTTATAGACATTGTAACTCCGACTTTATCACATTTTGAATGTGCTATACAAGCCATAGAGAAAGGAAAACATCTTTTTATAGAAAAACCAATTACCAATACTTTAAAGGAAGCTGAAGCTATACGAATGTTAGCAAGTCAAAAAAAAATTCGTGGACAAGTTGGTCATGTAGAACGTTTTAATCCAGCTTTTACTGCAGTTAAAGACATGATCGAAACTCCGATGTTTATAGAGACGCATCGTTTGGCGGAATTCAACCCGAGAGGAACTGATGTTCCTGTGGTGTTAGATTTAATGATTCACGATATAGACATCATTTTAAGTGTGGTAAACTCAACAGTAAAAAGTGTACATGCTAGTGGAATTTCTGTTATTAGTGAAACTCCTGATATTGCCAATGCACGAATTGAATTTAAAAATGGTTGTGTTGCCAATCTCACAGCTAGTAGAATTTCAATGAAGAATATGCGTAAAACACGTTTCTTTCAGAAAGATGCTTATATTTCTGTAGATTTTTTAGAAAAAAAATCAGAGGTAGTAAAAATGAAAGAAGTTCCAGAAAATCCAGACGAATTTGCTATGATTTTACAAAATGCTGAAGGTGTTAAAAAGCAAATTTATTTTGACAATCCAGCTGTAACACCAAATAATGCAATTTTAGATGAATTAGAATCGTTTGCCGATGCTATTGGGAATGATACAACTCCGGTTGTTTCTTTATCGCAAGGAACAGAAGCTTTAAGAATTGCACAACAAATAATTGATTGTTTTTAAAAGATAGTTACAAAGTCTGAAAGTAACAAAGTTGCAAAGTTAAAGACAATGCTTTTAGTTTTTGAAATAATAAAATAAACAAGTGCGTTAGGGATTGTAGTGGAAATCCTTTTTTTGAAACATCTCGTCATTACGAGGAAGAATGACGAAGTAATCTCTTATTTATAATGAGATTGCCACAGAAAGTAAAAACTTTCTTCGCAATGACAAAAGAAAAAAGATTGAAACGTAAAGCCCGTTAAAACGCCAAAAAAAATATTAAATTTAAAGATACATGAAAAACATCGCTGTAATCGGGTCAGGAACAATGGGAAATGGAATTGCGCATACATTTGCTCAATTTGGTTTTCAAGTTCAACTAATAGATATTTCTGAAACTGCTTTAGTAAAAGGGATTGCAACTATCACTAAGAATTTAGATAGAATGGTTGCCAAAGAAAAAATTTCTGAAGCTGATAAAAATCAAACTTTAAAAAATATCACGACTTATACTTCTATCAAAGACGGCGTAAAATATGCTAGTTTGGTTGTTGAAGCTGCAACCGAAAATGTAGATTTAAAATTAAACATTTTTAGAGAATTAGATAAAGTTTGTCCAGAAGACACCATTTTAGCAACAAATACTTCTTCAATATCAATAACACAAATTGCTGCTGTAACAAAAAGACCTGCACAAGTAATAGGAATGCATTTTATGAATCCTGTACCAATTATGAAATTGGTAGAAATTATTAGAGGTTATAATACGTCTGATGAAGTGATGAAATTTACTATTGATTTAACTAAGAAAATCAATAAAACTCCGGTTGAAGTAAATGATTATCCTGGTTTTGTTGCAAACAGAATTTTAATGCCAATGGTTAATGAATCTATTGAAACTTTTTACAACGGTGTTGCTGGTATTAAAGAAATTGATACGGTGATGATGTTAGGAATGGCGCATCCGATGGGACCATTACAATTGGCAGATTTTATTGGATTAGATGTTTGTTTGTCAATTTTAAATGTATTGTACGACGGATTTAAAAACCCGAAATACGCTCCTTGTCCGTTATTAGTAAATATGGTGAGAGCGGGGAAATTAGGTGTTAAATCAGGTGAAGGTTTTTACGATTATTCTAAAAGCAGAAAAGCAGAAAAAGTAGCGAAACAGTTTATCTAAACTACAATCAAGAAATTAATAAAATTTGTCATTTCGAAAAGAGGAACGATTGAGAAATCTATTAAATATTTAGTAGTGTTTAACTTTAAATAATGAGATTCCTCCTTATTCTTAGTTCTGAATGACAGCATATTTTTATAAAAAAATAATTGGTTTTGTTTTAGTTTTTGTTTGTTTGGTTGCTACATCTTACGGACAAAAATCAACCAAGAATTTCTTTACTCCTACTAAATTAGGAATACAATTTTCTCAAGGAAACGAAAATAATTTTTTGTTTGATGATGCAGATTATTTCTACAGAACAAATACTATAAAAGGACAACTTTATTTTCCAATAACAACATTAAAAACAATTGAGGTTTCTTTAATTGTTCAGCCACAACTACAATTTGTACAACATCAATTATATAATGAACAATTTATAAGACCAAATGAAGCTAATTATATAGAAAAGAGACAACGATTTACACAGTTAAAAAACCTTTCAATTACCGCTTTGGAGTTTAGTGTAGAAGCAAAAAAAGAGTTGTTTAAAAGTGTTCGTTTATTTTTACAAGTTGGATTAGGTTTTAGTTATATTGATACGGAAACAGAACGTTTGGCAAAGGGATTCACTTTTATAGAAAATGGGAATTTAGGATTGGATTTAAAATTAACCCAAAAAATATCTATTCAATTTTTTGGCGGATTGGGACATATTTCTAATTTTAATTTTCAACTTCCAAATAGTGGTTATAACATTTTTAGTACTGGTTTTGGTTTTCAATATTCTATAAAATAAAAAAGAGCTCCAATTGGAGCTCTTTTTTTGATTAATTTTTAAGAAGATTAGTTGTCATCTTCATTTTCATCTTTTTTCGCTTTGTTCCAAACTTTAATTTTATCCCCTTCTTTTACACCCTCTAAAATTTCAATGTTTATTCCATCAGAAATTCCCAATGTAATTTTCTGCTTCTTGTATTTTCCTTCTTCAGATTGAATCTCTACAAACGGTTTTTCGGTAATTCTATTAAATTGAACTAGTGATTCTTTGATTACTAAAACACTGTCTTTGCTTTCCATTTCAATTTCAGCATTTGCACTATAACCTGCTCTAATTTTTGTTGTTCTTTCTATAGTTACATCTGCTTTAATTGTAAATTGAACTGCCCCGTTTTGCTCTATCCCTTTAGGAGCTACAAAAGTTAAAAGTGCCGAAAATTCTTTTGCATTAATTGCTCCTAAAACAACTTTTATCTTTTTTCCTTCTTCTAATTTTCCAACTTCTGCTTCGTCAACTTTTCCTTCAAAAATCATTTTAGACATATCTGCAATAGAGGCAATCGTTGTTCCTGCGTTAAAGTTATTACTTTCAATTACTTGATCTCCTTCTCTAACAGGAATTTCTAAAACTGTTCCTTGAATCTGAGCTAAAATGTTAGTATTTGCAGAATTTCCTCCTGCTACTGAGCCTTTCTTTATAATTTGATAATTGTCTTTAGCTTGAGAAAGGTTTTCTACTTCTCTGTTAAATTGCAATTCACTATTTTCAAAATCTTGCTTAGAAATTACGCCTTTATTAAACAATCCTTTATTTCTCTCATATAATATTTTTGCATTGTCATAAGATAACTCTGCTGTTTTGATTCTGCTTTTTGCACTAACCAGGCTTTGCTCATTAGGAACTACTCTAATTTTAGCAATCAAATCTCCTTTCATCACAATATCTCCTTCTTCAACAAAAATCTTGTCTACAATTCCAGATACTTGAGGTTTTAACTCAATTTCTTCTTCAGGGTTTAATTTTCCCGTCGCAACAACTTTTGTTTTTATAGATGAATAAAACGGTACATCAACTTTAAAGTCTTCTACGGCTTTCGTATTTGAGTCTTTAAAATATTTGAGGACAAATACCAATCCTATTAATAATACAATACCTACAAAAATTTTAACTGCTTTTTTCATTATTCCTTTTATTTACTTAGATGATTTTTAAATCTTATTATATTTTCCTTATTTATTATTCTTCTCTTAATGCTTCAATTGGTTTTATACTTGTGGCTTTAAATGCAGGTATCAAACCTATTAAAGTTCCTAAAATAATTAAAATCAACAAAGCAATTAACACTACTGCAATGGACACAGAAGCGTTTACAAATAGTGCATCTTCACCCTGTCCTACAAAATGATCTATTATTATTAGCGCCCATCCTCCACAAATAATTCCTAATACTCCAGCAATCAAAGTCAAGAATACAGCTTCTACCACAATTTGCCTTTTAATTTCATATGGTGTGGCTCCCAAAGCACGACGTACTCCAATTTCTTTGGTACGTTCTTTTACAGTGATTAATAGAATATTACCAATAGCGAAGACTCCTGCAATTAACGTTGCAATTCCTACAAACCATGTCAAAAATTGCATTCCGGTTAAAAAACCCGTAAATTTACCAAACTCTTTTCCGAGATTAAAGCTTCGAAAAGCTTGTTTGTCTTCAGGATGTATATTATTCATGTTTTTCAACATCAATTTTGCATCCTTTTCTATTTGAATAATATCGGCTGTTGGTTTTCCAGTAATCATAATCCATCCAATTCGCTCACCTTGATTATAAACTTGTTGAAATGTAGTAAACGGAATGTGAATCTGATCTCTTGGTCCCATTTGAATATTACTCGTTTTAAAAACACCAACAACTGTATAATTAATACTGTTTATTTGTATGTATTCTCCAATTGGTTCTTCATCTTTTTCAAATAACTGCTTATAAATATCATCAGAAATTACGGTTACTTTTTTCTTATTATCGATATCATTTTGGTTGATGAAACGACCGTGAGATAAATTCTTTTTTTGAACTTTATCCAAAATGGGGTAATCTCCAGCAATGCTAAAATTTCCTGATAAAAATTTTCGTACCACTAATGATTGTGTCATATTTCTAGGAATTACAAACTCAATTCCATCAATATTTTCTGCTACTTTTTTAACATCAGTTAATTTTAATTGAACTCGTTTTCCTTCTTGAAACCCTTTGAAGGGCATTTTTGTTACTCGAGGAATAATAAATACACTATTGGTGGCAAAATCACCAAACAACCGATTAAAAGAGTTTTCGATACCTCTTGCAGAACCTAAGAGTCCTATTAGCAACACAATACCCCACCAAACCCCAACCATGGTTAGGATAGATCTTAGTTTGTTTTTACTAAGGCTATCGTAGACTTCTTGCCAAGTATCTCTATCAAATAAAAATTTAAGCATAGTTAATCGTTTCTTAGTGCTATAATTGGTTTTATTTTTGATGCTTTTTTCGCAGGCAAATACCCTGCAATTGTTCCTGCCAATACTAATGTTAAAGTTGCCCCAATCACAAGGGTATTACTGACTCCTGGATCCTTTATAAAATAGGCTTCTAAACTTGGTGTAGCTAAATCTAGAACACCAACTCCTACTAACAATCCTACATATCCTGCAATTGCAGTAATTAATATGGACTCTATTAAAATAATAGATACAATAGATCTTGGAGAAGCTCCTAATGCTTTTCTAATTCCTATTTCTTTTGTTCGTTCTTTAACAATAAAAATCATGATATTACTTATTCCTACAATTCCGGCAATTAAGGTTCCAAAACCTATGACTAAAATGATAATTCCTAAACCAAAAGACATTAAGTTAACAGCTTTTGCACCTTCTGCATTATTTTGTACACGAATAGCCCTCTGATCATCTCTTGCGATAGAAAATCGTTCTTTCAATTTTCTTTTCAATACATTTCCGAAAGAAATTGCTTGATTATAATCCATTTCAGGGTTATAGGTCATATACATCATATCTATATAATCATTATTACCATATACTTGCTGAGCAGTTGATAGTGGAATGTAAAGCATGTTTTCTTCATCATCTCCTCCATCATCAGTATACACACCTACTACTTTATATTGAATTCCACTTAAATTCAAATACTTTCCTATTGCTGTTGTTTTTGAAAACAAGTTCTCTTCAACTAATCTACCAATAATGACTACTTTGGTTTTATTATCGTTATCTAATTGATTGATATATCTTCCTTCTTTTACTTTATTTTGCTCTATATAAATATTATCTGGTTGGATGGCTCTAATGGTATAATCATCTTTTTCATTTCTAAAAGAAGCGGTAACATTTTTCATCACTCTAGAGGTCATGAATTGCACTTTATCTCCGAATTCTTTTTTTATAAATTCTTGATCTTCATTTTTAAACTGAATACGCCTTCCAGCTTGAAGCCCTTTATATGCTTTAGTAGTTTCTCCAGGCCATATAACAATATTATTGATAGCATCATCTTTAAACGCTTCTGCAAATGTGTTATTTAAACCGTTGGCTAATCCAAAAAGAATTGCAAATAATAAAATCGCAAAAGCTACTGTAAAGCCAGACAGCAAACTTCTAGTTCTATTTTTATTTATACTTTGAAATATTTCCCTCCAAAGGTCTATATCAAACATATTGAGAGGCTCTTACTTGTTCAACAAATGTATCTTCTAGTATGATTCCGTCTTTTAAACGAACAATTCGTTTACACATATTAGCGATATCCTCTTCATGAGTTACCATTAATATTGTTTTTCCTTCGTCATTTAACTTCTGTATAAACTCCATAATTTCATAAGAAGTTTTGGTATCTAAAGCCCCAGTTGGTTCATCTGCCAATAATAATTTTGGGTTTGCAGCAAGTGCTCTAGCAATCGCAACACGTTGTTTTTGACCTCCAGACAATTCACTTGGCAAATGAGTTGCCCATTCTTTAAGTCCTACTTTACCTAAATGAAACATTGCTTTTTCGATTCTTTCCTTTCTTTTTAATCCTTGATAATACAAAGGTAACGCAACATTTTCTACAGCATTTTTATAGTTAATTAAATTAAATGATTGAAAAATAAATCCTAAAAATTTATTTCTATAAATAGCGGCTTTTTTCTCAGTTAAATCTTTAATAGGCACATCGTCTAAAATATATTTTCCTTCATCATAGTTGTCAAGCATTCCTATAATGTTTAGCAACGTTGATTTTCCAGAACCTGAAGACCCCATAATAGCAACCATTTCTCCACTTTCTACAGATAAATTGATTCCTTTTAATACATGTAAACTAGAATTTCCAATCGGATAAGATTTATGCAGCTCTTCAATTTTTAACATACTGTTAGTCGTTTATTTTATAGTTTGATAAAATTAAATATTGTGCTTGTTTCTCTCTACCAACTTTTTGTTAAAAAAGTTTGAAAAACAATCATTAATACAACTTCTTACATAAGACGTCTGATAAATTTATTTGTTACACTAAAATTAAAAAAAATATGATGTATTTTTGTTTACCAATATTTATTCGTTTCAATGCTTGAGTTATCAGCTAATAAAAAAGTCATTTTATTTGATGGCGTTTGTAATCTTTGCAATTCATCTGTTTTAACTGTGATTAAGCACGATAAGAAAAATGCCTTTATTTTTACTTCTTTGCAATCTGATGCTGGAAAAAAAATTATTTCATACTTAAATATTGATATTTCTAAAACAGATTCAATTATACTGTATGAACCTCAACTTGCATATTACATTAAATCATCAGCAGCATTGAGAATTGTCAATCATTTTGGTGGATGGTGGAAAATTTTACAATTTTTTTTAATTTTTCCAGAATCATTTAGAAACCTTATTTATGATTTTATCGCCAGAAATAGATATCAATGGTTTGGAAAAAAAGAAAGTTGTATGATTCCTTCTTCTGAGTTGAAGAGCAAATTTTTGAATTAAAATGAAACCTATTTCTTGTGTAATATTTGATATGGATGGTGTTATTGTGGATACAGAACCGCTACATAAAAAAGCTTATTTTAAAACCTTTCAGGCTTTAAATTTAGATGTTTCCAATAAGTTATACCACTCTTTAACTGGCACTTCTACCATAAATGCTTTTGAGAAACTAGTAGTACATTTTAACTTAAATAAAAACCCTGAAGAGTTAGTTTTACAAAAACGCGCATTTTTTATTGATTTATTTGAAAACGATCCTTCTTTAACATTGATAGAAAATGTTGAAGAAATTATTAAATATTTACATGCTAAAAACAAAATTTTAGTATTAGCATCTTCAGCTTCAATGGAGACTATCAATAGAGTTTTTAATCGATTTCATTTAAATCAATATTTTGTAGGAAAGTTAAGTGGCGCTGATTTAAAAGAATCAAAACCACATCCAGAAATTTTCGAAAATGCTGCAAGAGTTGCTAATATTTCTAAAGAGAATTGTATTGTAATTGAAGATTCTGACAATGGTGTTTTAGCGGCCAATAGAGCGAAAATTTACTGTGTTGGATACAAAAGCAAACACTCTAAACTGCAAACTTTAGCAAATGCTGATTTAGTAATTGAGAATTTTAATGAATTAAAAAATTGGATTTAAACAGCTTCAAAAGTCTCTTCTTTACGTATTTTTTGAACAATCTCGTCTATAGATAATTTTAACATCACAATACTATTTTTCTATTGGTAATTCTAATCTACTTCCCCATTCTGTCCAAGAACCATCATACACCGTTGTATTAACATATCCTGCAATTTCAGCTCCCAAAGCAAGAATACAAGCCGTAATTCCAGAACCACAAGTAAAAATCATGTTGTCTTTCTTAGGGTTTAATGTATGAAACAGGAACTCCAGTTTTTCTTTAGATTTTAACAAACCATCTTCAAACAATTCTGCATATGGTAGATTTTTAGAGTTCGGAATATGTCCTCCTCGTAACCCTTCTCTTGGCTCTGGTACTAACCCAAAAAACCGCCCTTCAGATCTCGCGTCAATTATGTGGGTATTTACATCATAAATTGCGATTAGAACTGCCTCAGTATTACAAATCATCCCATTAGTATATGTTGCCTTAAAATTTCCTTTGTTGTGTTTCGTTTTTTTTGAATTTCCTAAAGGATATGTTGCGTTTTTCCATGCAGGAAATCCTCCATCCAAAACAGCAATATTAGTAAAGCCCATAGATTTAAATAACCACCAAACTCTTGCAGAAGAATACATCCCTATATCATCATACACAACAATAACACTGTCTTTTTGAACTCCAATTTTAGAAACTTCTTTTTCAAATTTCTCTAGAGAAAGCATTGTGTTTGGATATGGAGCATTCTGATCAGAAAAGATGTTTTTAAGATCAAAAAAAATCGCGCCTAAAAGTTGTTCCTTTTCTGGTTTTGTTTTAGAAAAAGTACGTGTTACTTTTTCTATAGTTGCATCTAAGATTATTAAATTGGGCGCGTCTTTATGAGCAAACAGCCAATTTACAGAAACAAGTGGTGACTTGATTTTTAAAAAAGTATTCATTTCTTTTCTGTAAGTTATACTTCTTTATTATTTTAAAAATCTAAAAGCCTAATAAAACTAATCTCGTTTTCTGGAAAAATAATACTTTCTCAAGCATACATCAAAAAACAAACATTCATAGCTCTTAAATTTATTTTACTTCATCATAATTATCATCCCAATTCTTAATATGAGGTTTTCCTAATTTTCCGACAGATTTGGCAACCAACATAGAAACGGCAGCATCTCCAGTAACATTCACTACAGTTCTACACATATCTAAAGGCCTATCAACTGCAAAAATAAGCGCCAATCCAGCTTCTGGAATCCCAGCGTACCCTAATACTCCAACTAGCATTACCATTCCAGCTCCAGGAACCGCTGCAGACCCTATAGATGCTAATGTTGCTGTTGCTATTATCCCTAATTGAGTCCCAAAAGTCAAATCTATTCCAAATGCTTGAGCAATAAATACTGCTGCGACAGCTTGGTATAAACTTGTTCCATCCATATTAATAGTTGCACCAATTGGCAAGACAAAACTTGCTACTTCTTCTTCTACACCAATGTGTTCAGTAACACGTTCCATAGTAACTGGTAAAGTGGCAGCACTTGAGCTTGTAGAAAAAGCTAATAATTGTGCTGGAGACATTGCTTTCATAAAGAAACTTGGTTTTTTTTTAGTAAACACAAAGACCAATATGTTGTAAAAAACAATCATCAAAAATAATCCTGTGACTACAGTAAAAGCATACCAACCCAATGCTTTAAATAAATCCAAACTAGGTGATTCGACAACCAAGGCAGCTAATAAAGCAAAAACGCCATATGGAGCTGCTAACATAATTAAATCGACCATTTTAAGAATAACATCATTAAAACCATCAAAGAAACTTTTTACTGTTTTACCTTTTTCTTCAGGAATTAAAATGAGTCCAATTCCAAAAAATACAGCAAAAAATATTACTTGCAACATATTGCGATTGCTTGTAGCTGCATCAAAAATATTTTGTGGTACTAAATCTTCTAATGCTTGTAAAGGTCCGCTTGCTTTTTGTTTTTTAGCGGTTTCTTTATATTTTGCAGTATCACCTCCATAATTTTGAACCATTTCTGCTCTTGTTTCTTTAGAAATCGACTTCCCTGGATTTACTAAATTTACTAAAACCAATCCGATAGAAACTGCAATTACTGTGGTAATAACATAAATAAGAATGGTTCTGCCTCCCATTTTTGAAAGTTTTGAGATATCTTTTAAATCTGATACTCCTTTTATTAGCGCTGCTAAAATTAACGGAATTGCTATTAGTTTTAGAGAGTTGATAAAGATTTTTCCAAAGGGTTTTATCCAGTCTTGGATAAATCCTCTACCAAAATCAAAGTTGGTCATAATCAAGGCAAAAATGACTCCGAGTAACATTCCTAATAAAATTTTCCAGTGCAGTGCTAATTTCTTCATTAAAGTACAGTTAAGTTTATAATTTTTGAAAGGTAAAAAAATCAATAATAAAAATGTCGTTTTACATGATTTTATTTTTAATTCATAGCAATGAAATTTTTAAATTCTACAATCAAGTTGTACTTTTGCCACTTATCAAAACAACATGGAGAAATTAAAACAGCGCTGGGGTCTTAAAAGTAATTGGGCTTTTTTAGCAATTATTATTGTATTTTCTTTAAATGGTTCTTTTGCTGTTTGGGTAGCAAAACCAATTACTGCATTTTTTGGATTAAACTCAAATACAACAAATTTTTGGATTTATATTCCGATGAGAATTTTATTAATTTTCCCTATCTATCAGCTTACCTTACCTTTTGTTGGTTGGCTTTTTGGTCAATTTAAATTCTTCTGGAGTATGGAAAAGAAAATGTTAAGTAGAATGGGATTTGCTCGATTTTTTAAAAACTAACATTCATTGTTTTTAATTCTTTTTTAGTAACTTAATTTGATGAATTTTTTAATAAAAACCGCTGTATAATAACTCCTTTAACTTTTTTGAATATCCATTTCAAAAATCCAAAAATCCAGCAATTCTTTAACAATTAATAGCAACTGATTACATACTTTTGTGCTTTCTCTGAAATTGTATAAGGAGTTTTAATACTGTTGTATTCTTAGATTTATCAACCATTGAAGGTATGGTTTTCATAAGTAGAAAACAACTAATTACAAGTGCAATAATAGTTGTAATTGCTTTTTTTATATTAGGAAATTTCTATTAAGTTTTGCTAAATTTGTTTTAATATACAGACTTTTATGAATTTTAATCTTTTTATTTCAAAAATACAGCAACTTAAAAATAGTAGACTTGGTGGATTGGATGCGCAATTTCGATTAGCTCCAAAAATGAGGTTAAACTACAATCATAAAAAAATAAAAGCTAACAATCCAAAAAAAGCAGCCGTTTTAGCGTTGTTTTATCCGAATGAAGAAAATGAAACGTGTTTTTTATTAACACAAAGAGCGAGTTATAATGGTACACATTCTGCACAAATTAGCTTTCCTGGTGGTAAACTTGAAGCAACAGACCAAAACCTAGAGTCAACAGCATTAAGAGAAACTTTTGAAGAAGTAGGCATTCAGCAAAAAACAGTTACAATTCTTAGAGAAATTACAGATGTGTATATTCCTCCAAGCAACTTTTTAGCGACTCCTTTTATGGGGTATACTTCTAAAAAACCTGAGTTTATAATAAATGATGAAGTTGCCGAAACCATTGAGGTTTTACTTACTGATTTGTTAAATGATTGTAATATATCATCCATAAACATTTCGACATCCTATGCTAAAAACATTGATGTGCCCTGTTTTAATTTAAATGATTATAATGTTTGGGGAGCAACTGCAATGATACTAAATGAAATTAAAGAATTATTAAAGTAGTCTTTTTACTATTGTTTTGTAAATTAGCAGCCAACTATAAAACTAAACCTCTAGCTAATGCCTTTATTCAAAAGAAATCCTTTTGGTCATATTCTGTTTTTAAAAAAATGGGTGATTCGAGTTTTTGCGTTTATTTCTCATGGTAGATATAGACGTTTTAATGAATTGCAAATTGAAGGCTCTGATGTTATAAGAAACTTACCTGACTCTAATGTCTTATTTGTTTCAAATCATCAAACTTATTTTGCAGATGTCGTTGCCATGTTTCATGTTTTTAATGCTTCACTTAAAGGAAGAGAAGATACTATTAAAAATATTGGTTATATCTGGAATCCGAAATTAAATCTATACTATGTGGCTGCAGGAGAAACAATGCGTTCTGGCTTATTACCTAAAATACTTGCCTATGGTGGTTCTGTTTCTATTGATAGAACTTGGAGAAGTAATGGTAAATCTGTGAACAGGCAAGTAAAAAATTCTGATATTTCTAATATTGGAAAAGCATTAAATGATGGTTGGGTAATTACATTTCCACAAGGAACTACCACGCCGTTTAAACCAATTAGAAGAGGTACTGCGCATATTATTAAAACATACAAACCTACCGTTGTTCCTATTGTTATTGATGGCTTTAGACGCTCTTTTGATAAAAAAGGATTGTCCATTAAAAAGCGTAACGTCTTACAATCAATGGTAATCAAAGAGCCATTAGAAATTGATTACGAAAACGAGGAAGTCTGTGATATTATCAGTAAAATAGAGTTCGCAATAGAACAACATTCTTCTTTCTTAAAAGTATTATCTGTAAAAGAATTAGATACATTGACAAAAGAAGAAGAAGAACTAAATAAAAAACGAGAATTTTGGAGTTAAAAAAAAAGGAGCAATATTAATAATTGTTCCTTTTTTTTAAAAATTAATATAAGATTATTATCCCAACCAAGCATTCATCATCCACATCGTTTTTTCTTGTTCTGAAATAAAATCACTTATCATTGAATTTGTTCCTTCATCATCTGCTTCATCCGAAAAAATCAGTATTTCTCTTTCTATTTTCATCAACGATGATAACGATGACACAATAAGAGTAACTGCTTCAACATCATTCGAAATATTTTTACCAATTGGCACAGTCGCTATTTCTGTATATTGATCAAAAGTATGCAATGGCTTTCCTTGTAAAGTTAAAATTCGTTCAGCAATTACATCTACTTTTTCTTGAGCATCTGTATACAACTCTTCAAATTTTATATGCAATTCAAAAAAACTTTTCCCTTTAATATTCCAATGCAATCCTCTCAAACTTTGATAGTACACTTGAAAATTTGATAATAGTGTATTTAACTCTATTACTAACTTGTTTGATTTTTCTTTGTCTAATCCTAATATTGTTTTGCTCATATTTTATCTATTAAATTATCTTTTTTTTACATCACAAAAATAATTAAAATTTTTTTCAAAAAAACTATAAGTTTAATTGATAGTTTTAATATCTTTATCAAAAATATTGATACAATGACAATCACACAATTAAAATATGTATTATCTGTAGCTGAATACCAAAATTTTACTATCGCCGCAGCGAATAGTTTTGTTACTCAGCCCACGTTAAGTATGCAAATTCAAAAACTAGAAGATGAATTGAGTGCAAAAATATTTAATCGGTCAACAAAACCTATTGAACTAACAGATATTGGTAAAAAAATTGTAGAGCAAGCAAAAATTATTGTTGACGAAAGCAATCGGATTACAGATATTGTGCACCAACAAAAAGGATATATTGGAGGAGAATTTAAGTTGGGAATCATACCTACAATAATGCCTACATTATTACCGATGTTCTTAAATCATTTTATTAAAAAACACCCCAAAGTAAAATTAATTATAGAAGAATTAACTACTGAAGAAATTATAAGAAAACTCACCGATGGTCATATTGATGCTGCCATTGCAGCAACTCCTTTAGAAAACGAAGCCATCAAAGAACGTCCACTTTACTATGAACCTTTTGTTGGTTTAATTCCACGTGAACATAGATTATATGCGCATAAAAAAATTAGTATTGATGATTTAGAAGTTGATGATATTTTATTATTAGAGGATGGTCATTGCTTTAAAGATAGTGTTTTAAATTTATGCAGAAGTTATCGAAGTGATTCTTCGAGAAGTTTTCAATTGCAAAGCGGAAGTTTTGATACATTAATTAAATTATCTAAAGAAGGATTGGGCATGACTTTAATTCCTTATTTACAAACTTTAGATTTAAACGAAGGCGACAAATCTTTTTTAAGAGAATTTAATACTCCTCCTCCAGCAAGAGAAGTTAGTTTGTTATATCATAAATCACAATTAAAAATGCAACTTATAGAAGCTTTAAAAAGTTCTATTGATGGAATTGTGCGGGGTGCTATTTCTTTTAGCGATGTAAAAATAATAAGTCCGTTGCATAAGAAATAAGCATTGCTTTAGAGAAACACAAATAAAAAAGGGAAATCTAATAGACTTCCCTTTTTGTTTATGAATACATTTTTCTCCGTAATTCTTTTACTTTTGGATCATTTAAAAATTCATCAAAAGTTGCATATCTATCAATCGTACCTTTTGGTGTAATTTCAATAACTCTATTGGCAACTGTTTGAGCAAACTCATGATCGTGAGTAGAAAACAAAATCGTTCCTTTAAAATTAATCAGTGAATTATTTAATGCTTGAATTGATTCTAAATCTAAGTGATTCGTTGGCTCATCTAATTGCAATATATTAGCTCTAGTCATCATCATTTTAGACAACATGCAACGCACTTTTTCTCCTCCTGATAAAACATTGCACTTCTTCAATGCTTCTTCTCCACTAAAAATCATTTTTCCCAAAAAGCCTCTTAAATAAACTTCTTCACGTTCTTCATCTGTTTGTGCATATTGACGTAACCAATCTACCAAGTCTAATTCTGCATTTTGAAAATATTCTGCATTTTCTAATGGCAAATAAGATTGTGTTGTTGTAACTCCCCAATTATAATCACCTGAATCTGCTTTCTCATTTCCGTTTAAAATTTGATAGAATGCAGTAACTGCTCTCGAGTTTTTAGAAATAATAACTACTTTATCTCCTTTGTTTAAATTGATATGAATGTTATTAAATAAATATTCTCCTTCAAATTTCTTAGAAAGGCCTTCAATATTTAAAATTTGATCTCCAGCTTCTCTTTCGCTTTTAAAAATAATTGCAGGATATCTTCTACTTGACGGTTTAATATCATCCACATTTAATTTCTCAATCATTTTTTTACGACTCGTAGCCTGTTTAGACTTTGCCATATTTGCAGAAAACCGACGAATAAACTCTTCTAATTCTTTCTTTTTGTCTTCTGCTTTTTTGTTTTGTTGTGCACGTTGCTTTGCAGCCAACTGGCTTGATTCGTACCAAAAAGTATAGTTTCCTGAGAAATGATTGATTTTACCAAAATCAATATCAGAAATATGTGTACATACTGCATCTAAAAAATGACGATCATGCGATACAACAATAACGGTATTATCATAATTAGCCAAAAAATGTTCCAACCAACTAATTGTTTCAAAATCCAAATCATTCGTTGGCTCATCCATAATTAAAACATCTGGGTTACCAAACAATGCCTGTGCTAGTAACACACGTACTTTTTGTTTACCATCCAAATCTTTCATCAATGTATAATGTAAATTTTCTTTAATCCCCAAATTAGAGAGCATTGCCGCTGCATCAGAATCTGCATTCCATCCATTCATCTCTTCAAAAGTTACCTGCAATTCTCCTATTTTTTCAGCATTTTCATCAGTATAGTCAGCATAAAGTGCATCCATTTCTTTTTTGATAGCAAATAATTCTTTATTTCCCATTACTACAGATTCTAAAACAGGCACATCATCAAAAGCAAAGTGATCTTGAGATAAAACTGACATTCTTTTTCCTTTTTCAAGATGCACATAACCAGAAGTTGGGTCTTGCTTTCCTGAAATTATTTTTAAGAACGTAGATTTACCGGATCCGTTTGCACCAATAATCCCATAACAGTTGCCTTGCAAAAATTTGGTATTTACTTCATCAAACAAAACACGTTTTCCAAATTGTACTGATAAATTAGAAACTGAAAGCATTTTTAATAGATTTAATTTTTTGCAAAAATATAAAATTAAATCAGAGTTTGCAGCATTTAGAGCACTTAAATTAAGGCTAGAAATCTTCTCATTTTTAACATGCAATTAACAAGTTTTTAGCTGATGAAAGCTTACTTTTGAACTTAGCAAGTAAATTTATTAGATGACGTCTTTTTATAAATATTTTTTCACTTTTTTTTCGATTGTATTTTTTACAAGTTGCAATATAAACGAAGAAAAAACAGTGACTTATTTTGGTGGAAAAGTCATTAATCCTAAGACTAAATTTGTTTTATTACTCAGTCAAGAAAAAGTAATTGATAGTTTGCTTTTAGATGAAGATAACCGGTTTATTGCCAAATATAATAACTTCAAAGAAGGTCTTTATTATTTTCAGCATGGTCCCGAACATCAATACATTTACATTGAGCCACAAGACAGTATTATGATTCGTTTAAACACTTGGGATTTTGATGAATCGCTTGTTTTTAGTGGTAAAGGAGCGGATAAAAGCAATGTTTTAATTGACTTTTTTTTAGAAAGCGAGGAAGAAGATAAAAGCTATTCTTTATATTCATTTTATAAATTAGAACCCACTAATTTTAAATTAAAATTAGATTCTATTCTTGCTTTAAAACAATTAAAAATAAATGCTTTTAAAGCTAAAAACCCAAACCTATCAGAAAATTATCAGTTGGTTTTAGATATTGCTGCAAAATATCCTATTTATAATCGATTTGAAAGATATCCTGAAGCAAACAGAAAAAACTCGCAAACAAAGACGTACTTAAAAGTTAACAAACAATTTTATAGTTATAGAGAAAATATCAACAGAAACAGAGATTCGTTAATGATTTTTGGTGCCTATAGTAAATATATTGTTGAAAGGCTATATAATGATGTGTACACAAAAGAAATTACACCTAATAAAAAAGAATTTATTATCGACCTTTTAAACTCTGTAAATAAAAGTGTGCATACAGAAAAATTAAAAAACACCTTTTTAAAAAATATGCTAATCAATGATTTTTATAAGAAATCTAGTTGCGATATTGATAAAGATGCTTTTTATACATTCTTTAAACTAAGCTCTAACATTGAAGACAAAAAACATGTACAACGCTTACTTAATGATATAAAAAACGTATCAAAGGGAGATAACCTTTTTAACTTTAAAGTTTATGACTATAACAAAACGGAGCACAATATAAAGACGCTAACTCAATATAGAAATAGTGTAATCTATTTTTGGAACCCAACGTATGTTAATAATTCTTACTTGGCTTCTAGAATTAATTATTTAAGTGAAAAATTCCCAAAAATTACTTTCATTGGGATTCAATTTTCTTCAAAAAATGCGCAACCTATAAAAGGGATTGACATAAAAAACCAATTTTATATTGACACCATTAGTAAAGCCAACATGTTTTTAACCAGCAAATTACCAAGAACTCTATTAGTAAATAAAAAAGGTGTTTTGTACAATGGTTATACATCAATTAACAGTTACTCTATTAATAAACAGATTCAAAAATTACAAAAAAACTAATTTTTAGTTCTATCCATTTTATTTACCGTACATTTGCACGCCTTTAATTTTAAGGGTATTAGTATTGTAGGTTGTTAATCTCCAGAGATTAAGCATTAAAAAATCTATAGCGAAATTTAAAAAACCGAGTTTACAGATACTGGCGTCTGTGGATTCATAAAAAATTCACAGAATGTCAACATTTTTAGAGTTAGGGCTTCGTAAAGAAATTACGAAAGCTTTGACAGATTTAGGGTATGAAAATCCAACAGTAATTCAAGAAAAAGCAATTCCACAAGTAATTACATCTTCACAAGATTTAAAAGCATTTGCTCAAACAGGAACCGGAAAAACCGCGGCTTTTAGTTTGCCTATTTTAGAAAAAATAGATAAGGATAGCAAAAACACACAAGCAATTATTTTATCTCCAACAAGAGAATTAGCAGTTCAGATTGGGAGAAATATTCAAGAGTTTTCTAAATATATTCCACAAGTGAAAGTAACCACTGTTTATGGAGGTGCTAATATTGATGAACAAATTAGATCGTTAAAAAGAGGTTCTCAAATTGTGGTAGGAACTCCAGGTAGAACAGTTGATTTGATTAAACGTAGAGCCTTAAAACTTGGAAACATTCAATGGATTGTTTTAGATGAAGCTGATGAAATGCTAAATATGGGGTTTAAAGACGAACTAGATCAAGTACTAGACGTAACTCCAGAAACAAAACAAACTTTATTGTTTTCTGCAACTTTTCCAAGAGAAGTAGAAGCGATTGCAAAAAACTACATGAACAATCCTGTAGAAATCACTTCGGGACAAAAAAATCAAGGAGCAGATAGTGTAAATCATGAATTTTATTTAGTCACAGAAAGAACTCGCTATCCTGCATTAAAAAGAATTGCTGATGTAAATACAGACATTTATGCCATCGTTTTTTGTAGAACACGAAGAGAAACCCAAGAGGTAGCAAATAACTTAATTAAAGATGGTTATAGTGCTGATGCGTTGCATGGAGATTTATCACAAGCACAACGAGACGGTGTCATGGATAAATTTAGAAAAAAAAGTATTCAGATTCTAGTAGCAACAGATGTTGCTGCACGTGGATTAGATGTAACCAATTTAACTCACGTTATCAATCATAAATTACCGGATCAAATTGAAAATTACACTCACAGAAGTGGAAGAACTGGTAGAGCTGGTAGTAAAGGTATTTCTATCGTTTTAGTAAATAATAAGGAAAAAGGAAGAATTCGTGCTATTGAGCGTATTATTAATAAAAAGTTTAAGCAATCTGCAGTGCCTTCTGGTAAAGAAATTTGTCAAAATCAATTGATGCATTTAATTGACAAAGTTCAAAATATTGATGTCAATGACCAAATAGATTCTTTTTTGCCAAGTATTTATGAAAAACTAGAAGGATTAGATAGAGAAGAATTAATTAAAAAGTTTGTTTCATTAGAGTTTAATTCATTCTTGTCATATTATGAAAATGCTTCTGACTTAAATGATCTTTCAAGAAAAGATAGCGCATCCTCTTCTAGAGGAAGAGCTAGAGATGAGAACATGACTCGCTTCTTTATTAATATCGGTAGAAAAGATAACTTAAATCCTGCTCGATTAATTGGATTGATAAACGATCAACGAATTGCAGACAATATAGATATTGGAGCGATAGACATATTAGACACATTTTCTTTCTTTGAGATAGACAAAAATCATGAAGCGGATACCTTAGAAGCCTTTGAAACAAATAATCCAGAATTTGAAGGCAGGGGTGTTAATATAGAAATTACTAAAAAGGAACGCGGTGGTGATGGTGGAAGAAGACGTGGGAAAAAACCGTTTGGAGATAAAGACAAAGGTGGTTTTGGAAGAAGGCGCAGTTCTGACAAAAAAAGCGGTTCTTCTGAGAGAAGATCTAGAACAACAGACAGACCAGATAGGAATTCTAATGATAAAAAAACTGGAGGATTCGGAAGAAGACGAAGAGAAAGGTAAACACATTCTTTAAAAAAAAGTAAAAACCGAGCTGCTTATTAATAACCTAAGCAACTCGGTTTTTTTACGTCTACTTGGTTCTTTATTTAAGAAATAGTAATTTTTATATCAAAATTAAAATTGCAATGACAATAAATACAATAATTTGCAACCATTTTAAGTAAAAACCTATATGTTTGTTTGTTTTAATTGATTGAGATATTGACCCAGACAATAGTGCTATTAAAGAAAAAACAATACCAGAAACAATTATAAACAATAAGCCTAAAATGTAAAATTGCACTATAGGATTCATTGATTCACTAAATAAAAATCCTGGAAAAAAAGCCAAAAAGAAAATTGAAACTTTCGGATTTAAAACATTCATCATAAACCCTTGTTGAAACAATTTACGTGTAGATTTTTTTGCTATTTTACATTTTAACAAAGCAATTGAAGCATCTGACTTAAAGACTTTTATAGCCAAGTATAACAAATAAAAAGCTCCAAATAATTTAATCGAAAAAAACAAATTCTCATTGGCTTTTATAATAGCCGAAACGCCAAATGCAACCAACGTGGTATGAACAATGCAACCTGTCATCAAACCAGAAACAGTAGCCAATCCATATTTTTTTCCATTAACAATGCTTTGCATTAATACAAAAATATTGTCTGGACCTGGTGAAAGTGATAAAGCAAGGGTTGCAATTACAAATGATAATAAAATTTCCAAACTCATTAACTTTGCTTTAGAATTTCTTTATTAATTTGTTTTACCAATCTTGGTCCTTCATAAATAAACCCTGTATAAACCTGAACTAAATCAGCTCCAGCTTTTATTTTATCTAATGCATCTTGTGGAGAATGAATACCTCCTACTCCAATAATTGGAAAAGATTTATTAGAATTATCAGCTAAGTATTTAATTACTTTAGTGCTTTGTGAATTTATAGGTTGCCCACTAACTCCACCATTTCCAATCTCTAACAAACGATCTTTAGATGTTTTTAAATTACCTCTAGCAGTTGATGTATTTGATGCGATAATACCATCAATCTTTGTTTCAGCAACCAATTCGATAATTTCATCCAATTGATTGTCATTCAAATCTGGTGCTATTTTTAAGAGAATTGGCTTCTGATACGTTTCTTTTTTATTTAAACTTTGTACAGCATAAATAAGAGTAATTAAATAATCTTTGTCATTTAATTTTGCGTGACTTCCAACATTTGGACAAGAAACATTCAATACAAAATAATCTACAAAGGGATGCAATGCTTTAAAAACTTCACAATAATCTTTTGTGTAATTTTCTGGAAGTGTATCTGTGTTTTTTCCAAGATTCCCTCCTATTAAAACCTTTCCTTTATTCTTTTTTAGATTTGCAATTATAGAAGAAACCCCTTCATTATTAAATCCCATCCGGTTGATGATTCCTTTATCTTCTTGCAATCTAAATAATCTCTTTTTAGGATTTCCAATTTGACCTTTTGGTGTAACAGTTCCTATTTCGATAAAGCCAAACCCAAAATTAGACAGCTCGGTGTACAATGCGGCATTTTTATCAAAACCAGCAGCTAAACCAACCGGGTTTTTAAATGTAATTCCAAATAATGTACGTTCTAGTTTTTTATCAGTAACCAAATAAATCTTTCTAATAATTGCAGGGAAAAACGGAATTTTGTGCAATATCTTAATAACAAAAAATGTGAAATAATGCACCTTTTCTGGATCGAAAAGAAAAAGAATGGGTCTAATGAGTAACTTATACATATTGATTTATAAAGTAATATTCATTTAACGATTACGTGGAGTAAACACGTTATAAAAAAAATTCCAAAAGGAGCTTTCATTTATCTCAAAACAGCTTCCAAATTTTTCTCAAAAGTTGCTTGTAATTTTTGCATTATCTTATCTATCTGCTTATCTTCTAATGTTTTACTCTCGTCTTGTAATACAAAACTAACAGCATATGATTTTTTTCCTTCTGGTAAATTCTTCCCTTCATAAACGTCAAACAAATCCACTTCTTTTAACACTTTTCTTTCTGATTGAAATGCTAAATTATAAATTTCTTTAAAAGAAACTTCATTATCTATCAAGAGTGCTAAATCACGTTTTACTGTTGGAAATTTTGGCAATTCTTTTATTTTAATCTTCTTTTTACCAACAAGGTTCAATACATTTTTCCAATTAAAATCAGCAAACAATACTTCTTGTTTAATTCCAAATTCTTTTAAAACACTCAATTTTACAACTCCAAATTCTACCAGTTTAACTTTTCCTAAAATCAAAGAAATTCCTTCAGAAAAAATAGCTGATTTTGAGGGCATAGATTTATAATTATCAATTCCTAATCTATTCAATAACGAAGTAACAACACCTTTTATATAAAAGAAGTCTGAAGTTTGACTCGTTGTTTTCCAACTGTCTTTTGCTTTGTTTCCAGTCACTAACAAGGTCAAATGTTTATCTTCTTGATACTTTGATTCATATTTATGGTATGTTTTTCCAAACTCATAAAATTTAAGGGAAGTGTTTTTTCTATTGATGTTGTAAATCACAGATTCTAAACCACTAAATAAGAGTGATTGACGCATCACTTTTAAATCATTACTCAACGGGTTTAACATTTCTACATTGTGCATTTCATTTAAGTCATCAGACAAACTAATATAATTTTCTTTGGTCAATGAATTCGCCATTGTTTCATTAAATCCTAAAGATGTTAATTGATTGGCAACAATGTTTTCTATTTTAGTATCATTAGAAGCATCAAAAGAAATGGAGGTATTTAATTTATGAGAAAACTCAACATTATTATACCCATAAACTCTTAAAATTTCTTCAATAATATCTGCTTCCCGCTGAACATCTACTCGATAAGATGGAATTGTTAACCCCAATCCTCCTTCGGTTTCGCTATTAATTTTTATCTCTAAAGAAGCTAAAATCTTTTTAATTGTTTCTTTCGGTATTTCTTGACCGATTAATCGATAGGCATTATCATAAGACAAAAACACTTGAAAATCTTCTATGCGCTCTGGATAAAAATCTACAATATCAGAAGCTAAAGTTCCTCCAGCATATTCTTCAATTAACAACGCTGCACGTTTTAACGCATATTTCACTAAATTGATGTCAATCCCTCTTTCAAAACGAAAAGACGCATCGGTATTTAATGCATGTCTTTTTGCTGTTTTTCTAATAGAAACTGGGTTAAAATAGGCGCTCTCCAAAAATAATTTCGTGGTCTTTTCTGTTACACCAGATTCGAACCCTCCAAAAACACCTCCAATACATAAAGGGTTTGATTCTGCATCACAAATCATAATGTCTTCACTGCTCAACACTCTTTCTACCTCATCTAATGTTGTAAATTTGGTTCCTTTAGCCAACGTTTTTACAATAATTTTATTTCCTTTTACATTGTCTGCATCAAAAGCGTGTAACGGTTGCCCCAATTCATGTAGCACATAATTTGTAATATCAACAACATTATTTTTGGGAGTTAAACCAATTGATTTTAATCGATTTTGAATCCACTCTGGACTTTCTTTTATCTTAACATCCGTAATGGTGATTCCGCAATAACGTGGTATTAAATCTCTATTTTCAACCTCAACATCAATTTTTAATTTTCTTTCATCTACATGAAAATCACTAACAGATGGAGAAATTAATTCTAAATTCATTTCTTGCTGCATTAAACCAGCTCGTAAATCTCTAGCTACTCCAAAATGACTCATTGCATCTGATCTGTTTGGAGTTAAACCTATTTCAAAAACTTGATCTATTTCAATATTAAAAACTTCTGCACCAGTTGTTCCTGGCTTAAATTTAGAATCTAAAATAAGAATTCCATCATGACTATTTCCTAAACCCAATTCATCTTCAGCACAAATCATTCCATGACTTTCTTCTCCTCTAATCTTTCCTTTTTTAATTTTAAATCCCTCACCTTTATCATCATATAACATGGTTCCAATTGTAGCAACTGGTACTTTCTGACCAACAGCAACATTGGGTGCGCCACAAACAATTTGAACGGGTTCTCCACTACCTAAATTTACAGTTGTAATTTTTAATCTATCAGCATTCGGGTGCTGTTTACATGTAAGCACTTCTCCTACAACTATCCCTTTCAAGCTTCCTTTTATAGATTCTTTTATTTCAATCCCTTCAACTTCTAGTCCTAAGTCTGTTAGCAGTTCTCCCGTTTTTTCAGCCTCCCAATCTACTTGCAAAAATTGTTTCAACCAATTGTATGATATTTTCATATGCTTTTAATAGAATTTTGTGATGCAAATCTACATATTTTATCTTTATATTTTGCCTAAAACACGTTGTTAATATCTATCTGTTGATGGATAATATGATTAAAAAAAACATTTTTGTTTTAACAAAAAGCTTCATCAAATATTGATAAAGCTTTTTTATATCTGACTTTTTTGTTGTTACTTAGAATTCTAATCAAAAATCATGAAATATTTAATTTCATTTCTACTGCTGATTTTCTTTATTTCTTGCGCAAAAGAGATTCCGAAAAAACTAGAAAAAGGTACTTACAGGGCCTTTTTAAATGTACAAGATAACCAAAAACTCCCTTTTATTTTTAAAGTTTTAAGCGACACTACCATGCAAATAATAAATGCTAATGAGCTTATTGAAGTAGATGAGATTTCGTACAATAAAGACTCTGTTATTATACAAACTCCAGTTTATGAAGGATATATAAAAGCTAAAATTAATGCAAATGGGTTAACTGGTAGCTTCATCAAAGAAAGTCTAGATAGAATCGTGCCTTTTACTGCCATAAAAAGCAATGTTCGATTTCCTGTAAAAACATCAGAAATGACACAATATATTGCTGGAAATTGGGAAACTGTTTTCAGTCCAAATTCAAAAGATTGTTATATTGCGAAAGGAATTTTTAAACAAAACGCAACTAAAGTAACGGGGACTTTTAGAACAACAACCGGAGATTATCGTTATTTAGAAGGTGTTGTAGATGGAGATTCTTTAAAACTATCAACTTTTGATGGAGCGCATGCGTTTTTATTTACTGCAAAAGTAACAGACACCACAATGATAGGTTTTTTCTATTCTGGAAATCACTTTAAAGAGCCTTTTGTTGCAACAAAAAATGAAACTTACCAATTGCCAAACGAAGAAGAATTAACTTATTTAAAAAAAGGATATAACAAGTTGGGGTTTTCTTTTCCTAATAAAAAAGGAAAACTGATTTCTTTGAGTGACCAAAACTTTCAAAAAAAAGTAGTTATTGTTCAAATTATGGGTACTTGGTGCCCAAATTGTTTAGACGAAAGCAAATATTATTCTGCTTTTTTTAAAAAAAATAAAAACAAAGAATTAGAAATTGTTGCATTGGCTTTTGAATATGCCAAAACAAAAGAATTGGCGTTTAACAGAATTCGTAGGCTTCAAAAAAGAATTGGCATTGAATATCCTATTTTATTAGCACAATTCGGATCAGAAAATAAAGTAAAAGCGCAAGAAAAATTACCCATGTTAAACCACGTGCTTTCTTACCCAACAACTATTTTTATAGATAAAAAAGGGATTGTACGAAAAATTCATACAGGATTCAATGGACCTGCAACTGGAGAAAAATATATTAACTTTACAAAAGATTTTGAACTTTTTGTTGAAAAGTTGCTCAATGAATAATTCTATATCTCAATTTTTTTTGTGATACACTTCTTTTCTCATAACTTAGCCAATATCAATTAAAGCAATTCATGAATAAAATAATCCTTACTCTTGCAATCATACTCATTACAAGTATTTCTTTTAGTCAAACCAAACCGTATGTGATATACAATTCTAAAGGAAAAAAAATTTCTTATAAAAAAATGCTTCGAAAAATAGCAAAGAATGATATTGTGTTATTTGGAGAATTGCATAACAACCCTATTGCTCACTGGTTGCAGTATGAAGTTACGTTAGGACTTACAAAGTCTAGACAACTAATTTTAGGAGCAGAAATGTTTGAAGCAGATAATCAAAATTCTTTAAACAACTATTTAAACGGAAGTATTACTAAAAAAGGACTAGATACATTGGCTAGACTTTGGCCAAATTACAAAACTGATTATGCTCCATTAGTAAATCTTGCGAAAAATAAAAAATTAGCTTTTGTGGCAACAAACATTCCTAGACGTTTTGCAAACAAGGTATATAAAAAAGGATTTAAAGCCCTTGACCTGCTCTCTACAGAAGAAAAAACTTGGCTTGCTCCATTGCCTATTCATTATAATCCAAATTTACCTACTTACAAAGAAATTCTTGTTATGATGGGAGATCATGGAACTCCAGAATTGGTAATGTCACAAGCTTCTAAAGATGCCACTATGGCTTATTTTATTTTAAAAAATTACAAAAAAGGAAACCTTTTTATGCACTATAATGGCGCCTATCATTCAGATAAATATGAAGGAATATTGTATTATTTGAAAAGAAGTAACAACAGCCTTAAATACGCAACCATATCAACAGTACAACAAGAAAACGTAAATAAACTAGAAAAAAAGAATCGTGGAAAAGCAGATTTTATTATTTCCGTAGATAAAAACATGACCAAAACCTATTAAGATATATTAATCAAAAACAACCAAATATGAAAACTAAATTAATACTTAGTATTTTTTACTTTGTGATATGTACACAAGTTACATTTTCTCAAAAAAAAATGACGAATAATAAAAAAGCAATTATTGCTTCTGTAGAAAAACACGAAGCCAACCTCATTAAAATTAGTGACCAAATTTGGTCTTTAGCAGAAGAAGCTTTTCAAGAACATAATTCTTCAAAAATATTATCAGATTATGCAGAAAAACAAGGATTTAAAGTAGAGCGTGGAGTTGCAGGAATGCCAACAGCATTTGTAGCTACTTATGGTACTGGAAAGCCTGTAATCAGTGTATTGGGAGAATTTGATGCTTTGCCAGGGATTTCACAAAAAGCACAACCTACAAAATCTCCATTAAACAAAGGTGCAGCTGGTCATGGCTGTGGACATAATTTGTTTGGTGCTGGAAGTCTCGGTGCAGCTATTGCCATCAAAGAATTAATTCAGAATGGAAAAATAAAAGGAACTGTCAAATTTTTTGGAACTCCAAGTGAAGAAAAATACTTTGGAAAAATATGGATGGTTCGTGCTGGTTTATGGGATGATGTTGATGTAAACATCAGCTGGCATCCAGCAGCAGAAATTAAAGCAGATGTGCAAAGTTCATTAGCATTAGTTGATTTCAAAATAGAGTTTTTTGGACAAGCTGCACATGCATCAGCAGATCCTTGGAATGGAAGAAGCGCTTCTGACGCTTTAGAGATTTATACAACAGGAATTAACTATTACAGAGAACATGTAAGGCCTACTGTAAGAATGCATTACCACATTCAAGATGGTGGGCAAGTAGTAAATGTGGTTCCTGATTATTCTAGATTGTGGATGCGGGTTCGTGATACCAAACGCTCTGGAATGATGCCTGTATATGAACGGGCTATGGAAATGGCAAAAGGTGCAGCTATTATGGCTAATGTTGATTATAAAGTTTCTTTAATATCGGGTATTTACGAAGTATTGGTTAACCGTGAAGGTGGAAAAATCATGCAAGGAAATTTAGAATTGTTAGGCCCTATTAATTATACCGATAAAGAAATTTCTTTTGGTAAAAAAATTCAAGAAGCAACTGGTAAAAAACAAGTAGGTATGGATAGTAGCATTAAACCATTACTAGCCACAAGAGAGCATCCAGGTGGTGGTTCTACTGATGTAGGTGATGTGAGTTGGAATGTTGCCAATATTAATTTAGGAGTTACTACTGCTCCTAAAGACACACCTTGGCACTCTTGGGCTGTAGTAGCTTGTGGTGGAATGAGTATTGGGCATAAAGGAATGAAGTACGCTTCTAAAGCAATGGCAATGACTATGGTCGACTTATTTGAAAACCCTGCACTTGTTAAAAAAGTAAAAGCCGAATACAAAATGCGTAAAGGAAATGAGGTTTATAAATCAATTATTCCAGATGGACCTCCGCCAATTGACAGAGATTAAAATATAATACTGCAAATTGATGAATAATAGATTCATATTTTTTATAGGCATTCTTGGAGCTAGTTTATTTGTGGTTTCTTCAATCATTGGTGGGTTTTTAATTGATAATTATAGCTTAACAAGTCAATATATTAGTGAAACCTATGCAATTGATACTAAATATGGTTTTGTCTTAAGGAGTTTTGGTTATATACCAAGTGGAATTCTATTAACCTTGTTTGCTTTCATAGGATATAAAAAATTTCCAAAATCTAAGCTCACTAAAATCGGATTTTATGGTCTGGGTGTTTTTTATGGAATTGCAACCATAGTTGTTGGGTTATTTCCTTGTGATAGTGGTTGTAACAAACTATTTATTGATCCAAGCATTTCTCAAGTAATTCATAATTTAACAGGATTTTTAACATACATATTCGTTCCTACTAGTATAATTTTAATTGGTATTGGCTTAAAAAAATCACCAAATTTTACTAGATTATCAAGACTAGGTATTATATATGGAATACTAAGTGTTTTATTTATTTATTTGCTATTCTCTGACTCAACTTCCAAATACATTGGTGTTTACCAACGAATTATAGAAACCTTATTTATTCTTTGGATACTGACTTGTGCAATTACGATAAAAAACATTAAACAACAATCATAAAAAAATTAATAGATCTGTTTATTAATTATATCCCTATTTAGAAGAAAAAATTTATAATAGAAACACCTCATGATTCAAAAACTAGGAGAAAAATTCACACATCTATTTCTAAAGTTTATGCCAAGTGCATTTGTGTTTGCAATACTTCTTACACTAGTAAGTGTTATTGGTGCTTGGGGTTGGTTAGATGCAAGTCCGTTTAAAATTATTACTTCTTGGTATGATGGCTTTTTTGATTTGTTGGGTTTTGCGATGCAAATTGTGCTCATCATTATTACTGGTTTTAGTATTGCCTTATCTCCTATTGTTAAAAAAGCTATAGACCGCTTAGCACTCCACATAAAAACACCATCCCAAGTCTATTTATTAGTTGTCTTGATTGGTATGATTTTATCTATGATTAGCTTTGGATGGCTGGTAATTACCTGTGTATTAGCAAGAGAATTAGCACAGCGTGTAAAAAATGTTCATTACCCTTTTTTAATTGCTTGTGTATATTTTTCAATGAATAGTTGGGTATTAGGCTTATCAAGTTCTATTCCGCTATTGCTTAACACAGAAAAAAACTATCTAATCAATGCAAGTGTTTTATCTGAGGTAATTCCAACTTCTTACACATTAGGCGCTAGTTTAAATATCGTGATGATGGTGTTATTAACTGTTGGTGCTCCAATAATGATGCTTTTATTGCGTCCAAAATCAGCAGAAAAAAAACAATTAATCGATTTTTTAGGAACTAATAAAACAGTACAAGAACAAAGTATTCAAAAAGAAGCTAAGAGCTTACAGCTTCCTTTTAAATCAGTATCAGATAAATTGAATAACAGTATATTATTACAAATGACAGTAGTAGTAATGGGACTTAGCTATATCGTCTATCATTTTAGTACCAAAGGATTGGATTTAAATTTTAATATCATGATTTTTATCTTCTTTATTGTTGGAATGCTTTTACATAAAACGCCTGTTCGGTACGCTATTTCAATGAAACGATCTAGTAGTAATATTTCTGGTGTACTTTTTCAATACCCGTTTTACGCAGGTATTATGGGTATTATGTTATATACTGGTTTAGGTGAAAAAATGGGACAAGTATTGGCTTCTGTGGCTACGATAGAATCCTATCCGTTTTATGCCTATTTAACTGGAGGAATTGTGAATTTTGCCATTCCGTCTGCTGGAGGTGAATTTGCGGTGATTGGCCCAAGTATTATTAATGCAGTAAAAGAAATAGGCGCTGGGTTACCAGATGAACAACTTACTCAAATGATTTCTAGAGCATCTATGTCTGTTGCCTACGGAGAGAGTCTGAGCAATATGTTGCAACCATTTTATCTATTAATTGTAATGCCAATTATGGCAGCTGGTATTAAAATACAAGCCAGAGATGTAATGGGGTATTTGGTCATTCCTTTTATTGTTACTTTCATAATTCAATCTAGTTTAGTTGTTTGGTGGCCATTATAAAATTATATTGTATTAACTAATATTTGCCCACAAACCACTTGTTTTCTGAATTTTAGTATACGCTTTTAAGAGGAGTGAATTTGATGGTTTGGAGAGGTTTACATCATCTTGCAATATATCAATTGCGGCATTTCTAGCTGAAACCAATATCGAAGTATCTCTGACTAAGTCTGCTATTTTTAAATTCAATACTCCGCTTTGTTGAGTTCCCATCAGATTTCCAGGGCCACGCAATTTTAAATCTACTTCTGCAATTTTAAATCCGTCTGAAGTTTCAACCATCGTTTTAATGCGTGTTTTTGCATCAGAAGAAATATCTTTTGCCGTTAGCAAAATGCTATAACTCTGATCTGCTCCTCGTCCAACTCTTCCTCTAAGTTGATGCAATTGTGACAAACCAAAACGCTCAGAACTTTCAACCACCATTACACTCGCATTGGGCACATTAACTCCCACTTCAATAACCGTTGTTGCTACCATAATTTGTGTTTCCCCTTTTACAAATCGTTGCATTTCATATTCCTTATCAGCTGGTTTCATTTTGCCATGTACGATACTTATTTGATACATTGGCATGGGAAAATCCCTTGAAATACTTTCATAGCCATCCATCAAATCTTTATAATCCATGGCTGCAGATTCTTGAATAAGTGGATACACAATATATACTTGCCTTCCTTTAGAAATTTCGTTCTTTAAAAATTGAAATACCGCCAACCGATTGCTATCATATCGATGCACTGTTTTTACCTCTTTTCTTCCAGGAGGTAATTCGTCAATCACAGAAATATCCAAATCGCCATAAGCAGACATCGCTAAAGTTCGTGGAATTGGCGTTGCTGTCATGACTAAAATATGTGGAGGCAAATTATTTTTTTTCCACATTTTAGAACGTTGTGCAACTCCAAAACGATGCTGTTCATCAATAATGGCCATTCCTAAATTTTTAAATACCACTTTTTCTTCTAACAAAGCATGTGTTCCAATTAAAATATGCAAGGTACCTTCTTCTAATTGCTGATGTATTTCTCTTCTTTTTTTGATTTTTACAGAACCTGTCAGTAGGGCAACATGTACATCCATTTCTTGTAGCAATTCTGCGATGGCATTGTAATGTTGAGTTGCCAAAATCTCTGTCGGCGCCATTAAACTCGCCTGAAATCCGTTATCCAACGCCAACAACATACTTAACAATGCTACAATGGTTTTTCCTGAACCCACATCACCTTGCAATAATCTATTCATATGTGCTTGTGAACCTACGTCTTTCCTAATTTCTTTGAGTACTCGCTTTTGTGCATTGGTTAAATCAAAAGGCAAATGGAATTTATAAAAATCATTAAAATAGTTTCCAACTTTATCGAAATTGTACCCCTTTATTTTTGTTTTTCTAATGTGTTTTTTTCGTAGCAATTGTAATTGAATAAAAAATAACTCTTCAAATTTTAAACGATGTTGTGCTTTTGCTAATTTTTCTTGACTTGTTGGAAAATGCACGTTTAACAAAGCTTCTCCTTTCTTCATTAAATCATACGTCTTTAAAAAAGAAGGCGATAAATTTTCTTCTATTTTTCCGTCTAGTTCTAGAAATAAATTCTGAATAATGGTTCTCATAATTTTATTACTGAATCCTTTATTTCCTAACATTTCTGTTGATGGATAAACAGGCTGCATCGCTGTTTGCAATTTGTTTTTGTATTCTGAGAGTAATTCCATTTCTGGATGTGGAATCGAAAAAAAAGTATTGTAATAGTTTAGCTTTCCATACACAACATAAGGCACATCTACCTTTAATGTTTCTTTTAACCATTTAACGCCTTTAAACCAAACCAATTCAATAGTACCAGTTTCATCTATAAATGTAGCCACCAATCTACTCCCACGTTTTTGCTTAACCGTTTTTATTTGTGTGATTTTTCCAATAATTTGAACTTCAGCATTACTTTGTTCTAGCTTATTAATCTTATAAAACTGCGTTTTATCTATATAGCGAAATGGAAATAGCGTTAGCAAATCATTACATGTACGAACATGTAGTTCTTGCAACAACAAGCTTGCTCTATTGGTTGTCACACCTTTAATATATGATATTGGAAGATTTAAATTTTTCAATTCAGAGATACATCATTTCTATCTACGAAAATACAGAATCTTCTCGAATCATTTTGACTCTAGTTTCAAAAGATTTCTATCTGCAATAAAGGCGCATAAAATTTGAGCAATCCTATGCTTATTCTTACATTTGCAAACTGAATAAATCATACCATGAGATTACATAGAAACTTAACATATGCCGTAATCGATAGCTTACGTGACATCTTTAATGAAGGTGCTTATGCAGGTAAAGCAGTAGAAAAAGCTTTGAAAAGAGACAAGCGCTGGGGAAGCAGAGATCGAAAGTTTGTTGCAGAAACAATTTACGAAATTGTGCGATGGAAACGTTTGTATGCAGAAATTGCAGAAGTAAAAGAACCTTTTGATCGACCAAACTTATGGAGAATATTTTCTGTGTGGTGCGTTTTAAAAGGAATTCCTCTTCCAGATTGGACTCAAATTATACCAACTCCAACAAGAAGAATAAAAGGACGGTTTGACGAATTGTCTCAAATTAGAAAATTTAGAGAATCAATTCCAGATTGGATGGACGAAATTGGTGTCCAAGAATTAGGAGAAAAAACATGGACCACAGAAATGGCTACTCTTAACAAACAAGCAGACGTTGTTTTACGAGTAAATACGTTAACAATTACGAAAGAGCAACTTCAAAAAGAATTTGCTATTGAAAGTATACAAACCGAATTTGTTCCTAACCATCCCAATGCTTTAAAATTAACAGAAAGAGCCAACGTTTTTAAAACAGATGCTTTTAAAAAAGGATACTTTGAAGTCCAGGATGCTTCTTCTCAATTAGTTGCTGCATATTTAGATGTAAAACCTGGGATGAAAGTAGTTGATACCTGTGCTGGAGCTGGAGGAAAAACCTTGCATCTATCAGCATTGATGGAAAACAAAGGGCAAATTATAGCCATGGATATTTACGAAAGTAAACTTCGTAAATTAAAAGTGAGAGCCAAAAGAAACAAAGCACACAACATTGATATGCGAGTTATTGACTCTACCAAGCCCATTAAAAAACTACATAATAAAGCAGATCGTGTTTTAATTGATGCGCCTTGTTCTGGGTTAGGAGTTCTGCGTAGAAATCCAGACTCTAAATGGAAATTACAACCAGAATTTATTAACAATATCAAAAAGACACAACAAGAAGTATTGCAACAGTATTCTAAAATGGTAAAACTAGGTGGAAAATTAGTCTACGCTACCTGTTCTGTTTTACCTTCAGAAAATCAAGAACAAGTTAATAACTTTTTAGCGTCAGATTCAGGAAAAGAGTTTATATTTGTGTCCGATAAAAAAATATTAGCTTCAGAATCTGGCTATGATGGATTTTATATGGCTTTGCTAGAAAAAAAATAAATTTTGTACTTTTATTGCGAAGTATGAGATTAAAAATTACTGAAAAAGAAATAGTTTTTAACGTTTAAAAAAATTAAAACATGATTAAAAAACTACTTTCAATACTTTTTATAGCATCTTTTATTTCTGTTTTCGGACAAGTAGAAGCCTATTATAACGATGTAGATTTAACAAAATCTGGACAAGCTCTAAAAACCGCATTGGCGGTGAAAATTACTGCCACACATACCAATATGTTAACTTATACCCCTGGTGTTTGGGAAGCAAGTAAAACTACTGATATTAATCCAAATAATACTGGGCAAGTTATTCTAATTTATGGTTGGGAAAACGGTTCTGATGGCGATGATACCAACGATAAATTTAGAGATATTACCTTGCAAGATACTGGTAGTGGAGATCCTTTTAGATGGAACAGAGAGCATGTGTATTCTAAATCATTAGCAAATCCACGTTTTGAAACTGATCAACCAGGTCCCGGAACAGATGCACACAATCTTAGACCTGCAGATAGAACCAGAAATTCAACAAGAAATAATTTTAAATTTGGTGAAGGAACTGGAAACTCTGGTTTTTCTTCTGTTACTTATAATGGTCCAAGTGGACCAAATACAAATGCCTGGTACCCTGGTGATGAATGGAAAGGAGATGTAGCAAGAATGATGATGTATATGTACTTACGCTATGGAGTACAATGTTTGCCAACTGGTGTAGGTGTTGGTAGTACAACGAACACAGGAGATGATATGATTGACTTATTTTTAAAATGGAACGTAGAAGATCCTGTTTCAGATTTAGAAAAAGTTCGTAATACATATCATAGTAGTGCAACAAATCAATTTGCGCAAGGAAATAGAAATCCATTTATTGACAACCCATATTTAGCAACACGTATTTGGGGTGGTGATTCTGCACAAGATCTATGGGGAATTTATACTAGTAGTGACACAGAAGCTCCTACAGTACCAACAAATGTTACATTAAGTGCTATTACTACTTCTTCAATTACTGTTTCTTGGAATGCTTCTACAGATAATGTTAGTGTTACAGGATATGAAGTGTTTTTAAATGGAACTTTAGCAAAACAAGTAGCAGCTACAACTGCAACATTTACAGGTCTTAATACAAATACTACTTACGCTTTTACTGTATTAGCAAAAGACTTAATCAACAATAAATCTGCACAAACTACTGCTGTAAATGGTACTACGTTGACCGATTCAGAAGCACCTACTGTACCTACAAACCTTGCTGTGAGCAATGCAACTGATTCTTCTTTTAAACTAACCTGGACAGCCTCTACAGACAATACTGCAGTTATAGGTTATGATATTTTTATTGATGGTGCTTTCAAAGCAACGTCTGCAACTGAATCTTATACCGTAACAGGACTGACAACTTCTACCACATATGCTGCCACGGTGTTGGCAAAAGACGCTGCTGATAATAAATCGGCACAAACAACTGCTATAAATGGAGTAACTACAGACGGCTCATCTAATGGTGTTACAGAATTATTTATTTCTGAATATGTAGAAGGAACCGGAACTAATAAAGTAATAGAGATAGCAAATATAACCAGCTCTACAATCAGCTTAGCGGGATATGACATCAGAAGAAATAGTAATGGAGGAAGTTCATGGTCTTCACCACCACTTGCATTAGATAGCGGAACCATAAAAGATATCATTCCAGGTGAGGTCTTTGTAATTGGAAATGGCTCTAATTCTAATCAGACTTTATTAAATGAAGTAGACTTAGTTCAACCAAATAATTCATCTACAAACAATGGTGAACCAGTAAATTTTAATGGAAATGATCCTGTTGGATTATTTAAAAATGGTGTACTCATTGATATTGTAGGAGATTTTAATGGCGGCTCTCAAAATTTTGCAAAAGACATTACTTTACGAAGAAAAAGTACTGTAACTGCTCCAAATGCAACTTATACACTCAATGAATGGGATACGTTTCCTGTAAATACTGTAGATGGCATTGGAATTCATACATCTACATTATCGGTAGAAAACATAGCGCTTTCTACCTTTAAAATGTATCCAAACCCAACCAATGGAAATAGGATATATTTTCAAACAAAAAGTGACGCAACAATTTCTGTGTATAATATTCTAGGAAAATTAATTCTAAAAACTAAAATATCACAAACAAATAACGAAATTGATATTTCAAAATTGGCTAGAGGTATTTACCTTGTAAGAGTCACAATTGACAATCAATTTATTACAAAAAAATTATTAAAAAATAATTAATAGATCACACTGAAAAGCGGCAAATTTTGCCGCTTTTTTTATACAACTAATTCAATAAAAAAAGTAAATTTGTATTTTAAAAAACAACACACAAATCCGTATTAAATGATTTATTTCTTTGGAAACCAAGACAGTAAACTCTTTGCTGTTCAAACAATAAAAGAACTATCAACTAAAAGTATTACAAAATTACATTGGCTTTTTGGAAATCAACCTAAAATAAACACGGCGTCTATTGACGCCTTTTTTATTGGCCCAAGAGCTGCCATGATTACACCTTGGAGTACCAATGCTGTTGAGATTACTCAAAATATGGGTATCAAAGGAATCATAAGAATTGAAGAATTTGAAGCTTCTACTGCTGACTTTTCTGATTTTGATCCAATGATTTCTGAAAAATATGATGGAATAGATCAAGAATCATTCACTATAGATATTAAGCCAGAAGCAATTCTTAACATTGAAGATATCACTGCATATAATGAGCAAGAAGGATTGGCTTTAAATGCTGAAGAAATTGGGTATTTAAAAGGTATTGTTGAAAAAATTGGTCGCCCTTTAACTGATTCTGAAGTATTCGGATTTTCTCAGGTGAACTCAGAACATTGCAGACACAAAATATTTAATGGAACTTTTGTTATTGATGGTGAAGAAAAACCTTCTTCCCTATTCAAGTTAATAAAAAAGACTTCTGCAGAAAATCCGAAAGGTATTGTTTCTGCTTACAAAGATAATGTTGCCTTTATTGAAGGGCCAACTGTCATACAATTTGCACCTAAAACAGCAGACAAGCCTGATTTTTATCAAGAATCTGATTTTGAATCTGTAATTTCTTTAAAAGCAGAAACACATAATTTTCCAACCACAGTAGAGCCTTTTAATGGTGCAGCTACTGGTTCTGGCGGAGAAATTAGAGATCGTCTGGCTGGCGGAAAAGGATCTTTACCTTTAGCAGGAACGGCAGTTTACATGACTTCTTATTCTAGATTAGAAGGAAACAGACACTGGGAGCAAAAATTTGAAGCTAGAGATTGGTTGTACCAAACTCCAATGGATATTTTAATAAAAGCTTCTAACGGAGCTTCTGACTTTGGAAACAAATTCGGGCAACCGTTAATTTGTGGATCTGTTTTAACTTTTGAACATAAAGAAAATTCATCTTCAAGTACATCTGCAGCTAGAAAACTTGGTTTCGACAAAGTAATTATGCAAGCTGGTGGTATTGGATATGGAAAAGCAGAACAAGCTTTAAAAGATACGCCTAAAGAAGGAGATAAAATTGTCATTCTTGGTGGTGATAACTACAGAATTGGAATGGGAGGTGCTGCAGTATCTAGTGCAGATACTGGAGAATTTGCATCTGGAATCGAATTAAATGCGGTACAACGTTCTAATCCAGAAATGCAAAAGCGTGCTGCTAATGCCGTTCGCGGAATGGTAGAAAGTGATGAAAATTTCATTGTTTCTATTCATGATCATGGTGCTGGTGGACATTTAAATTGTTTATCTGAACTAGTAGAAGATACTGGTGGAAAAATCAATTTAGACAAATTACCTGTAGGTGATCCAACCTTATCAGCAAAAGAAATTATCGGAAACGAATCTCAAGAAAGAATGGGACTGGTTATTGCTGAAAAACATATTGATACCTTACAGAAAATTGCAGAACGTGAGCGTTCGCCAATGTATACTGTAGGTGATGTTACAGAAAATGATCGTTTTACTATTGAATCTGCAACAACTGGAGAAAAACCGATGGATCTTGCTTTAGAAGATATGTTTGGAAGTTCTCCTAAAACGGTTTTAACTGATAAAACAGTTGTTAGAAATTATAAAAATTCAAGATATAAAACTAAGAATTTACAAATCTATTTAGAGCAGGTTCTACAATTAGAAGCTGTAGCATGTAAAGATTGGTTAACTAATAAAGTAGACCGCTGTGTTGGTGGTAAAGTAGCCAAACAACAATGTGTTGGTCCTTTACAAATTCCGTTGAATAATGTTGGTGTTATGGCACTAGATTACAAGGGGAAAGAAGGTGTTGCAACGTCTATTGGGCACTCTCCTATTTCTGGGTTAATTCATCCAGAAGCTGGAAGTAGAAACTCAATTACAGAATCTTTAACAAACCTTATTTGGGCACCTTTAAAAGATAACTTAGCATCAGTTTCTTTATCTGCAAACTGGATGTGGCCTTGTAAAAATGAAGGTGAAGATGCTCGTTTATACAAAGCTGTAAAAGCTATTTCAGAGTTTGCTATAGATTTAGGAATCAATGTTCCAACAGGAAAAGATTCGCTTTCTATGAAGCAGAAATATCCTGATGGGGAAGTAATTTCTCCAGGTACCGTTATTATTTCTGCTGCAGGTAATTGTAATGAAATTTCTAAAGTTGTAGAACCCGTTTTACAAGTTGATGGTGGTAATATTTATTACATTAATATTTCTCAAGATGATTTTAAATTAGGAGGAAGTTCTTTCAATCAAGTATTAAATACCATTGGAAGTGAAGCTCCAGATGTGAAAAATTCAACTTTTGTAAAAAACATTTTTAACACAATCCAAAATTTAATTAAAGGGGATAAAATTTCTGCTGGACACGATGTAGCTTCTGGTGGATTGATTACTACTTTATTAGAAATGTGTTTTGCTGATGTTAATTTAGGTGCCGATTTTGATTTGTCGTCTTTAAATGAAGAAGATTCAATTAAAGTTTTGTTTGCTGAAAACTCAGGAATTGTTTTTCAAGCTGATGCTTCTGTAGAAGATATCTTAACAGAAAATAATATTGAGTTTTTCAACATTGGAACTGCTAACAATTCTGGAACTGTAACTATCAAAAATCAAGAAGACAACTTCTCTTTTGATGTTGCTAAAATGAGAGATGTTTGGTACAAAACGTCTTATTTATTAGATAACAAGCAAACTGCAAACGGTTTAGCTAAAAAGAGGTTTGACAACTATAAAAATCAACCTTTACAATATACATTTCCAAGTCATTTCACAGGAAAGTTAGAAGACGTCATTGCGAACGCAGTGAAGCAATCTGCTTCTAATGAAAAGATTGCCACGTCGCAAACTCCTCGCAATGACGGTAAACGCCCTAAAGCAGCAATCCTTCGTGAAAAAGGATCTAATTCTGAGCGAGAAATGGCAAATGCTATGTATTTAGCAGGTTTTGATGTGAAGGATGTACACATGACAGATTTAATTTCTGGTCGTGAAACTCTAGAAGATATTCAATTTATTGGAGCTGTTGGTGGGTTTTCAAACTCAGATGTTTTAGGATCTGCTAAAGGTTGGGCTGGAGCTTTCTTGTATAACGAAAAAGCAAATTCAGCATTAAAAAACTTCTTTAAAAGAGAAGATACTTTATCTGTAGGAATTTGTAATGGTGCACAATTATGGATGGAACTAGACTTGGTAAACCCAGATCATGAAACTCATGGAAGGTTAACTTATAACGATTCTGGGAAACACGAAAGTGCATTCACTTCTGTAGCTGTTCAAGAAAACAACTCTATAATGTTATCTAGCTTGGCTGGAAGCACATTAGGAGTTTGGATTTCTCATGGAGAAGGAAAATTTAATTTACCAATGAGCGAAGACAATTATAATATTGTTGCTAAATACGGTTATGATTCTTATCCTTCAAACCCGAATGGATCTGATTATAATACTGCAATGCTATGCGACGCAACTGGTCGTCATTTGGTAATGATGCCACATATAGAACGTTCTATTTTTCAATGGAATTGGGCTCACTATCCCAAAGGAAGAAAAGATGAAGTATCACCCTGGTTAGAAGCATTTACCAATGCAAAAAACTGGATTGTTTAATAAAAAACATTTTTTTTAAAGATACATTATAAAAACTGTCACAAATTTATTTTTACCCGGTCTTTTAGTTAGAACATTTTAAACTTAACTTACCATGAACAAATATTTTACACACAAAACAACTGTACTTGCATTGCTAATTTTTTGTATTTCATTTACAGCTATATCACAAACAAAGGTAAATGCAAAAGATATTATCGCTGCAGTAAAAAAAGGAAAAACTGTAACCTACAAAAATGCAACCATTATTGGTGTCCTAGATTTTACCTTTATGGATGAAGCTATGGAAAGACTACCAAAGAGAAGAAAATGGTGGAATAATAATAGCAATCAGATTAAAAAATCTATAGAGAGTAGTATTTCATTTGTGAACTGTACATTTGAAGATGATGTGTTGGCTTATATTCCCGATGAATATAGCGGATACACTTTTACTGCAGATTTTGAAAACACCGCTGTTTTTAAGAATTGTACTTTTAAAGGAAAAGCCATGTTTAAATATTCTGACTTTGATAAAAACAGTACTTTTGAAGGAACAAAATTTAATGGCGATAGCACTTTTAAATACGCTAAATTCAATAAAAAAAGTAATTTCATGAACACTTCCTTTCAAGAAACAGCTACTTTTAAATATGCAGAGTTTGATAGAAATGTAAGTTTTGCAAATGCTGTTTTTAAAGAAACTGCCACTTTTAAATATGCAAAATTTAGAGACGGAGTTTCTTTTAATAAAACACGTTTTGAAGAAGATTTGAATCTAAAATATACAAAAGTGTCTGGAGATTTTGATATTAAAGGTATGCATGTTGCTTTTGGTATCGATTCTAAATACACTAAAATTAATGGTAAAAGTTTTACCTATTAATTACAATAAATAGCTACCCATTAAAACTACTATTTAAGCGTTAACAATTTTTGTTAGCGCTTTTTTTGTCTAAATATCATAAAAATATGTCTTAACAAATTTCATTTTATCTTCTTAATCGCTTCGTTTGTTTTTACTTGCAAAATCAATTGATTTTCCTTACTTTGCGATTGTTCAAACAAACTTTATTATGTCAACAACCATTACCCGCATATTCGATTTTCCATACTACCAACTTGAAAAGTACAATTTAGACAAAGCATTTACGTCTTTTAAAAATGGATCGTGGAAATCTACATCTACTAAAGAATATATAGATCAAGCAAATGCCATTAGTAGAGGTTTGCTTCGTTTGGGTGTTGGTAAGAATGATAAAATTGCAATCATTTCTACGACAAACAGAACAGAATGGAATATTTGTGATATCGGAATTTTACAAATTGGAGCTCAAAATGTTCCTATTTACCCAACAATTTCTAAAGAAGATTATGAGTATGTATTAAATCATTCAGAATCGACATATTGTTTTGTATCTGATAGTGGTGTTCTTGAAAAAATTAACCAAATAAAAGGAAATACACAACTAAAAGAAATTTTTACTTTTGATGATATTAAAGATGAAAAAAGTTGGAATGAAATTTTAAAACTAGGAAAAGATGAAAGTAACCAACAGAAAGTTGATGAACGAAAAAAGGGCGTTGTAGCAAGTGATTTAGCAACAATAATTTATACTTCCGGTACAACAGGAAGACCAAAAGGCGTGATGCTATCTCATAACAATATTGTTTCAAATGCGTTAAGCAGTGAAAAATATATTCCTTTAGATTTTGGAAAAGCTAGAGCATTAAGCTTTCTACCAGTTTGTCACATTTTTGAAAGAATGGTTTTATATTTATATCAGTACTGTGGCGTTTCAATCTATTTTGCTGAATCCTTAGAAAAAATGACCGCTAACGCACAAGAAATCAAACCAAATGTGATGACGGCTGTACCGAGATTGTATGAAAAAATCTTTGATACAATTATTGCAAAAGGCACGGAACTTAGTGGGCTAAAAAAAATATTATTCTTTTGGGCAGTAAATTTAGGTTTAAAATATGAGCCGTATGGAGACAATGGTTGGTGGTATGAAAAAAAACTAGCACTTGCTCGTAAATTAATTTTTGTAAAATGGCAAGCTGCTTTAGGAGGAGAATTAGATATTATGGTATCTGGTAGCGCAGCTTTGCAACCAAGATTGTCAAAAATATTTGCAGCAGCAGGAATGCCAATTATGGAAGGTTACGGCTTAACAGAAACCTCTCCAGTTGTTTCTGTAAGTGATTTGCGAAATAGAGGCTATAAAATAGGTACTGTAGGAAAAGTATTAGAAGATGTAGATGTAAAAATTGCTGAAGATGGCGAGATTTTAGTAGCAGGTCCAAACATTATGCAAGGGTATTATAAAGATCCTGAAAAAACAGCTGAAGTAATGCAAAACGGTTATTTTTTAACCGGTGATAAAGGTGAAATTTCTAAAGATGGTTTCTTAAAAATTACTGGACGTAAAAAAGAAATGTTTAAAACATCCGGAGGAAAATATGTAGTTCCACCATTATTAGAAGGTGACTTAAAACAATCTCTTTTTATAGAACAAATTATGGTTGTTGGCGAAGGCGAAAAAATGCCTGCTGCAATTATACAACCCAATTTTGACTTTGTAAAATCATGGGCTAAACGACATCATATTTCTACCAACTCTAACGAAGAACTTATTTCTAATCAACTAGTAATCAGTCGAATTCAAAAAGAAGTAGATGCCTGTAATGAAAAATTCGGAAAATGGGAACGTATCAAAAAGTTTGAACTTACTAAAGACGCATGGACAGTTGATGCTGGTCATTTGACGCCAACCATGAAAATGAAGCGAAAAGTTATCAAAGAAATTTATATTGATTTATACGAAAAAATATACCGGGGATAAGAAAAGAAAACACAGTCTAAGCACTTTAGTTTTCTTAATTCAAATTAGTAAATTTACTTACTAATACCCTTTTTTAACAATGCTGGAAACTTCTTTTTAAATCGATTTAACCTTGGTAAAGAAACATTTTTTACATAAGGATTATTCGGGTTTAATTTCTCAAAGTTTTGATGGTACTCTTCAGCAATATGAAACTTTGTAAAAAGTGTTACCTCAGTTGCAATTTCACCTTGATATAAGGATTGATTTAGTCCTTTAATCATTGCTTCAATAATTTTTTTCTCTGCATCTGTTTTATAAAATGCAATAGACCTGTATTGTGATCCAAAATCTGGATATTGTCCGTTTTTTGTTGTTGGATTATGAGAACCAAAGAACACTGTAACCAAGGTTTTAAAACTCACAATTTTCGGATTATAATAAACTGCTACTGCTTCAGCATGCCCAGTGTTTCCTCTACCAATTACTTGGTACGTCGGGTTTTTGGTAAACCCACCTGAATAACCAGAAACCGCATCTTCTACACCCATTACACTCTCAAAAATAGCTTCTACACACCAAAAACAACCGCTAGCAAAATAGGCTACTTCTAACGTGTTCTTTTTTGCAATATTATGTAAAACGTGCGGTTTATCAATTAAAGAAAAACTAAAAAATATTGAGAATGAAAATAGAAATAAAAGTATTGATTTTGGAAAACTCATATTGATACTAGTATATAAAAAATTAATCGCGGTAGAGTTATTGTTTAAAGGGAAACTATCGCGATTAACCAGACATTTAAATTACATTATTATACATCATTTGTCGTAGATAATTTTAATTCCATACAATTGTTTAAAACTTTTAAAAGTTCATCCAAAAAATAAGTTGTAAATCGATACAGAGATACTTACATTTGTTTTATACAAACAGCCAATAATTAATGAAACACTTTATCGTATCTGCACGTAAATATCGTCCTCAAAATTTTAAAGATGTTGTTGGGCAACAAACTATCACAAATACGTTAGAGAACGCGATCAAAAGTAATCATTTAGCACAAGCTTTATTGTTTACAGGACCTCGTGGTGTTGGAAAAACTTCATGCGCTCGAATACTAGCAAAAAGAATCAATCAAGAAATTTCGACAACTGAGAATGAAGATTTTGCCTTTAATATTTTCGAATTAGATGCTGCTTCAAACAATTCTGTTGATGACATTAGAAATTTAACAGATCAGGTTCGAATTCCTCCACAAACTGGCAAATATAAAGTGTATATTATTGATGAAGTTCATATGCTTTCCGCAAATGCTTTTAATGCCTTTTTAAAAACCTTAGAAGAACCTCCTGCACATGCCATTTTTATATTGGCAACAACTGAAAAACATAAAATTATTCCTACCATTTTATCTCGCTGTCAAATTTTTGATTTTAAACGAATTGGTGTTTTAGACGCCAAAAATTACTTGAAACTAATTTGTGAAAAAGAAAAGATTACTGCAGATGATGATGCCTTGCATATTATAGCTCAAAAGGCTGATGGTGCCATGAGAGATGCGCTATCTATTTTTGATAGAGTTGTTAGTTTTTCTGGAAACAACTTAACAAGAGAAGCTGTTACGCAAAACCTGAATGTTTTAGATTACGAAGTTTACTTTAATATGACCGATTTACTTCTGACAAATAAAATTCCGGACGTCTTAGTTTTATTTAATACAATTCTAAGCAAAGGGTTTGAAGGACATCATTTTATTAATGGATTGGCTTCTCATTTTAGAGACTTACTCGTTGCCAAAGACAAAGCTACCATTGATTTATTAGAGGTTGGCGATACTGCAAAAAAAAGTTATTTAGACCAAGCTGTAAAAGCAAGTATTTCTTTTTTAATACAATCAATCAACAAGGCCAACGACTGCGATTTGAATTACCGAACAAGTAAAAACCAACGGTTATTGGTAGAGCTTACTTTAATGCAAATTGCCTCTATTACTTTTGATGGAGAAAAAAAAAAAGCAACTAACTACATAATTCCAGCTACTTTTTTTACATCACTTTCTCCTATAGCAAAATCAATTGTAAAAACTACAGAAAGTAAAAAAGTTATCTCCAAAGTTGAAGAACCTATATCACCAATTAAAAAGGTGACACCAATTCCTAAACCAATTCTTGAAAATGTTACGAGAAGATCTTTACCTTCTCGATTAACTTTAAAAAGTGTTCATGACAAAAAAGAGGATAAAAAGAAGGTAATACTCCAAGAAAATTATGACAATCATCCAAAAGATGATTTTACACAAGCTGATTTAGAAAAAAACTGGAATGTGTATTACACCAAATTAATAACTAAAGGTCAAAAAAATATAGCTTCTGTTTTAATTGCTGATGTTCCTAAGTTAACGCCAAATTCAATTATAGAACTAACACTTCCCAATCAAATGATGGCAGATCAATTAGAGCGAGAAAAGCCAAAATTGAATATGTTTTTACGAAAAATCTTAAACAACTATATACTAAAGATAAAAATTATTGTTAACGAAGCAGCTGTTAAGAAATTTGCATATACTCCTCAAGAAAAATATAGTAAATTACTTGAGAAAAATCCAGCGATGGCTAAATTAAAAAATGCTTTTAAATTAGATGTATAATTTGCCTAGCGAAGTTTCATTTCTAACGTTAACCAAAGTAATAAAAGCTCTTAATCTTTGCAGGAATATTGATAGTGTATTTATTAGTTTCTCATAAATAAATTAAAATGGGTTTTAGAAATGTTATTGTTTTTATAGCTTCTTAAAAAAGTTTGAAAGATTTAAAATTGGTATTTAATCTAAACAAATGAAAAAACAGGCTTCTATTTTATTTATATTTATAACTGTTTTTTGTTTTTCGCAACAAAAAGTTACAAAAAAATATAGCTTGCGCAAATACGCACATGTAAAATCCTTTTATAATGGAATGTCTAAAAAAGCAATTAAACTAAGTTTAGACAATAATATTCCTCCAGCTTCATTATTAGCTATTACTGGTTTAGAATCTGGTTGGGATAGTGGATACATAGGACAAATTACAGGAAATATTTTAAGCCTGGGAACTCGAAGAGGTGACACAGAATTACCCGCTTTACGTCTACCTAGATTACTTAAAACAAAAAAGATTTTATTCGATTCATTAGAAATCATAAAATACTCTCAAAAAGAAATACAGTGGGAGAACAGACCTGAAAGTTTAAAAAAAGATTACCGACCAAAACCAATTGCTGGCACAAAATTTCAGTTGGCTTATTTTAAACACCATCCAAAAGCAAAAGCAAATGCTCATGTGGCAAATATGAAAGATTTTGTAACTGTTTTTATTGCACGAAAAAGCAGGATAAAGGTGTATCGGGAAACTCGTCGAAAAATGGATAGTTTAGTAGCAAAACATGGTAAAATGATTTTGCTAGAAGAAGAAACTGCTATTGACTTCATTCACGGAATTGGAGGCAAATTAAACTCTTATAACTATAGAAAGACTTGGCCCAAAAAAGTTGTTTACATTATTAAAAATGCAGGATTAATAGCATTAACAAAACAGTTAGATAACGGAATTTCATTTAATGAAAGTTGGAGCAATTAAAACGTTAATTTTTTACCTAAATACACCAACATATTCCCTTTTTCAACATTCATTTTTTCTGAATAAGAAGATATTATATGTATAACGCCATCATTACTTTTTACAAAAATTGGAATGGAACCAATTTCTGCATTTAGTTTTCCAATTTTATTGATATAATCTTCGTTAGAAATTATATCAACTTCATTCACTTTTGGGTTATTCCTTACAACTTCACTTAAATTAATAAAATCATCTGTATGAGAAAACAGACCAACTTCTGGAGTGTTGTTTAGGTTTTTCATCTCATCAGAAGAAATTAAACGAAACGCACCTTGTTCTCCAAAGTGTTTCACATATTTTGACAAAGCATATTCATTAATTACAGAACTTCCGGTTAAAGACATCAAATATCCAATATCATTGAGTTCTATATTCTCAGACAAATCATCATCATAAACACTTGCTTCAATAGCTTCTAATTCCATTTTTTCTGCCTTTTTAATATGGTTTGGATTGCTATCAATCAACACCACTCTTCTCCCATTTTTCTTTAAATACAAAGCAATTAATCGTGATGCTGGTGAAGCACCAATAATTAAGACTCCGTCTGATGTTGTCAAAAAAACGCCCACAATTTTAGCAAAAACTCTTGCTGTGGTAGCATTTAATAAAACAGTACCAAGGACAATCATAAAAACTAAAGGTGTAATATACTCTGCGCCTTCTACACCTTCTTTTAACAGTTTGCTTCCAAATAAAGATGCAATTCCTGCAGCTACAATTCCTCGTGGACCCACCCAACTGATAAACAATTTTTCGTTGGTTTTTAATTTTGATTTATATGTGCTAAGAAAAACAGCAAGTGGTCTAATTACAAATACAACAACCACAAACAAAACAACTGTTTTCCAATTATAAAGTAGCATTAAATCTTTAATATCAATATTAGCAGCTAACAGTATAAATAGAATAGAAATCAGCAAAATACTTAGTGATTCTTTAAAATACAACAACTCTTTTAGGTTTTTTAATTTTCCGTTTCCTATTACCATTCCCATGACAACTACAGCTAATAACCCTGATTCGTGAGCAAAAATTTCTGATTCAACAAAAACCAGCAATACGGTAGATAATGCAACAACATTTAATAAATAATGTGGAACTAATTTTTTATTGATAACAAATACCAAGGCATGCGCAAAGGTAAATCCGAAGGAAGTTCCGAAGAGAACTATTTTACCAAATTCAGTTAATGCCGTTTTTGTAAACCCGCTTCCTCCACCAACACTAATAAACTCAAAAACCAACACGGCAACTAATGCACCAATTGGATCAATTAAAATACCTTCCCATTTTAAAACCGCAGAAACATCTTTTTTTAATGGAATATTTCTAAGAATTGGTGTAATCACAGTTGGTCCAGTAACGATAATCAACCCAGAAAACAAAAAAGAAATTTCCCAACTTAGATGAAATAAATAATGTGCTAAAACTCCTGCTCCAAAAAAAGTAACCGCAGAACCAATCGTAATTAATTTTGTTATTGAAGAACCAACATTTTTAATTTCATCTCTTTTTAAAGTCAAACCTCCTTCAAATAAAATAATACTAATTGCTAAAGAAACAAAGTAAAACAAGCCATCGCCGGGGAATAAACCTTTTTCGCCATTCCAAATGGGTTCAATCCATTTAGAGCCATCTTCAGTTAAGAACTCAGCGGCAATTGGCCCAACTAATAACCCAATAAGAATTAAAGGTAAAATCGCTGGAATTTTTAATTTCCAAGCTACCCATTGCGCTAATATTCCTAAAATAATAATCCCTGCTAATTCTAACATATTTCCATTTTATATAGAACCGTGAAGTTATAAAAAAATAAGAAACCTGTAAGTACCTTCTATTAAATTATCCTTAATTTTGTTTCTCTTACTAAATAACAGAAATTATGTTAGGGTTAAAACTACCAACAGATCCTCGTTGGGTAAATATTGCAGAAAAAAACATTGATGAAATTTTAATTGATCATGCACATTGCGAACTAAAAGCAGCCGCTACTGCAAGTTCATTAATTATAAGTTTTCCTGAGTATTCTGATTTAGTAACAGAAATGGTGGCATTATCAAAAGAAGAAATGAGTCACTTTAAGATGGTCCATGATCGTCTACTTAAAAAGAATGTTTTGTTGGGTGCTGACAGAAAAGATGAATACGTCATTCATTTATTAAAATTTTTTCCTAAAGGAGGCAGTAGAACTACTCAGTTAGTGCATCGATTGTTATATGCCGCACTGATTGAAGCTAGAAGTTGTGAACGATTTAGGTTGTTATCAGAAAATATTAAAGATAAAGATTTGGCAAAGTTTTATAGAGATTTAATGGTTTCTGAAGCCAATCATTATACATTGTTTTTAAATTTTGCTCGAACTTACGGAAACCGAGAAATCGTAGATCAAAAATGGAATGACTTGTTAACGTATGAAGCAGAAATCATGAAAAATCTTGGTAAAAAAGAAACCATTCATGGATAAAATCCCGTCTTAATCTTCCCAAAGAGAAGAAATTTACACTCTTCAATTTGAAACTAATAAAAATAAATGTTCAGTAAAGAAGCAGCATCACAACTTAGAAAAGATTTTTGGATTGCATTTGGAAAATCATTTCCTAGAAAATGGTTGCTATACAATACACAAATAAAAGGGTTTTCTTTTAAGTTTGTTGCTGAGCAAAAAAAGGCAATGGTTGCTTTAGATATTGAACATCTTGATGAAATATATAACGAATTGCTTTTTGAACAAATCCAATCTTTAAAAAATATTTTAACCCAAGAATATATATCTGATCTCATTTTTGATAATCATTACGAATTAGATTCTGGTAAAATTATTAAACGAATTTTTGTTTTATTTCCAAATAAATTTAGCATTTATAATAAAGATTCTTGGCAAGAATGTTTTGAGTTTTTTGTCGAAAAAATGGAACAATTAGAATTGTTTTTTTATGAATATGAAGACTATATCAAACAAGCAATTCAATAATAATTTCCGTATTTTTGCTACATGATTCAAAACGAAACTATTATTGCTTTGGCAACACCTTCTGGAGCTGGCGCTATTTCTGTAATTCGCCTTTCAGGTGAAAAAGCAATTGAAATTGCTGATGCTTTTTTTAAATCTGTAAAAAAAGGAAAAACTTTAAGCAATCAGAAATCGCATAGCATTCATTTAGGTCATATTATAAATAATAATATAATCTTAGATGAAGTATTAGTTTCCGTTTTTAAAAACCCTAATTCATATACAGGCGAAAATGTCATCGAAATTTCTTGCCATGGTTCAGTTTTTATTCAACAAGAAATTATTCAATTATTCTTGAAAAATGGTTGTAGAATGGCTGATAATGGTGAGTTTACAATGCGTGCTTTTTTGAATGGAAAAATGGATTTGAGTCAAGCTGAAGCTGTTGCCGATGTAATTGCTTCTAATTCCGCAGCAAGTCATCAAATGGCAATTCAGCAAATGCGTGGCGGAATTACCAATGAATTGAAGGAATTGCGCGTACAATTACTAGATTTTGCAGCACTGATAGAATTAGAATTGGATTTTTCTGGTGAAGATGTAGAGTTTGCTGACCGAACAGAATTTAAAGAATTAGTTTCACAAATAACTCTTGTTTTAAAACGTTTGATTGATTCTTTTGCGTATGGAAATGCCATGAAAAATGGAATTCCAGTTGCCATTATCGGCGAACCAAACGTTGGAAAATCAACACTTTTAAATACACTTCTTAATGAAGAAAAAGCAATTGTTTCTGAAATTGCTGGAACAACTCGTGATGCAATTGAAGATGAAATCATTATTGATGGCGTTGCTTTTCGATTTATTGATACAGCCGGAATTAGAGAAACTAAAGATATTGTCGAAAGTATCGGAATTAAAAAAACTTATGAAAAAGCAGAAAATGCGCAGTTAATTATCTTTATTATAGATCCAAAAGAAGAGAAAAGAGAAAAGAGAAAAGAAGAAGTTTTATTGATTCAAAATCGCTTTCCAAATAAGCGTCTACTCATTATTGCTAATAAAATAGATTTAATTTCTTCTGAAGAAGCTTCTGTTTTAGAAAACGAAATTGAAAATTTAATCCTCTTATCAGCAAAAAATAAAACCGGAATTGATACTTTAAAGCAAGAGTTAACTTCTTTAGTTAATACTGGTGCTTTGAGCAATAATGAAACCATTGTAACCAATTCTCGTCATTTTGAAGCATTAAATAATGCGTTAACAGCCATAACCTCTGTTCAACAAGGAATTGACCTAGAAATCTCTACAGATTTATTTTCTATTGATATTCGCGAATGTTTGCGTCATCTTGGAAATATTACAGGAGAATACGATGTAGATAAAGACATATTGGGTCATATCTTTTCTAATTTTTGTATCGGAAAGTAACTTTCAGAATTCTTAAGCTAAAAGTAAAGTGTGTTAAATAGTCTTTTTTCCTTGTTTTTTCTATTTTAAAATCGTTAATTTTGTAATATTATAATGGAGACTCCTTATTTTTAATAATTGCAAAAAGAACTTTCATATGAAAAATACTATCTTTAACATATTTAAACCTAAGAAGATTCAATCATTACAAAAAAATATAAAGAGGGTGTTCCTTTTTTTTGGTGCATTATTAATTTCTAGTTTTTCGTTTGGTCAAACAATACAATATTCATCAGGATCAACGGCTCAAGCATTAGCAACCAAAATTACTGGTAACGGAATTACAATTACAAACCCTGTTATTACATGGGGAGCTAGTACTCAGGTTGGTGTTTTTTCGAATGGAATTGCTGGTGCAGGACTTCAAATTGATGGAGGTATAATATTAACAACTAGCTCAGTTGCTGAAGCTTTTTCTACAAATAGCTCTACAGGAATATCTATTACTGATGGAAGTACCTATTCCGATAACGAATTAGTAGGAATTGAAAGCGGTGCAACTAATGATGTTGTTGTTTTTGAATTTGATGTGGTATTAGCCCCTTTATCTACTATATTATCTATTGATTATCAGTTTTTATCCGATGAATATAATGAATATGTATGTAGTGGTTTTAATGATGTTTTTGGCTACTTTATTACTGCAGACACTACTGCTCCGTATACTGGTTATACTAATATTGGAGTAATTCCAGGGACAACAAATAGGGTTGGAATCAATTCCATAAACAACGGAAGTATTGGGGCGAGCGGAAGTTCGGAAAATTGTGTAGACTTAACACAAGGCAGCTCTTTTCTTGACAATACAGGAGGAGCCTTTACCACAGAATTTGATGGACTGACAAAAAAATTAAGAGCTAAATCTGGTCCTTTAACTCCCGGTTTAACATACCATGTAAAATTTGCGATTGCAGATACTGGAGATGATGGATGGGATTCTGCAATTTTAATTAACTTTATCAGCGGTGTTTTAGACACTGATGATGATGGTATTGATGACAATGTAGATTTAGATGATGATAATGATGGGATTATTGATACTGTTGAAGATGCTAATTTAGATAACGATAACAACCCTTTAACAAATCCAACAGATACTGATAATGATGGAATCCCAAACTATTTTGATTTAGATTCTGATGGAGACGGAATTCCAGACAACATTGAAGCGCAAACCACCAACGGATATATTTCACCAGCAAATACATACAGCACTTCTGGTATAGATACTGCTTACGGAACTGGACTAACACCTGTAAATACTGACGGAGTCGATACTGTAGATTATTTAGATACTGATGCAGATAATGATGGCACAAATGACACCGATGAAGCAAATATCGTTTTATCAGGTAGTTTAGGAAATAATGGCTTAGACAATGCTTTAGAAGATTTAGATTATTATTTAGATGTAAACGGTGTATTAGATGATCCAACAACGTTGCCAGATGCAGACAGTGATGTTGGCACAGGTGGAGATGTAGATTATAGAGATACAATTACATCAGGTGATAATGATGGAGATGGAATTTTAGACAACGACGATTTAGATGATGATAATGATGGGATTTTAGACACCGATGAAGCATGTGGATCTACTATAACAAACCCTGCTGGAAATGCAGCGAGTGTGTCTATAGATACTAGTGTTCGAAATGAAACCAGAGCTATTGGCTCTAACAATTCTTATGCAACTTTAAATGCGAGCGGAGATGCTTTAGGGTTAAATTTAGGAGCTGTTAAAGTTATAGGAACTACAATTCAAGTTGAAGCCAAAACTTCAAACTCAGGCAATAACATGACTGTAGAACAATCTACAGATAATTCTAGTTGGACAAACATAGAAACGTTTACCTTTTCTTCTACTGCAGATGAATTTAAAAACTATGTGCTAAATGCAGATGCACAATATGTTCGGATTAAATTTATTGAAAATACTAATGGCACAAATTTAAAAGTTGATAATGTTCAGTTCTTAGCCTATACCATTTGCACCGGTGTAATTCCAAGCGATTTAGACAATGATGGTATTCCGAATCATTTTGATTTAGATTCTGATGGTGATGGGATTCCAGATAATATAGAAGCACAACTTACCAATAGCTATGTAGCACCCGGAGTTTTTACAGATGCCAATTCAGATGGTGTGAATGATATTTATGCTGGAGGTTTAACTCCTGTAGATACTGATGGTACTGGTAATGCTGATTTTGCGGATACGGATTCCGATGATGATGGCACAAGTGACATGATAGAAGCTGGTTTGACACTAACAGGAGTCATTGGTTCAAATGGATTAGACAGTAGTGTCTATACAACCACCAACTATTCTGATGTTAATGGAAATATTAACGACCCAACAACTTTACCAGATTCTGATTCTGATAATGGAACGGGAGGAGATGTAGATTTTAGGGATGACAGCGTAGATATTAATTCTGGGAGTGGAAATTTATTGTGGCTACGTGCAGATGTACAAGCTACCACAGCATTATGGCAAGATCAATCTGGGAATAATAGTGATGCAACATCAACATCAGCACCCACAATTAATACCAATGGTTTAAATTTTAACTCTACTTTTGAATTTGATGGCTCAAAATTTATGCAAGTTGTTGGTGGTATCTTAAAAGGCGACGCATACACTAACTTAACAGTTTATATTGTGTCTAAGACCAATGTTATTCAAGATTCGTATGTGATTCAAGAAAAAATGACTGGAGGGAAAGACCTACTTGCAACTAGTCCATGGGGTGATAGTAGTTTTTATTACGGAATTGAAGGAGGTTCTTCTAATGTAAGTGTAAATTGGGGTTCTTCAACAGGAATATTTAATTTATGGAATTATTTTGGAAGCACAAACGCTGCAAGTACACCTACAACTACAAAACAAGCACTATATAGAGATGGTCTTAATATTAGCACAAACACTAATTATGATAGTAGTATAATTGGTAGCAACCAAAATTTTACAATAGGAGTTGGTGATGATAGTGGAAATAAGTTTTTTAATGGGGAAATTGCAGAAATTATTGTTTTTGCTGATGTTCAAACAGCTTTAGAGCAACAAAAAACGCAAAGTTATTTAGCTCTAAAATATGGTATTACACTAAGTGCTACAGATAATATTGCAGGAATTGTCGAAGGAGACTATATTTTGTCCAACCAAGTTACTAAAGTTTGGAATTATACTACAAACAGCACATATCATAATGACGTTGCGGGTATTGGTAGAGATGATACTCAGGTTATCAATCAAAAACAATCTAAATCTATAAATTCAGATGCTATCATTACCATGGGACATACTAGTATTGCTGCTAATAACACGTCAAATGGAAATTCTTTTACAACAGATAAAGATTTCTTAGTTTGGGGGAATGACAACACAGCTTTCGGTGCAACTTCTAACCCAGGTGTTTTGTGTGCAACCAATCTACAATTAAACAGAAAATGGAAAATTGTAGAAACTGGAAATGTTGGTTCTGTACAAATTGCAGCAACAAAATCTATTATAGATACTCATCTAAGCAACGCTTCTTACAGTAAAGTAATGAAAGTTGCAGATGATGCTGCTCTTACAACTAACGTAGAGTACGTTTCATTAACTACTGCAACTATTGATGGAGTTGCTAGTTATGTTGGAAATTTTGACTTTAATGGAACAAAATATTTTACGTTTGCAGAAACAAACGGTATTACATGGACAGGCAGCAATAGCTCTTGGGCTGGAGGTTCAGGTCCGAGTGGTGCACCAAATACTGCAGTAGCAGATAATAGCCAATTGTTAACTATTGATGCAGAAGCAACTTCAAATCATGCTACATTAACTGCTAACGCACAAGTTGGTTGTGTATGGATAAAAGCAGATTCAAAATTAAATATTGATACTGGCGTGTTTTTAGAAATAGCAGATCAATTACAATTAGATGGAGAATTAAGACTTGTTGGCTCTGCGCAACTAATACAAACTCATTCAGGCTCAAGTCAGGTTTACGGAACAGGGAAACTCTATATAGACCAACAAGGAACTGTAACGACCACCTACAGATATAATTACTGGACATCTCCAGTAAAAGAGGTAGGAAAATCAACATTTACAGTTAAAAACGTCATGAAAGATGGTACTACAGCAACCAATGTAGGAGATTTTACTTATGTACCCCCAACCATTAATTTTGTTCCTAGAAGCACTTCTTTAGACGGCAACAATCAAACCTCACCTATTACCATTGCAAATTACTGGATATTTAGTTATCAAAACGGAATTACTGAAAACGATTGGATTCAACAATTTGAAACAGGGTCTTTTGATCAAGCAGATGGGTTTCTTTTAAAAGGTCCTGGAGCTGTACAGAATTATACCTTTGTTGGAACTCCAAATGATGGAGATATCACAGTTGATATTGATGGTGGATTTAATAGTTTACTTGGAAACCCATATCCTTCTGCTTTAGATGCCAATCAGTTTTTTACTGACAATAATGCCATTGAAAATACTGTTGAAGCATTGTATTTTTGGCAGCATTTAGGAGATGCAGGGAATCATAGATTTGATGGTTATCAAGGGGGTTATGGAGTACGGATTGCGAGTATGGCTACTAGCCCAACGGTTCCTGCCAATATCAACGGAGCTGGAGGAACAATTTTAGATCCGGGAAGATATATTCCTGTTGCTCAAGGTTTCTTCGTCGAAGCCGCTAGTTTTGTTGGAACAAAAACCTTAACATTTAACAATGGCCAAAGAGTGTATCAAAAAGAAATTGAAGATGGCGGCAGTGATTCTAAGTTTTTTAAAAGTGCCTCTACAAATACCCTTCCAATATTAAAAATTGGTTTTGAATATAAAAATAGTGATAATGTAGAATTACACAGACAAATTGGAATTTCTTTTAAAAGCGGAAATACCTTTGGTTATGAATCAGGATATGACAATAAAGTATACGACCTAGATGCTTCTGATGCTTATTTTAGATTTGATGAAAGTCATAGATTTCTTTTGGGAATTGCTGGTATAAAAGAAATTACTAATGGCTTAGAATTTCCTATTAGCATAAAAGCTAGTGTTTCTGGAGATTATAAATTAATGATTGATTCTAAAGAAAATATTGTTAGAACTCTTTTCTTAACTGATAAAGTTAGTACTCTAGTATATGATTTAAGCAACCCAGTTACTTTAACTTTAGATGCAGGCACATACGAAGATCGTTTTTACATCTCTTTTAGCGATGCTACTGTAAGTGTTGATGACCAATTGTTAAAACAAAATCTTTCTATGTTTTTTGATAACAAATCGAAAGAAATTGTAATTACTAAAAAATCTAATATTCTTATTAAAAATGTTGAAATGTATTCTGTGATTGGACAAAAAATAAATAGTTGGACCACATTTGATCAAACTTCTAAAGAAATAAAAATTCCAGTTTCAAGAATTGCAAATGCCGTATATATTGTTAAAATTAATACTGATAAAGGAACGATTTCGAAAAAGGTTATTTATTAAATATTTTAAATAATAAATGTATAAAGAGCGGCTAAGATAGTCGCTCTTTTTTATTTTCTCAATAACACTCTTATGCCTAAGAAGTTATGTTTTTATACTTTTAAATTTTTAAAGTCAAATAAAAAAGTTATTTTTGAGTAATAAGCTACAAAACCCCCTCAAAAAGTATATTAAAAAATATCGTATGAAAAAAAATATTTTTCAAGTGATTGGGTTTTCGGGAATTCAACGCTTACATAAAAAACACAAAAGTTTTACTCTATTACTAGTACTATTTACCTTTTTAGTTGCTTTTCAATCAACAAGCGCACAAACTATATCTGGAACTGGGACTTCTAATGCAGTCTGTGGTGATTGTGTTCCTACAGGTTGGATTAACGGAAATGGAACTCCAGATATATCCGATAGAAACATAGCAGGTGGAGGAACTACTCAAGGTTCAGGATCTGCATGGTTAAATGCACCTTTACCACTTCCTCCTTCTGGAGATGTTCGTTGGATTACTTTGCGAGATATCGGTACGCTTTCTGGAGGTAACGAAGAGAGAGTTTCTACTAACATGACTGGGCTTGTTAATAATAATCTATACAAATTAAAACTTTCTTCTATGACTTCTGTCTCTGATGCTTCTGGTGTTGGCGGTGTTGTATATGGTGGAGTTTTTATGAATGCGTATGACATTCAAATTGCTGGAAATCCAAGGATAGAGATCCCCTTAACGGTAAATCATCAAGATGTTTGGGGAAGCACAACAATAGTTTTCTATGCTTCAAACGTATCTGGTGGTACATTAACGTTAAATATTTATCCTAGAACAGATAGCCCTTTTAACGGTTCAGATCCAAACTTAGTAGAAATGGTTCATATCTCTATTAATAGTTTAGACGCGTTGGAATTATTAGATTCTGATGGTGATGGAATTGATGATGCAACGGATATTGATGATGATAATGATGGTATTTTAGATACAGTAGAAAGTGGTGGTAGCAACCCTAATGGAGATTCTGATGGTGATGGGATTCCAAATTATTTAGATACAAATGGAGGTGCTTTAACTGATGTTAACAATGATGGCATTCCTGATAGCTATGATTTTGATTTAGACGGAATTTCCAATCACTTAGATTTAGATTCTGATGGTGATGGTATTTTAGACAATGTAGAAGGACAAACAACCGCTGGATACATTGTGCAATCAGGTTCCGTAGGAGTCAATGGTTTATATGATCTTTATGAAGACACAAATGATAGTGGAACTCCAAATTTTACTCCAACAAATACAGATGGTAACAGCAACGATAGCCCAGATTACTTAGACATCGATTCAGATGATGACGGAATTCCTGATAATGTAGAAGCACAATCTACCTCAGGGTACATTACTCCTACAGGAAATGTAGGAAAAAATGGTGTAGATAGTGTTTATGAAAATGTAGATACCTATTCTCCTGCTACAATCACATTAATCAATACAGATCTTGATGCGTTGCCAGATTTTAGAGACACAGATACGGATGCAGATGGCACTCCAGATATTCAAGAAAATGGAGATACGGACAATGTCATAAGTGGCACAGACACAGATGGTGATGGATTGGATGATAATTTTGATAACGATAATGTAAATTACGATGTAAATGATAACATCAATACACCGGCTTCAGATTTACCAAATGCAGATAGTGGCGTAGATGCAGAAGTAGATTATCGAGATGATGTTACTGGCGTAGATACAGATGGAGATGGTATTCCAGATAGTATAGATATTGATGATGATAATGATGGAATATTAGACACCGTAGAATGCCCTGTTCTTGGACCAATACCAGCAGGGAATGCGCAAGGAATATTTAGTGAAAATAGTGTTGCGAATTCCAGTAGAGCCATCGGCTCGAATAATAGTCGAGCAAACATAAATCATGTAAATGATTATTTAGTATTAGACCTTGGGTATAATATTCCTTCTGGTACAATAATAACGGTTGAAGCAAGAGTTTCAAATAATCCACATCAAATGTCTGTTGAGCAATCAATAGATGGCACAAACTTTTCAAATCTTCAAACGTATGCGTTTACTGTAGTTGGTGGTGGTGATCAAATTCATAACTACACACTAACAAGTACCACAAGGTATGTACGATTAAAAATGAGCACAGATGCAGGTTCTGGTGCTGTTCAAATAGACAATGTAGCTTACCAAAGCTTTAGTTTAGGAAGTACATGTTTAGATACAGATGGTGATGGAATCTCAGATTCATTGGATTTAGATTCTGACAATGATGGAATCATCGATAATATTGAGGCGCAAACAACTGCCGGATATGTTGCTCCATCTGGTTCTGTAGGAGCCAATGGTTTGTATGATATTTATGAAGACACAAATGATAGTGGTATTTCCAATCTTCCATTGACAAATACAGATGGAGATACATATCCAGATTATATAGATATTGATAGTGATAATGACGGAATTCCAGACAATGTAGAGGCACAGACCACAGCTGGCTATGCAGCTCCTAATAATAGTGTTGGTGTAAATGGATTGGATAGCGCGTATGATTTTACAGACAATTACAATGCTAGTGGTGTATCAGTTGTTGATACGGATGGAGATAATATAAAAGATTACCGAGATGCAGATTCTGATAATGATGGCACACCAGATATTCAAGAAAATGGAGAAGCAAATGTAGCAAGCGGTAACGATACAGATAAAGATGGATTAGATGATGCCTTTGATGATGTATCAAGTCCTTTTGATCCTAATGATAATATAAATGTTCCTACCTATGATTTGCCAGATACAGATTTTGATGCGAGTACTAGTGGAGATGTAGATTATAGAGATACCGTGAATGGAGTTGATACTGATGGAGACGGAATAATAGATAGTGTAGATATTGATGATGACAATGATGGAATTCTAGACACTGCTGAGTGTTTTTCTACGGTAGTATCTTCTGCGAGCGCAGCATCAGTAAAAAGTGAAAACAGTCTTGGTGGAGGTGGTGGAATTGCAGCAATTGGCTCAGATAATTTGACAGCAAATCTTAATAATCTCAGCGATGAATTAGTACTAGATTTAGGCTTAGTAGTAGTTGCAGGAACAATTATAGAAATTGAAGCATCCGTTGGAAATGTTTCAAACGAAATGAAAGTGCAAGAATCTGGCAACAATGTTGTATATATTAACCCACAGGTTTTTACAAATATGACAACAAGTGATGTTAATTATACTTATACGCTTTCAGGGGATACTCGATTTATTAAAATTACAATGAACGTGAGAGTTACTAGTAATTTAAAAATAGACAATGTATTGTATCAAGCCTTTAACAATCCTTGTGGAGGAGATACAGATGGAGACGGAATCCCTGATGCGCTAGATTTAGACTCGGACAATGATGGTATTTTAGATGTCGTAGAAGCACAAACAACAACAGCGTACATTGCTCCTACTGGATCTGTAGGCGCAAATGGATATTACGATGTCTTTGAAACTGGGGTAGACAATGGTATTCCAAAATTCACTCCCGTAATGACGGTGAATGATGGGAAAGCAGATTATTTAGATATTGATTCTGACGATGATGGAATTCCTGATAACGTAGAAGCACAAAGTACCCAAGGATATGTTGTTCCTAATGGAGTTTATGGTATTAATGGTGTTGATACAGCATATAAAAGCAATGATACGTTTACTGCAACAGCTTTAAGTCCACCTAATTCTGGGGGGACTACGCAGCCAGATTTTAGAGATATCGATTCGGATGGAGATGCAATCCTAGATTCTGTTGAAAGTGGCATTACTCCTAACGGAGGTTCTGGAGACACGGACGGAGACGGATTACTTGACATTTATGAAGGCGGTAATTTAAATGATGCCGATGTGAATGATGAAATTAATAACCCCTTAACAAATTTAGCAGATGGAGATGGAGATGCAAATTCTACTGGAGATTTAGATTATAGAGATGCTAGTTCTGATTTAGACAAAGATGCAGATGGTGTGTTAGATGTGACAGATTTAGATGATGATAATGATGGAATAATAGACAGTGTTGAGGATGCTAATACAGATTTAGATAATGATCCGTTAACAAACCCTACAGATACAGATGGAGATGGAATCCCAAATCATTTAGATATCGATTCAGATGGTGACGGAATTCCTGACAATATTGAAGCACAAACCTCTTCGGGATACACTACTCCTAGCGGAATTGGTACTGGAATTACAGATATTGACAATGATGGTTTAGATGACAACTATGATGCCAATACAGCAGGAACTGCTAATTCTAATGGTATTACAAACTTAACAAATACCGATGGTGATGCGACTCCTGATTACTTAGATACAGATTCAGATGCAGATGGAACGTTAGATATTGCAGAAAATGGAGATGCAGATATTGTTGCTAGTGGAACAGATACAGACAATGATGGATTAGATGATAATTTTGAAGGAGGAAATTTAAATGACTCCGATGTCAATGATGAAATTAACAATCCACTTGTAAACTTACCGGATACAGATGGAGATTCTGGTGGTGCTGGTGATGTAGATTTTAGAGATGATACAGATGATAGTGTACCTGTTGGTGTAGCTGGAAATGTTTTGTGGCTTCGTGCAGATAAAAATGTAACTGGAACCGCAACAGTAACAGGTTGGGGAGATCAAACAACTCCCGCATTTAATGCTACAGCGAGTAATCCTCCATCAAAAATTGATGACGGATTGAACTTTAATCCAACAATTCGATTTGACGGAAACAATGATTTTATGCAAATCACCAATGGTGTCTTAGGAAATGCTGCATACACAGATGTTTGGGTGTACGCAGTAAGTATGAGTACTTCAGCAACTACTGCTACCTATACAGTTTCTCAAGGTACAGCAGCTGAAACCCTCTACTTGCAAGCACCAACATCAGGAAGTAATTTGGCATTTCAATTTGGTAACGCAACTGAACTTTCTACGGCTTGGGGAGGAATTGCTGGAGAATTTTCTCTATGGAATGCGGGTAGTAGCACTACTGCGGGTTCTACTCCATCAACTGCAAACAAAGCAATATATAGAAATGGTTTACAGCTTACCACAAACAACTCTGGTGATAATATTACAAGTACAAATCAAAACTTATATTTAGGAAGTGTAAATGGATCTGGCTCATTTATGAATGGAGATATTGCGGAAGTAATGGTCTTTACAAATGTTCCTTCAAGTGCAAGGCAACAACAAATACAATCTTATTTAGCAATGAAGTATGGAATTACATTAGATGAAACAGATAATGATGGAACTATTGTAGAAGGAGATTATATTTTAGAGGATTTATCAACCAAAATATGGGACAGAGCTGCTAATAGTACATATCATAATGATATTGCTGCTATTGGAAGAGACGATGCCATGGCTTTAATTCAAAAACAATCTAAGTCCATAAATTCTGATGCTACCATTACAATTGGATTAGGAAGTATTGCTAGTAATAATATTACAAATACAGCTAATTTAAATAGCAATAAATCCTTTTTAGCCTGGGGAAACAATGGAGCAGCATTAACCAATTCAAGTACTAAAACATTGCTTTGTGCTCCAGAGGTACAATTAGATAGAAAATGGAAAATTGTAGAAACAGGTTCTGTAGGTACTGTTCAAATAGCAATTACACAAGCGAATGTAAATGGTTTTGTTATTGACAATGTATTAAATACTGCCAATACTATAAAAGTATTAAAAGTTGCAGATGATGCAAATTTCACAACAAATGTGAAACATATACCAGTAATATCGACATCTATAAATGGAGTAAATCATTATGTTGCTAATTTTGATTTTAATGGCACTAAATATTTTACATACTCAGAAATTAATGGAATCTTTTGGAATGGAAACAATAATTCTTGGACAGGCGGAGCGGGAACTAATTTTGCTCCGAGTAATTTAGCAGCAGATATCGATAAAGTATTGGTAATTGATGCAGAATCGTCACTAACAAATATAACATTGGCTGAAAATGTAGTGGTAGAATGTGTTTGGGTAAAAGTAGATTCAAAATTAATGGTAGCTGATGATCGGTTTTTAGAATTTGATGAAAATTTTGTATTAGAAGGAGAAATAAGGTTAATTGGTGATGCTCAGTTAGTACAAACCCATGTTGGACTTTCTAACGTTCAAGGTAATGGTAAATTATACAGAGATCAAAAATCAGTACTACCCAACATTTATAGGTACAATTATTGGTCCTCTCCAGTAGTAGCTGCATTAGGAAACACTACATACACAGTTGCAAATGTAATGAAAGATGGAACTGGACCAACTTCAGAAAATTCTGCAACAAAAGACATTACTTTTATCCCTAGAAGTACCTCTTTAGATGGAAGCACCACAGACCCTATTACCATTGCTAAATATTGGATATTTTCTTACTTTAACGGAACAACTGGGGCTGATTGGGTTTCAAAAAAAGAAACAGGAGCTATAAATGTTGCCGAAGGATATACCATGAAAAGTACCGGAAGAACTCCACAAAATTATACATTTGTTGGTTCTCCGAATGATGGTGATTTTTCAAAAACTGTAGCCGCAGGAACAACATCTTTAATAGGAAACCCCTACCCAAGCGTGATTGATGCTACCTTATTTATTACACAGAATGACGCTGTTTTAGATGGAACTTTATATTTCTGGGAACACAAAGGTGAAGCCGCTACTAGTACAGTTACAGAAGGTCATAATCTTGCAGGTTATATAGGTGGTTATTCTCAAAGAAACCAAGCCATGGGAGTTGCAGCAAATTCTATCGTTGACGGAATTAGTGGGTTAGGAAATGAAACCTACACAGCCCCAACTCAATACGTTGCAGTTGGTCAAGGTTTTTTTGTTTCAGCTCCTGCAAATAAAGGGGGTACTTTTTCTTTTAAAAATTCTCAAAGACTTTTTAGTGCAAATAACCTTTTCTTTAAGGGACAAGAAACAAATACAGAACTTCCGAATTTTAAGCTGGGAATGGATTATAAAAACAATGCAAACATTGATATTCATAGACAATTAGGGATCAATTTTAAAGAAGGAAATACTTTTAATTATGAAAGTGGATTTGATAGTCAAACTTTTGATTTACAAGCAACTGACATCTATTGGAATTTTCCCGAAATTAATTCCAACCTCATCATAGCTGGTATCGGAAAAATTGATAGCCAATTACAGGTTCCTCTCGGTATAAAAATTGATACTGATGATCCTGTTACGTTAATGGTCGATGATAAAGTTGCTATGGACGGATATAATATCTATCTGGTTGATTTATTAACTGGTCAGATTAAAAACTTTAATAATCCGATAGAATTAAACTTATCAAAAGGAACTTATACAGATCGATTTATTATCATATTTGGAGGAACCGCTTTAGGTCTTGATGATGTAGATATACAAACGGGTAGTTTATTTATTTTTACTGATAATTCTTCCAATGAAATTGTAATCAAAAATAGTGTGAACACTGTTGTTAAAAACGTAAAGTTATATACTGTTATAGGACAAAAAGTGTCTACTTGGAAAAACTTTAGTCCTGCTTCTAATTATAGGTTAAAAACTGGGAGTCTACCTGCTGGAGTGTATATTGTAAAGGTAGATTCTGATAAAGGTCAATTTTCTAAAAAAATATTGATTACAAACTAACGCTACAAATTATATATTAAAAGAGCTGCTTATTTAAGCAGTTCTTTTAATTTTATTAACACAATGTCAATTTCCTTTTTTGTTGTGTGTTTGCTAAATGAGAACCTTGCAGAAGTTTTAGACGCATTTTCTTCATTTAAAAAAGTTTGCAACACATGAGATCCACTATTGCTTCCACTTTGGCATGCGCTTCCACCTGAAGCTGCAATACCAGCTAAATCTAAACGGAACAACAGCATGTCATTTTGCAAAGGAAATCGAGCACTTAAAATGGTATAACTACTCTTTTCTAAATTTGATGACAACCCATTAAAAGCAATCTTTGGAAATAATTGAAATAATTGCTTTATAAAATATGATTTCAAATCAGTTAAATAATTTTTATCCTTTTCTAAATTTTTGATCGCAATGTCTAATGCTTTTTCCATTCCTAAAATGCTGTGTACATTTTCTGTACTAGATCTAGCGCCTTTTTCTTGATTACCTCCATGAAGAATTGGTTGTATTCCAAATCCTTTTTTAAAATATGCAAATCCAACTCCTTTTGGTCCGTGAAATTTATGAGCACTAGCAGCAATAAAATCAATTGGAGTTTCTTGTAAATCTATTCCATAATGTCCAATTCCTTGCACAGTATCGGAATGAAACAACGCGTTGTAGAACCTACAAATTTTAGAAACTTTATCAATAGGTAAAAGATTTCCTATTTCATTATTCACAAACATCAAACTTACTAATACTTTTGTTTTAAGGCTCGAAAGAACTGTTTCAAGTTGCTTTAAATTAACTGTACCAAACTCATCTACATCAAGGTAAATAACTTCAATTTGATAGTTTTTTTTTAAAAAATCTAAGGTATGTAAAACTGCGTGATGCTCGATTTTAGAGGTTATAATTGTTTGAACCTTTAAATTGGTCACCGCGTTTTGTAAAATTAAATTGTCTGCTTCCGTTCCTCCAGCGGTAAAAATAATTTCGCTGGCTGTAACATTAAAATGAGTTGCTATATTTTTACGAGCTGCCTCTACTGATGATTTTGCATTACGTCCAAATTGATGTGAAGAAGACGGATTTCCAAAATTTTCTAACATTGATTTTCGCATTACTTCAACTACTTCTTTATCTATAGGAGTTGTTGCTGCATTGTCTAAATAGATTTTTGTCATAATGTAAAAATAGGCATTAATTAGAGTTTTGAAAAATATACACTTCTGTAGCTCCCATACCGTATTTTTGATAAGAGGCATCGTAAAATCTAACAGGATATTTTTTAAATAAAAAATGAAGCTCGGTTTTTAAAACACCTTCTCCTACTCCGTGAATAAAAATAATCTTAGATATTTTTTTGCTAATGGCATACTCCAATTTTCTACGAGCAGTATCCATTTGAAGATTTAACATGTCAAAATTATCCATTGCAATTGAAGATTTTACCAACTGATTGATATGTAAATCAACTTCAAAAATGACTTCATTCTTTTCTTTAGAAAACGTTGACTTCGTTTTCACCTTCTCATTCATTTTCTCTTTTAGAAGTTGGTTGTCAATATCATTATATTTAGATAATTCATTTTGCTCAATACCAATTTTAACCAAATCAGCAGCAAGATACTTAAAAACCATTCCGTCAGAACTTTCAACAAGAATATAGTCTGAATCAATTTCTACTACATATCCTTTAATAATATCATCTAAAACAGCTACTTTATCACCAATACAAAAACACATTTTTACCCTTTCATTAATTTAAGACTAAATTTCTTATACTTCTTTATGCATCTATTAAAAGATACCGCAAAAATAGCTATTTGTAACTAAACATATTTCTATAACTGAAATAAAAGCAACACTTCTTTATAATTTTTTTAAACTAAGAAACTTTTAAAACAGCAAAAAAACCTATAAGTTGATTTTTTTATCATAGGGTATTCTATTCAAAATATGGTGAATTACATTAACTCTAGCTTCTGTTTTTCTATTTGCTTTGATAACTTTCCAAGGAGAAAGTATGGTGTTTGTTTTTTCGAACATGGCTTTTTTATAGGTTGTATAATCGTCCCATAATTCTTGCGCTCGCTCATCAACTTTGGTCATTTTCCATTGTTTAAGAGGGTCATTCTTGATTTCCTGAAAACGTTTTGCTTGCTCTCTTTTAGAAATTGACATATAAATTTTAACCAAATGTGTTCCTGATTCTAAAATCATTTCTTCAAAGGCATTTACCTGTTTCATAAAAATTTTGTGTTCTTTTTCTGTACAAAAACCATTTACAGGTTCTACTACTGCTCTATTATACCAGCTTCTATCAAAAAAAACAATTTCTCCAGCTTTTGGAAATTGATTAATATACCGTTGAAAATACCATTGTGTTTTTTCTTCTTCAGAAGGTTTTGGTAAAGCAACTTTTTTTAAATGACGTGGATTTATTTTCTCTGTGATTCTTCTAATCGCACCTCCTTTTCCAGCAGCATCTCTTCCTTCAAAAATTATAATTACCCGTTCATTATTGTTAATTACCCAAGATTGCAACTTGACTAACTCTACTTGTAATTTTTTTAATTTTTTTTCGTAATCAACATACCTAATTGCTCTTTCTAGGTTTATAGGATCTTTAGACAACATTGCCAATAAACCCTTTTTTGAATTGAGTTTTTGAACACCTTCTTCTGTAATTTCAAATTTTTCTGTACTCATTTAAAAATCTAATTGTTTGGATGATCTATAATAGCGCATTATAATATTTGGGTCTGGAAACAATGTTGTTAGCGCTTTGTCTTTTCCTGGATAATCAAATTGAGACAATACATAGCGCATAGATTCTAATCGTGCTACTTTTTTATCATTTGCTTTTACAATAATCCATGGAGAATATGTTGTGTGTGTTTTGCTAAACATTTGTTCTTTATAATACGTATATGTGTCCCAAAATTCTTGCCCTTTTTGATCAACAGGACTAAATTTCCATCTTTTTAAAGGATTTTGTATCCGTGAATCAAAACGAGCTTTTTGAACATCTTTAGAAATTGAAAACCAAAACTTTATAATAATAATACCGTCTTCATATAACATATGTTCAAATTCTGGAACTTGTAAAATAAATCGTTCATATTGCTCATTCGTACAAAAACCCATAACGGGTTCTACTACTGCTCTATTATACCAACTTCTATCAAAGAAAACTATTTCTCCAGGATTAGAAAGTTCTTTGATATATCGTCTAAAATACCATTGTCCTTTTTCTATTTCTGTTGGCTTGGTTAACGCTACTAGGTTTATAGATCTTGGACTTAAATGCTCTGTGAAACGTCTAATATTCCCTCCTTTTCCTGCAGCATCTCTTCCTTCAAAAATAATTACCAACCGCTTTTTTTTACTAGAAACCCAACGTTGTAATTTTACCAATTCTATCTGTAAATTACGTAGTTCTTCTTCATAGAGAATGGTCTTTTCAATCTTTTCAAATGGAATGCCTTTTTCTTTTATCAAAGATTTTAATTCTTCTCTTGTTGTTATTTTTTTTAAGTCTTCAATTTCTAATTTTTCACTTTTACTCATCTTAAATTCTACAATAGTTATGCAGTACTAATATAACGATTTTTTAGCAAATACATGTCGTAAAAACCCACTTTTAGATAGTATTTTTTATATTTGTTAAATATGCGTAAAAAACTATTTTTTTTATTCTTAGTTACTTCTACGATTGGTTTTTCTCAAAAAAATTATTCAAAGGAGTTTAGTTTACTTAGTGACAATGATCTTTATACTTCGGTAACAAGAGATAAATACTACACAAATGGTCTTTTTTTATCTTATAGGTTTTTAAAACCATCAAATTCAATCAAAAGAGAAAAAACCATAATTGAATATCAATTAGGTCATATGATGTACACACCGCTAAAATATCGTATTGCATCACCAAAAGCACATGACCGTCCCTTTGCTGGGTTTTTATTTGCAAAATATGGTGTGAGCCGTTTTTACAAAAATCAGAATGTTTTTAAAACAGCAATTCAAATTGGCGTTATTGGACCAAGTGCAAAGGGAAAAGAACTTCAAAGTTTTATACATAATATCTTAGGTATTATTAAACCGAAAGGCTGGGATCAACAAATTAAAGATGCTATAGCAATAAATTTTACTGGAGATTATCTTAAGTTTTTAGCTGCAGATAACACAAATCATTTTGATATAAGTAGTTTTAACACCTTACGTGTAGGAACAATATTTACTGATATTTCAACAGGATTTTACTCGAGGTTAGGTTTTAAAAGTTTGCAAAAGTTATCAAATAGTGTAGGTTTTCATTCAAACTTAAATACATCCACAGGAAAAACAACCACAAAAAAAGAATCTTTTTTGTATATCAAACCAATGTTTACTTATGTAATCTATGACGCTACAATTGAGGGAAGTTTCTTAAACGATGGCAGTCCGCTAACTTTTGATGTGATGCCCTTAAAGTTTAGTTTTGAAGCTGGGTTTCGATATACGACAAATAGATTTACTTATGGATATACCATTCTTTTTCACACAAAAAAATTAAAAAGTGTTCTAGCTAAGAAAAATAATTTTTATGGTAGTATTCATATTAATTATTTATTCAATTAATCTGTAAAATATGATTCTTTAAAACCAATTAAATAGAGTTTTTCTTGAGCACGTGTAACTGCCGTATATAACCATCTTAAATACTCTGTGTTAATTCCCTCAGGTAAATATGGTTGCTCAATAAAAACTGTATTCCATTGCCCTCCTTGAGATTTATGACAAGTCATTGCATATGAAAACTTTACTTGTAAAGCGTTAAAATATTTATTGTTCTTAATTGCTAACAATTGCTTATATTTAGATTTTTCATGCGCAAAATCTTCTCTAACTGATTGATATAACTTGTTTGACTCTTCATACGTTAATGAAGACGTTTCACTAGATAATGTGTCCAATAACAAAACCGTTTCAAAAGGCTGCTGATTCGGATAATCTATCATTCTAATTTCTACTTCTGCAAAACGAAAACCGTACAATTCTTTAACATTATTGATTCTCATTACTTCGCAAATATCACCATTGGCAATAAACCCAGCTTCTGATGAATCTTTTAACCAAAAATAATTATTTTTTACAACCATCACAAAATCGCCTGTAGAAATTTCATTTTCTTGCCCTCTTATTTTTGTTCTTATTTGCTGATTGTATTGGTTTGCTCTTTTATTAGAACGGACGATAAACGCAGTATTTTCTACACCTTCATTATCATACGCAGTAGTAATAGCATCTTCAATATCATAACCATCAATTAAACGTATAATATCTGGATAGTCTAAATCAAATTGAAAATGAGTTGCCCCATTTTCTATTAGCAGCCGCAAATCTGTGGCATTTGCCAATATTCCAGAATCTTCATGTTGCCTCATTACTTCATCCAATTCTAACTCTATCACATCTTTATGATAATCTAACTCAAGTGTCTGTTTTTCTAAAGCAGGACTTATCGTTAATTTTACTGGAGGTAATTGTGCGGTATCTCCAATAAAAATAATTTTACAGTTCTTTCCACCATATACATAAGAAATTAGATCATCTAATAAAGATCCCGTTTCAAAAAGCTTAGCATTACTTGGTTTATCAGGAATCATGGACGCTTCATCAATAATAAAAATGGTATTGGTATGCTTATTTGTTTGCATCACAAAATCTACAGAACCATTTTTTTGTTTTTTAGGAAAATATATTTTTTTATGAATGGTAAGTGCTTGTCGTTTAGAATAACCTGAAATAACTTTCGCAGCTCTACCAGTTGGTGCCAACAAAACAGCTTTTTTCCCTGTATTCGTTAATAGATTAACAACGGTGCTTATACTGCTGGTTTTTCCTGTACCTGCATAGCCTTTTAATAAAAACAAGGCACGATTGTTGTCGTCAAATATAAAGTTCGCTAATTGATCCAACAATACATTTTGTTTGACTGTTGGCGTAAAAGGAAACTTTTGTACAAGTTCTTTGTAAAATTCTGCAGATGTTTTTATCATAAAAAAAGAAAAATCAAAGATAAGAATTGATTTATGCTTAAAAATTTTTATGATAAGAAAAAATTTGTAGATTTGCGAATAATCATTTAAAATTCATACGAATGCTATTTACTATTCTCGCTGCTGTTATCGTTACTTTTGCTATTGCATATCTTATTGTAAAATATTTACCATTAAAGCTAAGATGGATTCCTTCTTTAGTATTATTGGCCTTAGCTATCTTTTTAGGAATTGAAATTTATGGTGGTGTTATGAAACCTATTAATTTTAATATTAAGAAAAGAGTTCGTTATGCAAAAGTAATTGAAAATTTAAAAGTGATAAGAGACGCAGAAATTGCACATAAAGAAGTAACTGGTAATTACACCAAAGACCTTGAAGGATTAATTAAATTTATTGATACGGCTCAATTTGCCATTACAAATACAACAACTGTTGTTGAAAAAGTAAACAAAGGAACAAAATGGCAGCCGATTATGGTTGATGTAGAGAAAAGAGTAACGGATACAATTGGGTATGAACCTGTTGTAGATAAGTTTACTGGACGAGACTACCAAAGTATGCACAAAGTGCCTGGAACAGATAAAGTTTTTTCTGTTGAAGTGGGCACTATTGAAAAAATTGCAGGATTACAAGTTCCAGTCTTCGAAGTAAAAATACCAAAGATTGATGTTTTAAAAGGCATGGATTCTTATTTAATTAGACAAGAACTAGAAGCAATTACAAACGATCAAATTAAAGGTGAATTTATTTCTGTTGGTTCATTGGCAGAAGTAACAACAGGTGGAAACTGGCCTCCTTTTTATGACAAAGCAGATAATGCAAAAAAGAATAATAAATAAAATATCGAAAGATTCTTATAGAAAACATTTATCCATCCAATTTAGTTTGGATGGATTTTCTTTTTGTATCTCTAATTTTCTTACGAAAGAGATTCAACACTTTGGTGGTTATATTTTTGATAAATCTGTAACCACACCTGAATTTCTTTTAAAAGAAATCACAAACGTAATTAATGAGAACAGCTTGTTTAATCAAGATTTTGAAGCTGTAAGTATTATTCATCAAAACTCTTTATCAGTTTTTGTCCCAACACCATTATTTAACCAAAACGAGTTAAAAACTTACTTAGATTATAACATAAAAACATTGTCTGACGATTTTATTACGTTTGATAGTTTATCACAATTAGATATCAAAAACGTCTATGTTCCGTATGTAAATTTGAATAATTTTTTCTTTCAAAAATTTGGAGAATTTGAATACAAACATCACGCAACAGTTTTGGTAGACAAGCTAATTTCATATTCAAAAAACAGCCTTTCTAAGCATTTTTTTGTAAACGTTTCTAAATCATGTTTTGATATTGTTGTTATTGAAAAATCAAAATTATTATTTAATAATTCTTTTAACTACAACTCAAAAGAAGATTTCATTTACTATATTCTTTTTACAGCAGAGCAGCTACAATTAAATCCAGAAGTCTTTTTAGTATCATTTATAGGTGATATTAATACCGATTCTGAGTTATATAAAATAGCATATCAATACATTAGGAATATTAATTTTATCGCTATAGAAACTTCATTTTTTGATGATTATTCTGAGGTTATAAAGCACGCTTATTATACAACCATTCCATAACTATGCGTATTATTTCAGGAAAACATAAAGGAAAAAGATTAAATGCTCCAAAAAACTTACCTGTAAGACCAACTACAGATATGGCTAAAGAGTCGTTGTTTAATATTTTAAACAACCTTTACTATTTTGATGAACTATCTGTGATAGATTTATTTTCGGGGACAGGAAACATCAGTTTTGAATTTGCGTCTAGAGGCACTAAAGAAATTTTTAGTGTTGATCAGCATTTTGCTTGTGTGAAATTCATAAATAGCACTTCTAAAGAACTAGATTTTAATATCAATACTTTTAAAAGTGATGTATATAAGTTTTTAAAAAAAACAGCTCTTAAAGCAGATATTATATTTGCAGATCCACCTTATGATTTTGATAAGGAACAATTCTTAAATATAGCAGCTCTCATTTTTGATAGAAATATTTTAAAAAAGGGTGGGCTTTTAATTATTGAACATTCTAAACAAACAGACTTGTCAATTTATCCTCTATTTAGCTATTCTAAAAAATACGGAGGAAATATGTTTAGCTTTTTTGAATAATCAGAAGACTAAAAGTTACAGCAAAGAAATAATAATTTTGCGAATAGAAATTCCTTCTGCATCTGCTTTGTAATTCTTAACAATTCTATGCGATAATATTGGATAGGCTACAGCTTGCACGTCTTCAATATCTGGAGAAAACTTTCCGTTAATTGCAGCGTGTGCTTTTGCTGCTAAAATTAAGTTTTGTGAAGCTCTGGGTCCAGCACCCCAATCAACATAATTTTTTACTAAATCAGTTGCATTTACTCCATTTGGTCTAGTTTTACTGACTAATTTTACAGCATATTCAACCACATTATCAGCAACAGGAATTTTTCGAATCAATTGCTGAATGTCGAGAATTTCTTCCGAAGAAAACAACGAAGAAACTTCTGTAATTACATCAGAAGTTGTGTTTTTTACCACCAATACTTCCTCTTCAAAAGTAGGATACTCTAGGTTAATAGAAAACATAAATCGATCTAACTGTGCTTCAGGTAACGGATAAGTTCCTTCTTGCTCAATAGGGTTTTGCGTTGCCAAAACATAAAAAGGCAAATCTAATTTATAATGATGACCTGCAACAGTAACTGAACGTTCTTGCATCGCTTCTAACAGTGCAGCTTGGGTCTTAGGTGGAGTTCTGTTAATTTCATCAGCTAAAATAATATTACTAAATATAGGCCCTTTTATAAAAGTGAATTTTCTGTTTTCATCTAAAATTTCACTTCCTAAAATATCCGAAGGCATTAAATCTGGCGTAAATTGAATTCGCTTAAAATTAAGGCCTAAAGCGTCAGAAATTGTATGCACTAATAATGTTTTTGCCACTCCAGGAACACCAATCAATAATGAATGTCCTCCACAAAAAACAGAAAGTAGTACAAAATTAACAGCTTCATGTTGACCTACAATTACCTTAGCAATTTCTCTTTTAAGAAGTGCTGTTTTTTTAACTAAATGTTGTATTTCGGTAACCTCAGACATATACTACTTGCTTTCCTTTTTCCAATTTTTATCAAACTTGCATTTCTTATGTGTATCGTTTAATTTGATATAGGTGTCTCTTATTTTCTCATTAGCCCATTTAGCAATGTTCTCTTCCTTTTTCTTTTGCAAAGCTAGTTGTTGTACTTTTACATAATCCTCAATTAAATCTGCAACATGTGCTTCCGTTCTATTTTGCATCAAAATAATCTTAAACATTTTTCCTCCTTCTCTAGTTTCATCATAAAAAGGTTCTGTAATTTCTCCTTTCTTAACATTACTAACTCTGGCATATAATGTTGGATCCATTCTTGTTAAATCAAATGTTGATTCGTTTGTTTGTGGGTTTAATATCAATCCTCCATTTTGGTTTGTTTCTTCATCTCCAGAATATTTTTTTACAGCATCTACAAATGTAATTTTTCCATCTAAAATATCTTTTCTAATCATGTCAATTTTAGCTTGAGTTTCTTTTAATTTAGCATCTGGAATTTCTGGTTGCATTAATATATGAGAGGCTATTCTTTGATTTCCTTTTACTTCGTGCAACTGAATAACATGATACCCAAATTCTGATTTAAAAGGCTCTGAAACTTGACCAATATCTAACGAGAAAGCTACTTCTTTAAACTTTTTAATAAAATTACTCTCTTTTGTGATTGTATATTTCCCTCCATTATTTACAACGGCTGGGTCTTCAGAATTTAAAATAGCTTTCATTCTAAAACTTGCGCCATCTTCAATTTCTTTTTTAATACTTTTCAATTTATTAATAACTCTTTCTGTTTCTTCTTTTGTTGGTTCTGCGTGAATAACAATTTGTGCCAATTCTATTTCTGCCTGAAACTCAGGAAGTTCTTTTTTCTCTTTCAATCCCTTATAATAAATACGTACTTCTTCTGGCGTAATATCTACTTTTTCGTTAATTCTTTGTTGTTCTTTCCGCACCAAAGCATTTTCTTTTTCTATTACAAAAAGCTCCTTTTTTAAATCTTCAATATCATTAAATCCATAAGTTTCAACAACCTTCTCAACACTCCCATATTGCTGTGTAAAATACCTAATATTATTGTCAACAGATTTGTTTATTTCATCAGCGCCAACTATAATACTATCAATAACTGCGTGATGAGACAATAGTTTTTGCAACATAATTTGCTCTAACATTTCGCAATCTGAAATTTTAAATTTCCCTTCACTTCTTTTTTCAATATCTAATTTAAACTTCGCAATGTCAGAATTTAACACAATGTTTTTTCCGATTACTACATCTACTCCATCAATTTTATTCTTCTGCGCTTGTATTGAAAAAATATTTAATCCTATAAAAAGAAAGGCAAGAATACTTGTTTGTTTAATATTCCTTAAAGTTTTTGTTTTGTATTGCATCGTTAATTAACGTTTTTTCTATATCTCTAATTAATTCTAGTTTTCGCTTATGTAAAATCATTTGTTTTATAGTTGGAGTGATGTAATTTAAAGGGGCAATATCATTCCTTCTTAAGACGTCATTTACAGCGACCAAATATAGCCCTAATGAATCTTCTTTTTGTATGAATTTGGATTTTTTTAACAGTTTTTCAGCAAGTATTTCTTTAAATTTTGGATTTTTTAACAAAACATCTTCCACTTTTACCCACGTTGAGTCATTTAAGTTATAGCCATTAAAATTTAATTCTTGATTTTCTAAGATAAGAAGATCACTATACTTGCTGGATTTAAATAATTTTACAAACTTTTTCTTGTCTAAAACATCAGGACCCAAATGGAGATACTTGATTTTTATAAGTTCTTCATTTAATCTAAAATTCTGATTATTACTTGTATAATAACTTTCAATCTCTTCTTCAGAAACCAACGTATCTAACTGCTGTTTAACCAACCTTTCTTTATAACCATTTACCAACAATCCTTGTTGATAATCTCGCACTAATCTTGTGTATTTATTACTGTTTTTCTGTGTTAAATTTTCTTCAGCTTTTTTAATTAACAATTGTTGTTTTGCCCAACTATTAATAATCCCTTTTATCAATAAAATACTATCTTTTTTTGTTGTGTTTTTTGGAATTAAATCAACAATATCTTCTAGATACAAAAATTGGTTATAAACACTTGCTATAGGTTTTCTTGTAATAGCTTCCTTTTTTTCCAAACTGAAATATTCACAAGAAGTCAACAATAAAATTAATGATATGTAAACGTATTTTTTAATCATTTTTTACGATAAGAACGTACTAATTTTTTTAAGGTTCGTTTTCTGATTTTTACTGAATATATCGCTTTTAATTCTTTTATCCAATTGTCTTCTAAATAGGTTTGATAATCATTGATAACTTCGCCTTTGTTTTTGGTCAAATCTTTAGAACTATATCTTGTTTTATTACTCGTAAAAAAAATCTGTAAACCCAACGAGTCATTTACGGACTTATCCCATACTTTTTGTTGCATCAAATCAAACATTAACAAACCATCTTCATATTCTTTCAATATTGCTGCATAATCTGGTTCTGTGTGTACTAAATTCTCTTTAAAATACTTCAATATTTCTTCATCTACAAAATCATCAAATAAAACAGCAGCTGGTTTGTGCCTTCTATTTAATATATAATTAGAAAAAGAAGTTTGAGTTATTTTTTTATCATTAATGGTAAGCAATCCTTTTTTTAAAGAATCTTTGGGAATATTTCTGCTATTTGGCTTTAAAAAAACGGCTAAATTATCTTTATAAATCTCAATTTTATATTTTTTCTTCAATCTATTTAAAACTGACAAATCCGTAAGTTTTGCAATTCCACTACTCTTAACTCTACTCTTTAATTGCGATTTTAACTCAGAAAAAGGTTTAACAGGATGTTTTTTTAACAATTTTATGATATGCCATCCATAATTTGTTTTAAAAGGCTCACTAATTTCCTTTTCATTTGTCAACGAATATGCAACTGTTTCAAATGATTTAATCATTCTTCCAATCCCAAATTTAGGTAGCTTACCTCCTAACCTTGAAGTTCCTGTATCATTAGAAAACACTTTAGCAATTGCGGTAAAATCATCGCCTTTTTTTAAACGGTTATAAAGACTATCTATCGTATTCTTCCCCTTACTTGTTTTATCAGTAATTAAAATATGTGCAACTTCTAACTCTCCTTTTGATCTTTTTAAATCAAAAACTTTAACAATATGATATCCATATCGAGTTTTAAATGGCATAGAAATTTCTTTAATTTTAGTGTTATATGCTGCGTTTTCAAAAGGATATACCATTTTAAAAGCAGTAAAATACCCTAAATCTCCACCGTTACTTTTTGCAGATTTGTCATCAGAAATTGTTTTTGCAATCGTCGAAAACGATTTGCCAGCAATAATATCATTTCTTGCTTTTATAATTTTCTGATATGCAACCAACGTATCTTTAGAAGATGCATTTGCAGAAAGTTTTACTAAAATATGACTGGCTTTTATTTCGTATTTTGTTCTAAAATAAGCGTCTTTTACTAACTTATTTAAATAGATTGTATCTTGTAAATACGGTGTAGACAACTGATTTTTATAAGTTTCAATTTCTCTTTTATAAGAGCGTGTCGTATCTAATTTTAATTGATACGCTTGTTTTAGCTTTAATCTATAATTAATATACAGATCTAAATAATTTTTCAATTCCTTTTCACTATCATCGGCCAACAGTTCGATGTTTCTTTCGTACAATTTTTTAAATTCAGAAACTGAAACTGGGGTTTTATCTATCTCAAGTAAAATATCTGTTCCTTTTTGAGCGTAAATTGTTGCCGAAAAAGAAATAAATAAAAAAGTAATAATGTTTATTTTCATAATCTATTTAGTGGTTTATTGAATTACATTTATAAAGAAATAATCCCTTTTATATTTTCAGCTTTTTTATAATAAGAAATTACCTCTTTTGAAGATCTTAATATAACTGAAATAGAGACACTTACATATTTTCCTGTTTTAGAGTTTTTTGTTGTTATCCTTGCTGATTTTTTTGCAAACAAAAGCTTTATTTCTGCTACTTGATTTTCATCAGTAGGCACAATAAATTTATACAAATATTTAACAGGAAATTTTGTTGTTGCATTTAAACTCTCATTCAGCTTTAAGTAAAACGCTTCTTTGTCTATCATATTTTAAATCTCAGCTTCAAAAATAATAATTATTGCAAAATTACACTATATTATTATTTTTATAATCAGAAACATTTATTTTTGTGATATGCAACAAAAAATAGTAATTATTGGCGGCCCTGGCACAGGAAAATCTTCTGTTTTAAATGAACTAATTTTTAGAGGGCACTTTTGTATGCCAGAAATATCTCGAGAAGTTACTTTAATGGCTCAAAAAAAAGGAATTGATCAATTGTTTTTAACAGAGCCACTACTATTTAGCAACCTTTTATTAGAGGGCAGAGAAAAACAATATATTGATGCTCATGAAAATGAAAATGAAATGGTGTTTTTTGATAGAGGAATTCCTGATGTACATGCGTATTTAAATTTTTTAGAAACCGATTATCCAGAACATTTTATCAGCAAAAGTAAGCAGTATTTATACCATACCGTTTTTATGTTGCCACCTTGGAAAGAAATTTACACTTCTGATAATGAACGATATGAAAGCTATGAACAAGCAGTGGAAATTCATTATCACCTTAAAAAAACATACCAAGAAATTGGATACCATATCATTACGGTTCCATTTGGAACTATTAAAGATCGAACTAATTATATTTTAGATTCGCTCAAAAGCGACATATGATCTCAACTCCTTTAAAAATATTAAAAAAATATTGGAATTACGATTCTTTTAGAACTCCGCAAAATAAAATTATTGAAGCTGTTTTAAAAGGTAATGACGTTATTGCTTTACTGCCAACAGGTGGAGGAAAATCTATTTGTTTTCAAATTCCAGGAATAATGCAAGAAGGTATTTGTATTGTAATTTCTCCTTTAATTGCATTAATGGAAGATCAAGTTTTAAACCTTAATAAAAGAGGTGTAAAAGCAATCACTATTAAATCTGGAAGCTCTCAAGATGATATTATTACATTGTTTGACAATCTTCAATTCGGGAATTATAAATTTCTATATATATCGCCTGAAAGATTACAATCACCTTTTATACATGAAAAAATAAAACAATTAACCGTCAATTTAATTGCGATTGATGAAGCACATTGTATTTCTGAATGGGGACATGATTTTAGGCCTTCTTACAGAAATATAAAAATACTAAAAGAGTTAAAACCAACAACAAAATTCATCGCATTAACAGCTTCTGCAACACAAGAAGTACTAGAAGATATTTCGAAAAGTTTAGCACTAACAAATTTACAAGTTTTTAAAGAATCTTTTTCTAGAAACAATTTGGCATATCAGATATTTTCTGTTGAAGATAAGCTGCATAGATTATTACAAATTTTTACCAAAACAAAAGCACCAGCTATTGTTTATGTTTCAAGCAGAAACAAAACCAAAGAAATTTCAAATTATCTGAATGCAAATGGATTTTTAGCAAGTTATTATCATGGCGGTCTTTCAACAAATGAAAAACAAGAAGCTTTTGACAATTGGATGTTAGAAACAACAACCATTATGGTTGCTACAAATGCATTTGGAATGGGGATTGACAAAGGCAATGTAAAGGTTGTTGTGCATCTTGACATCCCAAATAGTATTGAAAGTTATATTCAAGAAGCAGGTAGAGCTGGTAGAAATGGCAAAAAATCTTTTGCTGTAATGCTGCAAAATAGCAACGATATTCGTCTTTTTGAAGAAAAATCTATCGATGCGTTTCCTTCGCTTTCAGAGATAAAAGAAATCTATAAAAAATTACATCAACAGTATCAAATTTCAAATGGAGAAATAACAACAACATCTTTTGAGTTTAATTCTTTTGAGTTTGGAAATAGTTACCGTTTTCCTTTCAATAAATTAAATAATGCGTTAAAAATACTTATAAATAATGGTGTAATTGAATTGTCAGAAAACCATGCAAAAAAATCAAGTGTTCAGTTTTTAGCAACAAGTTCGCAGGTGATTCATTATGCTAAAAAAAATACTTCAACCCAATTGCTTATCAACACCATTTTAAGGAGTTATGGCGGGCTTTTCGAGCAAGAAACCAATATCAATGAATATTGGTTGGCAAAGAAATCTAAAATCACACTTCAAAAAGCCATTCAATTTTTAGAACAATTACAAGTTGACGGTATTGTTACGTATAAAAAAGTAACCTCAAATTCTAAGTTAACCTTCTTAGTACCAAGAGAAGATAATATAGCCATTAATCGAATATCAAAGAACATTATCAAATATCTTGAACAGAAAAAGAGAAAATCTGATGCAATAATCCGCTTTATAAAAAATGCTGATATCTGTAGAAGTATACAAGTCTTACAGTATTTTGATGAAAAAGAGGTCTCTGAATGTGGTATTTGTGATGTTTGTTTATCAAAAAAGAAAAATACAGAAAACATCTCAGTTCAAATTACTTCTCTTTTAAAATCTGAAAACGCTTGTACTTCTAAAAAAATCTGTACATACTTCTCTTTTAATGATGAAGTTGTTTTACTAAATTTGCAACAACTATTATCGGAAGATATTATTGCCATCAACAAGTACAATCAATACTATTTAAAAACATGAGAGATTTACGTATCATTTTTATGGGAACGCCCGATTTTGCTGTTGCGATTTTAAAACATCTAATAGAAAATGGGTACAATGTAGTTGGGGTAATTACCGTTGCTGACAAGCAAGCTGGAAGAGGAAGAAAGCTACAGGAATCTGCCGTGAAAAAATATGCCATTACTCAAAACTTAACTATTTTACAGCCAATAAACTTAAAAAGTCCTGATTTTTTATCAGCATTAAAAATGCTAAATGCAAACATACAAGTTGTTGTTGCTTTTAGAATGTTGCCAAAAATTGTTTGGAATATGCCTCTATATGGTACCTTTAACTTACACGCCTCATTACTACCAGATTATCGTGGCGCAGCACCAATTCATTGGGCAATAATAAATGGAGAGCAAAAAACAGGTGTTACCACTTTTTTTATTGATGATAAAATTGATACAGGAGAAATCATTCTTCAAAAAGAATGTGCAATAGACGATCATCAAACCGTAGGTGAATTGCATGATACATTAATGAATTTGGGTGCAGATTTGGTTATAGATACATTAGAACTTATTAAATTAGATGCAGTTACAACAAATAAGCAACCTGAATTAGAAGAAAAAACTGCTTATAAATTGTTTCCTAGCAATTGTAAAATAGATTGGTCAAAGTCATTAGATATTATTTACAATAAAATAAGAGGATTAAACCCTTATCCAGCTGCTTGGACAACTATTTACAATAATAATATAGAATATACAGCAAAACTATTTAAGGTTTCTAAAGAAAAAGCTGTTCATTCTTATGATATTGGACATCTTATAAGTACGAAAAAAACATTAAAAGTTGCGGTTACAAACGGATATCTCAATATTCATGAGATTAAAATCTCAGGAAAGAAAAAAATGGACATTCAAAGTCTTTTAAATGGGTTTGAATTTGCTCAAGATTCAAAAATGGCTTAAGCCCTTTGTTAGCAAGGTTTTGATGTTTTTTGTAATTTTTGACTAAGGTTATTAACAATTCACCTTCATTTATTAACAAAAACATGCTTTTTTTTGACCTTTTCTTGCACGAACCCTTATTCCTGCTATATTTGTTAAGCTTAATTAAGCAAAATATCAGATCAATTAATTTTTAAAAATTACAAATTATGAACAAATCAGATTTAATCGATGCAATGGCTGCAGATTCAGGAATTTCAAAAGCTGCTGCTAAGGCTGCTTTAGACTCTTTAACTTCTAATGTAACAGGTGCATTAAAAAAAGGAGAAAAAGTTGCATTGGTAGGATGGGGAACTTGGTCAGTATCTAACAGAGCTGCAAGAACAGGTAGAAATCCTCAAACTGGAAAAACTATTCAAATTGCTGCTAAAAACGTAGTTAAGTTTAAAGCAGGTGCTGGGTTAGCAAGTTCAGTGAACTAAGAAATACATTTTTTGTATATAAAAACTCTCTTAATTAATTAAGAGAGTTTTTTTTTCGATAAAAAGTAACTATATTTAAAAAATATTGATATAATTATATGATTTCTTTACAACCTGAAAAAGGGAGATTACTTATTGCAGAACCTTCAATTTTAAATGACTCATCATTTAAAAGGTCTATTGTATTACTTACTGAACATAATAACTCGAGTTCTATTGGGTTTATCTTAAACAAACCCTTAAGTTTTACAGTAAATGATTTGGTTCCAGAAGTTGATTGTCATTTTACGGTATATCAAGGTGGACCTGTTGAACAAGATAATTTATACTTTGTTCACAAAGTGCCTGACTTAATTCCAGGAAGTATAGAGGTTGCAAATGGTATTTTTTGGGGTGGTGATTTTAATTCTCTAAAAGGTTTGTTAGAAAATAAATCTTTAACAACTAATGACATCCGTTTCTTTTTAGGATATTCTGGTTGGGAAGTCAGTCAATTAGAAGATGAATTAAAAACAAACTCGTGGTTTATCTCTGAAAATGATTTTCCAAATATTTTTGCCGCTGACAATTCTAATATTTGGAAAAATAAGCTCTTACAAAAAGGGGGGAAATATAAAATTTGGGCAAATGCACCAAGTGACATTCAACTAAATTAATTTTCTGTAAAACCAATTACCTTTAGAGTAGCATTCAACCTCTCTCCTATTTCTGTTTGAAAAGTTTTCTTTCTATAATTTGTTACTGACTGCACACCAATAATTGAATTTGTTAAAAATATTTCATCTGCCTTTTGCAATTCAAAAGGAGATATTACAGTTTCTTCAATGGTAAGATCATTATTTTTTTTAAGAATTTCAATAATTTTACCTCTCACAACACCTTTAATACAGCCTTCTGTTAATGCTGGTGTTTTTACAACAGTTCCTTTAATGACAAAAATATTAGCATTGTTAGCTTCAACAACTCCTTTTCTCTCATTAATTAAAACGCAATTATCCAAATCATTTTCTTTCATATAAATACTTGACAAGGTATTTAACATTCTATTGGTTGTTTTAATTGTTGATAGCAACCCTGAATAATTATAAAAATCTTTGAAAAGATCTATTTGATAAAGACTTTTAGTTTTATAAGTGTTTTCAGTAACTTCAATTAAATAATCTATTTGATTTGTTTTTGGAACATAAAAACCTCCATCTTTTCTATACATTGATAAACGCACTCTATATTCGTTAAAATATTCTTGAGGCTCAACAGATTTTAAAATTTCTTGTTCTAAAAACTCCAAAGTAAATCCCATCGGAATATCCATTCTTAACATTCTCATTGATGCCATTAACCGAAAGTAATGATCCTCCCAAAAAATAATTTTTTTATGCACTACTTTAAGGGTTTCAAAAATTGCATCACCATATTTAAATGCCCTATTTTGTGAAGAAATCTTTAGTTCTTCTGAGGGCAACAAATTTCCGTTATAATTTAATATATCCATCGAATATTTTTTTTCTAAAACTCTTAACAAAAATATAATAAAAGAAGCTATAAACTGATTTTTTAGCATAAAAAAAGTCTTGTTTAAAAAACAAGACTTTTTAAGTTTTAGCATCAATCAATTAAGCACCAATGGTATGTTTCAACTCTTCTATTTGGCTCTCCCAAAGCATTTTAGATTCTTCCATATCTTCTTCAGTATCTGCAAAATCTGTAACCATTAATGAAACGTCTTTTGTGATACCATCTATTTCAATTCTAAATTCAAAATAGGTTTCATCACCAGTACTTTCTAACCATTTATATTTTATTTTCTCGTTATTTTTGCTTGTCAAAATTTCAGCTTGTTCTTCAACACCATCCCAAATAAAAGTAATTAGTTTACTTCTCGAATTCACTTTATCTGCAAACCATTCTTCTAAACCAGCCGGTGTAGCAAAATAGGTGTATAACATTGAAGGAGATGCGTGAATCGGGAATTCTAATTCAAATTTAATTTTACTCATTCTTTCTTTATTTAGAAGCCAATATAGGCAAATATTCCTTTTTAAAAAAATTAAAAACTAAGCTTGCAAAAAAACAAAAATACGCTATATTTGCAGCCGCATAATCACGGCGAGGTAGCTCAGTTGGTTAGAGCGCAGGATTCATAACCCTGAGGTCACGGGTTCAAATCCCGTCTTCGCTACAAAAAGCCCAAAACACTAAGTTTTGGGCTTTTATTATTTCTTACTTAAGCTTTTATAAATAGTTGTTTTTATTCGTTTTTCTGTAATCCATCCATTAAAAGATGAAAAGCCTTCTGTAATTGCATTATTTTTAATCACTTCTTCTAAAATTTTTCCTTTGCCAATTTCTAATTGTACTCGCTTTTTAAGTGTTTGTAGCATTCTAAAGATAGGGTTTCAATTCTCTTTTATCAGAAATTTGTCCATGACCACAAATAATTTGAGTAGCATCATCAGAGAGCATAATTGCTTTTTGAATACCAGCAATATAGCCATCAATACTTCCTCCAGAAGATAAATCGATGTAAGGAAATTTTCCAGAAAAGTAAGTATCTCCCATATGTAATACATTGTTTTTGGTAAAATAAACAAAAGAATCGCCATCTGTATGTGCATTATGAGTATGAGAAATCATAATATCTTCTCCATTTAAATGAAACATCATGTCTTGCTCAAAAGTAATTACAGGGAGTGCTTCCTTTGGAGAAGCAGCCTTTTCCTTTCCACGTACAACTTGTTCCATGCTCATTCTTTTTCTTACGTTTTCATGAGATACAATTATAGCTCCTTCATTATACATATTTACATTTCCTCCTGTATGATCATGCCAATGAGTGTTTATCAAATACTTTACAGGTTTATCTGTTACTGTTTTTATAGCTGCGAGAATTTTAGGAGTCAATGAAGCAAATTGTCCGTCAATCATAAAAACGCCATCTTCTCCTATAAAAAGACCAATATTTCCTCCTTGACCAATTAACATATAAATACTTTCCGTTAGTTTGTGTACTTTTATTTCAATATCATTTTGTTGTGCAGGAAGGTTTATTGTAAAAAGAAGTAATAAAATAAGTGTATTTTGTTTTAAAAATTTCATATTAGTTGGTTTTATTTATTCTATTTTTTTATACATCTTATAATGCATCCCTATTTCTGGTAATAGAAATAGTTTGCCTATTTTCAGAAACTCCATTTCTTCATAAAAATTTACTGCTATTTCTCTGGCATTACACCATAAAACAGGAATTTGTTTATCTCTTAAAATTAAAAAAGCTTCGTTTAGCATTAATTTTCCATACCCTTTTCCTCTTACATCAGTTAGAGTTGCCATTCCTCTTAATTGATATTGCTCTAAACCGAAATCTGGATTTGAAGTTTTCATAAAACTAGAAATTCCTACTAGTAAATCTTTTTCATAAACACCTAAATGAAATGTATCTTTATCAAAATCATCTGTAAATTGTGAAGGCAAATTAATTCCTTTTCTCAAAACTTCTTTCCTAATATTATAGGTTTGTTGAGCAGTTATTCTTTTGACCACAATCATTTACTAATAGTTACTTGTTTATATTTACATAAAATTAGAACCATATGAATATTGAAATTCACCCAATCTTAAAAGAAAATATTTTAGACATACTTCCATTATTAAAACGTGTAAATACTAAAACACCTCAAGATATATTAAAAAAACGTGTTTTAGAGATGGTAAATTACCAAAATTATGAATGTATTGGGTTGTTTTCTAATAAAAAATTAATTGGAATTACGGGTTTGTGGTATAGCACACGTCATTATATTGGAAAAAGTGTGGAGTCTGATCATGTAATCATTGACTCTGCTTTTAGAGGTCAAGATCTTGGCAAACAGTTTTTTAATTGGATTTATGATTACACAAAATCCAAAGGTTGTGAAGCTATAGAACTAAACACATATACTGGTAATACCAAATCTCATAAATTTTACTATAATGAAGGTTTTGATATCTATGGGTTTCATTTTCTGAAGGTTATGAGAAGTGATAAAAATTTTTATTAATTTTCTTTTAGAAGCTAGTAAAATAACAAAAAATGCACTTATATTTGCAGTGCTTTATTGCGAGAGTAGCTCAGTTGGTAGAGCTTCAGCCTTCCAAGCTGACTGTCGCCGGTTCGAGCCCGGTCTCTCGCTCAAAAAAATACCGTTCAGAATTTTGAACGGTTTTTTTATGCTTAAGAATTTCTTAATTTATTTCCAAAAATCAATAATAAAACTATTGGAATTGCTAATAACAAAACCATCGTTTTATGAATTTGAAAAATTTGAGGAAACAATAATATAGTAAACATAAAACCTGCAATGGCACCTCCTAAATGTGCAGAGTGACCAATATTACCTAATTGTTTTTTCATCCCATAAATTGAGTATATCAAATAGCCTACTCCGAAAATATATGCAGGAATTGGAATCGGTAATGGAAACAACATTAAAGTCATATCTGGATATAGTAAAATAGCAGCATACACAATCCCAGAAACCGCTCCTGAAGCACCAACAGCACTATAATAAGGCTCTTTTTTATGATAGTAAAAAGAATATACATTGCCTCCTAACAAGCTTCCTACGTAAATAATTATAAGGCTCATATTACCCAAGTTTATTGCAACAATATCTCCAAAAAGATAAAGTGCATACATATTAAACCCTAGGTGTAACCAATCTACATGTAAAAAACCAGAAGTAAACATTCGCTCTTTTTGTCCACTTTGAATTCTACCAATTTGAAATTTATACCTATCTAAAAAAGAATATTCATTAAACCCTTTCATAGACACTAAAACATTTGCTATGATAATCCCCATTACAACTTGATTCATCTAAAATAAATTTTATACCACAAATTTAGAATAAAACTAACTAATAGAATGCCTTCATAAAAAGAAAATTAAAACCGATATTTGCAACTCATCTATTTTGCATGCATCAAATTATTTACTACTTAGCATTTCCTATTATTTGGCTTTTTTCTAAACTTCCTTTTAGATTGCTTTATATAATCTCTGACTTTATTTATTTTTTGCTTTTTTACCTGATCAGATATCGAAAGAAAGTAGTTTTAGAGAATCTTAAATTGGCTTTTCCTAATAAAACAAACAAAGAACTTATTCGTATTCAAAAAAAATTCTTTTCTCATTTTGTTGATACACTTATAGATGCTATTAAAGCGCTAACTATTTCAGAAAAAAACATCAAAAAAAGATTTTCATATACTAATATAGAATTGATTGACAAATTATATAAAGAAGGGAAAAGTATTATTTTAGTTGGTGCTCATTATGGAAATTGGGAATGGATTATTGGAATACCATTAGTAAATAAAATAGATTGTTACACGTCATATACCAAACTTCAAAATAAAAATTTTGAAAACTTAATTAAAACTTCCAGAAGTAAATTTGGAGTGATCTGCTTGCAATCTACAGAAATCACAAAAGAAATTCATAAAAATTTTGTGCAAAAAAAACAAGGGTTGTATTTATTATTGAGCGATCAATCTCCACAATTAAAAAAGAAACAATATTGGGCTCCTTTTTTAAACGTAAAAGTACCTGTTTTTTTAGGAGCAGAAATGATTTCTAAAAAATATGATTATGCGGTTGTAAATCTAAATACAACAAAAATAAAACGTGGGTATTTTAAGTCTGAATTTGAATTAATCACAGACAAACCTAAGGATACAGCTTTATATGAAATTACCAATCGTTATTTAGAAATTACAGAGGCGCATATTAGAAAACAGCCCGCATACTATTTATGGTCGCATAAACGATTTAAGCACAAAGATCATTTTCCTAAAAATGAAACAAATTCAAATTAATTAGCAAACCAAGAAGCTACCAATTCAGCCTCTATTGATTTTACTGATGCATGCAAGTAATCATTTTTTATCGCATCATACACATAATCTTTAGACCACTCATCTATATTGGCACAAACAGCTTTTAAGCTTTCGCAAATAAAAGAAATTTCGGCATTTGTAATTGTTGGATGAATTGATAAACGAACCCAACCCGGCTTGTCAAAAGCACAACCTTCTCTTAGTTTCTTTTCAAGTGATGAGGATTCTTGTTTGTCTATATTTAGTAAAAAATGACCATACGTTCCTGCACAAGAACAGCCGCCTCTAGTTTGAATTCCGAATCGGTCGTTTAAGAGTTTAACAATTAAATTATAGTGTACATTTTCTATATAAAAAGAAAATATTCCTAGTCTTTTTTTATGGCGTCCTGCTAAAACATGAACATTCGGTATTGCATCTAACGTTTCAAAAAGAACTGCATTAATTTCATCTTCTCTTTTTCTAATATTAACTGTACCTATTTTTTCTTTTAATTGTATCGATAACGCAACTTTTATTGTTTGTATAAAAGCAGGCGTTCCTCCGTCTTCCCTTATTTCAATATCATTGATGTAATCATGATTTCCCCAAGGATCTGTAAAAAGAACAGTTCCTCCTCCTGGATTATCTGGCACCAAATTTTTATATAATTTTTTATTAAAAATCAATACTCCAGAAGCGCCAGGACCACCTAAGAATTTATGTGGAGAAAAGAAAATAGCGTCTAAATATGCATCTTTATCTTTTGGGTGCATATCAATATCTACATAAGGTGCAGAACACGCAAAATCAACAAAACACAAACCGTTATATTTATGAATCAGTGTTGCAATTTCGTGGTATGCTGTTTTAATTCCTGTTACATTAGAGCACGCTGTGATAGATGCAATTTTTAATTTTCTATGTTGATGTTTTTTGATGACTTTTTCAAAGGTATTTACACATACCAAGCCTTCTTCATTACATGGAATAACTTCAACGTCTGCAATAGTTTCTAACCATGAGGTTTGATTTGAATGATGCTCCATATGAGAAACAAACACAATGGGCTTCATCTCTTCAGGAACATGTGTAAACTCTTTTAAGTTTTCTAAAACTTTTAGCCCTAAAATTCTTTGAAATTTATTAACAACACCAGTCATTCCAGAACCTTCAGTAATTAATACGTCATTTTCTGAAGCATTTACATGGTTTTTAATGATATCTCTAGCTTTATGATATGCCAATGTCATAGCAGCACCACTAATAGAAGTTTCTGTATGTGTATTGGCAATAAATGGACCAAAATCATTCATTAATTTTTCTTCTATCGGACGGTACATTCTTCCACTAGCAGTCCAGTCTGTATAAATTAATTTTTGTTCTCCATAAGGAGATTTGAACGTTTGATCTACGCCAATAATATTATTTCTAAACTGTTGGAAATATTGTTCTAAAGACTCCATGTTGTTTTTTATTAAATAGGTTAAATCTCCACTAAAAAATTAGGGTGTTTTCTAAAAAAGTATAGCTCTGAGATACCGCATCAAAAGGGCTCTTTATCGTTCTAATATTTTTTATATAATCTACACTTACAAAAATGGTGTAATTATTTTTAAAAAAACAATCAACTCTAAAAAAATTTTGAAGAATCGTCTGGCGATCCAACGAAAAATCTGGATGAATTCCGAATTTAACTGATTTGTTTCTTGCTGTTACATCAGAAAGTGTAAAATGATAATTAGTCTCTTTAAATTGGTTGTCTAAAGTAGAATACGTTCCGAGATTCCATTCCAAAAAAACAAATAGTTGCCCATTGTTTTTTATCTTATTTGATACAGATTCTTTAGCAAAAACAGTTCCTGATATAGCACATATAGCAAAAAACCCAATAAGAAACTTTTTATAACTATCCAGCAACATTTTCAATCTCTTTTATAAACCTTTTTGCCAATGCATCTGCATTGTTTTGCGAAGTACTTTCTGTATAAATTCTGATAATTGGTTCTGTATTTGACTTACGTAAATGTACCCATTCATTATCAAAATCAATTTTTACACCATCAATCGTATTCACGTTTTCATGCAGATAATTAGCAGCCATCGTTTCTAAAATTAGATCTACATCTATTTGTGGAGTCAGCTGAATTTTATTTTTACTCATAAAATAACTAGGATAGCTATTTCTTAAAGTCAAACAAGATATTTTTTTGCGTGCCAAATGTGATAAAAACAAGGCAACTCCAACTAAAGAATCTCTTCCGTAATGAGAAGCAGGATAAATAATTCCTCCATTACCTTCTCCACCAATTTCTGTATTTGTAGCCTTCATAGCAATGACAACATTCACTTCACCAACAGCACTCGCTGTATACGTTCCTCCATGTTTTTCTGTAATATCTCGTAACGCTCTTGAAGAAGATAAATTAGAAACCGTATTCCCACCTCCTAATCTTCCTAAAACATAATCTGCACAAGCAACCAAGGTATATTCTTCTCCAAACATAGAACCATCTTCATTAACCAATGCCAGCCTGTCTACATCTGGATCTACCACAATTCCTAAATCTGCTTTTTCTTTAACAACCAACTCAGAAATATCAGTTAAATGTTCTTTTAGAGGCTCCGGATTGTGAGGAAATTGTCCATTAGGTTCACAATATAACTTCACACATGTTACACCTAATTGCTCTAATAAAGCGGGAATAAAAATTCCTCCAGTAGAATTTACAGCGTCAACAACTACTTTAAAATTTGCTTGTTTAATCGCTTCAACATCTACCAGTTCTAATTTTAAAACTTCATCGATATGCTTTTGAACATACTCTTTATTCTTTATATAAGAACCAAGAGCATCTACATCAGCAAAATTAATAGCATTGCTTTCTGATAATTCTAGTATTTTTTCTCCTTCTTCACCGTCTAAAAACTCACCTTTTTCATTGAGTAATTTTAGCGCATTCCATTGTTTAGGATTATGAGATGCAGTCAAAATAATACCGCCATCTGCTTTTTCTAAAGGAACGGCAACTTCTACTGTTGGCGTTGTTGACAAACCTAAATCAATTATATTAATTCCTAATCCTACTAGCGTATTAGCCACTAAACTAGAAATCATTTTACCAGAAATTCGCGCATCTCTGCCAATTACAATTGTAATTGCTTTTTTTTGTGGGTTTCGGTCTTTGATAAAAGCTCCGTATGCAGATGCAAACTTTACTGCATCTATTGGAGTTAGATTATTACCAATTGAACCGCCAATGGTTCCTCTAATTCCTGAAATCGATTTTATTAATGTCATTAATTATTTTTTATAGTGTAACAAAGATAAATGATTTATCATAAATTATCTTTTAAATATTCTCAGATTTTATCTTCGTTTTCCTTTTTGTTAGCCTTTTAAAATTCTGATTGATAAAATATTCTCTATATTTAAAAACTCAAACCAAATCAATGCTAAAATTTTCAACAAAATCACATCTTCTGAAACACATTGGCTGGTCTCAATTTTATCAACCATGCAACTTTAAATTAATTATGAAAACAACTATTTTACTAATTTTTTTACTTTTTTCAATGACTCTTTTCAGTCAACAGAAAAAGTTAAAAGAATATTCTCATACCGAGTTTTTCAAACTCATTGCAAATGAAAAAGATACTATTTTTAAACTAAAAGATGCTTTTATCGCTTTTAAAAAACAAGATTCTGCATTTGCATATACTTATGTTGATGGTGAAATAATGTTTACGAGTAAAGACACCATTATAATTAACAAAGAAATTGAATTAGAAAATGTACATTTTGAACATGTAAAAGATGATGTTGGACAAGGGTTGCCGTTTATTATTTTCAATAAAAAAGTATCTATTTTAGACACTACCTCTCTTATATTTTATAACTGTGTTTTTAAAGACGATATAGAGTTGGACACAAGTGTTTTAGGAAATAATCAAATAAATATGTTAGGTCAAAAATATGAAGAATATGCGCCTGACATTGGCTTTTGGAATAGCAATTTTCATAAAAATGTAATTATTGATGTTGGTTCTATAGAAAACTACTCTTCTATTAGTTTTAATATGTTTTATTCAAAATTCTTTTCTAAAAAAACACGATTTGATTATAGAATTTACACAAACAATATTCGAGAAACACATGTAGATGAAAATCTTTTTGAAGGTAATGGATATCTAACTCTTGGAGCTGACACCTCTACATTTACAAGCATTTATGGGAACAATTTTGGAGATTTTAGAGTTTCATTTAGTAAAGCTTCATTTAATGACACGGATGTATATTTAGTAGAAAAAAATATTTTTAAAAATGAATTTTTACTTTATATAGATCAATTCGTTATGACGCATGTTTACAGATGGAGCCAATGGGAAGAAAAAGTCCTCTCATCTGGTGGTTATGATTTGTATTTAAAGCATTTAATGGAACAAGACAATACGTTAGACTATGATGAAATTTTTAAAGTCGATACGGTTTTTAATAATTATAAAAATAAATATAAATTTGAATTTGAAAACTCGTATAAGTTTGAAATGCAACTACTTGGACAATTTTATGAATTTTATAAAGACCAACACGATACCGATTATGCAAACAAAGTATATGTAGAGTTTAAAAACCTGGAGACTAGGCGATTTGCCTATTTATATAAAAAAAACCCTACATTTAGTTCGTATTTTACTTGGAAAATAAATCAATTTTTAAAAATTTTTTCTGGCTACGGTAAAGACCCTTCGTTATCAATTATCATGTCTTTATATGTCATATTTATTTTTGCTTTTGTGTACATGCTTTTTCCTAATGATTGGGAAACTGGCAAGAAAAATAAGCTCATGAAACGCTTGCAATTCTTTACCAAATACTTTAAACAAAAAGAAGGTATTAAGGAAATTTACGATGAGGAAAGACAACACGATGTAATGTCTTATACAGAGTTTAGAGATTATATGCTTCATAGTAAAAAGGAAATTCCAAGCTTCTTTATTTGGTTAGCAAAACCTATTTATTTTTTCTCATCGTATAATAGAAAAGTAACAGGAAGAGTTTTAAAACGTACAGATTTTTTAAAAGGTCGTTGGGTAGATTTATCTAAAAGAAGAAAAGCAGTAACCAGCATTATTATTGGTATTTGGATTTTTACTTTAATTATTTTCGATGTCTTAATTAGATTTTTAAACTCTTTAACTTTATCTATAAATACGTTTACTACCCTAGGTTTTGGTGAAATACCTACTAAAGGAATACCAAGATATTTAGTTTTAATACAAGGATTTTTTGGTTGGTTTATGCTTACCATTTTCTCAGTTGCATTAATTTCTCAACTCATGGAATAATTATGAAAACAACTATTTTATTAATTTTTTTATTCTTTTCAGTTCCAATTATTAGTCAACAAAAAAAACTAAAAGAGTATTCACATACTCAGTTTTTTAAAATGATTGCCGCTGAAAAAGATTCCGTATTCAAACTTACAGATGCAATTATCAGATATACACCACAAGATTCTCTCTTTTCGTATAGAAAAATAAAGGAAAATTTTGTCTTTGACAAAACAGATACAATTATTGTTAACAAACATATTGATTTAGACAATGTGCATTTTGAACATCAATATGATCTTTCTGAGTTTGGCTTTTCTGATGATAAAGGTCAGGCAATTCCACATGTAATCTTCAACAAAAATATTTTTATAAGCAATACCAGTTCTATTGTTTTTTACAACTGTGTTTTTAAAGGAGATGTAAGCCTCTACTCTTACACAACTTCAGAAGAAATTAATCAATTACAGAAAGCGTATATCAAATATCAACCTTCTGTGGCAATTTACAATAGTGAGTTTTATAAAAATGTTTCATTTTTTATTGGTAATAATAATACATTTTCTCCTTTAACTAACATGTTTTCTGGAAATAAAATTTTCTCAAAAAACAGGTATTCCCTAATTACACTCTCTATAAGTAATATTGATAATATAGAAATTGAAGACAATGATTTTGATGGCAATGGACTAGTTGATATGTATTTAAGCAATGCTAGTTCTGGAACTCTTAATAACAATAACTTTAATGAATTTCGGGTTAATTTAATTAAAGAGTCAAAAAATAAATTGCAATTATTTGAAACAGAAAATAATACTTTCAAGAAACCACCATTATTAAGTGTTAACCAATTTTCAACGACAGATGTTTACAATTGGAATCAGTGGAAAAATAGTGTCTCTGCAATAGATGGATTTTATACTTACTTGGATAACTTGATGGTTAAAGATGATCGATTAGAATTTGGAGTACTCTCAAAAAATGATTCCATCTTTAATGCGTATCAAACGGTACATCGACATCAAATAGAAAAATCTTATAAATTCGAAATGAAATTGCTTGGGCAATTTTATGATTTTTACAAACTACAACATGATTCTGATTATGCAAACCAAGTATATATTGAATTTAAAAACTTAGAAACCAAACGCTCTAAATACATATACAAACAAAACCCAAACTTTGATTCGTTTTTTAATTGGAAAATAAATCAATTTTTAAAGATTTTTTCTGGCTACGGAACCAACCCGTCGTTATCAATTATATTCTCTTTATATGTAATATTCATATTTGCTTTTGTGTACATGTTATTTCCAAATAATTGGGAAACTGGTAAGAAAAACAAACTTATGAATCGTTTACAGTTCTTTACCAAATACTTTCGGCAAGACGAAGGAATTAGGGAAATTTACGAAGAAGAACGCCAACATGATGTAATGTCTTACACCGAGTTTAGAGATTATATGCACCACAGTAAAAAGGAAATTCCAAATTTCTTTATTTGGTTAACAAGACCCATATATTATTTTTCTTCGTACAATTATAAAATTACGGGTAGCGTTTTAAAATACACCGATATTTTAAAAGGTCGTTGGGTAGATTTACCTAAAAGAAAAAAAGCAATAACCAGTATTATTATTGGTAGTTGGATGTTTCTTTTAATTCTTATTGATGTATTAATTAAGTTTTTAAACGCGTTAACGTTGTCCATCAATACATTTACAACACTTGGTTTTGGAGAAATCCCCATAAAAGGTTTGCCTCGTTATTTAGCAATTATACAAGGTTTTATTGGTTGGTTTATGCTGACGATATTTAGTGTGTCATTAATTTCTCAATTGTTGAATTAAAATAAAAAATATAAATTGTCATTTCGAGTGAAGAGAAACGAAATCGAGAAATCTTTACTTTTTATAATGAGATCTCTCCACTTTGGTCGAGATGACAAAACCAAACTACCTATGAAAAAACAATCACAAAAAAAACCTGTCATTGAGAGCTTTTTAGTTTTTACTAAAAAAGTGTGGCAATCTTTTGAAATGAAACTAAAATTAAACAGATTGCTTCATCATTCGTTCCTTATTCCTCGCAATGCCATGACAGATTAAAAAAATTGTATAAAAAAACGCCGTTGATTTCTCAACGGCGTTTTAAATATGTAATAGAATTCGGTTTTATTTTCCTTCCATTTTCTTCTTCAAATCTGCAAGACCACTAATGTCTCCCAGGGTTGTTTTTTCTGCATCTGCAGATTTTTTAGCAGCTACTTTCACATTTCTCTTCTCTTCTTCTTTGAAAATTGATGTGTGAGAAACAACAACTCTTCTGTACTCTTTACTAAATTCTAGTACTTTAAATTGTGCTGTATCTCCTTTTGCTAGCTTACCACCTTCTTCTTTGTCTAAATGACGGCTAGGTGCAAACCCTTCTACGCCATCAGCAAAAGTAATGGTTGCTCCTTTATCTGTTTTTTCATTTACAGTTCCTTCATGCAAAGAATCTATTGCGTACGTTGTTTCATGTTTATCCCAAGGGTTTTCCTGAGTTTGTTTATGACCTAAGTTTAACTTACGGTTTTCAACATCTAACTCTAATACCTCAACTTCTAAAGTATCTCCAACGGTTACAAAATCAGATGGATGTTTGATTTTTTTAATCCAAGATAAATCAGAAATGTAAACCAATCCGTCAATACCTTCCTCTAATTCAACAAACACACCAAAATTCGTGTAATTTCTTACTGTACCTGAATGTTTAGAACCTACAGGGTATTTGGTTGTAATATCGGTCCAAGGATCTGGATGCAATTGCTTCATCCCTAAAGACATTTTTCTTTCTTCTCTATCTAAGGTAAGAATTTGCGCTTCAACAACATCTCCTACTTTTACGAAATCTTGTGCAGAACGTAAATGAGTAGACCAAGACATTTCAGAAACGTGAATCAATCCTTCAACTCCTTCAGATACTTCGATGAATGCTCCGTAATCAGCTAAAACAACAACTTTTCCTTTTACTTTATCTCCAATTTTTAAATCAGTATTTAACGCTTCCCATGGATGTGCAGATAACTGTTTTAACCCTAATTGGATTCTAGATTTATTATCGTCAAAGTCTAAAATTACAACGTTTAATTTTTGATCTAATTCAACAACCTCATTTGGATGGTTAATTCTAGACCAAGATAAATCAGTAATGTGTACCAACCCATCTACACCACCTAAATCAACAAAGACACCGTACGAAGTAATGTTTTTAACAACACCTTCTAATACTTGTCCTTTTTCCAATTGACCGATGATTTCTTTCTTTTGAATTTCTAAATCTGCTTCAATAAGTGCTTTATGAGAAACGACAACGTTTTTAAATTCGTGGTTGATTTTCACCACTTTAAATTCCATTGTTTTTTCAACATATTGATCGTAATCTCTAATTGGTTTCACATCAATTTGAGAACCTGGTAAGAATGCTTCAATACCAAATACATCTACAATCATTCCTCCACGAGTTCTACATTTTACGAAACCATTTACAATTTCTCCTGTCTCATGTGCATTATTAACTCTATCCCATGCTTTTATTACACGCGCTTTTCTGTGTGATAATACTAATTGACCTGAGCTATCTTCTCTTTTATCAACTAATACTTCAACAGTATCTCCTACAGCTAAACTTGGGTTGTAACGAAATTCGTTTAAAGAAATAACGCCTTCAGATTTAGAATTGATATCAATAATGACATCTCTATCTGTTAATCGTATTACAGTTCCTTCAATTACATCACGTTCGTTTACAAAACCAACTGTTCCTTCTAATGCTTTTTCAAATTCAACCAACTTTTTTTCGTCAACAGCTTCAATACCTTCTTCGTATTTGTGCCAATCAAAGTTTGCTAAAAATTCTTCTGGGTTTACTACTTCTACAACTGTTTCTTCTACAGTAGTTGTTTCTTGAGTAGTTTCTTGTGCGGTTACTACTTCTGGAGTAGTTTCTTTTGTTTCTTCAGACATTTCTGAATTTACTTTGTATCTTATTGTTATTCAGATTTTTAACGAAAATAACGCAAAGAGTTGTTTATATAAACTTGTTCTTTTTAATCCTTTTATAAATCTGTACTCGTAAAAAGGAGTGCAAATGTAAGATTTTTTCTTAATTGAACAAGAGTAATTTACTGAAAATTAGAGGATAGAAAAACAAAAGCAATATCGCAATCCACAAAGTTCTTAAGCTTTATAAGTAATGAATCACAGATAATTAGGCAATCCAGTTTTTAAATTCTTTTACACGTTCTCTACTTACAATAATTTCAGATTCATTATAGGTGTTTAAAATAATTTTTAAACGACTGTTTGTGTACGAAACAATGTCTTTAATTGCATGTATTTGCACAATAAAAGTTCTATTGACACGGAAAAAATATTCTGGGTTTAACTCGTCTTGTACTTGCTCTAAAGCACCGTCAAGTAAGTAGTTTCTATTAGAAGTTGTATGTAGGTAAGTAGCTTTGTTTTCGCTATAAAAACATTCTATCTCATTAATAGAAACAATTTTTAAATGCTGACCTACTTTAATAGTAAACCTCTTTTTGTATTTTCTGTCAATAGGGTTTATTAGTAATCTTTTAATGTCTTCAAAATTAACCTGCAAATTAGATTGTTGAGTTTGCTGATTCTTGTATTTATCAACTGCTATTTTCAATTCATCTTCATCAATGGGTTTTAACAAATAATCAATGCTATTCAGTTTAAAAGCTTTTAGGGCATATTCATCATAAGCCGTTGTAAAAATTATGGCACTTGTAATAGTCACATGTTCAAAAATCTCAAAAGACAAACCGTCCGATAATTGAATGTCTAAAAATATCAAACCTGGATGTTCATTTTCTTGAAACCAAGCAATTGATTCTTCTACAGAGTGCAGCATTTCATTTACTTGAACTCCTAAATCATTTAACATTCTGTTCAACCTTCTTGCCGCAGGTTTTTCGTCTTCTATAATAATTACATTCATCTTTATTGCTTATTATCCATAAAATAGTTAATCTTTCTAACTTCTTTTTGTTGTTCTATTTAAATTTACGCTTTAATTTTTCATCTTCATGCTCCATTAATTCTTTAATTTTATTCTCTTCCCAATCTTTCCCAAAACCAATAATTTTTATTCCGAATACTACCAACCAATGAATCAAAATTCCAAGTAACATTCCTATTACAGCAAACCAAAACCAATGAAACCCTGGAGAGAACATTAAATTCACACTAATTATGATTGGAAGGGACAAAACCGTTACCAACAAATGAATATAAAATCCTTTAATATCTTTGACTCTTTTCTGTGCTTTTAAATATGATTTTTCTTTTCTGTACTGATCTTCCATTCTTTTTAAAATTTACTGTTTATTCTTATTCATTTCCTCTTGTATCTTTCGTTTTTCCCAATCTTTACCAAAAAAGAAATTAAATCGATGCGCATTTAATCCGTGAAAAATTAAAATAATTCCCCACCAAAAAAACAACCTATAATTATGTATCTCTGTAATGGCTTCTGCAAATGAATCTCCATATTCAATATCTTTGTAGATTCTTCTTGCTATAAAAAATCCATTAATTATCAGATAAAACGTAAGATGTTTGTAAAATTTTTTAAGTTCATTTACTCTTCTTTTAGCGCGTTCAAATTTATTTTTTTTATCACTAATTTCCATCATTAATTATTTTTTTTCATCCATAATTTCTTTGATTTTTCTTTCTTCCCAGTTTTTTCCTAATAAAGTATTAGTACCAAATACTTTTAGCCCATGAAAGAAAATTCCTATTCCCCACATTAGCCAAACTCCATAAACACCCATATCAGAAAATATCTCAGTAAATGATTTTTCCTCAGAAACACCATCAACAATTTGTCTAGTACTTAAAAATATATTTACTAGAATGTAAACACTTAAATGAATATAAAAACCTTTTAATTCATCAACTCTTTTCTTTGCTCTCAAATAACGTTCTTCCTTGCGTATTTTAGTGTTCATTTGATATGTTATTTTGTTCTTCTTTATCCATAATTTCTTTTAGCTTTTTCTCTTCCCAATTTTTCCCAAATAAAGAAGTAAATCCAAAGACTCCTAACCAATGAAAGAAAACTCCAATACCCCAAAAAGTCCATGTAGAATACACACCAAAATTAGAAAATGCTTCTCCAAAACTGTCACCATCATCATAGGTTAATCCATAAATAATAATACTACTTAACATTATGTTTACTGCTAAATACACTCCAAAGTGAATGTAAAATCCTTTTATTTTATCAACTCTTTTCTTTGCTTGTAAATATCTTATTCCTTCAATTGTTTTTCTATCTTCCATCGTATTAAAAGTATTAATTCCAGTTGTTATTTTTTTTATCTGCATCCATCAATTCTCTGATTTTTTTATCTTCCCAATTTCTTCCTAGAAAAGGATTGTATTTAAAAGCTTCCATCGCATGAAATGCAAGCCCCATTCCCCAACCTAAAGCAGAAAACCAAAACCAATGAAAGTGAGGTGAATATGTTAAATTAATATAAATTAAAAATGGTATTACTATACTGTACATCATTAAGTTTGCATAAAACCCTTTAATTTTATTTACACGCTCTTTTGCTTTAAAATATTTTTGTTCTTGTTGATATTCTGATTGCATCACTTTTTATTTTTTATAATTAAAATTACTCCCAATTAGACGTATCATCGTCGTCTTTCATTAATTCATTAATCTTTTTGTTTTCCCAGTTTTTTCCTAATATCGGATTGTAATCATAAACGTCTAATCCATGAAATACAACTCCAATTCCCCAGCCAAACATCGGAAACCAAAACCAATGAAAATCTGGTGTAAACCTTAAATTTATAAATACTAAAAAGGGTATAACAATACAGTAAGAAATAATGTTTTGGTAGAATTCTTTTAATTTTTCTACTTTCTCTACAGCTCTTACATAACTTGAATTTTGTAAATCTTCTGTGTACATAATACTATTGTTGTTTTTTGTTAATAATGGCAAACTCACTTTAAATGTTATTTTATCATTAATAATGTTAACATTTCTTTTGGTAAGTAACCTATATCTATCTGTTATATTTTTTAGTCCTACTTTGGTACTTTTACCAATAGCTTCTTTCGGACTGATGTTATTTTCTATAATTAATTCTCCATTCTTTTCAAATATTCTTAAAATTAATGGTTTTCTTGATGACACTACATTGTGCTTTACAGCATTTTCTAAAAGTAATTGTAACGATAACGGCACAATTTTTAATTCATCGTTGCTAACTTTTTCTGGAATATCAAACTGAATCGCATCTTCAAAACGCATTTGCAATAATTCCATATATGTTCTTGCAAACATTAACTCTTCTGTTAACGGAATTAATTCTTTATTACGTTGTTCTAAAACATATCGATATACCTTAGATAATTTTGTCGTAAATCGTTCGGCTTGCTTCGGGTTTTCACTTATCAAAGAGGTTAACACATTTAAACTATTGAATAAAAAATGTGGATCTATCTGACTCTTTAATGATTCAAACTTTGCCGTTTCTGTTTTAGCTACAAATTCTTGTTTTGTACTTTCTTTACCAATAGATGCTTTCCAGTTTTTCATAAAACCTCTTGCATGAAAAAATGTGGCAACGGCTAAAGAAAAAAGAATGTAGAAAGCATTAATCCACATAATATTCCCTGTAAAAAACAATGAAGAATCTATGTTTTGCAACGTAATAAAAGTAAAATAGTTAATCCCTAAAACCACTGGAACTATATATAAAACTGTTGCAATTATTCCTGCGGTTAATCGCTGATTTGTCTGTTTAATCCAATCCCATTTTGTATCTAAATAGTCATTTAAAAACCCATTTCCAAACCCAATACCATAACTATACATTGCAGAGATTAAGAGCGTAAATCCTACACCTTTTATTGTAAATTGTTGAAAGACGAAAACAAATATTGCTGCAAAAATGATGGTTAGTTTTAAACAAACCCAAAAGGCATTTTGTAACTTATTCCAGGTAATTACTTTACGTGTTTCCATCTCTTAATTCAGTTTTATTTTTAGACTCTTAAAATTTAATCTCTAAAGTTACATCTTTATCAGCAACTACAAACTTTGCGGTATCATATTGTGGTGGACCAAAACTGGCAGGGTTGTTTGAAACTCCGTAGTCTTCCATTGGCATTCCGGTTGGTTCAAAATCCATTCTCCCATTTTCATTTGCATCATGATAACAAATTATTGCATATTCACCAGGAGTAATATTTTCAAAAACAACTGTGCTCTGATGATTTTTTATCGAACTAGATTTTCCTTGAAGTGGCTTTAAACGAAAGGTTTCTTTGTTATATAAAGCAAAACTCACTTTTCCTTTATTACTTGGTACATTGGGTACAACAACTGTAATAGATTTTTTTTCTAATTGCTTACTACTTCCTTTTTTATCTACAAATTGAAATGTCATTACAACTGCAAAAATTACTGCGATTACTTTCATGGTTTTCTTTTTTAATGATTAATAACACAGCAAAGATGTGACAACAATTAATTTTTAAAAATTAAAAGAAACCGAATTGTGTTTTTTTAAGGATGAATTGTAGAATTTTATTAATTCAACACTCTTTTGTATGTAAGCATTACTCTTTCTGACAAAAATATATGTTTTTCCATTGGTGCTTTCTTGCATAAAGCATTTAAATAGTCTGTACACCTTTAAAACATTTAATAATTTATGTATTGTTTTTAAGGATGTAAATTTCAGATTATTTAAAAAAATAAATCATTATTGTAAGTGTTTTGTAATCTTTCTACTCATGGGTTTTGTAAGCGAAAAATAATAGTCAATTAAAACTCCACTTTCATCAACCAAGTATTTTTGAAAATTCCATTTTACAGAAGAATTTTTAATGCCGTTTTTTTCTTTCTTAGTTAACCAAGCATATAAAGGGTGTTGATTTTCTCCTTTTACATCAATTTTTTCGGTGATTAAAAAAGTAACACCATAATTTATTTTACAAAACGATTGAATCTCTTTTGCCGTTCCCGGTTCTTGTTTACCAAACTGATTTGAAGGAACACCAATAATCATCAATTTTTCTTTATACAGTTCGTATAATTCTTGTAAACCTTCATATTGCGGTGTAAAACCACATTCTGAAGCCACATTTACAAACAATATTTTTTTACCTTTATAATCTGATAAATTAATTTTATCGCCAGAAATACTCTTGATTTCTATATCATATAATAAATTATTGATTTCCATTTTACTTGTTTTACTTACGATATTAATAACAATAATAAGGCAAATTATTTGAATCTGTTTCATCTTATCAATTGTATAAAATTATATATCCGTTTAAACTCGATGCTATTGTTAACCAAATTAAATAGGGAGCAATTAACAATGTGTGGCATTTTAATTGTTTGAGAAATTTGAATGTAAAATATCCAACTAATAACCATAAACTAATAATTACTACAAATCCTGTAATCGTTAAATGTTGATTAAAGAAAAAGAAATTCCAACTTACATTTAACAACCACTGAACCACAAATAATTTTACTATAAAATAATTTATTTCTCTAAAAAACAACACTAGTTTGGTCATATAAAATGAAAAACACAACATAATTGTTGTCCAAGAAAAACCAAAAACCCAATTCGCAGGTGTCCAAGGAGCTTGATTCAAAGAAGTATACCAAGTAGACATCGGTCCGTTATCCATTAAATGAATTCCAATACCTAAAGCGCCAAAGTTGGCAGCAAAAAAAAATAAAAATAAAATATACTTATTATTCATAACGTTTAACAAATATATAAAATTCTTAAACAAAAATATATTTTATAAAAAAATTAAAATAAATTTAACAAATCAATCAAACTGTTATAAAAGAAAAATTGATTTTTAAAATCTTTAGAGTTTAAATACTTTGCCCGATGTCCAAAAGCCCAAAATTCATGTTTTGTATTCTTTAATTTAATATCAATTTCTTTTAAATAATCATTTAATACTGAATCTTCTGGAGCAACAGTGAATGATGAAATAAAATTAATTTTAGAAAACATCGTTAAAAGAGAATTTAAATTATCTAATGGAATACTTTTTCCTAAATAAATAGTCTTTTTTCCTCTAAGAGATAATTCGTAATTTAAATACATCAAGCCTAATTCATGAATTTCATTCTCGGGCAAAAATAATACATAAACTTCATTTGTGTCAACTAATAAATTGTGCTGATTTTTCTCTGCATTAACCTGAATTTTCTGAGAAATTAAATTTGATATAAAATGCTCATGAGCAGGAGTTAACGTATTTGTTTGCCACAATAAACCTATATGATCTAAAAACGGAATGAACACTTCTTTAAAAACATCTCTAAATGTTTTATTTATTAATAATTGATTGTACGTTTGATTAAACATCGTTTGATCAAAGCTAAACATGGCCATTTTAAATGAATTGATAGAATCATCTATTAAAGCGTTCTTATTTGCCAATTCTCTTGCTATTAAAACAATTGATTCTTCAGATAATTTTGCAATTTTAGAAATCTTATAATTATTCTTATTTAGCAGGGAAACGTTTAATAATTTTTGAAGATTTTTAGTATCATAATACCGTGCATTTCCACTCGTTCTTTTAGGGGTAAACAGTTGATGTCTTTTTTCCCAGATTCTAATTGTATGTGCCTTGATTCCAGATAAATTTTCTAAATCTTTAATCGTAAAATTTGTTTTAATGTTGTTCAATCGAAAAATGTTTTAGCTAAACAAATATACAGTTTTCTGTTTAATGTTAAATTTTAGGTACGTAATTATGTAACATTTTCTATTTTTGAACTACTTATATTTTAAATTAACCCAAACTAGCGAGTGCAGAAAGAATTAGAAAATAAATTTTTAGCAGATTTTGAGCAAAATCAGAATATTGTTCACAAAATCTGTCGAATTTACACAACTAATCAAGATGCACATAATGATTTATTTCAAGAAGTGGCTGTACAACTATGGAAGAATTATAGCAAGTTTAGAGGCGATTCAAAATTTAGTACTTGGATGTATAGAGTTGCGTTAAACACGGCAATTTCTTTATATAGAAAAGCAACAAGAAGTATTAAAACTCAAGATATAGATGACTTTAGTTATAGAATAAAATCTAGTGAATATGATGATACTGAAGAATTGCAGTTAAAAGCGCTATACAAAGCGATACATCAATTAAATGATATAGATAAAGCGCTAATTTTTTTATACTTAGAAGATAAACCTTATAAAGAAATAGCAATTACATTAGGTATTAGTGCTGTTAATGCGAGAGTGAAGATGAGCAGAGCAAAAGATAAATTAAAAAGAATATTAAACCCATAATTATGGATTTAGAAAAATTTAAAAAAACCTGGATTAACCAACCAGAAAATTCAGAAAAACTTTCTAAAGTAGATATTTATAGATTAACACAATCTAAATCTTCTTCTATTGTAAAATGGATTTTAATTATTGGTATACTTGAATTAATCTTTTGGACATCTATCAATTTTATTACTCCAAAAAGTTTTATGGAAATTTATAAAGATTTTAATATGATAGGATTCTTAAATGCTTACACTATCCTTCATTATTTAATTATCATTGCTTTTTTAATACTATTCTATAAAAACTATTCATCAATTTCTATTATAGACAGTACAAAAGTACTCATGAAAAAAATATTAAAAGTACGTAAAACAGTAAAGTATTATGTGTATTATAATTTAGCTGGACTGGTAATTACAAATATTATTATAACCAGTGTTTTTCTTTCTAAACCTGACACACTGATGAAAGCATTGAACCCTAATGGTGTTAGCGTAGAAATCACAACCGTACTATCAGTATTCTTAATTGCTACAATTGTATTAGTATTAATTATTTTTCTAATCCTTTGGCTCTTTTATAAATTTACCTACGGAAAGTTGCTGAAAAAATTAAATATCAATTATTTAGAACTGGATAAATTAGAGAAATTGAATTAAAAAGTAACTTGATTTAATTCTTTTATCAATTTAACAAGCATTTTTTGAGTAAAATTTAAGTGCGTAACCATTCGTAATTTCCCATCTCCCATACTCACAAAATGAATGTTTTTCTTTTTCATTTTTTCAATAAAATCAAAATCATTTACTTCGTCATTTGTATAGAAAATCACAATATTTGTTTCTATAGGTTCTACTTTTCTAACATAAGAACAAGCATTTAAAACTGCACCTATTTTTTTTGCATTTTGATGATCTTCTTCCAATCTTACAACATGATTATCTAAAGCGTGTATTGCTGCTGCTGCTAAATATCCAACTTGTCTCATTGCACCACCAAATAATTTTCTAATTCGTAATGCTTTCGCAATATGTTCTTTAGTTCCTAATAATATGGATCCAATCGGAGCGCCTAAACCTTTTGATAAACAAATAGAAATAGTATCAAATAGTTCTCCATATTGCTGGGTCGTTTCTTTTTTTGCAACTAACGCATTAAATAACCTTGCACCATCTAAATGTAATGTCAAGTTATGATCTAAACAAACGTGTTTTATTCTTTTTAATTCTTCAAAATCCCAACAAGCGCCACCTCCTTTATTTGTTGTGTTTTCAACACAAACCAACCGAGCGTATGGAACATGTATATCTGCTCTTCCGTCAACTGCATACAATAATTGATCTGCAGTAAACATTCCTCTATCTCCATCTAATAAATGACAGGTAACTCCTGCATTAAAAGCGGCTCCACCTCCTTCAAAATTATACACATGTGCCCATTTATCGCAAAACAATTTATCGCCTGGTTGTGTGTGCAATTTTATGGCAGTTTGATTTGCCATTGTTCCAGAAGGAAAAAACAACGCATCTTCCATTCCAAATAATTTAGCGGCTTTTTCTTGCAATTCATTTACTGTTGGATCTGCTTTAAACACATCATCACCTACTACTGCTTGTAACATTGCATTCAGCATTTCTGGTGTAGGTGTTGTTACTGTATCACTTATTAAATTTATTTTCATTATATTTTACAATATTAATTCATCCCAATTGGTGAACCATCAGGAATTTTAGGGGCACTTACTTTCTTATATTTTGATGGTGATTTTTTAAAAGCATCTATTTTTTTAACAAGTGCCAGGTCATACATTTTTTGTACACCTCCAGATTTTTTATTTCTTAACCAATTAGACAGTTCATCCAATTTATAGATCACAATGGCATCAACTTGCTTGTAAGCGATTTTACTAGCAATAAGAGAAAACAATTGATTTAATACTTGGTTATTTATAACATTCTGCAATTCTTGATAATAGGCATTTTTATAAGTCTTTTTAAACGTTTTATTAAACACTGTATTAATCATTTCTTCAAGTCCCAATTGAGATTCCTCTAGACTTTTATGCAAAACTAAACGTGAGACTCTTTGTGGATGAAACAATAACTCTAACGTCATTTCTGAAGAAGTTTCTACAGCTCCGTAAGGATCAAACTCTACGCCAACTTTACTTTTAAAAGACTCTCTTGTTCTTCTAAAACCAAATGCTCTTGGAGGAAATAAGTTTAGTTTTGAAGTAGGAATTGCGATGGTTCGTACATCAATTGTTTTTAAAAGAACAGAAAGCGCTTCACGCTCAACCGAACCTGAAATTCTTTTTACAATCGTTTGATTTCCACCTTTAATCGCATAATTATAATCCAATCCTCCAATAACTTTAGAAACGGCTTCTGTTTGATATCGATGCATAAAATACAAAGGAACAAATACATCTTCTAATACAGAATAGGGCTCTTTACTTTTTATATTATCCACAGAAAATTTATCAATTGCATTTTTTCTGATGTCTAATAATGAATTTAATTCTTCTGCAACATTTTTACCATTGTCCCATAAATGAGCAGATGCATGTGCGCTTCCTTTTGGTCTTGCATCTTGATCTGTAATAAATCGCAATCCGTTTGCAAAAGCGTTCTTTAAAATTGTTTGTAATCCCTCTTTTTCGTTTTTCTCAAAATCTTGATATGAATACGCAACGGTTACTTTGTCCCATGCTCCAATCCCAACTGCATATGCGTTTGAAAAATCAATTTTTCCGTTTTTTAACGCAAACTGCGGATGAGGGTAATCCATCACAGAAGCTCTATTGTTAGCACTTGCAATATAATTGTGTGCAAATCCCAATGTATGTCCAACTTCATGAGCTCCTAATTGTCTAATTCTTGCCAAGGCCATTTCTAAAGCAAATGTATCAGCCACGTTATTATTTGCATATGGTGCCTGTAATGCTTGTGCTATTAAAAAATCTTGTCGAATTCGCAAAGAACCCAAACTCACATGTCCTTTAATAATTTCTCCGGTTCTTGGATCAGAAATACTGGCTCCATAACTCCAACCTCTTGTAGAACGATGTACCCATTGAATCATATTGTATCTTAAATCTAATGGATCTGCTCCTTCTGGTAACATTTTAACCTGAAAAGCATCTCTATATCCTGCAGCTTCAAAAGCTTGATTCCACCAACTCGCACCCTCTAACAATGCAGACCGAACAGGCTCTGGAGTTCCTCTATCTAAATAATAAACAATAGGTTCTACAGCTTCGCTAATCGTTGCTTTCGGATTCTTTTTTTCTAATCGGTGACGGTAAATAAATCGTTTTTTAATAGATTGATTTACTGGAGTTGCATAATCTAAATAAGACATAGAATTTGATCCCGACCTTGGGTCATACACTCTTGGCTTGTATTTATTATCTGGTAATTCTACGAAAGAGTGATGTTGATATACTGTTACAGAACTAGCGTCTGGGACAACACTTCTCAAATTACGTCCTTTTGGTTTTCCTTTAAATGTTAATAATACATCAAACTCTACATTTTTTACAAATGCTTTTGTTCGAGTCATATTAAAAGCACTTCTTGATTTGTCTAAGCTGTAATTCCCCTCTTTTTTCCATGACAACCTATCGGTAACTCCATGTACATCTCTCATAAAAAACGACGTAGCATCTACTAAATAATGATTGTTTTTTTCTTCTTTGATAACAAATCCGTGTAAGACTGATTTTCCGAAAGCTTCCTTAATTGATTTGCGTTCTTCTTTATTATTTGTTATCGCTCTATATTGTTGATTAGGCTGAAGCAGTAAAATTTTATTTCCTACCTTTTTAAAAGTTACCACAGATCCGCCACTTAACTGTCCTCTATCTAATCCAATATCATTAGAACCTAATCCTTCAGATAATGCAGTCACATATAAAAATTCGGCACCTAACTTCTCAATTTCTAAATACACTTTATCTTTACTGTTGTCATAATAAAAAGTAAAATAGCCTTCATGCTTAGTTACTTTTTTATTGTCTTTAAAAAATTGTGAAAAACAGGTTTGCTGTATGGTTAAAAATAATAATAAGGTAGTTAGTTTTCTCATGATAAAAATATTTTCTATAAAACTATAAAATATGAATGACAATTTCATCTGATAAAAATATTAAATCTCATTTTTTAACTTATTTTTGTCTTTCTATGATTACACAAGAGCAAATTAAAGATATTTCTGATCGTATTGATAAACTAAAAGGATATTTAGATATTGAAAAGAAATTAATAGAAATTAGTAACGAAGAAGAAAAAACAGTCGACCCAAATTTTTGGAACAATCCAAAAGAAGCGGAAGCGTTTATGAAAAACTTGCGCTTCAAAAAAAAATGGGTTGAAGATTATAATACTGTGGTTTCATTTTTTGAAGATGTAACTGTCTTGGCTGATTTTTATAAAGAAAGTGAAGTTTCTGAAGAAGAAGTAGAAAGTCAATTCGAAAAAACTATTTCTTTTTTAGAAAACATCGAATTTAAAAACATGCTTTCTGAAGAAGGAGATAATTTAAGTGCTGTTATTCAAATTACTGCTGGAGCTGGCGGAACAGAAAGTTGTGACTGGGCAGAAATGCTCATGCGAATGTATATGATGTGGGGAGAAAAAAATAACATCAAAATAAAAGAATTAAATTACCAAAGTGGTGATAGTGCAGGTATTAAAACGGTAACGCTAGAATTTGAAGGTGATTACGCTTTTGGATGGTTAAAAGGAGAAAATGGTGTACATCGATTGGTACGAATTTCACCGTTTGATAGCAATGCAAAAAGACATACTTCTTTTGCTTCTGTATATGTATATCCTGTTGCTGATGATTCTATCGAAATTGATATTAATCCTGCTGATATAGAAATTACTACGGCTAGATCAAGCGGAGCTGGTGGACAAAATGTGAATAAAGTAGAAACCAAAGTACAGTTAACACATAAACCATCTGGGATTAAAATATCCTGTTCAAATTCTAGGTCTCAGCACGATAATAGAGCTACTGCGTTGCAAATGTTAAAATCGCAACTCTACGAAATAGAATTGCAAAAGCGACAAGCTGCAAGAGCAGATATAGAAGCTGGTAAAATGAAAAACGAATGGGGAAGTCAGATTAGAAATTATGTAATGCATCCTTATAAATTAGTAAAAGATGTTAGAACTGCCCACGAAACAGGGAATGTAGATGCGGTTATGAACGGTGATATTGACGCGTTCTTAAAATCATTTTTAATGCTCAACGGACAGAAAGAAACAAACACAACTTTATAAAATATATTTTATGATTATTTATGGAACAAGATCAAAAGAATTAGGAAGCAATAGAATTTCTGGTGAGCAATGCCTTAATTGTGAATCAAAAGAAATTTATGTAATAGGGGTTTCAAAATATGCTCATCTCTTTTGGATCCCACTACTACCTTATTCAAAAAAAGTTCATCCTGTATGTAGAAATTGTGGTTTAAAGATAAATAAAAGAGATATTTCTCAGCGTATGATCAATAAAATTTCTTTAGCGAAAAAAGAATTTAAAATTCCTTTCTACCTTTTTTCTGGAGTTATTATAATTTCGTTATTGATAATTTATGGCATTTACACAAGTAATAAACATAATATAGATGTAGCTAAAAACATTAAAAACTTAACTATTAAAGATATTGTAGTTTTTAAAAATGAAGGCAACACTTATAGTTTTGGTAAAATAACAGATATCAAAAGCGATACCATTTTTTTTAATTTTAGTAATTATGTCTTTGAAAACAGAACACCTTCTGAGACTAGTTATTATCTAGAGAAAATAAAAGTTCCGGATTTTTATAATAAAAAACCTTACTATTTTAAACAAAAAGAAATTGATTCTCTTTTCAAAAATGGAAGAATTACTGATTTATATAAAAAACCGAAATGATAAAAATATATCACAACCCTCGTTGCAGCAAATCCAGACAAGGCTTAGAAATCTTAAAGAACTCAGGAAAAGAATTTGAAATTGTTACATATTTAGAAAATATTTTAACAGAAGAAGAATTAACATTAGTCTTAGAAAAATTACAAATTGAACCCATCGATTTAGTTCGAAAAAATGAAACTATTTGGAAAGCGCAATACAAAGGCAAAGAATTAACAAATAAAGAAACAATTAAAACCCTGGTTCTGAACCCAAAACTAATTGAAAGACCTATTGTAATCAACGGTGAAAATGCGGTTATTGGAAGACCTCCAGAAATCATTAAAACAATTCTCTAAACCTGTTTTTGTTTAACATAACTTTAACAAGGAGCAATTAAACTAAGTAGCGCCTTTATGGTCTTATAATTTAATAAATTATATCGACTAATGAAAAAACTAATTGCCCTAACTATCTACTTACTTTCTATTACAACAATCATAGCACAACGCTCTAAACCTGCAACTTTTACTGTTTCTGGTAGTGTTGTTGATTTAGGTTCTAAAATTCCATTAGAATATGCTACCATTGTGTTTAAAAACTTAAAAACTGCCAAACTTAGTGGTGGCATTACAAACAATAAAGGTCTTTTTAATATTAAAGTTGGTAAAGGTACTTATGATATTAGTATTGAATTTATCTCTTTTAAAACTGTAAGCATAAAGAACAAGGAGATTACTAAAAATCTTAACTTAGGAATCGTAAATCTTTCGGAAGAAGGTCAAATGCTTGATGAAATAACTATAGTTCCCGAAAAATCTACTGTAGACATTAGATTGGATAAAAAAATATACAATGTTGGTAAAGACATGACCGTTAAAGGCGGGAATGTTTCTGATGTTTTAGACAATGTTCCATCAGTAAGTGTAGATGTTGAAGGAGTTGTAAGCTTACGAGGTAACGAAAATGTGCGTATTTTAATTGATGGAAAACCTTCTGCATTGGTTGGTTTTGATGGCACAAGTGCGTTACGTCAATTACCCTCTGATGCTATTGAGAAAATTGAAGTCATTACATCTCCATCTGCAAGATATGACGCAGAAGGAACTGCTGGAATTATCAATATTATTCTTCGTAAAGGAAAAGTAACTGGGTTTAATGGCTCTATCAACCCAACTATTGGGGAACCAACTCAATACGGGATTTCGAGTTCTTTAAATTACCGAACTAAAAAATATAATATTTATACCAATACTGGATACAACTATAGAGACGGACCGGGAAACTCCACAAACAATGTTACCTATTTTGATAATTCTAGAATAATTACTGGATTTTTAGATGAAAACAGAAAAAATAATAGAGTCAGAAAAAGTTTAAACTCAAGTTTTGGATTGGAGTATTTTTTAAACGAAAACAGTTCTCTACTTGGAAATATTATATACAGAAAATCAAATAGTGGAAATACCTCAACAAATGAGATTAATATTTTTGACGCCAATCGTAATTTGACAGATGATCGTTTTCGTATAGAAGACGAAAATTCAGATTCTAACACCATCCAATATTCATTAAATTATACTTCTAGATTAAATGATGATGGGCATAAATTAACTGTAGATCTTCAGTACAGCAGAAGTAATCAAGATGAATTTGCTGATATTATTCAAGATGGCGTATTTGTAGAAGATAACCAAACAATTCAAGCCTCGTCAAGAAAACTCGTTCAGTTAGATTATGTGTATCCCTTTGGAAAAGGTTCTCAATTAGAACTAGGTTTTAAGAGTGATTTAGAGAGTAAAAATTCTGATTACAAAGTAAATAACCCGCTGATAAATCCGGCATTTGACCCTTCTAACAATTTAGATTTCGGACAAAATATTCACGCATTTTATGGTCAGTACGGAAAAAAATATGATAAATTTTCTTATTTATTAGGATTAAGAGGAGAATACACCGATATTAAAATAGATCTGTTAACTACACTAGAAAATTTTGATAAAAATTACACCAAATTTTTTCCAACAATAAATTTAGGGTACGAACTTTCTGATAACGAAAATATTACCTTAGGTTACAGCAAACGTCTTCGAAGACCAAGATCGTGGTTTTTAAACCCTTTTGAATCTAGAACCTCAGAAACTAATATTTTTAAAGGAAATGTAGATTTAGATCCAACGTATACAAATTCTTTTGATATAGGCTATTTAAAAAAATGGAAGAAAATTACTTTTAATTCTTCTATTTACTACAACCAATCAACCGATGTAATGCAATTCGTAACACTAGAAAGAGGAGATTTTGTAAACGGAGTTCCTGTTCTTGTAAGATCTCCAATTAATTTATCATCAGAAGATCGTTATGGTTTTGAGTTTACAACAAATATTAGATCAAGTAAAAAAGTGAATTTTTCTGGAAGTTTTAATTTCTATGGATTTGAAACAAAAGGGAATTTTGACGGAATCAGTTATGATAACAAAAACACAAGTTGGTTTGCAAGATTTAGTTCAATAATTACACTTCCAGGAAAAGTACAGTGGCAAAGCAGATTAATCTATCGTGGTCCACAAACAAATGCGCAAAGTGATCGTAAAGGAATTTTTAGCGCCAACCTTGCCTTTAGCAAAGATTTGTTTAAAGACAATGGAACTATGGTTTTAAACATTAGTGATGTTTTTAATAGTAGAAAGCGACAAGGGAATTCATACACTCCTAATTCTGAAACGTATGGAGAATTCCAATGGAGACAACGCCAAATCTCTTTAAGTTACACGTATCGATTTAATCAAAAGAAAAACCAAAGACGACAAAAATCTAGACCTCAAGAGTTTGAAGGTGGTGAAGAGTTTGGTGGATAAGGAAGATAGACTAAAACAAAAAAGGTTTGCAAATTGCGAACCTTTTTTATATTGTTTATGCTTTCAAGAAAAACTACTCATTCTCTGCTGCTTCTCTTGCTGCTTTCTTTAATTTAAAGTTTTCTAGAATTACCCCACCAATCCAATACGGAACGACAAATGTTAATAAGAAGATTAACAACCAAAAACCCATTGTAAAAACAAACATGAACACCAAAAATCCTGAAAATTCTGAAAAATCTAACATCTGTACTTTGATAAAATTATTAATACTACAAAAATAGTACATATTTTCTATTTACACCAATAATTAAAAAATATTTTAAAACAACTATTTCTATTGTTTGTTGATAACTGATTGTGATACTTTTAGTAAATTTGTGTTGATTAAATATAGCTACCAAAATGAAATACAGAATAGAAAAAGACACCATGGGACAAGTAAAGGTTCCTGCTAATAAATATTGGGGAGCGCAAACAGAACGTTCAAGAAACAATTTTAAAATTGGTTCTTCTGCGTCAATGCCTATCGAAATTATTTACGGTTTTGCATATTTAAAAAAAGCAGCAGCTTTTGCTAATTGTGATTTAGGTGTTTTAGCTTCAGAAAAAAGAGATTTAATTGCGCAAGTTTGTGATGAAATATTAGATCAAAAACACAATGATCAATTTCCTTTAGTAATTTGGCAAACAGGTTCTGGAACACAATCAAATATGAATTGTAATGAAGTGATTGCAAATAGAGCGCATGAAATTGCAGGAAATATTATTGGCGAAGGTGAAAAAACCATACAACCAAATGATGATGTAAATAAATCTCAATCATCAAACGATACTTTTCCTACAGGAATGCATATTGCTGCATATAAGAAAATTGCAGAAGTTACAATCCCTGGAATTGAACAACTTAGAGACACATTACAAAAAAAATCAGAAGTATTTTCAGCTGTTGTGAAAATTGGAAGAACACACTTAATGGATGCTACTCCACTTACTTTAGGTCAAGAATTTTCTGGTTATGTTGCTCAATTAAACTTTGGATTAAAAGCTCTAAAAAACACTTTAGAACATTTATCTCAATTAGCTTTAGGAGGAACAGCTGTTGGAACCGGATTGAATACTCCAAAAGGGTATGATGTTTTAGTTGCAAAATACATTGCAAAATTTACAGGGTTACCATTTATTACAGCAGAAAATAAATTTGAAGCCTTAGCAGCACATGATGCTTTGATAGAAACTCATGGCTCTTTAAAGCAATTAGCTGTTTCTTTAAATAAAATTGCAAATGACATTAGAATGATGGCTTCTGGTCCACGTTCAGGAATTGGAGAGATTATAATTCCGGCAAATGAACCTGGAAGCTCAATTATGCCTGGAAAAGTAAATCCGACTCAAGCAGAAGCATTAACAATGGTTTGCGCTCAAATTATGGGTAATGATGTTGCAGTAACTATTGGCGGAACTCAAGGTCATTATGAATTAAATGTTTTTAAACCAATGATGGCTGCAAACGTTTTACAATCTGCTCAATTAATTGGAGACGCTTGTAAATCTTTTGATGAAAATTGTGCTGTAGGAATTGAACCAAATCAAGCTAGAATTACTGAATTATTAAATAATTCTTTAATGTTAGTAACAGCATTAAATACTAAAATAGGATATTATAAAGCTGCAGAAATTGCAAATACTGCTCATGCAAACGGCACCACTTTAAAAGAAGAAGCTGTACGTTTAGGTTATGTTACTTCAGAACAATATGATGAATGGGTAAAGCCAGAAAAAATGACAGGGGGATTAAAATAATCAGTATTAAATTAATAATTTAAAGCTGTAATTAGGTTTACAGCTTTTTTTAGCTAAAATTTTGAGATATGACAAATCATGAAGAGTTTATGAGTGAAGCCGTAAAGGCTGCACTAAAAGGAATGCAAAACAACGAAGGAGGTCCTTTTGGCTGTATTGTTGTAAAAGATGGAAAAATAATTGGCAGAGGAAACAACAAAGTAACTTCTACAAACGATCCAACGGCACATGCAGAAGTTACTGCAATTAGAGATGCTTGTAATGCAATTGAATCTTTTCAGTTAGATGGGTGTGTTATTTATACGTCTTGCGAGCCATGTCCGATGTGCTTAGGTGCAATTTATTGGGCAAGACCTGATAAGGTGTTTTATGGGAGTAATCAAATAGATGCTGCTAATATTGGATTTGATGATGCTTTTATTTATAAAGAAATTCCATTACCTTACGAAAAAAGGAGTATTCCTTTTGAACAAGTTGGTAGAGATATTGCTTTAGAACCGTTCAATAAATGGTCTGAAAAAGAAGATAAAATTGAATATTAAAAAAGTCTAAGAGTAAAACTAAAAAATCTCCAAAAGGAATTCCTTTTGGAGATTATTTTTAAACATATATTTTATCTTATCGTTTTGGCTTTATCAAAGCTAATAATTTAGACATCATCGTTTCTGGTTTTTCATTTTCATGGTATCCTTCATATTTTCCATAGCCGTAGCCGTAACCGTAGCCGTAGCCGTAGCCGTATTTATTTTGCAAAGTGAAGTCATTTAATACGTAACTGATGTTTCTTACCTCACCAAGCCTGTATTTATCATCAATCATTTTCATCATTCCCTTTTCAGAATAATCTTGTCTAATTACATAAATAATTGCATCAGAATATTGAAATAATTCTAAGGAATCAGAAACTAACCCAATTGGCGGAGAATCAACAATCACATAATCATAATTTTGTTGCAAATGGTTAATCATCTCAATATTTTTCTCACTTAATAACAATTCTGAAGGATTTGGAGGAACAGGTCCTGCCAATACTAAATCTAAATTCGGAACTTTTGTGGTTTGAATCACCTCTTTCATTTCTTTCTGGCCAATCAAATAATTAACAAGACCAATATCGTTCCCTAATTCAAAATCTCCGAAAATCTTTGGCTTTCGCAAATCCATACCAATCAAGACCGTTTTTTTTCCGCTTAATGCAAAAACGGAAGCCATATTAATAGAAATCATTGTTTTCCCTTCTCCACTCACAGAAGAAGTTAACAATAATGTCTTTGCTCTAACATCTTTTCTATCTTTAAATAAAAACTGAATATTGGATCTTAATGCTCGAAAGGATTCTGAAACAGAAGATTTAGGTGTTTCATAAACAGCTAAGTTATTTCTCCATGTATTTCTTCCTACAACTCCTAACACAGGAATTTGATAAGCTGATTCTATTTCTTCTACACTATGAATTTTATTATCCATTAACTCTTTTATAATAATATAAAAAAGCGGAAATATAATGCTTAGCATTACTGCTACAATATAATTAAATCCTTCTACTGGGTAAATTGGTGCGTTTCCTAAATCTTTTGCAGTATCAATTATTTTTATATCAGAAACGTTTGCTGCAATAGCTGTTCCTGCTTCGTAACTTTTTTGTTTTAAGTAGTTATAGTTCTTTTCTGATAAAAACAAGTTTCTATTAAAACTAACTAATGCTTGTTGCTTTATAGGAATTTGTCTTAATTCCAATTCGTAACTGCCAGTATTTTTATCAACTCCGTCTAAGGTAGTAAGTAGTTCTTTTTTTAATGTATTTATATTCTCTATTAAAATAGATCTCAATCTATCAATTTCTCTATCTAAGCCAATCACTTCTGGATGACTGTCTTTTACTTGGTCTCTTAACTTTTCTCTTTCTAACGACTTTTCAATTAATTCTGTAATGCTTAAAGGAATTTTACTATCAGCAATTTTAGTTGTTGCTGGAGCTGTAATTCGTTTATTAAATTTCCTGTTAATCTGTATGTATCTTTTTAAACTGTCAAGAGCCTGTATACTCCTGTCTATAGTTTCCTTTTCTAAATCTAATTTATTTAACTGACCAAAAATTCTTGTTCCTTCTTTTGTTAAATCAAAAACATTATTATCTGTTTGATAGTCTGTTAATGCCTCTTCAATACTTTTTAGTTTTGCTTCTTCTTCTACAAATAACTTATCAATATACGTTTTGGTTTTAACCGCAAAGGCTATTTTTAACGCTTTTTTTTCTACTTCTAATTTTTTAACTGAAGCATTTAAATAATCTACAATTCTATTCTTATTAGAGCTTTGAAACTCTAATTTGATTATAGAAACCCCTTTTGTAACATCAGTTACTCTAACACCTCTGTAAGCTCCAACTGTTTCATTAAAATCACTAAATCTAATATAACAAGATTCTCCAACAACCAATTCTCTTTTTACATCAATAGAAAAATTAAAAAAAGGAGTACTGATTTCTGTATTTACAAAATACTCTTCAGAAAATGAAGATGCTTTTGAGACAAACATAGATTTTTCTACCGGCTGTTCTGAAATATCACTTTTATACGAAATGAGGTCGTTTAAACTTGTTTCGTTAAAATCTACAGAAACTCTAATTTTATCTGAAGCAATGGCTTCAATCTTAATTAGTTTATTAAATAACTGTGGTTTGTCTAACTTTAAATTTACTGTGAAAGGTGCTTGCCCATAAACGTCTTCAAGTCTATACCTGCCATCTACCAAATAATCAACATAAAACTGTAAGCTATCAATTACTTTTTCATTGTGAGATCTAGAGTTTAAAATTACCTTAACAGTTCCTATTTCATTACTTTCTCCTCCCCAATTAAAGGCGATATTAGTACCTGTGGAAAACAAAGGATTGTTTTCTTCTTTTACACTTATTGTTGTTTCTAAATTGTATAATTTTTCTTTATATCCATTTAAAAATTTTGCAACAATTAATCCTATGATTATAGTTATTACAAATAACTTCCAATAAGAAAGTAGTTTAAATACGTATAACTTAATGTCAATCGTATTGTTTGTAGGGGGAGTATTTTTTAAAGATGAATTCATATTTATATATACTCAGTTATAAATTTCTTGACAATAAAATTAATGAAACAACTAATGAAAATGCTGAAACAGCAGTTGCTAAAGAATCAAACCCTGTGATTCCAGTTCCCCATGCTTTTTGCTTTAATGGTTTAATAATTATAATATCTCTTGGTTGTAAATAGAACACTTCTGAACTAAAAGCTTCTATTTTTGTTAAATCAATTGTGAATTTTTTTGTGCCGGTATCAGTAATTCTAAAAATTTCTACATCTTTTCGATTACCAGTATTAAGAACACCACCTGCATACGAAATTGCATCAATAATTGTTAACTCATTTAAATTGACAACCTTTGGGCCTGGAAATAAAATTTCTCCTTCAATTGTATATTTTATACCCAATAGTTGCACCGTTACAAAAACGTCTCCTAAATTATTAAAATACGTTAACAATCTTTCTTCTACCTTAGTTCTAACTTCATCTGCTGTATATCCCAAAACATTAATGGTCCCTAAATATGGCAATTTAATACTACCATCTCTTTCAACGCTATATCCTCTTTCTAACTGGTTTCTATTAAAAAGCGTTTCTCTACCACCTGATCTTGTCCCTCCATCATTATTGTTATTATCTTCCTTTTCAAACATCTTTACCAACTCTTCATTTTTAGCCTTTACAACTACCTTTAGCACATCATGTACTTTTAATTTGTAAGGTTTGTCGTTAAGTTTTCGGTTGTCTTTAGTGATGCCAGGTGTTCCTTGGAAATAAATCAATTCTTTATTTGGAATACAAGATGTAAGTAAAAAAATTACTCCAACTATAGTTAAGAGGCGTTTAAACATAGCTTATTGATATATTTTTATTTTCGCAAATATACTTTATATATACTTTTAAAACAATTTTTATTATATTTTTGTTATCAACTCAAATATAACAATGTTTTTTCAATTAAAATCTTATTTGTCATTTTTAATTAAATCAAGCACTCAGCACGGTGTACACTCACCTTTTGTATATAATTTGACTACCAGATGTTTACGTAAAAAATTGTTAAAAAACACTCTAAAAGAACAACATAATAATAATCAAAAAAAGAGGTCTCTTTCTTCCAAAAAAGAAACGCTTTTATTAAACATTATTTCGTATTTCAGAATCAAGAAAGTGCTAGAAATTACTAATTATTCAAAAAGTGAATACATAATTGTGTCAGAAAATTCAAGTAAAACTAGCACTTCGATTACTAAAGAATTAGTAGATTTTTTTTTTCTTAACCAAATCTCTTCCAAAGAAAATTTAAATAATGAATTTAACGCTTGTCTAAAAAACATTCATAATAATAGTATTGTTATTGTTAATAATATCCATTTAAATCATGAAATGGAAAAAGCATGGAAATCTATTAAAGAAAACTCGAAAGTTACTGTTACTATAGACATTTATCATTTCGGACTCGTCTTTTTTAGAAAAGAACAAGAAAAAGAAGATTTTATTATTAGAGTTTAAATCTATAAATTCGTTTTATGAAAATTTACACTAAAACTGGAGACAAAGGAACAACTGCTTTATTTGGAGGAACTAGAGTTTCTAAACATCATTTAAGAATTGAAAGTTATGGAACAATAGATGAATTAAACTCATACATTGGCTTGATTCGTGATCAACAGGTTGACTCTAATAGCATGGAATCACTAATTCAAATTCAGAATGAATTGTTCACTTTAGGCGCTATGTTAGCAACTCCTCCTGAAAAAGAAACTTTAAAAAACGGAAAAGACCGATTAAATATTCCTAAAATTGATAGCGACTCTATTCGTTATTTGGAAAATCAAATTGATTCTATGAATCTAATATTGCCCCAAATGACTCATTTTATTTTACCAGGAGGGCATCAAACAGTGTCATTCTGTCATATAGCTCGCTGCGTTTGTCGTAGAGCAGAGAGATTAGCTACTGCTTTAAACGAACAAGAACCTTTAAACTCAACTATTTTAATATACTTAAACCGACTTTCTGACTACCTTTTTGTGTTGGCACGAAAGTTGTCTAAAGACTTGTCAATAAAGGAAACCCAGTGGGTTCCTAAAAAAAACAATTAAGTTCTTTTATTTATTGATAGATTTATCAAAAAAAATTTGGTTTTCTTATTAAAAAAATTACTTTTGCAGAAAATTAAACTCCATTAAGAAATGTATTGGACTCTAGAATTAGCATCTTATTTAGCAGATGCACCTTGGCCAGCAACCAAAGACGAATTGATAGATTACGCTATTAGAACAGGAGCGCCATTAGAAGTTGCCGAAAACTTGCAAGAAATTGAAGATGAGGGTGACTCTTATGATTCTATTATCGAGATTTGGCCAGACTACCCAACTGAAGAAGATTATCTTTGGAACGAGGATGAATATTAAACAAAATTTAACACTATAAAGTCTCATTTGAGGCTTTTTTTTTGCTTACATTTAAGCCTTTATAGAACCTTTCTTGCCTTTGTTATCAGTAAAAAATAACTTATTCAATATCAAGAAATTAAAAAATAGTTTTTACAATTAATCGTAAAAACAAAATAACAAACATCGCATGAGCCTATTAAACTCTGTCTTAAAAATATTTGTAGGAGACAAACAACAAAAAGATTTAAAACTACTACAGCCCGTTGTAACAAATACAAACGCTTTTGAAAGCGCTATATCAAGTTTAACAAATGATGAATTACGGGAAAAATCATTTACATTTAAAGCTCTCATTAAAGAAGCAACAAAAGTTTTTGATGATCAAATTATTGCACTAAAATCTGAAACCGATTCTGCTGATATAGATCGACAAGAAGCTATTTTTACAGAAATTGACACATTAAATGACCAAGCATATGAAGTCTCTGAAGTAGTACTTTCTGAAATAATGCCAGAAGCATTTGCTGTGATTAAAGAAACTGCCAAACGTTTTACAAACAATACAGAAATTGAAGTAACTGCTTCACAATTTGATAGAGAATTATCAGCAATTAGAAATAATGTTACCTTAAATAATGACAAAGCAATTTGGTCAAATTCTTGGGATGCCGCTGGGCAACCAGTTACTTGGAACATGATTCATTACGATGTGCAATTAATTGGAGGTTCTGTTTTGCATCAAGGGAAAATTGCAGAAATGATGACAGGAGAAGGAAAAACATTGGTTTCTACTTTGCCAGTTTATTTAAATGCTTTAACAGGAAAAGGTGTGCATTTAGTTACTGTAAATGATTACTTAGCAAAACGTGATGCTGCATGGATGGGTCCAATATTAGAATTTCACGGACTGAGTATTGATTGTATTGATGTACACGACCCGAACTCTGACGCTCGAAGAAAAGCGTACAATGCAGATATTACATACGGAACCAATAATGAATTTGGATTTGATTATTTACGTGATAATATGGCGCATACAAAAGAGGAACTCGTACAACGACCTCCCAATTACGCCATTATTGATGAAGTAGATTCTGTATTGATTGATGATGCTCGTACGCCGTTAATCATCTCCGGACCTGTTCCGCAAGGCGACAGACATGAGTTTACTGAACTAAAACCTTTAGTAAATGACATTGTAACATTACAACGCCAATACTTAATTGGTGTCTTTTCAGAAGCTAAAAAATTATTAGCAGCTGGAAATGTAAAAGAAGGAGGTTTTCTTTTATTGAGAGTTTTTAGAGGAATTCCAAAAAACAAAGCACTAATTAAATTTCTCTCTCAAGAAGGTGTAAAGCAAATTCTCCAAAAAACGGAAAACACTTACATGGCAGACAATAATAAATTAATGCCAGAAGTTGATGCAGAGTTATATTACACAATTGAGGAAAAAAATAATTCAATTGATTTAACTGATAAAGGGATTCTTCATTTATCAAGTAAGACAAGTGATGACAACTTTTTTGTACTTCCAGACATCGGCGTACAAATAGGAAAAATTGATAAAAGCGAAGATACTATAGAAAAAAAATCTACTTTAAAAGAAGAACTTTATAGAGATTTTAGTATTAAAAGCGAACGTATTCATACCATGAATCAATTGCTAAAAGCGTATTCTTTATTTGAAAAAGACACAGAATATGTTGTTATGGACAATAAAGTAAAGATTGTTGATGAGCAAACAGGTCGTATTATGGATGGCCGCCGTTATTCTGATGGATTACATCAAGCAATTGAAGCAAAAGAAGATGTAAAAATTGAAGATGCTACACAAACTTTTGCGACAGTTACGCTGCAAAACTATTTTAGAATGTATCGAAAACTGTCTGGAATGACAGGTACTGCAATAACAGAAGCTGGTGAACTTTGGGAAATTTACAAATTAGATGTGGTAGAGATTCCTACAAATAAACCATTGACTAGAAAAGATAAAGAAGATTTAGTTTACAAAACTACTCGAGAAAAATACAATGCAGTTATTGATGATATTGTACAACTGGTAGAACAAAAACGTCCTGTTTTAGTAGGAACAACTTCTGTAGAAATTTCTGAATTGTTAGGAAGAATGTTAAAAATGCGTTCGATTCCACACAATATCTTAAATGCAAAATTACACAAAAAAGAAGCCGATATTGTCGCTGAAGCTGGTAATCCCGGAGTAGTAACTATTGCAACAAACATGGCGGGTCGTGGTACAGATATTAAACTTTCTGACGCTGTAAAAGAAGCAGGCGGATTGGCAATTATTGGTACAGAAAGGCATGACTCTCGTCGTGTTGATAGACAATTGCGTGGTAGAGCTGGTAGACAAGGAGATGTTGGGTCTTCGCAATTTTACATAGCTTTAGACGATAATCTGATGCGTATTTTTGGTTCTGATAGAATTGCAAAAATGATGGACCGAATGGGCTTAAAAGAAGGTGAAGTTATTCAGCATTCTATGATTAGTAAGTCAATTGAAAGGGCGCAAAAAAAAGTAGAAGAAAATAACTTTGGCATTAGAAAACGTTTGTTAGAATATGATGATATCATGAATTCTCAACGTGAATTTGTATATAAACGTCGTAGACATGCATTAGACGGAGATCGTTTAAAAATCGACATTGTAAATATGATTTATGATACATGTCAAGTAATTGTCAATGAAAATAAACTCATTAAAGATTTTAAGAATTTCGAATTTGAATTGATTCGTTTTTCATCCATGACTTCCCCTTTTTCAGAAGAAGAATTTGATGTTATGGAAGCGCAAGAATTGATTGATAAGTTATACGAAACTATCTACACACATTATCAAGATAAGATAGCTAAAAATGCTGTTGTAGCTTTTCCTGTTATTAAAGATGTGTATGAAAACGAAGGTGATAGATATGAGCGTATTATTGTTCCTTTTACAGACGGCGTTAAAAACTTACAGGTTGTAACAAATTTAAAAGATGCCTACGAATCGGAAGGGAAAGAGTTAATAAAAGATTTTGAAAAAAATATTACACTTGCCATTATTGATGAAAACTGGAAAGATCATTTACGTAAAATGGATGAACTAAAAAGTTCAGTACAAAATGCTTCTTACGAGCAAAAAGATCCATTATTAGTTTACAAGTTTGAAGCTTTTGAATTATTTAAACAAATGATTGATGTGGTAAATAAAGAAGTGTTGTCTTTCTTGTTTAAAGGAGAAATTCCTAATCAAGGTGGGAAACAAATTTCTGAAGCACGTCAAACAAAAAGGCAAAAATTAAATGTGAGTAAAGCTGATGTTCAAAATAGTTCTGAGCAAGCCATTAGTAATTCTAGAGAACAACAACCTGTTGAAACCATGGTTCGAGAACAACCAAAAATTGGAAGAAACGAACGTGTTACTATAAAAAATGTGATGAGTGGAGAAGAAAAAGAAGTAAAATTTAAACAAGCCATTCCATTATTAGAAAAAGGAGAATGGGTTTTAATAAAATAACTAAAAATGAAAAATGCAATTCCATACATATACATCATAGTCGGGGTAAGCTTTATTATAAAATGTATTTATGCTCTCTTCAATGAACAAGAAATTTATTATCTGATTTTCTCTTTAAGAACGGATAGTAAATCTATCTATGTTTTATTTAACTTGTTTTTTGGAGGATTGATTATATATAGCGGAATTAGAAGATTAAAAAAAAATAAAAAGTAGTTTTTCCTTTATAAAACAAAAAACTGATGCAGTTGCATCGGTTTTTTTATTCTATAAATTTCTTTATTTCTTCTTTCTCAAATAAATAGTTCCAAAACCAGCTTCTAGTTTCATTTTTACATTACCTCTTTTGAGTTTTAGTTTCATATGTTGTTTTCCATCAGATTCTGTATCTGATAGTACATTAAAATTTAAATCACTATAAATTGCAGTACCATTTGCTTCTACATTTACATCAGAATTTGACGGCATGGTAATATCAATAAATCCGTTATTTGTATAAATAGAATATAGTTTTAAAGGTTTCTTTTTATCAAAATCTACCGTTACATTCCCCCCAATTGAATTAATAGACACCGGCCCAGTAACATCAGTCAATTTTAAATTATTTAATGAGGTAGAAATCTCAACTTCTCCATTAAAATTCGACAAAGATGAACCTGAAGAATACATTACAAAAGGAGCGGAATTGGTATTCTTTTTACATCCACTTGTATCCCAATTTAATTTTAATGAATTCGGAATTTTAATTGAATACTTTTCATTTCCAAACATTACAAATTGCCCTTTAGTTTGATTGTCTTTAAAAATCAATTCACCATTTTTTTGTTCAATCGTAAAATAAATTCCTAATTCTTTATTTTCTTGCTTCTTCCCTAACCTCTTTAAACCTTCTTTTTTACTTTGATTATTTCTTCCAAAGAAAAGGTAATTTGATTTACCTCTAGCAACAAAAGTATTATTTGGAACTGAAGTGACAATTACATCTTCAGTATTCTTTGTCGCTTTTGTTCCTTTTACTGCTTTAGTTCCTTTAACTTTTTTTGGAAACTTATTTCCATTAGAACTATATGAGAATCCACTTCTAACATTAGCTATTCTAACATTAGCATTCTCATGCAAACTTTTAATAATTACTTCTTTACCATCATAGCCTTCAATAACAAAGTTTTTTGAAGAACATATTTTCAAGGTTCCTTTGCTAAATTTAATTTTCTTTTCTTGTGAATTAGCTGTAAAAACAACTAAAAAAGCTAGTATTAGTATTGATTTTATTTTTCTCATGATTATTGTTTTAATTGGTTCATCGCTAAGGTTGCATTGCTCTTAACTATTGGAAATGTTTCATTGTTGTTGATGATTTCTTCAAGAGTTTTTTGTGCACGATGTTCTCTTAAAAAGCTCAACGATTTAATGATTTTTATTTGTACTAAAGGTATTTTCTCCTTTTCTAAAGCTGTTATTAAATTGGTTCTTACTTTATCGTTTGACGGGAATTTTAACAACGCATCTATCGTTGCAATTTTTACATTTGCATTTGCATCATTGTGCAAAATTTTAATTAAGGTGTTTATTATTTTTGAATCTTCTTTTTTAAATTCATCATCAAATTTATAAACGCCTTCTAAACGTTTTCCGGCTGATTCGTTATTTAAAAAGGCCAACACTTCTTTTGTTTCTGAAGAAACTCCAGAATTTTGATTCCAAAAGAAAATAGACAGCACTAAAACAATGCTCGCTGCAATAGTAATAAAACGCAAATACACAACTTTTGATTTTTTAGTTGAATGTAATTCTCCTTGAAGTCTCTTTTTAAAAAGAACTTCTGATGTTGCTGACATTTGCTCAGAATCAAATTCGTTTTTATGTTGCTGAATGTGTTCTTTTAAATTCATTTTTTGTGTGTTTTTGTAATAGTGTTATCAATTGATTTTTTCCTCTAGCATATTGATTTCTAACTGTACTTTCGTTGATCTGTAAAATTTCAGAAATCTCTCTATGGTTGTACTCTTCAATCATATACAATACTACTATGACTCTATATTTATCCTTTAATTTGTCAATACATTCTTTGATAAAATCTATCGAAACTTCTTCTGCATTCTCAAACTCCATTTCTTCTGATTCTGCTTCGATTTCTTTATAATCTTCCATCGAAAAAAGATGTTTCTCTTTTCTAATTTTATCAAAACATAAATTGATTGCAATTCGTCGAAACCAAGCCGCTAAATTCACATCATCTTTTACTTGGTTTATTTTTTGAAATCCTTTTATAAATGCATCTTGTACAAGATCTTCAGCATCTTCTCTGTTTTTTAAAATCCGATAACAACTATTGTAAAGCATATTCTTATACGCATTGTACACCTCAATTTGAGCTGTATAATTGTTTTGTTTACATTGCTGTATGATTTCTTTTTGATTCAAAAAAAGATACTGTTTGGTTAACCTTACATGTTTATAACGTAAGAAAAGTAATTGTGTCTCAAAAAATAAGAAAAGATTTTTACATATAACAAGAACGCCATTACTTTCGTAATGGCGTTCTCTAATTTTATAAAATAAAATGTTTACATATTCTTAAAATCTGTATCCATTTTTAAGTAATCTAAAAATTCTTGTTTCGTTTCTTTATTTTTAAACTTTCCGCCAAACTCTGCAGTAATAGTACTACTTTCTATATCTTTAATTCCACGAGAATTTACACACAAATGTTTTGCATCAATTACACAAGCAACATCATCTGTGCCTAAAGCTTCTTGCATGGCTTGTACAACTTGCATAGTTAAACGTTCTTGAACTTGTGGTCTCTTTGCATAATACTCAACAATTCTATTCATTTTTGATAAACCAATTACTTTTCCGTCAGAAATATAAGCAACATGAGCTCTACCAATAATTGGCAATAAATGATGTTCGCAAGTAGAATACACAACAATATTCTTCTCCACTAACATTTCGCCATAATTGTAATTATTATCAAATGTAGATGCTGCTGGTTTATTTGCAGGATTTAATCCCATAAACAATTCATTTACAAAAGCTTTAGCAACTCTTTTTGGAGTTCCTTGTAAGCTATCATCTGTTAAATCCATTCCAAGTGTTTCTAAAATATCTTTGACACTTTTTTGGATTTTTTCAATTTTTTCTTCGATAGAAATAGCAAACGCATCGTCTCGTAAAGGCGTTTTTGCCGATGTACCAACATGGTTTTCTCCTATCTCTTCAACTCTTTCGTCATTCATTTTGCTATTCAATTCAAACATTTCATTCTGTATTAGTTTGCAAATTTACGTGTTTGCAACGTATTATATTCGTTTCTCTATAAATTAAAACTATCAAACTATAATTTTTTTATTTTTATTTCATTCTCTCTTTCTCAATTAAAAGTTGGGCGTTCGAGCGGGCTTTACGTTGTATCTTTTTAATTTTGTTCTCGATACATCACGCTAAAAGCGTGATACTCGAACTGACAATTAAAAAGGATGTCACTTCAATCCCTAACGCAAGCATACTTACCAACTTTTGCCATTCCCGAGAAATCTCGAATTCATAAATATGTTAGTTTAGATTCCTGTCCTCACAGGAATGAAAAACACTTATTCTTTCATTTTTGTTATCAATTCTGATAATGAGCAATTTATTTGCTCTCCTGAATTCATATTCTTTAAAGTGAATAAATCGTTTTCTACCCTAGAAACTACAAATTCTAGTTCTCTATTAGTAACATATTTCCATTGTCGTTTTTGTTGCTTGTTACTTTCACCTAAATCAGGATAAAATTCTGATTTGATATTCTTTTTTCTCAATTCAGAAATTGCTTTCATTTTGATAAGATCTGTAGTCTCATCAAAATTTAAGAAAATTACTTTTGGTTTTGGCAATTCAACAGTTTTAAACAAACCTAATTCTTCCAACACCAAATAAATTCTGTCTAATCCAAACGAAATTCCAACTCCAGAAACATCTGGCATTCCAAAGATTCCTGTTAAATCATCATATCTTCCACCGCCACCAATAGAACCTATTTTTACTTCTTTTGGCGCAACAACTTCAAAAATTGCTCCGGTGTAGTAATTCAATCCTCTTGCTAAAGTTACATCTACTTCTAAAGTTGCAGATTGCAATCCTAACTCTTCAACAGAATTGCATACAAAACGCAATTCTTCAACACCTTTCATTCCTTCTTCGGATGTTTGTAACATCGCTTCCAATGAACTTATTTTAGCTGTATTTGAACCAGAAAAATCAAACAACGGACTTACTTTTTCAATTGCGTTTTCTGTAATTCCTTTGGATAGCATTTCTTTTACAACGCCATCTTTACCAATTTTATCTAACTTATCCAAAGCCACCGTAAAATCGATTAATTTATCTTTTGCGTCAATAACTTCTGCTATTCCAGATAATATTTTTCTGTTGTTTATTTTGATTGTAGTTCCTTGTAATTCTAACTTGTTAAAAACAGTATCGTATAATTGAATAAATTCTACTTCTTGCCATAAAGATTTGCTTCCTACAACATCTGCATCACATTGATAAAACTCTCTAAAACGTCCTTTTTGCGGACGATCGGCTCTCCAAACTGGCTGAATTTGATACCGTTTAAAAGGAAATGTAATATCGTTTTGGTGTTGTACCACATACCTTGCAAAAGGAACAGTTAAATCATAGCGTAATGCTTTTTCTGAAATTTGTGGAGTAAGATATTGTGACTCTATATTCTCAGAAAAAATACTATAAACTTTATTAGCAAGTATATTTAGCTTTTCATTATTGAATTTAGTAAAAAGAAATAATTCATTATCAGTTCTTCCTACTTGAACTAAAATCGCTTCTATAAAATTATCATTATCAAATTGTTTTGGTGTTTTAATTTTTTCTCCAAAAACTTTTTCTCCTACTTTACTTAGTTCCTTTTTCACTAATGATCTAATCTGATTTACTACTATTTCATCAGAAATTTTCTCATTTAATAAAAATTCTTGATTCTTTTTTAAAACTAAAAAGATAACCTTAACAATAGATTGCTTAAATTTTTCAAAATAATCCCCAGAATTCAGAATTTTAAAAATCAAACGATCGCCTTCTTCACCATATTTTCCCATCAAGGTAGAAGAATTTTCAAAACTTGGCGTTTCAATAGCTTGAAATCCGTAAGTTTCAAAAGCTGCTTTAATCGCAGTAAAAATATAAGTACGATTGGCTATTTCTGTTGGTGAAAAATCTCTTGTTCCTTTTGGGATGCTTGGTTTCATATAATTCAGTGTTCAGTTATCAATTGTCTGACATTATTGTTCATTGATAAATGATAATTGTTAATTGTTCATTGTCGTGACAAATATCGTGAAAAACTTACACTTTTTTGGGCGTAGTAGTAGTTTTATTTCTTTGACTTAAACTATAAATACTTGCGTTTAACTCAAAACCTAATAAAAGTATAATTGCGTTTAACCACACAAATAACATCAATATTAATAATGTTCCGATTGATCCATATAACTCGTTATACTTAGAAAACTCGGTTACATAAATGCTAAACAAGTAAAATGTAAAAATGGACAAAATGGTGGTGAATATTGCTCCTGGAGAAAAGAATCTTGAATGTTTTCCTGATTTTGTTCCGAAATGATACAACATGGAAACAATGGTAAAAACCATCACTATAAATATAAATCCTTTACCCATTTGAAGCCAGAAAATATCATTATCTAACCAACCACGAGCTATTAATTTGTCTAATCCTATTTGATAAAAAATAATTAAAGCAACTGTAATTACCAAGAAAAACGCCATTACCAAAGAAACTCCTAACGAAATAACATACGCTCTTACAACGTTTCTTACTTCTTTTACATGATATGAATATTCGAATCCTCCAAAAATAGCATTTACACCGTTTGTCATTAAAAAAATAGATGCTAAAAATCCAAATGACAACAATCCTGCTTGTTGATTTCTTAAAATATCTTCAATTACTAACTGACTTGCTTCAAATGTTTTTGGTGGTAAAATTTCTGATATTAAAGATAGCAATCCGTCTTGAAAACCATCAATAGAAATATACGGAATTAGTGTTAACACGAATAACAGAAAAGGAAAAATAGCCATAAAAAAACTAAATGCAATTCCACCTGCGCGTGTTGTTAACGCTCCTTTTACAATTCCAATTACATACATTTCTAATACGTCGTATAAAGACATTCCATGCAATCCTGGAATTTTTATCTTTTTACCAAGACGCACCAAAATATTAATAATGGGAATTTTTTCTAATTTACTTTCTATTTCTTTACTCATTTACTCAATAACTATTTTATACTTCTGCAACAATCCAACAACATTTTCTTTACTAAATTTTGCTCCTTTTAAACGATTATTTTCTGGATCAATATCAAAACTTATTGATGTGATAAAGTTAGCTTTTTCTAAATTAGTTCGCTCAAAAATAGTGTCTTTTAAATCGCAATTATCAAAAAACGTAGCATTTACATCCGTTTCGGTAAAATCTACTTCTTGTAAATTACAATTGACAAATTTCGTTTTCGGAATTTTTAATTGATAAAATGATGAAAAATTTAACTGACATTCTTTAAAACTCATTTGTAATAAAAACGAATCACATTCATTCAATTTTACGCCAATCATTTTGCATCGAATAAAATGAACGTCTTTAAAAGCAGTATCTTTTACAATGGCATTGCTAAAATTACAATCGATAAATTCACACTCTACAAATTGAATATTAGAAGCGTGCACGTTTTCGAAATTACAACTGGTAAAAGTACAATTGTCATATTCTCCTTTTTTTATCTTATTTTTAGTGAAATCAACCTTTGAAAATGTTTCGCTATGGAAGTATTTGTCTATCATTCATTTTTTCTTTTTAAATGCGGCAACGTTTAAAATAGTTTCAAAGTTAAATTAGTTACAAAGGCGCAAAGTTAAAAGTAGTTGCAAAGTTTTACTTACTTTATAAAGCTTTTAAACTCAAATCCATATTATAAACCGAATGTGTTAAAGCTCCTGAAGAAATATAATCTACACCACAATCTGCATATTTTCTAATGGTTTCTTCGTTAATTCCACCAGAAGATTCTGTTAAACATCTATCGCCAATTAAAGCAATTGCTTTACTAGTATCTTCGTAATTAAAATTGTCAATTAGAATTCTATAAACGCCACCACAATTTAAAATTTCTTGAATTTCTTCTAAGTTTCTTGCTTCAACAATAATCTTTATATCAATTTTATTTTCTGATAAATACGCTTTTGTTTTGTTGATTGCAGCTGTAATTCCGCCAGCAAAATCAATATGATTGTCTTTAATCATAATCATATCGTACAATGCAAACCGATGATTTTCTCCGCCACCAATTTTAACTGCCCATTTTTCGATTGCTCTAATTCCTGGAGTCGTCTTTCTGGTATCTAAAACTTTTGTTTTTGTTCCTTCTAATAAATCTGCAAAAAAATGTGTTTTTTTAGCAATTGCACTCATACGTTGCATGGAATTTAACACCAAACGCTCTGCTTTTAAAATAGATTGAGAACGACCAGAAACATAAAAAATGATGTCACCAAATTTCACTTTTTCTCCGTCGTTTATCAACGTTTCTATTTCTAAATCTGCATCAACTTGTTTAAAAATCATTTTAGCAAATTCTACTCCTGCAATTATCCCATCATCTTTAACCAATAGTTTTGCTTTCCCTTTTGCATCTGCAGGAATACAAGAAAGTGATGTGTGATCTCCTTCTCCAATATCTTCTCGAATGGCGTTGGTGATTATGATTTTTAGTTCTGCTTCAAATTGTTGTTGTGATATCATAAAATTGTATTCTGATGTAAAAATAAGAATAGATTTTGTTCTGAAGAATTAAAATGAAAACAATAAATTTGCAACTTAATCAATATGAGTTTGTCTCCTCGAGCGCAGTCGAGAGGTTTTAATAAGGTCTCGACTGCGCTCGACCTATCAGAGATATGAAAATCAAACTTCTTACCATCGGAAAAACGGATGATAAAAATTTACATCAATTAATTGAAGTGTATCAAAAGCGTTTGCAGCATTACATTAAATTTGAGTTGGAGATTATTCCTGATATAAAAAATGCAAAGAATTTAAGTGAAGTTCAGCAAAAAGAAAAAGAAGGCGAATTGATTTTAAGTAAATTACAAAATACAGATCAATTGGTTTTACTAGATGATAAAGGAAAAGAATTTACCTCTATAGAGTTTTCAAAATATTTACAAAAGAAAATGAATTCTGGAATCAAACAATTGGTTTTGGTAATTGGCGGTCCTTATGGCTTTTCTGATGCTGTGTATAAAAAAGCAAGTGGAAAAATATCATTATCTAAAATGACATTTTCCCACCAAATGATTCGCTTATTTGTTGTGGAGCAAATTTATAGAGGTTTTACAATTTTAAAAAATGAACCTTATCATCATGAGTGAAAAGCCCACTTAATCTTCAAGAAAAAAAGAAACTAAAACCTTTTATCAAATATTAAATATTGAAGGAACAAAAACTTTGTAACTTTGTTCCTTTAAAACTTTGCAACTTAAAAAAATGAAACTTGTATTTGTAACAAACAATCTCAACAAATTAGCAGAAGTTCAAAAAATGCTGCCAAATTCTATTGAGTTACTTTCTTTAAAAGACATTAATTGCTTTGATGAAATTGAAGAAACTGAAACAACCTTAGAAGGAAATGCTAAGTTAAAAGCAAATTATATTACAGAAAAATTTGGCTACAATTGTTTTGCGGATGATACTGGTTTAGAGGTTGAAAGTTTAAATGGTGAACCTGGAGTTTATTCTGCTCGTTACGCAGGAACAGAAAACAATTCTGAAAAAAATATGCAAAAATTATTGTCAGAATTAGAAACAAAATCAAACAGAAAAGCACAGTTTAGAACAGCAATTGCCCTGAATTTAAACAACAAACAATTTTTGTTTGAAGGAATTTGCAAAGGCAAAATTTTAACAGAAAAACAAGGAACTGATGGTTTTGGTTATGATCCTATTTTTAAACCAAACGGATTTAATAACTCGTTTGCAGAAATGACATCAGAAGAAAAAAATAAAATTAGTCACCGTGGAAAAACGGTTGAACAACTCATAAAATTTTTAAAAAACAACAATCTCACTTAGCAAAAAACTTGATTAAAACCAAAACATACCATAAACAATTTACAATTCTATGTGTTTTATTAGTGCTGTATTTTTTTTTCAATATTAGCTTAGGATCTGTTGCCATTCCGTTTAAAGATGTTTTCTACATTCTTTTAGGTGAAAATACTTCAAAAGAAACCTGGCAAACTATTGTTCTAAATTTTAGAGTGCCAAAAGCAATTACCGCTATTTTAGTTGGTTCAGGTTTGTCTATAAGTGGATTGCTAATGCAAACATTATTCAGAAACCCCTTGGCAGGTCCCTTTGTATTAGGAATTTCTTCTGGAGCAAGTTTAGGTGTTGCTTTGCTAATTTTAGGGACAAGCTTTTTAGGCGGAGTATTTATTTCGGGTGCTTTCTCTAACTGGAGCTTGGCTATTGCTGCTAGTTTAGGTGCTTTTTTTGTTTTATCTGCCGTTATAATTGCTGCAAATAAAGTGAGAAATACCATGTCAATCCTAATTATTGGATTGATGTTTGGAAGCTTAACTTCTGCTATAATAAGTGTGTTAGCATATTTTAGTGAAGCTGCACAAATTCAGCAATATATGTTTTGGAGTTTTGGAAGCTTAGGCAATTTATCTTGGCAAGAGTTAAGTGTGTTTACAATTATTTATAGCATTGGGCTTTTAGGAACTCTCATGGTTATTAAACCATTAAATAGTTTGTTGTTGGGAGAAAATTATGCGAAAAGCTTGGGAATCAACATTAAAAAAAGTAGAACTATTATTTTATTAATTACAAGCTTGTTAACTGGAGTAATTACCGCTTTTTCAGGCCCTATTGCTTTTGTTGGTCTAGCTGTTCCTCATATCGCAAGAATGATTTTCACAACATCTAATCACAAAGTATTAATTCCTGCGGTTATTATTATTGGAGCTCTAGTATTACTAATTTGTGACAGCATTGCTCAATTACCAAATAGCGAATATACATTGCCAATTAATGCAATTACTTCACTTTTTGGTGCGCCTGTAGTAATTTGGCTATTGGTAAAAAAGAAGAAAATTTACGTTTAAAAAGTAATCTCATTTAAATTTTAACACCATAGAAAAACTTAATAAACATATCGTATTAAAAACTGAACATCTAAGTATTGGATATTTGCAAAAAAAGAATCCAATCATAATTGCAGACGCTATTAATTTAGCGATTGAAAAGGGGAAATTCATAGCAGTTATTGGAAAAAATGGTATTGGAAAATCAACTTTATTAAGAACACTTTCTAAAGTTCAAAACCCTTTACATGGCACTATATTTCTTAATGAAAAAAAAATAAACGACTATACAAACAACGATTTGGCTACGACATTGAGCTTGGTATTAACAGAACGATTGCCAGAGAGCCAACTAACTGTTTTTGAACTAATTGCTCTTGGAAGACAACCTTACACAAATTGGATGGACACCTTGTCCGAAGTAGATAACAGAAAAATACAATGGGCCATTGAGCAAACAGAAATAAAACATTTACAAAACAAACGTTTTTACGAATTGAGTGACGGACAATTACAGCGTGTTCTAATTGCACGAGCATTGGCACAAGACACCGAAATTATTGTACTGGATGAACCTACAGCACATTTAGACATGCATCATACTTTTAAAATTTTTAGTTTACTAAAAAAACTGGTAGATGTTACTGAGAAAACTATTATTATTTCTACACATCAAGTAAACTTAGCAGTTGATTTGGCTGATGAATTAATTGTTTTTTCTAACAAAGGATTGGTTAGTGGAAAAACACAAACTTTAATTAATGAAAATGTTTTAGATACATTATTTTCAAAAGAAATCATCTTATTTAATAAAACATTACGTCAATTTACAATCAACAAAAACAATTAGGTTATATTTATTTAAAATCGATACAATCAATAACTCAAACAAACAATTTATGAAAAATTTAATACTTTTTGCGAGCGTTCTACTACTTGTTTCTTGTAGTTCTAGCAAAAACTCTATAGAAGACGACCCAAACATAGATTACGCAATGAAATATGCAGCATCTATAACCGAAAAAGATTTAGCAAAACACTTATTTATTTACGCTTCGGATGAATTTGAAGGAAGAGATACTGGAGAGCCAGGGCAAAAAAAAGCGATTGCTTACCTAAAGAATTTTTATGTAAATAAAAAAATTGCTTCTGCTTTGGGTGGTAGTGATTATTTTCAAGAAGTGCCAGCTGCTTTTTTAAATAACCGTACAAGAAAAAAACTTATAAAACCTTCTGAAAATGTAGTTGCCTTTATAAAAGGTTCTGAAAAACCAGATGAAGTTATTGTGATTTCTGCGCATCTAGATCATGTTGGAATGAGAGATGGAAAAATTTATAATGGAGCAGATGATGATGGTTCTGGAACTGTGGGTGTTTTAGAAATTGCAGAAGCTTTTCAAATGGCTGTAAAAGCAGGAAAAGGACCTAAGCGCTCCATTTTATTTTTACATGTAACAGGCGAAGAAAAAGGTCTTTTAGGTTCTAAATACTATGTAGAAAATCCTATTTTTCCCTTAGCAAATACAGTTGCTAATCTAAATATTGACATGATTGGAAGAATTGATGAGAAACACAAAGACAATCCTAATTTTGTCTATTTAATTGGTGCAGATAAACTAAGTACAGATTTACATAACCTTTCTGAAGCAATGAATAACAAATATACTAAAATTGATTTAGATTATACTTACAATGATGAAAATGACCCAAATCGCTTTTACTACAGGTCTGATCATTACAATTTTGCAAAATACAATGTGCCTATTATTTTTTACTTTAACGGTACACATGAAGATTATCACAAACACACAGATACTCCTGATAAAATTAACTATGATTTATTAGAAACTCGTACGCGCTTGGTGTTTCATACCGCTTGGGAAATTGCAAATAGAGATGCTCGTTTGGTGATTGATAAGGCTAAAAAATAAAGAAAAATTATATTCCCAATAATTATTAAATTATGAATTGATTTTCCAAAACGAGCTTCAGAATATTTAATTACTCTAAAAAAAACAAATCAGAAAAGAAATAATTTAAAAAAGAGTCATCTATTTCATGCTTAATTTTGTCTTTTTTAGCTGGAATTATTTTCCTCTTTACCTAAAAATAAAACTTTATGATAAAAATCATTTTAATAACGTTTTTCTGTATGTAACTTTATATTAATTTTTTAATACATATAACGATGGGATTTGTTACATGGCATAAAAACATACTTGAAAGAGTTAAAAATCAAACAGGTCTTAGTGACTACCAACTTTTATGGGTTGCGTGGTTAAAAGGGCTGATAATGGGCGTGCTAATTATTTACCTCTTCATATAGTTAATGCATTATTTTAAATAGTAATTCTTTTAAAATATCTGACTGCGGCATGCCGTGAGCACCAACACCCTTACTTTTTAAATCCGCTTCTCGCAAAAAACCAATAATTTGTGACACTTTTCGCATTGGATAATTTCGAGCGGCAGTTACGTAATCGCCAACAAAATACGGGTTTACTCCAAACCTTTTAGCAACCGTTGTTTTGTCTTTACTTTTTAATCCGTGATATTCCAATACTTGTGTAAAAAAAATATTTAGCGAAGAAATGGTCATAACCAAAGGGTTTTTTCTCTGATTTTCTGCAAAGTAATTGATAATTCGATTGGCTTTTACCACATTCTTCTCTCCTACTGATTTTCGTAATTCAAAATTATTAAAATCCTTAGAAATTCCGATATTCTCTTCAATATGAATGGGAGAAATAATGGTGTTTTTTGGTAAAACGGTAATTAGTTTTTCTAACTCATTATTAATTTTACTCAAATCTGTTCCTAGAAACTCAACCAACATTTGAGAAGCTTTTGGTTCAATTTGAAATTTTTTACCACTTAAAACTCTACGAATCCAATCAGAGACTTGATTTTCGTACATTTTCTTGCTCTCATAAATCAATCCTGATTTCGAAATAGCTTTGTGCAATTTTTTACGTTTATCTAATTTCTTGTATTTGTAATTCAACACCAACACGGTTGTTGGTTGTGGCTTTTCTGCATAAGAAACCAAGTTTTCAATAGTTCTACTTAAATCTTGTGCTTCCTTTACAATCAACACTTGGTATTTTGCCATCATAGGATACCGCTTCGCAGAGGATACAATTTCTTCAATTGAAGTGTCTCTGCCATACATTACTATTTGATTGAAACCTTTTTCTGATTCTTCTAAGACATGGTCTTCAATATAATCAGAAATTTTATCAATATAATAAGGCTCTTTACCCATTAAAAAATAAATAGGTTTGATGTTTCTGTTTTTAATATCTGCGACAATGTCTCTTATTTGATTCATCCAAGAATTTAATAATTAAAAGATTTAAAATTGAAAGATTGCTTACATTTGAGCAATGCAAAAACTCAATCTTCCTTCATATTCTTTCAAACTCAAAAGTAACAAAAAACATACGCTTATTTTTGATAATTTAAGAAAAAAATATTTAGTTTTAACTCCAGAAGAATGGGTGCGTCAACATTTTGTGCAGTTTTTAATTCAAGAAAAGAACTATCCTCAATCTTTAATTGCTTTAGAAAAACAGTTAATCATTAATAACTTAAAAAAAAGAACAGATATTGTAGTGTTTAATAAAGAAGGTGAACCTGATATTATTGTAGAATGTAAAGCGCCTTCAATAAAAATTTCTCAAGACACTTTTGATCAAATTGCTCGGTATAACTTACAATTAAATGCTAAATATCTCATCATCACAAACGGATTGGAACATTATTTTTGCTCATTAGATCATGAGAATAAAACTTATGTTTTTTTAAAAGAGATTCCAAACTACAATTAACAAATTGTTACAATTAATTTTCACATTTAAAGTGTAAATTTGCAACCTTGAAAACAGCCATCGTCATATTAAATTGGAACGGAAAAAAGCTACTCGAACAGTTTTTACCATCTATTGTGAAATTTAGCACTGATCATGCCAAAATTTATGTTGCAGACAATGCTTCTACAGATAATTCTATTGCTTTTATCAAAGAACTTTACCCAGCTGTAACGATAATAAAAAACACTATAAATGGAGGTTATGCAAAAGGATATAACGATGCTTTGCAATCTATCGATGCAGATATATATTGTTTGATTAATTCTGATGTAGAAGTAAGTGAAAACTGGCTATCGCCTATTTTAACTGTTTTTAAAAATGAAGAAAACACAGCGATTATTCAACCTAAAATTTTAGATTTTAAAGACCGAACTCTTTTTGAATATGCTGGAGCAGGAGGTGGATTTGTGGACTTATATGGTTATCCATATTGCAGAGGACGCGTTTTTAATATGATAGAAAAAGACAACGGACAGTTCGATGATATTTCAAATATTTTTTGGGCTTCTGGAGCTTGTTTATTTATCCGGTCAAAAGTGTACCATCTGCTAGGTGGGTTTGATGAAGATTATTTTGCTCATCAAGAAGAAATTGATTTGTGTTGGAGAACTCAAAATGAAGGATATGATGTAAAGTATGTTGGAATGTCTACTGTCTATCATATTGGTGGAGCTACGTTACAAGAAACAAACCCTCATAAAACATACTTAAATTTTAGAAACAGCCTATTAAATACAGTAAAAAACATTCCTAAAAGATGGTTTTTATTTGTAGTTTTCTCTCGACTAATTTTAGATGGGGTTGCAGGAATTAAATTTGCTTTAGAATTAAGGCCTATTCACACTTGGGCAATTATCAAAGCACATTTTAGTTTTTATAGACACTTTTTTAAATTCTTGAAAAAGAGAAAAGTGCTTCAAAAGAAATCTAATTATAATTTACACACAAGCATTGTTTGGCAATATTTCATATTGAAACGAAAAACCTTTAAAGATTTAAAGTAGTTATAAAACGTCTAAACTACCTTTTCCTTCTCTAATTACTTGAGGAGAATTTTCTGTCAAATCAATTACTGTTGAAGCTTCATTATCTCCATAACCACCATCAATAACAACATCAACTATAGCTCTCCATTTCTCGTAAATCAATTCAGGATCTGTTGTGTATTCTAACACATCATCATCATCTCTAATAGATGTTGAAACTATTGGGTTTCCTAATGCTTCTACCAAAGCAATGGCAATATTATTATCTGGAATACGAATTCCAACTGTTTTTTTCTTTTTAAATACTGTTGGCAATGAATTACTTCCTGGCAAAATAAAAGTATAAGGGCCAGGCAAGGCTCTTTTTAAAATTTTATACGTTGGTGTATCAATTTGCTTAACGTAATCTGACAAATGGCTTAAATCATTACAAATAAAAGAGAAATTAGCTTTCTCTAATTTCACGCCTTTTAATTTAGCGATTTTTTCTAACGCTTTTGTATTGGTAATATCACAGCCTAAACCATATACTGTATCTGTAGGATAAATAATTAATCCTCCTTTTTGTAAAATTTTTACAATTTTAGCGATTTCCTTCGGATTTGGATTTTCGTTATAAATTTTAATAAAATCAGCCATTTAAATTCTTCTTACACTCATATACAAAGGTACTAAAAAAGCTCAATTTATGTTTAAATTGAGCTTTTTTAGAAATAATCTACAAACTAAAATTATAATTTTTCTACCAATCTAAATCCTTCTCCATGTATATTAATAATTTCTACATTTTCATCCGGCTTCAAATACTTTCTCAATTTTGCAATATATACATCCATACTTCTCGACGTAAAATAATTGTCATCTCTCCAAATTTTAGTCAATGCCAACTCTCTTGGCATCAAATCATTTTTATGAATCGCCAACATTTTTAGTAATTTACTTTCTTTTGGAGATAATTTTTGCGGCTCATCATCACCAATAGAAAGATGTCTTAATTTAGAATTGAAAAAGAATTTTCCTATTGTGAATTCAAATTCATCAAATTCTTTATTCTTATCCGTTTCTTTTCTTTGAAGAATAGCTTTTATTTTAAACAACAACACTTCAGAATCAAATGGTTTGTTTAAATAATCATCTGCTCCTACTTGATATCCTTTCAAAACATCTTCTTTCATGGTTTTTGCGGTTAAGAAGACAATCGGAATTTCTTTATTTGTACTACGAATATCTGTAGCTAAAGAAAAGCCGTCTTTTCTTGGCATCATCACATCCAAAATACACAAATCAAAATCGTTGTTCTTAAACGCAATTAAGCCTTCAATTCCATCTTTGGCGTGTGTCACATTATAATCATTCAATGATAAATAATCTTTTAAAACGGTTCCAAAATTTGGATCGTCTTCTACTAATAATATTTTTTTACTGCCCATAATAAAGGTTTAAATTAATGGTAATTTAACTGTAAATGTACTTCCTTTTCCTTTTTCACTTTCCACAAAAACTGTTCCGTGGTGGTTTTCAATAATTTCTTTTACATAAGCCAAGCCAAGCCCGTGGCCTTTAACGTCATGCACATTACCTTTGTGTTCTCTATAAAATTTATCAAACACGTACTTTTGTGCACTCTTACTCATTCCAATTCCATCATCTTTAATCTTTACGATAAAAAATTTCGGAGTACTTTCTGTAAACACTTCTATATTCGGAGAATCACTAGAGTATTTTAGCGCATTTTCTAAAATATTTACAAGCACATTTGTAAGATGTAAATTATTTCCTAATACTTCAAATTGTAGCGCTTCTATATGGTTTGTAATAACCCCTTTTTTATTGCTCACCAATAAACTAACATGAGAAATAGCGTCTTCTATAATATCGTGCATATCTGTAGGAGACTTGCTAATATCTAATTGATTTTTTTCCAACCTTGAAATTCTCAACACATTTTCAACTTGTCCGTGCATTCGCTTATTTTCTTCGCGAATCATTTTTACGTATCGAATTACTTTCTCATTATCATCAATAATTTTAGGGTTTTTAATAGCATCCAATGCCAAATTAATTGTGGCAATAGGTGTTTTAAACTCATGTGTCATATTGTTGATAAAATCTGTTTTAATTTCTGATATTTTCTTTTGTTTTACCAATTGATATAGGGAACTAGAAAATGCGACAATTATGATAAATATAAAAAATACCGAAAGCAATAATATATTTGAAATACCTGCTAAAATGTGCTCTTTTTGAGTTGGAAAAGTCACATAAAGTGAAAAATCACTTCCGCCATCATCTTTTATCAGCAATGGATAACCAATACTATTTGCTTTATCAACCGTATAATAACCCGATTTTAATTTCGTTAAAAAACCATCTTTACTATAAACTCCATACTTAAATTCAATATCAATTCCTCTTTTAGAAAACTCATCTTTTAGCGCTAAATTTAATTCTCTATTATTAATTCTTTGATGAACTGGCATTAACGATTTAAACTCTCTATAAGCTCTAACCGCTCTTTTATCATCTACATATGAAAACCAATTTGTTTTTGCAAATGACTTAATTGGATTGTTATTTGAAAAATCGATGTTATTGCTACTTTTATTCGATTTAAAAAAATCTTCTCGTCCTGTAACTCTTTTCAATAAAATAGAGTCGTTTTCTAAAAAATCTTTCGGAATCTTTATATATTCCTCTATAATTGTTTCGCTATAAGACGCTTTTTGTTTCCCAAAAGTATCTATTTGTTGCAAAATAATTTTTCTTAATTCTCTATTAGACTTATAGTCTCTATTCTCTAAAATAGGCTGAACTCTTCTTTGATATTCTGCATATTCTTTTTCATTGGCACGTTCAGAGACTCTAGCTAAAGCTATTTTAACGTCATTCTTAAATTGCTTCTTTCTAACTTCAACGGCATTATCAATCCAATAAACTTGCACAGCAATAATCCCAATTAAAGAAAAGCTCATTAAAGCAACAATAAGAGTAAACATTTTTTTGCCCATCAATCAAAAGTAGCAGTTTACAGCTTCTTAATTACCAATTTTGCTAAATATTAACAGATATGTTAAATTTTTATGATTTTATTAAGAGAAAAATCGAAGTTTCGAGATTTTAAGACCTCTTTTTTGTTAATTTATTATGAATTCTTTCAATTTGAAGTATTGTTTTTGACAACTCATAATTTCTGATGATATAATTGCTTTGTAAAACCTTTTTTGTTTGTTTCCATTGATTATTCATTCTAGCTAAAACAGATTCTCTACTAACAGATTCTCTCTCCATAACTCGTTTAACTCTTAACTCTTTATCTGCGATAACTGTAATAATATAGTTACACATTGAATCACTGTTGTTTTCAAATAAAATTGCATTTTCATAAACAATATACTCTTTGTTTTTATGTATAGAAATAAAAGACTTTAAATCTTTATAAACTTCTGGATGAACAATAGTATTTAAGGATTGCAGTTTGTCTTTATTTGAAAAAACAATTTTCGATAAGTACACATTATTTAAAACCTTATTCTGATATGATTTAGGCCCAAATTCTGTAATAATTTTTTCTCTAATAACCTGAGAAGAATTCATCAAGTTTTTTGCTTGTACATCGGCATTATATACAGCAATGTTTCCAAGTTTTTTAAACTGTTCTAAAACAGTTGTTTTACCACTTCCAATACCGCCTGTTAAACCAACAATCATCTTATTTTTGTATTAAAAATTCTACTTTAGAAGGAATCAGTTTTACAGATGTTACAAAGTCTGGTTTACTCGAAAATTTAGGTATTAAATAGGTTAAGTTATTTAATTTTGATTCTAAATAATCACATGTAATTTTAAAAGAATTTTCATTAATTTTATTAAAATTAGACAAGCCTACTTGGTACACAGCCCTTATTTTTTTTGGGAATGTGCTCACTGAAATACTATCTGGTAAATTTATAATTTCAAATGGCAGTTCAAGTGTGCCTTCTGTAAAACGATCTACATCTCCTGATACGAGAACTTTTTCAGAAGTGTATTTAATTTTATCGAATAAAACTGATTTTTTAATGGCAACATTTTTAGAAATATTTTTAGAAATATTTTTCAAGATTAACTTTTCCAATTCTATTTTTTTTAGTTTGTTAATTTGCGCCTCTGGTCCAAAAACTAAAACAGAATCTGGAGAGAATTTTAATTTTTCTAATAAATGATATCCTAACTTATATTCTAAGTTAAAATTAGCAACTACGGGTATTTTCTTTGAAATCAACAAGCCTAAATTTAAAAATACAGAATCCTGTAAGATAGCTTCTACAGTGTAATTATCTGAAAGCTGATTTTGAATTGAAGCTCTTTGATTATGTATTAAAAAAAAGTATTCAGAGTTTTCTTTTTTTTGCAGATTCCGAGTGTCTAAATCAATTTTACTTTTTCGAATACGCTGTTTAATCAACCAAAAACCAGTACCTCTTACCTGAATATTAATAGCCTTTAAGGGATGTTTTTGAATTAATTTATCTTGTGGTAAATTCACATAACCAATCGGAAAACTGATTACAGTTCTGTATTCTTTAGATAGTTTAATTAAAGACCAAAATATTACTGCAAATACAACTGCAATCAAAAAAGCTTTGGGAATTTTATGTTCTTTTACTTTTCTATTCATTAAAAATGCGCAAATTATTATTTATAACACTGCAAGCTACACAAAGCAAATTAAAACACAAACTGATCCTTTCACAATTAAAACTGATTGCATAAAAAATGTCCTTTTTAGAAGTCTAAAAAGGACATTTTTTATCTATCTTATCGTTGTTATTTTTTCTCTGTAGTCAAGTATCTTTTACTTAATTCCATTGAAATTGCAGAGCGCTCAAATTTAATTTTACCAGCGCTTGTTTCTATCACAACAGTTTTGTCGTTTTCATTGAATTCAAGAATTTTACCATGAATTCCACTACTTGTAATAACTCTGCTTCCTTTTTTTATTTCTGCCTGAAATTTTTTCTCTTTTTTCTGACGTGACATTTGAGGTCTAATTATAAAGAAATAAAAAACAGCAATCATTGCAAAAATCATGATGACGTTACTATTTCCTCCTAAACTACTTGTTTGTAAAAACATATAAATTATTTAGCTTTTTTAGTAACCATTCCTTTTAAACGAATTGCTTCTCTACCAAAAACTGTATTGGTAAAAAAAGTAACCGTTTTAGATTGCATCCCCACCTTGCCAGAACTATCAAATTTTACTTTAATATCTACTGATTCTCCTGGTGCAATTGGTTTGTCTTTTGGCCATGAAGGTACTGTACATCCACAAGTAGTTACTGCGTTGGTAATTATCAAAGGTGATTTTCCTGTGTTTGTAACAACAAATGTTTTATCTACAATGGTGCCTTCAACGATGGTTCCAAAATTATAATCAGCATTATCAAACTTTAACATTGGAGCTCCTTTGTTAATTTCTTTATCTCTTTTTACGGCTTCTTTTAAATTTTCTTTTTTCACTTTTTTAGAAGCGTCTTTTGAGTCACATGATACAATTAGCAAAGATGCTAGTAAGAAACTCAGTACGGTTGTTTTTTTCATGATATTCTGTTTTGTTTTTTTTTGTAAAAATAATAATTTAAAGCAAACCTCTACCTATTTTTATAAGTCTTTTTTCTTTTAACAAATCTTTAGATATTTTATCTAAAACTCCATTGATAAAATAACTGCTTTTATTCGTAGAATAATCCTTTGCTATTTCAATATATTCATTGATAGTAACTCTAACCGGAATAGAAGGAAAGTTCAAAAACTCACAAACAGCCATTTTCATTAAAATCATATCAATATCTGCAATTCTTTCTGATTCCCAGTTTGGTGTTTTATCACTAATTTCTTTTTCAAAATTTGTGTGATTCAACATTACTTTTTGAAATAAATCTAACACAAACTCCTCATCATCAATATCTTTGTATAGTTTTCCTAAAACAAAATCACCAGACTGCTTTATTCTTTCAAGAGTTCTAACAACCCATGTATTTACAAACGGAATATCATCTAGCCAACTTATTGTTTCATCTTCGTAATATTCTGAAAGTTTATCATCTGGAGCAATAATTTCCTTAAAAAAATTAATCGCAAACTTTTTATCAAATTTATAAGAGTCATTTTCAGAGTTCATGTATTCTTTATAAAGATTACTTTGCTCTAGTTTTACCCAAACAATATTTACATACTTTTCATGCTTTTTCCAATTGTCCAACTTCTTATCAACAACACATGTTGCCAAAGAGTTACTTTCAGACAGTTTTTTAATGACACGATTATTAGTGAATTTTATATTCGGATTTAAGTCTTCGCTACTTGCAAGATGTCTTTTTTTAGAAATTTCCAATTTTTTAATGGCAAGTTTTTGAACTTCTACCAATAATTGAAGCTGTAGTACATATAAATCAAACAGTTTTTGATTACTATATTTTAAGAATTTTTCTTCTTTGTTTAAGTCATCCGCTTTAGAAGTTATCATTGCGTACACTGACTGCATTACTTTAACTCGAATATGTCTTCTATTAATCATTCTAAAGAACTTGTTTGAAATAAAGAGCGAAAGAAAATTCTATCGCACTGCAAAAATAGTTTTATTTATTGAGTTTTTCTATTTGTTTATCTCCTTTTTACGAGTATCAATTCTACCTTGTGCAATATTTAATGCCGCTCTGTGCGTAGTACAATTTTCTTTTTCTGAAAGCTTAAAAATATCTAGGGTTGTATTATAAATGTTTTCTGTTTTTCTTATGATTTCATCTTTACCATAACCTTCTAACTCAGCATATACATTGATGATTCCTCCTGCATTAATTAAAAAATCTGGTGCGTAAGCAATGCCTTTTTCCCGTAATAATCTACCGTGTTTTATTTCATTTTCTAATTGATTATTAGCAGCTCCTGCAATAACTTTTGCTTTTAATTGATGTATGGTTGTATCGTTAATTGTTGCTCCCAATGCACAAGGTGCATAAATATCAACATCCATTCCGTAAATATCATTTCCTAAAACAACATTTGCGTTGTATTTTTTACTCAACTCTTCTAATCTAGCTTCATTAATATCATTGATAACAACTTGAGCACCTTCGTCTGTAATGTGTTTTACCAACGTTTCTCCAACATGACCAACTCCTTGAACCAACACCTTTTTTCCCACTAAAGAATCTGTTCCAAATTGATAATTAGCCGCAGCTTTCATTCCCATATAAACGCCATATGCAGTTATTGGCGATGGATTTCCTGCGCCACCTTTGCTTTCTGATATTCCTGTTACATGCGGTGTCACTTCACGAATCACATCCATATCGCTAGTTTCCATTCCAACATCTTCTGCGGTAATATATTTTCCACTTAAAGAATCAACAAACTGTCCAAATCGACGCATTAAATCATCATTCTTTTGTGTTTTTGCATCTCCTATAATTACTGCTTTCCCTCCGCCAAGATTCAATCCTGTGATAGCAGCCTTAAAAGTCATTCCTCTAGACAATCTCAATACATCATTTAATGCATGCCATTCACTTTTATAAGACCACATTCTTGTACCACCTAAAGCAGGACCTAAAACCGTATTATGTATACCAATTATTGCTTTTAAACCTGTATCTTCGTCGTTGCAAAAAACAATTTGCTCGTGTCCGTCAAATGAAATTTGACCAAATACTGGATTATTTTTTAGTTCTTTTGCATCAATTATATTTGTAGTCATTTTGTATTTTGGGTTTAGTAATGAAATATTATTACATTTCAAAAAAAATCAGTTGCAAAAATATGATATTAACAAATCAAATCAAAAAAAACAACGTTTAATTATATAATTATTAAAAAAATTAACTTTATTTTATATAATAGGTAACGAAAAAATTATCGATTTTTTTTTAGATGAAAGCATTACAATACTTAAATAAGTACTTTTTAAAATACAAATTTAGATTGATCATCGGAATAATAATTACCGTTTTATCAAAATTTTTGTTATTAGAAATTCCTCAAATTATTCGCAAATCATTCAATATTGTAGAAGATTATAAGCTCGGAATTGTCAATTTAGAAGACGCAAAATACACCTTGTTTATTAACATCTTAATCATTCTGGGTGTAGCTGTGGTTGCTGGGTTTTTAACCTTCTTAATGCGACAAACGATTATTGTTACTTCGAGACTTATCGAGTTTGATTTAAAAAATGAAATTTATCAACAATACCAACACCTTTCTTTAAATTTTTATAAGAAAAATAGAACAGGAGATTTAATGAACCGGATTAGTGAAGATGTATCTAAAGTGCGAATGTACTTTGGTCCTGCAATTATGTATAGTATGAATATGATTGTACTTTTTGTTGTAGGTTTTTATCAAATGTTGAAAATAGACACAGAACTTACCTTATATACACTGATTCCTTTTCCTGTCTTATCAATATCAATTTTTATTCTCAGTAAAGTGATTAATGAAAAAAGTATTGTTGTGCAATTGTACTTGTCAAAACTAACCACTTTTAATCAAGAATTTTTCTCTGGTATCAACGTTGTAAAATCTTATGGCATTGAAAGTGCTATCATTAATAACTTTGACCAATTAGCAGACGATAGCAAAAACAAAAACATTGATTTGTATAAAATTCAAGCTATTTTCTTTCCGATGATGGTGCTATTAATCGGAATTAGCAACTTGCTTGTTATTTATATTGGTGGTAAGCAATATATTGCTGGTGAGATTCAAATTGGAGTTATCGCTGAGTTTATGTTGTATGTAAACATCTTAACTTGGCCTGTTGCAATTGTAGGATGGGTTACTTCTATTGTACAACAAGCCGAAGCTTCTCAACAACGAATTAACGAATTTTTAAAACAAATTCCTGAGATTAAAAACACTCGTAAAACACAGACAAAACTGAATGGAAAAATAGAATTTAAGGAGGTGTCCTTAGTTTATGATGACACAAATATTAAAGCACTTAATACAGTTAGTTTTTGTGTAAAATCAGGAGATACTATTGCCATTTTAGGAAAAACTGGATCTGGAAAATCTAGTATTGTTAATTTAATATCTAGATTGTATGACAGCTCTGAAGGAACTGTTTTAATTGATAATATTCCAATACAAGACACCAATTTAAACGACCTCAGAAACCAGATTGGTTTTGTACCGCAAGATCCTTTTCTTTTTTCTGACACCATAGAAAACAATATTAAATTTGGAAAAGAAGATGCTACAAAAGAAGAAATTATTGAAGCGGCTAAAAATGCTGTAATTCATGACAATATTATCGGATTTAAAAATAAATACGAAACGATATTAGGAGAAAGAGGTGTTACCTTATCTGGAGGACAAAAACAACGTGTTTCTATTGCTAGAGCAGTTATTAAAAACCCGAAAATTTTAATTTTTGACGATTGTTTATCAGCAGTAGACACAGAAACTGAAGAAGAAATCTTAACAAATTTACATCGAGTTTCTAAAAATAAGACTACGTTTATTATTAGCCATCGTGTTTCTTCAGCAAAAAACGCACATAAAATAATTGTGTTAGACGAAGGTAAAATAATTCAGCAAGGAACTCATAATCAACTCATAACAGAGAAAGGCTATTATAAAGATTTATTTGAACAGCAACTTTTAGAAAAAGAAAATTAAGGTTTCATTAGAATAAGCAAAATATTTTTTTAGATTTGTTCAACAAAAAACAAAGTTTAATTTTATTATACGATATATGAGTGAGAGAGTAGAACAAGAAGAAATTTTTTCGCAAGTTTTAAGAGCGGGTAGAAGAACTTATTTTTTTGATGTAAGAGCTACAAAAGCAGATGATTATTATTTAACCGTTACAGAAAGTAAAAAATTTACGCATGATGATGGTTCTTTTCATTATCAAAAGCATAAAATCTACCTTTATAAAGAAGATTTTTCTGAATTTAATGAAATGCTAAAAGCCGCGACAGACTTTATTGTTAATGAAAAAGGACAAGAAGTAATTAGTGAACGTCATCAAAAAGATTATAAAAAAGAAGAGGCAACAACAAACGATACAGAAACTGAAGAAGTAAAAACTACTGAAAGTTTTACTGACGTTTCCTTTGAAGATATTTAACAATCTCTGATTGTTTACACAACCGAGCTTTATAAAAAAACCGCTATCATCTACTGATAGCGGGTTTTATGTTTTATAGAACTCTTTTCATAGTTTCACTTTTCGAAACAGTCTCTTTCCATTCAGAAATTGAATTGCTAGCTTTGGTAATTCCACCACCAACATAAATGTTTGCGTGATCGTTTTCTATTTGCATACAACGAAGATTTACATAAAATTCTGAAGCCCCTTCGTTTAGTTCTCCCAAAAAACCAGTATAAAAAGAACGATCATAGTGTTCGTTTTCTAAAATAAAATTTCTGGAAGCTTCTTTTGGCAGCCCACAAACTGCTGGCGTTGGATGTAATACATTAATAAGGGTTTTAACTGATGTGTTTTGAACATTGAATGTTCCAAATATATTCGTTTTTAAATGCGTCAATTTTCCTGCTTTTACCGTTTCTAAATCTCCTTTCTGAACTTCTACACAAACCTTTGCTAGATTCTCTGTAATATAATCTGTCACAAACTGCTGCTCCTCTAATTCTTTATCACTCCAATTTACCTCATTAGCATCAACATACAATTGTGTTCCTGCAAGAGACATAGTTGCAAATTTGTTACCATTTATTTTTAATAGCGTTTCTGGGCTCGCACCTAACCACAAACCAACTTTAGGATGAAACCAAACATATACAAATGCATTTGGGTAATAATGCAATAGTTTTTGAAACGTTTCTAAAAGATGAAATTTTTCTAAAGACACTTTTTCTTTTCTAGATAAAACAACTTTTTTTAATTGACTGTTTCTAATAGCTTCTACCCCACTTTCTATCAGTTGAATGTGTTTTTCTTTGGATGAAAGATTGTTAATCATTTTTTTTTCTTCAAATACAATGTTTATTTCCCCAAGCTCTTCCTCAAAGTATTTTGATTTTTCAGTCGGAATTAAAATGGATTGTCTTTTACTGTCAAAAGGAGCAAATACAAACCCTAATTCAGAATATTGATCAACAGTACATAAAGCATCATCTTGTTGAAAAATCCCTTTTAATAAATTTTTATTAGGTTTTTTATACGCAACAAATGGCAATTTTTCACGAAAAGATTCTTGTATATATTCAATTATTTTCAATAAAGTAGTTTTAACATTTTTTAAAAAAGTATCAGTTTAAATAAAAACAATTCTAATTTCTCTAAGACATCCGAATCAGATATTAGAGAATAAAAAATGACACATAAAATAGAGGCAAATATTAATAAAATAATAAGCAAACTAGTACACTTTTTAAAACGCTCTTAAATAGTTTTATGCTAAGCTTTCTTATCTAAAATGATATTTGTAAGCTTACAAACAGAAATCAAATCTCCCGATTCATTTGTCACTTTTATTTCCCATAAATGTGTAGATCTTCCTTTGTGAATTACTCTTGCCGTTGCAGTAACCAATCCTTCTTTAATACTTTTTAAATGGTTAATACTTAATTGTATTCCGTTCACCAATTTTTTAGTATGATCAATAAAATAAGCAGATGCTGCACTACCAACACTTTCCGCCAACGCAGCGGTTGCACCGCCATGTAAAATTCCATATGGTTGATGTACCTTTGAATTTACTGGCATGGTCGCCACTAAAAAATCATTACCAATATCAACATACTTTATTTCAAGAGTTTCCATTAATGTATTGTCAGATAGTTTGTTTAAACGTTGTAAAATCTCTTTTTTTTCTAACATTCTGCATAATTTAAACGTAAAAATACACATAATTTATTGTATTTTTGCCCATTGACACAAGTAAAAAAAGATGTATAAAATACGCGTAATATTAGATGTAAAAGAAGATGTAATTAGAACTATTCTTGTAAACAACACTATTAATTTAGAAGAATTACACACAGCTATTTCAACCTCTTTTGGATTTAACGGACAAGAAATGGCGTCATTTTACAGAACAGATAACGAATGGAATCAAGGAGAGGAAATTCCGTTATTTAACATGTCAGAGTTTGGGGATTCACTCTCTATGACAACTTGTTTGTTAGAGGAAACGCTTCCAAGAAAACACCAAAAGTTGATTTATGTATATGATTTCTTACATTTGTGGTCTTTCTATGTAGAAGTGCTTCAAATCTCAACAGAAGTAGTTGTTGACGCGCCAAAAACAATTCTAACTGTTGGTGAAATTCCAGAAGAAATTCCAGAAAAAGAATTCAAATCAGAAAATTTAGAAAAAGAAGATTTTGATGACGACTTTGAGTCTTATGACGACTTTGATTTTAGCAATTACTAAAAAAGGGAAAACCATTTTTCTTAATTATTGCTGTAACAAATTTGTATATTGCTCGTCGAACTTACATTCAACAAAACAACACTTCATTGGAAACAATCTTATCACTCAAAAATTTAGATAAAAAATTTGGACGCGTTCACGCTGTAAACAATCTATCATTTGACATACAAAAAGGAAATGTGTACGGTATTCTAGGACCTAACGGAAGCGGGAAATCAACCACATTGGGAATCATTTTAAATGTAGTCAATAGAACTTCTGGAGAATTTAGTTGGTTTAACAATGAGTTATCTACTCATGAAGCTTTGAAAAAAGTAGGCGCCATTATTGAGCGTCCTAATTTTTACCCATATATGACAGCAGCTCAAAATTTAAAATTGATTTGCAAAATCAAAGGGGTTTCTTATGATGAAGTTGACGAAAAATTAAAAACAGTAAACCTTTACGAAAGAAGAAACAGTAAGTTTAGTACTTTTTCTTTAGGAATGAAACAACGGTTGGCAATTGCCTCAGCATTATTAAACGATCCTGAAATTTTAATTCTAGATGAGCCAACAAATGGTTTGGATCCTCAAGGAATTCATGAAATCAGACAAATTATCAAAGAAATTACAAAAAACGGCACCACCATTTTATTAGCATCTCACCTATTAGATGAAGTAGAAAAAGTGTGTAGCCATGTTGTGGTCATCAGAAATGGCATAAAATTGTATGCTGGAAGAGTTGACGAAATGACGGCTTCTAACGGGTTGTTTGAACTTAAAGTTGCATCCGATGAAGACAAACTATTACAACTTCTAGAAAACCACGATGCCATTAGTAGCGTTCACAAAGAAGAAGAAATGTTTATCGCCAAGCTTAACAAAGAGCTTACCGCTGCAGAAATAAATAGCTTCATCTTTAAAAATGGCATTACACTTTCTCATTTGGTAAAACGCAAGCCAAGTTTAGAGCAACAGTTTTTAGATTTAACCAACAACAACTAATCAACCGAATGTCAGTTCGAGAGCAGTCGAGAACAAATTCATAAAAAAACAACAAGTCATGTTTAGACTACTTAATATAGAATTCCACAAACTAAAACACAATAGAGCAAGTAAAGTCTTGTCTATTATTTATTTTGGATTATTAACGTGTATTGCACTTATTGCAGCCATCAAATTTGATATTGGTCCTATAAAATTTCATTTGGCAGACATGGGAATATTCAATTTCCCGTATATCTGGCATTTTAATACCTACGTTGCTGCCATTCTAAAATTCTTTTTATTGCTGGTAATTGTGTCTATGATGGCAAATGAATACAGTAATAAAACCTTGAAACAAAATTTGATTGACGGCTTGAGCAAAAAGGAATTTATTTTATCTAAATTCTATACCGTGATTGTTTTTTCAGCAATTTCTACCGTGTTTGTATTTATTGTTTCGTTAACCTTAGGGTTGGTCTATTCTGATTATGATGAATTTGCTATTATCACTTCAGACCTGATCTATTTAGTTGCCTTTTTTATAAAATTGGTTGGATTCTTTTCTTTCGGATTGTTTTTAGGAATTTTAGTAAAGCGTTCTGCTTTTGCTATCGGCGCTATGTTTGTTTGGCTGATTATAGAAGGGTTTATCAAAGGTTTTTCCTACTGGAAACTAAGAGACTATGTAGATGAGATCATGCAATTCTTACCTTTAGAAGCCATGAGCAATCTGATTAAAGAGCCTTTTTCAAGACTTGGTGCCGTTAAATCAGTAGCCAATCAAATTGGAGAAGACTTGTCAAGAGATGTATCTGTACAATTTACGGATATACTCATTGTTTCAGCGTGGACCTTTGTTTTTATTTATATGTCATTCTCCTTGTTAAAAAAGAGAGATTTATAATACTTTTCTATTATATTTGACGTTCGTGTTTTTAAATCGTTAAATGAGAGTTCTTCTAGCTTTTTTATTTCTTTGTATTTCTACAATTACTTATGGTCAAAAAGAAGCCAATGTTTGGTATTTTGGAGAAAACGCAGGATTGGATTTTTCATCTGGAGATCCTGTCGCATTAACAAATGGAGCTTTAACAACTGACGAAGGCTCTGCTACAATTTCTGATGCGAATGGAAACTTACTATTTTACACAGACGGTTCAACTGTTTTCAACAGAAACAATCTTTTAATGTTGAATGGTGATGGACTATTTGGTGATTCTTCAAGTGCACAATCAGGAATTATAGTTCCAAAACCTTCAAATCCTAATATTTATTACATATTTACGGTAGGTAACCAAGTCCAAAATGGTGGGAATGGCGTTCGTTTCTCTGAAGTAGATATGACATTAGATGGAGGTTTAGGAGCAATAACTGTTAAGAATACTATTCTAAATTCATCATCAAATGCCAGAGAAAAAATAACTTCAGTAAGAGGAAATGAATGTGATACTTTTTGGGTTATTACTGGTGATTCAGCTAATTTTCAGTCATATAAAGTTACTGCTGCAGGTGTAGACACAAATAATGTAGAACTTTCTACCAATATTCAAACTGTCAATAATTTAAGAGGTTATTTAAAGCTTTCTCCTGATGGCACAAAACTTGTAAACGCAAGTGCTTCTGCTGGATCATATCTCTATGATTTTGATGATACTAATGGAAAAATAAGTAATGGCAGAACTCTTAACGTGGGTGGCGGCTATGGTGCAGAGTTTTCTAGAAGCGGAAAAAAATTATATATAACTACCGGAGTGCATAGTCAAGGTAATAATAGCAATGGTTTTGCAAATATCTATCAATTTAGTTTAGACTCTGATGACATCACTGTTATTAACGCTAGCCGTCAAGAAATTTATAATACACCTACAGGTTATAGAGGTGCCTTACAATTAGGCCCAAACGGAAAAATATACTATGCGCAAAGTAGAACAGACAAATTAGGAGTTATCAATTTTCCAGAAAATGATTTTAATGACGTTGGCTTTGATACTAATGGTGTTGATTTAAATGGTAAAATTTCTACTGAAGGGCTACCTCCTTTTATTTCTTCCCTACTATTACCCATCGAAATAAAAGACAATGATACAGGGCAAACTTTAAATGATCAAAAATTACAATATTGTGTCGGTGAAAACAAGATGATCATACCAGATCCAGTTGTGGGCGCCAATATTGTCTACGAATGGACGTTTGATAACGGGACAACGGTTACAACATTCCCAAACCCTTTAAATTCTCCAAACCTAACTCTAACAAACTTAAAATCATCTGACAACGGAGATTACAAACTAAAAGTAACCTTAACCGATGCATGTAACAATAGCACAACTTTAGAAGGAGAATTTAATGTTACTGTGTATGAAGTTCCTTTAGCTACACAGCCTAGCAGTATCAATTTTTGTGATACTAACAACACTGGTTTTAACACATTTGATTTACAAGCCACAAAAACAGCGACTATTTTAAACGGACAAGATCCTGGAGTTTTTGAAGTGCTTTATTTTACCAGTCAGGCAGACGCAGATGCCAATACCAATGCCATTGCAGATCCAGTCAATTATACCAATCCGACAGCCTATAGCAATCAAACCATCTATGCAAGAGTGCACAATATTATTGCACCTACTGCTTGTTATGCCATCACAACATTTAACTTGGCCGTAACTGGATTACCTGTCCCACAAGACCCCACAGATTATAATATTTGTGATGACACTACTGTAGGTACTGATACCGATGGGTTTATTAACGGTTTTACACTATCAACCAAAGATGCTGAAATTTTAGGATCCTTAGACCCTGCTATTTACACCGTAACCTATCACACAACATTAGCTGGTGCACAAACTGACAATGCAACAGATGTAATTGATAAAGTGAATTTATATACAAATATAGTTGCCAACACAGAAACTGTTTTTATCCGCGTGGAAAACAATAATAATGTAGTTTGTTTTGACGCAACTAAAACATTAAATTTGGTGGTAAACCCACTACCAATCGTTACTGCAACTGTAGATTTAAAACAATGTGATAATGACACCGATGGATTTAGTGTTTTCAATCTAAACGAAGCCAATAGTAAAATTTCTGGAAATGCTGCAAATGAAACCTTTACGTTTTTTCCTACGTTAGCAGATGCCAATGCCAATACTAATGTCATAGCAAACCCTACAGCGCATACAACTACGATAAAGCCCATAGAAACCGTTTACGCAAGAGCAACTTCTGCTTTTGGCTGTTACCGGATTTCAGAACTTAGGTTGATTGTATCGGTAACTTCCATTCCTGCTGGATTTGGAAGATCCTTTACACAATGTGATGATTTTCTTGATACCCAAGGAAATAACACGGTGAATAATGATGATACTGATGGTGTTGCTACTTTTGATTTTAGCTCGGTAACACAAGATGTCCTTACCGAATTAGGTACAAATTTAAATACAGTTACCATCACTTATTTTAGAAATGAAGCAGATGCATTGGCGGAATTAAATGTGATTACTGACCCAAGTGCATATCGAAATATTGGCTATCCAACAACACAACAAATCTATATTAGAGTCGATAGTAATTTGGACAATGCTTGTTTAGGTTTTGGCCCATATATTACCTTAAATGTAGATCCTGTTCCGATTAGCAATACACCACCTAATTTTGAATTGTGTGATGATGCAACAGATGGAAGTCCTATTAATGGACTACAAACCTTTGATTTAGAAAGTCAAACTGCGACTATTTTAGGTGGTCAAAATCCAGCCGATTATACAGTGACCTATCACAGTAATGCTACAGATGCAAATTCAGGAGCAAATCCGTTAGCATCTCCGTATCAGAACACAGCAAGAGATAGGCAAACCATTCATGCAAGAGTGGTAAATAATGCTACATTGTGTTTTAATGATCATGTGTCTTTTGATTTGATTATAAATCCATTGCCCATTGCAAATTTTGTAAATGATTTAGAGATTTGTGATGACAATTCTGATGGATCAGCTAGAAATGGATTTTCGCAAACCTTTGATTTAGAAACTCAAACAGCAACTATTTTAGGTGGACAAGATCCCAATAATTATTCAGTTACCTATCATAATTCTTTGGCGGATGCACAAAATAATATACTCCCATTAAGGAGTCCTTTTTCTAACAGTGTTGCCTTTAGGCAACGTATTTATGTGAGAGTTTTTAATGCCGCTACACAATGTGCAAACGGAATTTCTAATTTTGATGTGATTGTAAACCCAGAACCAATTGCAATACCTGTCTCTAATCTAAGTTATTGCGATGATGGATTGGATGCTGAAGATGACAATGGCTTTGTTCAAAATATAGATTTAGATAGTCGAATTTTAAGTATTCTAGGGCCTACACAAATAGAAGCAGATTTCGATGTTACGTTTCACCTTTCCAACGCTGATGCTTCCACTGGAAGCAATGCGCTCTCTAGTCCGTTTACAAATACCATTGCCAATCAGCAAACGATTTATGTACGTGTACAAGACAAAAGAACGGGCTGTGTCAATGACGATGTAACCTTTGATGTCATCATCAATCCATTGCCTTTTTTCCAAGTAACTACTCCACAAATTGTATGTTTAAATGGTCCTGATTTAACTATCGAAGTCGAAAGAGCTGGCGCTGTGTATACCTATCAATGGCTTGCTCCAGACGGAATCATTACCACCAATGATGCGCTTACCATTAGTGTTGGTGGATTGTACACCATAACGGCAACCACAACAGACGGAACTGGTTGTAGCAGAACAAGAACCATTCAAGTAAACGAATCTATTATTGCAACCATTACTGAAGATGATATTACCATTATAGATGATTCTGACAACAATTCTATTTCTATAGACAATAGTAACTTAGGCATTGGAGATTATGAATTTGCACTTTCTGATACAGACGGAATGATTGTAAAAGACTATCAAGGCGAACCATTGTTTGAAAGTTTAGAAGGTGGTATTTATAGAGTGTTAGTAAGAGATAAAAATGGTTGTGGCGTTGCAAGTGTTGATGTTCCTGTAGTTACTTTTCCAAAGTTTTTTACTCCCAACAACGATGGCTATAACGATACGTGGAGTTTAAAGGGAGTCAACAACACCTTCTTCCCAAGTAGTGAGATTTATATTTTTGACAGGTACGGAAAAGTGGTGGCAAAGGTTCCTGTGGGAACTGCTTGGGATGGAACCTACAACGGACGTAAACTCATTTCTAACGATTATTGGTTTAAAGTAATGCTAGAAGACACCAAAGGTGTCATCCGTAGAAGAGTTGGAAACTTTAGCTTGTTACGGAGGTAATATTTACCGTTTTTCAACTACTTGAATAAGTTGTAGAAAAATTTAAACAGCCGTATTTTTTTTACCCACATCAGGCACACCTATTTCTAAAAGTATCAGTATTTTTACGGTCATGAACTTTACATTGCATTCGAAATTCAACCCCACTGGAGATCAACCAGAAGCTATTAAGCAACTTACTGAAGGGATTTTAACAGGCGAAAAATACCAAACCTTATTAGGTGTTACAGGTTCTGGAAAAACATTTACGGTTGCCAATGTTATTGAAAAAGTAGAAAAGCCAACGTTAATATTGGCGCACAACAAAACGCTAGCAGCACAATTGTATTCTGAATTTAAGCAGTTTTTTCCGAACAATGCGGTAGAGTACTTTGTGTCTTATTACGATTATTATCAACCAGAAGCCTACATTCCTGTTTCAGGAATTTATATTGAAAAAGATTTGTCTATCAATGAAGATATTGAACGTCTTCGTTTAAGTACCACTTCTTCTTTATTGTCTGGAAGAAGAGATGTAATAGTCGTTGCTTCTGTTTCTTGTTTATACGGAATTGGAAATCCGGCAGAGTTTAAAAAAAATGTCATTCCCATTGCAGTTGGACAAGCTATTTCAAGAACAACCTTTTTACATCAACTCGTAACAAGTTTATATTCTAGAACCGAATTTGATATCAAAAGCGGTTCTTTTAAAGTAAAAGGAGATGTTATTACTATTTATCCTTCTTATGGAGACAATGGTTACCGTGTGCATTTTTTTGGAGATGAAATTGAAGAAATAGAAAGTTTTGATTTAGAAAGCAATCAAATTATTGAACGTTTTGAACAACTGACAATTTACCCTGCAAATTTATTTGTAACGTCTCCTGATGTCTTACAAAATGCTATCCATCTCATACAAGATGACATGGTAAAACAGGTTGATTATTTTCAAGAAATTGGAAAAAATTTAGAAGCAAAACGATTAAAAGAACGTACCGAATTTGATTTAGAAATGATTCGTGAATTAGGGTATTGCTCTGGTATCGAAAATTACTCTCGGTATTTAGACGGACGAGAACCAGGCACACGCCCTTTCTGTTTACTAGATTATTTTCCAGAGGATTATTTAATGGTGGTTGATGAAAGTCACGTAACCATTCCGCAAACACACGCAATGTATGGAGGAGATAGAAGCAGAAAAGAAAATTTAGTAGAATATGGTTTTCGATTGATGGCCGCAATGGATAACAGACCTTTAAAATTTGAAGAATTAGAAGCCATTCAGAATCAAGTAATTTACGTGAGCGCAACGCCAGCTGATTATGAATTACAAAAAACGGAAGGTTTGTTTGTAGAACAAATTATTAGACCCACAGGATTGCTAGATCCCATTATTGAAGTACGCCCTAGTTTAAATCAAATTGATGATTTGATTGAAGAAATTCAAATTCGGGTTGAAAAAGATGAACGTACTTTGGTAACAACGCTAACCAAACGAATGGCAGAAGAATTGACAAAATACTTAACAAGAGTTGCCATTCGTTGTCGCTATATTCATTCTGATGTAGACACTTTAGAGCGAGTAGAAATAATGCGTGATTTGCGAAAAGGAGTCTTTGATGTTTTAATTGGCGTTAATTTATTGCGTGAAGGGTTAGATTTACCAGAAGTTTCTTTGGTTGCCATTTTAGATGCCGATAAAGAAGGTTTTTTACGAAGTCGTCGTTCATTGACACAAACTATTGGTAGAGCCGCAAGAAACGTAGAAGGAAAAGCTATTATGTATGCTGATAAAATTACCAATAGCATGCAACTAACAATTGATGAAACCGACAGAAGACGCCTAAAACAAATTGAATACAATGCTAAAAATAATACCACTCCCACACAAATTAACAAAGCAATTGATGAATCTTTAACAAAAACTGCTGTTGCTTCTTATCAATATAATAATGCCATCAGCAAAGCCGCTGAAGTGGATTTAGAATATTTACCAAAACCAGAAATTGAAAAACGCATTCGTGATACACGAAAACAAATGGAATTAGCAGCCAAAGCTCTCGATTTTTTAACAGCAGCCCAATTTAGAGATGAGATTGGTGTGTTGAAGAAATATTTGTAATTAAATTATTTCTAAAGACATTTTTAGTATATTTAGCAATCAACTTGATTGATAAGGTTTGTAAAAACTACTATTATCTAGAAAAAAATAAATGAAAACTTTGTTCTCTATATAGTGGGTTGGCAGTAATGTAAAAAGACGAGATAATGACAAACAAATTGAAAAATAAGAAAGGTAAATTACTACGAAATTTTAGAAAAAGTAACTTTCAAGAAGCAAAATAGTTTCTGAAATTTGAAATATGAATAAAAAAACCAAAGATGAAAGTAACACTAATTAGCATTCCTGTTAGAGACCAAGAAAAAGCTTTAAATTTTTATACTAAAAAATTAGGCTTCTTAAAAAAGAAAGACCTCCCATTAGGAGGTGGAAATAGATGGCTGACTTTAGTTTCTGCAGAATGGCAGGATGGACCAGAATTATTATTGGAACCAGCTCCTAATCATTTCGAACCCTGTAAAATTTTTCAAGATGCATTAATGGAAGCAGGGTATCCTTACACGCAATTTGATGTTCAAAATGTTGACTCAGAATATGAACGGTTGACAAAACTTGATGTAGAATTCAGTATGAAACCAACTGAAATGGGAACTGTAAAAGTCGCTGTTTTTAATGATACTTGCGGAAATAATATTCAACTAGTAGAAGAATTGTAATAATACTACTCAACAATGTGTGAAAAATAGGGCTTACAACTGGCAAACTCTTCCTATACTAGACCTTTCACAAAACAAAACGCCTCACAAATGTGAGGCGTTTTACTAAAATATATTTTCTAAGAAATTTATAAGCCTAATACTTCGGCAACTTTATCTGCAGCTTCTTGAAATTCTGTAGCAGAAATAATTTCCATTCCGCTATTGTCAATTAATTGTTTTGCTTCAACAGCATTGGTTCCTTGTAATCTACAAATAATTGGCACATTAATTTTGTCTCCCATATTTTTGTAAGCATCTACAACACCTTGCGCTACTCTATCACAACGTACAATTCCACCAAAAATATTTACTAAAATTGCTTTTACATTTTTATCTTTTAAGATAATTTCGAAAGCAGTTTCTACACGTTTTGCATCAGCAGTTCCACCAACATCTAAAAAGTTAGCAGGTTCTCCACCAGCTTGCTTAATTAAATCCATTGTTCCCATTGCCAAACCAGCTCCGTTTACCATACATCCAACATTACCATCTAAATCTACATAATTTAAACCAGCAGCATTTGCTTCAACTTCAATCGGATTTTCTTCACGTAAATCGCGCATTAAAGCGTAATCTTTATGACGATATAAAGCATTTTCATCTAGAGAAACTTTAGCATCAACCGCTAAAATTTTAGAATCTGATGTTTTTAATACCGGATTGATTTCAAACATAGAAGAATCTGATCCGATGTAAGCTTTATATAATGAAGTCACAAATTTTGTCATTTCTTTCAAAGCGCCACCAGACAATCCTAAATTAAATGCAATTTTACGCGCTTGAAAAGGCAATAATCCCATTGTAGGATCTATTTCTTCTGTAAAAATTAAATGTGGTGTTTCTTCTGCAACAGTTTCAATATCCATTCCACCTTCGGTAGAATACATAATCATATTTTTACCTGTATTTCTATTTAATAAAACAGACATATAATATTCTTCTGGTTCAGAATCTCCAGGATAATACACGTCTTCACAAATCAATACTTGATTTACTTTTTTCCCTTCTGCTGAAGTTTGAGGAGTAACTAACATCATTCCAATAATGTTATTAGAAATTGTTTCTACTTGGGCTAAGCTTTTTGCTAGCTTAACTCCGCCTCCTTTTCCTCGTCCGCCTGCATGAACTTGAGCTTTTACAACATACCATTCGGTACCTGTCTCTACCGTTAATTGTTTGGCTGCATCTACAGCTCCTTTGTGGTTGCTCGCAACTATACCACGTTGGATTCTAACGCCAAAGCTATTTAGAATTTCTTTCCCTTGATATTCGTGTAAATTCATTTTTAATGATGTTTTTTAACACGACAAAAATACAAATTCAAATTAGAATAACATCTCAATTTTTATAAAATAAAGCAGAAAAGATGCCTTAAGAAGTTAACATGGTTTTATGACAATTACAATACAACCTAAATTTTTATAGGTCTTTAAAACATTCTTTTTTTAAAAGTTATATTTGTTAGAGTAAATTCTGCTTTTTACATCAAAATTTAACTTTATGGCGCTTCAAAATTCACTTCCAAAACTAACTGCCATCATAGTTGATGATGAACTTCATGGGAGAGAAAACCTAAAGTTGATTATTGAAAAGTATTGCCCAGACATTGAAATTAAAGGTTGTGCCGATTCGGTTGTTGCGGCAACAACTATGGTTAAAAAGTATTTGCCTATCCGAAAATTAGTGAGTTCAGTTGCCACAGTTGCCCAATACCGCACCGAAGAAATTCCCGCAACTTTAGCCGCTTTCCGTAAATTTGATTATACCGATATCAGACTTTACAAGAGTGGTTTACTAAAAGATGCCATCGATAGTCATTTTTGGTTATTAGAAAATATGGGACAACCATTGGATACTGTTTTTAAAGAAATGATTGTTTCTATCGATTTTATCCTAGCAAATCTATCAAAAAACGAAAAGAAGTTTAACAAAATCACCAAACATCTTTTTCATTTATTAGAAAAGCGTAATTTATATAGCGCTTCAGAATATCTAGCAATAAAGGTTTTAACACAGAAGAATTGTAAGGTAAATGATAATTTGGCAAAGCAATTAGAAATGTATCGCGTCATGAAAAAAGGGAATACAGCACCCGATATTATTTTTAGTGGCGCTATTTTAAAAAGTGATTCGGTGATAAAAACGCCAAGTAAATTATCTGATATTCATTCAGCATACAAAGTCGTTATTTTTGGAGCTAGCTGGTGTCCGAAATGTACAGATGAACTAAGCCAACTACTGCCGCTTTACCTGAAATGGAAATCAAAGGGTGTAGAAGTGGTATTTATTTCTTTGGATACCGATAAAGAAGTTTTTAAAAACGTCACAAGCGTATTTCCATTTATTAGTATGTGCGACTTCAAAAAATGGGATACACAATCCGCTAAGGATTATTACGTATTTGCTACACCTTCCCTATTTTTATTAGACAAAAATCAAAAGATTATTTTACGACCAAATTCCGTCAAACAAATAGATGCTTGGGTAGATTTTTCAATAGGAAAATGAAATAGTAAAAATAACCAACATAATACTAACAAGAGGTATATTTTACTATTCAGATATCATTTTTTAAATCAAAAGGTAAGGCATTAAATCTTCATCTAATTTTTAAACCTTTATTCTCAGATAATTATTATCTCTAAATAAAGGTTTTAAATTATCAATTTGACTATGCAGTGAACTGGTACGTAATAGCCATTGCACTGATATGGGCAGCCATTTTTATTTATCTTTCGTATTATTGTGGTAAACAAGAGAGATTTGTAATATATTTGACTGGTATAAAATACTGGCAATGAAATCTTTTCTTTTATCTCTCATAACTTTTTTTAGTATTACATAGCAATGCGAAAAAAGAAGCCAATCACTGGTTTTTTTTGTAATGGTGTTGATTTAAACTTTGCCAATGCCTCTCAATCTATAGCACCTTTAGCAGATGTAGATGGCCAATTAAATACCACTGAAGGTTGTGCAACAATTTCTGATATAAATGGTAATTTATTATTTTATACAGACGGTTCTACGGTTTGGGAAAAAATACTGGAAGATGGAATTGGGAAATTAGATATAATTTTGAATACAAAAATTACAACCCAAATGGTCTGGGAATCTTATTTAGCAATAACGATCAAGAAATTTATGGAAGTGCATGATATAGAACGTTAAAGCCAAAAGGGATTTTTAATCGATACAATTTCTTTTTTTACAACAACCTACAATATCAACAAGAATCAAGTATGTATACAGGTTATCAAGCCAGTTTAAACTTTAATGCACAAACCAAAAACGATTTAGTTTTGGAGCTAATATTAATTATGATTCTATACGAAAGGATTTTAACGAACCTAGACAGGGAAACACAAGTGGTCTTTTGTTTTTATATAACTTATTTTTAATACTTTCGCTGTATTGATATTTAACTTATGATAATTGCAAAAAATATATATAAATCTTACGGAAACGTTGCTGTTTTAAAAGGCGTGAATCTCCATATCAAAAAAGGGGAGATTGTTGCAATCGTTGGTCCATCAGGAGCAGGAAAAACAACACTACTTCAAATTTTGGGTACTTTGGACAAGCCAAACAACAAAGATTTTGAACTAATTGTAAACAGAATTTCACTTAAAAAAACTAATGACAAAGAAGTTTCTAGATTTAGAAACCAACAAGTTGGATTTATTTTTCAGTTTCATCAATTATTACCGGAATTCACCGCATTAGAAAATGTTTGCATTCCTGCCTTTATTTCTAAAAAAGACAAAAAAGAAACTGAAGTCAAAGCGTTAGAAATTCTTCAATTTTTAGGATTAGAAAACAGAAGTCAGCATAAACCCAGTGAATTGTCTGGAGGAGAACAACAACGTGTTGCAGTTGCCAGAGCATTAATTAACAATCCTTCAGTAATTTTAGCCGACGAACCCAGTGGGAATTTAGATTCTTCTTCTGCAAAAAATTTACACGAACTATTTTTTAAACTTCGTGAAAAATATGGACAAACCTTTGTCATTGTTACACACAATGAAGAACTAGCAAACATGGCTGACAGAAAATTAGTCATGAAAGATGGTGTAATTATTTAAAATGGTGGATACTTTTCAAGAACTCATTTCTTTTATTAAAAATCCTGTTTTAGAAGAGGATAAGAACACAAAATTTCAATATCGCTTATTAAAGTTTTGGCACTTCTTAGTAATTAGTCTACTCACTAGTTTAGTACTTATATTACTCATAGGAATACTTGACATAAGTAAGTTAGTGTCTTTAGAAAACCATGCAATGGAAAATGTCATGGAAAAATTTTCATTACCATTTGTGTTTTTATTAACAATTGTTCTTGCTCCTTTAATTGAAGAATCTATCTTTAGAGCACCATTAGCTTACTTTAAAAAAAAGAAACCTTATAAAATTGCGGTATATACTTCTACTCTTCTTTTTGGATTTATCCATATCACAAATTTCGAAATAACAACTAGAATACTAATTTTTAGTCCAATTCTAGTTGCTCCTCAAGTTTTTTTAGGGTTTTACTTAGCATATATTCGTGGTCGTTTTGGGCTTTTATGGGCAATAGCCTTACACGCAACTTTTAATGGTATATTAATGTTACCTGAACTATTTTAACGCTATACTTTACCTATATTTGAATATCAATAAATTAATATGCAATTTAAACATCCCGAAATATTATACTTTTTAGGACTTCTGATTATTCCTGTATTAGTGCATTTATTTCAATTGCAACGATTTAAAAAAGTAGCCTTTACAAACGTAGCTTTTTTGCAAAAATTAGTTCGTGAAAATCGCAAAAGTTCTCAGTTAAAAAAATGGCTAATTCTAAGCACTAGATTGCTACTTTTTACTAGTGTAATAATCGCCTTTTCTCAGCCATATTTAAGCAAGAAAAATGAAGCAAAAAAAGAAGTAGTTTTTATTTATTTAGACAACTCATTAAGTACAACTGCAAAGGGAGAAAAAGGTCCTTTATTACAAACATCAATTCAAGAAATTATAGAAAACAGCAATCATAAATTAAGCTACAGTTTACTTACAAACACTTCTTTTGATGATAAAATAAATGCCTTAGAATTAAAAAAAAAGTTATTAAAAGTAAAAAAAGAAGCCAGTTCTAAAAATTTAAAACAAGTATTTCTAAAAATAAACAGTCTTAACATAGATGAAACAAAAAGATTAGATAAGATAATTTTAATATCTGATTTTCAAAAAACTAATACTAAAAATAATAGTGATTTTACAAATGTAACATTGCCTATTTCTTATGTTCAGGTTTTAGCAAATCAAAAAAACAACCTTTCAATCGATAGCGTTTTTGTGAAACAAGAAAACAGCCATAATTTTACAATTAATGTGGTCGTAAAAAATCAAGGGACTTCCAAAAAAAATATTCCTATTGCAGTTTTTAACAACAACAGATTAATTGCCAAGCAAACTTTTTTTATTGAAAAAAACAAACATAAAACAATCTTATTCCCTATTCAAAATCAAGAGAAATTTAACGGAAAAATAGTATTGAATTTCGAAGACCTTTTTGCATTTGATAATACCTATTATTTTTCTGTAAATTCGACAACAAAAATTAATGTTTTGAGCATTGGAAATTCAGCAGAATTTTTATCTAAAATTTATTCAAAAAATGAATTTAATTTTAAGAGCACTTCACTTAAAAATGTTGATTATAATTCTCTTCAAAAACAAGATCTTGTTATTTTAAATGAATTAAAAACAATCTCAACAACTTTAGCAAAATATTTAAAAATACATTTACAATCTGGAGGAAGTATTTCTATAATTCCTAATAATGAAATTCAAATTGACTCCTACAACTCTTTTTTCAAACAATTAGCTATAGGAAAAATCACAAAAAAATATTCCGATTCATTAAAAATCACAAACATTCATTATAAAAATCTTTTTTTTAAAAATGTTTTCACCAAAAGCATCCAAAACTTTCAATATCCATTTGTAAAAAACAGCTATTTATCAAATTTTAGAAGTGCCAATTCTATTATTAGTTTTGAGAATAAAAAAACGTTTATTAGTGAGTTAAATATTTCAAAAGGAACTCTTTACTGGGTTTCTGCACCTATAAACACAATCAATAGTAACTTTATCAATTCTCCTTTAGTAGTACCAATTTTTTATAACTTTGGAAAACTAAGTCTTAAAAACCCTAAAACTTACTACACAATTAACAAAGAAAATACCCTAGACATTTCTACAACTATCAAAAAAAACGAAGTCTTATCCATTAACAATAACACAATATCATTTATTCCACAACAACAAATACACCAACATAAAGTTCGAATAAAAACGTATAAACAACCTAACATTGCGGGTTTATACACTATTAAAAATAAAGAAAACACAATAGAAACCATTGCTTTTAATTATGATTTTAAAGAGAGTCTTGTGCAGTTTCTAGAAATAAAGAAATTAATTAAAGAACAAAAAAACGCTCATTTTTCTACATCTATAAAAAATGTTTTAGGAAATATTAATAAAAAAAATGAAGTTACTTGGCTTTGGAAATGGTTTTTAACATTAGCCATTGTATCTTTGTGTTTTGAAATTCTGATTTTAAAATTCTTTAAACCATGAGTACGCTTATACAATCAGCTACCATAATAGACAGTTCTAGTCCGTTTCATCTTCAAAAAAAAGACATTTTAATTATTGATGGAGTAATTAAAAAAATACAAAATTTCATTCCAGTTAAACCAGAATTTACGATTGTAACGTTTGACAATTTACATGTTTCTTGCGGATGGTTTGACACAAGTGTTTCTTTTGGAGAGCCAGGCTTTGAAGAAAGAGAAAACATTGCAAACGGACTTTCTACAGCTGCAAAAAGTGGATTTACAGCTGTAGCAATCAACTCAAACACAAACCCATTTATTGACAATAAATCTGCTGTAGAGTTTTTAATCAACAAAGCAAGAAATTTTGCGACAAACTTACACCCAATTGCTTCATTAACGCAAAAAAGCGAAGGCGACGACATTGCAGAACTCTTTGATATGAAACAATCTGGAGCTGTAGCATATAGTGACTATAACAAATCCATCATCAATGATAATTTGATGAAAATTGCTTTACTGTATGCTCAAAACTTTGACGGATTAGTACTAAGTTTTCCTCAAAATTCATCAATTGCAGGAAAAGGATTAGCAAATGAAGGTGTTATTAGCACAAAACTTGGACTTATAGGAATTCCTGCTCTCGCAGAACATATTCAAATTGCTAGAGATTTATTTTTACTAGAATATACTGGCGGAAAATTACATATACCAACAATTACAACTCAAAAATCTGTCTCATTAATAAAAGACGCTAAAAAGAAAGGACTAAACATTACTTGCAGCGTTAGTGCACATCACCTAATCTTAACAGATGATGAATTATTAACATTTGATTCCAATAAAAAAGTAATTCCTCCATTAAGAACTAAAAAAGACTGCAAAGCTCTTATTAAAGGAGTGAAAGATGGTACGATTGATATGATTACTTCGGATCACAATCCTATAGATATAGAATACAAAAAAATTGAATTTAGCAGCGCAAAATACGGAACAATTGGGCTTGAAAGTCTTTTTGGCGCTATAAATACTGTACTTCCTTTAGAAGATAGTATTCGTTGTCTGACTACAAAACCTAGAGAGCGGTTTAAGATTAAACAACCAATAATCGCTGAAAACGAAACCGCAGAGATTACATTCTTTACACCTACTATTTCTTATGTTTTTGGTTTTGAAAACATTTTATCTACTTCAAAGAATAGTGTCTTTTTAGGAAAAGAATTAAATGGTAAAGCATACGGAATTTATGCAAACAACAAATTGGTTATCAATCAATAAGTAAATATATTATGAATTCTGAACTGCATTATGTTGTACGTCAACCAAAAAAACAAATAGACAAACCACCTCTTTTAATTTTATTACACGGTTACGGTAGTAATGAATTGGACTTGTTTTCTTTTTCAGAAGAATTACCAGAAGAACTTTTGATTGTAAGCGCAAGAGCTCCTTACGCAATGCCATTTGGAGGAAACGCTTGGTATGCTATCAATTTGGATGCAAACAATGAAAAATTTTCTAATTTAACAGAAGCAAGAAATTCTTTAACAAAAATTGCTAATTTTATTGACTCTGTACAAAAATCACACTCAACAAATAAAGATAATACGTTCTTATTAGGTTTTAGTCAAGGAGCTATTTTAAGCTATGCGTTTAGCTTTAATTACCCAAGTAAAGTGCAACATGTACTTGCTTTAAGTGGATATATTAATACTGATTTAACTCCAAGTAATTTGTCTGAATTAAACATCACAACAGATTACTATATTTCTCACGGTACTGCTGATCAAGTATTACCAGTGGAATTGGCTCGAAATGCTCCGCCTTTTTTAAACGATCTTAACTTACAAAACTCTTATACCGAATATCCTATTGGTCACGGAGTTTCTCCTAAAAATTTTTATGATTTAAAATCTTGGATAGAAGAAAGACTTTAAAGTTATGGATACTATTAACGACACCTTTTTACAGAAATGAAGCAACAGAAACCAATATTGAAATTCATTAATGGAGGTGCTGTTTATATAGGTAAAAATGTTTCGACTAAAACCCATAGTCATCACGCAATACAATTAACTATTTCGTTTAAAAAATCCTTTAAAATTACGACACCACATAGTACTTTTGAAAATTGCAGATTTGCAATTATTCCTGAAAACGTTCCTCATCAATTTAATTGTTTTTCAGAAGATTATCAAGTTTTTATTTACCTTGATCCATTTAACAAACTCTCCCAACTTCTAAAAAAAAAATTCGCCTTAAAATCAACTGCTATTATTGCTGATAATTCAATGCTAAATGTCCCGCCATTAAAGAAATGGCTTGTAACTGAAAGTGATGAAATGCAAGCATTAATTACAAAATTTATTGAGCAAATAACAAATTATGCTATTGCTGATTTTAATAAAGATATACGAATTACAAAAAGTATCGAATATTTAAATACAAATTTAGAGAAAGCAATTAAAATTTCTGAAGTTGCCAATTTTGTTTGTTTATCTGAAAGTAGATTTGCGCATTTATTTAAACTACAAGTAGGAATTCCTTTTCGTAGGTATATTTTATGGTTAAGAATTCAAAAAACGTTACGCTCTTTTTTAAAAGGGAATTCATTTACAGAAGCTGGATATGATGGAGGTTTCACAGATTTACCTCACTTTAATAGAACTTTTAAAGAAATGTTTGGCAATACTCCTTCTGCCATCTTAAAAAGTTAGCAAGTTTATACAAGCCTAACACTTTTTCATATTTTAATTTTACACTCAAAAATAAATACGATATATAAAATTGCGAAAAGGAATTCCGCCAAAAATATATCTCGAGTTTAACCTTTTTTATCAATCACAAATAAATAATTACGAAATAATAAATATGGTAAAGAAAAAAGATTTCATTCCTGCATTAGGATATAACTGGCTAACTGGTTTATATGACCTGGCAATTAAATTAACAATGCCAGAGAAAAAATTTAGAATTAAACTTATTGATCTTTTAAACCCCAAAGACAATGAATCTATTTTAGAGTTTGGCTTTGGGACTGGACAAAATATAATTCTTGCTTATAAGCGCAATTCTAAAACAAAATTTACTGGTGTTGATATTGACCCAAAAGTCAAGCAAATTGCCGATAATAAAAAAGACAAACTTGGAATGACATTAAACCTTGACTTATACGATGGAAAAACATTTCCTTATGCAGATAATTCCTTTGATAAAGTGTTTAGTTCATTAGTTTTTCATCATCTTGATAAGAAAACTAAATTATCATCCCTGAAGGAAATATACAGAGTACTTAAACCCAATGGACAAATTATTATTGGTGATTGGGGTAAATCAAAAACTAAAATGATGAGAATTGCATTCTATGCAGTACAAATCTTTGACGGCTTTAAAACTACAAATGATAATGTAAATGGTCTTTTACCAATGTATATAGAAAAAGTAGGTTTCAAAAAAGGGGCAGAAATAGGTTTTATAAACACAGCAATTGGAACATATTCATACTATAAAGCAACAAAAGGGTAAACAAAATCTAACCTACAAAAAAAAAGATAAAAATTAAATCTCTACCTGTAATCCATCATACCCCAAAAAAACATTTTTTGGCAATGTTTTTTCTACTTCTTCATGAAAACCTAACTTATGGCTAATGTGTGTAAAATAAGCACGCTCCGGTTGTATTTCGGCTACAAAATCAAGAGCTTCTTGCAAGTTAAAATGGGTTGGATGTTCTTCTATTCTCAAAGCATTTACAATTAAAAGTTTTAACCCTTTTAATTTTTGTTTTTCAGAATCAGTAATGGTTTTTACGTCAGTCAAATACGCCATCTCATCAAAGCGATAACAAGTAACAGGTAATTTCCCATGTTGTACTTCAATAGGTGTTACACAAACATTATCTAAAATAAAAGGCTTATCAGAAATCATATTTTCTACTAATTTCGGAGCGCCTGGATAACGGTTTTTTACAGCAAAAACATATTCAAATCGTTTGTATAAATTATCAAGTACTTGCTTATTTGCATAAATTGGCACTTCACCCATTTTATAACTGAACGGCCTGATATCGTCAATTCCGGCTGTATGATCTGAGTGCTCATGTGTAAAAAGAATTCCGTTTATTTCTTGCACATTTTCTCGCAGCATTTGCTGTCTAAAATCAGGGCCACAATCAACAATATAATTTACTGAATCCCAAGAAATCATTATAGAAGAACGCAATCGTTTATCTTTAGAATCTTCAGAATTACAAACAGGATGATTGTTTGCTATCATGGGGATTCCTTGTGAAGTTCCAGTTCCTAAAAACGTAATTTTCATAAAAAATAAAACAAAATATACTCTTACAAAAATAGCATAAAAATTGACTAGAAGTCTTTATTTTACTACATTTGTTACGTAAAATTTATATAAATGGCTATTACCTTAAAAGGAGATCAAAAAATAAATAGTGTTCCAACAACAAAAAGCAAAGCATTACGTGTTAATTTAAACGCTAATATTTACGGAACGTTTGCAGAAATAGGAGCTGGACAAGAAACGGTTCGTAATTTTTTTAGAGCTGGTGGTGCTTCTGGAACTATTGCAAAAGCAATGAGTGCTTATGATAAAGATTTTTCTGACGCTATTTATGGTGTTGAGCCTGATCAACGTTATGTGACTGAACCTCGTTTAAAGACCATGCTTAGACATGAAATTGATTTGATTGAAGATAGGTTAAGTCGAAAAAAACATCCTGATAAATTGTTTTTTAGCTACGCAAATACTGTCGCAACAATTAATTTTAGTAAAAAATTTAAAGGTCATGGATGGATTGGTGTTCGCTTTCAATTAGATCCTCTTGAAGATTATAATGAAATAGTTTTACATCTTCGTTTTAAAGAAACAGATGCGCGTTTACAACAAGAAACATTAGGAGTTTTAGGCGTTAATTTAATTTACGGTGGGTTTTACATGAATGATAATCCGAAAGAATTAGTCCGTTCTTTTTATGATAATTTAGACAATGATCAGCTAGAAATTGATATGGTTAATTTTTCTGGCCCACGATTTATGTATGTTGACAATCGTTTGATGAGTTTGCAATTGGTAAAAAACGGAATGACAAATGCTGTAATGTTTGATTCTGATGGAAATAACTTATTACCCGCACAAGTTTTATACAAAAAAAATATCCTAGCTTTACGAGGTAGTTTTAGACCTGTTACAAAGGTAAATATGGATATGTATGAAAAATCCAAAGAACTTTTTTTTAATGAAAGAAAAGTAGATCCAAAAAACACACAAATAATTTTTGAAATTACCCTAACCAACTTACGTGTTGAAGGAGAAATTAATGAACGTGATTTCTTAGACAGAGCAGAACTTTTATGTTCTTTAGGACAAAATGTAATGATTACCAATTTTCAAGAATATTATAAACTGGTAGAGTATTTTAGTGAATTTACCAAAGAAAGAATGGCTCTTTCAATGGGCGTTTATAACTTGATTCAAATTTTTGATGAAAAATATTACCGTCATATCAGTGGAGGAATTTTAGAAGCTTTTGGAAAATTATTCTACAGAGATTTAAAAGTGTATATGTATCCATACAAAGAAAAAGATACGGGTGCTTTTATTACAAGCGAAAACTTAAAAGTACATCCAAGAATGAAAGAGTTGTATAAATTCTTTAAGCACAATGGAAAATTAGTAGACATTAAAGATTTTGATCCTGAAATTTTACATATCTTCTCTCGAAAAGTACTAAAAATGATTTCACACAACGAAGAAGGTTGGGAAGAAATGTTGCCTGTAGGGATTTCAGATATAATAAAAAAAGACAGACTTTTTGGGTATTCTAAAAGAAGAGTTTTAAAAAAATAGTTTCTTTTTTAAACCTTTTAGTGTCTCAATTGTCTAAATAAAAAAACTTATTGATAGACGAAATAACTTTTGTAGAACAGTTAAAAGATGCTCAAACCAAAGAGCAAGCTTTTAAAAAACTCGTTTCAACTTATAAAGAACGTCTTTATTGGCATATTCGTAAAATAGTTATTTCTCATGATGATGCTGATGACGTTTTACAAAATACATTTATCAAAGTTTTTAAAAGCATTGGTAATTTTAAACAAGAAAGCAAACTCTTTTCTTGGATGTATAGAATTGCAACCAATGAAGCTATAAGTTTTATTAATAAAAGAGCCCGAGAAAGCAATCTTGATGTTTCTGATTTTCAGCAAAAATTAACTTCAAATTTAGAGAGCGATCATTGGTTTACAGGAGATGAAGTACAAATGATTTTACAACAAGCTATACAAACATTGCCAACAAAACAACAATTGGTATTTAATATGAAGTATTTTGATAATTTAAAATACAAGCAGATATCAGAAATACTGACTACATCAGAAGGGGCTTTAAAAGCATCTTATTTTCATGCAGTAAAAAAAATAGAATCGTATATAAAAAACAACAATCATTAAACCTTCTAAGTGGTTTAGAGTCTAACTATTAAATGAGTAAAGAGTTAAAAAATACCGTCGATAATATTAATGCTAAAATTGAAAACAAGCACGGTTTTTCTGTGCCTGAAAACTACTTTAATACTGTTGAAAGTAATTTGTCGATTAAGTTAATTGAACAACAGTTTCCTACAGAAAATGGTTTAAGTGTTTCAAAAACTTATTTCGATTCAGTAGAAAACCATGTTTTTTCGAAAATTGATTTCTCAACCAAAGAAACCAAAATTATAAAGCTTCGAAGAAGAGCATTGCAATTTATTCCAGCTGTTGCAGCTGCAAGTATTTTATTGTTTTTTGGATTGAATTATTTTTCTTTAACAAACTCTATTTCTTTTGACAATATTAATACTTCTGATATTGAGAATTGGCTAGAAGAAGGGAACTTAGATAATAATTCTAATAACGAAGTTTTTGTTGATGCAGATTTTACAGACACCAACACGTTTGAAGACCAAACACTAAGTGATGAAGAATTATTAAACTATTTTAATACCATTGACAACACAACCCTACTAACAGAAATTGAATCATGATGTATAAAAAAAGAACCTTTCTAACATTGTTTACGCTTCTTTTCTTAAGTCTAACAATTAATTCTCAAGAAAGAACAAGTAGAAAAAAAATAAAAGTACTTAAAGTTGCTTTTATCACAGAAAAACTTGATTTATCAGAAAAAGAAGCTGTTAAATTTTGGCCAATCTATAACAAGTTTGAGAAAATTCGTTCACGGTTATATTATACAGAAAAATTTAAATTAAAAAAACAAGTTGACAAGTTGGGCGGAATAGACAACATGCAAGAAAGTGATGCTAAGTTAATTGCTAACAAAATGCTTACTATTGAAAAATCTATCTATCAATCACATTTAGATTTTCAAAAAGAAATGAGTTCGATAATTTCATATAAAAAAATGGTAAAACTTCAAATTATAGAACGAGAATTTAACCGAAAACTCTTTAATCGGTATAAAAAGAAAAGAAAAAAGGGAACTAAATAGTTCCCTTTTTTTATTCATGAATCAATGTTAAACAAACATACAGTTCTGGTTTGTTAGAAATGTATTTCTTTATCCAAATTGATAATTCATTTATTTCATGAGGCAATAGTCTTTTTAAAGCTTTTTCTAATTCTTTACAGAATAAATCTGAATTAAAACTTACCTTTTTAAGTACCGTTTTTGTGTACTCATAAATTGCTCTTCCCATTCTTTTTATTAGGTTTATAAAATCAAACGATAAATATTCGTATTTAGTATTTGATACTATAAAAATACAAAAAAAATCCACCATTTATAAATGGTGGATTTTAATTATTTGTTAAAACTACGCTATTATAATTTGTTGATTTTTTCAACTAAATCTTTCGCTTTCAATTCTAATTCAGTTCCAATAGCACTAAAATACGCTTTCTTATTTTCAATATTTTTAGTGTTTAACTTTTCAATTAACACATCAAAAACTTCAATAGCTTCATCTATTATTGCTTCTGTTTTCTTAGCATCCGTTTTAGGGTTTAACATTTGAGCCACATAACATTCTTCTATGATATCTCCTAATGTATAATTAATGTCTTTTTTTAAGTTTTTTATACTTGCCATTTTTCTTTTTATTTTGGATGCAAATTTACTGTAAATTATTGATTTAAAACACAATTAAAACTTACATTTTTTTAAACACAAATCTTAATTCTACTCTTATATTGGTTTTATCAATCTTTTTCTAAAGTATTTTATGAGAACCAAATCGAACTCAATGATACATTAATCATTATATTAAAATCTACATCAATCAAATCTTTATAAGTTTTTTGAGATGTTTATATTATTTTATTTGCATTTAAATTCAAGTAATATTCTTTGACAAACACATCATTCTCTTCAAAACATCATCAACAATAAAAATAAATTAAGCTTTCTGCAATTAAATACTATCTAATAGTTTTTGATAGTTTTCGAAAAATAAACCAACATGATAACCATCAATTAATGCATGGTTTACAGTTATAGATACTGGCATTTTTAATTTATCACGCTTCTCTACAAATTTACCAAAAGCCAATCTTGTAACTGAATCGTTTATACTATTCTTTGGTTCTTTATGTCCTGTAAAATTAATCCAAGGTAAGGCTGAGCAATATATACAGCCATCAGAATTAATTGGCGGAAACAAATCTGTAGTTGTTATTACTCGTTCTTTTTCTATTTTAAAATTGTTATAAAACACCTCAAAATCTTCAGAAAAATGAATAAATGAAAAACCAAAAGTATTATCTGGCCGCATTATGGTTGCAGAAGCGTGAATTACTTCATGAATTCTTATGCGATTATCTTCAGTAATTCTATATCTAAAATTTTCGATAGAATTGATTGCTTTCAAACAAGCATGCAAGTACATAACAAAAAACGGAATATTTTTTTCCTTTGATATTTTATAAGCAATTGTTACATCTACATTAACAGTAACTGCAAAATAAGGATCAAACAATTGTCTAAAATGCTCGAAATGTTGTTTGCGACTCCATGTATTTATATCTAAATATTTCATTAAAGAAACTCTAAAACTTCTGTTATTGATGCTACTGTTTTATATGCTGCAATTGATTGTTCATTCGTTAAAACTTCTTCATGTGCCCAAGTAGTATGAAAAGGAACATGAATTGCCGATGCGCCAATATCTACTAATGGCAAAATGTCAGATTTTAATGAGTTTCCTATCATTAACAATTCACTCGACTGAATATCTAAATGCTGAATTAATTTTTTATAATCCGTTGATTTTTTATCACTCATTACTTCAATGTGATGAAAATATTGAAGCAACCCTGATTTTTCTAACTTCCGTTCCTGATCTAACAAATCTCCTTTAGTTGCTACAATTAGCTTGTATTTTCTTTGTAACGCTTTTAAAACATCTTCAATACCATCCAACAATTCAATAGGTTTTTCTAACATTACCTTTCCAATATTTAAAACATCGTTTAACAAGGCTGGGTTTAAATTATTATTAGAAATTTCTAACGCACATTCAATCATAGACAACATAAATCCCTTTACTCCATAACCATAAATAGAAAGGTTTTTTATTTCGATTTTAAAAAGTTCTTGGTCAATTTTATTTTCTGTTTCGTAGGCAGATAATAATTTCGCAAATTGTTGTTCTGCTTCTCTAAAATACGTTTCGTTTACCCACAGTGTATCATCTGCATCAAAAGCGATAACTTTTATGTTTTCACTTATTTTACTCATGAGTTATGATTTAAAAATTGAATTGCTTTTTCTAAATCTTCTGGAGTATCTATACCAACAGCTTCAATATTTGTTTCAACCATTTTTATTTTTTTTCCTATTTCCTGATATCGAATCGCTTCAATTTTTTCTGCAGCTTCTAAAGGTGTTACTGATGTATTATAAAAATCGATTAATGCTTGTTTTCTAAAAGCATAAACTCCTTTATGTTTGAAGTATTTTATATTTACATCATTACCTCTTTTAAACGGAATGACACTTCGTGAAAAATAGATTGCTAAGTCATTTACATCCGTAATTACCTTCACATTATTGGGGTTTTCAATATCTTCTTTATTGGTAATCTGTACCTTTAAAGAAGCTAAATCTATTTCTTTTTTAGTGTCTTTTTCAAAAACATTAATCAATTTCGATAAAGAAACTGCATCTATAAAAGGTTCATCACCTTGTACATTTATTACAATATCTGCATCAATATTTTCTACAGCTTCAGCAATTCTATCAGAACCACATTCGTGTTCTTTCTTACTCATAATTGCTTTTCCACCTGCTTTTTCTATCGTTTTAAAAATAACATCAGAATCTGTTACTATAAAAACATCATCAAATAAATTTGTGCTTAATGCAGCTTCGTAAGTTCTTAAAATAACGGGCTTACCTCCTAAATCTTTCATTAATTTACCAGGAAAACGAGATGCACTGTAACGTGCAGGAATCATTGCAATTATTTTCATCTTTCTTATTTAATATACACTTCTAACAACTCTGATTTTAATTCAGAAATAATTTTAATTTCTTTAATACAAGCAGGAACTAAAATAGTTTCTCCTACTTTTAAGATTTCCATTTGGTTCTTATATTTAAATTCAACTTCACCATCAACACACATATAAATTACAAAACTATCTTTTTCTTTGTGATTGATTTCAATATTTCCATTTATTGTTATTGCATTGGTTGTAAAATACGGACAAGAAACAATTTCAGAAGAAGTATTTAGTACTTTTTTATATTCAGTTTTATAAGATTCTTTTGCAGAATAATCTATTGCATCAACGGCTTCATCAGTATGTAGTTTTCTGAAAGCTCCTTCTGAGTTTGGTCTATCCCAATCATAAATTCTATACGTAATATCTGAAGTTTGTTGAATTTCAGCCAACAAAACTCCTCCTCCAATTGCATGCACTCTTCCGGTTGGAATAAAATAGACATCGCCAGAACTCACTTCATCTACATTTAAAATATCTAAAAGTGTTCCGCGATTTAAATTTTCTACATATTCTTCTGGAGTTACTTCTTTTTTAAAACCAACAATTAAATTCGCATTTTCATCAACTTGTAACACGTACCACATTTCTGTTTTACCGAAAGAATTATGGCGTGATTTTGCTAACGTATCATTTGGATGAAGTTGAACACTCAATGCTTCTTTGGCATCTATAAATTTTATCAACAAAGGGAATTTCTCTCCAAATTGTTGATAAATTTTCTCTCCAAGGAAATCTCCTTTGAAGGTGTAAATCAATTCTTTTAGCGTTTTTCCTTTTAAATTTCCATTAATCACAACAGATCTATCTCCCTCAACATCAGAAACTTCCCAACTCTCTCCAATATTATTTCTGTTCGATTTTTTATTTAGCAAAGTAATCAACTTTTCTCCTCCCCAAATTTTTTCTTTTAGGATGGGTTCAAATTTCAAAAATTGATCAATATGCATAAGGGTGTTTTATAAAGGACAAATTTACAGTTAATCTACAATTTACATGGCTAAATAAAAATTAATTAACTTTGAACCTATTCGAATTTTTATAAATTACGTAATGGTTAAATTTTTAACATTGGTCTTTACTACAAATCTAATAAATTAAATGGATGCCATAAACATAGTCTCAATTATTGTCATTATCCTTTTTGCACGATTGGCAATACGATTATATGTTGGATATAAAAAGTACAAAAAAAAATAGCGATGAATAATTTCTTTAAAAAAACATGAATTATCATGTCGATCGGAGTCGAAGCATCTCATCTTTAGGTATCTAAATTATCACTTAATTCCTCATTTTTAAAAAATGATAAACAACTAATATCATGATTAAATTCTTTAGAAACATCCGTCAAAACTTATTGATGCAAAACAAAACCAGTAAATATTTTAAATATGCCATTGGAGAGATTATTCTTGTAGTTATTGGTATTTTGATTGCACTTTCAATTAATAATTGGAATGAAAATCAAAAAATTAAAAAAGAAAATTACTTCTTATCTAAACGTTTATTAGACGAATCACATAAAAATTTAGCCAGTTTTGATGTAAGTTTTAAAGGATTAGAAAAGATTAATACTTCTACTATACAAGCACTAAGTTTAATGACAGAAGATTACAAAACTGTAAATGCCAATCTTATTGATAGTTTAATTTATAACATCCTTATAACCCCAAGTAATGATTTTTATACTGCTGTTTTAAACGAAGCCTTATCTACGGGTAAAGTTTCTCTTTTTGAGAATGACTCACTAAAACAAATCATCTATAATATTCCTACATCTATTAAGAAAATTGAACTATCTGAAAAAAGGATAAATACTGATATTAATGAAAATTTGGTTCCTTTTTTTTATGAAAAAATTTCTTTACGCTCAATAGATTCAAAATTTTCTGAATTTGCAAAAATAATTGGAAACAGTAATTTAAATCCTTCAGATAATAGAGTGATTATAAAAAATAGAAAGTTTGAAAGCATTTTAGATAACAAATACTATTTAACTCAAGAGTTGTTGTCTGAATATGTTTTATTGCAAAAAGATTTTGTAGAACTTAATCGTTTATTAGTAAATAATTTAAAAGGTCATTAAAAAAATTTAGAAAATCTACTCTCCTGCATACGTAACAAAATTCCTTGGTGTTTCATAAAGTGTAATAGAAATCTCTAAAGAAGTACTAATTTTTGCACGCAGTTTATTATATATTACAACAGAAATATTTTCTACCGTTGGGTTTAGTGTTTTAAATTCTGTGACTTCCACATTTAAATTTTTATGATCAAAAGCATCTTCAATTTCTGTTTTAATCAATTCTCTCAACACAGATAAATCCATTACAAAACCAGTAATAGGATCAATTTCTCCAGTAACAGAAACTGTTAATTCATAATTATGTCCGTGATAATGTGGATTGCTACATTTTCCAAAAACTTTGGCATTTTTTTCATCAGACCAAACAGGATTAAACAACCGATGTGCGGCATTAAAATGTGCTTTTCTATGTACAGTAACTCTAGGCATTTTTTATTCAGTTATCAGTTATCAGTTATCAGTTATCAGTTATCAGTTATTAGTTATCAGTTATCAGTTATCAGTTATCAGTTATCAGTTATCAAAAATAAAAATTTATCATCTATGTAAATATTAAAACTTACCTTTATTAACCTTTGCATCTTTGAGTCTTTCATTTATTTAGCTTCAATTATTCTATGATAATATTCATTAAAAATGATTTTAAACCATTCTGTATATTTCTCTGAATTGTTGTACATATCTAATTTCACTGCTTCTAAAGACATCCATTTGTACGCTGCTACTTCTGCTACATTAATCGCTGGCTTACCATTAAATTTACCAACAAGCACGTGATCTAGTTCATGTTCGGTCAAACCATTATCAAAAGGGGCTTTGTATACAAACCAAAAAACTTCTTTAAGAGCACACACAAATCCCATTTCTTCGCGCAAGCGACGTTGTCCGGCTGTTAAATTAGTTTCTCCATCTCTTTGGTGCGAACAACAAGTATTTGCCCATAATAAAGGTGAATGGTATTTATCTGCAGCTCGTTGTTGCAATAATAATTCACCCACATCATTAAATACAAAAACCGAAAAAGCTCTGTGTAATTGTGCCTTTTCGTGAGCTTCCATTTTGGGCATCAAACCAATTTGGTTGTCTTCATTATCCACTAAAATAACCATTTCTTCAACCATAAAACAAATGTAACAAATTCCATTTCTATCAATGAAGAAAAATTGTACAAAAAATTATAGTTCAACATTCATTATATTAGATTCTTCCTATATCTTTATCATCTTATTCTGTTAACTTATGAAGTTTTTAAAACCTATCTATTTTTTTGTATTACTTGTTGGGATCATCAGTTGTGATGAACCAAAAAAAGAAAAGGTAATAACTCCAATAGTAAAAAAGAAGAAAAAGATTACAAAAACTCCCATTCAAAAAAGCTGGGACAGTTTAAAACGTCATAACGTAGAAGCATTTTTTACTGAATATGAAAAAGAAAACCAAGACACCAAAGTTATAATCAAAACAAAATTTGGAGACATCAAACTCCGATTGTACAATAATACACCCATACACAGAGCTAACTTTATTTTCTTAACAAAAATCGGCTATTTTAATACCACCGTTTTTTATAGAGTTGCTAAAAACTTTGTAATTCAAGGAGGAAACTCAGATGATATTTATACCATGAAACAACGCCATAAATATGGAAATTACCTAATAAAACCTGAATTTAGATCAAACAGAAAACACAAATACGGCGCTTTAGCAGCTGCACGTGAATGGGAAAACAATCCAAATAAATTATCAAGTCCTTTTGAGTTTTACATTGTTCAAAACAAAAAAGGGGCACATCATTTAGATAATGAACACACTGTTTTTGGTGAAGTAATTTCTGGCTTTGCTATCATCGATAAAATTGCGAATTTAGAAGCGGGATTAGACGAATGGCCAAAAGTTGATGTTTATATGACTGTTGAAGTGATTAAATAGTTGCTTCATTCTTTGTTTGCAACACGCTACTACTCTTTAAAAAATAATATTACAGATTGGCAGGATTGAACTTTACCGATTTCAATTGATTTTTCTTATCTGATGAAATTGTCCAAACTACATATACTTCATTTTTAAAAAATTCTAACTGAGGAACTCCAGTACTTCTGCTTCCATCAATTTTAGAAATTACAAAAGCGTTAGATACAGTTCCGTCTATTCCAATTTTTTTACATTTTAAGTAAGTACCACTTTCATCATTTTCCATGTAAGAAACCAATATTTCTTTTGGATTTATGAAAATTGCATCTACTCTACCAATAGCATCAACATCACTAATTTGTATTGGGTTTTTAAAATTAGCACCCTGATCAGAAGAAATGGTCAATTTTACCAATGGCTTTTCATTTGCTGCTGTAAACCACGCAACAGCCACAGTAGATTTGTTAGAAATTACTTTTGGTCCGTTTACAGGACAACCATTAATATGCCAATTATCTTTAAAAACTGGTACCGGTTTCGTCCAAACACTATCTATTTTTCTGGTTATATAAATATCACGTATCTCTTCATTACTACGGTCTCTATACACAACAATTGGCCCTTGTTGGCTCATACTTATAGAAGTTTGACAACAATCACATGTCTTACCATCCAATTCATGCTCATTAAAAATAGTCCCATCAGCACTTATTTCCGCCACACGAACAGTCATTGCCTTATGATGTCCTTCCGTTTTTTCTCCAACTGTATATCTTCCATCCAACCAGGTTATAAAAAATCCGTCTTTTGTGTTCGGAATCATACTAACAAAACCATGCTCTGCATTGATACCATCAGTATTTAACAAGAAATCTTTTTTTATGATTTCTCCTGATAATTTTTGAAGGTTTAAAACGACATCATAGGTATACGTTCCGGTTGCAGATTTTTTAAGGTAACTCGTCAAAATTAAATTACCGTTTATCGCATTTGCAGGAAAATCTGCCCAATTTACAAACCAATCATTTCCTGTAGCTACTTTTGTTGGAGGATTCCATTTTCCGTTTTCAAAATGGCTATATTGTAATGTTGCCTCTTTTCCTCTGATTGAGTTAATCCAAGAGAGTGTTAATTTTCCATCACTAGAAACCAAATTAGGTTCTGCATTATTTATTCCGAATTCAAATGGTATTTCTTCAATCACAGTTTCTTTTTGAGAACAAGCCATCAATAAGATAAAACTAAGTGCTAGTAGTATGTTTTTCATTTTATAGGTCTTTTAATGTTTGAATCATTTCTTTTGAATCCCAAATTACAGATCCAACAATTTCTTTTACTTTTTCTCCCTTTTCATTATAAATATAAGTAGTTGGTAACGCGTAAATACCTAGCTGACTCAGGGATCCTTTTAACTTTAAAAAATTAAAATCATAATTCGTTTTATCTTTAAAGGCAATTATTTTTTCCATTGATTCATCCGAAGGCAATAAAAAAATATAATTACTTTCTTTAAGAATTGTCTGTGCTCGAAGTAGTGCCGGCATTTCAGCTTTGCATGGTCCACACCAAGTTGCCCAATAATTTACTAAAATTTTTTTTCCTTTGTAATCTGATAATTTAATTTCTTTACCATTCAAATCTACAAGACTACTCATTGCAATCTTAGTTTTTTTAACAGATTTATCTTTAACAATTTCTGTTTTACATCCTAATAATGTAATAAGAAAACAAGCTGTAATTATTTTTTTCACGTTTATAAATTTCGCGACAAGGTATAAAATATTTTACGAACCTTAAACCAAAAAATCTACTTTGATAACATCTTATTAAATACATCATCTACATTTTAAATTTCTATAATAAACCGTACATTTGCACCTCAATTTTTGTTGATGAGTTTTTTAGAAGAAATACAGCGTAGAAGAACATTCGGAATTATTTCACATCCAGATGCTGGTAAAACAACATTGACAGAAAAACTCTTGCTTTTTGGTGGCGCAATACAGGAAGCTGGCGCTGTTAAAAACAATAAAATCAAAAAAGGAGCTACTTCAGATTTTATGGAAATTGAACGTCAACGTGGAATTTCTGTTGCTACTTCTGTATTGGCTTTTATTTATAAAAACAAAAAAATAAACATTTTAGACACACCTGGACATAAAGATTTTGCTGAAGATACATTTAGAACTTTAACAGCAGTAGATAGTGTTATTGTAGTTATTGATGTTGCAAAAGGGGTGGAAGCACAAACGGAAAAACTAGTTGAAGTATGTAGAATGCGCAAAATACCTATTTTGGTTTTCATCAACAAGCTAGATAGAGAAGGAAAAGATGCTTTTGATTTATTAGATGAAGTGGAGCAAAAATTAGGGTTGCGAGTTACACCCATGAGTTTTCCTATCGGAATGGGATATGATTTTAAAGGTATTTACAATATTTGGGACAAGAGATTGAATTTGTTTTCTGGTGACAATAAACAAACGATTTCTGAAGGTGTTGAATTTAATGACGTTTCAAATTCAACATTAGACAAAATTATTGGTAATAATGCAGCAGAAACTCTTCGAGAAGAACTAGAATTAGTGTATGAAGTGTATCCAAAATTTAATCAAGAGGAATATTTAAAAGGAGAGTTACAACCTGTGTTTTTTGGCTCTGCTTTAAATAATTTTGGAGTAAAAGAACTGTTAGATGCTTTTATAGAGATTGCTCCAGAACCTCAGCCAAAAAAAGCCGAAGAACGCTTAGTAAATTCTAAAGAAGAAAAACTTACTGGATTTGTATTTAAAATACATGCCAATATGGATCCAAAACATAGAGATCGTTTGGCATTTGTGAAAATTGTATCAGGAATTTTCAAAAGAAATGCTCCCTATTTACATGTTAGAAATGGTAAAAAAGTGAAATTTTCGAGTCCGAATGCCTTTTTTGCTGAGAAGAAAGAAATTGTAGAAGAATCTTATCCCGGAGATATTGTTGGATTACATGACACTGGAAATTTTAAAATTGGAGATACATTAACAGAAGGAGAAATTTTGAATTTTAAAGGGATTCCAAGTTTTTCTCCAGAACATTTTAGGTATGTTAATAATGCAGATCCTATGAAATCTAAGCAATTATATAAAGGTTTGGATCAACTAATGGACGAAGGGGTTGCACAATTATTTACCTTAGATATGAACGGTAGAAAAGTAGTTGGAACAGTTGGCGCATTGCAATACGAAGTAATTCAGTATCGACTAGAACATGAATATGGTGCAAAATGCACTTATGAGAATTTACAAGTTCACAAAGCTTGTTGGGTAGAAGCTGAGAATGAAAAAAATGAAGAGTTTAAAGAATTCAAGCGGATCAAACAACGTTATTTAGCCAAAGACAAACAAGGGCAGCTTGTATTTTTAGCAGATAGTGAATTTACCATACAAATGACTCAAAGTAAATTTCCTACTGTAAAATTACATTTTGTAAGTGAGTATCAGTAGCCAAAATTAAAAAAAGTGCTATAGATAAATAAGAAAATACAAAACGATTAAACTATAAAAAAATGAATAACGGAATCTACGCAAAATTTAACACCAATAGAGGTGAGATTTTAGTAAACTTAGAATTTGAAAAAGCACCCGGAACTGTTGGTAACTTTGTTGCTTTAGCAGAAGGAAATTTAGAAAATGACATAAAATCACAAGGAACTCCATATTACGATGGATTATCTTTTCACAGAGTTATCTCTGATTTTATGATTCAAGGTGGTTGTCCACAAGGAACTGGAACCGGAAATCCTGGTTATAAATTTGACGATGAATTTCATCCAGAATTAAGACATGATGCTCCGGGTAAAATAGCAATGGCCAATTCTGGACCAGCAACCAATGGAAGTCAGTTTTACATTACACACGTTCCGACACCTTGGTTAGACGATAAACATACTGTTTTTGGAAATGTTGTTGAAGGACAAAATATTGTTGATATTATTTCTCAAGGAGACGAATTAACTTCAATAGAAATTATTAAGGTTGGTGATGCTGCCAAAAAATTTAACGCTGTTGAAGCTTTTAGAACTTTTGAAGGATCTAGAGCAAAACGTGAAGCAGAAGAATTAGCAAAACAAAAAGAATTATTAGATTCTGTTGCTGCTGGTTATGATGAAACTGCAAGTGGTTTACGTTACCAAATTTTACAAGAAGGTAAAGGGAAACAAGCAACAAAAGGAGCTACTGTTTCTGTACATTATAAAGGTCAATTATTAGACGGAACTGTCTTTGACTCATCTTACAAAAGAAAACAACCCATTGACTTTGCTATTGGCGTTGGTCAAGTAATTGCTGGTTGGGATGAAGGAATTCAATTATTAAACGTGGGTTCTAAAGCTCGTTTGGTAATTCCTTCTAATTTAGCGTATGGTGAAGCAGGCGCTGGTGGAGTTATTCCTCCAAATGCAACGTTAATCTTTGATGTAGAATTAATGGATGTGAAATAATTTTAGATTTTTTTTAACATAAATTACAAAAAACTCGTAGTTATTAATTAACTACGAGTTTTTTTATCTGTTTTACTTCCTTCATAACACCTTAGCTGCTAAACGTTTATAAACGCCACTTTCTAATTTACTTCGTATCCCAGAAAAAGCAGCAATCGTCTCATCAATATCATCTTGTGTATGAGTGGCGGTAGGAATTAATCTCAAAATAATTAATCCTTTAGGAATTACAGGATATACTACAATAGAGCAAAATACGCCGTAATTTTCTCTCAAGTCATTTACCATAGCCATCGCTTCTGGAATTTCACCTTTTAAAAACACCGGAGTAATACACGTCTGAGTATTTCCTAAATCAAATCCTGCTGCTTTTAATCCGCTTTGTAAAGCATTCGTATTTTTCCATAACTTTTCTTTTAACTCAGGCATTGTACGCAGCATGTCCAATCTTTTTAAAGCACCCTTTACCATTGTCATTGGTAATGATTTCGCGAACATTTGAGAACGCATATTGTATTGTAAATACTGTATTACATCTTTATCACCAGCAAAAAAAGCACCAATTCCAGCCATAGATTTTGCAAATGTTGCAAAATAAACATCAATTCCATCTTGCACTCCTTGTTCAAAACCTGTTCCTTTTCCTCCTTCTCCTAATGTGCCAAAACCATGAGCATCATCAACTAGTAACCTAAAGTCGTACGTATCTTTCAAAGCTACTATTTCTTTTAGTTTACCTTGTTGTCCACGCATTCCAAAAACACCTTCAGAAATAACAAGAATTCCTCCTCCTGTTTTTTCGGCCATTTTTGTAGCTCTCTTTAAATTTTTTTCAAAACTTTCTATATCATTATGTTTATATACAAAACGTTTCCCAGCATGTAATCGCACACCATCAATAATACAAGCATGTGTATCCATATCATATACAATCACATCATTTTTAGTTACAAGAGCATCAATAGCAGAAAGCATTCCTTGATACCCAAAGTTTACTAAATACGCTGATTCTTTATCAACAAATTCAGCGCATTCATTCTCAAGTTGTTCATGAAAAACAGTATGCCCAGACATCATTCTTGCACCCATTGGATAAGCCATACCGTGCTTTGTAGCTGCTTCTCCATCAACTTTTAAAACTTCAGGGTGATTTGCCAATCCCAAATAATCGTTTATGCTCCAAGTAATTACTTTTTTCCCATTAAACGACATCCTATTAGAGATTGGCCCTTCTAATTTTGGAAAAACATAATATCCTTCTGCAATATCAGCCCATTTCCCAAGGGGTCCTTTATCACTTTTTATTCTTTCAAATAAATCTTTCATTGGGTTTTTTATCTTGATATTTAGAAGTGCAAATTAACTGAATTTTTAGGAGTTTTCAAACAAAAAAAGCCTCTGAATCTCAGAGGCTTTTTTTTGTTTGAAAAGATTTCTTTAGAGATTTACAACTTTGCTTTCTTTTTTATTTAATTTCATAAAGCCTTGTTCTTTCATCCAAGTATCACTATAAATTTTATTCATATATCTTGATCCATGATCAGGAAAGATAAGAACCACATGACTGTCTTCATGAAACATTCCCATATTTGAATATTGTTCTGTAGCTTGCATAACGGCCCCGCTAGTATAGCCTGAGAATATACCTTCTGTAGTTACTATTTCACGAGCTTTAAATGCAGCGTGTTTATCTGTCACTTTTTCAAAAACGTCAATAAGATCAAAATTGGTAGCATCTGGAATAAGATTTTTACCCAACCCTTCAATTCGATATGGTCCAATTTCTGTTTCATCAAACTCTCTAGTTTCATGATATTTTTTCAATACAGAACCAAATGCGTCTACACCCAAAATTTTAATATTCGGGTTTTGCTCCTTTAAGTATTTTGCAACTCCAGAAATAGTTCCTCCAGTACCAGAAGCTGCTACAAGATGTGTAATTTTTCCTGCTGTTTGCTCCCAGATTTCTGGACCGGTAGTTTGATAGTGTGCATCAATATTTAATTCATTAAAATATTGATTAATATATACAGAACCTGGTGTTTCTTTATGAAGTCGCTTAGCAACTTCATAATATGAACGAGGATCATTTGCAGGAACTTTAGAAGGACATACATGTACTTCTGCTCCCATAGCCTTTAGCATGTCAATTTTATCTTGTGAAGATTTATTACTGACAGCCAAAATACATTTATATCCCTTTATAATACTTATCATTGCTAAGCTAAACCCTGTGTTTCCAGAAGTTGTTTCTACAATCGTATTTCCTGGTTTTAGAATTCCGTTTTTCTCAGCATTTTCAATAATATGATTTGCGATTCGATCTTTTGTAGAATGCCCAGGATTAAAAGCTTCAAATTTCGCATAATAACTCCCTTTAAATCCTTTTGTAATTGTGTGTAGTCGAAGTAACGGAGTTTGACCGATTAAATCTAAAACAGTATTTGTAATTCCTTGATGTCTTATCATTTTTTTTGTTTTTAACACTTTACGAAGTATAGCAAATTATTTTTTTTAAAGTAAACGCAATATCGTTTACATTTATTTTATTTTGTTTTCTAATTCTAGAATAAACGAGTAATCTTTCGCCGTTTCTTTTAATGCGTCAAACCTCCCAGAAGCTCCTCCGTGTCCTGCATCCATATTTGTATGTAGTAACAAGATGTTTGAACCTGTTTTTAATGCTCTTAATTTTGCAACCCATTTGGCGGGTTCCCAATATTGTACTTGAGAATCATGTAACCCCGAAGTTACTAACATATTTGGATACTCTTTTGCTTTAACTCGATCGTAAGGAGAATAGCTTTTAATATACTCATAATACTCTTTATCTTTAGGATTTCCCCATTCATCAAACTCACCCGTTGTTAACGGAATACTTTCATCTAACATGGTAGAAATTACATCTACAAATGGCACGGCAGCAACAACTCCGTGATATAATTCTGGATTCATATTTACAATTACTCCCATTAACAATCCACCTGCAGAACCACCCATTGCATATAAATGTTTTGACGATGTATATTTATTTTTTATCAAAAATTTAGAACAATCTACAAAGTCAGTAAATGTGTTTTTTTTATGCAACAGTTTACCATCTTCATACCATTGTCTTCCTAAATATTCGCTTCCTCTAACATGTGCTACTGCGAAGATAAAACCTCTATCCAATAAACTTAAACGCGTAGTACTAAATCCGTCAGAAATTGTATATCCATATGAGCCATAAGCATATAAAAGCAACGGCGTATTTTTAGTAAACTCGGTATCTTTTCTATACACTAAAGAAACTGCTACCTTTTTACCATCTCTTGCTTCTACCCAAACGCGTTTACTAGTGTAATTATTTTTATTGAATTTACCACCTAAAACTTCTTGCTCTTTTTTGATTTCTTTTGATGCATCTTTCATGTTAAAATCTATGACCGATTTTGGTGTTGTCATTGAGTTATATGAATATCTTATAACATCTGTATCAAAATCTGGATTGGCATAAACATCTGCAGTGTAGGTTTCTTCATCAAAAGGCAAATAACTGTCTTTGGTATTATCCCAACGCTTTATTCTTATTTTATTTAACCCATTTGTGCGTTCTTCTAATACTAAATAGTCTTTAAAAATAGAAATATCTTCAAGCAAGGTATCTTCTCTATGCGCAATTACATCTACCCAATTTTCTTTTGATGTTTTATGGATTGATGTTTTCATCAATTTAAAATTGGTTGCATGGTCCTTATTTGTTAAGATATAAAAAGAATCTTCTAAGTGGGCGATACTATATTCTAAACCACGTTCTCTTTTCTGGATTATTTTAAATTTTCCATTCGGATTGTCTGCTTCTAATATTTGATATTCTGTGGACAATGTACTATACGATGCAATAACAATATATTTTTGTGATTTAGTTTTTGAAACAGAAGTTCCAAATGTTTCGTCTTTTTCATGATAAACAAGCACATCTTCAGAAACATCTGTCCCTAATATATGTTTGTAAACCTGAGTACTTCTTAATGTTACTGGATCTTTCTTTGTGTAAAAAAGTGTTTTATTATCATTTGCCCAAACAGAACCTCCCGTAGTGTTGGTAATAATATCTTCATATATATTACCAGTTTCTATGTTTTTAATTTTTAAAACATATTGTCTTCTACTAATGGTATCTACAGCAAATGCTACAAGTTTATTGTTCGGACTCACATTTAATCCGCCTAATTGAAAATAATCATGCCCTTTTGCATTGTCATTTACATTAAAAATAAGTTGCTCTTTGGCTTCTAAGTTTCCTTTTTTACGTGCGTATATAGGATATTGCTGCCCTTTTTCAAAACGTGTTATATAGAAATATCCATTTTTTTTATAAGGAACAGACTCGTCGTCTTCTTTTATTCTTGATTTCATTTCTTCAAACAACGTCTCTTGGAAGTCATTTCTATGCGAAGTTATTTGATCATAGTAATTATTTTCTTCATTTAAATAATTCAATACCTTTTTGGTTTGATCATCTTTTTTTTTCGCATTCTTTTGCTCATCAGACAAACGCATCCAAAAATAATTGTCAATTCTAATATCTTGGTGTGTTTCTAATTCTGTTGGAATTTTATCAGCAACTGGAACAGGAATATTTGTATTTATCATGAAATCATTTTTACAAGCGACTGCAAAAATAAGACTAAAAACGGTAGTGCAAAACAAAACTTTCTTCATTTTTTTTACTTCATAATTACTGTGAAAGTAGTAAATTTGTTTTTAACATTTTAAAACTAGATTTAAATTAGACCGAACGTAATTTATAATATGTTTTTAGACTTAGAAGACTATATGTTGCCGTGTTTAAATAAAAAACTTTTTGGAGTTGATTGTTTGGGTTGTGGATTTCAACGATCTTTTATATTTCTTTTAAAGGGTGATTTTGTAGAAGCTTTTAAAATGTATCCTGCTATTTACACGCTTATCCTTTTTCTTTTATTTGCTATTATAAATCACTTTTACAAATTTAAGTATGGGCGAAAAATTATTCTTTTATTAGCAATCAGTAATATTCTAATAATTATAACTAGCTATATTATAAAAATCACTTAACACGTTATGGAAAAACAAAAATTACAATACCAAACACTTATTTATATATTGGCAGTTGCGGGATTGCTTTGTTGTTGTATTGCTGGTTTTGGAATATTACCTGCTGGAATTGCTTATTTTATTGGGCATTCTGAGTTAAAAAAATACGCAAAAAATCCAGACATGTATGACAACCAAGACAGTATTTATACAGGAAAAACCATTGCATTAATTGTACTTATCATTAATATATTGTATTTTGGATATACGATGTATCAAATCTACACCATAGGTTGGGATGTGCTAATGGAACAGTCTAGAAATATTATAGAAAATAGTTAATAAAAAAAACCAAATAGTGTCTAAACTTTTAGGTTTAATCCATAATACAGGTTTTTTTATTAAAATCTGTGTAATACTATATTAAAATTCAGAAATTGTCTTTTTGATAATAGAAATACAATCCTTTAATTGTTCTTCATTCATAATTAACGGAGGTGCAAAACGAATGATATTTCCATGTGTTGGTTTTGCTAATAAACCATTATCTCTTAATTTCATACAAATATCCCAAGCGGTTGAACTTTCTTCTGTATCGTTAATTAAAATAGCATTTAACAAGCCTTTTCCTCTTACAGATTTCACTAAATCGTTTTCTGCTGCAAACTCAGAGATTTCAGTTCTAAAAATCTGGCCTAAATGTTCTGCATTTTCAGCTAATTTCTCATCTAGTACAACTTCTAAAGCTGCAATTGCTACAGCTGCTGCAATTGGATTTCCTCCAAAAGTAGAACCATGATTTCCTGGTTGTATCACATTCATAATGTTATCATTTGCTAATACTCCAGAAACCGGGTATGCTCCACCACTTAATGCTTTTCCAAGAATTAAAATATCTGGCTGTACATTTTCATGATCTACTGCTAACATCATTCCTGTCCTCGCAATTCCTGTTTGAACTTCATCAGCAATAAACAATACATTATGCTTTTTACACAATGCTTTTGCTGCAGATAAATATCCTTCAGAAGGTACATAAACTCCTGCTTCACCTTGAATTGGCTCTACTAAAAATGCCGCTATATTTTTGCTTGAATTCAATACTTCTTCTAAAGCTTGTAAATTATCGTATTCTATTTTGATAAATCCATCCGTAAAAGGGCCAAAATTATCACGTGCTACAGAATCATTCGAAAAAGAAATAATTGTGGTAGTTCTCCCATGAAAATTATTTTCACACACAATAATCTGTGCTTCATTTTCTGCGATTCCTTTTACTTCATATGCCCATTTTCTTGACAATTTTAATGCAGTTTCTACAGCTTCTGCTCCTGTATTCATTGGCAATAATTTGTCAAAACCAAAAAGTTCTGTTGCAAATTTTTCATATTTTCCAAGCATATCATTATAAAATGCTCTTGAAGTTAATGTTAATCTTTGTGCTTGTTGCATCATAGCATTAACAATTTTTGGATGACAATGCCCTTGATTTACAGCAGAATACGCAGATAAGAAATCGTAATATCTTTTTCCCTCTACATCCCAAACATACACGCCTTCTCCTCTACTCAATACCACAGGAAGTGGATGGTAATTGTGTGCACCGTACTTGTTTTCTAATTCGATCGCCTGTTGCGAAGTTAATTGGTCTAAAACAGCCATTTTTAATAATTTAAGGTTTATGCCTTTATTTAAAATAAAGCATCGTCAACATCTTATAAAATGCAACATTAATAATTAAATCTCGCTTTGCGAGTAAAATAACCATTCCTTATCTACCTTTATCCTTTCGAAGAGTTCGAAAATTCAGCGTGGGAAAGAAATCATCCCTAAGAGTCGCAAATTACAAATTATAACCATCATAAAAAATTTAATTTCACAACTGATATATGTCATGTTTTTCTAACAGATAAGTTCTACTTTTGCAGTGTAAATAAAACACATTTTTATCATGAAAAAAATCATTTTAGGTATCGCTATAGTTTCTTTTGCATTGTTAAGTTTTACAATAAAAAACGAAAAAGAAATAACAACAGCAGTTACACCATCTAGTGTAGAAAAAGGCAAAAAACTCTTTAACAGTAAAACCTGTAGTGCTTGTCACCAAGAAAAGGTTAAAGTAATTGGACCTGCAATTAAAGATATTGCTGCTAAATACAAAGCTAAAAAAGGAAACTTAGTTGCCTTTTTGCAGGGAAAAAGCAACGCTATTGTAGACACAAATCCCGGACAAGTTGCAGTAATGAAAGCAAGTCTTAATATCACAAAGTCAATGCCAAAAGCTGATTTGGAAGCTATTTCAAAATACATTTTGAGTGTTAAATAAACCCCTCGAATTGTTCAACAAGTTAATTTTATGAAATAAAAAACATTCCACTTTGGAATGTTTTTTATTTTATAAAGTCTCTATAATCAATTTTTTCCTGCTAACGAAGAGACTTGCAATTCTAATCTTTTAATTGCTCTTAGAATGGCATTTTTATCCATTTGCATCCATGCAAATACCTTTAGCATGCTCATTCCAAATAAAAATATTAAACCACCAAAGCCCCATTTTAGCAATTCTTTATTAGTTTCAGAATTAAAAAACTGGACAATACAATATATAAATGCCACAAAAAACACAATAGTCATTATATTCATCAAAAACATAATCCATCTATTTTTTCCTTGAAAAAGCCCTCCAAGCATTTGAAAAACATTCTGTTCTTCTAATTCATCATAAAATTTCGCCTCTTCTTGAGTCAATGTTTCCTTAATTAATTTGTCGATTTCTTCTGTGTGATTATTCATAATTTATATATTTTATTATTGATTTTAATTTTTCTCTTGCATAAAACAGTCTAGATTTTACTGTTCCAATTGATATTTCTAATATTTCGCTCAATTCTTTTAGAGAATATGCGTCCAGATAATACAACCCAATTATCTCTTTTTGGTTTTCTGGTAACTTTGCAATTCCTTCTCTTAAAAGTTTTTTCTTTTTTTGCTGATGACTATTCTGTTCTGAAAAAACTTCTTCTTTAGAATTTTCATTATAAAAATTACGCATTACATTCAGTTTTCTATTTGAAGCCCTAATCCAATCAATTGATTTTCTGCTTACAATACTAATTGCCCAGCTTTTAAATTTTTCTGGCGATTCCAATAAATGCAGCTTTTTGTAAATAACCGTCCAACTTTCTTGTGCAATATCTTTTGCTGTCTCTGCATCTTTTACATACCAATACGCTAACTTACAAAAAGAAAAATGCCATCTTTTAACCAATACAGCTAAGGCATGTTGGTTTCCTGATTGATAGGAAACTACCAATTCGGCATCTGAAGTATTTTTGGTTTTTTCAAACATTGGTTACATCTTATAGACGCCTACAAAAAGATAAGGTTCAAATTAATTTGTCTCTCCTTAAAGATAATTGAAATATTTAGGTTAAAATGATAGAACGATTATTATTTTTGCAGCATGAGTAGAAAAAAGAAGGTAAGAATTGTTTTTGAAAATATAGAAGTTATAGATGCTGGTGCACGTGGAAAAACAGTTGCAAAAGCACCAGACGGACGTGTTATATTCTTAACAAATACAGTTCCTGGTGATGTAGTAGATATTCAAACCGGACGCAAAAGAAAAGCGTATTACGAAGGAAATGCTATAAAATTTCACACACTTTCTGATAAAAGAACAACCCCTGTCTGTGAACACTTTGAGCATTGTGGCGGTTGCAAATGGCAACACATGAAATATGAAGATCAATTGTTTTATAAAGAAAAAGAAGTAACGCAGAACCTGATTAGAATTGGACATTTAGAATTGCCAAAAATTACCCCAATTTTAGGTTGTGAAAAAACCTATTTTTATAGAAATAAAATGGAGTTTTCATTTTCTTCTAACAGATGGTTAACTTATGAAGAAATCAATTCTGAAAAAGAAATAGATAGCAGAAATGCCTTAGGGTTTCATATTTCTGGAATGTGGGATAAAATTTTAGACATTAAAAAATGTCATCTGCAAGAAGATCCTTCAAATGAAATAAGAAATGCCGTCAAAAATTTTGCTATTAAAAATAACATTTCATTCTTCAATCCTAGAGAACAAGATGGTTTACTAAGAACAATGATGTTACGTATTGCATCAACTCAAGAAATTATGTTGACCGTTCAATATTATAAAGAAGATACAATTAAACGTGAATTACTATTAGATTTTATTTTAAAAACCTTTCCACAAATAACTTCTTTACAATATGTTATCAATGAAAAAGGCAACGACACCATGTACGATCAAAAAGTTGTTTTGTACGCTGGTAGAGACCATATTTTTGAGGAAATGGAAGGGTTGCATTTTAAAATAAATGCAAAATCTTTTTATCAAACTAATTCAGAGCAAGCTTATGAACTCTATAAAATTACTAGAAATTTTGCCAATTTAACAGGCAATGAAATTGTGTATGATTTATACACAGGAACAGGAACTATTGCACAATTTGTGTCAAAAAACGCAAAAAAAGTGATTGGTGTAGAATCCGTTCCAGAAGCCATTGAAGATGCAAAAAAGAATGCTGAACTCAATTCTATTACAAATTGCGAGTTTTATGTAGGTGATATGAAAGACGTGTTTACCTCAGAATTCATCAATCAACATGGGCAACCTGATGTAATTATTACTGATCCGCCAAGAGATGGGATGCATAAAAAAGTAGTAGAACAAATTTTAACAATCTTACCACAACGTATTGTTTATGTAAGCTGTAATTCTGCAACACAAGCACGTGATTTGGCTTTGATGAACGAACACTATAAAATTACACAAACGCAAGCAGTAGATATGTTTCCACAAACACATCATGTAGAAAATGTGGTTTTATTAGAAAAACGTTGAATTGTTTAGCGGTTTATTTGTGTAAGAGAAAACTTATCTGTTAATTTATCTTTTAGTCATAAAACAACTTTTTATTCGCTTAAAATAAAAATGAAAAAAAGCATCTTCTATATTTTACTTTTAATACTGACATTTAGTGCCTGTGAAAAAGATGATATCTGTTTATTGCCAAATACTCCAAAATTAGTGTTGCGTTTTTACGATGTTTCAGACACAACTTCAAAAAAAGATGTAACCTTCTTATCTATTTGGGCAGATGGAAAAGACACCTTATCAAACTATAAAAGTGTTACTTTAGACTCTATTGCCATTCCATTAAATGTAAACACTACAGAAACAGTATATCATTTTAAAATGAATAATACTACTGGAAATAGTATAGATAACAAATTCAATAAAATCACCTTAACTTATAATCCCGAAGAAGTATATGTTTCTCGCTCATGCGGATTTAAAACTATTTTTAATAATGTAATTATTACATCAGATAATGGTTGGATACAATCATTTACACCTTCTACTTTAATAACCATTGATAATGAAACCGCAGCGCATGTACAAATATTTCATTAGCTTTTGTTTTGTATTTCTTGTTGCGAAAAGTGTTGCTCAAGAAAACTTAAAAGATAGCATTAAATACAAATCTCCCTACGGATTAAGAATTGGAGTTGACATTAGCAAACCTATTTTAGGATTAACGGGTTCTGACTATAGCGGATTTGAAATTGTGGGAGATTATCGCATTTCTAAAAACCTATATATTGCGACAGAATTAGGTGTTGAAGAAAATACATCTGTTGAAGACTACACCAATTCTACCGCTAAAGGATCTTACTTAAAAGTAGGAATAAATTTTAATGCCTATAAAAATTGGCTAGACATGAATAATGAAATCTTCTTAGGATTTCGTTATGCACTAAGTGTTTTTGATCAAACATTAAACAGCTACACTACAAATACAGGTACAAACTATTTTCTAGGAAATTTAATTACAACTCCTACTGCAACAAATGGTTTAATTGCCCATTGGACCGAATTTGTATTTGGTTTAAAAGTAGAAACATTTAAAAACGTATTTATAGGTGCTAGCTTTTCATACAAAATACTATTAAGTATACAACACCCAGATAATTTCAAGACATTATATGTCCCTGGATTTAATAGAGTCTTTGAAAGCGAAACAGGTTTTGGTTTCAATTATACAATATCATATACAATTCCATTTTTTAAGAAATAATTGCGTTTCTTTTTCCTTGTTTTTAGTAATTTTGCAGCTTCAATCTTTCAATTTATAAGTAATGAAAAAAATACCAAGTGTAAATTTGGCTGATTTTTTATCTGACGATAAAAAAAAGAAACAACAATTTATAAAAGAAATTGGCGATGCCTATGAAAATATTGGTTTTGTAGCATTAAAAGGTCACTTTTTAAATGATACGCTTTCAAAAAATTTATACACAGAAATCAAAAATTTCTTTGATCTACCTATTGAAGTAAAAAAACAATACGAAATTCAAGGAATTGCTGGTCAGCGAGGTTATGTTTCTTTTGGTAAAGAAAGTGCTAAAGGTAAAAAAGAAGGAGATTTAAAAGAGTTTTGGCATTTTGGTCAATACGTAAAAGACAATCCGAAATTAGCTAAAGAATATCCTGCCAATGTAGTAGTTGATGAAGTTGTCAACTTTAATGAAGTTGGAAACCAAGCATATAGAATGTTAGAAAAAACAGCAAAGTATGTATTGCGTTCTCTTGCTCTTCATCTTGGATTGAAGGAAACTTATTTTGATGAATATATTAAAAATGGGAATAGTATTTTACGTCCCATTCATTATCCTCCTATTCAATCTGAGCCTAAAAATGCAGAACGAGCAGCAGCTCATGGAGATATTAATCTGATTACTTTGTTAATGGGAGCTCAAGGAAAAGGGCTACAAGTTCAAAATAATGATGGAGAATGGTTAGATGCTATTGCAGAACCTGACGAGTTGATGATTAATGTAGGCGATATGCTATCTCGTCATAGTAATAACAAATTAAAATCAACCATACACAGAGTGGTAAATCCACCAAGAGAAACTTGGGGTAGTTCACGGTATTCAATCCCGTTTTTTATGCATCCTATTAGCGAGATGAAATTAGATGTTTTAGAAAGTTGTGTTGATAAAAATCATCCAAAGCAATTTGAAGATATTACTGCTGGAGAATTTTTAAATGAACGATTAATAGAACTAGGACTCATAAAATAATGAACGAAAAAGCAGCTTTATATTTATTTATTATCGGATCTGCATTGGTGCTTTTAACATTGATATTAAAAAATTTCGGTATTGTTGCTGATTATACATTGGCTTATATTGGCATTATTTTAGAGTCTCTTAGCGTAGTGTTATTTGCATATCAAAAAATTAAAAAAAAATAAGTAGTCATGACAAAAAAAATAGGAAGTCTTTCTGATTTAGGTGGATTTGTTTTTTCTACAAACGATGACTTTAATCCGAATGAAGAAAGCACACCGCAAAGCCTTGGTAACGACAAACAGTATTTAGAAGCACATTTTTCTAACAAAGGTCGTGGTGGAAAAACGGTTACAATCATCAAAGGTTTTCAAGGTACTGAGCAAGACTTAAAAAAACTTGGAAAACAATTAAAAAGTAACTGTGGTGTTGGCGGTAGCGTTAAGGGCAACGAAATTATTATTCAAGGAAATTTTAGAGATAAGATTATAACAATCTTAACAAAAGATGGTTATAACGTTAAACGAGTTGGAGGTTAAAAGTATAAATATGACGATAAAAGAATCAGAATTAATTTTAAATCCTGATGGAAGTATTTACCATCTAAATTTAAAGCCAGAACATATTGCCAATGACATTATTTTTGTTGGCGATCAAGATCGTGTAGATACCGTTACCAACCATTTTGAATCGATTGAATTTAGCACGCAAAAACGTGAGTTTAAATCAACTACTGGAACCTATAAAGGAAAAAGGTTAACAGTAATATCTACTGGAATTGGTCCTGATAATATTGATATTGTGTTGAATGAGTTGGATGCATTGGTTAATATTAATTTAGAAAATCGTCAAGTAAAAACAACACACACCTCTTTAAATATTATTCGCATTGGAACTTCTGGTTCTTTGCAAAAAGACATCCCAGTTGATTCTTTTTTAATGAGTTCACATGCATTAGATTTAAATGGAATGCTTCACTCCTACCAAATAGATGAAATTTCACATCCAGAAATGGAAGATGCTTTTATAAAACATACCAATTGGAATTTAAAAAAGTGTATGCCTGTTATTATTACTAGTGGAAAAGAATTGTGTAATAAACTAGCTTCATCAAACGTTTTTGAAGGAATGACTGCCACAGCTGGTGGATTTTACGGGCCACAAGGTAGAGTGTTAAGACTGCCTTTACAAGACGCAGAGTTGAATCGTAAAATTGATAATTTTAATTACAAAGAAACTAGAGTTACCAACTTAGAAATGGAAACTTCTGCTATTTATGGATTGTCTAAGCTTTTAGGACATAATGCCTGTTCTATGAACGCAATAATTGCCAATAGAGCAACAGGTACATTTAGCGAAAATCCAAAAAATGTAGTAAAAGAGTTAATTCTTTATACTTTAAACAAGTTAACTAATTAGTTTGTTTGCCTTCGCAAACATTTTAAACAATACAGTAAATACTAAACAACTAATTATTTGCGTTAAATCATTGAAGAAACTCTTTTATGAATGTCTTAAAAATAATGTACATTTGAATTTTAAAATCACTTTTTATGAAAAAAGCAGTATTTATTGCCATTTGTATTTTAGGGATTCTTAGTTTTTCTTCTTGTCGAAGTACTGCTAAAAGTTGTGGCTTGGCAGAAAACATAAATCAAACTCAACAAAACCATCAGGTAACTATTATGGCCACAAAGGTCATTTTATAACTAACTGGTTGTTCTTTTTCAAATTCAATGAATCCGCTTTTTAAGCGGATTTTTTCACCATTCAATTTTAGTTTTCCCTATTTTTTCTAGATATAAATTTGCCTTAGAAAAATGCTTGTTTCCAAACCAATAACCACGGTTTGCACTTAAAGGCGAAGGATGTCCTGAAGTTAAAATAGCATGCTTTTTCTTGTCTATTATTAACCCTTTCTTTTGTGCAAATCCCCCCCAAAGTAAAAAAACAACATTTTGTTTTTGCTCAGAAATCGTCCTAATTACTACATTTGTAAATTCTTCCCAGCCTTTTTTTTGATGACTTCCAGCATCATGAGCTTTTACTGTTAATGTAGCATTTAACAACAACACGCCTTGCTTTGCCCATTTCTCTAAATTTCCACTTTTCGGATATGGGTTTCCTAAATCTGATTCTAATTCTTTAAAAATATTTTTAAGTGATGGTGGATGTTTTAGAGTATCAGCAACAGAAAAACACAAACCATTGGCTTGCCCAATTCCATGATATGGATCTTGGCCAATAATGACAACTTTTAAAGCATCAAATTCACAAAAATCAAAAGCAGCAAAAATGTCTTTTTTATTTGGATAGCAAGTTCCTGTTTCATATTCAGAATTCACAAAATCAGTTAAACTTTTAAAATAGGGCTTTTCAAATTCTGATTGCAAAATATTTTTCCATGAATCCACAATATTTACCTGCATACTTTCTTATTTTTGTTTTAAAATTGACATTTATTGTCAGTTCGAGTATTATTATGTTAATTCGAGTTGAATCGAAAAAAAGGAAAAAATGTATCGAGAACTTAATTTATTTAGATACCATTTTGAGAATCTCAAAAAACACTCGAACTAACAATTCTGTCGAAAATCAAAGATAGTATTTTGGCTAAAAATATTTCAAAAAAAACATTACAAGATTTAGAATTCACTACCGTTTTAGAACAAGTAGCAGCATTTTCTATTTCTGATTTAGGGAAAAAACAAATCTTAGAGATTAAACCAATTGATGATTCTGAAAAATTACGTCAAGAATTACAATTGGTTCATGAGTACTTGTCGTCCTTTTTAAGTGAAAACAAAATTCCGAATCATGCCTTTGAAGATATCACTCAAGAAATTTTTACATTAAACATTCAAAACAGTTTTTTAGAAGCAAGTGCCTTTTTAAAAATTGCAACACTTTCTGAAACGGTTAATGAATTACTCCTCTTCTTTAAAAAATTTATCAACTATTTTCCAACATTATCTTCTGTTAGTCAAAACATTGAGCTAACAGTTGTGGTTGTTGATGCTATTAAAAAAATTGTAACACCTTTTGGAGAAGTTGCCAATAATGCATCATCAATATTAAAAGAAATCAGAAAAGACATTGCTAAAATTCGTGGTAAAATAGGAGAAAGTTTTACTAAAGATTTAAGTAAATATAGTGCTTTGGGATATTTAGATGATATTAGAGAAACTGTAATTGACAATCATAGAGTTTTGGCAGTCTTAGCAATGCATCGAAGAAAAGTAAAAGGAAATTTCTTAGGCACATCAAAATCAGGAAATATCGTTTATATTGCACCTCAAACTACCTTAAATTACAGCAGAGAATTACAAAATTTAGCTTACGAAGAGCAACAAGAAATCGCAAAAATATTAAAAAACTTAGCCAATGAAATTCGTCCTTTTACACCTCTTTTGCAAAAATATTTAAACTACTTAACACATTTAGATGTTATTGGATCTAAAGCAAATTACGCAAAAAAAATCCATGCACTTTTACCGAAAATAACTTCCGAAAAAAAGATTCAATTTAAAAATGCGTTTCACCCCATTTTATGGGTAAACAATACCAATAAGAAATTAGCTACCATTTCACAATCTATTTATTTAGATAAAAAACAACAAATTATTGTTATTTCTGGACCGAATGCAGGTGGAAAAAGCATCACACTTAAAACCATTGGCTTATTGCAAATAATGTTACAAAGTGGTTTGCTAATTCCTGTTGATGAACGTAGCGAAACATCTATTTTTGATACTATTTTAACCGACATTGGAGACAATCAATCTATTGAAAATCAGCTAAGTACTTATAGTTATCGTTTAAAAAATATGCGAAATTTTTTACGAAAATGTAATAATAATACACTCTTTTTAATTGATGAATTTGGGACGGGAAGTGATCCTGAATTGGGTGGTGCGCTAGCAGAAATTTTCTTAGAAGAATTTTATGAGAAAAAAGCATTCGGAATTATCACAACTCATTATTCTAATTTAAAAGTATTGGCAAACGAATTAGAAAATGTGACCAATGCAAACATGCAATTTGATGAAAAAACGCTAGAACCTCTTTACAAATTATATGTTGGACAAGCAGGAAGTTCTTTTACTTTTGAAGTTGCACAAAAAAATGGGATTCCGTATAGCATTATCAACAAAGCAAAAAAACGTGTTGAGACAGAGAAAATTCGTTTGGACAAAACCATTTCTAAATTACAAAAAGAACGGAATCGTTTGCAAAAAAATTCTGAGATTTTAGAAAAACAGCAAACAAAAGGTTTAGAACATCTTGAGAGTTTGCAAGGAAAAGAACAAAAGGTACAAGATAAATTAACCGGATTTCAAGAATTGTATGATAGTAATCAGAGAATGTTATTTTTGGGAAGAAAAGCCAACGAGCTTTTTAATAAATATTTTCAAACAAATAACAAAAAAGAATTAAATACCAATTTACAGAAATGGGTGGCTTCTGAAATGGCAAAAAATTTAAAAAAGAACCCGAAAAAACCCATAACAAAAGCAGAAAAGAAAAAAGAAAAAGTACTGGTACAACAAAAAAAAGAAGTCTTTCAAAAAATTGAAAAAGAAGTCTTGCAAAAAGTAGTAGAAGTTCGTATTGAAAAGAAAAAAGAGGCGATAAAAATTGCAAAAGAAAAGTCTGATTACATCTTTAAAATAAACGATAGTGTTCGATTAATTGATGGAAATGCAGTTGGTACTATTGATAAAATTGAAAAGAAAAATGCGTTTATTAATTACGGTTTTTTCACAACCAAAGCGAAGATTGAACAATTAGAGTTGGTAGAGAAATTTAAGAAATAACGAAACTGAATTACTTTCTTTTCATAAAATCAAACTAAAAAATATAAAAATCACAAAGCACTATAAATCAATATATTACAAGATAAAATAAGTTGCTAAAAAACTAAAAATAATTTGGTTGAAATCCAGATAATATGAATACGTTTGCACTCCAATTTGAAACTATTATATATGAAGCGTATTAATGAATATAAAAAGCTTTTTAACATAGAAGGAGCTATCAATTTAAAAGAGCTAAAAACTACTTATAGAGGGTTGGTTAAAGAATGGCATCCTGATAAATTTCAGGACAAAGAAAAAATAGTAATTGCAGAGATAACAAGTACTAAAATTATTGACGGATATCATTTTTTAGTAAGCATTGCGCCAGAAACTAAAGAAGCAAATTCAATAGATTATAAAAAGACTATTTCCGAATTTCAAGTAGCTGATTGGCACCATAAAAGCATGTTACTAGAAGTTACTTTTACCGATGGTAATACGTATGAATATTTTGGCGTAAATCGTATTCTTTTTGGAAAATTTGTAAATGCTAAATCTATAAATAATTTTGGGAAAAGAAATATCTTCAATTCCTTTATATATAGAAAATCGAAAAAAGCACCCGTAATGGCTTAACTTAAAAATTTTGTGACTTTAAAAAAGTTTGTTGTTTACTCAAACCTTTTCATTTCAGCATCATAAAACTCACCCGCTTTATCCATTAAATCTGCCAATTCGGTAGCGATGTCTTCTTCGTTTTCACCAGATAAATCTTCAAACCACTCTACTTCGTCATCTTTTAAGTTGATTAAAAAACGTGGATATTCTGTATGTAACACAAAAATATCATCAGGAAAACTACTATTATCAGCTAATAAAAATTTTGGTAATGTCATATCTTTTATTTTTTTTTGTCATTCCGTACTTGATGAGGAATCCATATTTTTATAATTAGATTCCCATTTTCATGGGAATGATATTTCTAATGTCTTTTGATTTTGTCTTTCCGACTGAAATGGAGGAATCTCTATCTTTAGATTCTTCGACTTCATTTCATTTCGCTCAAAATGACAAAACTATTGTCGGCTCGAGGAGACATTAAAATTATTCTTTTTCTCTAATAAGTTTTAAAGTTAAATAATTAAAACGAATATATAATAAAACGGCGGCAGTAGATAATCCTGCTAATAAACCAAGCCAAATTCCAAAACTACCTAATTGATCTTCTTTTCCGAAATAATAACTGATCGGAAAACCAATCAACCAATACGATATAAAGGTAATAATTGTCGGAATTTTTACATCTTGTAAACCACGTAAAGCCCCTAAAACTACAACTTGAATTCCGTCTGAAATTTGAAAGATTGCTGCAGCAATTAATAATTGTGCTGCGATAGAAACAACTTCCATATTATCGGTAAGATTTTCAACATCATTATAATCTACATAAATTCTTGGCAAATATTGGTGGAATAAAAAGAAAATTATTGCAAAGAAAACGGATAATAATATTGCCATAAAAAAAATAGAAAATGCTATCCTTCGAAGTTCTTTATAATTGTGTAATCCTTTTTGATTTCCAACTCTAATCATCGATGCAACACTTAATCCTATGGCAACCATAAATGTCATTGAAGATAAATTTAATGCTATTTGATTTGCAGCTTGTGGATTTTTCCCCAACAAACCACTTAACCAAATTGCTGCAGTAAAAATTGCAACTTCAAAAAACATTTGCATTGCACTTGGTGCTCCTAAACTAATTAATTTTCTAATCATTAATTTATCTAAAACAAAGAGTTTAATGTTAGTAACCAACTGTTTTGAACGCTCTTTATGTGCTAATAACCACCACAAATAAATAACCATAACAACACGAGAAAGTAGTGTTCCGTATGCAGCTCCTACCATTCCCATTTCTGGAAAACCAAACTTTCCGAAAATTAGCAAATAATTTAAAACAACGTTTAAAATATTGGCAATTAAGGTAGCATACATCGGGTATTTTGTCATCGACATTCCGTCACTAAATTGTTTTAAAGCCTGAAAAACAACTAACGGAATTAACGAAAACGCAACCAAATCTAAATATGGAATTGCCAATTCAACCACTTCTACTGGCTGCTTCATTAAATACATTAATGGTTTTGCGAAAAATATCAGTAAGAATAAAGCAATACCTAATACTGTACATAAAAATAATCCGTGTTTAAAAGTCGATTTTGCGTTATCAAAATTATTTGCCGAATCGGCTTCAGCAATTAATGGCGTAATTGCTGTAGAAAAACCAATTCCTAAAGACATAGCAATAAACATAAAACTGTTTCCTAAAGAAACAGCTGCAAGTTCTGCGGTTCCTAATTGACCAACCATAACATTATCTACAAAACTAACAAAAGTATGCCCTAACATTCCTAACATTACAGGTGCTGCAAGTTTCCAGTTGTATTTAAATTCTGATGTATATAAAGATAAATTCAAAAAATTTATGGTTGATGTTAAGACAACGAAGATATTCATAATAATTGAAGTTTTTAGTGAATCATATTAACAAAATTCCAACATTAATAATTCATTAAAATAATGTACTTTTGGATTCTAAACCCACATCAAATATGGCTACAATTACATTGTTAGGAAATAAAATACAAACTATTGGAGAGTTGCCAAAAGTAGGAGAAAAAGCACCAGATTTTATTTTAGCTACTCTTGATTTATCTAGAAAAACTCTAGCTGATTTTAGTGGACAACGACTTGTTTTAAATATTTTTCCAAGTATAGACACTGGCACTTGTGCGGCATCCGTTCGAAAATTTAATGAAGAAGCAGCCAATTTGATGAATACGAAAGTGCTTTGCATTTCTAAAGATTTACCTTTCGCTCAAGCACGTTTTTGTGGTGCAGAAGGCATTAAAAATGTAGTATTACTATCAGATTTTGCTACTGGAGATTTTGGGAAAGATTATGCTTTAGAAGTTGTCAATGGTCCAATGTCAGGGTTGCATTCTCGGTGTGTAATCATTTTAGACAAAAACAGGTTTGTAACTTATACACAGCAAGTTGCAGAAGTTACTAAAGAGCCCGATTATGAAAGTGTTTTAAATGCATTACAATAATGAAAAACCCAAACGATAATTTTTTAAAAGGACGCATTCGTAGTTTAGGTTTTGCACTAAAAGGTATGTGGCTTTTATTGACTACCGAAGACAGTATTAAGGTTCAATTTTCTATTGCTATACTAATTATTATTGCGGGATTTTATTTTGACATTTCAACTACCGAATGGATGATTCAATTATTAGCGATTGGATTGGTTTTAGTTGCAGAGTCCTTAAATACTGCTATAGAAAAAGTAGCAGATTTCATCCATCCAGATTATCATGAAAAAATAGGGTTTATTAAAGATATTGCTGCAGGTGGACCAAGCTTTGCAGCTATTATTTCTTTGTGTATCTCAGGAATTATTTACATTCCGAAAGTAATGGAGTTATTCTAAGTTAATTCTTATATTTACACTTTACAAATTACCAGTATTCTGAATGGCAAAAAAAATAAAAACTCAAAAAAAACCTAGATTTCAAAGTGTCAAATCTTTTCTGAACAATAGACAAACTCATACTGTTTTTGGACTATTTTTATTGCTCTTCTCTCTCTTTCTAGCCATTGCTTTTTTATCTTTTTTCTTTTCTTGGCAAGAAGATCAAAGTATCTTAAATCAGCTTACTAATAGAACTGTAACAAGTAAAAATCTATTAGGGAAAATAGGCGCAAAACTAAGTCATTTTTTTATTTTCGAAGGCTTTGGAATAGCTGCTTTTATTATTCCAATATTGCTATTTGTTAGTGGATTTTACTATTTATTTAATATCAAATTTCGTAGAATTATTAAAAGCTGGAATCGAGGTTTGCTTATTATGTTGTGGGTTTCTATCTCATTTGGGTTTGCTACAAATAAACTACTTTCTGGTATAATCGGTTTTGAAACCAACGAATATTTACAAACCTTTTTAGGGAAAACTGGACTTTCTATTGTGCTTGCTTTTCTGTGTTTTGCTTACCTTATAATTAGATTTAAAATAACTCCAGAAGGAATTATCAATACTTTTAAATCTAAAAAGAAAGAAAAGATAACAACTACAGAAACAGAGATAACCACACCTTTAGATGACACACCTATTGATATGGTTTTTGAAGAAGAAGAAAAAAACACAAAATCTGAGTTTGAGATGTCTGTAAAAGATTTAAAACCAACTATCAGTAACTTTTCTGAGGTGCCTTCATCCAAAGAAAAAGAAGAGCCTTTTTTAGATATTGTTTTACAAGAAGAAAAAAAAGAAGATATCACAATCAATAAAAGTGAGAAATCAAGAGAAAATACAGATGTAAAAATTGCTGTAGAAAAAACAACCGAAGAACAGCATCTTAAAGAAAATTTATCTGACAAACTCTTAAAAGATTTCGGAGAATTTGACCCAACTTTAGAGCTAGGCAATTTTAAGTTTCCTTCTTTTAATTTACTAAAAGAATACAATGAAACTATTTCAATTGATCCTGAAGAATTGGAGGCAAATAAAAACCGAATATTAAAAACACTACAAAATTATAAAATCGGAATTTCAAAAATTAAAGCAACGGTAGGTCCAACGATTACTTTGTATGAAATTGTTCCTGAAGCTGGAATTCGGATTTCAAAAATCAAAAACTTAGAAGATGATATAGCGTTGTCTTTATCAGCAATAGGAATTCGGATTATTGCACCAATTCCTGGCAAAGGAACTATTGGTATTGAAGTTCCTAATAAAAAATCGACCATTGTTTCGATGCATTCAGTGATTTCTTCTAGTAAGTTTCAAGAATCTCAAATGGATTTACCAATTGCGTTGGGAAAAACCATTTCTAATGAAACTTTTGTTATTGACTTGGCTAAAATGCCTCATTTATTAATGGCTGGTGCAACTGGACAAGGAAAATCGGTTGGATTAAATGCTGTATTAACATCACTATTATACAAAAAACACCCAGCAGAAGTAAAGTTTGTTTTGGTTGATCCAAAGAAGGTAGAATTAACTTTATTTAACAAAATTGAACGTCATTATTTGGCTAAATTACCAGATAGTGAAGAAGCTATTATTACAGATACTACCAAAGTAATTAACACGTTAAATTCTTTGTGCATTGAGATGGACAATCGTTATGATTTACTTAAAAACGCAATGGTTCGTAATATCAAAGAATATAACACCAAGTTTAAAGCACGAAAATTAAACCCCGAAAACGGTCATCAGTTTTTACCATATATTGTTTTGGTTATAGATGAGTTTGCAGATTTAATTATGACTGCTGGTAAAGAGGTTGAAACTCCCATTGCCCGTTTGGCACAATTAGCACGTGCAATTGGAATTCATTTAATTGTAGCAACACAACGTCCTTCTGTGAATGTAATTACAGGAATCATAAAAGCAAATTTTCCGGCACGAATAGCATTTAGAGTTACCTCTAAAATTGATTCAAGAACGATATTAGATGCTTCAGGAGCTGATCAATTGATTGGTCGAGGAGATTTATTATACTCCGGCGGAAGTGATATTACTCGTATTCAATGTGCTTTTGTTGACACACCAGAAGTAGAAAAAATTACTGACTTTATAGGTTCTCAACGCGCATATGCAGATGCTTATTTATTGCCTGAATATGTTAGTGAAGAAGGCGGCATGAACCTTGATATTGATATCTCTGACAGAGATAAATTATTTAGAGATGCTGCTGAAATTATTGTCATTGCACAACAAGGATCTGCTTCTTTATTACAACGGAAACTAAAGTTAGGTTACAACAGAGCAGGAAGGTTAATTGACCAATTAGAAGCTGCAGGAATTGTTGGCGGATTTGAAGGTAGTAAAGCGAGGCAAGTATTAGTGGTTGACTTAGTGGCTCTCGATCAATTATTAGAAAACGAAAAAAATCAGAATTGATTCATATGAAAAAATTAATAAACAGTTGTTTTATTTGTATTGGAATACTCATCCATTTTCAAGGCGTAGCTCAGGAGAGTGCTGAAGCAAAATTATTGCTAGACGAAGTATCTACAAAAATGAGTTCTTATGCTAATATGCAGATTATATTTAGCGCTACATTTAGCAATGAAGAAGCCGGAATTTCTGAAGGAGATGAACCGCCTTTATTTGGAGAGATACAATTACAAAAAGAAAAATACAACCTTAACTATCTTGATAGTAATTTTATTTTTGACGGAAAAAAACTATATATCATCAACCATGAAGAAAAAGAAGTAAGTATCAATGAAGGAGATTTTGATGAAGAAGATGGTTTTATTTATCCTTCAAAATTATTGACTTTTTATAAAACAGGTTATACGTATAGTATGGGAAAAATAAAAACAATAAAAGAGAATAAAATTCAATTTGTAACATTAACCCCTATTGATAGTGACTCAGAAATTGTGGATGTACAATTAGGTATTGATTTAAAAACAAAACATATTTACCAGCTAATTCAGTTAGGATCAAATAATGCAAAGACTATATTTACAATTACAACTTTTAAAAGCAATCAAGATCTTTTAAAAAACCCTTTCCATTTTGATAAAGAAATTTATCTAAAAAACAAGTATAGTATTGATTAATTTTTTTAAAATTAACTTAAAATACAACTCATTTTAAATGAAAATTTTAGACAAATATATCTTAAAAAGTTTCTTAAAGCCTTTTATAGCTACTTTTTTGATTGTAATGTTTGTGCTGGTAATTCAAGTATTGTGGTTAGCTTTTGATGATATTGCAGGAAAAGGAATTGGAATTATTTTTATTTTAAAATTTTTATACTACACTTCTTTAATTGTAACTCCGCAAGCATTACCAATAGGGATTCTTCTCTCCTCAATTATGGCATTAGGAAATTTGTCTGAAAATTACGAATTTGCCGCAGCTAAATCGGCCGGAATCTCTTTGCAAAGATTAATAAGACCCCTCATTGTTTTAACAGTTTTTTTAAGTTTTGTGAATTTTTTATTCTTAAACAACATTTACCCGTATGCAGTTTTTAAACAAAAAAATTTGTTCATAAATATTAAAAAACAAAAACCAACTCTGGCTTTAGTTGCGGGAGCTTTTAACACAGAAATTCCTGGATATCATATTAAATTTGATGAGAAATACGGTGAAGAAGAGAATCTGTTAAAAACTGTGTTAATTTATGACTTATCAGAAAATAAAGGAAATAAGAAAATTATTACTGCAAAAAGAGGTAAAATTCTTTCTAAAGAAGGAAGTAGATATATGACTTTAGTTCTCTATAATGGTTATTTTTTTGAAGATCACTTGAGTTATAAAACAGAAAAAAACATGCCAGCTTCTACTGCTAGTTTTGATGAATACTCTTTTAATATTGATATTTCTTCATTATCAAAACAAGTTGATACAACAGAAAACCTCACAAATTATCACTATATGTTAAGCTTAGTTCAACTAAGAGATACCATACCTAGTTTAAAATTGAATTATGATGAATATGTAAAAGGAAGAGCAAACAACCTGTATTTAACTTCTGAAGGAGGAAAACTATATCAATATGCAGATTCAATCAGCAACAGAAAATTAGAACCTGAAATTCTTAATAATTTTAATAAAAAGACAACATTAAATATTATTAATGGAGCCTTATTAAAAGCAGAAAAATCTTTAACAATTATAAAAAATAAAAGAGTTTTACTAAAACGAAAAAGGAAAATATTAAATGTTTACGATACAGAATTTTACAATAGAATTGCCTTTTCATTATCGTGCTTAATTCTATTTTTTATCGGAGCGCCTTTAGGTTCTATCATAAGAAAAGGAGGGTTTGGTTTGCCAATGATTTTGGCAATAGCTATTTATGTGCTCTATTTTTTTACCAATACATTTGGGAAAAATTTAGCAGAAGAAAGTTCTGTCACAGCAATTTTAGGTTCTTGGATAGCTGCCATCATTATGATTCCGATTGGAATTTTTTTAACAAGAAGAGCTACAAAAGGCATTGGAATCTTTAATATTGACCTATTTTTGCAACCAATTACAAAAATTTTAAAAAAATTAAACGCTAATCAAGATCATACAAAATAACAATGGAGAATACGAACTCTAAAAGCATACAATTAAACTCTATTGAAGAGGCTATTGAAGATATACGTAACGGAAAAATCATTATTGTTGTTGATGACGAAAACCGCGAAAATGAAGGTGATTTTATTGCGTCTGCAGATAAGGTAACTCCTGAAATGATTAACTTTATGGCAACGCATGGGCGTGGATTAATTTGTGTTCCTATTACAGAAAAACGCAGTAAAGAACTTCAATTGGGAATGATGGTAAGCAATAATACAGACCCAATGGAAACTGCATTTACCGTTTCTGTAGATTTAAAAGGAAAAGGTGTTACTACTGGAATTTCTGCAAAAGACAGAGCATTATCCATATTAGCAATTATAGATACTTCCACAAAACCTTTTGATTTAGCAAGGCCAGGACATATTTTCCCTTTGATTGCTAAAGAAGGAGGTGTTTTAAGAAGAACTGGTCATACAGAAGCTGCCATAGATTTTGCTCGTTTAGCTGGGTCTAAGCCTGCTGGTGTAATTGTTGAAATCATGAATGAAGATGGCACTATGGCAAGATTACCAGAGCTAATGCTGGTTGCAAAAAAATTCGACTTAAAAATTGTTTCTATCGAAGATCTTGTTGCGTATAGAATGGAACATGATTCACTGATCGAAAAGAAAGAAGATTTTGATATTGAAACCCGATTTGGAAATTTTAGATTAAGAGCCTATCAACAAACCACCAACAATCAAGTACATATTGCCCTTACAAAAGGTTCTTGGACTAAAAACGAAGCTGTAATTACACGTATAAATTCAACCTTGGTAAACAATGATATCTTAGGTACTTTGACCAACAATGCTGATAAAAAATTGGACAAAATGTTTAAAGCAATTACGGATGAAGGAAAAGGGGCTATTTTATTTGTCAATCAACAGAATCAATCTTTAAATTTATTAAAAAGATTAGATATTCTTAGACACTCTCAAGCAGCAGGAGACATGAAAGCACCGCGTATTCAAATGGATGCTAAAGACTTCGGAATTGGAGCACAAATTTTACATGATTTAAACATTCACAAACTGCGGTTGGTTTCAAATACAGAACAAAAAAAACGTGTTGGAATGATTGGTTATGGTCTAGAAATTGTAGATTATGTTAACTATTAATAGCTGTACCATTTTCTAATTCTAGTGGGGCTTTATCTTTTTGAAAAAATCTTGCAGATAAACGACCTCTTAAAGTAGTTTTATTTCCAACAACTTCTAACCAACTTCCTTCTCGAAGTCCCAATACAGAAGTTTTATTGAATACATGGTATTCTTTAATTCTAATTTCTCGAGTTTCTCCCATATGCCTAGAGCCAGCAATTGGATCTAAATAATGTGCGTTAATATTAAAAGAAATTAGACCTAACGTATCAAAACTTGGAGGATACACAATTGGCATATCATTTGTATTCATCATAGTAAGTCCACAAATATTACTCCCTGCACTTGTCCCTAAATACAATGTTCCATTTTCTACAACTTGTTTTAAAACAGGCATTAATTCTTTTTTATACAGTTGGTTTACCAGTTCAAAAGTATTCCCTCCTCCAGTAAAAATAGCTTCAGCATTTTGAAGGGCTTCTGTTGGATTAGTATATTTATGAATTCCTTTTACATCTACAGAAATTGCAGCAAATTTTTTTTTTACTATTTCGGTATAAGCATCATACGTTATTCCGCTAGGTCTCGCATACGGAATAAAAAGAATCGTTTTAACTTCTTTAAAAAATTCTGTAAGTGTTGGTAGTAAATATTCTAAATAATTGCTTCCGTGAATTGTAGAAGTACTGGCAATAATCATTCTCTTCATACATCAAAAATAAACAAAAAAATAATGGTAAAAGAAAAACACTACATAGCTTCTTAAAAAAGCTTTAACAAAAGTTTACAAGTGTATTAGTACACTTGTAAGAGAAATAATTCTTTTCTTTGTTTTAGTTAAAACTAGATACAAACCTACTTGTTATGATAAAAAAGGTACCTGCTTTTTTTCTGCTTTTTTTTATGAGTCTGTATTTGAGTTCTCAAAATACTCGTGTTTTGATTTCTGGAAATGCAAAAAACACGTCATTTGTTCCGATTAAAGATGTGCACATTATCAATTTAAACAGTAAATTAGGAACTGTTACAGATACAGATGGCCTTTTTGAAATTGCTGTTTCAAAAGGAGATTCTCTTCTTGTTTCTAGCATACAATATCAAAATGAAGTTATTATAATAACTTCAAAAATTATTAATGAGAAAAAATTAATGCTTCATCTTTTGGTGTTGACTAATCAATTAAAAGAAGTATTTGTAAAAAAGAAAATGACAAAAGTTTTAGGCATTGACTTAAAAAAAACTCCCGTTGACAGAAAAGCAGAAGCTTTAAAAAAAACTATGGATTTCTCTAAAATTGATATGAAAGTCGTGGAAGCTGATGATTATATTGATAAGCATGTCAGACCTCCGGTTATTAATACAGATCCTGTGGGTAATTTTGGTTCCAGTGCAAAGGCATTTATCCCATTTAAAGATTCTGAAAAATTGTGGGCTTTAAGAAGGAAACTAGCATACAATAAAGGTTTTCCTTTTCAAATTAAATCGGAGTTAGGTGACAACTTTTTCTTCAAACAGTTAAAAATTCCTAAAGAACGATTTTATCATTTTTTAGAATATTGTAATCCTTTAGGAATAGAACAATTATACAAAAACAACAACATATTAGAGGTTATTAAAATTTTAAGAAAAGAAAGTGAATCGTATCTTAAACTCATAGAAAAAAATAAGTAAGTTGCCCAACTTGGTATATTTATCGTGTTATCAAAAAAATCAATAAAAGTTTATGAAAATAAAACATTTTTTTTTACTTTTTTTACTTATTCCGATTTTTGCTTTTACTTTACACAAGTATTATTTAAGTTTAACACAAATAGAGTTTAATAATAGTTCTAAATCTATAGAGGTTATCACAAATGTTTTTGTGGATGATATTGAAACTGTTTTAAACAAAATTAACGCTAAAGACTTACGTCTAAACACAAAAAAAGAACCAGCAGATTCTGATATTTATTTTGAAAAATATTTAAAAAACCATATTCAATTTAAAATCAATAACAAAGCGGTTTCTTTTGACTATTTGGGTAAAGAATATGACGGAGATATTGTTTATTTTTATTTAGAAATTAAAAACGTTACAAGTATTCAAATTTTAGAAATTGAGAATACGTTGCTTGTTACAGAATTTCCAAAACAACAAAACCTAATTAAATCAAAAGTAAATGGCAAACACAAAAGTCTTTTACTAACAAAAAAGAAGAATAAAGGTTTGTTAAAGTATTAATTCTCACGAATAGTTATTCGCAAATAATTAGTATATTTCAATTCTTTTTTAAAATTAAAACCAAACATCATGAAAAAATTGAGTTTATCACTTTTCACTGTTTTTTTTATTGCAGTTGCTGCATCTTCCCAAAAGAAAACACAAGAAGGGCACACAAACCAAAATAAATTTAAACAACTAAAAGAACTTTTACCAACACCAAATGATCAGCGTACTGCATCTGGTGCACCAGGTAAAAAATATACACAGCAAAAAGTTGATTATATAATGGATATTGTTTTGGACGACACAAAACAAAAAATTACTGGCACCGAATTTATAACTTATCACAACAATTCTACCGATAAACTACCTTACCTATGGGTTCAATTAGATCAAAATGTGCGTGCGTCTGACTCTAAAACTCCAGATATTCAAACAAATAGAGTTCCCAATGGTGTTAATAAAAAGAATTTTAACAAACAATATAACGATAAACCCTTTGATGGAGGATTCAAAATAAATAGTGTCACCAATGTTGATGGTACTGACTTATCATATACCATAAATAGAACTATGATGCGAATTAATCTTGTAAAACCATTAGATCCTGGAGAAAGATTTACTTTTTCTATCAAATGGTGGTATAATATTAATAATTACGTAGATAATGGTGGTAGATCAGGTTACGAACACTTTCCTGATGGAAATAACAATTATATTATTGCTCAATTTTTCCCTAGACTTTGTGTGTATGATAATGTTGAAGGGTGGCAAAATATGCAATTCTGGGGTCGTAGTGAATTTGCATTAGAATTTGGCGATTATCAAGTAAGTGTTACTGTACCAGCAGATCATGTTATGAATGGAACTGGAGTTATAAAAAACTTAAAAGAAGTATTGACGAGAAGTCAATTTAAACGTTTTGAATTAGCTAAAAAATCATTTACAGACCCTGTAATTATCGTTACACAAAGCGAAGCCAAAAGAGCTGAAAAGAAGTTTTCGAAAAAGTTTAAAACATGGCAGTTTGATGCTAAAAACGTACGCGATTTTGCCTTTGCTACTTCTAGAAAATATATCTGGGATGCCATGGCAGTAGATATCAACGGAAAAACTGTGATGGCACACTCTTTATATCCAAAAGAAGGAAATCCATTATGGGAAAAACATTCTACAAGAGCTGTTGCAAGTACTTTAAAATCATATTCTAAATATACTTTTGATTATCCGTACCACAAAGCGATTTCTGTGTCGGCAAAAAACCAAGGAATGGAATATCCTCAAATCTGCTTTAATTTTGGTAGGCCAAATGCAGACGGAACGTATTCTGACAGAACAAAATACGGAATGCTTGGAGTTATTATTCATGAAGTAGGACATAATTTTTTTCCTATGATTGTCAATTCAGATGAACGTCAATGGACTTGGATGGATGAAGGATTAAATAGTTTTGTTCAAATTCAAGCGATGAGAGAATATGACAAAGAATTTCCGGTAGGTAGAGGTTTGCCCAAATCTATGGTAAATTATATGGGAGGCAATCAAAAATTTATTTCCCCGATTATGTCACAGGGAGATAATGTATATCAATTTGGGAATAACGCTTATGGAAAACCAGCCGCAGGTCTTTATATGCTTCGTGAAACCATTATGGGCCCTGAATTATTCGACCACGCTTTTAGAACGTACTCTAAACGTTGGATGTTCAAACATCCTACTCCTGCAGATTTTTTTAGATCGATGGAAGATGCTTCTGCAATGGATTTAGATTGGTTTTGGAGAGGATGGTTTTACACAACAGATGTTACCGATATCGGAATTAAAAGTGTAAAAAAATTCTATACAACGTCTAAAAAACCTAAAAATCAACGACCAGAAACACAGAGAAGGAGAAGAAGAGGCGGTAATACAAACTCTGGTGAAATGGTTTATTTTGCAGAAGACACCAATCCAGGAATTGCTTTTGGATCAAAAAAAGAAAACAACTCAAAATTCTTTTATGAAGTTACTTACAATAAACCAGGTGGTTTGGTAATGCCAATTATTGTTGAATTTACTTATAAAGATGGAAGTAAGGAAAGAAAAACATATCCTGCACAAATTTGGAGACTAAATGACAAACAAGTTACCAAAGTTTTCTCTTCAGATAAAGAAGTTACAAAAATCACTTTAGATCCTGACTTAGAGACTGCAGATGTAGATATTACCAACAATAGTTTTCCTAAAAAAACAACAACAAAATTTAAGAAATTTAAAAACAAGGTAAAGGGATAAATCTTTTGTTCTAAAACAATTAAAAAGCAACATGAAATTTTATGTTGCTTTTTTGTTTTTTTGGAGGTTTAATAAATGATAAAGATTTGTTAAAAATTGAATAGCAAATAACATGTCCTTCTTTAAATTAGTACTTTTCAACTTATTTTTTAAATCAAACAAATCCATGAAAAAATTCGCATTATTAATGTTTTCAATACTTTTTGTAGCTACAACATCTTTTGCTCAAGAAAAAGTTCAAAAAAAAACTCAAAAAGGACACACAGATCAAAACAAGTTTAGGCAAATGAAAGATGTTTTGCCAACACCCAACAATCAACATACTGCTTCTGGTAAAGCTGGACATCAATATACACAGCAGAAAGTTGATTATGTTATGAATATTAAGTTGGATGAAAATACTAGCCGAATCTATGGAGATGAAAAAATTACTTATCATAATAATTCTAAAGATGAGCTAGAATATTTATGGGTACAACTAGATCAAAATATGAGAGCTCCAGATTCTAAAACACCTCTTGCACAAGGAGAGAGTTTTTCTAATACTGCTTTTAACGGTCCGATAACATTTACTAAAAATAATTTAAAAAAACCTTTTGAAGGAGGTTATAAAATTGAAGAAGTAAAAAATGCTGACGGTAGTGACTTATCTCATTATATTAATAGAACAATGATGCGTATTAACCTCCCTAAACCTCTGGCTCCAGGAGAAGTATTTAACTTTAGTATTAAATGGTGGTACAATATCAACAACCACATAACACAAGGTGGTCGTTCTGGATTTGAAGCTTTTCCAGACGGAAACAACACCTATGTTATTGCTCAATTTTATCCAAGGCTGGCCGTGTATGACAATGTAGAAGGATGGCAAAATATGCAATTTTGGGGACGTAGTGAATTTGCTTTAGAGTTTGGTGATTTTGAAGTAAAACTTACCGTTCCTGCAGATCATATCGTAGAAGCTACAGGTCAATTACAAAATGAAAGAAATGTATTAACAAGAAAGCAACGTAAACGTTTTGAACAAGCTAGAAAAACTTTTGACAATCCAGTAATGATTGTCACACAAGCAGAAGCTGAAAAAGCAGAAAAAAATCGCTCTAAAAAAACAAAAACTTGGCATTATAAAGCCAATAATGTAAGAGATTACGCTTTTGCAAGCTCAAGAAAATTTATTTGGGATGCTATGGCGGTAAAAATAGGTGGTAAAGATGTTATGGCAATTTCTTTGTACTCAAAAGAAGGTAATCCATTATGGGAAGAGCATTCAACAAGAGTGGTTGCAAACACCCTAAAAGAGTATTCTAAATTAACTTTTGATTATCCTTATAGTAAAGCAGTTTCTGTTCATGCACAAATGGGAATGGAATATCCTATGATTTGTTTTAATTTTGGAAGACCTAATCCTGATGGAACCTACTCTCAACGTTTAAAACGCGGAATGATTGGTGTAATTACACATGAAGTAGGTCATAACTTTTTTCCAATGATTGTAAACTCAGATGAACGACAATGGACTTGGATGGATGAAGGATTAAATTCTTTTGTAGAGATATTAGCAGAACTAAAATACGATCCTGTTTTATTTGCTACTAATCCTGCAAAAGGTATTACAAGATATATGGGAGGAGATCAAAGTAATCTTTCACCAATTATGTCACAGGGAGATTATGTGAAACAATTTGGACCAAATGCTTATACAAAACCAGCTGCTGGCTTATATATGTTACGTAAAACAATTATGGGACCAGAATTATTTGATTATGCTTTTAGAATGTACTCAAAACGTTGGATGTTTAAACACCCTACACCAGCAGATTTTTTTAGAACAATGGAAGATGCATCTGGAATGGACTTGGATTGGTTCTGGAGAGGTTGGTTCTTTACTACTGATGCTTCAGATATTGGAATTAAAAATGTAAAAAAATATTATTTAACTGATAAGCCAACCGAAAAAGCTAAAGAAATGGCAAAACGCTCTAACTTAAACTTAGCTGATTATGATGGCAAACTAATATATTTTACTGAAGAAAAACCAGGAGATAAAAAAGGAAAAAAAGCAATGGATTTTGATGTTATTAAAAATCATTTTGCTAAAATGACAGATGCAGAAAAAGCAAATTTAAAAGAAGCTCCTAATTACTTTTATGAAGTTACTTTTGATAAACCTGGAGGACTGGTGATGCCAATTATTGTAGAATTAACTTATACAGATGGAACAACAGAAAGAAAAACTTTCCCAGCACAGATATGGATGCGAAATGACAATCAAGTTTCTAAGGTTTTTAGAACAAGCCAAGAAATTAAGAGTATTAAATTAGATCCAGATATGGAAACTGCAGATGTAAATACAACGAACAATAGCTGGCCTAAAAAAGAAGCTACAAAGTTTAAGAAATTTAAAAATAAGGTTAAGGGCTAAGCATTCTCTTTCTTTAAAAAGCAAAAAACCAATTCTAAAAAGAGTTGGTTTTTTTTATTTCAAAAAAAACACTAGTTTTATAGGGTTCTTTTTTCCCCTAGTCTAATTTTATAACATTAACCGTTATTGTTATGTTATTATTTTAAATTAATGTTTTGGATAAAAAAACTGCTAAAATTAAAAAACTGCGTACTGTTTTAAAAAAAGATAAAACAGAAATCATTCGCCTAAAAAAAATAACACTTTATTTATTAACTCTAGTTGTTTTGATTAATGTCTTTTGTGTGTTTTTCTTTTTTAAGATGATTACATCAGTGTTTGGAACTTCAATAATCATATTAATTATTTACTTATTGTATTATTTCTTTAGAAAGTATATGCTTGAAGAAAATATTGATAATCTCAAAACAAAAATATATCATTATCAAAAGCTATAGTTTATTTTTTTCTAGAGACAAAGTACAAACCTATTAAAACTAATGGAATACTCAAAACTTGACCAGTATTTAACGAATTAAAAACCCAATCTTCTCTTCCATCTACTTGTGCTTCTTTTAAGAATTCAATAAAGAATCGTAACGCCCATAACACCGCAAAGAAAATACCAAATAAATATCCAGATTTTTCTTTTGCATCAGTTTTCCAATACAATCTCCAAAGAATAAAGAACAAAATTAAATAACTAAATGCCTCATACAGTTGAGTTGCATGCCTCGGAACGGTTTCTCCAGCCTTTTTAAAAATAACGCCAAAATTACTTCCGGTAGGCTTTCCATAAATTTCTGAATTAAAAAAGTTTCCCAGCCGAATAAAAAAACCTGCCAAAGCAACCATAATTCCCATTCTGTCTAAAATAAATAAGAATGGTTTGTTGATTATTTTTTTACTGTAAAAATACAAGGCTGCTATAATTCCGATTGCAGCTCCATGACTTGCAAAACCTGTATAACCTGTAAACTTCCATCCTTCTATTAATCCGAATAAAGAATCATTTGCACTTTCTTTTATTGGCAAAAATATTTCTAATAAATGATGTTGGTAATAATCCCAACTATAAAAAAAGACATCTCCCAAACGCATTCCTACTAACATAGAAATAAACGTGTACATAAAGAGTGAGTCTAATTTTTCTACAGGAATTTTATCTTCAACAAAGATTTTTTTCATCAATCGCAACCCTAAAATAAAAGCTGCGACAAACATTAAACTATACCATCTAACTACAAAAAAACCTAAATCGATTCCTAATGATGGATCCCAAACTATTGATAAAAATTTCATATTTTATTATTTATTTGTCAGGTCGAGAGGAGTCGAGACCTATTTATTTCGCTAATTTATAAAAACCTCTCGACTCCGCTCGAGGTGACACAATGTGTTATTCTTTTTTTTCTGGAACTGGATCATAACCTTGTCCGCCCCAAGGGTGACAACTAAATATTCTTTTAATTGCTAACCAACCTCCAACAAATAATCCATGTTTTTGTAATGCTTCTATCGTGTAATGAGAACATGTTGGTGAATATCTACACGTTGAAGGTGTAAATGGTGATATTGTTGTTTGATAAAAACGAACCAGTAAAATAAACGGATATGCAAGAATTTTTTTCAAATACTGTTCTTTTCTATTTCTGAAAAATTCTCGATACAATTCTGATAAAAATCAGAATTACTCGAACTGACAACTCCGTTAAATTTGTAATTCATAATCACCATTAATTTATTGAGAATGTTGTGCCTTCTCTTCCGTCTTTTAACTGAATTCCCAACGCCAATAGCTCATCTCTAATTTGATCTGACAATGCCCAATCTTTATTATCTCTAGCTTCTTTTCGTAATTTAATTAACAACTCCACTACTCCATCAATTTTATCAGAACTGTCTTGTTTTGTTTCATTTGTCAATCCTAAAACATCAAAAACAAAAGCATTAATTGTTTTCTGAAATTCTGCTAAATCATCCGCAGAAATAGTTACTTTTTGTTCTTTTAATTGATTAATGAATTTTACAGCTTCAAACAAATTCGCAATTAATATCGGCGTATTAAAATCATCATTCATGGCATCATAACATTGCTGTTTCCATGCAGAAAAATCAAAAGTTGATGTTTTACTCGTTTGAATATTTGGTAAGTAATTTACAGCATCCATCAATTTGTAATATCCTTTTTCTGAAGCTTCTAATGCATCACTAGAAAAGTCTAAAATACTTCTATAGTGTGCTTGCATGTTAAAAAAACGAACAACACTTGGAGCAAATGCTTTGCTTAATATTGTATTTTCTCCTGTTAAAATTTCATTTGGCAACACATAGTTTCCTGTTGATTTTGCCATTTTCTGACTGTTTAGCAACAACATATTTGCGTGCATCCAATAACTAACTGGAGGTTTTCCACTACAAGTATGAGATTGTGCAATTTCACATTCGTGATGCGGGAATTTTAAATCCATTCCGCCACCATGAATATCAAATTGTTCTCCTAAATATTTTGTGCTCATTACAGAACATTCTAGATGCCAGCCAGGAAAGCCATCAGACCAAGGCGAAGGCCAACGCATAATATGTCTTTCATCCGCTTTTTTCCAAAGTGCAAAATCTTGTGGATTTTTTTTATCTGATTGTCCGTCTAAAGCTCTTGTATTATGAATTGCATCTTCCATTTTTCTGCCAGAAAGAATTCCGTAATTATTACCATCTTCGTTGTACTTTAATACATCAAAATATACAGAACCATTTACTTCATACGCAAACCCTTTCTCCATGATTTCTTTAATCATTTCAATTTGCTCAACAATATGACCTGTTGCAGTTGGTTCTATACTTGGCGGTAAAAAATTGTATTTTTCTAAGGTTTCATGAAAATCAACCGTGTAACGTTGCACAACTTCCATCGGTTCAATTTCTTCTATACGTGCTTTTTTAGCAATTCTGTCTTCACCTTCATCTGCATCATTTTCTAAATGACCAGCATCTGTAATATTACGAACATAACGAACTCTATATCCTAAATGTAGCAAATAACGAAACACCATATCAAACGACATAAATGTTCTTACGTTTCCTAAATGGACGTTGCTATAAACAGTTGGCCCACAAACATACATGCCAACACGACCTTCTGTTAGTGGTTTAAAAAGTTCTTTACTTTTAGAAAGCGAATTGTAAATATGAAGTTGATTATCTTTATAAATCTCCATGAAAAAATTTCATTATTAGAAATACAAAGATAGGGAGTTTTACGGAAAGAGAAAATGGGAAGTTGTTAGAAACTTACTAAAAAGAAAAGTAGTTTTGTAATCAATAAAATTATTGTTTTATAATAGTGATTTTACTTTGTTTTCCTTTAATACTTAAACTACTATTCTTAACCGAAAAATTTCCTTTTAATGTAAAATCTTTAGAAACATTCTTATTCGATTTTACATTATCTGCAGATAAAATTTGAATGTTTTCTTTAAGGTTTTTTAAATCAATAGTAGCATCAGAAAATCGAAGGTCTAGCTTTAATTCTTTTAGACTAGAAATTACCTTATCAATAACTAATTCTCCAAACTTGCTTGTTAATTTAACATCGCTTTCTAAATTTTGAATTTTCAGTTTAGAAGAGTTTGAAATTAAGTTTGAATTGATAACCGATGCAATTGTTGCATCGGTTATATTATTTAATGAGATTGTACTTGATGTTAACACATCAACATTTACTGGAGCGTAATAGATTTTTAAATCACCTCCGTTAATTTCATCTGCCTTAAAAGTACCGTAAGAAACTTTACCTGAAGTTTTCCCTTTTGGTAATTTCACTTTACTGTGTCTTGTATTTAAATCGAATTTGGCATTCTTAGGAACTTTGATGGTAATTTTTCTAGTGATTTTTACGTTCTTTTTATTCTTACCATCTTTAATGGTAATTACATTATCTCCATTTCTATACTTATTCGCCATTTCAATCTTCATTTTTTCGATACCTGCTTTGGCTTTGGCTAAGCCTTCCTTCAATTTAACTTTATCAATTTTCTGATATTGAATTTTAGCTTTTCTGATTTGGGCCTCAAGCTTCTTTTTATCGATGTTTTTAATCTGAATTCTCGCTTTATTAAGTTGCTCTTTTATTTTTTTAGTATCAATATTTTTGATCTGATTTTGTGCTTTTTGCAAAGTGTTCTTCAGATCTTTTTTCAATTTATCATATTCACCAGACTTTTTAAATTTTTCCCATTCCTTTTTAGATTTGATAACAACTTTTTTAGATTTTCCATTTGATTTATATCGAAATGTTTTAGCTTCATCACTATCCTCATTTTCAAAATCGTACTCGTCAATTTCTTTCCAAATCTTATCAAAATCTAATTTAATCTCTGGGATGTTAATTTCTGGCATTTCAAAGTCTGGAATGTCTATGACTAAGTTATCGAAATCAATTTCTGGAATTACAATGTCTTCAAAGTCAAAATCAAATTTAAAGTTGTCTCCAAAGGGTAAAAATTGG
>Ga0316205_10000074_pt1 | contig 224820 bp, 212 predicted proteins | sample 3monthpyrite_MG_FD_204941 | JGI IMG/M metagenome (GOLD analysis project Ga0316205, IMG submission 204941) | Microbial mat bacterial communities from mineral coupon in-situ incubated in ocean water Damariscotta River, Maine, United States -... | ecosystem: Environmental > Aquatic > Marine >... | reverse complement strand
TCTTGAGGGTTTCATGCCGGAGTGTATGTGGCTCGATGATGCCGATACCCTGACCTACCTGCACGCAACGATCTCGACCAAAGTGCAGCGCGTCCGCGTGCCGGAAGTGCCCATGCATCTCGACGCGCTGCTCGCCGATCAGCCGCTTACTGCAGGGTTGGAGCCGATGCTGGGGAACGCCCATCTGCGCATTCTGACCATCACCGGTTTCCCAAGTGCAACGACGCCCGGGATCCTCGATGACCTCAACCGGCTGGCCTTCCCCTATCGCTGGTCCACCCGCGCGATCATGCTCGACAAGACCGACGCCACACGTCTGCTCGCCAAGATCCGTCGGCAATGGTTTGCCAAGCGCAAATCCATCGCGGCCATCCTCAAGGAGATCATGACCAACGAGACCTCGGCCCTTCTCGATACTGATGCCCACAACAAGGCGATGGATGCCGATGCCGCCCTGCAGGAACTCGGCTCCGATCTGATTGGCGAAGCCTATGTCACCGCGACGATCACGGTCTGGGACACCGAACCTCGGCTCGCCGACGAAAAGCTGCGGCTTGTCGAAAAGGTCATCCAGGGCCGAGATTTTACCTGCATTGCTGAGACGACCAATGCGGTCGAAGCCTGGCTCGGCTCCTTGCCCGGCCATGTCTACGCCAATGTCCGCCAACCCCCAGTTTCGACACTCAACCTCGCCCATATGATCCCGCTTTCAGCCGTCTGGGCGGGACCGGAACAAGACTATCATTTCGCAGCCCCTCCGCTGCTCTTTGGGCAGACCGAGGGCTCGACCCCGTTCCGGCTCTCCCTGCATGTCGGCGATGTTGGCCATACATTGATCGTCGGGCCGACGGGCGCGGGCAAGTCAGTCCTGCTGGCCCTCATGGCCTTGCAGTTTCGGCGCTATGCGGGGGCCCAGGTCTTTGCCTTCGATTTCGGCGGATCGATCCGGGCTGCTGCCCTCTCCATGGGCGGTGACTGGCATGATCTCGGCGGCGCGTTGTCCGAAAATGTGTCCGAGCCCGTCGCCTTGCAGCCCCTGGCCGGCATTCATGAGCCCGCGACCCAGAATTGGGCCGCAGACTGGATCGCCAACATCCTCACGCGCGAAGGCGTGACGGTCACACCAGATGTGAAGGAACACCTTTGGTCCGCCCTGTCGTCTTTGGCTTCCGCGCCAGTGGGTGAACGCACCCTGACGGGCCTTTCGGTGCTATTGCAATCCCAGGACCTCAAACGCGCCTTGCAGCCCTATTGCATCGGTGGCCCCTTCGGCCATCTGCTTGATGCCGAAGACGAGCAGCTTGGTACGGCTACCATACAGGCGTTCGAGACCGAAGGTCTGATCGGCCAGGGCGCGGCCACTGCCGTGCTGGCCTATCTCTTCCACCGCATCGAAGCCCGCCTCGACGGATCGCCCACCCTGTTGATTATCGACGAAGGCTGGCTGGCGCTGGATGACACAGGTTTCGCGGGACAGTTGCGCGAATGGTTGAAGACCCTGCGCAAGAAAAATGCCAGCGTCGTTTTCGCCACCCAGTCGCTCGCAGATATCGACGGTTCGGCCATCGCACCCGCGATCATTGAAAGCTGCCCGACCCGGCTGTTCCTGCCAAACGAACGCGCCCTTGAGCCACAAATCGCTGATATCTATCGCCGCTTTGGCTTGAACGACCGCCAAATCGACATTCTCGCCCGGGCCACGCCAAAGCGCGATTATTATTGCCAGTCGCGCCGTGGCAACCGGCTCTTCGACCTTGGTCTTGGCGAGATTGCCCTCGCCTTCACCGCCACCTCGTCCAAAACCGACCAGGCCACGATCACCCGCATTCTCGCCGAACACGGGCGCCACGGTTTCGTCTCGGCTTGGCTGCGCGAACGCGGAGTGGATTGGGCCGTCGATCTGCTTCCCAGCCTGACCAATCTGGTCCCCATGCCACCAGCTTCGGATACCGAAGAAACAAACCCCAAAGTTCCATCGACAAGTCCCACTCCCCTCACCCAAAAGGAGACTTCCTCATGACTGCCAAACACCTCACTCTCCGCCTTGCGACAGCGCTTCTCCTCGCAGTTCCCGTGACAGCAACACTCACCGCCACCCCTGCCCACGCGTTTTTCAACGGCTTTGGGCGCATCGTCTACGATCCGCAGAACCACGCCGAGAACATCCTCTCGGCCGCCCGCGCGCTGGAGCAGATCAACAACCAGATCACCTCGCTGCAAAACGAGGCGCAGATGCTCATCAATCAGGCGCGCAACCTCACAAGCCTGCCCTATTCGGCACTGCAGGATTTGCAGCAATCGGTGCAGCGCACACAACAGCTTTTGGGCGAGGCGCAGCGGATCGCCTATGACGTTCAGGCAATCGATCAGGCCTTTCAGACCGATTACGGTCCGGCATCACTCACGGCCACCGATCAAGCGCTCATTGATGGCGCCCGCGCGCGCTGGCAGACGACGGTCGGTGGCCTGCAGGACGCAATGCGGGTGCAGGCGGGGGTCGTCGGCAATCTGGAGACCAACCGCGCGCAAATGTCTGCACTGATTGATGAGAGCCAGGGTGCGACCGGTGCCTTGCAGGCGACACAGGCCGGTAATCAGCTTCTCGCCCTGCAATCGCAGCAGATCTCGGACCTGACAGCGCTGATGGCTGCACAGGGCCGAGCCCAAAACCTGGAAGCGGCACAAATGGCGGCGGCACAGGAGCAAGCGCGTGAGCAACGGCGCCGGTTTCTGGAACCCGGCACCGGCTACCAGCCGGGCAATGCCCAGATGTTCCAGAACTGAGGCAGAAAATGAAAGGCGCGCTCCTCCTTCGGCTTGGCATAGGTCTTCTCGCCTTCATGGCGGTCCTCGGCGCATTGCTGGAGATCGCTCGTGAGGATGACATTGAGGTCCGATCCATCCCCGACCTGCCCGAGGTGATTGAACCGCTGCGGGCAGAGTTGCAGCGCTGCCGGGACCTTGGAGACGCAGCATTGGACGATCAAGACTGCGCCGCCACTTGGATCGAGACCCGCCGCCGGTTCCTGACCCCGGCACCCTCCTCAGACCCGGAGGAGTGAACCAATGGGTGGCACCGGCGTCATCGACCGCTTCCTTGAGGTCTTCACCAGCTACATCGACAGTGGATTCGGCCTGTTGGGTGGCGAAGTTGCCTTCCTCGCCACCACGTTAATTGTCATCGACGTCACGTTGGCTGCCCTCTTCTGGGCTTGGGGCGCGGATGACGACATCCTCGCACGACTGATCAAGAAAACCCTCTTTGTGGGCGTCTTCGCCTACATCATTTCGAACTGGAACGCGCTCGCACGGATTGTTTTTGAGAGTTTCGCCGGGCTCGGTCTGCAAGCCAGTGGCACCGGGTTCAGTGCCACCGACCTGATGCGCCCCGGGCGCGTGGCCCAGGTTGGGCTTGATGCCGGGCGACCCATTCTGGCCTCGATCTCTGATCTGATGGGCTATGTCAGCTTCTTCGAGAATTTCATCCAGATCATCGTGCTGTTGTTCGCCTGGGCCATGGTGCTGCTCGCCTTCTTCATCCTCGCCATTCAGCTCTTCATCACCCTGATCGAATTCAAGCTGACAACGCTCGCGGGCTTCGTGCTGATCCCCTTCGGCCTTTTCGGCAAGACCGCGTTTCTCGCCGAACGGGTGCTCGGCAACGTCGTCTCTTCTGGCGTCAAAGTGCTGGTGCTCGCCGTGATCATCGGCATCGGATCGAGCCTTTTCGGTGAGTTCACGTCCGGGTTTGGCGGCGATCAGCCCAATATCGAAGAGGCCATGGCCATCGTGCTGGCCGCCCTTTCACTTCTCGGCCTCGGCATCTTCGGTCCCGGCATCGCCAACGGGCTGATCTCCGGCGGACCTCAGCTCAGCATGGGTGCAGCCGTTGGTACCGGGCTCGTCGCCGGAGGTGTCACCGCCGTCGGGATGGCCGGAACGGGGATGGCGGCAGGCGCCGCCGGACGCGGCGTGCTCGCCGGTGCCCGCGGCGGGGCCGCAACCGTCGGTGGGGCGTCCGCAGCGTACAGTCTTGGATCCGCCGGACAAACCGGAGCCGCAGGGGTCGCGTCTGGGGTCGGTGGTATCGCACGGGCTGGTGCTGGTCTTGCCACCAGCCCGTTGCGCCACGCCGCGTCAGCCTTGAGCGACAGCGCCCAGGGTGGCGCACGAGCGGCTGTTGCGACCAGCGGCGGGGCAATCACCGGCGGCGGTAATCCTGATGCCTCAACATCTTCGTCCAGCCCGCCCGCGTGGGCCGCGCGCATGGGTCGCGCGCAAACGCTTCACCATGGCGCGACCGCCGCCACCCATGCTCTGCGCTCAGGCGACAGCCCCGGCGGTGGCACCTCTGTCAGCCTTTCGGAAAGGGATCCCTGATGTTCAAACGCCCCTCGCTCACCTACGGCAAGACACCGGAGCCCGAGACCCCCCATCAGAAGGCGGCACAGGTCTGGGACGACCGCATCGGATCGGCCCGCGTGCAGGCCAAGAACTGGCGGCTGATGGCCTTCGGGTCACTGTTTCTGTCAGCAGGACTGGCGTTCGGCCTCGTCTGGCAATCCGCGCAGGGCACCGTCGTGCCTTGGATCGTCGAGGTGGATCGACTGGGCGAGGCCCGCAGCGTCGCCCCCGCCAGTGCCGACTACGAGGTGACCGACCCGCAGATCGCCTATCACCTTGCGCAATTCATCGAACGGGTGCGGGCCATCCCCGCCGACCCCATCGTTGTGCGTCAGAACTGGCTGCGTGCCTATGAGTTCACCACAGATCGCGGCGCTATGGCGCTCAATGACTATGCCCGGTCCAATGATCCCTTCGCTCAGGTCGGCGAGGTCCAGATCTCGGTCGATGTCTCCAGCGTCATTCGCGCCTCACCCGACAGTTTCCGCATCGCCTGGACCGAGCGGCGCTATCAGGATGGCAGTCTCGCCTCGACCGAACGCTGGACGGCGATCCTGACTATCTCGGTCCAGCCACCGCGCAGCGCCGAACGGCTCCGGCAGAACCCGCTCGGCATCTATGTTCACGCCATCAACTGGTCCCGGGAGCTTCAACAATGACCCGCGTAAACAGCACTATTCCCATCACCATGACCGCCTGTCTTCTGCTCAGCGCCTGCGCAACCTACACGCCGCCCGAAATCGACTATGACAGCGATGTCCCCGCCTTGCCCGCCCCACCGCCAACGGTCGTCGAAGAACCCCTTCGGGCAATCCACACACCACCGCCCTGGACCCCGTCGCGCGGCGGCGATGCGGATGCGGCCACCGCAGAGGCCCGCGTCATCAATGCCAATGCGGCCGCCCGCGTCGAACCCCGCCGCGAGGGCTACTATAATGCGATCCAGGTCTTTCCATATAGCGAAGGTGCACTCTACCAAATCTATGCAGCTCCCGGTCAGATCACCAACATCGCGCTGGAACCCGGCGAGCAATTGACTGGTGCAGGGCCGATTGCAGCCGGAGACACGACGCGCTGGATCATCGGGGACACCGAAAGCGGCAACGGGCGCACGGCCCGTGTGCATATCCTCGTCAAACCGACCCGGCCCGACATTTCCACCAACCTCGTCATCAACACGGACCAGCGCACCTATCTGCTGGAACTGCGCGCCAATGAGGCCTCCTACATGCCCTCCGTCGCCTGGTCCTATCCGCCGGGGCGTGCACAACCGCGCCCGCCTGCAATCCAGCAACCCGTGATCCCTCCCGCCAGCCACCGCAACTATCGCTATGGGCTGCAAGTTGAAGGGAACACCGTACCATGGCGGCCGGACAGCGTGTTCGACGATGGCCGCCGCGTCTATGTCGTCTTTCCACGCGGAATCGTGCAGGGCGAGATGCCGCCCCTCTTCGTGCTCGGGGCGGATGGCAGCGCCGAACTCGTCAACACGAGGGTGCACCGCAACGTCCTGATCGTGGACCGGCTCTTCGCCGCAGCCGAATTGCGGTTGGGCGGCGACGCTCAGCAGATGGTGCGCATCGTGCGCACGGATGGGAGACCGCGCCCATGACCACGTCAGCCTCAGACGCCGAAGTGCCGTCGGCGGCCAACCCGAGTGACCCGTTCCGGTTGCGGCCCGATCCGCCCCGCGTTGTGCGCCTGTCCCGTAAAGTCCTCGGCGGCCTCGCCGTCATCACGGCGGTCGGTATCGGCGGCGCGCTGATCTTTGCCTTGCAAGATCGCCCAGCCCGGGACCGCCCTAGCGAGCTCTTCACCACGGAAAACCGCCCCACCGCCGACGAGTTGCGCCGCCTACCTTCGGATTACAGCGGCATTCCACAACTCGGACCCGCCTTGCCCGGAGACCTCGGACGCCCGATCCTGCGGACCCAAGATGCGGGCCAACCCGTTCCCGCCTCGCCCATGCCGGGGCCGGACCCGGCCGAGCAGCGCCGTCTGGCAGAAGAAGAGGCCGCCCGCACAAGCGAAGTGTTCTTTGCAACCCAATCACCTATCGCGCCATCGGGCTTCGCTGCACCCGGTGCCGCAGTTCCGAGTAACTTCCCGGCCCCGCAACCCAGCGGCGCAGCCCAAACGGATCAAGATCGGCAACTCGCCTTCCTCAATGCCCCCGTCGACCGTCGCATCGCCGCGCCCGACAGGATCACCGCGCCCGCCTCGCCTTACGTCCTTCAGGCCGGGTCCGTCATTCCCGCTGCCCTCATCTCAGGCATTCGCTCGGACCTGCCGGGTCTGATCGTCGCTCAGGTAACGCAGAACGTTTATGACAGTCCGTCAGGTCGCTACCTCCTGCTGCCGCAAGGATCCCGCCTCATCGGCGAATATGACAATAGCGTCGCCTTCGGCCAACGCCGCATCCTGCTTGTCTGGACTCGGATCATCCTGCCCGATGGACAATCCATTGTTCTGGAACGGCAGCCAGGAGCGGATAGCGCCGGATATGCAGGCCTCGAGGACGGCGTCGATCACCATTGGGGCGGTGTATTGAGGGCTGCAGTGCTCTCGACCCTTCTGAACATCGGTGCCGAACTGGGGGCAGATGATGAAGACCCTATCGCCAGCGCCATCCGCGACGGCGCACAGGACACTATCGGCGATGCAGGCCGCGAAATCGTGCGCCGCCAGATAGATATTCCGCCGACCCTGACAATCCGGCCAGGTTTCCCGGTCCGGGTGATCGTGACCCGCGATCTGATCCTCGAACCCCAAGGAGGTCACTGATGACTAAATTGAAACTGGGAGCTTTGTCAGACGACAAACCCGTGAAGCTGACAATTGAAATGCCCGCTGCGATCCACCGGGACCTTGTCGTCTATGCAAAGGTGCTAGAACGCCAAACTGGCCAAACGCTTGACGATCCGGCAAAACTGATCAGTCCAATGGTTGAACGCTTTATGGCAACAGATCGAGGATTTGCAAAGCTGCGGCGAGAGGCTCCGAAATAGCGCCGTTCCGCTGCTTTGCGACCGGCAATCACGTAAAGAGCAGGTCTTTCTGCTACGCCACATTGCGCCACTGCATCTCGTTCTAGCCGTGACCAATCTAACGCCACCGGAACCCGCCGCCCGCTCCCGTTGATTTACGCCTGTTTCCAGTCGATTTTGACACCGAAACCATGGTCTGCGAGGCATTCATGAACACCCTCTTTCTCTTGATGGCGCAATATGATGCACGCGCAATCGTGCCTGCAGAAACTGTCTGCAGGGACTACTTCTCGCATTTAACGCTTGCCAAATTTTTTAGAAAAGTGGGCTCCGGAGACATTGACCTGCCGCTTACACGCTCAGAAAAAAGCCAGAAGAGTGCGCGGGGCGTCCATATTCAGGATCTAGCGGAATATCTGGACAGGCGACGCGCTGTGGCATTGTCAGAAGCCCGCGCCTTTCAAGAAAGTCCCTAAGGTCGAAGCGAAAAGCGATCTTGGAGACCTCGCAAACTGTCGGATCAACGCCAACGACGTACAAATTCATTAATCCCCAAGCCTGGAAGACCAGTCGCATACTGAAACGCACGCTTCTCCTCGGTGATACGGCCCCCTAGGATAGCGGTCATTGATCCAACTTGCGGCGAATGGCTGGAACGAGCCCATAGTGACTGATGCTGCGGCGCGCACCGATGTCTGCTTTCAAATACCCATTGGCACGCCGCCTGCGACTGGAAGGTTGATTCCGGTTACATAGCGCCCCGCCGGTCCAGCCAGATACGCAACGGCATCAGCGACGTCTTCTGGAAGACCAGCAGATCGAAGTGCGACGTTCGCATAACGGCGTTTTCGTGTAGCTTCGAGGCTTTCGCCCGCCGCCGCTGCAAGCCGCGCATTTGCGGCTTCGTGCATGTCGGTGGCGATGTAGCCTGGACAGACCGTATTGCAGAGAATGCCGTCGGGTCCAAACTCGGCGGCGAGTGTTTTGGTAAGACCGACAAGCGCGTGCTTCATGGCAGTGTAAGCGCCAAACCCAGGTTCCGCGCCAAGACTTCCTGTTGATCCAATATTAATAATCCGTCCGCCACCGCGCGTTTGCATTTGTGGAATGACGGCCTGCGCCAAAATCATCGGTCCCTGCACGTTTACGCGATAGCTCATTTCCCAGTCAGCTTGCGTCGTCGTCAGGAAGTCGGCCGATCCCGCGAGAGACCCCGCGTTGTTCACCAGAATGTCAATGCTGCCAAAATCGGCCAGACACCGATTAACGACCGACGTGACTTGATCGGTGTCGGTAACGTCCAAGGGCAGAGCGCGCGCTTTCGCAGAAGTGCCGCTAAGCTTTTGGGCGAGCTCATCGAGAAGCTCCGTGGTTGATCTACTCGACCCATTAATGGCGATTTCACCCGGACGGTCAGTTACAACGACGTTCGCCCCGTCCGCAGCTAACCTGCGCGAGATTGCGCGGCCAATCCCGTTCGGGGCGGACGCACCCGTAATCAGCGCAGTTTTTCCAGATAGAGGTTTCATGGACGCATGTAGGCGCAGAAAACCCTTGCGTGTCAAATAGCTGTGTGTGCCGTGGAAGAGCTTTTATAACACGTTTCCTGGCGTCGGAGTCCCCCAAGCAGTCATTGGAGCAACCGCAGCGAAAGCTCACTTCGTCCGCGACTGGTGAGTCCATGCAAGGTGCAGCGAAAGAGCAGTTTGGATTCCACCCGAATTGGTCCGTTTGAATGGCCGGTCTGGTGAAAATCGCTGCGCTGCCGAAAGTTTGGTGCTGCGCACGCGAGCAAATGCTGCATCAGCAATAGCTGCGGATGCACAAGTCCGGATTGTCTGCGCGCTCTGTAAGTTCATGCACCATTCGGCGAACGACTGCGATGCCCCAGACCGATCATTGATGATCCGCGCAGCGAAGGCGTCAGAAGAGCCCATAGTGCGGGATTTCTGCAATGCAGCCAATGCCCGCAGACGAGCTTAGTTCCCAATTCAGAGTATCATCAGACGGTCAAACTCAGAGCGCGAATTTGTACATTCTGTCCCAATCACGATGCTAGCGAAATCCGAGCAGTTTGAATTAGGTTCTTCCGGATGCTGTTATTTTTGGGCCGCACCCTGAGAGCCAATTGGATAGTTGGTCCTCAGGGTCTGAGCGACGCTCTGCTTCACCCTTCTGATTGCGTATCCGCAATCATTTTCAAGGCACGGCGACGTGGCATGAGTGGTATGATCCAGTTTACCAAGAAGGAAACCGATTTTTGGTTCACGGTAACTAGTGTTCCCTTCATCATCGCATCATAGCCATGTTTTGCACAGGATTCTGCGGTAGCAAAGCTGGCACTGCCCTTGCCCATTCGCGTGTTTTCAAGGTTCGCTGTTTCCAAGAATTCTGTTGCAACTCCGCCTGGGCAAAGTGCCGTTGAAGTGACGCCACGTCCGCGAAGCTCTTGGTCGATGGCTTGCGAAAATGAAGTGACGAAAGCCTTGGATGCGAAATAGACCGCTTGCATGGGCCCCGGCATGAATCCGGCAGTTGAACTGACGTGCAGCATCTTGCCCCCGCCGGATTTGACCATGTCGTTGCCGATCATATGCGTCAGCGACACGACGGCCTTAATGTTGAGATCAATCATTGCATGTTCTTTGCTCAGCTCGCGTTCAATATGAACGCCATGCCCACCAAATCCAGCGTTGTTGATAAGAATCTTGGCGGTTTCACCTGTTTCTTGCACCGCTTTGTAAAGCGCCTCTGCCCCGCCGCTCGCCCCAAGGTCCAATGCAACAACGTGGACAGTGACGCCATGCTTGGTTTCAAGCTCTGACTTCAGGTTTTGCAATTCGGCTTCGCGTCTTGCGGTGATAATCAGGTCTCCACCTTTTGACGCGTGATATCTAGCGAATTCGACGCCCATTCCAGATGAAGCGCCAGTGATGAGAGCTGTGTTTGTCATGTTATGGTCCCTTTTCCGAGTTTATTCTTTAAGTCAACAAATGATGTCAATAACTGTTGACTAATTGCTATAAAGACCAGCGTACCCTCTTGTCAACACTTGTTGACACGCAAAACTTCTAAACCTAAATTGGGACAATGAATAAGGGACAAGACACACGAGACCTTCTGCAAACACATGCGCGCAGGCTATTTTGGTCCAATGGCTATTCAAATGTATCTGTGCGCGAAGTCGCCAAGGCGGCTGGCGTGGACGTTGCATTGATTGCGCGGTATTTTGGATCAAAGTTAGGGTTGTTCGAGGCGACGCTTGATACGCTCAAGAAAATTGACCCTGATGATTTTTCATCAGTAGATAGTCTTGTTGACGTCTTTGTAGAATTGTTTGCGAACGCGCCAAAAGAAGGGACTGAGGCCTCACCTATTTCAATGATCCTGCTCAATGCCAACGATAGTGAAGTCGGAACAATTGTGGCCAGAATTCAATACGAATACTGGCAGAGTGGCTTGGAGAAAATCATTGGCAGCAAGTCGCAGGCCGCGTTGTTTTTTGCTGCGATGATGGGATTCAGTGTTGGGCAAAAAATCCTGCATTTGGACGGGATTGCAGAATTGGGCAGTGACGAGTACCGCGCACAATTTCGACATATGCTTACGACAGCGATAGCTTCGCCCGACTTCTAGTGTGCTTCTGATGCTTGCTGAAGTGTCGTCGGATTGGCACTCAATTTGAAGTGTTGGGTCAACTGTTGTCCTCCAAAGCGGACTTTCCGATAAAGGTTACCTTTAGTAGCTTTGTCTAAGTGCCCGATTCAAAATGGGATGAATGATTTCATGATCTTGCGAGATGTCTCGTGAGCCGCCGGATGTGGGCGATGAGGACCCATGCTTCGGCGCTTTCGATGGATCTCTCCCAATCCTTGGCCAGCCTACGGCAGCGGCCAAGCCAGGCGAAAGTGCGTTCAACGACCCATCTGCGGGGGATCACTTCGAAACCTACTGCAGTGTCGGACCGCTTGACGATCTGGATAACCCATCGCCCGATTTTGGCCAACGCAGCGCGTAATTTTGGTCCGGCATAACCACCATCCGCAAATATGTGGCGCAGTTTTGGTGCTTCGCGCTTGAGCAAAGCGACCACACCCGGCGCGCCATCACGATCCTGAATGTTGGCCGCGTGGACCTCGACCGCGATCAGATGCCCGCAGGTGTCGGTGATAATGTGGCGCTTGCGGCCCTTGATCCGTTTACCGGCATCGTATCCGCAAATCCCGCCATTCTCAGTGGTTTTCACGCTCTGGCTGTCAATCACGCCTGCGCTCGGCGCGCTCTCCCGTCCCTCTGCCTTGCGCGCCTGAACAACCAGTGTCCGGTTAATCTCGGCCAGCAGACCGTCGTCGCGCCAGCGGTAGAAATAATACCGCACCGATGAAACAGGGGGAAAATCATGCGGCAAGAGCGACCACGCGCAGCCCGTTGCCGCGATATACTGGATCGCATCCCAGACTTGTCGAAGTTCAACCCGACGCGGTCGGCCCAGCCGGTTGCGACAGGGCAGCAACGGGCCGATAATGATCCACTCCGCATCTGTAACATCACTTGAATACCGGGGCGTCGCGCGCTCATATAGTTTCCGGGTGAGTTCAGTCCAGGCCATCTTGATCTCCGTTCAGCTTCTAACCGAATAGAATCACAACCTACTGAATTCACTCAACTCATTTCCGATCAGACACTAAGGTTTGTGGCGGCTGTCATCGCGAGCTGCAGCGGCGACAAATCTGACTAGGAGGAAAGCGCGGGCGTATTTCGGTGCTATGGGGATTGTTGGCTACGGCTGCGGTGATCGACGTGCAGGGCGACCGACTGCGTGACGCCAAGCATTGCAGATATGTCGATTGCCTCGCCCCGATCTGGCCGATTGATCTCCCCGCTTTCCGCGACAGGCCTGTTGCAGCGCATGTTTTGACGAGGTGGCCGCACTGACTGCTCCGGCGTCTTCGCAGGGAAGTGCCGGGTTTGTTCGTTGTATCATGCGGCGTCCTCCCATGGCGGTGCGCGTGATTTGGGTGTTTGGCCGCGTGTGAAGGTCTCGATGATGACCATCGCGCCACCGCATTTGGGGCACGGCTGGGACTGGTCTCGTTCGTCGGTATCGACGTCTTGATCCTCACGGGCTTTCGGATTGGCGTCTGCTTCATCCTCCAGCAGGCACCTGATCTTTGCGATCCTGTCGCGGCGGATGCCATTGGCGAGGAAGCCAGCGTGGCGGATGCGGTGGAACCCCGATGGCAGGACATGGATCAGGAAGCGTCGGATGAACTCGTGCGTAGAAAGCCGCATGACGTTCATCCGATCTCCCTGTTTGATGCGATAGTCTTTCCATCGGAAGGCCACAGTGTTGGCATCCGCGCTGATCAGACGATGATTTGAGATCGCCACACGGTGGGTATAACGGCTCAAATACGCCAACACGGCCTCGGGTCCGCCGAAGGGTAGTTTAGCATAAACGACCCAGTTGGTTTTGCGCAGGGGCGCGAGATGGGCCGCGAAGGTATCCGGATCGGACAGCCGCGCCAGGTCGCCGAAGAAGGCCAGCTTGCCTGCCTTGTACAATCTGGCCAACCCTTCGAGGAACAAGCGCCGGAACAGCCGGGACAGCACCTTTACCGGCAGGAAGAACCCCGGGCGGCAGGCGACCCAGTGGGTACCATCCTGCGATAGTCCACCGCCGGGCACGATGACATGCACATGCGGATGGTGTGTCATCGCCGATCCCCAGGTGTGCAAGACCGAGGTCATACCGATCCGCGCGCCCAGATGCTTCGGATCGGCCGCGATGGTCAGTAATGTCTGGGCCGATGCCTTGAACAGCAGGCCATAGACCGCCGCCTTGTTCTGATAGGCGATGTCCGCGATCTGGGCCGGCAGGGTGAACACCACGTGGAAGTACTCGACCGGCAACAGGTCCTCGATCCGGGCCAGCATCCAATCCCGCGCCGTGGCACCCTGGCACTTCGGGCAGTGCCGGTTGCGGCACGAGTTATAGGCGATGTGCTCGTGACCACATTTGGTGCAAGCCGCAACATGTCCGCCGAGTGCAGAGGTTCGGCAGGTCTCAATCGCGGACATCACCTTGAGCTGCGGCAGGTTCAGGTGTCCGGCGTGGTCGCTGCGATAAGCAGCACCATGGGCGCGGAAGATATCCGCGACCTCCAATTTGGGGCGGGGCATGGGACCGGGATCAGCCGGAACCGACCTCCCAGCCCACAAGCAGATCAAGCGGGCTGGTCACATCCCGGATCGTCTTGGTTGCCACCTTCGTGTAGACCGTCGTGGTCTCCAGTTTTGCATGCCCAAGCAGCACCTGGATCACCCGGATATCTGTCCCGCCTTCCAGCAGATGCGTCGCAAAGCTGTGCCGCAACGTGTGGGGCGAGACTGTCTTTTTGATCTCGGCAAAATCGCATGCCACCCCAAAGGCCCGGTTGAACTGCCGGGTTGAGATAGGGTCAATCCGGTTGCGACCGGGAAAGAGCCAACCTGCGGGGCGCGCCTCGCGGTAATAATCGCGCAGCAAGCCAAGCAGGTTCGGCGATAGCATCACATGTCGGTCCTTGCGGCCCTTGCCTTGTTCAACATGGATCAGCATCCGGTCGCTGTCGATATCGCCGACCTTAAGATGCGTGACCTCGCTGGCTCGGAGCCCACCGCCATAAGCCACGCTGAAGGCAGCGCGGTATCTGAGCCCGGGCCCGGGTGCCGCCTCCAAAATCCGCGCAACCTCTTCAGCGCTCAGAACCACCGGGATCTTCTTGGCCGCACGCTGATAGCGCATATGCCGCTTCATCTCAGGCCGTGGGCACGTGGTCGCGTAAAAGAAGCTCAGCACCGTCAGCCGGTTGTTGAACGTCGGCGCGCCAACGCCTCGTTCCTTCATATCAAGCTGAAACGCCCGTAACTCCTCAGGTGTCGCGCTATCCGGTGCGTGCCCCAGAAACCGCGTGAAGTCACGCATCGCACGAAGGTACATCGTCTGCGTCTTGGGCTGCAGCCCCTTGATCCGCATGTCTTCGACAAAACGCTGGCGTAGTTTGGGAACATATTGATCGGTCATCAGACCCTCCTGTCATCAGATTGAGAAGGTCCCGATCGTCAGACAGGTTCGTCAGGTCGCAAAATCCACACCGCTCAGGTCAACGCGCACCACCGGTCAAAAGCGCCAATACCGCGAGAGCGGTTTCGTCCTGGTCCCGCATTGCGGACCGACATCTCAGCCAAAACCAATGACCGCTTTCGACCAGTCAAACAGGCTTCAGCTAAAAGCTCATTCAAACACCCTGGTCTAGTCCTCGCCGAGCTGACATGAGTTACAGGCGCGATTGTCCGTCCCATCAGTCGCCCCAATCTTCAGTGGATTTTACAACATCACTTACAACATCGGTTTCCTTAGAGACTCAAGTCTTTGTTTTATAATGCACAAACCGAAGTCATGACCCAATCCATCATAGGGGCGACAGAGAGCCTGGCGTTTTCATTGATTATCATGAATTCTCAACTCACTGTGATCCAAAGTTGCCATGAATTACTTCCCTTCGATCCACCTGTTCCCGACTCACCGATCGCCGGGCCTGCGTCCGGTTTGCCACGGCTGAAAACAGGTTCCGACAGCACGATACCCCCTAGCCGAAAACGCCCATCAACATCCTCGCTCACCCCGCAACCGGGCCCGACCGTCAGTGACCCTTTTCACATTGAGCCAGAAAAATCTGCGGCGACGTGACCTTTGCGATCATCCTATAGCCGCCTCCAAGACAGAGGGAAACCGCCTTGACGGGCATCCAGATGAAGAGCCGACCAGCCCTCCCGGTCGCCCACTACCGTGCGGTCAGGTATTGGAGGGCGTGAAAGACATCAAGAAATGGCATGCCGGGTGAATATGGTCTCCAGGTCCAACTGAAGGCACAATCACATCTTGGCCCCGATGAATCGTTTCAGGAATGTGCCCCCTGCAAAGAATACTGGGGTTCTTGGCGCCGCTGCGGCGGGAATCGCGGTGCGTGACTCTTCAGGCGCTTCGATCAACCGCGTCGGCGGCACGCTTCTGGGGTGGCTGACGTTCACCGAACCGGGCCGGGCCTTTGGCCCTGGCTGGCTCAAATAAGCCCGGCCCGGCAACTTGCCGGGCCGGTGTCGGTTTCAACCGCAGCTGACGGTTGGGTTGAACGCGGCGAAGGTGCCCGACGGGTTTTCGCGCTGCGCCCAGACGTGCAGGTCATAGTGAGGTTCGAAACCGTGCGCTTCGTCGCCACCGGTGTCACCCATATCCGCCATCACGTCCCAGGGCTGGTCCTCAAACATCGGAGGCGTGTCCTTGCCTGCTTCTGCCCAGGCAGCCTGAAAAATGAGGTTTTCGACGCCGACAAGTTCCAGCGATCCGTCGGACTGCGGTTCATAGAGCAGAATTGACGGAGTCGCAAAATCGGTATTCATACCGTTGCCGTTTACCCGCCCCTCGCCCGGCGGGAAAAGACCCAGAAGACCCGGATTGATATAGTGGATGCCCATCGCGCCCAAGTCCGGCGGCAGGCCCTCGGCTGCGGCGCTGGTGCAATCACCTGGGGGGGCCGGAAAGAAACCTTCCGCCAGTGCCACGTTCACGTCCTCGTATTTCTCGGTCGCGGCGCGGATCGCTGCCAGCGGGTTCGCGTCGGCCCAAACCGCCCCGCCCGCACCGGCGATTGTCCCGGCCAGCGCCATCATCAAAATATGTCTCATCGCAATTCCTCCACTTTGGACAGTGCCGGATCGGCAGATGTCCCCGCGCAGAATGCGGTAAAAAAGCGGAAAAATCAATTGACTGGCCGGGCCGCTTCACCGGACGACCAGCCGCAGAAGGCACAAAGGCCCCGCGCCCAGGTCAATGAGGTGGCCGCTACCCGGCGGTCGGCGCCTTTGCCAGCTGGCGATCTGGTCGGCCCGCTGGCGGAAACTCCGGGGACGGGAACCCCGAAGCTGGCCAGACACTTGTGAGTGGGGCAGAATGGTGCGAATTTTGATTTACTGAGGCGGCGGCCCCCGGCACGGGGGCAGCCTGACAGGACGCTGATGCGCATCGAATGGTCAGTCGTTCTGACAGGCTCTTGCCGCCCCGCTGTGCAAAGAGGAGGCCCCTTTGACGTCAGCCATCATCCTTGCCGTCGTGGCATTCCTGTCGACGACGATCCTGCATCTGGGTGTGCTGAAATGGTGCAGCGGCGGCATGGCCAGGATCCCGTTGCGCATTTCGGCCCGCACTGTTGCGATCATGTGTCTGCTGTTTGCGGCCCATATGCTGCAAATCGGAATCTACGCGGGCATCTTCGCCTTCGCCGAGCGCGGGCTGGCGTTGGGCTCATTCACCGGAACCCCGCTGAATACGCCACTGGACTATTATTACTTTTCGGCAGTCAGCTATACCTCGCTTGGCTTTGGCGATGTCCTTCCCACCCGGCATCTGCGGTTTCTTACTGGCGTGGAGGCGCTGAATGGATTGCTGCTGATCGCCTGGTCGGCGTCGTTTCTTTATACCATCATGGATCGGTTGTGGATTTGGCACCCCTGCGTCGGGCCCGACGGACCGCAACAGGATATGTCAGGGCGCGGCCCTGCGCCGAAGCGTCAGCAGGACGATACTGGCAAGCAAGACTGATAAGGTTGAGCCAATGATGACAGCAAGCTTTGCCACATCCGCGCGGGCGGGGTTATCCAGCGCGGCGGTTACGATGAACAGGCTCATGGTAAAGCCGATCCCGGCAAACAGGGCCGCGCCATAAGTGTCCCGCAAAGGGGTGCCAGAGGGCAATCGCCCCAGCCCGACCCAAAGAGCAACACCCGTGCCCAACGCCACGCCCACCGGCTTGCCGACAACCAACCCCAGAACGATCCCCGCAGCGATCGTGTCACCGAACCAGCTGGCAGATGCAAAAGTCAGGGGGACGCCGGCATTGAAGAACGCAAAGATCGGCACGACGATGAACAGGGCCAGAGGTGCGACGCGACGCTCTACCTTTGCGACAGCGCCCTGTTTGAAGGCCGTCAGCGGCAATGCCAGACCAACAATGGCCCCCGCCACGGCCCCTTCAAGACCAGAGGCGACCAATCCAAACCAAAGCACTGCACCCAAAGCCAGGTAATGGGCCGCTGTTTCGCTGCGGCGGCGGTTCAGAAAGACAAGTCCGGCCAGACCGGCAAAGATGGCCGCCAGGGGCCATCCAAGCTGGACCTCGCCATAAAACAAGGCGATCACCAGAACCGCACCCAGATCATCAAAGATCGCCACCGCAGTGACAAAGGCCAGAATGCCCGGCGTCACGGCGGACCCCAGAAACGACATCACACCCAGCACAAGCACAACGTCCGTCGCGATCGGAATGGCCCAACCGCGCATTGCTTCGGGGTCGCCTGCGTTGATCGCCAGATAGATCACCGCAGGCACGATCATCCCACCCAACGCGGCAACGGCTGGCAAAAACGCGCGACCGGGGCTGGCCAGAACACCTGATGTCATTTCGTCTTTGGTATGAAGGCCGATATGGAAGAAGAAAATGACCAAGAGACCCTGATTGATCCAGTCGATCAGCGGCGCCTCGACAACGAAGGGGGCCATGCCTAACCGCAACGGGTAGTGGTGGATGAGGGCATAAGCGCCTGAAAGCGGTGAATTGGCGGCAACCATGGCCAGGCCAATAGCGACCAGCATGGCAATGCCCGCGAACCGGCCTTCCAGGGCGGGACTGGCCGGCACCCCCTGCATCAATGACCCGGCTGATCCTGCGGCGCCATCCAGCGCGACATATAGAACCGCTCGACAACGAAGACAGAGGATATGCCAATGGCCGCATAAAGCACAATCACAGGGTCACTTTGCAGTTTCATCAAGGTAAAGGCCGCAAGGACAACAGCGTCGAACCCCAGCGCCATCAGCAGAACGACAGGTGCCGCACCGACCTCTTTCCGGCGAAACCGGAAGACGCCCCAATGCACGACCATATCCATGATCAGATAAAAGAACGCACCCAGCGACGCGATCCGCCCCAGATCAAAAAACACCGCAAGCAACGAAGCGATGACAACTGTATAGACCAGCATGTGCCGTTGAATCGCCCCTGACATGCCAAAGTGGCTGTGCGGGATCATCTTCATGTCGGTCAGCATCGTCAGCATGCGCGACACCGCGAACACGCTCGCCAGGACACCAGACGCCGTGGCAACCGCCGCCAGCAAGACCGTCAGATAGAACCCAACCTGCCCGAGCGCAGGTTCAGCCGCCTGGGCCAGCGAATAGTCACGCGCCGCGACGATTTCGTCGATGCTCAGGCTTGCGCCGACACCGAAAGCCACGAGCAGGTACACCACCACGCAGATCGCGATGGAGATCATGATCGTGCGGCCCACATTGCGATGGGGATCGGTAATCTCGCCACCGCTGTTGGTGATTGTGGTGAACCCCTTGAAGGCCAGAATAGCCAGCGCAACCGAGGCGATAAACCCGGTGATACCATAGGTCTGGGCCGTGTCAGAAGGGGCGGCAAACTGAAATCCGCTGGTCCAGAGCGCGGCAATGCCAAACAACGCGATACCGCCGATCTTGATCGCGGCCATGACCAGAGAAAACAATCCAACTGAGCGGTTGCCAGCCATGTTGACGACAAAGGCAAAGACAATCACCGCAACCGCCAGAACTGGCACCAGCGGCCCCTCAGTGATGTTGAAGGGTCGCAGAACGTAGGTTGCAAAAGTCCGCGCCACAAGGCTTTCGGATATCACCATGCTCAGCGCCATAAGAAGTGCCGCACCCGCTGCAATGGCGCCGGCCCCATAGCATTTTTGCAATATCATCGCGATGCCACCCGCCGAGGGCCAGGCATTCGACATCTTGATATAGCTATAGGCGCTGAAACTGGTCACGATCGCTCCGGCAATGAAGGCCAGCGGAAACAGAGGCCCGGCCAGCTGCGCAATCTGACCGGTCAGTGCAAAGATCCCCGCGCCGATCATCACGCCGGTCCCCATCGCGACAGCACCACCCAGGCTGATCGACCCTTTGTCGTAGCCGTCATTTCTATCGTGACTGGAATCGTGGTTCTGCATGAGAAATTGCCTTCATCAATGTTGCTTCATCAGCGCCTTCAGGTCAGCGACGCCAAGCAAGCCCGGAGTATATCTGGTATCTGTAAAAACAATCGGCGCGCAAGAGCTGCCTGCAATGCAACTCCTGCGCGCCGAAAAAAATTGCGCTTTTGAAGGGCCCGACGTCCTACTCTGCCGGGACGTTCCCCCCTCGCCGATTACGCTGCGCGCGCCATGTGACCATGGACGCCGCGAGTTGCAGCGCAAGAACAAAGCCGACCAGAATGACAAAGGGCCATTGCGCCCAGTTCGGATCGGGGATCGCGCGGTGGAAATCAAGAAAATGCACGAAGAGGAAATAAGCCGTGTGCAGGACGATCAGCCACCACAAAACATACGATCCCTGCTGGATGTATTTCCAGACAGAGGGACCAAGCTTTCTTTGACTGAAATCATTCGACGTCCCCGCAAGCACAAACCCGTAGATCAGCGCTGCGATCCCCAGGATGTTGCCCAGGGCAAACCCTTGTTGAAACATCACGTAGCGTTCAAGCTGGGGGTGCCACTCAAAGCCAAACAACCGCGCAAAGTCCAGATTGACCCAGCCGATCAGAATAATCAGGGTGTGAATGATGGCCGCAACGACGGCATAGATGCCCAGTTCGCGTCGGTAGGGGATAAGCTTTCGGAAAATCCGCGCGGACGACAAACGTGCAAGCGGTCCGATCATCATCGCAACTGCGACCAGCAGAAACGAAAGATCGCCCAGCGCACGGTTATATCGGTGCATTTCCGACCATTCCGCGCGCGATAGCAAAAGCAGATAACCCGCCAGGGCGGACAATGCTAAGATAACTCCATGTCTAAAGAGGGTCGGCTTTGTCGTCATCGTTCTGGCTTCCACATTTTTGAACTACTCCCAATGTTGTCAGCGACGATGGCAGCGAATCAGAAATGCGCCCTCTACAGTCAGTCGATATCTCCCGGTTGCGGCACGCCACGGAGATATCAAAGACATCCGGGAAGAGCGTGCAGCAAGGAGACACCACCAAACTTCATTGGCGCGTTTCAATTCGGAGACATCTGCTCACTGGTGACACTAATTATGCGGTCACGCGCATAAAACAAGTCACTTGGCGACTTTCAGCCAGTGGACAGCTTCACATTTTAGTCATGATCGTCGTCGCCTTCTTCTTCGTCTTCGGCGTGACCGTCATCTTCCCCTTCTTCTTCCGCATGCACCATCATCGCTTCGACTTCTTCGGGGATGTCGGCTTCGGAAAACTTCAGCTGTTCTTCGGGGTCGTGTACGAAGGCAATGATTGCGGCCAGTTCTTCACCGTTGAGATAAATCACGTCGCCCAGCTCATCCCGCTGTAGTTCCACCATCGATTCGGCGCCGGCCCACATGCGGGCTGCAAACTCGAACGGGTTCATTGGCAAATCCATGAAGTCTGCGTCCAGCATCGGGGCATCCACACCGCCAACGCCGTTGATCGAGTGGCAGACGACGCATCCTTTCTCGGCAAAAAGAATGCGGCCTTGGGCAGCATCCAGAGGTGGCAGGATGAGACCACTCGTCATAAGTGACGACGCGGCCTGGCCGTCGGTATCGGCGGTTGCAGGCAAAGCGCCGCCAAAGGTGGCTGCAGCCGTCAGCAAGATTAAAGAACGTTTCATTTTTGTCTCCACTGTCGTTGTCGTGTCAGGATTTACGGGTTGGATCCCGCTTCCCCACCACCACCTTATACGAGAATGACGTCAGTGCTACCTTGACACAGCACAAATACATCCTGCCGCGACAATGGCACTGTCCGATTCTCCCGCGCGGATTGTCTCTGCAATCATTTCAAAGGAAAATTCCACGTTTTTCGCCGACGTCCCATCGCCCGGCCATTGGGAGAACAATGTGCCGGGGCCAAAAATCCGGATACCGGGATTGGATCAATCTTGCAGTGACCCTTCGGCGACCGGCATGCTGGCGTGATGCGCAGCGCTTGCAGGGGCATGCGGCGCGGCGCCCCGGCGGATCAGGCGGGCTATTTCTGCCTGTCGGGCACGAACCATCCAGGTGCCTGCCGCGATTGCACGCCGTTTCGCCCCGAAATCCAACGTATCGACCGCCGGCTCCAACACCGGTTTCAGTACCATATCAGCGGCAGCAAAGCGCAGCGAGGCATGTTCGTTCTGGCAGATTTCAAGACCCCGTATCATCGCCTGCACCCCGTTGGCCGGAAGCCCACCACGCAGCCGCCGCGACACATCAATCGCGATCACCGGGCCGTCTACCATCTGCCGGGCAAGGTCCACCGGGGCCAGGTCGGAATACCCGCCGTCGATCAGCATACGCCCGTCAATCTCGGCAGGTGGAAGAATGCCCGCCAGCGCCGAACTGGCATAAACCCCTTCCCAGGCCGGACCGTCGCGCAAAGCGACCCGCTCGCCCGTGTCCAGATCGGTGGCCGTCACACAGACCGGCAGGCGGGCTTCGTCCAGGTTTTGATTGAGGGTCAGGTCTCGCAGCAGGTTCAACCCCCACGCATGCGTCGCCTCGCCCAGACCCCAGCCGAACCAGCTTCCTGATACAAACTGCTGGACCCGGTAGACACTGCGCAGCCGGTTTCCCACCCCAGGTGTGGCAAAGTCGGGCAGGATCGGAAGGCCAGATGTGTCCATGTCGACAAGCGCAGGATACCAGGCCGGATTAAGCCCGTAGGTTGCACCGACAATCGCCCCCATCGACACACCGACAATGGCGGCAGGTGGATGCCCCAGATGTTCAAGCGCGCGCAGCGCGCCCACATGAACAAAGCCCCGCGCCCCGCCCCCCGACAGCACCAGCGAGTAGGCGGGCGCGGCACCGCGATCATTTGCCCTATGCCGCGCCCGATCGGTCATATCTTCACACCGCGAAGCCGGAGCGAATTCAGCACGACCGAGAGCGACGACGCACTCATGGCGAAGGCCGCAAAGATCGGGCCAATCAGGATCCCCAGGAACGGAAACAGGATACCTGCCGCGATAGGCACGCCGGACGCATTGTAGATCAGCGCAAAGAACAGGTTCTGGCGAATGTTGCGCATCGTTGCCCGCGCCAGTCGGCGTGCGCGCACGATCCCGTCAAGATTGCCTTGTACCAGCGTGATACCGGCGCTTTCGATTGCCACATCGGCACCCGTGCCCATGGCCACGCCCACATCCGCCTGAGCCAGCGCTGGCGCGTCGTTCACACCGTCTCCGGCCATCGCTACCTTGCGGCCTTCTTGCTGCAACTCCTTGATAATCCGCGCTTTGTCCTCTGGCAGCACATCTGCACGGATTTCGTCGATGCCCAGACGCGCGCCGATGGCTTTGGCCGTGCGCTCGTTGTCGCCGGTCGCCATGATGACGCGGAACCCAAGCTCGTGCAGTTCCTTGATCGCGGCTGGCGTGGTTTCCTTCACCGGGTCAGCGACGCCGACAAGGCCGGCAATCTTGCCATCCAGGACCACGAACATGACGGTCTCGCCTTCGTCACGGCGGGCATTGGCCTTGGCGGTCAGTTCACCGGCTTCAAGCCCCAGATCGCGGATCATCGCAAGGTTGCCAAGCGCGACCGCTTTGCCATCCACGACACCTTTGACGCCCTTGCCGGTTACCGCCTCGAAGTCTTCGGCATTGACCATCTTCACGTCACGCTCTTCTGCGCCACGCACGATCGCCTCTGCCAGCGGGTGTTCGGATCCGCGTTCCAGCGATGCTGCAAGCCGCAGGACCTCTGCCTCGTCATGGCCGCTTTCTGGCATCACCGCAACAAGCCGCGGTTTGCCTTCTGTCAGCGTACCGGTCTTATCGACAATCAGCGTGTCGATCTTCTCGAACCGCTCAAGCGCTTCTGCGTTCTTGATCAGAACCCCGGCCTGCGCACCGCGCCCCGTCGCTGTCATGATCGACATCGGTGTGGCAAGGCCAAGCGCACATGGGCATGCGATAATCAGAACGGCCACCGCCGACACAAGCCCATAGGACAGGGCCGGTTCCGGACCCCAGATCGCCCATGAAATGAACGATATGATCGCGATCCCGATGACCGCTGGCACGAAATAACCGGCGACCTTGTCGGCATATTTCTGGATCGGCGCGCGCGAGCGCTGCGCATTCGCGACCATCTCTACGATCTGGCTCAGCATCGTGTCAGCACCCACGCGGGTTGCCTCCATCACCAGGCTGCCGGTGCCGTTGATTGTCGCACCGGTCACCGGATCGCCCTCGACTTTTTCGACGGGGACCGGTTCGCCTGAAATCATCGATTCATCGATCGATGACCGACCGTCCACAACCACGCCATCGACCGGCACTTTGTCGCCAGGCCGGACACGCAGCTTGTCGCCCACTTGCACGTCTTCCAGCGCGATTTCTTCTTCCTTGCCGTCGTCGCGGATGACACGCGCGGTCTTGGCCGCCATGTCAAGGAGCGCACGGATCGCCTTGCCGGTGCCTTCGCGGGCGCGAAGTTCCATGACCTGACCCAACAGAACCAGCGTGACAATCACGGCGGCGGCCTCGAAATAGACGCCGACCTGCCCGGTCTCGGGGTCTCGGAAACCTGCGGGGAAGATCTGTGGCGCAATGACCGCGACCATCGAGAACGCATAGGCCGCTGCCACGCCCATACCAATCAGCGAGAACATGTTGAGGTTCATCGTCCGGAATGAATTCCATCCGCGCACGAAGAAGGGCCAGCCCGACCACAGGATCACTGGCGACCCGATCGCCACCTCGATCCAAAGCGACGTGCGCTCACCGAAGAACTCGCGCAGCTCGGGGTAGCCAAGATAGGGGGTCATGGTGAGGATCAGAAGCGGAATGGTCAACGCCGCGCCGACCCAGAAACGCCGTGTGAAATCAACCAGTTCCGGGTTTGGACCGTCCTCGGCCATCGCCGCTGATTCCAGTTCCAGCCCCATGCCGCAAAGCGGGCATGAGCCATGCTCTGTCTGGCGCACTTCGGGGTGCATCGGGCAGGTGTAAATCGCCCCTGACCAACCGACAGGCACGGTATTGTATTTGCCATCTGCCGGTGCGCCGGTCGTATGGTGTCCATGATCACAATGGTCATGTCCCGAATGGTCGTGTCCGGAATGGTCGTGTCCGGAATGGTCGTGTCCGGAATGGTCGTGTCCGGAATGGTCGGCCATGTCCGACTCGGGGACAAGATGCATCCCACATTTCGGGCAATCTCCCGGCTCATTCTGACGTATTTCGGGGTGCATCGGGCACACGTATACCACAGCCTCGGTATCCTGTGCTGAAGGGGTGTCTGGGTGGTTCATTCGATAGTCCTTTCGGAGGGATTCAATCTGACTTAAACATTCCATTGACTGGAGGGTCAAGGCCTGCCGTCAATGATCGGAGAGTTTCATCCAGGGCATCTGAAATGGAGATGGCATTGGAGGAATGGGGAATTGTATCGGTCGAAATGACCTGTGCCGCGCCGGCTGAAAGTATCGCCTCATAGGCGCCTTCCGCAAAAACCGCGTGGATGACGAGACAAACCGGCGGCGCGGTCCCGGCGTCAAGCAATCGTGTGATCGCGCGCGCCATGGTCGCCCCGGATGACGCGATATCGTCAAGGATCACTGGGGTGCCAGTGCGCAACGCCGCGCTTTCGGGCACGCTGATGTCAACGATGCGGTCACCAGAACGCACTTTCCGCAAGACTTCATAAGGACGCCCGGCCAGCCGGGCCACTTCTGCAACCCACTGCTGGCTTTCGCTGTCTGGCCCCAAAAGCACGGCATCGGGCAGGTTTTCCCCGATCCAACGCGCAAGCAGTGGCGCGGAGACAGCGTGTTTCGCAGGCATCGGAAACACATCCGCAAGCCGCGCGATACGGTGCAAATGCGGGTCGACAGTGACCAGCCAGTCAAAACTTTCCCCCAGGAACTGCGCAAACAGCGGCGCGCTGATCGCCTGGCCGGCGGCAAAGCTGCGGTCCTGCCGCATATAGCCAAGATAGGGCGCAACCAATCCGACGCGACCTGCGCCCATCTTGCGGGCGGTCGCAGCGGCAAAGCGTAGCGGCAGAGCAAGACGGTCGGGATCGCGCAATGTCGCCAGCACCGCCACATCGGCGCCCGCCAGATCACCCGACAGGGTCATCAGGCTTTCGCCATCGGGAAAATGGTGCCAGTCAAGCTCGCGCAGCTCAGCCCCCAGTTTGGACGCCAACTCAAGGGCCAGAGGCCGCATTTCAGGAAACGGGAGAAGGATCATGACGTTTCCCCGGAAAGTGTGAATACCCCGGATTGCGCTTCTGCATAGGCCAGCGCATAGGCCAGCTCACCGGGCGTTTCGGCATGCACTTCGCAAAGCGGCTGTCCCTTGACCACCAGATCACCGATCCGCGCCCGCAGATGAATGCCCGCGCTTTTCTGACGCGGCGCTCCGGCCAGCTTGGCGATCCGGGCGATCCTGCGGTTGTCCACCGCCGTCAACCGGCCTGCATGGGGGGCGCAAATCTCAACACGCTGCGAAGCGGGTTCAGGTTCGCGAAAACCGCCCTGTGCGGCGCAAATTGCCATGAACTTGGCCTCGGCCGCGCCACTGTCCAGCAGCACCTCGGCGCGGTCTCGCCCCGACCCCGACGCGACATCAGGTGCCAGATCGAGAAGATGTCCTGCCAGATCAAGCGCGCGTGCGCGCAGATCTTCGGGTGCATCCGGCGCACGCCGCAGTACCGCCAGCACGTCACGGGCTTCAAGTGCCGGGCCGATGCCGCGCCCGACCGGGGCGGTGCCATCGCTGACATGCAGCTTCAGGTTCAGACCCAGCACCCGGCTCACCGATGACAGCCGCGCGCCGAGCGTTTCCGCAGCACTGGTCGAGCGCACCTTTGCGGTCGGTCCTACCGGCATGTCGATCAGGACATGGGTGGCGCCGACCGCGGCTTTTTTCGACAACACGCTTGCCACCAACTGACCGGTCGAATCGAAATCAAGCGGGCGTTCGACCCGAATAAAATGATCGTCGGCGGGGCTCAGCGCCAGGCCACCACCCCAGACAACACATCCGCCCTCGGCTTCGACCACCCTGCGCAGGGCGGTGGCGTCCAGGGCAACCGGAGCCATGACCTCCATCGTGTCAGCAGTCCCTGCTGGCGATGTGATCGCGCGGCTTGATGTCTTGGGGATCAGAAACCCCGCCGCCGCGACGATGCCGACGACGATTGGCGTGGTCCGATTGCCCGGCAGACCGCCAACACAATGTTTGTCGAGAACGGTCTGACCGCCCCAGTCAAGCGTTTGTCCCGCATCCTTCATGGCGCGGGTCAGTGCCACTGTCTCGGCCTCATCGAGCCTGTCGCCCGCGCAGGCGGTGATGAAAGCGGCAAGGTCGAGATCGGAAAGCCGGCTGTCAAGCGTGTCTTTGACGATCGCGGCGAAGCCGACCTGATCCAGCCTGCCGCCATAGGCCTTGGCCCGGATGTCGGAGGCAGAGGCGGGCGGTTCAGGATGCGAGAAGGCAGCCTTGTCCCCTGCCCGCACTCCGAGTGCCGCCCAAGCCGCAGCCGACAGCGCGGCCTGATCAACGTCCAGCCACGCCCCGCGTTCCACGACATTCAGGGTGGCGATGATCCAGGTGTCGCGCAGGTCAATCCGCACGCGGGTTTGCGCGGCGAAGCCTTCGGAACGACAGATATGGCAGTCTTCATGCATGTAGACGACCGGCTGGCGATAAGTGTCGATGCCAGAGGGAACCAAAGCAATTGTATCGGTCATCGCGGGCGGTCCAGATAGATGGATTCCAGATGCTCAGGCACCCGAACAGATCGCCCCAGTTCATGCTGAACGCGCTGCCGGAGGGTATCGGCGGCGGTGGGTTCGCCATGGGTCAGATAGGTCATTTTCGGCGCCTCCCCGGCAGACATCCAGCGCAGAACTTCGTCGGCGTCAGCGTGTCCGGAAAAAGACTGAAGCTGGACCACTTCGGCCTCGATCGGCACGTCCCGCCCGAACATGCGCAAGTGCTGGGCACCCCCTGCCAAGGCAGCGCCCCGTGTGCCGCCAGCCTGAAAACCCGACAGCACAATGGTGTTCCTGCGGTCACCGCCAAAGCTGATCAGATGGTGCAGGATGCGCCCGCCCGTCAGCATTCCGCTGGCCGAAATAATGATCATCGGACCATGGCGCGTGTTCAGTTCCTTTGACTGCTCGACTGTGTTCACGCGCTTGGCGAGCTTGAACATCGCTGCGCAGTCTTCGCGACTGACGTGATGCTCTGCGTGGTGGCGGTGATATATCTCGGTGGCATCCACCGCCATCGGGCTGTTAAGAAACACCGGGACATAAGGAATATCTCCCCGCCCCATCAAGCGCGCGATATGCAGCATCAGCCCTTGTGCGCGTCCGACGGCAAACGACGGGATCAGCACGGTGCCGCCACGGGCAAAGGTGCGCGTCAGGATCGGAGCCAACTCTGCTTCGGGGTCGGTGTCGGGGCGGGACCGGTTGCCATAGGTCGACTCGCAAACCAGCACGTCAGACCCACCAAAGGGTGTCGGTGGCCGCATCAGCGGATCAGCGTCCTGCCCAAGATCACCGCTGAAATGGATCACCCTGCCGCCGATTTCGAGGCGGATCTGCGCAGCCCCAAGAAGATGCCCTGCCGGAATGAAAGTCGCCGCGATATCGTCACCCAGATCGATCTTCTTGCCAAAGGAATGTCGCTCAAGGCGCTCCAAGGCGGCCTTCGCATCTTCCAGTGTATAAAGCGGTTTGGGGTTCTTATGTTTGGAAAACCCCTTTCTTGCGGCAAAGCGCGCTTCTTCTTGCTGGATATGGCCACTGTCGGGCAGGATAAGACCGCACAGGTCCGCTGTGGCTTCTGTACAAAGTACCCTGCCGCGATATCCGGCGCGGATCAGCGCGGGCAAATATCCCGAATGATCCAGATGAGCATGGGTCAGCAACACCGTGTCGATGGTGTTGGGACGTACCGGAAACGGCTTGCGGTTGCGCGCGCGCAACTGCTTGAAGCCTTGAAACATACCGCAATCAACCAGAATGCGTCTGCCCATGGCCTCAATCAGATAGCGCGATCCCGTCACCGTTCCCGCGGCGCCAAGAAAGCGTAGTCTGGGGCGCGCGGTCCGGGTCATGCTTTTGCACCCCTGGCCGCAAAGGCGTTGAAAAGCCCGCCAAAGAGCAACGCCGCGTACCAGCCATAGAGGAAGCTCTCGACCAGACCGATGACAAAGCCGACGGGTGTCAGCCAGACGAAACCGGGCAGCAGGCCTGACCAGCTTTCATACATCGCATAACCGGGGAAGATCAGGTCGAACAGGACGCAGATGATAAAGGTCAGCGCCAGGAACAGGCTCAGCGCCCAGCCCAGCGGCACGACAGGCAAACGCGGGTGCCCTGCCCCGGTCGCTTTGCCCATGACACAATCTCCGCAGGTCAGACGCAGCGCCAGGAACAGGATGGCCGCGACGGCGGTGAAATAGATGATGGGTAGCATGGCATGTTCCTTTCTTGCTGGGTGCTGTCAGGATTTGCGAGCGCCTTTGCCCGCAGGCCGCCGGGGTCGGCGTGACCGGCGCAGGACATTGGTCCTGCGCCGTGCCGCCCTAGTTCTGGCCGCAGCAGCAGCCGGACGCGGCTGGCTTGTCATCGGCAATTTCCACCTTGGGCTGTTCTGCCCCGGCTTGCGATTGGGCGTCCGCCTTGCCACCGCAGCAACCACCTGATTTTTCGGCTTGCTGGTCCTGGGTCTGCGGGTTTGCTTGGTTGTCCATTTGGGTCTCCTCTTGAGTGGGTTCATCCAAATAGACGCTCTGTGCCAGGGAACATTACAAAGTCAGCATGCGGTAAATCCGCCCAGAGCAAGGATCAGGCAAAGCTGTCAGCGCAAAGAACGTGAAAACACGGCTCCGCCGGCGGGCCGAAAGAATCCAGACAAAATGAATACCTGAACCTGCGCTGATCGGCATGGTCAGCGCAGGGGTTGACCCCCATCAGGCGCGACGCCCCAGATCAGGTCAAATTGTCAGATCCCGTAGGACCACGCCGGAAGCCTGCCCATCTGCACATCCACGGACCGCACACCGGGCACGTTTTCCACCGCGACACGAACCGCCTTTTCCTCGAAATCACTGTCGGCGACACCCCAAACCGAGACATTGCCCTCTTCGACGGTATAGTTGATCAGATTGACCGCCGCACCCGGCACCTCTTTGAGGGCCTCGTCGATGCGCCTGCGCAATTCGCGATCATCCTCCGAAGGGGCCTGCAACGCATCACCTGGAATGGCCGACAAGGCGTGAAGCAGGTTTGCCCTGCTGACAATCCCCACCACACGACCGGAACGCAGGACAGGGACCCGCTTGATCCGGCGCTTCTCGAGAAGGCGCGCGATATCGGCAACGGGGGTATCTTCATCTGCCGAAAGCACATCGCGTGTCATCACATCCTCGATATGGTGGCTTCGCATCTTCACAAAATCCTTGGCGGAATCGTTGAGCCCACCCAAAATCTCGAGCCACCACGACCGGCGCGGCCCGTCAGAACCACGGACACGGCGGATCAGGTCGCCTTCGCTGACAAGCCCCAGGAGACTGCCCTTCGCATCAACGACGGGCACCGCGCTGATGTTATGATCGAGCAAGAGACGAACCGCATCGTCGACGGTCGCTTCGGGCGAAACCGTGATAACGTTTGTCGTCATGATATCTTTTGCTTGCATGGCGCAGTCTCCTTCTTGATGAACTGTCCTCCGCTCAGGCGCCGATCACCAGTTCCAGATCCTCGGTCAGCGTATAGAGAGGAATATCGAGGTTGCGTGGCGCGGGGCCTTTGCGGATCCGCCCGGAGGTATCGTAGTGCGACCCGTGACAAGGGCAGAACCAGCCGCCGAATTCACCCAGGGTCGATCCCGTTTGCCCCACCGGCACGCAGCCAAGGTGGGTGCAGATACCGATGACAACAAGCCACTCACCCGCTTCGTCTGCGGTGCGGTTTTCATCCAGCGCGGGCACCTCGCCAGTCTGATTGGGGTTTTCGTCCACATAGTCGACAGGATCAGGAAGATCATCAAGCTCAACCGCGCGCGCGTCGGCGATTGTCTCGGGCGAGCGACGCCAGACAAAGACAGGCCGGCCGCCCCAGTTGATTGTGATACGCTGGCCAGGTTCAACGGCCGAAACATCGGTTCGGACCTTGCCGGCAGCCGTCGCCTCAGCAGAAGGGTTCATCGAGTTTATCAGCGGCCAGACCGCCGCACCCACAGTAACCACCCCCGCAGAGCCCGTTGCATAATACAGAAAATCGCGACGTTCTTCTTTTTGTGGCATCTCTGGGTCTTGGTTGGTGTCTGTCATTGTGATTCCTCCGACTTGACGTTGATCCCGGCTGCAAGGACAGGGCTTTCGACATGAACGCCCGCATTGATATCTAGCACTTCACCAGTGATACCGCTTGTGCAATCACTTGCAAAGAGCAAGGCTGTAGGAACCGGTCTGGGCGCGTCAGATCGCGCCGTTGCTCCAGGCACTGCATTGACCGATCTCATTATATCACAATTCTCCACGACATGTTCCCCGCCTGGATAGCCTGGTGTGACCAAACTGCCGCCGCGCGACATCCACGGTTCGGCCAACCGGGTCATGAGAGCGCTCAGGCATCCTCGGACCGGGTTTTCGTGTCCGACGCTGCGTCCGGTGCGTCTTCATCCGGGTTTTTTCGCTTGGCCGTCTTGTCGTGCTTGTGGCCTCCGTGACCGTGGCCAAACAGATGCATCGCAGCCATCCCGCCGAACAAGAGGATCAAAAGCCAGTTTTCAGAGATCCATGCCATGTACATTCATTCCTTGTTTGTTAAGTCGGCAGGCTTGCTGCCCGTCCGGGGCGTTGCCCCAAAGATTGGGTTGTCAAAGATCGCTTCGAAACTCTGTGTGACCCATGCATCGCGCCCTCTGCGCCATGCCGCCAGACTTTCGCTGGTCTGAGCCATTATCGCACGTTCAGCCGTCATCGCAGGATCATCGTCCGGCAAGGGCTGGCGTGTCTCGCGCAGCTTTTCTGCTGTCGATCTGACCAGGGCCATCCATGGGTTCACCTGCTCAGAAAACATCGTCCGCGTCCAGCGCATTGGGTGCAGGGCGCGCAACACCTCGGCACTGGCAGGGGTAGTCACGGCCCTCAGCCACGGGCTGAGCAAGGCGCCATAAGCGGCTTCGTTGGCTTGCGACACCTGTGCAACCCGTTTCAGCGCCGCATCATCGGGCTGTGAGCCCAGATCACCAACCTCGCGCGGCTCAAACCGCAATTGATAGTCGCCTGCCTCGCAGTCGGGATCGCCCGAGGGGTTGTCGATCACCATCTCGTAAAGGCCGGGTGCAAGTGCTTCGACCGCATCCAGGCTTTCCAGAATGGCGCGGTGCTGCAACCGTGCGACAGACCCTGAAACGAAGATCCCCAGATGCCCGACGTGTTCATGCGTCATATAGACAATCCGTTGCCCGGCTGCCTTGAGCGCATCTGTGTCAGGATAAAGTCTTCCGATCCATCCCAACGCCTGTGCGGGCGGTGTGATGTTGTCACCTTCCGAAGCAAATACGATGATCGGATTGGCGATCCGCTTGAGGTCGACGGTGCAATGATCGTCCAGTTTCATCTCTCCCTGCTCAAGCCGATTGCCAATGAAAAGATTGTCGGTGATGCCAAGTATCTCCTCTCGGCTCAGCGTGTAAAAGCCGTTCCACCAGCGTTCAAATTCCAAAAAGCGCCCCCGCTCTGTGTCGGCATGGGCAAAGAGGTTGGCATATTTGTCCCAGATCGCCTTTTCGGGCTGAAGGGTCTCAAAGTTTTGCGCAAGCCATGCGCCATCAAAACGCCCGTCGCCCAGGTCAGCGGCCATATGGGCGCCCCACGACCCGCCGGTCAGCGCGCCCAGCATCCGCATCGGACTGGTTTCCGCCTCGCCCGACCAGTAACTGAGCGGCGAGCCATTCAACACGATGGGTCCGGCCAGGCCTTCGCAATCTGCGGCCAACAGCGTGACGGCCCAACCCGCCTGGCAATTGCCATAAAGCACCGGTGCTGTATCCGGATGGCGGCGGGCGACCTCCGAAACGAAGGCGCGCAATGCATGATGCACGTCGGCCAGGGTTTGGCCCGGCATGGGTTCGGGAAAGAAGATCACGAAATAGACCGGGTGGCCTTCGTGCATCGCCATGCCGACCTCGCTGTCGTGCTTGAAACCGCCAATGCCCGGCCCATGCCCTGCCCGCGGATCAATGATGATCACCGGTGGTTTGGCTTCATCCACGCAGTCGTCCCAACAGTCGTCTCCGACCCGCGTAATCCGCAGCAGCGCGTAATTTGCCGGTCGATCAAGATTGCGCGCGTCAACAAGCATTTCGTAGTCAAAATCAAGCAGCGGCGGCATGCCTTGCCGCTCATGTGCGATCATGTTATCGGCACGTTCCCGCAGCGTATCAAGAAACAGCACCCAGCGCTCAAGGGCATCCTGGGCATAGGGCGCAGGAGCAGGCACTTCGGGGGCCGCCTGGGCAGGTTGCGCAACCGTTTCTGCCACAAGGCGCAGGCTTTTATTCATCATCATCATCCTCTTGCTGCGTGCTTTCGCTGGTCAGATTTTCGGCCAGCATCGCACGGACGAAATCCTTGGCGAGATCTTCCCGCAACCCGGCCAGAAGATAATCAGCGTCGCCAGGTGCGAGACCCAATGCACGCGCCGCGCGCGCCGGGGCTTGATCCATCACCTCCACGCGATGAAACAGCGCCTGTGCCAGAGGCGCATCCGCATGCGTGCCGGTCTGGGCGCAGGCACAGGTCATCCCGGAAATAATGGCGCGAAACTCAACATCCCGCGGCGACATATCCGATGCTTTCTGGCAAGAATTCGCAGTCACTTGTGGCATGGCGACAGGCTCCTTTCGTGATGCCTTTCGGGCGCAGTCACAAAAGTAGACGCTGGTTATCGCAAACCGTTACAGACTTTACCGCGCAGGCGCTCAGGACGGCTGCGTTTGCTCTTCGCAGTCTGTTTCATGTTCATCGTTTTCGCAGCCCTCTGGCGGACAGGAACAATCGTCGCGGTCCATCTGGCAGCAGGCACCGCAGTGATGTGTCAGCGCGTCACGAAGGGCAATGCGCGCCCGATGCAGCCGAACACCCAGGGCGTTACGGCTTAGCCCCAGGTCTGACGCCACGCTTTCGCGATCTTCTTCGCCAAAATCGATCCGGCGGATCAATTCGGCGTCCGCCGGGCGAAGGTCTGAAATCAACCCGCCGTGGCAGGTACATAGCCGCGCCATCTGTGATGGCGCATCAGCAATCCATTCCTCAGGTTCACGGGCCGCTGCGGCGGCCAGCCGGTTGCGCCGGGTGCCTTTGCGGTAAAAATCGTTCAACGTGGACCGCAGGATCGTGTAAAGCCAGGCATCCATCCGGTCCACGTCTCGCAGCTGATCTTTGCGCGCCAAAACACGGATGCAAAAATCCTGCAACACATCCTCTGCATCGGCCCGATTACCTAGCCGCTTGACAAGGAACCCCATAAACGCGCCACGCCCGTCCAGCAACGCGCGCTCAGGCGAGGCATCCGGTTGTTCCGATTGACGGTTTTCGCGCTGTGCCATGATATGCCAGCCCTCTTTCAAATTTTCGGTAACATGCACTGCTGTACACTTGGTCAGTCCTTGCCGCATATTCAATATTGAACCGTGCCGGCAAGACAAGATCACCTCTCAGCTTGCCTCGTCACGGGGCAAAACGCAAGGGCAGCCAACAGCAGCCGACCAGCACAAGGCATCCGTGGCAAAACGCTGATGTTTCTCTCTACCCCGTCGTCACACAGGGATAACCGGTTCTTTTTCCACAGACATCATCTTTGCCCACGCCCCTGAAGATTGACAATGGCAATGCCCAGAATGGCCAGGGCTATGCCCGAGAATTGGATACCCGAAAGTTGCTCTCCAAAGAACATAGCACCAATGGCGAGACCGAAAACCGGCACAAGAAAGCTGAAGGCAATCGCCCGGTTCAGCGCAACGGTTTCCAGAACCGAAAACCAGAGCCAATAGACCAGCGCAGAGCCGAACAACGCCAGCCCCAACAGGGATGCGATGAAGGTCGGGGTCCATTGCACAGTGCTTTGATCCTCCATGAAATAGGCGGCGATGCTCAGGGGGATGCTCCCGATCAGGAGCTGTATTCCCATCGCAAAAAGGCCGTCGACTTCACCGGCGATGGATTTGATCGCGACATTGCTGACCGTCACCCCTGCCGCGGCCAGGATGATATAGGCAAACCCGATGGCCGTGCCGTCGCCCGCGCCGCCAAGCAATTGCGGCAGGGCGATCACGAGGATGCCTGCAAAACCGACAAGCAGACCGGCCCAGCCCAGCCCCGGAAGACGCTCCCCAAGCCAGACGACACCCAGCATGGCGGCCAGCAGCGGCTGGGTATTGGCAATTACCGTCGCAAGCCCGGGCGACACGAATTCAGCCGCGTGAAACATCCCCAGAAACCCAAGGCTTGTTGCACCGATGCCAACCACGACAAGCGTGATCCAGGTCCGCCGTCCGCGCGGAAATGGCCGTCGCAGTGCAAGGGCAAGCAGCGTCAGGGCGACACCCGCCAAAACCCCCCGCATGGTCGCAAAAGTCAGGTGTGGCGCATACCGCAATCCGGCCGTAATCAGGGGAAAACAGGCCGCCCACAAGAGCATGGCCATGACGATCTTGGTTATTGCAACTGGCGGCACTGGGCTTTCCTGTTCCTTGTCTGCACGATCCGTGCCTTCGCACTGTCCAGGTATCGCCGGTCGAGGCGTTGTAGCCATTCAGCACAATGCACGCCAAGCACGAAACCCAATGGTATGTGACGTTTTCCAAAGAAAGCATGGGTCACTATCGATGGGCCTTTTGGAAGGACGCGACAGACGCGCAGCCATTACAGATCAGGGAAATGCCCCCCGATCTGTAATGCACGTGCCTGTTTTCCGTCTGTCTTATGAGGTCGCGGGCATGTGACGCCCGTTCCAAACCAACATAAAGACGGAATGACTGACATGTCCGATAGTGAAATTTCTCAAGATGATCCGTGGGATCAGCATGAAAAAAGCGAAGGCCTGACGAGGCTGGCACCGAGGCGCACGGCGATGCGGTTGCTTGCCAGAGTGCTGAACCGACTGATTCAGAAAGGCCGGCTGACGGTCATCGATTCATTTGGCGATACATGGCACTTTGGTCCCAAGGGCGGACGGCCCGTGTCCATTCGTGTGGTGGATGCCGGCCTGCCAGCGCGGCTTTTGCTTAATCCCAGCCTTGCCCTTGGTGAAGGCTACATGGACGGCGCATTTCGCATCGAGAGCGGCAGCCTGCGCGATCTTGTGTCAATCTGTATGAGCAACCTTGATGCCCTCGACGCCCTGCCCGCCAGTCGGCTTCGCGATTGGATGGACGCTTTTCAGAACCGCAAGCTGCATCACAATCCAATCAGCCGGTCCCGTGCGAACGTCGCCCATCACTATGATCTGTCGACGGAGCTTTATGATCTCTTTCTGGATGCTGACCGGCAGTATTCCTGCGCCTATTTCGCGACCGGGCAGGAAACACTGGACGCCGCGCAGACGCTCAAGAAAAAGCATCTGGCGGCAAAGCTAGTGATGCAACCCGGCCTAGAGGTGCTTGACATCGGTTCTGGCTGGGGCGGATTGGCGCTGGAACTGGCAAAACAGCATCGCGCACGGGTGACCGGGCTGAGCCTGTCGGGCGAACAGATCACCGCAGCGCAGGACCGGGCCAAACAGGAGGGCCTGTCCGATCAGGTTTCATTTGAACTGCGCGATTACCGTCAGGAACAGGGTCAGTATGACCGTGTGGTATCGGTCGGCATGTTCGAGCATGTCGGCCCCAGCGGGTTCGACAGCTTTTTCACCACGCTGCAAAGGGTTCTCAAGCCAGATGGGGTCGCTCTTGTGCATGCGATCGGCACAAAGGCGGCGAAAGGCGGCAGTGATCCGTGGATCCGAAAATACATCTTTCCGGGCGGGTATATCCCCCCGCTGTCCCAAACGCTGGCCGCAGCAGAGCGGGCGGGCCTTTGGGTAACCGACGTCGAGATCCTGCGCCTGCATTATGCCGAGACCCTGCGCCACTGGTCCGAACGCTTTGCCGTTGAGCGCGAGGCCGCACGCGACCTTTACGACGAACGGTTCTGCCGGATGTGGGAATTCTATCTGGCGGTCTGTGAAATGGCGTTCCGGCATGGCAATCTGATGGTGTTTCAAATCCAGCTTGCAAAAAGCCGTGACGCGGTTCCGCTGACCCGTGATTACATCGCCAAGGCCGAGGCAAGCTGACCAGCCCGATATCCGCCAACCGACAAACCGCAGGAGACAATGATGACAGACATCAAGCCGATCAAAGTGGCCGTGAACGGATACGGCGTCATAGGCAAACGTGTGGCAGATGCCGTGGCCGCACAAGAGGACATGGACCTGATCGGTGTGGCCGATATCGCCGCGGATTGGCGGGCCCGGATGCCCGCCAAGAAAGGCATCACCCTTTATGCTGCCGATCCGGACCGGGCGCCCGCAATGCGCGAGGCCGGGCTGGAACTGGCGGGCGACCTGAGCGCGTTGCTTGCCGCCGCAGACATCGTGGTGGATTGTACGCCGAAAAAGGTGGCCGCGCGCAATGTCGAAACCTATCGGGAGAAAGGCATCCGCTTTATCGTTCACGGCGGTGAAAAGCACAGCGTGACCGGCCACTCCTTTGTTGCCGACTCCAATTATGCAACTGCGCTGGGGCGCGACAGCACCCGCGTCGTGTCCTGCAACACCACCTCGATTGTCCGCACCCTTACGGCTTTGAAAGACGCCGGACTGCTTGGTTCCGCGCGCGGAACGCTGCTGCGACGCGCCACGGACCCATGGGAAAGCCATCTGGGCGGGATCATGAATACGCTGGTTCCCGAACCTGACATACCCAGCCATCAGGGGCCAGACGCACAGAGCGTCGATCCCGACCTTGACGTCATCACAATGGCCGTCAAAGTGCCGCAGACGCTTGCGCATTTACATTACTGGTCGGTCAAGATGCCGCGAAAAGCGTCCAAGGACGAGGTACTGGAAGCGTTCCGCGCAACCCCTCGTATTGCATTGATCCGCATGGCGGACGGTCTGAACGCGCTGAATGCGGTCAAGGAAATGATGGCTGATCTGGGGCGCCCCAACGACAGCCTCTATGAGGTAGCCTTGTGGGAAGACATGCTCAAGGTCGAGGGCGATGAATTGTTCTATGCCTATATGGTCGACAACCAGGCAATCGTGATCCCAGAAACAATTGACGCCATCCGGGCCCTGACGGAAGCGGAAGGTGACGCATCGGTGTCGATCGCGCGCACCAATGCCGCACTTGGGATTGGTGCCTTGGCCACCAACTAAGCCCGGCCATGCGGTGTCCAGAGTGGAGGATTTGTCAAATCGCGCGAGAATGACGGCGAATCCCGGCCCATTGCAGCCCATGGCCCCGCATCTCTGAAAGGTTGGTCTCATTGCGAATCAAGGGGCCGAAACGCGCCAATTCAGAGGCAAATTATGGCGGTTCCAAGTCCTTATAGTGCAGGCGGAAAGGCGACCCTGTCTTTTAGGAAAGGGGATGATGATTTTTCGGAATTCTTCGTTGACCCGGCGCGCACCACCGCTCTAATTGACCATGGGGTAAGGCGGTTAACAAGTCAGTCGTAACCAGTTCTCGAGTTGCGAGCACCATGTCTCTATCGGTAAAGAGTGTAGTTGTTTTTGGTGTTTTGAGCGCAATTATGCTTGTTCCTCCTTCAAGCGTCAGTGCTGAGCACATCGCACTGACGTTTGAAGCGCAGGATTTCATCCTATTCAGCGCGGAAGCAAGCGACCGGGACAACGGCAATCTTGTCATTCCTCCTCGCAGCCCCGGCTAAAGCAGTACGGCCTGCCCTGTGCGCGCACTTTCCTGCGCCGCCAGCCCCATGGCAATCGCCTTGGCCCCGTCGGTCAAAGTGACTTCAACCTCCCCTTCGCCCCGGACGACCGCGTTAAAGCGCTGATGCTGATAAAAGGTCGATCCGTTGTGATCGCCGGCTTCCAGCAGCAGCGGATCAACCGGAATTTCGGACACATAAGGGCCCTTTGGAGCGCGCGGGCTGATAATCATCTGCGGCACGGGTGGGTCACCCAATAGCTTTGGCCAGAACCGCCCCGGTCCCGGCACCAAAGCTTCGATCTTGCCTTTCGGGCCAACGGCGCTGATCTCTTCCTGATATTTTGACCCTTCGGCGAACATGCAAAGTTCCAGCATCGCGCGCGCACCTTTTGCAAAGTCAATGATGACATAGCCGTTGTCCCAGATATCAGGTGCCTCACCGTTGTAGCGTTCGTCGATATGGTTCAGCGACTGCCCCGCACTGGCCATCACGCGCAGCGGCTCATCGTCGAGGATCAGGCGCATCAGATCGAAGAAATGACAGCACTTTTCCACCAGCGTGCCGCCTGTCTTGGCATTAAAGCGGTTCCAGTCGCCGATCTTGGGTAGAAACGGAAAGCGATGTTCGCGGATCGACAGCATCTTGATCCCGCCGGTGGCCTGCGCGGCTTGCGCGATCAGCGCGGCGACAGGAGGCATGTAGCGATACTCCATCGCAACCCAGACCGGATGCGCGTAACCGTCGAACAGTTTCTCCAGCACAGCCGCATCCGCCGGATCGGTATAAAGCGGCTTTTCACAAAGGATCGGCATCGGGCGGGTCGCGACGATCTGCTGCAATTGCGGCACATGCAGATAGTTCGGGCTGACAATCACCACGGCATCCAGCTTTGATACGGCCAGCAACTCTTCCAGAGAAGCCGCAACATGCGCCTGCCCGGCCAAAACGGCGGCCGACTCAGCCAGCTCAGCCACCGGATCATAGACAACAGACACTCGGCCATGCGGCAGAAGATTGATATTCTGAATATGTTCGCGGCCCATCATGCCGCAGCCGATCAGGCCGTAGTTCACCATTTCCAAGTCGATTAACCTTTTCCCATCCGAGAGATATAATTGGCGCGCGCCGGGTCGTACCAAGTGTGCGAATACTCCGCCGGTTGCCTTGCGGCGGTCCAGCTGACCCGCTCGATAAAGCCCGCGCATTCGCCCGCCTTGAGGTGAAAAACCTCTGGTGTCCAGGCCGGCATGGCATCAACGCCAATCCGGTCCTCGACCGAGGCGATGACCAGACCCAGTTCATGCCGGTAAAAATGATAGAGCGAATCCGAAAGATCAGCGATCCCAACCGATTTGCGTTGCGCCCCGTCCAGCCAGATTTCCTCTAACGCAATCACGATACCGTCCAGCGATCGCACCCGCCTGATCCGATGACCATCTGCATGTCCACCCAAACGTGCAAAGCCCGGTGGCTTGGCCAGACGATCCACCGACAGAACCTCAGCCGTCGGCAGACCGCCCCCCTTGAGAAGCTCCAACCGAAAGAACGCATAGACGGAATCCACCGCCGGCCGGTGCCGGACATAGTTACCGGACCCCTGTACCCGGTCCAGCAGGCCCTTGGCCTCCACATCCGCCAGCGCTTTGCGCAGGGTGCCGACAGCCACCCCCAGATCTTCGGCCATATCGCGCTCCGGCGGCAACCGGACCCCATCCGCCAGATGCCCCGCGGCGATCTCGCGGATCAGCATTTCGCTGAGCTGAACGAACTTCGGCAAAGCAGAGGTTTTCGCCATGGCGACCCCTCCTCCGGTTCAGCCATACAAATTGATACACTATTGTTACATAGAATTTCGCGTGCTAGGCAAGTGCAAACGACGTCTTCCGGGGGAGGAGAATCAATGACCACCGTTCCGGTCACCAGCGCCGATCTAGATGCAGCAGAAGTGTCGTGGTTCTCTGCGCTCTGCTCTGATGATTATCAGTTTCTGGGCGTCCCTGACGGCAATTTGCGTTCGTCATGGGAACATTGCCGCGACATCGTGCTGACGGCGGAAAAGCAGGGGTTTCGCAACATTCTGGCCCCCTCATCCTACCAGGTGGGTCAGGACACCCTGTCATTCGTCGCAGGCATGGCCCCGCTGACCGAAAAGATCAACTTCCTCGCCGCGATCCGCTGCGGTGAAGTGCAACCCATCATGCTGGCGCGCACCATTGCGACCCTTGATCATATGCTCAAGGGGCGGCTCACGCTCAACGTGATCAGTTCCGATTTTCCCGGCGAGGTTGCCGAAAGCAGCTATCGCTACAAGCGCTCTCACGAGGTTGTCGAAATCCTGCGCAAATGCTGGACCCGGGATGAGGTCAGCTATGATGGCGACATCTATCAGATCTCCAAGCTCTCAACCGACCCGGCGCGCCCTTATCAGCAGAACGGCGGTCCGCTTCTCTACTTTGGCGGCTATTCTCCGGCGGCATTGGAGCTTTGCGGAGCCCAATGCGACGTCTACCTGATGTGGCCAGAGCCCGTAGAACAGCTCGCACAGCGCATGAAAGACGTGCATGCCCGCGCCGAAGCACACAACCGCACGCTCGATTATGGGCTGCGTGTCCATATGATTGTCCGGGACACCGAAGCAGAAGCCAAGGAGTACGCCGATTACATCGCGTCGCAGCTCGACGATGAATACGGGCGGATCATCCGTGACCGCGCGCATGACAGTATCTCGCTTGGTGTCGCCCATCAGGCCAAGGCGCGCGAACTGGCCGATAAATTCGGCTATGCTGAACCGGGTCTCTGGACGGGCGTAGGACGCGCGCGATCTGGGTGCGGGGCTGCCTTGGTCGGCTCAACCGATCAGGTCATGTCGAAAATAGAAGGCTATAAAAAGATGGGCATTCGTGCTTTCATCTTCTCAGGCTACCCGCATATTGACGAAGCCGAACATTTTGGCGCGCGCGTGATGCCCAACCTGAAAACCTGCTCACTGCCCCATGAATACGGGCGTGTGCCTTCGCAGACACCCGCCACGCCACTTGGGCTAGGACCACGCCGTTGAACCGCATTGATATCACCAAAGACCTGTCTTTCAGCCGCATCGTCTACGGAATGTGGCGGTTGGGCGATGACAAAGACACATCCGTCACCCACGTTCAGGCCAAGATCGAAGCCTGCCTCGCGCAAGGCATCACCACGATGGATCAGGCCGACATCTATGGTGGCTATGCCGCCGAAGAAGTGTTGGGTAACGCGCTCAAATCAGCGCCCGCGCTGAAAGACCAGATCGAGATCGTCACCAAATGCGACATCGTAGCCCCGATGGGGCGCTATAGCGATGCGCGCGTGAAATATTATGACACCAGCCGCAGTCATATCCTTGCTTCTGTCGATCACTCACTCCGTCTGATGAACATCGACAAGATCGACACCCTGTTGATCCACCGCCCCGATCCAATGATGAACCACCATGAGACGGGTGCGGCCCTCGATGAGGTGGTCGCGTCTGGCAAAGTCCGCTCTGTCGGCGTGTCCAATTTCAAACTGCACGACTGGACGCTGCTGCAATCGGCAATGAATACCCCTCTGGTCACCAACCAGATCGAGCTTTCCTTGACAGCGCACCATGGCTTTACCAACGGTGACGTCGCTTATCTGCAAGAGCGCAATGTGCCGATCATGGCGTGGTCGCCGTTGGGCGGCGGCACATTGATGACCGGCAAAGGTGCCGTGCAAGACGCACTCGGCAAGGTGGCGGCAGAGAATGGCGTCGATAATTCAGCCGTCGCGGTGGCGTGGCTGCTTGCGCATCCCGCCAATATCGCGCCGGTCATGGGCACCAACAATATTAGCCGAATCAAAGCCTTGTCGGACGCTTTGAAAGTAAAAATGGATCGCGAGACATGGTTCGCGCTCTACACAGCCGCGCTTGGCGCAGAGGTGCCATGATGGATGCAGGGACAATCGCAACTTTCGACCCAAGCACCGATAGTGACAGCTTTCGTGGCGCGCTTGGAGCCTTTGTGACCGGCGTTACCGTGGTCACGACAGACAGTCCTGAGGGCCCGGTCGCCATTGTTGCCAACAGCTTTGCGAGCGTGTCGCTCGACCCGCCACTGGTGCTATGGTCCCCGGCAAAGGCGTCAAAACGCTTCGAGCATTTTGCTGGCTCGCGGCGTTTTGCGGTGCATGTCCTGAGCGCCGATCAGCGCGACGTCTGCGCGGCGATCATCCAGTCAAAGACCGCAATCAACGATGTGCCCACGCATCTGTCACATTGTGGCATGCCCATTATCGAAGGGGCGCTGGCCACATTTGAATGCAATCTAGAAGCCACCCACGACGGGGGCGATCATGTCATTGTTGTCGGACATGTGACCAAGGCACACCACCAGGGCGGCGATCCGCTTGTCTTTCATGCCGGGAAATACGGAAAGTTTAACGCGACCTGATTATCATCTTGCCAGAAATACTCTGGGGGAGTCCCGGACTTGATCCGGGACGGGGGCAAAGCCCCCAACAACAAGGGCAAAAAGCCCGGACATAAACAGGGGAGGAGCCGATGTCGGTCCTGTTCGGCCTATTATGGCCATTGGAACGGTTGAACACTGTGGTGCTTGCCATTGGCAAAGTCATCGCAGTGATCGCACTCGCCATCATGGTCGCTTTGATCCTGGGGCAGGTTTTTTTCCGCTATGTGCTTTCTGACGCGCCCAACTGGACAGAAGAGGCCGCACGTTTCGGCATGCTCTGGATGACGGGGCTGATTGCCCCCCTGGCCTATCGCATGGGTGGATTTGTCTCGATCGACATGCTGGAACGGGCCTTGCCCCGTATGGTGTCGGGCCTGCTGACGCTCTTGCTGTTGGGCATCGCCCTATGGGTTCTGGTCATCGCCTGGGAGCGGGGCCTGAACAACCACATTGATACATTGTCGGGCCGCGGGTGTTCGTCTTCGCTCAGATGGCCCTTCGGATTTGAATACGGCAAATGCGGCAGCAAGTTTCAGAACAATTTCCAATATGCCTCGCTTTGGGTGGGTGTGAACCTGCTGATCCTGGTCAATGTGGAACTGGTCATCCGCCAGATCATCAAGCTGCTCGGCGGCGGTGACAGGCTCAGACCGCTGAGCGCAGATGACTTTCAGGGGGCCGACTGATGTTACTTTGGTTTCTCCCCCTCTTTCTTGTCCTGATCATGATCGGCCTGCCAGTGGTCTTTGCACTGCTGGCCTCACCCTTTGCGCTCATCATGCTCGAAGGTGACAACCGCAATGTCGTCGCAGGGCTTTATCGCAACCTTTACAATGGCATGGACAGTTTTCCCTTGATGGCGCTGCCGTTTTTCATGCTCGCAGGCGAAATCATGAACCGCGGCGGCATCACCTTGCGGCTTGTTGAGTTTTCGCAGGCTTTCATGGGCCACCTGCGCGGTGGTCTGGCGCATGTGAACATCCTGTCGTCCATGCTATTTGCTGGTCTTTCGGGGTCGGCTGTGGCGGATACCTCGGCGCTGGGGTCCACCCTGATCCCCGCCATGGAAAAGAACGGCTACACGCGCAAATTCGCCGCCGCGATCACCGCCGCCTCTTCCGTCATCGGCCCGATCATTCCGCCGTCAGGGATTATGATTATCTATGCCTATGTCATGGGCGAAAGTGTCGCCTCGCTCTTTCTGGCCGGAATCGTGCCGGGAATCATGGTCGGTGCGGGCCTGATGGTCATGGTGCGGCTCATGGCGGATCGCTATGACCTGCCCAAGGCCGAACGGATCGTCACCAAAGACCAGACCATCACACAGGTCGAGTATTGGGTCAGTTTTGCGTTGCTCCGCATCAACGTTGCGGGCGTGCTGATGGCGATCTACAGCGGGCTTTCCACCCGCGTCGGGCTGGCCACCATCAATGAGGCCGGCGACAAGGTGCATAGCCTCAATCTCTGGATTGTCTTTGCCGGATTGCTGATCATCTCGCATTTCACATTGATGAGCTATCGCGGCCGCGTCAGCCACGATTTCCGCATTGTCTGCAAAAAGGCGATCGCCCCCTTGCAAACGCCGATCATCATTCTCGGCGGCATCCTCGTCGGCGTCTTTACCCCGACCGAGGCCTCTGCCGTCGCCGTCGCATATGCGCTGCTCGTCAGCTTCTTCGTGCTGCGCTCGATGAAGTTGCGCGACCTCAGCGAAGTCCTGACAAAATCCGCCCTTGCCACCTCTGCCGTGCTTTTGCTGGTCGGCGCTGCGGTCGCGTTCAAGACTGTCGTATCCTTGTCATACGCCCCGCAGATCCTCAGCGATTATATCCTGTCGCTGTCGGAAAACCCGCTGATGCTCTTGTTTCTCATCAACATCCTGCTGTTTATCGTGGGCATGTTTCTTGATGCAGGTCCTGCGATCATCATCCTGGGGCCCATCCTTGGACCGATCTTTGTCGATCTTGGCGTGCATCCTGTGCATTTCGCGATCATCATGAGCGTCAACCTGACAGTGGGGCTGGCAACGCCGCCCATGGGGCTTGTGCTTTTTGTGGCCAGTACCGTCTCGGGTGAAAAGGTCGAGACGATCGCCAAGGCAATCCTGCCATTCCTTGCGGTGGAGATCCTGGTGATCTTCCTGATTACCTATATCCCCGCCATTTCCATGACAGTGCCTTACCTGACTGGTTTCCTGGGTTGCGCCCCGGAAATTGGGTTTGGCGCTTGCATCAGCCCGGCACCGGGCATCAACTAACAGCATCAATGAGGGAGAAAATAATGCTGAAACATATTACAAAGATCGCGGCGACGGCCGCTTTGCTGGCCACGCCGCTGGCCACCTGGGCGCAGGAATTCACGATCCGTGCGACCGCCAACTCAAACGAAAACGACGAAGACTATGACGGTCTGGTCGTGTTCAAGAACTACGTCGAAGCCGCTTCCAATGGCCGAGTCGCGGTTGAGCTGTTCATCGGCACGCAGCTGTGCGCAACGGGCGCAGAATGCCTTGAAGGTGTTTCGGAAGGCTCCATCGACGTCTATATCTCGACCTCGGGCGGGGCCGCAGGCATCTTCCCTTATGTGCAGGTGTTGGACCTCCCCTACCTGATGTCGTCCGACCGTGTGGCCGAAGCTGTGCTGTCAGGCGATTTCGTCCGCACCATGCGGGACAAGGCGCTTGAGGACAGCGGCAACACCATTCGCCTGATGACCATCGGCAACACCGGTGGCTGGCGCAACTTTGCCAACACCGAACGCCGGGTGCAGACCCCCGAAGATATGAACGGGCTGAAAATGCGGACAGTTGTGGCGGACCTGCCGGTGCAACTGGTCGAAGCCATGGGTGCCTCTGCGACACCGATCCCGTGGCCGGAGCTGTTCACATCGCTGCAAACCGGCGTGGTTGAAGGCACCGCCAACGGCATCACTGACATCATGGGCATGAAATTCCCTGATGCGGGCCTGCAATACCTGACGCTGGACGGGCATTCCTACATGGGTGCGATGTGGTGGATGAACAACGACAACTTCATGGCCATGCCAGAAGACCTGCGCCGCGTCGTGGTCGATGGCTTCTCTGCGCTGCAACAGGCGACTTTCGCCTCACCCAAGCGCAAGTCCATCGAAGCCTATGAAGCTTTCGTTGCCGGTGGCGGCGACATCTACGTGCCTTCCCCGGAAGAGAAAGCAGCATTCGCCGCAGCAGCCGAGCCGGTGAACGCATGGTTCCGCGAAAACGTCGATGGCGGCAGTGACATGCTGGATGCCCTGCAAGCAGCGGTGGCCGAAGTTGAGGCTGATCTCGCAGAGGCTTATGCAGCTGACTTGAATTGATCTGTCAGGCTCAATCGTGAACAAGAAGGGCCGCCTCTCCGGGCGGCCCTTTCCTGTTTGCGGCAGCTGCATTGCAGCGCCATCAATCATCTGCTGCGATAAGCCAGTGCTTTGTCAGAAACCGCAGCGCGCCCAGCGTATCGGCGGCCAGGCGGTCAACCGCGATATCCGGGTACAGCTCTTGCATCACGCTGGCCATCTCGGTGCCCGATAGCCGTTCATCAATCAGTTTCCAGATCACGCCGGACACCGGGTTGAGACGGTGAATCGCCACCCCCAACCCGTCCGCCAGGTAAAGACCTGTCTGCGTTTCCACTTCGGTATAGTTCGGCAGCTTGGCAAAGACCTGCTCCAGACGCAGGGACTCTGTCTCAGGCACGGGCAACACATCCAATGGGGCCAATGGCACCCCGCCGTTCTGATCCGGCTGAGGCATCCGCGCGGCAGGAAGGTCGCGCAGCAAGGGGCTTTGATCCAGCAACGCGGCCGCCTCATCCACCGCATTGTAGCGCAAGCGCAGCGTCGGAACCGACCCGGTCAGCGCGGCCATCAGCTTTAGAATGGCGCCGGCGTGCACTTGCCGCCCAAAGTTCTGGGTCACAAGGGCAGCCATGGCTTCCTCTTGGGAGATGGGGGCAAGTGATGCAGGTTCGGTAAGGTCGGGATCGCGATCAAGGACCACGACAGCCCCCAGGGGTGCCGTCGTGCCCGATTTGGGCAAGTCGATCCCGGTCAGATAGCCATATTGCTTATTGCGAGGCCCGATCCGATCCGTGATCCAACTGTCGAGTGACGCCGGCAGGTCTTCGGGCAAAGGCAGGCGCAAACGCGGCGCAATCCCATTGGCCAATCCGCAGATCGTCTGAGTGTCGGGGTCTATCGCGACGGGGACAAAATCGTCCGAGAACACCGCATGACCGAGACTGGACAGGGTTGCAGACAACAGGCTCTTGCCCGCTCGGCGCGCATTGGGAAAGATGACCAGACTGTCGCCAAACATGAGCGCCGCCGCGTGCAGACACAAAAGGTCGGGACGGCTGCGCAGTCTTTCCCAGGACAGTTCAACAACCAGATCACATATCGCATTGACCGGATCATGCAGGGCAATCGGCTTTTCTGCCAATGGTGCTTCCAGCGACCAGCGCCCTTTTTCGGCAGGACGCAATGTCGCGAAAGGTGTTGTGGCAGGCTGCGTATCGTCAAGGACAGAGGGTCGCCAGGCCCCCAGCACCGGGTCCAGCAACGGCCGCACAACTGTCGGGTTTCCGATCGCCAAGGGCGCGTTCAGCCCGTCCAGATGCAGGCGTTCCAAAGTATCATCGCTCATGGCAAAACGGCCCCTGTTCAGGGGCCGCAATGTGGTCTGCAACGCGGGCACGGGTCAAGGTCAAATCAGATGCTCCCATGCCACCTGCGCGTTTATCCAGGCAGGGTACAGGTTGTACCGTCCCATTCACCGCCCGCGGCACTGCAGTCATCGGCGTTGCTGGGGCCGGAGGAGCTGCTGGCCATGCTTGCGGAGCTTGCGTCACTTGACGTGCTTGGCGCACTCGGCTCGCTTGGCTCACTGGGGGAACTGGCCGAACTTTGCGCTGAAGTCGCTGACCCGGCGTCAGACGCATGGGCCATCGACATTGTTGTGAAGGCTGGCACGGCATAGGCAGCGGCAGCCAGTCCCCCGATACGTGTCAACAAGCGACGGCGCGATAGCTCTGTTGTTTTTTTCTCAGTCATCTGGTCCGATCTTTCTCTTCTTGGTTGCATTGGGCGCGCAGTTCAACGCGCCGTTTAGGTTCGTCTCCGCCCCTTCAGCGTGGCGGTTCCATGGTCGGACATTGGCGGCAAGAACCAACAGGTCTCAATCGAGCATTGGTTTAATCACGGGAAATAAACGAAAGGTATATGTGCAATGCCAAGGATAATGCGGGGTCAAAAATCCGTGGCAAACCCTTTTTTACCAGACGAAGAAGTGCCGCCTAACGAAACGGGTACATCCACGCCCGATAGTCATCGATCAGCACTTCTGCGCGTGCCCGTTCCCCTGGCGTCAGCCGCGGCGTAATCAGCTCGAGCGAATCCAGCGCATCAGGATCCCCCCCTATTGCCGATAGCGCGTACCAAAGATAGGCTCTGACCATATCAGGTGCGGGAATGCCCCGCCCGACTTCATAGTACCACCCAAGCCCGGATTGTGCGCCCGCATGCCCCTTCAACGATGCCCGCAAATACCAGTCAAACGCCCGTTCATCGTCGCGTTCGACACCAAGGCCAAGGGCATACATGACGCCAATCAATTCCTCGGCTTCAGCGTTGCCGGAACGCGCGTAAACCTCAAAGAGTTCGCGCGCCGCGGCGTATTCACCCGCCTCCATCAGATCGCGCGCAGTTTCGATATCCGCCTGCGCAGGGGTCGCAAGAAACAGCAAGACCGCACAAACATATGTCCAGGCCGTCGTCGCTTTGTGGATGCGTTTCATATGACTATCCTCGGCATTGTTGTGGGTGCAAATGGAGCGGCCGCACAGGGGATCACGGCGGATGATTACATCCCCACCGATGCGGATCAAGCCCGCATCGGACAACTGCTATTTTTTGATAAGATCCTGTCAGGAAACAAGAATATCTCTTGTGCGACCTGCCACAGCCCCGATTTCGCGGGTGCTGATGGGCTCTCGTTGGGGATCGGCGAAGGCGGGGTTGGTATCGGACCGGAGCGGACAGCGGGCACAGGGCCAGACGCGATCCGCAAACGCATCCCCCGCAATGCGCCAGCCCTTTGGAACTTGGGACACAAATCCATCAACCTGATGTTTCTTGACGGGCGGCTGTCGCGTTCTGACATCTACGGCAATGGCTTCGATTCCCCGGCCGAGGAATGGCTGCCACAGGGCCTTGAAAATCTTCTCGCGGCCCAGGCGCTGTTTCCCATGGCGGCCCAGTTCGAAATGGCCGGCAATCCGCTTGAAAACGAAATCGCCGGGGCCACGCATGACCGGATCGACGCGGCCTGGCCGATCATCGCCCGGCGGGTGCGAACGATACCCGAATATGGCGAAATGTTCGTGCAGGCCTTTGATGACATTGAAGAACCGGGTGATGTCACAATTGTGGAAATAGGCAACGCCCTGGGCGCATTCATCATCAGCGAATGGCAGTCCTATGACAGCCCCTACGACAAATGGCTGACCGGAACGCCCCTGCCCGCCGCCGCCGAACGCGGCCGCCAGTTGTTCTTCGATACCGGCTGCGCGGCCTGTCACGCCGGCCCGTTGTTCACCGACCAGAAATTTTATGCACTTGGCCTGCCTGCATTCGGGCCAGGGCGCACAAGGGCCTGGGACCAGATTTCGCGCGATGTCGGAAGGATGGCCGAAACGAACCTGCTTGAGGATGCCTATAAATTCAGAACGCCCTCCTTGCGCAATGTTGCCCTGACCGCCCCCTATGGGCACAACGGTGCCTATCCGACACTTGAAGGTATCATCCGCCAGCATGCCGACCCTCTTGGCGCGCGTCAGGCATGGACGCCGGATCTGGCAAATCTGCCAGACGTGCCATGGCTGGCCCCCTCTGATTTCGCGATCCGGCAGGACACCCGCGAAATGGCGCGCCAATTGGCGGCCATCGAGATGCCCGCGATGACACTCAGTGACCCAGAGATCGCAGATCTTGTCGCTTTCCTGAATGCGCTGACAGGGGAAACCGCGCTTGAGCGGCCTCTTGGCCGTCCCGACAGCGTCCCCAGCGGGCTACCGGTCGATTGACTTGATCCGGGGCTGGCGTTCCAGCGGCCCAGGCCACCGGCTCAGGCGGTTGCCAAAGGGTCAGCCCCGCCGGATCATCACCCCAAGGTCCGCCACATTCGTGCCTGTCGCTTCCATCATCAACAAGCCGTCAGCCTGCTTCAACGCCGCATAGCTGTCATTATTGGCCAATAGCTCGTCAAGATCGCTGATCTTGCCCAGCGTGTCTTGATCCACAAGACCGCCTGCCGCGTCAGTTGGCCCATCGCGCCCGTCACTGCCGCCTTGCAGACAGGTCCATTCGGTCCATCCGCGCCGCTCCGCCTCCTGCGCGATCCGCAGGGCAAGTTCCTGGTTGCGGCCTCCGCGCCCGGTGCCGCGCAACACCACTGTCGTTTCGCCCCCCCAGATGGTTGTGCCGCTCTCAGCCTGATCGCATATCAGGCGTGCCGCAGAGGCAACATCGCCCACGACCGGCTCTGCGATGGCATGTGCATGTCCCGCAGCCTGTTGCATTGCCGCGAGGCTTGTCGCGTTCGATCCCACCAGGACATTGCGAGCCTTCGGCAAGGGAACCGGCGCCAGGGTGCCTTCAAGATGCGCGCGCACGCCCGGTGGCACCCGGTCCCAAAGGTCAGCGCGTGTCAGCAAATCAATTGCCTCCTGCGCCGTCCCGATCGGCCCCACGGTTGGCCCGCTGGCTATCGCCGAGAGGTCATCACCGATCACATCCGACAGGATCAGCGCCGTCACCGGCTGCGGCGCAGCATGGCGCAAGACCCCACCCCCCTTGAGATCAGACACCTGCTGACGGATCAGGTTCATGGCCACAATGTCGAGGCCAGACCCCAGCAGAAGGTCATTCAGTTGCGCTTTATCCGCCACGGTCAGCGCTCCGGCAGGTGCAGGCAGCAGAGCCGACCCGCCTCCTGAAATCAGCGCCAGGACAGGCCCTTTCGCCTCATGCAACGCCGCCATCACGGCCCTTGCCGCCGCGGCCCCGTTCTCATCCGGCACCGGATGGCCAGCCGCCATGACCGTTGCCCCGGCCAGATCGGATGCGTTTTCGTAATTCGTCACGACGATGCATGTCACGCCCGCAAACCGTGCCAGCGCCGCCTGCGCCATCAGGCGCGCGGCCTTGCCAATCGCAACGATCAGCCCCGGCCGGGGCACATCATCCAGAGCGCCCGCTACTGCCGCAAAAGGGTCGGCCGCTTTCACACCTGCCTGAAAAATGCGCAGCACCTCTGCCTTGTCATCAAGCATCCTGATCTCCTTTGCGTCTCGACATCAGTGCGGCCATCCGCTGCACCAGCTGCAATTCCAATTCGATCGCGGGCGACGCGCTGAGCGAAGGTATCGAGAGCGCCACCAACACCCGCAGGCGATGTTCCAGCTGCATCACATGGGTCGCGGAATAGCGCCCAAACAGATGGGCCATATGGTCATCCGCCACATCACCCAATTGCGGCGGATCGACCCGGCGCAAAACCGGGGCGGCCGTGAATATCTGATCCAATACGGCGTCTTGCAACCCCGAAAGGCTCTGCTCGCTCACCACAACGGCCCCTTCAACCAGCGGGTGATCCCGTAACGCCCTGAGAAATGTCGTCGGATCGTCGGTCGGGGCTGCCGCCAGGTGGCGCAACAACCCAACGCTCTGCTCTTCCAGCCGCAGTGCCCGCGCGTCGCTCAGGATCGCTACAACGAACAGGGTCGTCATAACCGCCGCAATGGTCAGCAAATACCCATCGCGCCCCAGTTGCGCCAGCATGCCAATCATGCCGCCAAGAAAGATCGCCGCCCCGACCATCACGGCGAGATTGACCAAAGCCGCGCGATGGCCCAAATGGGCGCGCCCCAGCCCAATGGCCAGCCAACACAGGATCAAGACACCCAGGGCCGAAAACTGAATGGGCAGGCAGACGGAACGTAACAGAAAATCCCCGGCGGCCAAAGGGATGAACACGATGAGCGACAATCCCAAGCGTACCACCATCGCGTTTTCATGCGACGATAACGATGTCTTGTCGCGCATCACGATCAACCAGCCCGACAGCACAAAGCCCAGCAATTGAAATCCCAGAAGAGCAAAAAAGCGCAGAGGATCGATGCTCTCGGAGTACCACAGCGAAGAGACAGCAAAGAGCGCGGCCCCGCCCCCGATCACCCCCTTGATCAAAAGCGGCGCATGGCGGCGCAACAGACCTTCGGTCAGGATCAGCACGGCCAACGGGATGATGGCCGCTGCAAAAAGCACCAGAATGCGGAACGCTTCCTGCCCGGTCAGGCTCATCAGTATCCGACCCGCAAACAAGGCCATCGTGATCCGCAAACCAAAAAGGAAACGCCGATTGATCGGATCCCACGGGTCGCGACGGACCAGCACCCGCTGCAGTACATAAAGCCCCAGGAGCGCCGCAGAGGACAAAAACAGCTCTGTGATGATCGCCGCCGCTGCAATCATGTGTCGCGCCCCTTGGCGGGCCGCAAGGTCGACCAATTGCCCGATGCGTCAGCCCAGTGGACCACCGGCAAAACGAACCGGCGCAGTGCCACCAGAGCGCTGGTCAGCAGCAGGCCGATCAGCGCTGATTTCGGCACCTCACGCATCAGATAGCTGCGCATCGCGGCCTGATCCATCCGGCCCAGTTGCAGCAGATCATCGCCCCGGTCATAGTCCAGCGCGTCCTGACAAAAGCGGTTAATGCCGTCGTCGCGGTGTTTTGGCGCGGCCGCCCAGGTCTTTTTCAGGACATCCGATCCTCCGGTATAAGCATTTGTAATCACAAATTTTTCTTCGTCAAACCCGGCCTCATCGCCAACCCCAAAGACGGGCCGGTGGGTCGTCATAATCTCGCGCGCGACAAGCAGGTGGCTCAATGTGCGCCGCCCCTGACGCGGGCAAGGCCAGACGTCGGAAAACATATCCGACACCATACCCACCACCGCTGGCACCTGCGTGACATTTGACACCCAGACGGGGCGAAACTGGCGGCGAAAGAACAGCAGGAAACAGGTGAGCCCATAAAGCACCCAGGACAGGTTCTTTGACCGCTCATCAGGGTCCACCATCACAAGACCCAAGTGCAAAACCTCTGTCGGATGCGGAGCGGTGTCCAACGTCAGCACCGCCAGCGCGTTGAACGCCACCGGCGTGCCGTCGCGCCGGGCAACCAATGTAATGATGACCGTCTCCATCGGTTCTTTCGCGCCGGAAAAGACACCATAGGTCAGGTTGCCAGCATCCAGTGTACGTGCCGCAACAGTCCGCAAATCAGCGCGCAAGCCCGCAAGTGCGGCGTCATCCATCCAAAGGCCGGGACGTTCCACGATGCGCACCACATAGTCAGCCCCGGTGCGCAGGGTCACGTCCATGAATGTGCGCCCGAAGGTCTTGAAGATTGTGCCGATCACCGTGCCATACCTATCCCGATGGCCACCACGTTAGGGGTGGCCATGGGCGGGGACAAGGGCCGCGGTTCAGAGGTAGCGGTTGACCAGATTTTCCAGACGTTCCTGCCGTCCGGACCGCGGTTTGGGGTTTGTGCCATCGGCAAGAACCTGTGCGGTGATGCCGTCAAGATCGCCGCTCAACAGTGCCTTGCCATCCGCAGTATCCCAGCCCGCGTAGCGCTCTCGGCGCGCGGCTTCCAGCTTGCCGTCATCCAGCATCGCAGCGGCCGCCTTCAAACCGGCAGCACAGGCATCCATCCCGCCAACATGGGCAAGAATCAGATCCTCGGCATCAAGCGACTGGCGGCGCAGCTTGGCATCGAAATTCGTCCCGCCGGTCGTGAACCCGCCGGCCCGCAGCACCTCGTAATAGGCCAGCGCCATTTCCGGCACGTTGTTGGGGAACTGATCTGTATCCCAGCCCGACTGGTAGTCGTTTCGGTTCATGTCAATAGAGCCGAAGATGCCCAGCTCACGCGCCAGCGCCAGCTCATGCTCGAACGAATGGCCCGCCAAAATCGCGTGGCCCTGTTCGATATTCATCTGAACTTCGCCCTCGAGGCCGAAGTCCTTGAGGAACCCATAGACCGTGGCCACGTCATAGTCGTATTGGTGTTTGGTGGGTTCCTGCGGCTTGGGTTCGATCAGGATCGCACCTTTGAAACCCATCTTGTGCTTATAGTCGACAACCATCTGCAACATGGCACCGGCCTGTTGGCGTTCACGGCCCATGTCAGTGTTCAGCAAGGTCTCATACCCTTCCCGTCCGCCCCAAAGGACATAGTTTTCGCCGCCCAGCTTCATGGTCGCATCCATGCAGGTCTTGATTGTCGCGGCAGAGTAGGCAAACACATCCGGGTCCGGGTTCGTCGCGGCCCCCGCCATAAAGCGCTTGTGCGAAAACAGGTTCGCCGTGCCCCACAAGAGCTTGATCCCCGTCGCCTCCATCTTTTCAGCGAAGTAGTCGACAATGGCCTCAAGGTTCCTGGTGCTTTCAGCAAAGCCTGCACCTTCCGGGCGCACATCCGCGTCGTGAAAACAGAAGTAGGGTACGCCCAAAATCTGAAACATCTCGAAGGCCACATCGGCCTTCATGCGGGCCGCATCCATGCCATCGCCAAACCATGGGCGATCAAAGGTCTGCCCCCCGAACGGATCGCCGCCGGGCCAGGCAAAGGAATGCCAATAGGCCGCCGCAAAGCGCAGGTGATCCTTCATCGCCTTGCCCATGACCACTTCCTCGGGATTATAGTGGCGGAAGGCAAAATCATTGTCGCTGTCGGGGCCTTCGTATGTAACGGCAGGAATTCCCTTGAAAAAATCGGTCATGTCAGTCCTTTCAACGCGCCATAGCTGGCGCGGTATCTTGCGTGCGCCTCGGCGAAAGCGCTGGTGAGTGATGGATCGGGGGCGATGGTGCGGGCGATCTGCGGGGCGGTGGCAATCTCGGGGCCGGCCCCTGTTGCGGCCATCAGGCCAAGGCGGGCGGCCCCGAAAGCACCGCCGAAATCGCCCGCGACAGGCAGTTCAACCGGCAGGTCCAGCGATGTCGCAATCGCCTGCACCCAATAGTCGGACTTCGACCCGCCGCCGACCGCAATCAGGCGGTTGATCCGGGTACCCGTGACCGAAAGCGCATCGTAGCTATCGCGGATCGCATGGGTCACGCCCTCCAGCACTGCGCGGGTCATCGCGCTCTGATCGGTGGCGTGATCGAGGTGCAGAAAGGACCCGCGAATATCGGCGTCATTATGCGGGGTACGCTCCCCGCCAAGATAGGGAAGAAACAGCGTGCGCCCGGGCGCCTGCAACGGGCCAAGCTCCCCCGTCAGAGTGCCGGGGGACTTTTCCGTGATCCTGGCAAACCAATTCAAGGCGTCAGCCGCCGCGAGGATCACACCCATCTGGTGCCATGTTCCGGGCAAAGCGTGGCAGAATGTATGCACCGCCGTCGCGGGATCTGGCTGGTAGGCATCCGAGGCCGCAAACAGAACGCCGGAGGTGCCAAGCGACACAAACGCATCGCCTGCCTTGACGACACCCACACCCACAGCACTCGCCGCGTTGTCACCACCGCCTCCTGCGACAACGACGCCCTTGGGCAGACCCCATCGCGCTGCCAGTTCATCGCGGATCTGGCCCGAAACCTCTGACCCTTCCACAAGCCGTGGCATCTGCGCGCGGGTCATTTGGGTTGTGGCCAGCAGATCATCCGACCAGTCGCGCTTGCCGACATCCAGCCAACTTGTGCCTGCAGCGTCCGACATTTCGGCCACAGCCTCGCCCGTCAACCACAGGCGCAGATAGTCTTTGGGCAAAAGCACACGGGCGACCCTGGCAAAGATATCAGGCTCATGCCGCGCGACCCATACCAGTTTCGGGGCGGTAAATCCGGGAAATACAATGTTACCGGTCAGCGCACGAAACCGCGGGTCCGCGTCCAGCTCTGCCGCTTCAGCAGCCGCGCGCGTATCATTCCACAAAATGCAGGGTCGCAACACCTGATCGTCGGCATCCAGCAAGGTCGCGCCATGCATCTGCCCCGAAAGACCGATGCCGCGCACCGACGCCAGAGGCGCCTGCGCCCCAAGCGCGCGCAGAGCCGCATCAGCGCCGTCCAACCAATCCGCCGGGGCTTGTTCTGACCAACCGCGCGCGGAGCGCACAGCATCAAGCGGCGCTGTCGCTTCCGCGACAATCGCCTGATGCTCGTCGATCAAAACAGCCTTGAGACCGGATGTCCCCAGATCAAGGCCAATGAACATTACGCGGCCTGTTTAGGGTTCTTACCCATGATGATCATGGACAGGATGTCATCCTCGGTGACGTCTTCGACCCGCTCTGTTCCGATCAGCTTGCCGTTTTTCATCACCGATACGCGGTCGCAGAGTTCCATCATCTCGCGGGTGTCATGGCTGATCAGAAAAATGCCGAGGCCCTGGGCCTTCAGTTCCTTGATCAGATCCGCGACCATCGCCGTTTCATGGACACCCAACGCGGCGGTTGGTTCATCCATAATCAGGATACGGGCGTTGAAATACACCGCACGCGCAATCGCGACAGATTGCCGTTGACCACCCGAAAGCGACCGGACAGGTTCCGAGAACCGCTGAAAATTGGGGTTCAGACGTGCCATGATCTTGCGCGATTCAGCTTCCATGGCGGTGTCATCCACCAGACCGAATTTGGTTGTGATCTCGCGGCCCAAAAACAGGTTCGACGCAGCATCAAGATTGTCAGACAAAGCAAGCGTCTGATAAATCGTCTCGATATTGTGTTCGCGGGCATCAATCGGGCTGTGGATTTCAACCTTCTTGCCATCGACGAAAATCTCGCCCGCGTCCTTTTTATAGGCCCCCGACAGGATCTTGATCAGCGTCGATTTGCCTGCCCCATTGTGGCCCAACAGACCCACAACTTCGCCCGGCATCACGTCGATGGAGACATCATCTACAGCTTTGATCCCGCCAAAGTGGATCGAGATATTGCGCATTTCCAAAAGTGGGGTGCTCATTTAAGCGTCTCCTGTTTTGCGGCGGTAGATAATGTCGATCCAGACAGCAAGGATCAGCACGCCGCCCACGATCATGTTTTGCAGCGGTGAATCAACGCCCACCATGCCCATGCCGGATACCAGTGCCTGCATGATCAGCGCACCAAGGATCGCTCCATAGATCGTTCCCACGCCGCCCGCCAATGCGGTGCCGCCAATCACGGCGGCTGCGATCACGCGCAGTTCGTCCAACTCACCCAGCGATGATCCGGCCGACCCCAGACGGGCCGAGGCGATGACTGCCGCAATAGCCGTCAGCGCGCCCATTAACGCAAAGACCTTCACGGTCAGCTTGCGGGTGTTGATCCCCGAGAGTTCCGCCGCATCCGGGTTGCCGCCCATCGCAAAGACATAGCGGCCGAAACGGGTCTTGCGGGCAACGACGGTCATCGCGATGGTCACGAACAGCACGATCAGAACCGAAATCGGGAAACCGTAAGCTTCGGTATAACCTTCGGGCATTTCCAGCCCTTCAGCGGTAAAGCGGCGCTCCAGAATACGGGTTGGGATCAGATAGGCGTTCATGATCGCGGTGATGCCGCTGATCGTGCCGACGAGAATCGCACCCAGCGCATATTCGGCCCAGACGGGTTTGACCGCAAAGCCGTGACTGATGTGCTTGCGCCGGGTATTGATCAGGAAAATGATGGTCAGCACAGACCCCACAATCGCCAATGCCCAGCTTGCGGTCACACCTATTGTGCCGGATGCACCGCCAAGTTTGATGAAATTCGGATCAAGCGGCGAAATCGTGGTGCCTTTGGACACCCACCAGGCCCCGCCGCGCCAGATCAGCAATCCCCCCAGGGTCACAATGAAGGACGGGATCACCAGATAACCGATCAACCAGCCCTGGAAAGCACCGATCGCAGCGCCCAGCAGCAGGCCGATCAAGACCGTGATAATCCAGATCGCCGGGTTCCCGAACCCAAGGAAATCAGGCAGGATCTGCACCTGGATCACGCCCATGAGCATCCCGATGATGCCCAGCATCGACCCGATCGACAGATCAATGTTCCGGGTCACGATCACAAAGACCATCCCCGTGGCCATGACCGCGACCGAGGCGGTCTGCAATGTCAGCGTAAACAAGTTACGAGGCGTCAGAAACGTGCCTCCGGTTGCGATATGAAACACCAAGGAGATCACGATAAAGGCACCAATCATGCCCAAAAGCCGCGTGTCGATCTGAAGTGTCTTGATTAAATTCCCAAGTCCGCCCGACATTGGATCCCTCCCCTTCAACCCTCAACCGGGTCGTCTTAAAAGTAAGCCCCACCCGCCAGTGCGGATGGGGCCATTTTCTGTCGTTCAGATCAATCGCAAACTGCGAGGCCTGAAACACCCTGGCAAAGCACGTCTTTTTCGATCCAGCCAGCATCCAGAACAAGGTTCAGGTTACCTTGGGTGATCGGCTGTGGTGCCAGCAACATGGATTTCACGGTCACACCGCCGGGCGATGTGAACTCAGCGGCACCCGCGATGTCAGACATCATGCTGCCACCGGCCAGTGCCACGGCGATTTCGCCCGCATTGCGGCCCAGTTCACGGCTGTCTTTCCAAACGGAGACCGTCTGTGTGCCAAGGGCAACGCGGTTCAGCGCGGCGTGGTCGCCGTCCTGACCGGACACCGGAATACCGTCCATGCCCTGTGACGCAAGTGCAGCCACAACACCACCGGCGGTCCCGTCGTTGGATGCAACAACTGCATCAACTTCGTTGTTGGTCTGTGTCAGGATCTGCTCCATGTTGCGCTGCGCGTTGGCAGGCTGCCAGCCGTCCGTATAGGCTTCGCCCACAACAGTGATTGCCCCGCTGTCGATAGCCGCCTGAAGCACCTCTTGCTGACCACCACGCAGGAAGTCAGAGTTGGGGTCTGTCGGCGACCCTTTGATGAAGACATAATTGCCCTCGGGCTGCTCTGCGAAAACGGCCGCGGCCTGCATCCGGCCAACTTCGACATTGTCGAATGTCAGGTAGAACGCGCGTGGATCTTCGATGAGGCGGTCATACCCGATAACAGGAATTCCCGCCGCTTCGGCTGCGTCAAGCGCCGGGCCAATGGACCCACCATCCTGAGCGAGAATGATCAGCGCATCGACGCCTTGTGTAATCAGGCTTTCAACGTCAGCCAACTGCTTGGTCGCGGACGACTGCGCATCAGCGGACAGATACTCTGCACCTGCGGCTTCGAGCGCGCCGAGCATGGCAGCTTCGTCAGTTTTCCAACGCTCTTCCTGAAAGTCAGACCAGCTGACGCCGACAGTGACGCTGTTTCCATCGGCAAAGGCTGATGTGCTGAAGCCGGCAACAACGATGGCTGCCGCGATAACGGATTTATGCATGTTTTCCTCCCATAGTGTGCCCCATGCATTGGGGCGGGGGGCCACTTGACCCAACGTTGCCCAGCATGACCTATTAAATTCAGTTGTCAAAATAAAAATTGATGCAAAACGCAAAAAAACGCTTTGAACCTGTCGATTTATTAGGCAGTCTGGTGAAATCAGAGGAAATTGGCCGGTGAACGCACCATATTACTTCAGGGATTGAACTATGTATGACGTAATTGTGGACCAGGACGAATCAGACGGCCCCGCCGGGTGCGGTCCATTGTTGTCCACGGATACCCCTGACGCCAAGCCCTTGCGGCAACAGGTCTTTGAACATGTGCGTGGCGCCGGACGTGCCGCACGCGCCGATGTCACCCGCGCGATTGGCATCAGCGCCGGCTCTGCGACCACTCTCACTGCCGATCTGATCAGTGCCGGCTTGCTGCGCGAGGTCGAAGGGCTCCCGCGCGAAACTGGCCGCGGCAGACCGCCCGTCGCGCTCGAGGTTGTCCCCGAGGCGCGGCACGTGATCGGCATCAAGCTCTCGGACGAAACCCACTCTGCCGTGATGGCGAATTTCGCGGGTCAAATCCTGGCGGATGCCACCCTGCCCTCATCGCCCGGCCGCAAGTCGCTTGAAACGCTGCTGGAAGAAATTGATGTGCTGATGGATCTGGTTCTCAAGGATGCCGGCAAGGCGCTTTCTGACATTTCTGCGGTCGGCGTCGGCATGTCCGGGATGATCGACCATGACACAGGGACGATCTCATGGTCGCCCTTCCTTGACACGCCGGACGTGGATTTGCGTGGCGCCTTTCTGACGCGGTTTGGCGTGCCTGTGCATGTGGACAATGACACCAATGTGCTGAGCCTTGCTGAGCTGTGGTTTGGGGCCGGGCGGTCGATCTCGGATTTTGCCGTCGTGACCATTGAAAACGGCGTTGGCATGGGGCTTGTTCTGGATAACCGGCTGTTTCGCGGCGCCCGCGGGATGGGGTTGGAGCTGGGGCATACCAAGGTTCACCTCGACGGGGCGCTTTGCCGCTGTGGACAGCGCGGCTGCCTTGAAGCCTATCTGGCAGATTATGCGCTCGCGCGCGAAGCGGCGACGGCGCTGGACCGCAATCCGCGCGTTCCGCAAAGCCCCAATGCGATGCTCGACACGCTGTTCACGCAGGCCAAGTCCGGCAATGACGCCGCGCGCACGATCTTTCGCCGTGCGGGGCGCTATTTGTCCGTGGGGCTGGCAAATGTGATCCAGCTGTTTGACCCCGGCCTGATCATTCTGTCGGGCGAACGGATGCAGTATGACTACCTCTATTCCAAGGAAGTGTTGACCGAGATGCAGAAGCTGACCCTCAGCGACGGACGAACGCCGTGCAAAGTTGAAATCCACGCATGGGGCGGCATGATCTGGGCGCGCGGTGCTACGGCGCTGGCGCTTGAGGCCGTCACCGATGCTGCCTTGGGCGAAACACGCACATGATCCGCCTTCTCGCATTGCTTTTTATGGCCACGGCTGCTGCCGCTGAGCCGATATTTGAAGACCGGTCCGCCGGGTTGCCACAGCAGGTTTACGGAGGTGGATGGGAACATTTCGTCGGCGGCGGCGTTGCGGTATTCGACTGCAACGGAGACAATTTACCAGATCTCTTCGCGGCGGGCGGTGAAAACCCTGCCAGGTTGATGATTAACCAGGGCGCATTCAGCTTTGCAGAAGGCCCGATCGCGCAGCTTACCGGCGTCACCGGGGCCTATCCGCTGGATATCGATGCCGATGGGAATATGGACTTGTTTGTGCTGCGGGTCGGACAAAACCGCTTGCTTATGGGTCAGGGAAACTGCGGATTTACACAAAGTGACGGGCTGCCCGCCGATGATGCATGGACGACCGCATTTACCGCATGGTGGGAGGACGACGGCGCGCCAGTCCTGGCCGTCGGCAACTATGTCGATCGCGATGACCCCGAAGGCCCGTTTGGGGCATGCGATGAAAACGCCATTCTGCGTCCCGGCGAGACCGGCTATCAAAGCACCCCCCTGACCCCCGGTTTCTGCCCGCTGTCGATGCTGGCTGCCAATGACGCAAGGGGGCGTCTGACATTGCGCCTCTCGAACGATCGCCACTATTACATCCGTGGCGGCTATGAACAGATGTGGGACATCGCGGACAGGCGGTTCCTTGGGCCAGAGGACGGCTGGCAGAATATCTCGCTTTGGGGCATGGGTATCGCCAGCCGTGATCTGACCGGCGATGGCCGGGACGAGGTGATGCTGACCTCCATGGGCGATCAGCTCTTGCAGATCGCGCAGGCCGACGGCACTTATGCCGCCGCCCCCTTTACCATTGGCACATATGCCCAGCGCCCCCACACCGGCGACGATGGCCGCCCCTCAACCGGGTGGCATGCTGAATTTGCGGATGTCGATAACGACGGGCGCGCCGATCTTTTCATCGCCAAAGGCAATGTCGATCAGATGCCCGGCCTTGCCATCAAAGACCCCAACAACCTGCTGATGCAAAACGCCGATGGCACCTTTCGGGAAACAGCCGCCACCGCAGGTGTCGCCACAAAAGAACGCTCTCGCGGGGCTGCTCTTGCCGATTTCGACGGTGACGGGCGGCTAGACCTGGTGGTGGTGAACCGGCGTGCGCCGATGGAGCTTTATCGCAACGTGACACCAGATACGGGCAACTGGCTGGCCGTCGCGCTGACCCAACCGGGCGGGAATGTGAATGCCGTTGGCGCAACGGTCGTGGTCGAAAGCGGTGGTCTGCGCCAAAGCCAGCAACTGACGGTCGGCGGCGGTCATGCAGGGGGCAAGGCCCTGCCGCTGCACTTTGGGTTGGGCGCCGCGTCAGAGGCGACAATCGAAGTGACCTGGCCAGATGGCACGATCACAACCCATCAAGGCCGGGCAAACCAGACACTGCAAATCAGCCGTTAACGCGCCCGGTCCACCGGAAGGCCGCTCGGGACGGTTTCGGGGACACCCAACCGGCCCGTCATCGCTACCGGATCTGTGAGCGTGTTCAGAAAAGCAATCAAGGCCGTGACTTCCGCGTCGCTGATGTCTGGCGGGTCATAGCGCACGGCAGATGCGATCGTGTCAAAATCGGCCAGCCCACGCGCATCATCGACTGACAAATCCGGCAAGACGGCCTGTGTCAGGTCATAGTTTTGTAGTCCGGCCACCGGATCGATATGCGCCTCGACAAAGCTGCGCAGATCGCTGTGCGCACCCGCATGCCCATATGGGCCGGTTAACGCCACATTGCGCAAAGACGGTGTGCGGAAGGCGTAAAGATCTGCCGGATCACCGGTGACCCGAAACCGCCCTTCGTCACGCGCGTGGGTTTCAAACCGGGCGGCCTTGCCCGGGCCGATCTGGGGTGCGCCCATGGCGTAAAAGCGGTGATTGGTCAGCAATGGGCCGCTGTGACAGGCCGCACAGCCTGCCTTGCCGTAGAACAGGTCCATCCCTGTCGCAGCAGGCTCTGGCAATGTGGCTTCACCGCGCAGCACCGCGTCAAAAGGTGCCGTGTCCGAGCGCCACTCAAACTCCATGAACGCGGCTATGGCGTTGGAAATATCGGTAAAAGCGATTTGTTCCGGTGCATCGATATGTTCATAGACCGCGGCGAATTCATCCGCGTAGGCCGGAATATCAGAGACCCGCCGCGCGATGATATCCCAGGCCCCCCCTTCGCCCGTGATCACGCCGCGCCGCACGGCCTGCGCCACCTCATTCTCACTGTAGTGTCCGGCCATTTCATCGGCACTCAGCACCGGGAACATGGTTTGCGCAGAGAGCATCGAGGCAAACCCTGTCACCATATCCGCATCAAGCGGCGTCCGCATGCCGCCGGGGCGATCAGGGTCAATCTCGATCCGGCCATCGTAAAACAGCGCGGTAAACTCATAGGCCCCCAGATTGAACAGCGAAGGCGCGTTTCGCGGGATGCGCTGTTCGGGCATGTTGTCGGGGTTTGCAACCCTTCTCAGACCCAACCCGATCCCGCCATCGCCAATCCCCAGTGACAATCCATCTCCGGTGCCAAAGGCGGGATTGTGACAGGTGGCACAGGATAGATTGCGGTTCCCCGACAAAATCGGATCATAGAACAAGAGCTGGCCCAGGCGGGCCTCTGCCTCGTTCACAGGGGCAAAGTCAGCGTCCGTCAGGGGTGCCGGCAGTTCACCCGCGGATGCGACACCCGCCGCCATAGCCACCATCAGCCCAAAGAATTTCCGCATCATTCACCTGCCTTTGCCCTGGTCCATGGTTAGCATGGATCACGGGGCGCACAAGTGCGGCAGATTATTCCATCCGTTTGTGAATTCGGCGCACCATGACCCAGACCAGCGCCAGAACAACAGGCGTCGCGGCCGCAGCAATGGTCACTTTGCCCAGACCCAATGACGTCTCCAGCGGGCCAGTCAGGTATAAAACAAGATTGACGGCGTAATAGCTGATCGCGACCACCGATAACCCTTCAACCGTGCGCTGCAACCGCAGCTGCAAATCGGCACGTTTGTCCATACTGGTCAGCAATTTCTGGTTCTGGGCGGAACGCTCCACGTCCACACGGGTCCGCAGCAGTTCACCTGCACGCAACGCGCGGTCTGACATTGCCTGTAGCCGCTCCTGCGTTGACTTCACCGTTCGCATCGCCGGATCAAACCGGCGCATCATGAATTCGCCAAACGTCTGGCGGCCCTCGAAACGCTCTTCGCGCAGAACGGTGATGCGCTGATTGACGATTGTTTCATAGGCCCCCGTTGCGCCGAAACGAAATGAGGACTGCGCAATGGTATTTTCAATCTCGGCAGACACTTCAAGCAAGGATTGCAACACGGTTGCAGGGTCATCAGCGGGGCTGCGCATGGCCTCAAGCAATTCCGTGAGCCGTCGGTCAAATTCGCCCATCTTGTCCCCCAACGCGCGCGCGCGCGACAGGCCAAGCATTGACATCGCCTTATAGGTCTCGATCTCACAAAGCCGCTGGACCACGCGGCCAATGCGGCGGTCATCCACCTGGGGCCGGGCAAAGACGGCAAAACGCATGTGCCCATTGTGGTCGATGCGAAAATCACCCGCCACGACCAGATCATCTTCAATCACACGGCTGATAGCCAGGCTTTCCGGCACGAACCACTCGCGCGCCTTATCGCTGATGCCACCGTCACCTTCTGCCACTTCGATCCGGATCAGCGCCGAAGTCACCCGGGTGCCCGGTGCGGCCTCCAGCCAATCCTGAGGAAACGCCGCAAAAGTGACCGCATCAAAGGGGCGCTCAGCCGGGCCTTCGCCGAAGATCGTGTAGGTCACGAATTCGGTGTGGCTTTCCCATTTGATCTGGTGCTTGCCGATGTTGCCAAAGTAATGGGTCGCATCGGGCTGCGGGTGCTGTGCGCCGAAACGATCAAGCAAATCAATGAGATGGGCGCGATCTGCATCGCGATCACGCCCTGCGGCGTTGCGTGCAGGTTTGATCGCGAGATAGGCCGCACGGCTGGGCGCATCGACCGCCGGGAACGGTCGGGCGTGCAATTCATTCGCCATCGCATAGCGCAGCGGATGGTCATCAATCGGCGGCATGGCCAAGGCCCTTGTCGTTCTATCCTGCCGCAACCTAGCGTTATTTCGCCGCGTGTAAATCGAAATTTCGTTATTTATGAATACCTTACCGGAGTACAACTGTATACCGCGCGCATCGACACCAGATCGCACCCTCTCTGGACGACACCCGCACCGCTGCGCTAGTCAGGGCCATGCCCCGTGTCATCCTTTTCAACAAACCCTTCGGTGTGCTGTCGCAATTCACCGACACCAAAAGCCCGACGCCCCGCTTGACGCTTTCGGCCTTTGTCGACGTACCCGGGGTCTATCCCGCCGGGCGGCTGGACCGCGACAGCGAAGGGCTCTTGGTTCTGACCGATGACGGGCAGTTGCAAGCGCGAATAGCCGACCCCAGAAACAAGATGAGCAAGACCTATCTGGTGCAAGTCGAAGGCGCGCCGGAGGACAAGGACCTTGCGCCCTTGCGCGAAGGCGTGACCCTCAAGGATGGTCCCACGCGCCCGGCCAAACTGCGGCGGATTGATCCGCCCACGCTTTGGGACCGTGATCCGCCCGTGCGGTTCCGCAAATCCGTCCCGGACACATGGATCGAAATCACCATCAGCGAAGGCCGCAACCGCCAGGTGCGGCGGATGACGGCACATATCGGGTTCCCGACGCTGCGACTTGTGCGATGGCGGGTTGGAAACTGGACACTGGATGGGATTGAAAGTGGCAAATGGCTGGAAGCCAAAGGGCGCCCGCCGAGCAGTCCGGCCTGAAGGGAAATCTGGTGCGGTCGGGGGGACTCGAACCCCCACGAGTGTTACCTCACAGCGACCTCAACGCTGCGCGTCTACCAATTCCGCCACGACCGCAAGCCCATAGCTGGTAAGTGCGGCACTCATAGACGAGCCAAATTGCGATGCCAAGAGGGAATTGCCCCCCTTTTCTTCGTGCTGGCGCAAGGTTACTTCATCTGCATGGTGGAATGGATCACGACGAATGGGTTGACGGATTACCAGCAGGCGCTTGCCTTCATGGAAACCCGCGTCGCCGGGATCATCGACGGGACTGCCGAGGAATGTATCTGGCTGCTTGAACACCCCCCGCTTTACACGTCCGGCACATCGGCAAAGCCTGCTGATCTGGTCGATCCGGACCGGTTTCCGGTTCATCAGGCCCGGCGCGGCGGCCAATACACCTATCACGGACCGGGGCAGCGTGTGGCCTATGTCATGCTGAATGTAGGCAAGCGCGGGCACGATGTGCGTCAGTTCGTCCAAGACCTTGAGACCTGGGTGATCGCGACCCTTGATGCGTTCAATGTCAAAGGCGCCATTCGCGAAGGGCGCGTCGGTGTCTGGGTCGAACGGCCCGACAAGCCGCAAAACCCTAATGGGTCACCTGCCGAGGACAAGATCGCCGCGTTGGGCATTCGCCTGCGCAAATGGGTGTCGTTTCATGGGCTGTCGATCAACGTCGAACCGGACCTGAGCCATTTTGACGGCATCGTCCCATGCGGCATCCGCGATCACGGTGTAACCTCGCTGGTTGATCTGGGACTGCCTGTGACGATGGATGATCTGGATCTGGCGTTGAAAGCCACCTTTTCGGACGTCTTTGCCGATTAAGGCAACATAGGCTCACAAATCTGCCCCGAAATCCGCCACAAGGGATGCCACAACCGCCCTGAGTGCATCTTTCTCGCTCGCCCCGGCATTCTTCGAGGCGGCATGGACCCTGCGCTGCTGGTCAGAGCTTGTCCCGCGCGCCACGATGTCGCGTGCTGCATATACTTCGGCGACACAGTCCAGCGCCTCGGCGTCTTCTTCGACCAGTTCAATGATTTCCTCGACCGCTTGCGCGAAGGGGATCAGTGACTTGCGGCCAAAGTCTATGAACCCCTCAGAGACTCCGTACCGCTGCGCCCGCCAGCGATTTTCGCCAACCATGAAGTTCTGCACCACGCGCCAGCCGTCCCCCTCCATCGATTTGCGCCACAACATGCGGGTCAGGCACTGGGTCAGCGCGGCCAATGTCACCGTCACTTCCATGCGCGGGGCCACATCGCAAATACGCGATTCTATCGTGGGGAAATTTGATGAAGGGCGCAAATCCCACCAGATCTTTGAGGCATCCTCGATCAACCCCAGATCAATCAACGTATCGACGGTTGAGGAAAATTGCTCCCAATCCTTCATATAGGGTGGCAGACCGGTGCGCGGCAGGTTGTCAAAAACAGTCAGGCGATAGGAATTCATCCCCGTATCCTCGCCCTGCCAAAAGGGCGACGACGTGGAAAGCGCATGCAAATGCGGCAGGAAATACTTGAGTTGGTTGACCAGATTGATCCGCATGTCCCTGTCGGGGATGCCCACATGCACATGCATCCCGCAGATCAACATGCGCCGGGCGACGCCCGCCAGTTCCCGGCGCAGCTTGTTATAGCGGGCCTTGTCGGTGTGGTGTTGCTTCTTCCAGTCCGCGAAGGGATGGCAGGACGCCGCAATCGGGGCCAGCCCATAATCTGCGGCATGGCGAGCCACCGTGCGTCGCAGATGGATCAGATCGTCGCGAGCCTCAGCGATCGTGTGGCAGACCCCGGTTCCGATTTCGATCTGACATTGCAGGAATTCGGGGCTGACCTTGCTTGCAAGATCCTTTTTGCAGGCCGCGATCAGGCTGTCAGGCGCATGGGCCAGGGCATAGGTTTGCTGATCGACCAGCAGGTATTCTTCTTCGATTCCAATCGTGAACGGGGGCGAGTCTCTTGGCATCCACGGCTCCTTGTTTCAGCCAGCTTAGCGGCACAAGCCCGGTCTGTCAGTGGGTCTGGGGCCAGATCGGGGTGGCCTGCGCCAAATTAACCCAGCCAAATTGGCGCTTCCTTTGTTGCTCCTTCAGCATCTACACATTAGAACCAATCCAAATGTCCGTCGTGCCATGACTCGGCGGGATCAAAAGTAGCCAACACGAGGAGAGCCAAAATGGCAGACGCAGCCATCCACGGCGATGAACACAAAGACGAGCGGGGGTTCTTTACCCGTTGGTTCATGTCAACAAACCACAAAGATATCGGCATCTTGTACCTGTTTACCGCAGGCGTGCTTGGCTTCATTTCGGTTGCCTTCACCGTGTACATGCGCCTTGAACTGATGGAACCCGGCGTACAGTTCATGTGCCTTGAAGGTGCGCGTCTGTTTCCTGCGCCCGAAGGCGAGTGTACGCCGAACGGGCACCTCTGGAACGTGCTGATCACCTATCACGGCGTCCTGATGATGTTCTTCGTGGTCATTCCGGCGCTGTTTGGCGGTTTTGGTAACTACCTCATGCCCCTGCAAATCGGCGCGCCGGACATGGCGTTCCCACGCCTGAACAACCTGAGCTACTGGATGTTCGTGGCGGGTGCATCCCTTGGTGTGGCCTCCATGCTGGCACCGGGGGGCAATGGTCAGGCGGGATCAGGCGTCGGCTGGGTGATGTACGCCCCGCTGTCCACCTCTGAAGCGGGCATGTCGATGGATCTTGCGATCTTTGCGGTCCACCTTTCGGGGGCCTCTTCGATCCTGGGCGCGATCAACATGATCACGACCTTCCTGAACATGCGCGCACCGGGCATGACGCTGCACAAGGTTCCGCTCTTTGCGTGGTCGATCTTTGTGACCGCTTGGCTGATCCTTCTGGCGCTGCCGGTTCTGGCCGGCGCGATCACAATGCTGCTGACAGACCGAAATTTTGGCACGACCTTCTTCCAGCCCGAAGGCGGCGGCGACCCTGTGCTTTACCAGCACATTCTGTGGTTCTTTGGCCACCCCGAGGTCTATATCATCATCATTCCGGGCTTCGGTATCATCAGCCACGTCATCGCAACCTTCAGCCGCAAGCCGATCTTTGGCTACCTGCCGATGGTCTACGCGATGGTTGCCATCGGCGTGCTGGGTTTCGTCGTCTGGGCGCACCACATGTACACTGTGGGCATGTCGCTGACGCAGCAGTCCTACTTCATGCTGGCAACCATGGTCATTGCGGTACCGACGGGGGTGAAAGTCTTTAGCTGGATCGCAACGATGTGGGGCGGCTCGATCGAATTCAAGACGCCGATGCTCTGGGCGATGGGCTTTTTGTTCCTGTTCACGCTTGGCGGGGTTACCGGGATCGTTCTCAGCCAGGCCGGCGTCGACCGGGTTTACCACGATACCTATTATGTCGTGGCGCACTTCCATTATGTGATGTCACTTGGTGCGGTCTTTGCCATCTTTGCGGGGATCTATTTCTACGTGCCCAAGATGTCCGGTCGCATGTATCCCGAATGGGCGGGCAAGACCCACTTCTGGCTGATGTTTGTGGGGTCCAACGTGACATTCTTCCCGCAGCACTTCCTGGGCCGTCAGGGCATGCCACGTCGTTACATCGACTACCCTGAAGCCTTTGCCTTCTGGAACTATGTATCAAGCTGGGGCGCGTTCCTGTCTTTTGCTTCGTTCCTGTTCTTCATCGGCGTGATGGTCTGGACCCTGACCAAGGGCAAGCGCGTCACCGAGAACAACCCCTGGAACGAATATGCAGATACGCTGGAGTGGACGTTGCCAAGCCCACCCCCAGAGCACACGTTCGAAACGCTGCCAAAGCAGTCTGACTGGGACAAGCAACCTTCGCATTAGCGCGGTTGCGATCAAGAACATGGGAAAGGCCCTGTCAGAAATGACAGGGCCTTCTTTGTCTGAGCCCGCGGCGCGCAACTCCTCGCCGAGGATTTGCTGTCAGACCTTCGGTGAAGGTCTGACCGTTTGACGCCACGCAATCCCGCATTAGAACTCTTGCATGCCCTACGAATGGACGCCCCGCCCACCTCACGATGATCCCCAGTGGCAACTCAGCCTCTGGCCCTATCGCTCACTGCTGCGCAAGCATTTCGTGATCTTCATCGGGGCAACCGTCGCGCTTTGCGCATTTCCACTGCTGATGTTTCTTGGCAATGCAGTGCTTTGGGGTCTCCTGCCCTTTTTTGCGCTGGTGATCTCTGGGCTTTGGTATGCGCTGCACGTCAGCTACCGACGGGGTGAGCTGTTGGAACAACTGACGGTCGATGAAAGCCATGCCCGCCTGACCCGCCACAACCCCAATGGCGATGTGCAGGATTGGCAGGCAAACCGCTATTGGGTCACGGCGCACCTGCATCCCAAGGGCGGGCCGGTTGAGAATTACATCACCCTGCGCGGCGGCGACCGCGAGGTCGAGATCGGGGCGTTTCTGGATGCTGACGAACGGCTGGTGCTTTATGACGATCTCAGGCAGGCGCTGCGCGCAGGGCAGTTGCGCTGACCGCTAGCCGAGGCGGTCCTTCACCATTGGACCGGCTTTGCCAAAATCCATCCGGCCGGTAAACTTGCCCTTGAGCACGCCCATCACCTTGCCCATGTCGCGAATGCTTTGCGCGCCCACCTCGGCAATGGCGGCATCCACCGCCTTGGCGGCCTCATCTTCGCTCAACTGCCTGGGCAGGAATTCTTCGATGATCTTGATTTCCGACAGCTCTTTCTCTGCCAGCTCCAGCCGTCCGCCCTCTTCATAGGCGCGCGCGCTTTCGTGGCGTTGTTTGACCATCCGGCCCATGATCGCAAGGATGTCATCACTGCTGACGCCGGCCTCGTCATCACCAGAGCCGCGCGCCGCGATATCCTTGTCCTTGATCGCCGCATTGATGAGCCGCAGCGTCGAAAGGCGGTCCGCCTCTTTTGAACGCATCGCATCCTTTAGGGCCGTATTCACCCGTTCGCGCATGTCCATATGTGTGTCCCGTGCATGTGTCGTCAAACGAGCGCGTAACATAGTGCGCGCCGACCCAAGTAGCAAGCGCGCGCTCCGCAACGTCACCCCTTGTTTGCAAGGGCCTAATCCGCCCTTGACCAGACCCTCTGCCCTGCGTAAACCCGGCACAATTTGGCATTTGGAGGTTCGACCATGACTCAGAAACCTACGGCCTGCCTGGCCCTGGCGGATGGAACGATCTTCTACGGTGTGGGCTTTGGTGCAACGGGCGAAACCGTGGCAGAGCTTTGCTTCAACACTGCCATGACCGGCTATCAGGAAATCATGACGGACCCATCCTATGCAGGCCAGGTCGTCACCTTCACCTTCCCGCATATCGGCAACACCGGCGTGAACCCGGAAGATGATGAAACCGCAGATCCCGTCGCCGAGGGCATGGTCGTCAAATGGGATCCGACGCAATCCTCCAACTGGCGCGCGACCGAAGAACTGACTTCATGGCTGGCCAAACGCAATCGCATTGGCATGGGCGGTGTCGATACCCGCCGCCTGACCCGGGCAATCCGGCAACAAGGCGCGCCACATGTGGCGCTCGCCCACAACCCCGAAGGCACGTTCGACATCGCCGCTTTGGTGCAAAAAGCACGGGATTTCCAAGGGCTTGAAGGCCTCGACCTTGCCAAGGATGTCACCTGCGCCCAGTCCTACCACTGGAACGAGATGCGCTGGGCCTGGCCAGAGGGGTACAGCCCCCAAACCGCCCCCAAGCACAAAGTCGTTGCCGTGGATTTCGGCGCAAAACGCAATATTCTGCGCTGCCTTGCCAGTGCGGGATGCGATGTCACAGTCCTGCCTGCGACGGCAACCGCCGAGGACGTTCTGGCGCTTGACCCTGACGGCGTGTTCCTGTCCAACGGTCCGGGCGATCCCGCAGCGACAGGCGTATATGCCGTGCCCATGATCAAAGCTGTGCTGGATGCCGACATCCCCGTCTTTGGCATTTGCCTTGGCCACCAGATGCTTGCCCTCGCCGTGGGTGCCAAGACAATCAAGATGAACCACGGCCACCACGGCGCCAACCACCCTGTCAAAGACATGGAAACCGGCAAGGTCGAGATTACATCGATGAACCACGGCTTTACGGTGGATAGCCAGACCCTGCCAGATGGGGTCGAGGAAACGCATGTGTCGCTTTTTGATGGCAGCAACTGCGGGATTCGCATCGCGAACCGCCCGGTATTCAGCGTGCAATACCATCCCGAAGCCAGCCCTGGCCCGCAAGACAGCTATTATTTGTTCGAAAGATTTGCCGAGGCGATGCGCGCTTAACCGTCGCTTAACCGAATTGCGTCAAATTACACCTACGAAGCCGTCAGTAGTAGGTCGCCGTGTTAAGGTTGCTTCGTGCACGTTGGCTAAGGGGGCTGCAGTAGGGCTATTCTGCAGCTTCCACAGCTTCCGCATCGAGTTTCAGGCGGGTCACGAACGCCTCTGAAATATGATCTCGCAGCGCCCGATAGGCCGCGTCGCCATCGCCTGCCTCGATCGCGCTGACGATCGCTGCGTGTTCCAGCAGGGTTTCATCACCGCGGCCTTCTGCCGCGATGGATGTCGTCGCCAGAAGCGCCATGGACCGATGCACCAAATCCAGTTGTTTCACCAGAAAACGGTTATGCGAAGCCAGGTGAATTTGCTTGTGAAAGCGTCGGTTTGCACGGCTGAGCGCCTTGGGATCACCCACCAGCTGCTGATCGGCATCCAGCATATCGCGCAGGACTTTCACCTCTTCAGGCGTCGCATGACGGGCAGCAAGACGGGCTGCCAGCCCTTCCAGCTCACCTCGCACGACATAAAGTTCGGACAATTGCGAATGATCCAGGGAGGCGACGATTAACGACCGCCCGTCGCGCGTAAGCAGGGACTGCGTTTCCAACCGCTGCAACGCCTCGCGGATCGGGGTCCGCGAGACACCGAACCGTTCGGCCAGCTCGCTTTCCACTAGCCGGTCGCCGGGTTTGTAGACGTGGCTGTCAATCGCTTCGAGGATCAGGGCATAGGCGTCCTTTTGGGGCGCGCGCGTGTCATGCATCGGCTGGTACCTTTCGTGCTGTCGCAACCATAGGCCCCGGCCCGCCCTGCAATCAAGTCAAAGCGATTGCAACGCGCCATCTGCGCACCTAGTTTCACTGTATGTTAGCCCGGCACTTTGCCCATGTGGATACATGGGTCTTTGATCTCGACAACACACTCTATCCGCCGTCCGCCGATCTGTTTGGCCAGATGGACGCGCGGTTTGCGACCTATGTGGCGCGGCTGACCGGGCTGGACCAGGCCAATGCGCTGAAGCTCTGCGCAGAATACTGGACAGAATACGGTTCAACCCTGACCGGGTTGATGAAACACCACGATGTTGACCCGCATCATTTTCTGGCCGATGTGCATGACATCGACATTTCACATCTTGAACCGGATGAAGCCCTCTCAAAGGCCATCAAAGCCCTGCCGGGGCGCAAGATTGTCTTCACCAACGGCTCGCATAACCACGCCAAGCGGGTTCTTGCGGCCCGGGGTCTGACCCGGTTTTTTGATGCGGTCTACGGGGTTGAGCATGCTGATTTCAAACCAAAGCCGACTCAGGGTGCATTTTCATCGGTTTTTGCCAAGGACGGGATGACCCCGACCAAAGCAGCCATGTTTGAGGATGAGGCGCGCAATCTGGCCGTTCCACATGCGTTGGGAATGCGGACCGTTCATGTGCATGAACAGGCCGACGGCGGCGATCACGTTCATCATCACACCGCTCATTTGGCCAATTTCCTGGCACAGCTTGCACGCTGACCCTTTCCGCGCAGCACCCAGAGGCATATGTCATCCCCATGGAACGCACTTCAACAGATATCCTCATCGTCGGTGGCGGTGTCGCCGGGCTTACCGCCGCGGCGGCCTTCGGCACCGCAGGCTTTGGCGTCACCCTCGTCGATCCGGTCGCACCGGTGACGACCAGCGACGCCGCGGGATCAGATCTGAGGACCACTGCGTTCCTGCAACACGCACAGAAATTTCTGCAAACCGCCGGCCTTTGGTCGCGCCTTGCGCCCCATGCCGCACCATTGCAGGTCATGCGGATCGTCGATATCGGGACGCGGGCGCATGTCACCCGCGATTTCGACGCGGCCGATATCTCTGAGCTGCCCTTCGGCTGGAACCTGCCCAATTGGCTGCTGCGGCGCGAGATGGTCGCGCGTTTGTCCGAACTGCCCAACGTCGATTTTCGCCCCGGCATCGGGTTTTCGCACATGCTGGCGCGCAGCGATGAGGCGATTGTGACGCTGTCCGATGACAGCCAGCTTTCTGCCAGGCTTGTCATCGGGGCAGACGGCCGCAATTCCGCTGTGCGCCAGGCTGCCGGGATAGGTGTGAAAACGATGCGCTATGGTCAAAAGGCGCTGACCTTTGCGGTGACCCACGATGCGCCCCACAACAATGTTTCAACTGAGATTCACAGATCGGGCGGGCCTTTCACGCTGGTGCCGTTGCCCGATCACGACGGCAAGCCCTGCTCTGCCGTTGTCTGGATGGAAGGCGGGTCACAAGCGAGCAGGCTTGCCGGTTTGTCCGAACCCGAATTTGAGGCGGCCGCAAACGATCGGTCCGCATTTCTCTATGGTGCCCTGAAGCTGGTCAGCCGCCGCGGCACCTGGCCCATCATCAGCCAGATCGCCGACACGCTTGTCGGGCCGCGCACCGCCCTTGTCGCAGAAGCGGCCCATGTCATTCCACCGATAGGCGCACAAGGACTGAACATGTCGTTGCGTGACCTATCTTGTCTGCTGGACCTTGCCGTGGCGCAGCCCGGCCAGCTTGGCACGCCCGCAATGCTGGACAGCTACGCGAGCCAGCGCCATATGGACATCAAGCTGCGGGTGAAGGGGATTGACGCGCTCAACCGCGCCTCCATCGCCGAAAGCCCCCTCTTGCACGCCCTGCGCTCAAAAGGGATCGAGGCGCTCTTTGGTGTCAAACCGGTGCGGCGGACGCTGATGCAAATGGGGTTGGGTGCCGGCTAAAGCACCTTGTCCAGCACGGGCACCAACCGACCAAGTGTCGCATCCACATCATAAAGCTTGTCCAGCCCGAACAGCCCCAGACGGAATGTGCGGAAATCGTCCGGCTCATCACATTGCAGCGGCACACCTGCGGCAATCTGCATGCCTTCGGTGGCAAATCTGGACCCGTTCTGAACGGCAGGATCATCGGTATAGCTGACAACAACGCCCGGCGCACCAAAACCCTCCGCGGCAACAGAGCGAATGCCCTTGTCAGCCAGCGCCTTGCGCACCGCATCACCCAAGGCCCATTGTGCCTCTTTCAGCTTCTCAAACCCGAAAGCACGGGTTTCCAGCATCGTGTCACGAAAGGCGCGCAAGCCATCGGTTGGCATGGTCGCATGATAGGCGTGACCACCGTTCAGATAGGCCTGCATGATGCTGTGCCATTTCTTCAGATCGATGCTGAAAGAGTCCGACGTTGTGTCCTGCATCCGCGCCACAGCACGATCCGACATCATCACCAATCCTGCACAAGGGGTGGAGGACCAACCCTTTTGCGGGGCCGAGATCAGAACATCGACGCCCGTGGCCTTCATATCAACCCAGGCGCAGCCCGAGGCGATGCAATCAAGCACCATTAACGCGCCGACCTCATGCGCAGCAGCGGCAAGCGCTGTTATATAGTCGTCCGGCAGAATGATGCCGGCAGAGGTTTCCACATGCGGGGCAAAAACGACATCCGGCCTTGCCTCTTTGATTGCGGCAGTGACATCTTTGATCGGCGCTGGCGCAAACGGGGCGCGGGTGTCGTTGCCCGATTGACGCGCCTTCATCACGGTTGTCCTGGCTGTGAAATCTCCGGCATCGAAAATCTGGGTCCAGCGGTAGGAAAACCAGCCATTGCGGACGATGAACGCATGCGCGTCAGCGCCGAACTGGCGCGCCACAGCCTCCATCCCATAGGTGCCGCCTCCGGGGACCAGTGCGACATGATCGGCGTTGTAGACTTCCTTCAACATGCCAGAGATGTCGGTCATCACCGTCTGAAATGCCTTGGACATATGGTTCAGTGACCGGTCGGTGAAAACAACCGAGAATTCCATCAGGCCATCGGGGTCAACTGGGGTTTGTGCGCTGTCCATCATGCTGTTCCTTCCACATTCTTGTCTCTGGCTAGTCTTTGAACCGGGCGAAGGCAAAGTCTATTTTTTTGTGAACCCGTCAAATCGGCCCCGGCCTGCGCTCTTCGCTAAGCAGCACATTGGCCTCGACATCGCCCACACCGGGCATGGTCATGATGCGGCGGCGCAGGACCCGTTCAAAGTCCGCCAGATCACGGGCGACCACGCGCAGGCGGTAATCATAAAGCCCCAGAACGTGGTCCACCGACTGAACCTCGGGTATGGCTCCGACGGCGCGCTCAAAATCCTCAAGGCTCACCCGCCCTTTGGTGGCAAGCTTCACGCCAAGAAAGACCGTGACCCCAAATCCCATCTTCTCAGCATCAAGCACCAGGCGGCGTCCCGCAATGATGCCAGCCTCCTGCAATCGCCGGAGACGGCGCCAGGCGGCGGGCTGGCTCAGCCCCAGCTTTCGACCGAGCTGGGTGGTGGACTGATCGGCATTCGCCACCACGGCGCGCAGGATCGCACGATCCAGATCATCCAGTTTCATATCGGCAACCTCTCATCGGATTTTACCGATCCCACGGTCATCAATGCCTCGATGTCAGCAATATGCGGCAGGGTCAGGACCTGAGAGCGATAAATCCGCTGGTAGTCGGGCAGGTCGCGGGCAATCAGCGACAGGCGCACATCGACACGGCCCAGGAAAGTCTGAATTTCGATGACCTCGGGGACGGCCCGTGCTGCCTCAATAAAATCGTCAAAGGCGCGCACCACTGTCTTGTCCAGCGTAATGCGCAGACTGACCGAAACAGAATAGCCCAATGCGCGCCAATCGATGACCGCGTGACTGCCCTGCAAAACGCCGTCGTCGCGCAGACGGTCCAACCGGCGTGTGATCCGGGCAGGCGTGGAGCCCAGGGACTGGGCCAGATCGGGGACACCGCGGGCCGGGTCGGCCTGCAACAGGCGCAAGAGACGGCGATCAATATCATCCAGCATGAATTTATCCATAATTGCACTTCCCGCGCATAACAATCATCATCTTGCTTAAAATACTCAAATTCCGACACTCACAATTCAAGAAAACGCCGCTATAAACCACCCAGACACACAAACCAAAGGACTGCGACTATGCGCGTTTATTATGATCGCGATTGCGATGTGAACCTCATCAAGGACAAAAAAGTGGCCATTCTCGGTTATGGCTCACAGGGCCATGCCCACGCGCTGAACCTGCGTGACAGCGGTGCCAAGAACCTCGTCGTAGCTCTGCGCGAAGGCTCCCCTTCTGCGGCAAAGGCCGAAGGCGAAGGGCTCAAGGTCATGGGTATCGCCGAAGCGGCGGCCTGGTGCGACCTGATCATGTTCACCATGCCCGATGAATTGCAGGCTGAGACCTACAAGAAATACGTGCATGACAACATCAAGGAAGGCGCGGCAATTGCCTTTGCCCACGGCCTGAACGTGCATTTCGGCCTGATCGAACCCAAACCCGGCGTTGACGTCATCATGATGGCGCCAAAGGGCCCCGGCCACACCGTGCGCGGCGAATACACCAAAGGCGGCGGCGTGCCCTGCCTTGTGGCTGTGGACCGCGATGAAAGCGGCAAGGCGATGGAAGTCGGCCTGTCCTATTGCTCGGCCATTGGTGGCGGACGCTCCGGCATCATCGAAACCAACTTCCGTCAGGAATGCGAAACCGACCTTTTCGGCGAACAGGCGGTTCTTTGCGGCGGCATCGTCGAACTGATCCGCATGGGCTTTGAAACACTGGTCGAGGCGGGTTACGAGCCTGAGATGGCTTATTTCGAATGCCTGCACGAAACCAAGCTGATCGTTGACCTCATCTATGAGGGCGGCATCGCAAACATGAACTACTCTATCTCGAACACAGCCGAGTATGGTGAATATGTGTCCGGTCCCCGCATCCTGCCGTATGACGAAACCAAAAAGCGGATGAAAGACGTGCTGACCGACATCCAGACCGGCAAGTTTGTCCGCGACTTCATGCAGGAAAACGCGGTTGGTCAGCCCCATTTCAAAGCCACGCGCCGGATCAACGACGAACACCAGATCGAGCAGGTCGGCGAAAAGCTGCGCGCGATGATGCCATGGATCTCGGCAGGCAAGATGGTCGATAAAGCGAAGAACTGATCTGTGTCTGGTGAAGCATCACACCTTACCCAGAGCAAGGCCCGGGATGTATCCCGGGCCTTCTTGCATCAAGGGTCACATGAATGACGCATCACCCGACCCCTGCAAACTGGCTTTCCATCGCGGCCCTCGGATTGATCTGGGGTGCGACATTCATGGTGGTGGCCATTGCCCTTGAGGGGTACGGCCCGCTGACTGTTGCGGGCGCGCGAACAACCCTTGGCGCTGTCGCATTGCTGGCGTTGATGGTGCTGCTCAGGCGTCCACTTCCGAATTTCACCCCCCGGATGATCCGCTATCTGATCGCCATCGGGCTGCTCAACACAGCACTGCCCTTTGCGCTGCTAAGCTGGGGGCAGCTATATGTCCCATCCGCTTTCGCGGGCATTTCCATGGCGGCGCTGCCTCTTTTTGTCTTGCCACTGGCGCATGCCTTTACTGACGAAAAGATGAACCTGCGCAATACGCTGGGTGTTATCCTTGGCTTTGTCGGGGCGATTGTCCTGATCGGCCCCGGCGTGCTGCGTCTGGGAACCGGGCTGGAACCGCTGGGCCAGCTGGCCTGCATTGCCGCGTCAGTGTCCTATGCCGTTTCCAGTATCATGACCCGGCGCTGCCCGCCCATTGATCCAATCACGATGGCAGCACTGCTTTTGACAGTTGGCGCCGTGGCGTTGATCCCGGCCATGTTGGTTTTTGAGGGCATCCCGAGCCTGTCCGCCCCGCGACCCACCATTGCAATCATCCTGTTGGGGCTTGTCCCGACGGCGCTGGCTGCCCTGATCCGCGTGGCAACAATCCGATCAGCCGGTGCGATTTTCATGACGCTGGTGAACTATCAGGTGCCGGTATGGTCGATGATCTTTGGCGCCTGGGTCCTGAGCGAGGTTCTCCCGCTACGTTTCTTCGTTGCATTGGGGTTGATCATGCTGGGATTGGCGATCAGCCAGTGGAGCAACCTCAAAAAGCTTACCGCCCGCTAAACGGCGGCTTCCACCTCGGCGACAATGCCATCAACAACCTGCGCCAAAAGCGCATCATCTTCGCATTCTGCCATCACGCGGATCAACGGTTCAGTCCCTGACTTACGGATCAGCAAACGGCCCCTGCCCTGCAATTTGGTTTCCGCATCCGCGATGGATTTCTTCACAAGATCCGCACCCAGCGGATCCTGCCCTGCCGCGTAGCGCACATTCCGGAGCATCTGCGGGACAGTTTCAAAGCTTTTTGTCAGGGCGCTGGCCGGTTTGCCCGTCTCGATCATTGCGGCAAGGAACTGCAATCCCGCCAGCAGTCCGTCACCGGTTGTCGCATAATCTGTCATCACGATGTGGCCGGACTGTTCGCCACCCAAATTCCAGCCATTTGCGCGCATCGCCTCGACAACATAGCGGTCTCCGACGGCGGTGCGCTCAAGCCGCAACCCGCGACCGTCCAGATAACGCTCCAACCCGAGGTTGGACATCACAGTGGCAACCAATGTCCCGCCATTCAGGCGTTCGTTGTCCGCCCAACGGCCCGCCATCAGCGCCATGAGTTGATCGCCATCGGCAACCTGCCCGTTCTCATCCAGGATCATCACCCGGTCCGCATCGCCATCAAGGCAAATACCCACATGCGCCCCTTCAGCCAATATGGCCGCAGCCGCAGCCGAGGTATCGGTCGATCCGCACCCGTCGTTAATATTGAAGCCATCGGGACTCACGCCGACGGGGATCACTGTCGCCCCCAGTTCCCAAAGCACTTCGGGTGCAACCCGATGTGCCGCCCCGTTGGCGCAGTCGATCACGACCTTAAGCCCATCCAGACGCATCCCCGCAGGGAACGTCGATTTCACACGCTCGGCATAGCGAAACCGCCCATCGTCAATACGCTTGGCGCGTCCGATATTCTGCGCCTGTACCGGATCGATATTGCCGGCGATCAATGTCTCGATCTCGGCCTCGGCCTCATCCGACAGCTTGAACCCATCAGGACCAAAAAACTTGATCCCATTGTCGTGGTGCGGATTATGACTGGCCGAGATCATGATCCCCACATCGGCACGCATGGATGTCGTCAGCAATCCGACTGCAGGCGTTGGCACCGGCCCCAAAAGCAAGACATTCATGCCCGTACTTGTCAGCCCTGCCGTCAGCGCGTTTTCAAACATATAGCCCGACAACCGGGTGTCTTTGCCGATCACCACCCGATGCCCGTTCAGACCATCGTTGCGAAAGTACCGGCCGGCCGCAGCACCGATCCTGAGTGCCATTTCGGCAGTCATCGGATAGGTGTTTGCCTTGCCGCGCACGCCGTCGGTTCCAAAGAAATTGCGTGTCATGTCATCGCTGCCCCGCCAATTGCCCATTCCAGGTCTAATGCTTGCCTGGTGGCGAATATATCGTGAACCCGCAGGATTTGCACGCCCCGCCTTGCCGCAAAAAGAGCAACCGCCACAGAGCCGCTCACCCTGTCGCTGGCATCTGCACCCCCGCCGATGGTTCCGATAAAGCGTTTGCGGGATGCGCCCAGCAGGATCGGGCAACCAAGGGCATGAAAGATCGCGATGCCCCGCAGCAGGATCAGGTTGTGGTCCAGCGTCTTGCCAAAGCCGATGCCGGGGTCAACCACGATCTGATCGCGGGGGATTCCGGCGGCGACCGCGGCTTCGACCCGCGCGCTCAGGAAATCATACACATCCAACAGCACATCGTCATAGCTGGGGTCATTCTGCATCGTTTCAGGGGACCCCTGCGCATGCATGACGCAGACAGGCACTTTTGCCCCGGCTGCGACCCGTGCCAATTCTGGGTCAAAGGTCAAGGCGGCAACATCGTTGACCAGTGTTGCACCCGCCTTGAGCGCGGCGGACCCCACCTGAGCCTTGCGGGTATCAATCGAGATCGGCACATCCGATCGCGTCCGGATGGCCGCAATAACCGGAACGGTCCGTGCGATTTCATCTTCCACCCGCACCTCTGCCGCACCGGGGCGCGTGCTTTCGCCTCCCACATCAATGATTGCCGCCCCCGCGTCCTGCATGGCGCGTGCGTGTTTCAACGCGCGCGCCGGATCATTGAAAAGGCCACCGTCGGAAAAGCTATCGGGCGTGACATTCAAAATACCCATAATGCGCGGACCCGTCATCGACACACCAGCAACCGGTGGGCGTGCGCGAACAAGCCGATCAAGCACATCGCCGGGCAATTCGCCCGCCGGGATCGCCTGCACACCGCCACCACGTTCATGCACGGCAACCGTATCAAACCAGCACAGCCCTCCTGCCAGCGGAAAGCTTTGCGGCGTTGGGACTTCTCCAAAACGCGCGACGGGTCGGTAATAGCGGGTCATGTCAGGTTTTTGGTCTCTGCCTTGACGGCCCGCACGGAAACACCCGTGTCAGGCGCAGGTTCCCCAATAAACAGCAGCTCTCTGGCGTTCAATTCCTGGGCAAACCAAGCCGCCAAGACGGTCGCGTCACGAGGGTCGGCAGACGGGCCGTCAACCGCATCCAGAACAATCTTGGACGGCGCCCAAATGCAGATCTGATCGTTCTTCATCGCCCAGTCGAGTTCCGTCCGTGTCCCGACAACCATGCAGCGGCGGTCACGCGCGGCCAGCCGCCAGGCGTTCTGCTCGATTGCCAGCAGGTCAATACGGCGTTGTGCCATGGCATTGCCGGACCGGGGCGGTGCTTCATCAGGGGCGCCGACACATATGATCAGTGGCGCATCCATTGCCGCCAACTGGTCAATCCACCCACCAAGATTGGGACTATCGACAGCCTTGTTTGACAAATAGACCATGCGCGGATGGGGGGCCTCTACGTGGTCTTGCCCTGCCGGATCAACGCCATCACGGGACCGGACAATCTCTACTCCCAGCGCAAAGGGGCCGCGGTCCAGCTTTTCAATGCGGACAAAGACCCGTTCGGCCTGCGGCTCCAGAAGGATGCGTTCTCCGACGCGCGCTGCAAGCGTTTCAAGCAGGTTGATCCGCTCTGCCTCCAGCTCAACGCTGATGGCCTCGGTCACCTTGTCATAGGACAGGATACGGTCCACATCGTCATCAATCGGTCCGCTAAGCGGCAGAACCTCGACAACGACGTTGAAACGCACCCGCTGCAATGTTCCGCGTTCCTGCTGGAAGGCACCGATTTCGACCTCGACAACATAATCGCGCAGGGAGATCCGGTCACAAGGGGTTTGACTGCTTGCCTCGGCCCGCTCACTGGGGTGGGCAAAGGCCAGGCGAATATCATCGGTCATCGGGGCGTCCATCGCAGGGTGTTACCCCCCGTGGGATACAGGGGCGATAGGTCAGCGGCAAGCGCCAGCGGCGACGCTCACCTGCGATCATGCGACCTTATTTGGACGCCGTGCGGACCGGTGGACGGTAAAAATAATGCGCCCCGATGGCCGCCGTGCGCGGGAAGCGCCGTGACCAGGATGGGCTGACCGCTTTGGTATGATAATATGTCGCACCACCGGTCAGGACACGCGGCGCACCATCCATCAGGATACGCGCGACCTTGCCAACACGTTCCCACGAACGGGGTTCGTTGATCGTTTCCGGTCTGCCGTCGCAAGTATAAGTGAACTGGCAGGCATAGCGGCGGCCCGTTCCCTGGTTAATCACTTCACAGGGCGTATCGGGAAAGGCGTCGCTGTCGACCCGGTTCAGGATCACTTCACCCACAGCAAACATGCCACGTGCCGTCTCACCGCGCGCTTCGAAATAAAGCGCCTCTGTCAGACACTGCCACTGAGGCCCGCCAACCGCGACAGGCTGCTTGGCAAGGTAGTCCCGATCATAAATCAACCCGGTCTGCGTCTCGACGCCGCGCTCCTGCGCGGGCGGCAGGCTGGTCAGCGTGCTGAGACGGCTGTCCGGCACCACAGACAGGGCCTGGCGTTCCTGGCCCAGAATGGCGCCCAGTCGGCTGGCCAGAAGTTCTTCGGCTGCAATCGAGGTTGCGCCAAACCAAAAAGTTGCCGCAAGAAATGCAGCGCTCATCGCCTTCATCACAGTCATTTTTCCCACCCAGGAAACGACGCGGGTTCGCTCCGCGCTAGCGCGGCTGTCTTTAGGGGAAAGCGACGTCAACGTCTAGCCCCGGCCCGCACAGTTCGGAAAGAGGCGACATAGCTGGGCAGACATCCGCGACTATTTCCCGAAATGGCGGATTTGCGCGGCACAAATGCAACAATGTTGCCCTAGCCTCTGGGCGACGCCCGCTCTGCCAGGGCCAGTTGTGCAGCGGTCAGGCGTGCCACCGGAACCCGGAAAGGTGAACACGAGATGTAATCAAACCCCTGCGCGCGACAAAAGGCAATGGCCGAACGATCGCCACCATGTTCCCCACACAGCGACAACACCACATCCGGGCGACCCATGCGCCCCCGCTCGGCCCCCAGCGAAATCAGCTCGCCCACACCCTCAAGGTCGAGGGTGTGAAACGGATCTTCGGCATAGACCCCTTGCTGGACATAAGAGGACATAAAGCGGCCTGCATCGTCACGCGACAATCCATAGGTCATCTGTGTCAGGTCGTTGGTCCCGAAAGACAGGAACTGGGCATGCTCGACGATATCCTGAGCGCGCAGGGCCGCGCGCGGTGTTTCGACCATTACACCAAGGTGATAATCAAAGGCTGCCCGGCTTTTGGCCCGCACCGCGTTGGCGACACCATCAATCCGCGCTTCAAGCAGTTCAACTTCGCGCATGGCACTGACCAGCGGGATCATGATCTCGACATTGATCGTGACCCCTTTCTTGCCCACAGCGACCATGGCTTCAAAAATTGCGCGGGCCTGCATGTCATAGATTTCCGGGATCGCAATTCCCAGACGGACGCCGCGCATCCCCAACATGGGATTGTACTCCGCCAACGCATCAACCCGTTCCATGACAACCGGCAGCGGCAAAGCGACCTGCTCGGCCAGATCACGCATCCCGGCCTTATCGGAAGGCAGGAATTCGTGCAGCGGCGGGTCGAACAGGCGAACGCAGACTGTTTTGCCTGCCATGATCTCAAACAAGGCCTGGAAATCAGCCCGCTGCATGGGCAGCAAACGATCAAGAACCGCGCGGCGGTCCTCGCTTTCCTCGGCAAAGATCATTTCGCGCATGACACCAAGGCGGTCATCGTCAAAGAACATATGCTCAGTGCGGCACAGTCCGATCCCTTCGGCCGCAAAATTCTGCGCGGTCTGCGCATCGGCGGGGGTATCTGCATTGGCCCGCACGCCGATGTCGCGAAATTCATCGGCCCATTCCAGCAAGGTCTGGAACGCCCCGTCTAACGCGGCTTCGAGCATTGGTGGCTGGCCGGCAAGGACCTGGCCTGTGCTGCCATCCACCGTGATCGTATCGCCAATGCTGAATTGTCGACCATCCGGCGCGATGATCTGATCTTTCTTGCGGTCAATCGTCAGGTCAGAGGCGCCCACCACACAAGGCAGACCAATACCGCGACCGATCACGGCGGCGTGGCTGGTAACACCACCGCGCATCGTCAGAACCGCACTTGCCGCATGCATGCCGCGAATATCCTCCGGCGTGGTTTCGCGGCGGACCAGCACGCAAGGCTCGCCGCGTGCGGCGCTCGCCTGCGCCTCATGCGAAGTCAGCACGATCCTGCCAGAGGCAGCACCGGGGCTGGCGGCAATGCCGCCGACGATGAAATCACGCTCAGCATCAGGATCAACCTGCCGGTGCAAAAGCTCGGACAGGGCAGAGGGTTTGACCCGCATCACGGCTTCTTCGCGCGAAATGATCCCATCCTGTGCCAAAGCGACCGCGATCTTGACCGAGGCGCGCGATGTGCCCAGCACGCGCACCGCATCCAGAATCTGCACCGCCCCATCCTGCAAGGTAAAGCGAATTTCCATTTCGTCGCGCAGGCGGCGGCGGCAGACATCGCCAAATGCCACCAGCTCCCCGTATTGGTCCGGGCAGATGTCCTCGAGCGCAGGTCCGCGTGTGTCGCGGGTCAGATACATCGCCCCGTCCGTATCAGCGGCGACATCATAACCCCGGCTCTTACCTTCACTGATATAGCGGCCTACGATCCTGGGATCGCCGGTCGTGGAATCCACAAATTGCATGACCCCCTGCCCACATTCACCCTGCCCCGCGCCCAGCGCCATCGCCTGCACCACCAGACCCAGCCCCGCATCCGCCGGCGCGCCTTTGGCCTGCCGCAGCAAGCGCGCAGTCGTGCCATCCCAGGCGCGCGCCATTGACCGCAACACTTCGGCCAATTGCATGGCGGGGTCCTGCGGGAAGGCTTCGTCAGTTTCAAATTCGAAGGTGTCGAGCATGGTTTTCAGGCTGCCCGCATCCGCCACGTCGGGCATGTGAAACTCATCCGGGTCCAGCCGCGCCACATGCACAGCGTAAGACTGGACAAAATGCAGGTAGAGCCTTGTAGCCGCCTCGGCCCCGATCCGCTGGGTCAGCTCGGCCAGACGCGCATCATTCATGCCCACATTCAGCATCGCACCCGGCCCGCCCCAATCGGAGTCCTGGCTTGACGGACGCACAGACAATAGCGGGGCCGCCCCAAAGGGGGCCAGAAGCGCCTGCATATCCGGCAGGTTTCCGATTGCGGCCTCATGCACCGCATCAAAGGACAAAGCGACCGTCACAGGGACCGGCATATCCAGACGGACCAGCCGTTGCAGACATTTCGCACGCCCCCCATGCACCGCAGCCGACATTGGCGCCGTGGGCGTGATGAGCGTCATTGGCCCGTATATGGTCTGTTGCTGCACTGCGGCACCGATCATTGTTCAGGTGCAGCATAGAAGAGAAGACAGCGCCCTGTACACAAGACTCTGCTGTTTTTCCGCTCAGCCTTCGATTTTGGTCAGATCGGCGACGCCAAGACAGATTTTCCTGATCCGCGACAGCAGGTTAAGCCTGTTGCGGCGCACAACCTGCCGCTCATCATTGACCTGTACAGTGGTGAAAAATGCATCAATAGGTCCGCGCAGCGCTGCCATAGCGGTCATCGCCGTGCTGAAATCTTGCGTCTGCATCGCCGGGGCGATGGTTGCATCCGCCGCATCAAGGGCCGCGAAAAGCGCCTTTTCGGCGTCATCCTCGGCGTATTTCAGTTCAGCTCCATAGGAATACTCCACCCCGTCCTTTTCCTCGGCCTGGGTGAGGATGTTGTTGGCGCGCTTGAAGCCCTGGATCAGGTTTTCACCGTCATCGGTGGCAAGGGTCGCGGCCAGCGCCTCCGCCCGTTTGACGAGGAGCGTAAGGTCGTCATTACCCGGCATCGCGATGCAGGCGTCGATGATGTCGTGGCGGATGCCTTTGTCTTTGAGGAAGACTTTGAGGCGGTCGTGGAAGAAGGAGAGGAGGTCAGTACGAGTTTGCGTGCCATGATCGTCTGGCAAGTCAGCCAACTTGATTTGCCCGCCAAGGTGTTGGCGCAGAATTGGCAAGTGGCCGGTCATCAAACGACCCAATTCCAAGGTATGCCCATTTTCCAGCACCAACCGAATAACCCCCAACGCCGCCCTTCGCAGCGCAAACGGGTCTTTGCTCCCGGTCGGCTTCTCATCAATCGCCCAGAACCCGGTCAGCGTGTCGATCTTATCGGCGAGTGCGACAGCAACAGACACCGGCGCAGTCGGCACATCATCCGACGGCCCCAACGGCGAATAGTGTTCTTCGCATGCTTCTGGCACGCCGTCGTCATGGCCCGCGGCAACCGCATAATACCGCCCCATCAGCCCCTGCAATTCGGGGAATTCATAGACCATTTCAGACGCCAGATCGGCCTTGGCAATGCGTGCGGCTTCCTCCGCCAGATCAGGCTTGGCGCCCACGAATGGCGCAATCTCGCGCGCCAATGCGGCGATCCGCTCGATCCGTTCGGCCTGTGATCCCAGCTTGGCGTGGAATGTGACGTTGGACAGTTGATCCGTCCAGGCCTTCATCCCCTGCCGTTCGACCGTGCGCAGATCGTTTTCCCAAAAGAATTTCGCGTCAGCAAGACGCGCCGACAGCACCTTTTGATTGCCAGCCAGAATGGTCGCGCCATTGTCCGCGGTTTGCATATTGGCGACGGTCACGAAACGCTCGATCCGGCCTGTCTTGGGGTTGCGCACGGAAAAGAACTTCTGATGTTCCTTCATTGAGGTTTGCAGCACCTCGGGCGGCAATTCCAGAAAATCATCGTCAATCTTACCCAGCAGGACGACGGGCCATTCCACCAGCCCCGCAACCTCCGCAAGCAACCCGCGATCCTCGACCACTTCAAGGCCAAGCGCAAAGGCCTGATGTGTGGCATCATGCCAGATCGTGTCGGCCCGGTCAGCCGCACGCAATATGACATTGGCGCGCTTTAGCTTCGCCTCGTAATCATCAAAATTCGTGACCAAAAATGCACCGGGGGCAAGGAACCTGTGCCCCCGCGTGTTATTGCCCGATGTGATGCCATCAATGTCCAGCGGCACGATTTCTGCCCCGGCCTCATCACTCAAAATGCACAGAATACCGTGCAGCGGGCGCACCCATTTCAGCGGGCCGTCGCCCCAGCGCATTGACTTGGGCCAGGGGAAATTGCGGATCGTCTTTTCCAGCACCTCGGAGATGATATCAGCGGCCATGCGCCCCGGCTTTTCGATAGTGGCAAAATAGACCTGCCCCTTCTTGTCATCGCGCACCTCCAGGTCGTCGCGCGCCACCCCTGCCCCGCGCAGGAACCCTTCAATGGCCTTGTCGGGCGCGCCAACTTTCGGGCCTTTGCGTTCTTCGCGCACGGCCTTGCTTTCGCCGGTCAGCCCCTCGATCGACAGCGCCAGTCGGCGCGGGGTCGAAAAGGCGGCGGCACCGGCATAGGTCAATCCCGCTTCGACCAACCCGTCCGTCACCAGTTTGCGCAAATCCTCCGCCGCGCGGGTCTGCATCCGGGCAGGAATTTCCTCGGAAAAAAGTTCTATCAGTAGATCAGGCATTAATCGGAACTCTCCGGAAGAGGCGGGCAGCTGGATGGCGGAGGGTCCCCTTCAAAGACGACCTCACCGCAGGGATTGATTTCATGCCATATATAGCCACGTCCATCGGGGTAGATCGCAACGATCCGGTCGATCCCATATTGCAGGTTTTCAACCCCCATAAAAGCGATGGCTTCGGCTTGCAGGTCCGCTCCGATCTGGGCTGCATCAAAGCAGTCAAACCAAGCCGGCGCGATCCGTGGTTCATTGTTGTCGACCATGACAAACTTTTCAGAAAGCTCTGCCTGACTGAGTGATGTTTCGAAACACGCACGATAGCGCAATGGGCTGCTGTTTGCATCGATCCCCTGAAAATTCGTCACCTCGATCGGTTCCGCCTCTCCGGTGATGATCGACGTCAGCTTTACGGCATCTGCATCGGCCGGCACTTCTTCGTAGTAGGCATAGACTTGCAGATAGTAGACAGCACCGCCAGCGATCGCTGAAATCAGAAGCATTGCGAGAATGATCACGCGACCCATTTGTTGTTCTCCTCTGTGGACATTACGCGAGGAAACACTGTGTGACGTTCGCTGTTGTTTGTGCAGGCGACAAAGCCGCGCAGCATGAATGCATCTGTCGTCTGTGGCGGGGTCGCTCTGGCGATCAAAGGTCTTGGCGAATGATCCATCAGGCCGCTGCCCCGCCCGCTTCGGTCTGCACGAAGGCGTCGGCGCAGGCTTTGGCCAATGCCCGCACCCGCCCGATATAGGCCTGCCGTTCGGTCACGGAAATCACGCCGCGCGCATCTAGCAGGTTAAAGACGTGGGATGCCTTGATACACTGGTCATAGGCAGGGTGCGCCATGATGATCTTGCGACCCGTTTTGGGATCATCGGCAGGGGCCTCAAGAATGCGCTGGCATTCGGCCTCGGCATCAACAAAGTGCCGGAGCAACACGTCGGTGTCCGCCACGTCAAAATTCCAGCGTGAATATTCCTGCTCTGTCTGTTGAAAGACGTCACCATATTTCAGCGCAATCGGCGCGTCGGGGTCGTTGAATGGCATGTCCATGACATGATCGACACCCAGTACATACATCGCCAGACGCTCCAACCCGTAGGTCAGCTCACCCGAGACCGGTTTGCAGTCGTGCCCACCGACCTGCTGAAAATAGGTGAACTGGCTGACTTCCATGCCATCGCACCAGACCTCCCAGCCCAGACCCCATGCGCCGAGCGTCGGGCTTTCCCAGTCGTCCTCGACAAAGCGGATATCATGGACAGAGGCATCGATCCCGATCGCTTCGAGTGATCCCAGATAGAGGTCCTGCAAGTCAGGTGGCGACGGTTTGATCAGCACCTGATACTGGTAGTAGTGCTGCAAGCGGTTGGGGTTTTCACCATAGCGCCCATCTGTGGGGCGGCGCGATGGCTGCACATAGGCCGCTGCCCAAGGCTTGCTGCCCAGCGCACGCAGTGTTGTGGCGGGGTGAAATGTCCCTGCTCCCACTTCCATGTCGTAAGGTTGCAGGATCGCGCAGCCCTTTGCAGCCCAATACGTCTGGAGCCGCAGGATGATGTCCTGAAAACTGCGTGGTTTATCCGCCATCTCATACCCTTCAAGTGCCTTGGCCGTTCAATAGGGTGCCGGGCGAGAAGGGTCAATCAGGCAAGGGATCAGTTTTTATGTGCCTTGCAGCAGATGCAACGGTCCAGGTCAGCCGCGGTTCAGCGCGATATCTGATATGACCCGAATGACAGTGGGTCCGGGGGTACGAAGGGCCGTTTGAATGGCTGCTGCAAAGGCGTCCAGATCGGCAGGCTGCGCTGCTGCGGCCCCGTAAGCCTCGGCCAGCCTGAGGAAATCGGGGTTGCGCTGGACCACCGCATTGGGCGCGATTTGTGCGCGCACCATGCTGTCCTCAATCTCGCCCAGCTTGCCATTGTCCCAGATGATGATCGGCAGTGTCAGGTCCAGCTCAACCGCGACCGCGAGTTCCTGCACGGTGTATTGAAACCCATAGTCGCCCAGGATTGCAACGACCGGCTGGTCCCCGACCCCGATCTTGCCACCGATCGCCGCCGGCAACGCATAGCCCAGCGTTCCGAACCCATTGGGGTGATGCCAGTGGCCGGGGCGGTCCATCGGATAAACCTCTTTGGCGGCATAGGCGAATTGGGTCATGTCTGAAAAGAACATGGTGTCTGCCGGGACGGCGGCTTTCAAAGCCTCGGCCACCGGCAGAATACCAGCGCGTTCGGCGTCAATTTCGGCGCGCCATCGCGTGCGGGCCGCGGTGACCTCTTGCGCGGTCCATGTGGTCTTTTTCACGCCTTCCAACTGGATCAGGCTCTCGGTCAGATGGGCGCAGGCCTCGGCCAAAATGCGGGTCTCGGCGTTGTGCCGGTCAGTCAGGCACTCAGGATCAAGGTCGATACGAACCATGGGCGCGGAATGGCCAAGATGATCGCGCCAGAGATCAACCTCGCTCAACCGCGTACCGACGGCGACGACCAGATCGGCAGAGGCAATGATAGCTTCGCTGCTGGCCCGGGCGAGCGTCGCACCAAAATGCAGAGGGCTGTCATCGGGAATGATTCCGCGTCCGGCGTAGGTTGTAAATGATGCGGCATTCAGTCGCTGGAAATGCGGCATCCAGCGATCCACGTCATGCGTGGCACCCCCACCAAAGATGAACAGCGGGCGTCGCGCGGCATTGATCCGGTCTATCAGCGCGATCCGCTGCAAAGGCGCCGCCTCGGGCCGAAGCGGCCATTCATCGGCGCGTTCCGGTGCAGGCGGTGCGTTCGTTTCCAACTGCGTGATCGGGACCTGGATGTGCTTGGAAGACGGCACCCCGGTCAGAAACTCGGTCAGCGCGCGGTCGATCAATTGATAGGTCGCATCGGCAGTTCGCGCGGTCACCGACCAGTCACAGACCGCTCTGGCCGCCCCCTCCTGGTCGTTCATCTGGTGCAACTGCCCGCGTTTGGCCTCGGTTTCGTCCAGCACCGAGGATATCACCAGCATCGGCACGCTGTCCGAAGTGGCCTGGCCCATTGGCGTCATGATATTGCAAAGTCCCGGCCCCGAAATGACATAAGCCACCCCCGGCCTGCCTGTTGCCCGCGCATAGCCATCGGCCATGAACCCTGCCCCTTGTTCATGCCGTGCAAGAACATGCCTGATCCCGGCCTCTTCAATTCCGCGGTACATCTCCTGATTATGCACGCCGGGAATGCCAAAGATCGTATCCACCCCGCGATCCTTCAGCATATGGGAAATTTGTGCGCCCAGTGGCCGGGTGGTCATCGTCAGGGTCTCCAGAACTTGATGGACAGGATCGTCAGGACAACCATGATTTCCAGCCGCCCGACAAACATGGCAATCGCCAGGATCCATTTCGCGGTGTCGTTGATATTTGCATAGTTCCCCGCAGGTCCGATTTCGAGACCCAGGCCAGGGCCGATGTTCGCGATCGCGGCGGCGGCCCCCGAGACGGATGTAATGAAATCAAGGCCGGTCAGGCCAAGCAAAACCGCCGTGCCACCCAGCGACAGAATGAAAGCCACCAGGAATGCGATGACAGAGTTCAGGACATCCTCGCTGATGGGTCGCCCATCGTAGCGTGGGGTAAACACACCGTGTGGTGAATGGATTTGGCGGATCTGGCTTTTGATGGCCGCAAACACCAGTTGATAGCGGAACACCTTGATCGAACAGGACGTCGATCCCGCACAGCCACCGATCAGGCCAATCAGAAAAAACATCACCACCGGGAATGTCCCCCAGGTCATGTAGTTGGCGCTGGCGTATCCTGTCCCGGTCATGATCGACGTCACGTTGAACAGGGCATCGCGGAACCCGCTCTCGGTCATGGCCCCGCTGCGCCCCCAGAGCCAGGAGGTGATCAGCAAGACACATAAGATCACGATCATCAAAAAGACCTGAATCTGCCGGTCCCTGAATAGAGGTTGCGCCGTCCCGGCCATCAATTGAACGAAGCGCACAAACGGCAGCGCGGCAAGGATCATAAAGACCACTGCCACATAATGCACACCCGCCCCGAAGGTTGCAAAGGAGGCATCGTAGTTCGCCATCCCCCCCGTTGAAACGGTCGTCATCGCATGCACGATCGCGTCGAAACCTGCCATGCCGGTTGCCGAGTATGCCACCACCGCTGCAATCGTCAGCCCGACATAGATAAAGGAAATGCTGGTCGCGATCTCACCCGCACGGGGCAGGATTTTGCCGCTGGTGTCAAAGCCTTCTGACCGAAAGATCTGCATACCACCGACGCGAAGCTCCGGCAGGAAAACCATGGCCACGACAATAATGCCGACCCCGCCCAGCCATTGCAGGATACCGCGCCAAAGCTTGAGACCATCTGGCAATGCTTCCAGATTTCCAAAAACCGTGGCCCCGGTGGTGGTCAGCCCGGACATGGCTTCAAAGAACGCATCCGTGAAGCTGGCATCCGTCGCGCCCAGAACAAAGGGAATTGCCCCGAAAACCGGCAGTGTCAGCCAGACCAGCGAGGTCATCAGAAAGGTCTGCCGCAAAGACAGCCTTTGGGTTACCCCATTCGCGCAGGCCAGCGCGATCAGGCCGCCTGTCGCAATAGTGACAATCGCACTTTCAAGAAAGACAATCCAATATCCGTTGCCTGCAAGCAAATCGGCCGCCAGCGGGCCGAGCATGGTAACCCCAAGCGACGCCACAAGCAGACCAATCACATATCCAACGGGGCGCAAATCTACCATGGTCGCAGCGTTGTCTTGCCCACCCGCCGGTGTCAAGAACAGCGCAGGCGTAATTGTACCGGACTGTCGCCTGAAAGCCCAAAGGTTCGCTTGTGATGACCGTGCCGACTTTTGAAGCCCCCTTCAGGGCTGGCCTTTGCGCCTGATCGGGTGCAGGTCTGTCAGGGGCGACGCGGCGTCAAGCCGCGCCGAGCCAACCGTCAAGGGTTCTTTTCAGCCCCGCCCAGTCAGTATATTCCTTGTCCTGGCCCGGTCCGGCCTCTTCGTGCTTTTGCGCCGCGATCCAGCGCATCGCCCAGGATTTGAAGAAATCATACTCCGCAAATCGAAACGCGCCAGCCACATGCATCACGGTTGGCGGGACCCAGCCGGACTTTTCTGCAAAGCGGTTCACGCATTCTGATAACCCGGCCCAATCGTCAGTATCGGTTCCGGCGGCGGCTAATGACACCGACATGAAAGCCGATCGTGTCTGCGCCAGCGCCGGTGCCTTGGATTTGGCCAGTTTCACCAGCGATTTTTGGTATTTTCCCGCGTGTACCGACCCCGCCAGCAGAACCGCGTCAAAGCGGGCCAGTTCCGCGTCCATTGCATCTGCGGCACCTGCCAGCTCGACCGAGTGCCCCTGCCCAATCAGATAATCTGCGGTGTAGCGCGCGATCTTGCGGGTTTGCCCCTCGGTGGAGGCATAGGCGATAAGAATATTCATTGTGATACTCCTTGCTGCTGCGCCTACCTTAGCAAGACAGCGGCGTCGCCCGATAGCTCCTATTCAGACAAAGCGGTGTTAGCCCGCCTTGCGCAATCCACGCGCGGCCCAGCGGCGGCAGGCATCGCCGAATGCCTCAAACAGGGGGCGCGATACCGGATCATCCGCTGCATTCCATTCAGGATGCCATTGCACGGACAGCGTGAAACCAGGCGCATCCTGGACATAGATCGCCTCTGGTGTGCCGTCGGGCGCATGTCCGTCGATCACGATCCGCGGGCCGGGTTCCTTGATCCCCTGCCCGTGCAAGGTATTCGTCATCACTTTCCGACTGCCGAAAACCTGATGAAAAGGCCCGCCTTCGGTCAGAGTCACCTCGTGGCGAAGTTCGAATTTTTCCTCCAGCGTGCCATCTGGGGGCATCCGGTGATTGTCACGTCCCGGCAAATCACGGATTTCAGGATAGAGCGACCCCCCCATGGCCACGTTCATTTCCTGAAAACCAAGGCAGACGCCCATGACAGGTTGTCCAAGCGACACGCAGGCCCGGATCAACGGCAAGGTCAATCGGTCGCGATTGCGCTCAAACGTGCCATGCGCTTCGGTTTCTTCTTCACCGTATTCTTCTGGGTGGATATTGGGGCGACCCCCGGGGAAAAAGAACCCGTCGCAAGTCTCCAGAAGGTCCGCGACCTGCACCAGATCAGGTGCAGACGGGATAATCATCGGCACCACGTCTGAGACCCGCGACAGGGCCTGCACGTTGATCGCCCCGGCCCCCTGCACAAGATACTGGTCGTTTATCAGATGTGAGTTCGAAACAATGCCAACAACAGGCCGCGCCATCGGTGATCCTCTTTTGGTTTCACCATATCTAGCGATGATAAGTCTGGTTTAAAAGGCGACGCAACGCACAGATGCGGCAACACAGGCGCACATGCCGCCTTTTTTCAGCGGCATGCATGCTTTTATCAGGCTTCGCCGGTCAACCCGGCAGCCGTGATCCCGGCCATGGCGGCGACCACATCGTTGTCGGATGTATCCCCCGTCACGCCCACAGCGCCAATCACGTTGCCGCGCTTGTCGCGCACCAGCACGCCGCCGGGCACGGGGACAACCTGCCCGCCATAAAGTCCGTTGACGGCCGACATGAAATACGCCTGCTGTTCGGCACGCGCCATTTGCGCGGTGCCGGCGATGCCCAGCATGACAGAGCCGTATGCCTTCCCATGCGCAACCGCGAAACGGCCCGGTGCAGCGCCGTCTGCGCGCTCAAAGGCCTTCACATGGCCGCCTGCATCCAGGATCACCACCGATAGCGGTTTGAACCCCATCTCACCGCCCTTGGCGAGCGCCTTGCGGATGATTGTGCGGGCCTTGTTTGCTGAGATTTCAGCCATGTTTCGTCCTTTCTATCGGGTGGGTGAACCCCACGTATTTTCAGTGATTGCGCTGCGCCTTCAACTCCAACCGGCGCTGGTGCAAGACAGGTTCGGTATAGCCTGACGGCTGAATGCGCCCCTTGAAAACCAGATCACAGGCCGCTTGAAAGGCAATTCCGTCAAACTCCGGAGCCATCGGGCGATAGGCCGGGTCATCGGCGTTTTGTCCGTCCACCACGGCGGCCATCTTGCGCATGGCCTCCATGACCTGTTCCTGGCTGACGACCTCGTGGTGCAGCCAGTTGGCCAGCGCCTGGCTGGATATCCGGCAGGTCGCGCGATCTTCCATCAGGCCGACATTGTTGATGTCGGGCACCTTGGAACAGCCAACCCCCTGGTCGATCCAGCGCACCACATAGCCCAGGATGCCCTGGGCATTGTTTTCTACCTCTTTGATCTTCTGTGCATCTGTCCAGCGCTGATACTGCGCCAGAGGGATGTCAAGGATGGACGACACATAGGCCCGCCGCCCGCCCTTCAGCAGCTTTGCCTGCACGGCCATGACATCTACCTTGTGATAGTGCAGCGCATGCAGGGTGGCTGCCGTGGGGCTGGGCACCCAGGCACAATTGGCACCGGATTTCGGGTGTGCGATCTTTTGCTCCAGCATCGCCGCCATCAGGTCGGGCATCGCCCACATGCCCTTGCCGATCTGGGCCTTGCCAGAGAATCCGCATTCAAGGCCGATATCGACGTTCTGGTCCTCATAAGCGCCAATCCATTGCTTGCGCTTGATAAAATCCTTGCGGCTGAATGGACCAGCTTCCATCGACGTATGGATTTCGTCGCCTGTCCGATCAAGAAACCCGGTGTTGATAAAGGCCACCCGCGATTTTGCGGCGCGGATACATTCCTTGAGGTTGACCGTGGTGTGGCGTTCCTCGTCCATGATGCCGATCTTGACGGTATCGCGCGGCAGGTCCAACGCATCTTCCACCATGCTGAAAATGTCATTGGTCAGGGCAACTTCGTCAGGCCCGTGCATCTTCGGCTTGACCACATAGACGGAGCCAAGGGCCGAATTGCCGCCATCACGTTTCAGATCATGGATCGCGATCAGCACGGTAATCATCGCATCCATCAACCCTTCGAACACCTCATCTCCGTCGGCATCAAGGATTGCAGGATTGGTCATCAAGTGGCCCACATTTCGGATCCACAAAAGCGCGCGACCTTTGATGGTCACGTCACCGTCATCAGGCCCGGTGAAGGTCATGTCCTCTGCCAGACGCCGGGTCATGGTTTGCCCACCCTTCTGGAATTCTGAACTCAGGTTGCCTTGCATGAGGCCCAGCCAGTTGGTGTAGGCCACGACCTTGTCCTCGGCATCAACGCAAGCGACGCTATCCTCGCAGTCCATAATCGCAGAGACCGCGCTTTCAAGGCGCACGTCGGCCAGCAAGGCCTGATCGTGGCTGCCAATGGGGTGCGCGCGATCAAAGACCAATTCGACATGCAGACCGTTGTTTCGCAGCAGAATCGAATCCGGCGCCTTGGGGTTTCCGCGATAGCCGACAAACTTTTCTGGCTGGCGCAGCGGATGGTCGTCGATCAGCAGCGACCCATCATGGATATGGTATCGCGAAACATCCGCATGGCTGGTGCCTTCAACCGGGAAGGCCTGATCGAGAAACACGCGCGCACGGGCCACCACGCGCGCGCCATGGCCACGGTCATAAGGGCCTTTGGGTGGCTGCGCGCCCATCGCATCAGTTCCATAGAACGCATCGTACAGGCTACCCCAGCGGGCATTGGCCGCGTTCAGCGCAAAGCGGGCGTTGGTGATCGGAACAACGAGCTGGGGGCCGGGAACTGTCGCGATCTCGGGATCGACGTTGGTGGTTTCAATGCTGAAATCATCGCCCTCTTCCACCAGATAGCCAATCTCGCGCAGGAACGCCTCATAGGCGGTGCGGTCCAGTGGCTGGCCCCTGCGTTCCACGTGCCAGGCATCAATCGTGGCCTGAAGCTCTTCGCGTTTGGCAAGGGCTGCACGGTTGCGCGGCGTCATCGTGGCGACAAGACGGGCAAAGCCTGTCCAGAACGTATCGCTGCCGATGCCAGTGCCATCAAGCGCGCGTGTGTCAATGAACTCTGCCAGCTCTGATGCGACTTTCAGACCCTGTTTTTCGATGCGATCCGTCATGACAACGCCCTTTCCCGGAATTTCTGTATGCAGCGGCACACCAAAGCCGCGTTGCAATGGATTTAGTCCGAATGTTTCCGATAGGCAACAAAGCGTTGCTGTTTTGTTGGCAGGGTGCCACAGCGTGACTTGCAGCTTACCAAGCGACGCGGCACTGATCCCAAGCCCCTGGCCCATTTCTCGTCCCACCCCGGAAAGACGCGCCCGGATTGGGCCGCTGTTGCCGGGCAGGTCGGCTTTGCGCCCGCCCGCCCTGGCAGTCCACTTTCCCTGCAAGATTTCGACCGTCACGGCATTGGCAGTGGCACATGGTAATCCGGCGTCCTAGTTTGAAGGCAACCAGCCAAGGAACGCCCCATGAAAGACGCCACACCGCAAACGATTTATCTGTCTGATTATACCCCACCGGCCTATCTGGTTGATGAGGTCCATCTGACGTTCAAACTTGGCCCAACGGACACGCGGGTGATCTCGCGCATTGCATTTCGACCCAACCCGGACGCAGTCAATTCCGATTTCCTGCTGCATGGCGAGGGCCTGACTCTGATCGGCGCGCGCATTGATGGCCAACCCATTCAACCGGACCTCAGTGCGGGCGGACTGCGCTGCGCGGTTCCGGACAAGCCATTTGTCTTTGAGGCCGACGTGGAAATCAGCCCCGCCACCAACACCACGCTTGAAGGGCTCTATATGTCGAACGGCATGTATTGCACGCAATGCGAAGCCGAAGGGTTTCGCAAGATTACCTACTATCCCGACCGACCCGATGTCATGGCCGTGTTCACGGTGCGGATCGAAGGCGATCTGCCAGTGCTGCTGAGCAACGGCAATCCGGTTAGCGCAGGCGATGGCTGGGCCGAATGGCATGACCCCTGGCCCAAACCCGCATATCTTTTCGCGCTGGTTGCGGGCGATCTTGTTGCCCACACTGATACTTTTACCACCCGGTCCGGCCGGCATGTGGACCTCAACATCTGGGTTCGCCCTGGCGGCGATGAGGGTAAATGCGCGTTCGGGATGCAGGCGCTCAGGACCTCTATGGCGTGGGACGAGAAGGTCTATGGCCGCGAATATGACCTTGATCTGTTCAATATCGTTGCCGTGGATGACTTCAACATGGGCGCGATGGAAAACAAGGGGCTTAATATCTTTAACGCCTCTGCTGTCCTCGCCTCGCCCGAAACGGCCACCGACGCAGATTTTGAGCGGATCGAGGCGATCATCGCCCATGAGTATTTCCACAACTGGACAGGAAACCGGATCACCTGCCGCGATTGGTTCCAACTGTGCTTGAAAGAGGGCCTGACGGTGTTTCGCGATCAGCAGTTCACCGGTGATCTGCGCAGCCGGGCCGTCAAGCGGATAGATGATGCCATTGTGCTGCGCGCCCACCAGTTCCGCGAAGATAATGGCCCGCTGGCGCATCCGGTCCGGCCGGAAAGCTTTGTTGAGATCAATAACTTTTACACGGCCACTGTCTATGAAAAGGGGGCCGAGGTCATCGGGATGCTCAAGCTTCTGGTGGGCGATGAAGCCTATTATGACGCACTTGACCTGTATTTTGAGCGCCACGATGGGGACGCCGCCACGATCGAGGATTGGTTGCAGGTATTTTCGGAGGTGACCGGGCGCGATCTGGCTCAATTTGCCCTGTGGTATTCTCAGGCAGGCACGCCACGCCTGACGGTAAGGGAAGAATTCAGCGACGGCACCTACCATCTGCATTTGCAACAGCAAACACCGGCGACCCCCGGTCAGGACACCAAGGACCCGTTGCTGTTGCCTGTGGCCGTCGGGCTGCTGAATGAAAAAGGTGCAGAGGTCGTGCCGACGACGGTTCTGGAAATGACCAAGCCCGAGCAAACCTTCAGCTTTGCGGGGCTGGCCAGCAAACCCATTGCCTCGGTCCTGCGCAACTTCTCAGGCCCCGTGATCGTGACCCAAGATAAATCCGACGCAGAGCGCGCATTTCTGATGGCCCATGATACGGACCCGTTCAACAAATGGGATGCCGGGCGCAGGCTGGCCCAGGATTTGCTGCGGCGCATGGCTTGCGACGATGTGCCACCCGGCACGGGATTTCTTGACGGGCTTGCCGCAGTGCTGCGCGACGACGCCCTTGACCCCGCCTTGCGCGCCTTGATGTTACGTTTGCCGACCGAGGAAGACACCGCACAAGCAATGTTTGACGCAAAGCTCACCCCTGATCCTGCGGCGATCAATCGGGCGCATGAGACGCTGAAACTGCATATTGCCCAGCATCTGCAAGACACGCTGCTGCGGATTTATGCCGAAATGACAGTCACCGGCCCCTATGCACCAGATCCGGTGTCGGCAGGCCAGCGGGCGCTGGGGAACGCGGCCCTGGCCCTGATCAGCAAGCTGGATGGCGGCAAGCAGGCAGCGCAGCAATATGCCGTAGCTGACAATATGACCCAGCAACTGGGGGCGTTGCGGGCATTGCTGCAAATCTCCAAGGGTGCCGACGAACTGAGCGCATTTGAGGCCCAATGGCATCAAGATCGGCTGGTGATGGACAAATGGTTTGGCCTGCAAGTCAGCCTGGCAGCCCCCGATATCGCTGCGGCAACGGCTGAACGGCTGACCCGCCACGCGGCCTTTGACATCACGAACCCGAACAGGTTCCGATCCGTTTTTGGCGGCCTCAAAGCCAATACCGCAGGTTTTCACCATGCCTCTGGCGCGGCCTACAACCTGCTGGCCGATTGGCTGATCCGGCTCGATCCCCTTAACCCGCAAACAACAGCGCGGATGGCAACGTCATTTGACACCTGGACGCGCTACGACGCCAAACGTCAGGGCATGATCCGTGCAGCCCTGACCAGGATCGCACAAACACCCAGTCTTTCAAGGGATACAGGAGAGATCGTGACCCGTATCCTCGGCTGATCTTTGCCGGATTCTGGCGCCATTCACTGCTGACTATTGCCGATCCGGCGCCATCATAGGATTGTCATGGCATCGTTACACGAGGTTGGCACATATTGGCCATGGATGACCGTATCGCCCCATTGATCGCTGAGCGCGCGCCGTGGCTTTACAGTGATCGCCCCGGCACCTGGATCGTCAAAAGGTGCCTGCACCGGCTTTTGGGGTATGAAGCCACCCTGGATATCGCCAAATCGCTGCAAGATGCGCCCTCCGATCAGATCATGCGCAGCATGGCAGATCGATTGTCCAAAATGGTCACGGCGACCGGGCTGTGGCGCATCCCTTCCCATGGTCCGGCCCTGATCGTGGCCAATCACCCCACGGGCATTGCCGATGGTATCATTCTCAATGGGTTGATTGCCGCAATGCGCCCTGATGCCTATTTCTTTGCCAACAGGGATATCCTGCGCGTCTTTCCTCAGATGGAGACCATGATCGCCCCGGTGGAGTGGCGCAAGCAACAGCGCAGCCATGCCAAGACCCGCGAGACGATGGCCTATGTGCGCAAGGCAACTGATGCGGGGCGATTGGGTGTGATTTTTCCGTCCGGCCGTCTGGCAAAACGGCGGGGCCTGCGCCTTTACGAACGTCCTTGGATGGCCTCGGCTGCGATGCTGGCCCGCAAATTTGACCTGCCGGTGATCCCGGTCAACATACAGGCGCGCAATTCGATCCTGTTTTACCTGTTCGATCAGATCCACCCGACCCTGCGTGACATCACGTTGTTCCATGAGACGCTGAACAAGGCCCGCCAGCCCTATACTGTAACGGTAGGAGAGCCGATTTCAGCGGGCTCGATCCCGCGCAATTCCGAAGATGGGATCGCGATGTTGCGCAAGGCGACGCTCGCCTTGGGTGGCAAGGATGCCCCGACAGTCAACCTGGTCGCGACATCGCGCGCTGTTGGGTGGAACGGCCCAACCTGATCTTGTTCCCTTGAAGCTGCCTGCACCTTCTTTTAAACGATGGCCAATGCAGCCAAAGGAAGCGCCCCATGCTTGACCTCACCTATACCGCCCCTGCCCCAAAAGTGATCGCTGGCGCGACAAGCGACTGGGAACTGGTGATCGGCCTTGAGGTACACGCTCAAGTGGCAACCAACGCCAAACTGTTCTCGGGTGCCTCGACGCGGTTCGGCGCGGAACCCAACAGCAACGTGGCGTTTGTGGATGCGGGCATGCCCGGCATGTTGCCTGTCATCAACGAGGGTTGTGTGGCGCAAGCGGTGAAAACCGGACTGGGGTTGAATGCCGAAATCAACCTGGTGTCCGCCTTTGACCGCAAGAACTATTTCTACCCGGACCTGCCGCAAGGCTATCAGATTTCGCAGCTCTATCACCCCATCGTCGGCGAAGGCGAAGTGCTGGTCGAATTGGACAACGGTGAGGCGCGCAATGTGCGGATCGAACGCATCCACCTAGAACAGGACGCCGGAAAATCCATTCACGACATGGACCCACATATGTCTTTCGTGGACCTCAACCGGACCGGCGTGGCCTTGATGGAGATCGTCAGCCGCCCCGACATTCGCGGGCCAGAGGAAGCGGCGGCCTATGTTCTGAAGCTGCGCCAGATCCTGCGGTATCTGGGTACCTGCGATGGCAATATGCAAAACGGCAACCTGCGGGCGGACGTGAACGTGTCGGTCTGCAAGCCCGGCGACTATGAGACATACTGGCAAACCCAGGACTTCAGCCACCTCGGTACCCGCTGTGAGATCAAGAACATGAACTCGACGCGGTTCATCCAGATGGCGATTGATCACGAAGCCCGCCGCCAGATTGCCCTGATCGAGGACGGGCAAGAGGTGGTGCAGGAAACCCGCCTTTATGATCCTGACAAGAACGAAACCCGGTCGATGCGGTCCAAGGAAGAGGCGCATGACTACCGCTATTTCCCTGATCCTGACCTGCTGCCATTGGAGATCGAGCAGGACTGGGTGGATGACATCAAAGCCTCATTGCCAGAACTGCCAGACCAGAAGAAGGCTCGTTTTATCAATGACTTCGGCCTGTCCGACTATGACGCATCGGTGCTGACCGCCGAAGTCGTCAATGCCGCCTATTTTGAGAAAGTCGCCGAAGGGCGGGATGGCAAGCTTGCCGCGAACTGGGTCATCAACGAGCTGTTTGGCCGGCTGAAGAAGGAAGATCACGGCATCGAGGACAGCCCGGTGTCGGCTGGGCAGTTGGGCGAGTTGATCGGCCTGATCAAGGCTGGTGACATCAGTGGCAAAATCGCCAAGGACGTGTTCGACATCTGCTATACCACCGGTCGTGACCCCGCCGAAATCGTCGAGACCGAAGGCATGAAACAGGTCACTGACACCGGCGCGATTGAAACAGCCGTGGACGAGATTATCGCGGCGAACCCCGCACAGGTTGAAAAGGCCCAGGCCAATCCCAAGCTGGTCGGATGGTTCGTTGGGCAGGTTATGAAGGCGACGGGTGGCAAGGCCAACCCTGCCGCCGTCAATCAGATCGTATCGGCAAAGCTTGGGCTTTGAAGGGCACCCCGGCGGGAGCTTGGAATTCCGTGCCCCGCTTGATATAGCGATGCGATGAAATCAGGGGTGACGCGATGTCATACGAATACAAGGTCGTACCTGCGCCAGTGCGCGGGCTGAAAACAAAAGGCGTCAAGTCAGCCGAAGATCGTTTTGCCTATGCGCTGCAGACGGCAATGAATAATCTGGCCGCCGAAGGATGGGAATACCTGCGTGCCGATACCCTGCCCTGTGAGCAGCGCGAAGGGTTCATGAGCAAGACAACCGTGTACCAAAACATGCTGGTGTTCCGCCGCGGGAAAGTTCCGGCAACGGCAGCGCGTGGGGTGTCACAACCATCCGTCGCCACATCTCACCCTCCGGCGAGCGATGCGCCAATGGTCGAGAAAAAGCTGGTAGCAACGCGCAATCCCAAGGCAAATCCCGACCAGGAAGCGCCGGATACTGACAAGAATTCGGGTCCGTCGTCCGAAGTCGCAGCCGAATAACTACTGAAATTCAATAGCAAGGGCGTGGATGCGTCCGATGATCTCAGCCCCCAGGGCGGAATGCACGGCGCGATGGCGGGCAATGCGCGACGCGCCGTCCAGCGATGCCGCTTTGATCACGATCCGCCAGTGGCTTTCGCCTGATCCGTCATCGCCAGCGTGTCCCGCGTGCAAGGCGCTTTCATTGATGACCTCAAGGTGTTGCGGCGAAAGACTGCCCAATGCGTCACGAATTTCCGTCTCTAGTGCCATTATTTTGTGCCTGCCCTCTTCAATCTTTAGCTGCAAGGTTTAATGTATCTTCTCCGAGTCGAAAAGGTAACGCGCGCCATGAAGAAAGATGATCCCTTTGGTTTCGACATGTCTGTGTCGAGTTCGAAGAAAAAGAACCCGCGAGGCCGGCGTGGGATGTCTGGCGCGTCCGAGACATCAACGCGGGTCTGCGATCATGAGGGCTGTGAAGAGGCGGGCAAGTACCGCGCACCCAAATCACCTGACGTGCTGGATGATTTCTTTTGGTTCTGCCAGCAGCATGTGCGCGAGTACAATCTGAAATGGAACTTCTTTGACAGCACCTCCGAGGCCGAACTTGCCGCGCAGATGGACAGCGATCGGGTTTGGGAGCGTCCGACAAAACCTTTCAAACGCACCGTGGAAGAGGCCGCCTGGGCGCGGCTTGGCGTGGATGACGCCCATCAGGTGCTGGGCGAAAACGCCACCCGCAATCCCGGACGTGGCGCCGCCGCGGGGCGCAAGCTGCCCCCCACCGAGCGCCGCGCCATTGAGATTTTGGAAGCCAAGGACAACATGTCCAAGCAGGATATCCGCAAAGCCTACAAGGCCCTGATCAAAGTGCTTCACCCGGATATGAACGGCGGCGACCGCAGCCAGGAAGAGCAGCTGGCCGAGGTTGTCTGGGCCTGGGATCAGATCAAGGTCAGCCGCAATTTCCGCGACAAAGACTAAGGGCACCCGCAGGTGCCCCGTCTTTCAGTCGCAGCTTTAGATCATCAGTCGCGATGATAAAGGTTCGCGCGGGACAGCGGGCTCAGCTGCTCTGTTGCGCGACGGTAGGCGGAACGCCCCACGCCAAAGGCACGTTCTTCTTCGAGAACCAGCATCAGGTAATGCGCGCCAAACATGCCCGCGAACCAGATGACCGCCAGCCAGGGTTTGGCAAGGAATGCAGAAAGCAGCTCCAGCGGCGCATAAATCGTGCCTTCAAAAGGGACGGTCAATGTCCCGACGATGATCGCCGCCATGATCGCGACGGCAATGCTGCCCACGACGGCCCGCGCCAGCCCGAACAGTCCTCTGTTCCCCATCCAGCCCTGCGCAAAATAAAGCGCAACGCCGCCGCCGATGCCGCCTGAAATGCCAACCCAGTACAAAAAAGTCGTCGGCGCCAGCTGCAAGGTATACGGCGCGTCCAGCCCCGCCATCACGCCAATTGACACAATCGCCGCCAGCAAGATGACGACGACGTAACCGAGCCCATAGGCCCGTTCCCCTTTTGTCAGGTAAAACTTATCTGCCAAACGCGTGAACATCGCGTCTACCCCCATTACTCTTTATTCATACGACCATCTACACAGATGCGTCGGGTCGGGTCTGTGAAGAACGTCACAACCGTTTTCGTATCCGTCGGCAAGAAATTGCCACAAATTGTCCTGACCCTCAAGAACAAACCGGCACTCACCCACCCAATCGTGAACGAACGGCGTAATTGGTTGCCATTTCAGCCCAAGCGGAAACGACCGTTCATCTCCGATTCATGTCCGATTATCCCTTTGTTTACCTTTCGGCCACCAGGCACGCGATGGTTGCGAAAATACGTCGAATCGCCGGTCTGATTGCGCGTCAGCGACGCCGGCACAGCAACGCAAGACACTTCTGATCTCTTGCTGAACGGCCAATATTAAGTCCCCTTTCCCTTGCAGCGGCCCACGTTATGTTGCATCCCCGAACAAGGATTGATCGACAAATGACGAAGGCACCAAAGATGGCGGACGGGACGACTGACATGCAGGCCAAGCCAACCGAAGAAATTTCGGTCCGCGAGATGTTTGGCATCGACAGCGACATGAAGATCAAGGGTTTCGCCGATCGCTCTGACCGCGTGCCTGAAATCGACAGCACCTACAAGTTTGACCCCGACACGACCTTGGCCATTCTTGCCGGCTTTGGCTACAACCGCCGCGTGATGATCCAGGGTTATCACGGCACCGGCAAATCCACCCATATCGAGCAGGTCGCCGCGCGTCTGAACTGGCCATGCGTCCGTGTGAACCTTGACAGTCACATCAGCCGGATCGACCTGATCGGCAAGGATGCCATCAAGCTGCGCGACGGCGTGCAGGTGACTGAATTCCATGAAGGGATTCTGCCATGGGCCCTGCGCAACCCGGTTGCCATTGTCTTTGACGAATATGACGCAGGCCGGGCAGATGTGATGTTTGTCATCCAGCGCGTACTGGAAGCTGACGGCAAGCTCACGCTGATGGACCAGAACGAGATCATCACACCAAACCCCTATTTCCGTTTGTTCGCGACAGCCAACACCGTTGGCTTGGGCGACACGACCGGGCTTTACCACGGCACCCAGCAGATCAACCAGGCGCAGATGGACCGCTGGTCACTGGTCGCGACGCTCAATTACCTCAGCCATGATGCAGAAGCCGCGATCATTCTGTCGAAGTCCCCCCATTTCAACACCGAAAAGGGACGCAAGATGATTTCCCAGATGGTGACAGTCGCTGACCTGACCCGCACGGCGTTCATGAATGGCGATCTGTCGACGGTCATGTCACCGCGGACGGTTCTGGCCTGGGCGGAAAACGCGCGCATCTTCCAGGACGTCGGCTATGCTTTCCGTCTGTCTTTCCTGAACAAATGCGACGAACTGGAACGGCAGACAGTGGCGGAATTCTATCAGCGCTGCTTTGACGAAGAACTGCCCGAAAGCGCAGCCAGCCTCAGCCTGGGATAGGCAGGACCGGCAGGATTTGCACAGCAAAAGGCGGAATGCTTCCCGCCTTTCCTTGGGTTCAGGACTGCCTTGGATGTGCGTCCAACTCTTAGTTGTAGACTTGGGATGCTTTAGATTGTTTCATAGGGATGTTAGAGCCGCAACAAGGACCGGAACAGACCCATGAAGATGAAAATCGGAACCCCGCTGCCTGATGATTACGTGGTCAGCCACGAAGACCTGGCCGAAGCGGCCTCGGCTTTGATTGCCCACGCCCTGTTACCGATTTTTGCAGAAAACATGACCGAAGAGGTCGCCAAGGCCAATGTCGAAGGCATTTTGACCGAACTGGCCTATGTCTTTGATGAAGGCGAGATCGAGTTGGGCGGTAAGACTTACCTTCCGCGTCTGGCGTTTATCGATGAAACCGGTGCCGTTCTGCCGGGAGTGGCCGAGCTGACAGCTCTGCATCAGCTGGCAGAAGATCCGTTCGAGATCGCGCCAGAGGCGGGCATCACCTTCGAAGAGCCCGAATTCGTGGAGGAGTAGCTTTCCTCTGATCGGGGACTGGTCATTGGCTGTCCCGGGTTCTAGTTTGTGGCGGAGCAAAGGACCCCGCCATGAGCAAACCATCTGACAACCCAGCCGATCCTTTCAAGAAGGCTTTGGCCGAAGCGACCAAGGTTATGGCGGATGACCCCGAACTGGCGGTCACCTACTCGGTCGATCCTGCGGGGCAAACCTCTGACACGATCCGCCTGCCGCAGGTTTCACGCCGGATGACCCGGGATGAGGTGCTGTTGGCACGCGGGACGGCGGATGCTTTTGCATTGCGTCACAAGTTCCATGATCCCAAGGTGTCCGCCCGCTATATGCCGCAGGGTCAGATGGCGCAGGACCTTTTTGAGGCGATGGAAACGGCCCGGATCGAAGCCGTCGGTGCGGAATACATGCCCGGCACCGCAGGCAACATCGACGCCAAGATCGGCACCGAAGCGATGCGCAAGGGCTATGACCAGATCACCCAGGCCTCTGACGCCCCATTGGCGGTCGCTGCGGGCTATCTGATCCGGCATTTGGCGACAGGTCGTGATTTGCCCAATGGGGCAGAGAATGTCATGGAGCTGTGGCGCGGGTTCATTGAGGACCATTGCGGCGGCACGCTTGAAAGCCTTGAGGATACGCTGAGCGATCAACAGGCCTTCGCGAAATTTGCCCGCCAGTTAATCAGCGATATGGGCTATGGCGACCAGTTGGGCGACGATCCGGACAGCCTTGATGACGACGACGATGACGAGGCCGAAGAAGGGTCTGACGACGATCAGGACGAACCCGACAGCACCGGCGAGGACGACAGCGATAGCGATGAGGCCGAAGGCACGCCAGAGCAGTCTCAGGAAGATCAGCAGGATGCCAGTCAGGCGCAGGTCAGCATGGACGATCAGGCCGATGCCGAAATGGGCGATGAAGCCGAGATCCCCGAAGGCGAAGCGCCGCTGGAGCCGCCCGCCCCGCAGCCCATCTCGGATGCTGACCCCGATTATCGGGTGTTCACAGTTGATTTCGACGAGGAAATCGGCGCAGAGGACCTGGCCGAGCCGGTCGAGCTGGAACGCCTGCGGGCCTATCTGGACCAGCAACTTGAACCGCTGAAAGGTGCGGTGTCGCGGCTGGCCAACAAATTGCAGCGCCGCCTGCAGGCCCAGCAGAACCGGTCCTGGGAATTTGACCGCGAGGAAGGTATTCTGGATGCCGGGCGCCTGGCGCGAATTGTGGCTTCTCCCACGACGCCTTTGTCGTTCAAGGTCGAAAAGGATACGGATTTCCGCGACACGGTTGTGACCCTGCTTTTGGATAATTCCGGCTCGATGCGCGGCCGCCCGATTTCAATCGCGGCGATTTGCGCGGATGTCATGGCGCGCACCCTGGAACGGTGTGACGTGAAGGTCGAGATTCTGGGCTTTACCACGAAAGCCTGGAAAGGCGGGCAAAGCCGCGAAAAATGGCTGGCCGAAGGGCGCGCGGCAACCCCCGGTCGTTTGAACGATCTGCGTCATATCATCTATAAATCAGCCGATGCCCCCTGGCGCCGGACCCGCCCCAATCTGGGGCTGATGATGAAAGAGGGCCTGCTGAAAGAAAACATCGATGGCGAGGCGCTGGAATGGGCACACCGCCGTATTGTTGGCCGGCAAGAGCAGCGCAAGATCCTGATGGTCATCTCGGATGGTGCGCCGGTAGACGATTCAACCCTTTCGGTGAACCCCGCCAATTACCTTGAAAAACACCTGCGTGATGTGATTGCCATGGTCGAAAGCCGCAAAGCGGTGGAGCTTGTGGCCATTGGCATTGGTCACGATGTGACCCGTTATTATGAACGGGCCGTCACGATCACGGATGTGGAACAACTGGCCGGTGCGATGACCGAACAGCTTGCCGGCCTGTTTGACAGCGATCCGCGCAAGCGCGCCCGAGTGTTGGGGATGCGCAAGGCGAGTTAGCCTTCGCGTGACTTGCAGGCACCTGATGCCTCCGGCGGAAGTTTGAATGGACGAAGAAAGCAGATCGGGCTCACCCATGTTTCAGACCTTTGAGGCGCAGTCTTCACCGGATCAGGGGCCGCCGCGGCTGGCGGCTTTGCGGAGGCAAATGGCGCAGCGCGGCTTTGATGCCTTCCTGGTCCCGCGTGCCGATGCCCATCAGGGCGAATATGTCGCCCCGCGTGATGCGCGGCTGGCATGGCTGACTGGGTTTTCCGGCTCGGCCGGGTTTTGTGCGGTGCTGGCGAATACAGCGGGGGTCTTTATTGATGGCCGCTACCGTGTGCAGGTGCGCGCGCAGGTGGCCCGCGCATTTACCCCGGTTCACTGGCCCGAGACACAGTTGGCGGATTGGTTGCGCGATCAATTGCCCGGCGGCGGAAGGATCGCCTATGATCCGTGGCTGCATACCCTGTCCGAGATTGCAGGTTTGCGCGACACACTGGACGGTTTCGTGTTTGTCCCAACGGATAATTTGATTGATGCCATCTGGGAGGATCAGCCAGCGCCACCCGATGCCCCGTTTATCGCACACAAGCTGGAGCATGCAGGCGAGCCGCATGAGGCGAAACGCGCGCGCCTGGCGAGCGGAATGAAAGAGACGGCAGCGGTGCTGACCCTGCCCGACAGTATTGCATGGCTGTTGAACATCCGTGGAACGGACATAGCGCGAAACCCGGTGCCGCAGGCCTTTGCGATCTTGCATGGTGATGGTGGTGTCGATCTCTTTGCCGGTGCAGGCAAGGCCGATGCCATCGCAGATCACCTTGGGCCGGATGTGACGGTTCATGGTCTGGGCGGTTTTCCTGAATCATTGGGTGATTTGCAGGGCAAGGTGCTGATCGACAAACGAAGCTGCCCGGATATCGTCGCGACGTTGCTGCAAGACGCGGGCTGTGACGTGGTGCAGGGCCAGGACCCCTGCATCCTGCCAAAAGCGTGCAAGAACCCAACTGAAATTGCCGGGGCCAGGGCAGCCCATGAACGCGATGCCGTGGCGATGGTCCGGTTTTTGGCGTGGCTGGATGCTGAGGCTCCCAATGAAGCATTGACCGAGATTGATGTCGTCAAAACGCTGGAGGATTTTCGCATCCAGACCGAAGCGCTGCGCGATATCAGCTTTGAAACCATCTGTGGTGCGGGGCCGAATGGTGCAATCGTGCATTACCGCGTCAGCGAGGACACCAATCGCCCGATTGCCCAAGGCGACTTGTTGCTGGTGGATAGCGGAGGGCAGTATGTGGACGGCACCACCGACATTACCCGCACGATGGCGATTGGCACCCCAACAGATGAGCATCGGGCCTGCTATACCCGGGTCCTGCAAGGGATGATCGCGGTCAGTCGCATGCGCTTTCCGACCGGCGTGGGGGGGCAGCATCTGGATGCATTGGCAAGAGCACCGCTTTGGCTGGCAGGTCTGGATTACGATCACGGGACCGGCCACGGCGTTGGCAGCTATCTGAGCGTGCATGAAGGGCCACAGGGGATCTCGCGCCGGTCAGAAGTGGCTTTGCAAAAAGGGATGATCCTGTCGAATGAGCCGGGGTATTACCGCGAGGGTGCCTTCGGCATTCGCATTGAGAATCTGATCGTTGTGATAGATGCCCCGGCCCTTGCTGGCAGCGATGATCGCGACATGCTGGCATTTGAAACACTGACCCATGTTCCCTTTGATCGGCGTCTGATCGACGCAGCCCTGCTGACGGCAGCAGAACGGGACTGGATTGATCGCTATCATGGCGATACATTGTCTCTTCTTGCCGCCCGACTGGATGCGCAGACCCGCGATTGGCTGATCAAAGCCTGCGCGCCGCTCTGACATCTGACTGGAAAATGACACTTTGAGGTTCGCCCGGCCTGCCGGTCGCGGGCAATTCACGACGAAAAGGAAACCACGATGGCTGACCATATCAAAATTCGCCCTGCCACAGGCACATGGGTCGTGCGTGCGGCTGGCGCTGTCATCGGTGAAAGCAAGGATGCGTTAGAGCTGGTTGAAGGGGAATATCCACCGGTCATCTATTTCCCGCGCGGCGACCTTGCCATGGCATTTCTTGAGCCGACAGACCTCAGTTCTCGATGCCCCTACAAGGGTGTGGCAAGCTATTTCACCATCGAAGCCAAGAGCGGACCAATCAACAACGCCGCTTGGTCCTATGAGGCGCCGATCGACGCGGTTGCAGCCATCAAGGACCACATCGCCTTCTATTCCGAGAAGGTAGCGGTCGAGCAGGTTTAGGAATGTTCTTCGGCGGCGGTCTCTGACAAGGCGCGGTTCATGGCGCGCAGCGCATCGACCTGAAACAGGGCGCCCCATAACTGCGGCGGCGCATCTTCACCGCCAAGCGTGACAACGGGAATGAACCGATGACCTGCGTTGTCAAAAATGGGCATCGCCTGTTCCAGGGTCGCATTCCCGTCAACGTAGACCCCATCGCGGATCAGGTCCCAGCAGTCTTCCTCTGATGCGCCGTTCGCGGCACCCGTTTCGCGCATGATAGAGGACACCTTGAAGGTCGCCAGAAGATAGGCTTGTGGACCCGCAGCAAGATGGACGTTGCGCCGTTCCAGTTGTGTCAGAAAGAAAGACCGGTCCACCAGCCGGGACGACAGAGCCGTCGAAAGCGAAACGGCAACCATCACCGCAAGCCCTGTTTGCCAGTCCCCGGTCAATTCAAACACGATCAATGTTGTGGATATCGGCGCGCCAAGCACTGCCGCTGCTACTGCGCCCATCCCTGCCAGCGCATAGAGCGTGCCGCTGCCGGAAACCGTCGGAAAAATCGACGTTGCAATGATACCAAACGCAAGGCCCGTCAGCGCCCCCACCATCAGCGAGGGCGAAAACACCCCGCCCCCCATGCGCCCACCCATCGTGATGGCAACAGCCGCCACCTTGAGGATCACAAGGACGATCGCCTCGTTCAGCAGCAACTGTCCCGTCAGCGCAGCCGATGTGGTTTCATACCCGACACCAATGACGTGCGGCCACCAGATGGCCAAAGCGCCCAACAACGCGCCCGCAATGGCAGGTCGCAGATATCGCGGGATGCCGGTTTCCTGCTGTATGTAGTTGCCAAAGTCTTCGGCCCAGAAGATCGACTTCATCAAGGCGACCGCGACGACGCCGCAGACAAGTCCCAGGATCAGAAATGCAGGCAGTTCCACATAGAAACCCAGGGCGTTCTGTACCGGCAGCACGAATTCCGTGACGTCCCCGAAAACAAGCCGGTTGATGACCGTCCCAACCGCCGAGGCGATGACAATGGGCGCAAAGGCGTGGACTGCGAAATGCCGCAGCACCACCTCAAGCGCGAAAATGGCACCCGCAATCGGCGCGTTGAAGCTGGCCGACACCGCCGCGGCAACCGCGCATCCCAGAAGATCGCGCCCGGTAATTCCGTTGGCATTGATCCAACGGCAGATACCGGTTGAAATGACCGCAGCCAGATGTACCACCGGCCCTTCGCGCCCTGAAGATCCCCCCGTCGAAAGGGTGATCATCGAGGCAGCAGCGGATGCCAGACCGCGCCGCACTTCGACCCGGCCTTCCGAAAGCGCTGCACCCTCGATGACATCAGCAACCGAGCGCACCCGACCATCATCTGTGAACCGATCCAGGATGAGCCCGACAGCCAGCCCCCCAACGATGGGTATCAGCAGGATCTGATACCACGCCAGTCCAGCCGCGAATGAATGCAGTTTCAGCACGTCATCAGTGCCATAGGCCGCTGTCTGGATCGCATCGATACCCAGCCGGAACACCACGGCGGCAAAACCTGCCGCGATCCCGATCGCCAATGCAATGAACCAGAACTGAATTTGGTTGGGACCGTGGGTTTTCATCACCCGCGCGGCGCCCTTGCAGGCCATCGTCGCGTCAGCAAATCCTTGCTTGAGAAATGCTTTTGCTGACTTTCCCATCAGGTAATGCTTTCTTGCAGGCGGCTTTGTGCCTCAGAAGCCCCGCGACAGTCGCCAAATCTGACACTTCCTAAGGTCTATGGTATGCGCCCCCCGCTTCCAAGCAGTATTTAGAGCCGAACCCCAGCAACTGGGCGGATTGGGGTTTCCGCGCATCCTGACCGCCAAGAAGGTACCCGCATCAGGCAAGTGGAAACAATATCGCATATCCGGCGGGATAGACCACCTATAGGTGCATCTCCGCAAGAATGACCCCATGGGATCACCGTTTCGAACAGCTTGCGGAAACCGGGGCCCGAGATAAATCGTTCTGTTCCGTCATATTTTAAAGAGCATTGAGGCTTTTTTGCGGCCTTGGAGCCATATTCTTGACGCGCGTAAAGTTCAACTCTTGATAGTTAGGTAAGCTATTATGACATACTTTGGTATAGGTTGCTGTCCTGTGTGGGAGTCTGTTAACTTGCCGGTATGAGGCGTGTTATGCCTTATGAAGTGATGAGTAAAACAGGTGCTGAAATGCTTAATGCACAAAGTACTTGATGTTATTGGGGGCCTTTTTTGCGGTCTTCTGAAAAATGAACGATGTGTGTCGCGGAGGTGAGTGGCCGAGATACGCAGGTACGAGTGGGATTGGTAACCGGTGAAAGTTCAGGGCGTCGCTGTCAAGCGGCGCCCATTTTGTTTGACGCCTTGATCAGCGCGCGGGCCGCCTCCCTTGCGGCCTCTGTCACGGTATCCCCCGAAAGCATTCTTGCAATTTCATCCACACGCGCAGCAGCGTCCAATGCCACCACGGTCGAACGGGTCTGATCGCGGGTTTGCTGTTTTTCGACCCGCCAGTGATGCCCGCCCAGTGCCGCGACCTGCGGTGAATGCGTAACCACCAGAACCTGACCATTGGCCGCCAGCTCTGCCAGTCGCCGCCCGACGGCATCTGCGGTTGCACCGCCGACGCCGCGGTCGATCTCATCGAATATCATGGTCAGCCCAGGTGCATCCTGCGTCAGACACACTTTGAGCGCCAAAAGAAACCGGCTCAGCTCACCGCCAGAGGCGATCTTGTTCAATGGTCCCGCGGGCGCACCGGGGTTTGTGGCGACGGTGAACGCCACGGCGTCCTTGCCGTCAGGCCCTGGTTGGTCGGCGTCAGTGATCGTTGTGGCAAAAAGAGCCCGCTCCATCCTGAGCGGGGCGAGTTCCCCGGCCATGGCCGCGTCCAACTGCTTTGCGGCCTTTTGCCGCCTGCGACGCAGTGCCAATGCAGCACCGTCATAGGCCACCTGCGCATCTGTCAGCGCGGCGGTCAGCGCTGCCAGATCGCGGGCGCCGTCATCCAACACGGCCAGACGCGCGCGCAGCTCATCGGCAAAGCTGCGCAGGTCGTCTGGCAGGACATTGTGCTTGCGCGCCAGCCCGCGGATGGCAAACAGCCGTTCTTCGACGTCTTCCAGTTCTGATGTATTGAACGACAACGCATCCAGGCAATCCGCCACTCCACGCTGGGCATCGTCCAGCCCCAGCATCACACGCTCCAATGCCTCTAGCGGTTCGTCAAGCCGCCCTTCCGCATCTGATGCGACACCTTGCAACCAGCGCGAAGCATCGCCAACAAACCCTTCAGCCCCCTGCAAGCCCAGCGCCTCACCCGCCTTGGCGATATCCGCACGGATTTTCTCGGCCGCCTGCATCAGGCGGCGCTGGGTGTCCAGGGTTGCTTCCTCGCCCTCTTCCGGGGCGAGGGCATCAAGTTCCGCAACGGCATGCCGCAGGAAATCTTCTTCGGCGCGTGCTTCTGCGATCTTCGCCTCTGCCGCCGTCAGATCACTTTTTGCGGCAGCCAGAGCGCGCCAACTGATGCGGGTCTTGTCCAAAGCCGCTTCCGCCCCGGCATAGCTGTCAAGCAACTGTCGGTGACCCCGCGCGTTGAGCAAGCCGCGATCGTCGTGCTGGCCGTGCAATTCCACCAGTGTCTCGGACAGGTTGCGCAGAACCTCGCCACTCACCCGGCGGTCATTGATCCAGGCGGTCTTGCGTCCGTCGCGCGTATTGATGCGGCGCAGGATCAGCTCATCCTCCGGGCTGATCCCTGCGTCCTCAAGCACGGCAAATGCGCGGTGGCCGGCAGGAAGATCAAACCAGGCCGTCACTTCGCCCTGCTCTGTCCCCTGCCTCACCAGTTCCGCCCTGCCTCGCCAGCCCAGCACAAAGCCCAATGCATCAAGCAAGATTGATTTTCCGGCACCAGTTTCCCCGGTCAGCACGTTAAGACCTGGCTGAAAGGCAAGTTCCAACCGGTCAATGATCAGCATATCCCTGATGTCTAAGCCACGGAGCATCTAATGGCCCATGGGGCGGGGACGCCCCCGCGAGTTTTACAGCCACTCACCACGCAGCACCTGCCGGTAAATCGACGATAGCCAGTTGTCGCCAGCCGCATCCGGCGACAGGCCCTCGCCTGAAAGCAGCGCAAAACTGGCCTCATACCATTCGCTGGACTGATAGTTGTAACCCAGGATCGCGCCGGCGGTCTGGGCTTCTTCCACCAGGCCAAGCGACAAATAGCTTTCCACCAGGCGATGCAGTGCCTCGGGCGTTTGCGAGGTGGTCTGGAAATCCTCGACCACGGTACGGAACCGGTTTGCCGCGGCCACGTAGTTGCCGCGTTTGAGGTAATAGCGCCCGATTTCCATTTCCTTGGCAGCCAGATGGTCAAACGCCAGATCGAATTTCAGCGTCGATGTGCTGGCGTATTCACTGTCTGGGTATTGCTCGATCACCCGCCGCAACGCCTGCAGCGCCTCAAGCGTCAGGCCCTGATCGCGACCGACCTCATCGATCTGGTCATAATAGGACAGCGCCACAAGATAGGCCGCATAGGCTGCGTCCTCTTCGGCAGGATAGAAATCCAGATACCGCTGCGCGGCCGCCCGGGCGTTGGTGTAATCTTCGTCACGGTGATAGGCAAAGGCCTGCATGATCAGGGCGCGCTGTGCGTATTCCGAATAGGGATAGAGCCGCTCGATTTCGCCGAAGGTATAAGCGGCATCGTCAGGGTTGCCCTTTGCGATCTGACGTTCGCCCCGCTCAAAAATGTCCTGTGCGCTGAGATCATCCAGCGGTTGCCCACCGAGTTCGCTGCTGCACGCCCCCAGAACAGCCAGGCTGAGAATGGCGCCAAAGCGGAACATCCAACGGTTGGCGTTGCCCATTTTGACTGACATATCTGCGTCCTCACTCACACATGGCTGCTTGACCGTCGGGTTGCCCCATGCGGTTACTCGTCGGTCTAACATAGAAAAATCGGGTGCAAAATGCCTTTTGGCCCGTCAACGATCAACTGTCGGTGGGCAGCGATCAGGCAACCGCGTCCAGATCAGCCATGCTGACCCCAACCCCGGGCAAACGCGCTGCGATTTTGGCATCACATGTGACGAAACGCCAGGCATCCGGCCGATCAAACAGCGCGCGCAAAAGCTTGTTTGTCAGCGAATGGCCCGCCCGCAGCCCGGTATAGCGCCCAAGCATCGGCGCGCCGGCGGTGTAAATATCGCCAAGGGCGTCCAGCATCTTGTGACGCACGGCTTCGTCGGCATGACGCAACCCACCCGGTGTCAGGATTCTGTCACCGTCCACGACAACCGCGTTTTCCATTGTGCCGCCAAGGGCCAGCCCGTTTGCACGCATCGCATCCACATCCGAAGAGCGGCAAAATGTACGGCTGTCGCACAGCTGGCGCACAAAGGCACCGTTGGCCATATTCAACGTCTTTCGCTGCCGCCCGATAGCGGCATCCTCAAACGCGATCTCGAAATCGATCTGGAGAGATGTCGAAGGTGACAATTTCGCCGTCGCGCGGCCATCAGAGACCTCGACTTCGCTTAGAATTTCGATCGCGCGCAGCGGTGCCGACTGGCGCGTTACCCCTGCTGAGACGATCCCGCGTACAAAGCTGACGGCGCTGCCATCTAGAATAGGTACTTCCGGGCCATCCACGTCGATCAGCACGTTATGCACCCCACATCCGGCCAAAGCCGCCATCAGATGCTCGATCGTTGAAATCGTGACACCATCCTCATTGCCGAGCCGGGTGTTCAATGGTGAAACAATGACATCTCGATAGTTGGCAGGAAGTGTGGGGAGCCCGGTCACATCAGTGCGCCGAAAGACAATGCCGGTGTTCGCAGCAGCGGGATGCAGGACCACGCGCACAGCTTCGCCAGAGTGCAGACCGGTACCTTCGAATGTGACGTCAGTTTTCAGTGTCGTTTGCACGCTGATTTTGCCCTTGCAGCATTTTGTCCCGTGTTCTCAATTAGGCCGCGACACCTGATCTCTCAACTCACTCTTTACGACGGTCTGAAACACTTGAGGCACAAACTGTGGCAATACTAAGGCGCAATCCGTAACGCCCTCAAAACAAAAAGAAAAGGCCGCGCAATTGTGGCCTTTTCTGATGTTGAGACGTCACGTCACGACCAACGTTTTTCCGTTCAATTCGCCTGACGGCGCAGGAATGCCGGGATTTCGATCTTTTCCTGATCTTCGACCTGCTCTGGTTCGGGACGAATGGCTGTGACTTGTGGTTGTTCGCGCGCGGAGTGCTGGGGTGCGCCTTCAGCCTGGGCACCGGTCATGCGATTGATCAGGGAATTGATCCCGAAACGCGCCTTGTCGGCGTCGCCCGATGCCGCTGGCGGCTGTTGTTGCGCATCAGCCTTTGGTACCCGGCTCACCGCCGCCTGCAAACGTGCAAGAGCCTCGGGCGATGGGGTGCCGGGTGCGGCCGGGCGCGGTGCGACAAAGTTGTCGGCCTCGGTCAACTCAGGTTCGGGTCGCGGGGTGTAGGCTGGTGGCGGCAGATCATCCGCGGCGGCAGGCTGGGATACAGGCGCCGCATGCTGAGCAGGCCGCGGCTGATAAGCAGCGGCGGGCTGTGCCGGTGCATCCAGGTCCTCAAACAGTGTCCGTTCTTCGCGCGCAGCGGCCGGTGCGGGCTCGGTCACGGCAGCGACTGCGGGCTGGGCGTTAGGCTGGACCTCTTCGGTCATGGCGGCCGCTTCTGCCACAGGCGCCAGCGGTGCAGCCATCGAACGGCGCGGCACAGGTGTTTCTGATTCTTTGGCCAATGCGTCGATACCTGTCGCGACGACAGACACGCGCATCTTGCCTTCCATCCCCGTGTCCAGCGTCGAGCCAACGATGATGTTGGCATCTCCATCGACTTTTTCACGGATCTTGTTGGCAGCCTCATCCAGTTCAAAGAGCGTCAGGTCATAGCCGCCGGTGATATTGATCAGAACGCCCTTGGCGCCTTCCAGCGAAATCTCGTCCAGCAGCGGGTTCGCGATGGCTTTCTCGGCGGCCTGAATGGCGCGGTTTTCACCGTCGGCCTCGCCTGTCCCCATCATCGCCTTGCCCATTTCATCCATCACGGCGCGAACATCGGCAAAGTCGAGGTTGATCAGGCCGGGGCGGACCATCAGGTCTGTCACACCTTTGACACCCTGATAGAGGACATCATCAGCCAGTGCGAATGCTTCGGTGAATGTGGTATTTTCATTGGCCAGGCGGAACAGGTTCTGGTTTGGAATGATGATGAGCGTATCAACAACTTTCTGAAGGGCCTCAACACCTTCTTCGGCTTGCTTCATCCGCTTGGCACCTTCGAATTGGAAAGGCTTGGTCACCACTCCGACGGTCAGAACACCCAATTCACGTGCGGCCTGGGCGATGATGGGGGCGGCCCCTGTCCCGGTGCCCCCGCCCATGCCGGCGGTGATAAAGCACATATGTGCGCCAGCAAGGTGATCGACGATCTGTTCGATGCTTTCTTCGGCGGCAGCGGCACCCACTGTTGCCCGTGCGCCGGCACCCAGACCTTCGGTGACTTTCAGACCCATCTGGATCTTGGCGCCCGCACGCGATTGTTGCAGTGCCTGCGCATCGGTGTTCGCTACAACGAATTCGGTCCCATCAAGCTCTTGCTCGATCATATTGTTCACGGCGTTGCCGCCCGCGCCGCCCACACCAAACACAGTGATCCGTGGCTTCAGTTCTTCGTGCCCGGGAAGAGAAAGATTTAATGTCATACCGATATCCGCCTGTTTTTAATGCCCGTGCCCGCGGGCGATGACTGCTTATTGGGACTCACATTAACGAAGTGATGCTGAAAGGTCACGACAAAAACACAAAATTGCCACCAAATCTGGACAAAAACCTCTGCTTGTCCCCGGCATTTCGGTAGACCAGCAATATCTTGCGCATCACCAGTTGTCCTTGAACCATTTTACCGCGCGTTTGAGTGATCGCGCCGGGTAATTCTCGGCGGGAATCTCGAAATCCCACCACTCATCCTGTGGATTTGCCGCGAAAAGAGTAAGGCCGACGGCACTGGAAAAGGCCGGGCCAATCGCCGCCTGCGGCAAACCCTGAACGCGCAGGGGACGCCCAAGGCGGACCTGCTGACCCAATATCTTGCTGGCAAGACCGTCCAGCCCGGGAATTTGGCTGCCGCCACCTGTCAGCACGATCTGCTGGCCGGGCAAATGTTCGAACCCGGCAGCATCCAGCCTTTCGCGCACTTCTTCGAGAATTTCCTCCACGCGCGGCCGCATGATTCCAATCAGCTCTGCCCGGCTCACGGTGCGCCGATCATGCTCCCAATCGCCGGTATCACCACCGATTTCGATCATCTCGCGGTCGTCCATGCCCGTGGCGACAACCCCGCCGTAAAATGTCTTGATCCGTTCTGCGGTCGCAGTCGGAATTTGCAGACCCATTGAAATATCCGACGTGACATGCTCACCGCCCATCCGCACGGTATCGGCATAAATCATGTGTTTCTTCATAAAGACCGACAGGCCGGTAGACCCGCCACCAAGGTCGATACAGGCCGCGCCCAGTTCCTGCTCATCCTCGACCAGTGACGACATCCCCGAGACATAGGCCGATGACGCCAGACCGGCGAGTTCAAGATCACATCGCTTGATGCAGTAAAACAGGTTCTGAATCGCGGTGGCATCAACCGTCAGCATGTGCATATCGGTCTTGAGTTCATTGCCGATCTGGCCACGCGGATCCGTCAGCCCTGACCGGTGATCCAGGGCAAAGTTGACGGGCTGCGCGTGCAAAACTTCGCGGTCGGCGCCATAGTCGGGCACATCACACGAGGCCATCACCTGACTGATATCCTGTTCCGTGACCGTGCCGCCTGCAACATTCAGAGAGCCATCCAGCCCATATGACCGGGGCCGTGCGCCTGACAGGCAGGCAATGACGTGATCGACCCGCACATTTGCCATCTTCTGCGCAGCCTGCACGGCGGTCCGGATCGCCCGCTCTGTCTCTTGCATCGCATCAACTTCGCCAAAACGCACGCCGCGCGAACGGGTTGTCGCGGCCCCGATCACCCGGAATTGCGATTGCCCGGCAAGTGAGCCAACCCCATCGGTGCTGCGAAACTGCTCTGGTCCGTCAAAGCGCAGCACCAGGCATGCAATCTTGGACGTACCAACATCCAGAATTGCCACAACCCCCCGCTGCATCGCTGCCTTGCGCATTTGCCGCATTGCCCGTTGGCTGTCATAAAGATCGCCCATTTAGTGGCCCGCCCCATTCTCGATTTTTGTTGTGTTTGCCCGGCGCAATGTTTCCGCCGCCTCTTCGTTCATGCGCAATGTCGGTCTGTCGCTGTTGCGCATATCCACGACGGCCACGTCGCGGTTCAGCATGTCCTGCGCTTCATTCAGCGCAATCACCCGATCCAAAGCTGACACCGGATCATCACTTGGCAGCAGAATGCGTTGGTCACGGTCAAGAACCATATCCCAGCGCCTCTCGCCCATCCGCACCAATCCGCGCACCCTTTCGATCAAAGGGCCAGCAGCGGCAAACAATCGGAGCGCCTCGTCAATGTTTTCTTCTGCCCCATCGCCTGCGATCAACGGCAGATCCAGTCGATCTGCCCGCGCAACGATTTGGCCCGAAACGATGCTGCCTGCATCGATCAGGCGCAAAGTCGGGCCGTCGCGCCAAAGCGCCACCGGCACGCGCGGGTTCAGTGTGACTTCCAAGGCGCCACCTTGGCCCATGCGAACGCTGGCGGATTTGATCGGGTCGAGCGCTTCGATGTCGGCGCGGATTTTTTCCAGGTCCAGATCAAAGGAGGAAACCGGAAATTCTGAAGGCAGCAATGCTGCAACCTCTGTCATCGCGGTCATGTCCCCGCCAGTTACATTCATTGTCTGCACCATGAACTGAGGGCGCTGCTGAAAGCTCTGTTTGGTTTCGTCCATCCACGCAGCGAATGCCGTGCGGTTTGCCGGCTTGGCGTACCAGGACCCAGCAATCACCAGAATGAGGAGGATCGGCACACCGATCCGCACCATGACGCGAAAGCCCGGGGTCAGCATCATCCGTTGATAGCGATAACCCAGCCGCGACGGCGCGGGATCGCGCGGCGCTGTTTCGGAGACGGCACGAGAGATCAGCGATCGCATGAGGCGTCCTCCACCATCCAGCGGCACAGGTCTGGAAATGACATGCCCACATGCGCGGCCTGTTCCGGCGTGAGCGAAGTTGGCGTCATGCCGGGCTGCGTGTTGGTTTCAAGAAGGATCAACCCATCCAAGCCGCGCGCCTCGTCCCAGCGAAAATCGGTGCGGCTGACACCGCGGCACCCCAGCGCCTGATGCGCGCGCAAGGCGTAGTCCATGCAGGCGTCAAAAATCTCAGCGGGGATATCGGCCGGCAACTCATGACGCGATCCGCCTGGGGCGTATTTGGCGTGATAGTCATACCAGCCATCGGTGATGATATCGGTGACGGTCAGCGCACGATCGCCCACCACGGTCGTCGTCAACTCGCGGCCCGGCGCGAAGGCTTCGACCATGACGCTATCAGGCATATCGTCGGCCAGTTGGGGCGGGCCGCTGGCATCTTCGTTGACAATATAGATGCCAACGCTGGAGCCTTCATTATAGGGCTTTACCACATAGGGCGGCGGCATCACATGGGCCGCGCGGACTGCATCGGAAGAGGCCAGAATGCTCTCGACGACAGGCAGGCCGACCTGGCGATAGACATCCTTGGTGCGTTGCTTGTCGAGGGTCAGTGCAGAGGCCAGAATACCTGAATGGGTATAGGGAATTTGCAGCCATTCCAGCACGCCCTGAATGGCACCATCTTCGCCCCATCGGCCATGCAATGCGTTGAACACAACATCAGGCGCAATATCGATCAGACGTGCAGCAACGTCCGGGCCTGCATCGACCTCGATCACGTTACATTCCGCGTCCCGCAAAGCCGCCGCACACTCACGGCCCGAACTCAGCGAAACCTCACGTTCCGCAGATGGGCCGCCCATGAGGACAACAACTTTCGGGTTTGCCCTGCTCGACATACCCTACCGCCTATTTCGCGGGTCTTTTGCGACCCGTCATTGGTTTTGATCCTTGCCCCGGACCATTGGCCTTTTGGCCGCTTCAAGCGCCATCAGATCCTTTTTTGGTGACCGACCCGCTTGATTTCCCATTGTAGCTCAATCCCTTGGGAATCGTAAACCTTTTTCCGCACCAACTCGCCCAAATCCTCAAGATCGGTGGCGGTGGCATCACCCGCATTGGTCAGAAAATTGGAATGTTTTGTGTTCATCACGGCACCGCCAATGCGCGCACCGCGCATGCCCGCGTTATCGATGACCTTCCACGCCTTCAGGTCATGTACATCATCTGCCTGCCCGGTCGAGGAAAAACCCGCCGGATTGCGAAAGGTCGAGCCCGCAGTGCGGTCCCTGGTGGGTTGCGTTTCATCACGTTTGGCAAGCTGATCCGCCATTCGCTGACCGAGCATGTCGGGGTCACCTTTTGGCGGGACCAGCGTGGCAGCCACAATCACCGCGCCTTCTGGAAGGCGGCTCTGACGATAGGCAAGATGCAGCGCATCTGAGGATACCTCGGTCACCGAACCATCGCGCAAAACGACGGTCACGGACTTCAGGACGTCCGCAACATAGGTGCCATAGCAACCCGCGTTCATACATACTGCCCCCCCGATGGTGCCAGGAATGGTGCGCAGGAAGGTCAGATCAAGACCCGCATCCGCCGCCCGTCGGGCGACATGGGCATCCAGGGCAGCCGCCCCTGACGTAATCTCGCCTTCGCTGATCACAATGCTGTTGAACCCACGCCCGAGGCGGATCACAACACCGCTGATGCCGCCGTCCCGGACAATCAGGTTGCTGCCAACACCCATCGGGAACACAGGGATCGCCGGGTCAAGCGCGGCAAGGAAGACAGACAGATCCTGTACGTCGGCTGGCTGAAAGAGCACCTCTGCCGGGCCACCGACGCGCATCCAGGTCAGATCCGCGAGGGGGCGTTGCCGGGTCAAAGTGCCGCGCACGCTGGGCAGGTTGTTCATCTTGTTTGTCACCGCTCTTTGCCCTGCCAGCGAGGTTGCCGATCAATCCGCCTGCCCCCTGACGGGGACTTGCGCTCATTGGGGAAACGGCCTGGCCTGTCGCCTCCCATCCAGCGGCATCGTTCATCTCAAAAAACATGGTGGCTGTAAAGCAGGCGCCTGACTGTCAGGTCCCCTATAATGCCGCAGCGGCCCTGGCAAAAGGCGCACCTTTGAAAGTCACCCTCAAGAAGCCAAATGATGCCACGACGTCACCAGACTTTATTGTCCTTCATCATAAGCGGGGCCCAGGGGGAAGAAATGTCCGGCGGCCGTCCTGTGGAGCCTCGTCGATCGCGATGCCCGCTAGATGCGCCGGTCATCCTGACGCCTTAAAAGCCACCCCAGAAAGGCCCCCGCTGTGCCGCCCAAGAGCGCTGGAATAAGAGCAAGCAATGCCACCATCATCGCAACCACCGGATCAATCCCGAATGGCCGACCGCTGGCAAAGATGAATATCGCCAGCGCTGCGCCCGTCACCGAAATGAACGTCAACGCCAGCCCTGTCTGGCCTGCCCGCATCAGTTTCGTAAGCAATGCAAACGGCAAAGCGGCACAAATCAACATCAATCCAAGGACGAAAAGCTGGTTCATTCTATTGCTTTCGCAACCTTCGTTTCACTTGCTGCCACAGAAAATAAACCGGCCAGCGCAACACCAGCGCCCCGACAAGCAGTGCAAGCGCGCCCATCACAAGGCCATCGGCCCAGACGATCCAGATCAGAAGCGGCACGCCCAATCCGATCAACACATAGGCCCGGCGCCAGTGATTGTCATTGGATGGAAAGGCCGCCATGACAAATGCCAGGACAACCCAAAGCCCGATCAGGATCAGCGGGTCATTCACGTCTTCAGGCGGGCAGGCAATCCGTTCGCCCAGGCGCTGATTGTGCCGGCCCCGAGACAAACAACCATGTCGCCGGGCCCCGCCTGCTCGCGGACGAGCTGCTCCAGCTCATCCTCAGTTTCAACTATGCGCGCATGGCGGTGACCGTGGCGGATCAGCCCCGCAACCAGATCGCGGTGGCTCGCACCTTCGATCGGGTCTTCGCCGGCCGAGAACACTTCGGCGATACCGACGACATCTGCGTCATTGAAACAGGCGCAGAATTCCTCGAAATGATGCGATAGGCGCGTAAAGCGATGTGGCTGGTGGACGGCGATCACGCGACCCTCTGTTGCTTGCCGCGCGGCCTTCAGCACGGCCGCAATTTCAACCGGGTGGTGGCCGTAGTCATCAATGATCGTAACGCCCCCGACTTCGCCAACTTTTGTAAAGCGCCGGTTCACGCCTTTGAACCCTTTGAGGGCCGCGCGGATTTCATCCTTTTTCATGCCAAGGTGGCGTGCCACCGCGACTGCCGACAACGCATTCGAGACATTGTGGTCGCCCGGCATCGGCAACGCGCACCCTTCGATCACCGCATCTTCGGCCTGCAAGGCGATGTCAAAATGCGCAACACCCGCCTTGTAGGTCAGGTTCACCGCGCGAATATCGGCCTGCGCGTTGAAGCCATAAGTCACAACCCGGCGGTCCGTAATCTTGCCCACCAGGGTCTGCACGTCAGGGTCATCTGTGCAGCAGACAGCCAGGCCATAAAATGGAATGTTCGAGACAAAATCGTAAAAGCCCTGATGCAGCGCCTCTTCCGTGCCCCAATGCTCCATATGTTCTGGGTCGATATTGGTGACGATCGCAATGGTCGCGGGCAGGCGATTGAACGTCCCATCGCTTTCGTCTGCTTCGACAACCATCCACTCGCCCCGCCCCATCCGGGCGTTCGAACCATAGGCATGGATGATACCGCCGTTGATAACGGTCGGATCAATTCCGCCTTCATCCAGCAATGCCGCAACCATGGTGGTGGTCGTCGTCTTGCCGTGGGTCCCTGCCACTGCGACATTTGATTTCAGACGCATCAGTTCGGCCAGCATTTCAGCCCTGCGCACAACCGGCAGGCCCCTGGCGCGGGCTTCATCAAGCTCCGGATTGCCCGGCTTGATCGCCGAAGAGGTCACAACCACTTCCGCGCCTTCAAGGTTTTCCGCGCGCTGGCCTTCAAAAACCACCGCGCCGAGCGATTTCAGGCGGTCGGTGATCTTCGACCCCTTCAGATCAGATCCCTGCACCGTATAGCCATGGTTCAGCAGAACCTCGGCAATCCCGGACATGCCAATCCCGCCAATGCCCACAAAATGGATTGGTCCCACATCAAGGGGCAGTTTCGTCGCTGCATTCATTCTTGGGTTCCCATCCATCAAGTCTTGCCCGCCTCTGCCAGATCTTCAACCAGTTGCACAAGACGCTCCGTTGCGTCCGGCACCCCGCAGGCCAAGGCTGCCTGCGCCATTTTCTGCATCCCTTGCTCATCTGACAGCAGTTCGGTCAGCTTAGCAGTCAAAGGTGCCACTTCAAAATCAGCCTCTGTCATCAGAAGAGCGGCAGATGCCTCAACCAGTTGTCGGGCATTCGCTGTCTGCTCATCACGAATGGCCCCGGCGTAGGGCACCCATATTGCGGGGCGTCCGATCACACTGACATCCGCAACGGTTGACGCACCTGACCGCGAGATCACCAATTGCGCGTCCGCCATCCGGCGCGGAACATCATCAAAAAAGGTTTGCACATCCGCCTTGATCAGCTCGTTTTCGTAGTATTCCCTGACCCGCTCAAGATCCTCGGGCCGCGCCTGATGGCTGACGCGGATGTTGCGCCGGATATCTTCAGGCAACGCAGAGATCGCAGGCGGCACAATGTCCGACATGACACGCGCACCCTGTGACCCGCCCATGACAAGCACCGACATCGGATAATCGCCCGGCGGGATATAGGGCGAACCGGCGTGTTCCAGGATCGCCGCACGCACAGGGTTGCCGGTATGCGCGCCTGTCGTCTTGCCAGGCAATTCCGTGGGCCAGGTCCCGCAGGCGATCCGATCAACCCGCTTGGCAAAAAGTTGGTTCACCCTGCCCAAAACACCGTTTTGTTCATGGATCATCCGCGGAATCCGCAAGACCCAGGCCGCAGCCATCGCCGGAATCGCAGGATATCCACCAAACCCCACAACAACGGCCGGACGATCAAGGAGCATCCGCCATTTTGCAGCACCGATGCCGCCCAATATCCGAAAGGGAACGAAAAACTTCTGCAGAACGCCACCACGGGCAAAAGTGGCGCTGCCCACGACGCTGACCTCGACCGCCTCAGGAAATCCGCCCGCGTAACGCGCACCGCGCGCGTCAGTTGACAGCTTGACGCGCCAGCCTTTCTCCAACATCGCCTCGGCCAAGGCCTGCGCGGGAAACATATGCCCGCCAGTCCCGCCCGCCGCAATCACCATCAATGGCGCTTTCATCGGTCCGCCCGGCGCAAAAGGATGTCCTCCATCGCGCCCTGGGGCCTGTCACGGGTAAACGCAAGAAGCATGCCAACGCCTATACCCCCGGCAATCAACGACGATCCACCGTAAGACACGAAGGGCAGTGTCATTCCCTTGGCGGGCAAAAGCCGCACCGCGACACCCATATTGATCATGGCCTGCGCCCCAAAAATGCAGACCAGTCCCGTGCCAGCAAGCCGGATGAACACATCGCGTTCCTTCATCAGCCGCAACAAAGAGCGCACGACAATCACCGCATAAAGCGCGATAATCACAAGCACGCTGATCAAGCCATACTCCTCGGCCGCCACGGCAATGATGAAATCAGTATGCGCGTCTGGCAGCGTCCACTTGACCTGCCCTTCGCCGACGCCAACGCCAAAAAAACCGCCTTCGCGGATCGCATTTGCGGCATAGCCCAGCTGCGTATTGGGGGCGACATCAGGCGCCAAAAACCCATCAATGCGGCGTGCGAAATGCTCGGATTTTGCATAAGCGACCGTGCCGCCAACGCCGACAAGACCCGCCAGAAGCACAAGCAGGATCATCGGCGCACCGGCCACGAAATACATGACACCCCAGGCAAACAGGATCAAAGCAGCCTGCCCAAAGTCCGGCTGCATGGCCAGCAACAGAACAATCATCATCGTTATGACAAAGGAATAGGCCCTGCCGGGGGGGCCGCCCAATTGCTGGGATGCAGCGAAAAGCCAGGCAACCATCACGACAAAGCCGGGCTTGAGAAATTCCGACGGCTGGAGCGACGCAAAGCCCAGCGAATACCACCGGGTGGCCCCTTTGCCATAATCAGTTCCGAGAACCGGCAGGAACGCCAGCGCCAGAAAGGCAAACAGGAACCCCAGGACGGCCAGACGACGCACCAATGTCGGCGACATCATGGAAACGATGAACATCGCCACCATCGCCATCCCGCCAAAGATGGCCTGGCGCGTGACATAGTAGAACGGCTCCAGCCCGTTTTTTGCGGCCAACGGCGGCGATGACGCCAGCCCCAACAACAATCCGATCCCGAACAACAGCAGGATGCAAGACATCGTCCACTTATCAATCGTCCGCCACCACCGGGGCAGAACCGGGTCACCGGATTTCACCGGGACCGTGCCATAGACCATTTCCGTCATGGATCACCGCTCATTTGCCTACATCGCCCGTTTTCCGGGTCTGCCAGCACCTTAGCCGCCAATTGCCCACGATTCCACTGTAAAAACGGACCGCCTGACTTTCTTCGTCCAATCAAACTTCCGCCGGAGGCATCATCAAATTTGCAAAATTTGATCTCTTTCGCAGGTTCCGCCATATGGGCCGGCATGATGTTTGAAACTCTGATCGTCGGCGCCGGTGCCGCAGGCATGATGTGTGCTGCCCATGCAGGTCCCGGCGTTCTCATTGTCGATCACGCCAAAGCGCCGGGCGAAAAGATCAGAATATCCGGTGGCGGGCGCTGCAATTTTACCAATCTGCATGCCGGACCCCAGAATTTTATCAGCAGAAACAAGCACTTTTGCAAGTCCGCATTGGGGCGGTATACGCAATGGGATTTCGTCAATCTGGTCGATCAATACCGGATCGCCTGGCATGAAAAGGCGCTCGGGCAGCTTTTCTGCGACAGCAGCGCGAAAGACATCATAGCGATGCTGCGCGCCGAGATGGAAAAGACCGGGGCGCAGCTCTGGCTGCAAACCGAGGTTGGCCATATCAGGCATGATGGGTCGACATTCACCGTGGAGTTGACCCGCGAAGGGCGCAGCCAGACAGTTTCGGTAAAAAATCTTGTCGTGGCCAGTGGCGGAAAATCGATCCCAAAGATGGGTGCAACCGGACTGGCCTACCAGATTGCAGAACAATTCGGACTGCCCATCATTGCGCCCCGGCCGGGCCTCGTGCCGCTGACATTCTCAGATGAGAGATTCAAACCGCTGGCCGGGGTCGCAACCCCCGCCCGCGTCACCGCCAATAACACCAGCTTTGATGAGGCGATCCTGTTCACCCATCGCGGCCTGTCAGGGCCAGCTATCTTGCAAGCCTCGTCCTTCTGGCATGAGGGCGAGACGATCCGCGTCAACCTCATCCCCACAGGAGAATTGCTGTCCAACCTGAAAGCCCAACGGCAAAGTCATGGGCGCAAGGCGCTGACGACGGCCTTGTCCCAGCACCTGCCCGGCCGCCTTGTCGACCACCTCGCAGCAGAGCTGTCACTGGGGGGGAATAATGCCGACCAAAGCGACGCCCGGCTGGAAGCGCTTTGCAAAAACCTTGCCGAATGGACCCTGACGCCTGCGGGGTCAGAAGGATACCGCACCGCCGAAGTGACACTTGGCGGAGTGGACACCGATGCGCTGTCATCAAAAACGATGGCAGCCAAGGGCAGAGCCGGTCTCTATTTCATTGGCGAATGCGTCGATGTGACCGGTTGGCTGGGGGGGTACAACTTCCAATGGGCATGGTCGTCAGGCTGGGCAGCGGGGCAGGCGATTTCCCAGGCGCAAGCGGGAACATGATCGAGCTTACCTTGCAGATGCCTTCACACATCTGATGAAATCATCGCCCCGCGCTTCAAAGCTGTCATATTGATCAAATGACGCCGCCGCCGGGGCCAACAAGACGACCTCACCCGGTTGCGCATCCGCCGCAGCCAGCGCGACCGCCGCATCCATCGTCCCGCAAACCTCGGTCTCTGCGCCACCCAGCTGGCGGGCAAACTCCTCTGCTTCACGCCCGATCACATAGGCTTTGCTCACATGGCCCAGATGCGGCAAGAGCCCGTCCAGTCCGCCTTCTTTTTGCAATCCGCCGCAAATCCAACGGATTTTGGGGAAAGCCTGCAAGGCCTTTGCTGCACTATCGACATTCGTGGCCTTGCTGTCATTGACGAAGGTCACGCCCTCTCGCACGGTCACGACCTGACTGCGATGCGGCAGGCCGGGATAGTTTTGCATCGCCGCCTCAATTCCTTTGGGACCAAGGCCAAGGGTCCGGCAAGCCCCGTAGGCCGCACAGGCGTTCTGGTGATTATGCGCGCCCGGCAAGCCAGTGATCTTGCGCAGGTCGATCGATCCGACCTGTCGCCCCTTGCGATGCTCTGTCAAAAATCCCTTGCGCGCGAATACAGTCCATCCCCGCCCCGTCAGCTTCTGACCCGATGAGATCCGAATAACCCGGTCATCTTCCGGCCCCTCAATCAACTGATTGGCAAGATAGCATCCTTCGGCCTCATCCACTCCGATCACGGCACGGTCCGGGCCGCCTTCTGCAAAAAGCCTGCGCTTGGCGGCAAAATACCCACCAAGCCCGGCATGGCGATCCAGATGATCGGGGCTGAAATTTGTGAACACCGCCACATCGGGCGTCAGACTGCGGGCCAGATCCGTCTGGTAAGAGGACAGTTCCAGCACCACGACGTCACCGTCATGAGCGGGGTCAATGTCCAGCACACCGCGCCCGATGTTGCCGGCCAGTTGCGCAGTCCGCCCGTTTTCGACCAGGATGTGATGGATCAGCGCTGCCGCGGTTGATTTCCCGTTGGACCCGGTGACAGCAATCACCCGTGGCGTTGTTTCAAAATTGTCCCATTCGGGGGTCGCGAAAGACCGAAAAAACAGGCCAATGTCATTGTCCACGGGCACATCCGCGGCCCAGGCGGCGGCGATGACCGGATTTGGCGCTGGATAAAGATGCGGAATTCCCGGGCTGACGATCAGGCAGGCCGCATCGTCGAATGCGCCCGTCTTTGACAGGTCCCGCAACGCAAGCCCGGCATCCTCTGCCGCTGCCCGCGCAAGGGCGCTGTCATCCCAAACGATTGGGTTGGCACCGCCTGCCGCCAACGCTGCTGCGGCAGCGCGACCCGAACGCCCCAGGCCCAGCACGGCAACGGTTTGCCCATCATATCCCCGGACGGGTATCACTACCTGACCTTCAACGTCGCCAGGCCGATCACCGCAAGGATCAGCGAAATGATCCAGAACCGGATCACGATCTGCGGTTCGGCCCAGCCCTTTTTCTCATAGTGGTGATGGATCGGGGCCATCAGGAAAACCCGCTTGCCGGTGCTTTTGAAGTAGACCACCTGGATGATAACCGACAGCGCCTCGAGCACGAACACCCCGCCAACGATGGCCAGAACGATCTCGTGCTTGGTTGCCACAGCAATGGCCCCCAATGCACCGCCCAAAGCCAGTGATCCCGTGTCGCCCATAAAGACGGCCGCCGGTGGCGCATTATACCAAAGAAAGCCCAGTCCGCCCCCGATCAGCCCCATCGTGAAGATCAGGATTTCACCGGTATGCGGGACATAATGCACATCGAGATATTCGGTGAAGTCGGTTCGCCCAACCGCGTAGGCGATGACCCCAAAAGCACTTGCCGAGATCATCACAGGCATGATCGCAAGCCCATCGAGCCCGTCCGTGAGGTTCACGGCATTCGCTGAACCGACGATGACGAGAATCGAAAATGGAACAAAAAACACACCAAGATTGATCAGCGTATCCTTGAAAATCGGCAAAGCCAGCTGGTTGGCCAGTTCAGCAGGGTGATAGGCCGCAGCCCAATACCCGGCAATCCCCGCGATCACAATGCCGATCAGAATACGCACCCTGCCGGAGACACCCGAACTGCTTTGCTTTGACACTTTTGCGTAGTCATCCGCAAAACCGATGGCCGCGAATGAGAGGGTCACAAAAAGCACCATCAAGATGAATGGGTTATCCAGACGCGCCCAAAGCAGGGTTGAAAATGTCAGCGCGCCCACGATCAACAACCCCCCCATCGTTGGCGTGCCGGCCTTGGCGAAATGTCCTTCTGGCCCATCGTCACGGATCGGCTGGCCTCTGCCCTGCTTGCGTCGCAGCACGTTGATCAGCGGGGGACCGAAGATGAACCCAAAAAGCAGCGCCGTGATGAACGCCCCACCTGCCCGGAACGTGATGTAGCGGAACAGGTTGAAAAAGTCTCCGCCGTCCGAAAGTTCCGTGAGCCAGTATAACATGACAAATACCCTATTGTTGTTGCGGGCGGCGATGCCCGAGTTTTCGGATGGCGTCAACGACAAGGCTGACTTTGCTGCCCTTGGAGCCTTTCACCAGCACGACATCGCCTGCGTCAACGAGGCTTGTCACGAGCGGGACCAGTTCTGCGGCGGTGTCGGCCCGACGCCCGCGTTGCTTGTCGGGAAGCGCGTCCCAAAGGTTGCGCATCAGCGGGCCTGCACAATGGATCAGATCGAGGGCTTGCAGATGCGCGTTTTCGGCCATCTCGCGGTGCATCTGTGCCTCTTTCGGGCCCAGTTCCAGCATGTCGCCAAGGATTGCCACGCGGCGCCCCTTGATGATCCGGCCAACATTGTGCCGAGGCGCGGAGGCCGCAAGAACCTCAAGCGATGCAGCCAGCGACGCGGGGTTCGCGTTGAACGCATCATCCAGCAATTCCAGGCTTTCACCCTGGTTGGCCATATCCGTGACGATCACTTCGCGCATTCCCCGCCCGGCTGGCGGCGCCCACATCGCGATGTCCAGCGACGCTGCTACCGGATCGGCGCCCAGAGCCTCTGACACGGCAAGGACCCCAACGGCATTCATGGCAAAATGACGACCGGGCACTGTGAGCTTGAAGAGATAATCCTCGACTCTCGCCGACGCCGAAATCACTGTGACATCACCCGTGATCCGAACGTCATTTACTGTCCAGTCGGGGGCGGTTTCACCAAAAAGAACCTGGCGGGCACCGCGCCTTTGCGCATAATCCTGCAAGACCTGGCTGGTCTGAATATCGCCGTTCAGGACAGCCACGCCACCCTGCTCCAGACCGTCCATGATAGAGGCTTTTTCAACCGCGATTCCGGCAAGATTGTCAAAAGAAGCCAGATGGGCTGCGGCGACTGTCGTCACCATCACCACATTGGGACGGGACATCTGCGACAGCGGAGAGATTTCCCCGGGGTTGCTCATGCCGATTTCAATGACAGCATAGTCTGTGTCAGCGGGCATGCGTGCCAGGGTCAGCGGCACACCCCAATGGTTGTTGTATGACGCTTCTGCGGCATGGCATTTGCCCTGCCTTTCCAGCACCGTGCGCAGCATTTCCTTGGTCGACGTCTTACCCACTGAGCCGGTAATCGCGACGACCCTTGCATCCGTCCGCGCGCGCGCGGCGCGGCCCAACGCACCGAGCGCCTCCAGCACATCAGGCACGATCAGCAAGGGCGCATCTTTGGAAACATCATCCGGCCGATGTGTCACCAAAGCGGCGGCAGCACCTTTTTCCAGGGCTTGGGCGACAAATTCATGCCCGTCGCGCGCATCTTTCAGCGCAACGAAAAGATCACCTCTTTCAATCGTCCGGGTATCAATCGAGACGCCCTGCGCCTGCCATTGCTGCGACGAGTGACCACCCGTTGCCGCGACCGCCTCTACCGATGTCCAAAGCGCTGTCATATCCAGCCCTCAAGCGCCGCCACCGCGACACTGGCCTGCTCAACATCGTCGAACGGCAGCACTGTGTCGCCGACCACCTGACCCGTTTCATGCCCCTTGCCCGCAATCAGCAAAGCATCACCCGCACCCAGCATATCAATGCCGCGCAGGATCGCCTCGGCGCGGTCACCCACTTCGGTGATACTCTCTGCGCCACCTGCGTTGACGGCGCCGGCCATCACGGCGGCACGAATTGACGCAGGATCTTCGGACCGGGGATTGTCATCCGTCACAATCACGATGTCGGCGTTTTGTGCTGCCGCGCGCCCCATCAATGGCCGTTTTCCCGCATCACGATCTCCACCCGCGCCGACGATCACGACGATCCGCCCCATCACATGCGGGCGTAACGCCTTCAGCGCTGTTTCAACCGCGTCCGGCGTATGGGCATAATCGACAAAGACGGTCGCTCCATTTTGGCGTGTCGCGGCCAGTTCCATCCGACCGCGCACGGTCGTCAGACATTGCAAGGTATCAAAGACTTCGTCGGGGTCTGCGCCTGCGGCAATCGCCAGACCTGAGGCCAGCAGCACGTTCTCTGCCTGAAACCCGCCGATCAGGTCCAGCCGCGCCTGACGTGCCCGGCCCTGCCATTCAAAGAGGAGGTCCTGCCCGGTGGCATCAAATCGCTGCCCGGTCAGCCGCAGGCGCGCATCCGGGTGCCGCCCCACGCCAATGACTTCCTGCCCGCGCGCGGCACAGATCGTGGCGACTTCCTGCCCCCTGGGGTCATCAAAGTTGATGACCGCCACGCCATCTTCCGACAATACCCGGTCAAACAAGCCCATCTTGGCGTCAAAATAGGCCTCGAAGGTTTCGTGATAATCAAGGTGGTCCTGGCTGAAGTTCGAAAAACCGGCGGCTGCCAGGATCACACCATCCAGGCGGCGCTGATCCAGCCCGTGCGATGAGGCTTCCATGGCCACATGGGTGATCCCGTTTTGCGCGGCCTCAGCCAGAACGCGGTGCAGGGTAATCGGCTCTGGCGTGGTGTGTTTAAGCGGATGGTTCCACGCGCCTTCCACGCCGGTTGTGCCAAGGTTTACGCCGGGGATGTCCAGTTCTTCCCAAATCTGGCGGCAAAAGGTGGAAACAGATGTCTTGCCATTGGTTCCGGTGACCGCAACGACTGTCGCCGGATGCGCCCCGAACCAGAGCGAAGCTGTTTGCGCCAGAGCCTGGCGGGGGTCTTGTGCCACGATCACGGCGGCTTCAGAGGAGGCCAGCTCTTTGGCTGCGATCTCGGCGCCCTGGGCGTCGGTCAGGATCGCGCCCGCCTGCATCCGCAGGGCGTATTGGATGAATTCACCACCATGCACGCGCGCTCCGGGCAAGGCGGCAAACAAGAACCCCGGTTTCACATCGCGGCTATCAAAGGCCAGCCCGGTGATCTGCGCCTCGCGCCCGCCCCGCGCTGTCAGCCCCAGTTCCGCCAGTGATTTCATCGCCTGCCCCCGCTTAATTCGAGGTCAGTGTTACACCGACCGGCTCGGCTAAGTCCACTTGCGGGCGCAGCCCCAAAAGCGGCGCCATGCGCCGGATCATTTCAGCGGCAACCGGCACCGCGGTCCAGCCTGCTGTGCGGCGGGGTTCGCTGCCCGAGTTTTCGGACGGTTCATCCAAGGTAACGATCAAGACATACTTGGGATCATTGGCCGGAAAGACCGAGGCAAAGGTGGAAATCACCTTGCCTTCATAATAGCCGCCTCCGTCGAGACGCGGTTTGTCTGCCGTCCCGGTTTTACCACCCACAGCATAACCCGGCACTTCGCCGAACGATGCGGTCCCGCGCACCACGACCTGGCGCAGCATGTCACGGGCCAGGGCGCTGACCTCTTCGCTGACAACCCGCGGGCCTTGTTCGACGGTGGTCTGGCGCAGCAATGTCGGCTCGACCCGGGTGCCGCCATTCAGCAGCGACGCATAGCCAGCCGCCAGATGCACAGGCGAAGATGACAAGCCATGGCCATAGGAAATCGTCATGGTCGAAATCTCGGACCAATTGTCGGGCCAAAGCGGACGGCCCGTTGGAGCTTCGGCCAGTTCGAGCGGAGTTGGTGCCAGAAACCCCAGTGAATCAAGAAACTCCCGCTGGCGCTCGGCACCGATCTGCATCGCGATGCGCGCGGTGCCGATGTTGGAGGATTTGACAATCACATCCGTCGTGCTCAGCTCTGGCCCATAATTGCTGAAGTCACGAATACGGAACCGGCCCCAGGACAGCGGGCCTTTTGTGTCGATCAATGTGTCTGCTTCGACCAGACCCAGTTCCATCGCCTGCGAAATCGCAAATATCTTGAAGACAGACCCCAGTTCATAAACACCCTGCACCGCCCGGTTAAATAGCGGGCTGTCGGATTGGTCACCCGTTGTCAGCACACGGGGGCGATTGTTGGGGTCAAAATCCGGCAGCGACACCATCGAGATGATCTCGCCTGTGCGGATGTCCATCAGCACAGAGGCCGCCCCTTTGGCATTCATAAGCGCCATGCCGCCTTCCAGCACCTGTTCGGCAGCGGCTTGCACGGTCAGATCGAGCGATAGTTCCAGCGGCGCGCCTTCATTGGCCGGGTCGCGCAGGAAGCTGTCAAACTCGCGTTCGACGCCAGCAACACCGATAACTTCTGCACTGGCAACACCTTCGCGACCATAGCTGGCACCACCCAGGATATGGGCCGCAATCGGGCCGTTGGGATAAAGGCGCATTTCGCGGGGACCAAAGAGCAATCCCGGTGAACCGATGTCATGCACCGCCTGCATCTGTTCCGGGCTGATCTGGCGGCGGACCCAAAGAAAGCGACGATCGCTTTGGAACTGGGCAAGCAGTTCCTCTTCTTTCAACTCGGGGAAAATCTCTGCCAGGCCTTTCGCGGCATTGGCGGGATCGACCATGTTGCGCGGATGGGCATAAAGCGAATAGGTTTGCAGGTTCGTCGCCAGAATACGCCCATTTCTGTCAACGATATCAGAGCGTTGCCCGATAATGGGGCTGCCCACGGCAGAGGCGCGCGGCTCTTCGGGGATCGATGCCGCAAGCACCCCCATGCGCAGGCCGATCAGGCCAAAGGCCAAGAAGAATGCAAGACCAAGCACCAGCAAGCGCCCTTCGGCGCGCTGGCGCTGATTGTCTGCCATTGCCTCATGCCGACGGGCCCGGTTTGCGGCCTCGATAACATCGGGGTTTTCGCCACTTGCGCGGGCCTTGAGAATGCGCGCCAGCGGGCGCAGCGGGGCGCGGCTCATAGGTCATTCTCCTGTTGCGACAATTGCTCGAACGACAGCTCAATCGGGTTCGTGATGGGCCGGATCGGGGGCAAGGGGTAAATGATCTGGTCAACAGCCCCAAAGGCTTCCGGCATCAGCGGCAGCAACCCAAGACGGTCAAAATTCAGGTCGGCAAGATCAGCCAGGCGATCCGGACGGTTCAGATAGGCCCATTCGCCACGCAGCATGCCAAGACGCTCGTGGGCGGCACCAATTTCATCGTAAAGACTGCGCACCTCGGAAATGGCCGTTTGGGTTTTGTAATTCTCCTGATAGGCCCAAAAGGCCAATCCAATGACGGCCAAGGCGGTCAGAACAAAAAATAAGCCACGCATTCAACGGCCCCCCTTTTTCTTTCTCATCGGCATGCCAAGACGCACCGGATCAATCGCCTCGGCGGGCGCATCGGTACGGATTGCTACGCGCAGTTTGGCTGACCGCGACCGCGGGTTCTCGGCCAGTTCCACCTCGTCGGGGCCAATCGCCTTGCGCTTTTCGATCCGCCATGCCGGTGTGACCTGCGCAATTTCAGGTGCATATCGGTTGGCATTCGCGGTGTTGCCGGACCGCGCCTGGATAAACCGTTTGACCATCCGGTCCTCGACCGAATGAAACGTGACGACAGCCAACTGCCCGCCGGGCTTCAAGGCGCGCTCTGCCGCCATCAAGCCTTCGGCCAGCTCGCCGTACTCGTTGTTGACGGCAATCCGCAGCGCCTGGAATGTTCGTGTGGCCGGATGTGACTGACCGGGCTTTGCGCGCGGCAGGCAGCCTTCGACAACCCTGGCCAGTTGCAGCGTCGTTTCCAAAGGCCGCGCCGCCACAATCGCCCTGGCGATCCGCCGCGATGCGCGTTCTTCCCCATAAAGATAGATGATATCCGCCAGTTCGGCCTCTTCAGCGTCGTTGCAAAGATCTGCCGCCGATGGCCCATCCTGCGACATCCGCATGTCCAGCGGCCCGTCACGCATGAAGGAAAACCCGCGCTCGGCCAGATCAAGCTGCATCGAACTGACCCCAAGGTCCAGCACCACTCCATCCAGATCGGTGCCATATTCATCGAGTTTCGAGAAAACGCCCGCGACGGTTTCAATCCGGTCGCCATAGTCACCTATCCACTGGGCCGCCATCTGGAATGCCAGCGGATCGCGATCAACGGCAATGACCTTTCGCGCGCCGGCGGCCAGCAATTCACGGGTATAGCCGCCATTGCCGAACGTGCCATCCAACCAGACCCCTGAAACAGGAGAGACCGCTGCGATGAGCGGTCTGATCAGTACAGGAATATGGGGCGAAGTTTCAGCGGCAGCAGGCATCGGTCAGCCATCCAACAGGATGAGCGGATCATACCCATCCTCCTGTTCGGCCAGCCAGCCGGTGAGGTCATCGGCCACCACCTTGCCAAAGGTTTCGGCCTTCCATATCTCGAAATGGTCCCCCAATCCGCTGAAGGTCAGCTCTCCATCCGTGAGGCCAAGTTTCTGGCGTTGCCTGATGGGCATGACCGTGCGGCCGTCCTTATCGACATCAAGCTTGATGGACTGACCAATGATCAGGCGCGACAGCTTCTTTTTGTCCGCAGACCCGCGGGGGAGTGCGTTGATCTGGGCCACGACCGCGTTGAATTCGTCAACAGTATAGCCATGCAGCTGGTTTTTCAGGTGGTCGCCATAAAGAAGGTACATGCGGGGGAACAGGCCGGGCGTCCATTCGGGATCACCGGCTTCGAGGACACGACGAAAATCAGCCGGGATCGACATGCGCCCCTTGCCGTCCACCTTTTGGGTGTGTTCGCCTGTAAAACTCAGAACCACTGTCCTTGGGTCCTCATCGCCCTTCCCCCGATAAAATCTGCCTTGGATATGAGAACGGCGGATTGATCTGCTGCCACTGATCAATCCGCCGCCTTGTCCCATCTCTGGGAAGTCCGACTGCGCGTGCCACCTGGGGGGATGTCTGCTCGCTCACGCGCCGGATCTCAGTGGTAATGGCGAAGCCTGTATGAAACCTGCTTTGTGCCGGTTGGGGTTCTTAATTTGCCCCTTTTGGAATTGTGTCCGTCATTACCGTGAGACAGTTGTGCCACCTCATCCCACACCAGGCAACAACTTTTTGGGAATTCATGGTACTAGATGGTGTTTCGGAGGCTCTCGCAAAACAAGATGTAGGGTAAAATCCGCCAATTCCGCAATACCTGTAGCGGCAGCCTCATCACAAAACACTATATATGGTAATTTTTGACCTCATCGCAGCTCTTGCAATTCGCACAAAACTTTTTTCCACTCAGCGCCGAAACTGGTGCAAATCTGATCGGGATAACGGAAAGAAATCAAAATTATGATTCGAATCTAAGGTTGATTCCATGAATTCCCGGAACTGTGACCCAAAAGCCAGATCGTTCAGAGACGGCGATACATCACGAAGGCATCGACCAGGCCAAGTTCAGGATGCAGGAATGCTGCGGGGATCGTGCCGATGGTGTCAAACCCCAGCCGATGCCAAAGCCGCACAGCACCTGCATTGCTCGCCAGGACAAAGTTGAACTGCATGGCCTGATACCCCAACCGCCGGGCCTCATCCTGGCTATGCACGCAAAGCGTGGCCGCAATCCCCTGCCCGCGCGCCGCCGGGCTGACGATGTATCCGCAATTGCAGATATGCGCGCCGCCGCCCGGTTGATTGGTCTTGATATAGGAGGTGCCAACGATCGCATCGCCGCTTTTTGCAATATAGGTCGCGCGGGCCTGCGTCATCCAATAGGCTTGGGCATCCTTTTTGCTGATCTCAGGATCCACCGCATAGGTATCACCGGCCCGAAAGACATCACGCAGCAGGGGCCAGATCAGGTCAAAGTCTTCGGGGGTTGCTTTTGAGATCGTGATCACGCCATGCCGCCCTCAATGAACCGGCGCGCCAGGTCCCGGTAGGCATCGGCCATTGGCCCGTCGCCTGCCGCGACCGGAGTGCCACTGTCGCCCGCCAGCCGGGTTTCAAGGTCAATCGGCAAGGCGCCAAGGAACGGCACGCCGATCTTTTCGGCCTCTGCCGCGACACCGCCTTGTCCGAAGATATGCGATTGCGTCCCGCAGGTCGGGCACACGAATGTGGACATATTCTCGATCATGCCCAAAATCGGGGTGTGCAGGGAATTGAACATATCCAGCGCCTTGCGCGCATCAAGCAAAGCGACGTCCTGTGGCGTGCTGACAATGACCGCGCCGGTCAGCTCTGTCTTCTGGCAAAGCGTCAACTGTACGTCACCGGTCCCGGGGGGCAAATCGACGATCAATACGTCCAGCTCTCCCCACTGCACCTGCCCCAGCATCTGCTGTAACGCCCCCATCAACATGGGGCCACGCCAGACCACGGCTTTGCCCTCTTCCATCATCAGGCCGATTGACATCATCGTGACGCCATGGGCCTGCAACGGAATGATCGTCTTGCCATCGGGGCTGCCGGGACGCTTGTTCACCCCCATCATGCGCGGCTGGGACGGGCCGTAGATATCCGCATCCAGCAGACCGACGCGACGCCCCTCACGCGCGAGGGCCACGGCGAGGTTTGACGCAACAGTAGACTTCCCGACGCCGCCCTTGCCCGAACCGATCGCCAGAATTCGGTCCACACCGGTGACTTTGGCCGGGCCGGCCTGTGGTGTGGGGTGCCGTCCCACTTTCAACGATGGCGGCTCTGACGGTTTCGGCGCAGGGCCATGTGCCGTCAAAACAACCGTCGCAGTCTCAACCCCTGGCAGGCGCCGCACGATGTCCTCTGCGGCACGCCGAACGCCGTCCATCCTGGCCGCCTCGCCCGGATCAGCCGCCTCAATCACAAAGCGGACCGCGCCACCTTCAATATTCAGCGCGCGGATCATGTCGCGCGACACAAGGTCATCACCGCCGGGCAAAGTGAGTCGCGCCAAAGCGCCTAGAATTTCATCGCGGGCAACAGCCATGGGAAAACCTCGAGTTTCAAAAGTGACCAGATTTCCATCACCATCTGGCACGTTTTGGGCAAAGCGCAAGGGCCATGGCACAGATGCCCGGAATTGTGACGGAATGATGACATTAGGTCAGCAATGTTTATGCAATTTCTGCATAGCAGCATTGCTGAGAAAATCATTGTGCAGTCGCAGCAAAATCATACATGCTGAACACAACCAAGCGGAAGTCGCCGCAGAAACACAAACCTGAATTCGAGAAGTATTATGACCGTCCTGACTGAAACATTCATCTCTGGTGCGTCCTTGAAAGAGCGCTTCGCCGCGCTACGTGCCCAGCTTGCTGACAAAGCCGCCAAGCGCAAAGTGTTCCGGACAACATTGTCCGAGCTTGAAGGCCTCTCTTCACGCGATCTTGCCGATCTTGGCATCTCGCGCAGCATGATCAAAGGCATCGCCTACGAGGCCGCATACGGCAAGTAATGACAGAATTCGGATTTGCCGCCTCCTCCCTTCAGGCAGATCCGGACCAGGCCCCATCGCTTCACCTCCTCCCGAGGCGCGGGGCTACCAATAAGGTGGCGGCATCCACCTCCTCCCGGGTGCCGCCGCTTTATGACACCAGTTTCGGAACCGCCCACCTCCTCCCGGGTTGGAACCGATCATACCGCTGACCGCGCTCACCTCCTCCCGAGCAACGTCAGCGAGGACGCGCTTGCCTCCCTCCTCCCTTTGAGGTGAGCGCCGATCAATAAAAGCGGTCATGCCCACCTCCTCCCGGGCATGGCCGTTTTTTCGTTTTGGGCCTGCGCTGATTTGATGTTCGACGGCTATCAATGCGCGCGGCACCCACGTATCGTCGCGCAATGACCTATGACATCCTCATCGCCCTGATCGGTTTTGCCTTTGCCAGTTCGATCACACCTGGGCCCAATAACCTGATGCTGATGGCCTCTGGCGCCAACTATGGCCTGCCCCGGACAGTCCCGCATATGCTGGGCATATCATTGGGTCATGCCTTTATGGTCACGATGGTCGGTATCGTCTTGTTGCAGGTATTTGTGACCTATCCGGATGTGAACATCGTGCTGAAGGTATTCAGTGCGATCTATATGTCGTGGCTGGCATGGAAGATCGCCAATGCGGTGCCGCCACAGGCCAGCGAAGTGACGGGAAAGCCCTTCACCTTTCTTCAGGCGGCGGCATTTCAATGGGTGAACCCCAAAGCCTGGTTCATGGCGATCACGGCCATTAGTGCCTACGCCCCGCAGGACCGTGGCATCATCATAGGCTCGTTGATGGTTGCGCTGGTGTTTGCAACAGTCAACCTGCCGTCCGTGACGCTCTGGGCCTTGACGGGCGTGCAGCTGCGCCGCTGGCTGGGAACCGCGAAACGGTTGCGGAGATTCAACGCCACAATGGCCACACTGCTGCTGATGTCGCTTTACCCGATACTGCGGCTTTAGGCCGATCAATCCCGGGACGACAGCCCGCCCATTTCTTCTATGAAACGGACCACGACATCGACCCCCTCGTGGTGCCTGAGCGCGCAAAAGGCGAAGGGGCGGTCGCCGCGCATCGTTTTGCTATCGCGCTCCATCACATCCAGTGATGCGCCGACATGCGGCGCAAGGTCGGTCTTGTTGATGACCAGCAGATCAGAGCGGGTGATGGCGGGACCGCCCTTGCGTGGGATTTCCTCGCCTGCGGCCACATCGATCACATAGATCGTCAAATCAGCCAGCTCCGGGCTGAATGTGGCCGAGAGGTTATCGCCGCCGCTTTCGATGAACACCAGATCAAGAACAGCGTGGCGGCTTTGCATTTCCGCAACCGCTGCCAGATTGATCGAGGCGTCCTCGCGGATCGCCGTATGCGGGCAGCCTCCGGTCTCGACGCCGATAATCCTGTCCTGCGGCAGGATTTGCATACGCATCAGGGCTTCTGCATCTTCCTGCGTATAGATGTCATTCGTGATGACCCCGATCGAGTAACCCCCGGACATGGCCCGGGAGAGTGCAGCCGTCAGGGTGGTCTTGCCGGCCCCGACCGGTCCGCCGATGCCGATGCGCAGGGGGCCGTTCAGCGTTGTCATGTGCGAAAAATCCTTGGTTGAAGTGTTTCATGTTGCATGGCCGCAATATCTGACATGAAGGTGGTGCTTTGCAGATCGTCGCAGGTCAGATCGCTGGTGGCTTTGGCAGTTTCGTCGCAAAGCGGCGTGAGCCTGGCCAGAACTGCCTGCCCTTCGGTCTGACCCAGCGCCATCAGGCGCATCGCGGCAGAAACCAGGTTGCTGATCGTTGCCTGAAGATACATCGCGGCTGTCAGGGTCGGATCAAGCTTGAGGTGGCTCGCCGCCGCGCCCACCGCAACCGGATAGACGTAATCTGCCCGGGCTCCGCCCCAGATTGCCGCCGTTGTCTTGCTGAATGCGGCCCCTTGAAGCCTCTGTTCAAGTTGCCTTTCGCCAGATGCGGCAATGGCCAGCGCAATGTCATTCACCACCGCCAGATCATCTGCACCGGTTGCTTCAAAGGCAGCGCGCAACAGGATACAATCATTGCGACCGCTGCCATGCTGGATGATATCCCCAAGCCATGCGTCCAGTTCTTGCCCTGTTGTCACCCACCCCGCCTGCACCGCTGCCTCCAGTCCATGTGAATAGGCGAAGGCACCCACTGGATAGGCGGGTGACAGCCATTGCGCCAGCGTCAGGATTTCGCGGTCAGTGGTCATGCGCGGTTGCGCCATGGTCATGCGAATGGGTGCGCCCGTGGCCGTATGCCCCGCCCTCTGGCGTGAACGCGGCCACGACTTGTGTGACAGTCGCGCCAAGATGCTCCAGCATATGCCCAATCACCGGGTCCGCCTGGATGAACAGATGATCGGCATTGATCTGGCAGGGCGTATGCCGATTTCCGATGTGCCATGCCAGACGCACCAAATCAGGCCCCGTCACCTGATACAGGGTCTCTTGGGCGGCATGGACCATGATCAGACCCCCGTTGCTCAACTCAAGCGCATCCCCCTGATCAAGCGAAGTTGTCTGCGGCAGATCGACCAGAAACGGCACGCCATCAGTGGTCACAAGCCGTTTGCGGCGCAGGAACCGGGCGTCGTAGTCAAGAAGGCAAACACTGGCCTCCCCTGACCACTGGCCGGCACGCAGGACGATCTGTGCGGTCGGTAGTTCAGTCATGGCCCCTCTCTCAGAACATGAAATAGCGCTGCGCCATGGGCAGCGTTTCAGCGGGTTCGCAGGTGAGCAACTCACCGTCGGCGCGCACCTCGTAGGTTTCGGGATGCACGTCGATGTCGGGAAGTGCAGTATTCAAGACCATATCGGCCTTGCTGATCGCGCGCGTGTTCCTGATCGCGACCGTCTGTTTTGCCAGTCCCAGTTGATCGCGCAGGCCCCCTGCCTCGGCCGCGGCGGATATAAAGCTGACCGAGGATTGCGTCAGCGACCCCCCATAGGCCCCGAACATGGGTCGCGTGTAGACAGGTTGCGGTGTCGGGATTGATGCGTTTGGATCGCCCATTTGTGCAACGACAATCGTGCCGCCCATTAGCACCATCTCTGGTTTCACACCAAAGAACGCAGGGGTCCAAAGCACCAGATCGGCCCGCTTGCCCACAGTGATATTGCCAAGAACATGGCTGACCCCTTGGGCGATGGCCGGATTGATCGTGTATTTCGCGATGTAGCGGCGCACGCGGGTGTTGTCGTTCTCCCCTGTTTCCTCGCTCAGGCGGCCGCGTTGCTTTTTCATTTTGTCGGCGGTTTGCCATGTGCGGATAATCACTTCGCCCACACGCCCCATCGCCTGACTGTCCGAGGCGATGATCGAGAAGGCACCCATGTCGTGCAGGATATCCTCGGCCGCGATGGTTTCGCGGCGGATGCGGCTTTCGGCAAAGGCGATGTCCTCGGGGATGGATTTATCAAGGTGATGACAGACCATGAGCATATCAAGATGCTCTTCCAGCGTGTTCACCGTAAAGGGGCGCGTTGGGTTGGTTGACGAAGGCAGCACATTCGCATCGCCGCAAATCCTGATGATGTCCGGCGCGTGACCGCCGCCTGCCCCTTCGGTGTGAAAGGCATGGATGGTGCGCCCTTTCATGGCGGCAACCGTGTGTTCCACAAAGCCGGATTCATTCAGCGTGTCGGTGTGGATCATTACCTGCACGTCCATGTCGTCCGCAACCGAGAGACAGCAATCAATCGCGCCGGGTGTCGTCCCCCAATCCTCGTGCAATTTCAACGCGCAAGCCCCGCCCTTGACCATCTCGACCAAGGCATCAGGTTGGCTTGCGTTGCCTTTGCCGGCCAGACCGATGTTCATCGGGATCCCGTCAAAGGACTGCAACATCCGGCCGATATGCCAAGGCCCCGGCGTGCAGGTTGTGGCCAGTGTGCCGTGCGCAGGACCAGTGCCACCGCCAAAACATGTCGTCACGCCCGAATGCAGAGAATCTTCCATCTGCTGGGGGCAGATAAAGTGGATATGGCTGTCCATGCCGCCAGCGGTCAGGATACGGCCTTCGCCTGCGATCACCTCGGTTCCGGGACCGACGATGATATCGACGCCCGATTGCGTGTCGGGATTGCCAGCCTTGCCGATGGCGTGGATCAACCCGTCCTTCAAGGCAACGTCGGCTTTGTAGATACCGCTATGATCGACAATCAGCGCATTGGTAATGACCGTATCGACGGCCCCACCCGCGCGGGTCACCTGAGACTGGCCCATGCCGTCGCGGATCACCTTGCCACCGCCGAATTTCACCTCTTCGCCATAGGTGGTCAGGTCGCGCTCGACTTCGATGATCAGATCGGTGTCTGCCAGCCGCAGCTTGTCACCGGTGGTGGGGCCATACATTGCCGCATAATGGGCACGCGAGATTGCGCTGGGCATGTTACAGGTCTCCCATGATCTGTTGGTTGAAGCCAAAGATACGGCGCGCGCCCCCGATCGGGATGAGCTGGACCTTGCGCCGCTGTCCCGGTTCAAACCGGACTGCGGTGCCCGAGGCGATATCAAGGCGCATGCCGCGGGCGATATCACGATCAAAGTCCAACGCCGGATTGGTTTCCATGAAATGATAGTGGCTGCCCACCTGCACGGGGCGGTCGCCGGTGTTCGCCACCATCAGCGTGACGGCTTCGGCACCGGCGTTCAGCATCAGCTGACCTTCAGCAGGAAAGAGTTCTCCGGGGATCATGGCGCACCTATCTGATTGGATTGTGGACTGTGACAAGCTTGGTGCCGTCGGGAAACGTCGCCTCGACCTGCACTTCGTGGATCATCTCGGCGATGCCCTCCATGCATTGATCGCGGGTGATGATGTGGCCGCCGGCCGCCATCATGTCCGCGACGGACCGGCCATCTCGCGCGCCCTCAACCACCGCATCGGTGATCAGGGCGATCGCCTCCGGATGGTTCAGTTTGACGCCGCGCGCCAGCCGTTTGCGGGCCACTTCAGCGGCCATGGCAATCAATAGTTTATCCTTTTCGCGCGGTGTCAGTTGCATCGCTCAAAGCCTCCAGGAAATTGGTAGGGAATTATCGGTCAGGTGGTTGAGGACCGACATCAGATCGCGGCGGAGGGAATACCCGTCCATCGCAAGGTGACGCAGGACCATGACATCTTCCGCAATCAGGCTGGCCCCGGCCATCGGTGGCAGCATATTGCGGATCTTTTTCAGTTGTGCCGCCGCATCCGGCCGGATGAGGACCAGGCTGGCCATGGCCCCTGCGCCATGGGCAATCGCACGATTGGCCAGTCTTGAGGCGGCGTTGCCGACCATATCCACACCATCGTGATAAACCGCTCTGCCTTCGCGGGTGACCCTGATACGGTCCTGAAAGTGAATGCTGCTGAGTTTTTCACCCATGGCGGTCCGGCCAAACACAATCGGCTCGACCATCAAAAACCGGGCATCTCTGCTCAGTGTGACATCGAGACGGCGCCTCAGCGCGCATCTGTCAAAAAGGATCAGTTCTTGCGGCAACCAGTTAAGTGATGCTCCGTTTTCAACCGCAAGCCGGGTCGTGACCTCACCGGTTTCACCTTCTTGCGCGCGATACGCCCGTTCGGCTGCCTGTGTCGTCAGTGTCAGCACGCCATGCGCACCGACCGCTGCGTCCAGTGTGAAGGTATCGCCACCTGTTATGCCCCCGGCGGTGTTCACGGCAATGACCTCAATCGCCTGGCCATGACTGCGTGGAAAAACCAGCTTGCTCGATCCCGCGTGACGCAATTTCTGCAATCGCGACGTCCCATCGCTGTCAGCGGCAATGCGCAAGGATGCACTGCCCATCGCGCGTGGTTGCGCGGGGCGCACATCATCGAAACCAATGTGATGAGAGGCGTTGATCGTCTGCTCCAGATCTTCAAATACTGCGGGGAGTTTGCGCATATCCGCCCGCGAGAGGGCAGAAGTACCATAGGCCGGAACGCCCGCCCGGCGCGCACCGATTGAAAATCAGGCAGCGCGCGCGCCCTTTGCACAAGGTTTGGGCAACTCCAAAATGGGGCCGCCCTGATTTGTCCTCGACAGAGAGGCAGCCCGACTTCCGCCGCAACCTGTCTGCCCGGCAGACAAAAGCAAAGCGCGCCGCGGGGACCCGCGGCGCGCTTCTCGCTTTTATTTGGCTGTCAGGCCTATTTCATGGTGATGCGACCGTCCGTATAGGGTTGGTAAGGCGCATTGTCTGCGATGTATTCGGCTGTGACATCGGCCAGATCGGGGCCATAGTCATATGCGTTCATGGCGTCCTCAAACATGCTGTATCCGTCGCCGCCATTCCGAACAAAGTTGTTGGAAACAACGCCATAAACAGCGTCCGGATCAATCGGTGCGCCGCCAACCATGATATCGCTGACACGCCCACCCGGTTCCTGGCTCTGATCGACCGTGAACGACATGCCCGCCACTTGTGGGAAACGGCCAGAGCCTTCTTCAAGCTGGCTGGCACCATTCTCAAGTGCTGCGATCATGGTCGCGCCGGTGACCTGGAACGTCGACAACGTGTTCTGGAACGGCAGCACCGTCAGCACTTCGCCCATCGTCACTTCGCCCGCGTCGATTGACGCCCGGATACCGCCAGAGTTCTGGAACGCGATCTGGATGCCCTGATCTGCAACGCGGTCAAGCATTGCATCCGAAATGAGGTTGCCCATCGAACATTCCATCGCACGGCAGATGGTCCGGTCGCCTTCAATCGCGGCTGCGGCATCTGCCACAACCCGCTGGCGGATTTCATCCAGCGGAACCGCAAGCGCTGTCACACGCGCCTTTGTGGCTTCATCCTCGGCCACGGAAGCGTCGATCAGGATCGGCGCGCCGACGGCTTCGGTAATGACGCCGTCTTCGTCAAAGGTCACGTTCAACTCGCCAAGGTATTTTCCATAAGAACGGGCCTGCACAACAGCGGTGTTGCCAACCATGGTCGGGTATGGCCCGGCCGCATTCTCATCATCACCCAAGAGCGTATGGCTGTGACCACCAACGATCACATCAACGCCGGTAGTGTTGGCGGCAACGTCCATATCCACGACATAGCCGGAATGTGACATCACGATGATCTTGTTCACGCCCATTTCGGTCAGCTTGTCGACTTCGGCCTGCACCGCGGCGGCAGGGTCAGAGAAGTTGACATTCGGACCGGGGCTGGCCAGCTCGTCAGTGTTTTCAGGTGTCAGCCCGATCAGGCCGATCTTCTCTCCGCCGCGCTCGATCACGGTGGATTTTTGCAAGGCGCCCGCCAGCAGTGGCTCGCCCGAGACATCGGCGTTGGACATCAGCACAGGGAACTGCACTGAATCCATGAAACCCTTGAGAACCTCTGGCCCGTCGTCAAATTCGTGGTTGCCAACGGTCATGCCGTCATAGCCCAGCTGGTTCATGAACTCAGCCGCGGCAGCACCTTTGTAGTAGGTGTAAAACAGCGAGCCCTGAAACTGGTCACCGCCATCCAACAGGATGGCGTTGTTGGTCCGCGCGCGCGCTTCACTGATTGCGGTGGCCAGGCGGGCTGTCCCGCCAAAACACTTGCCTTCATCGTTGTCCTCAGCGGAACACCCGCTATCAAAGCGGCTGATCGGTTCCAACCGTGAATGCATGTCGTTGGTGTGCAGGATGGTCAGCGAATAGGTCTCGTCCGCAGTGGCCATGCTAGCTGTGACTGCCAGCGCACAGGTTGTTGTCATTATACGTGAAATCATTGGATCTAGTCCCCCTAGGTTGGAATGCCATCAGCTTGGCGAGGCGGTTTATCAAAGTCAAATTGAATAAGTGCTGGCCTTGCTGGCCCTTGCGTCAACTGCCGACGGATCGATGCTTGACCATTGAATGTGTAAAAGCCATGACAACGCCATGCTGATCTATAAAATATTCCGTGCCGATGAATGGGCCGATTTGCAGACGCAAGGCGAAACCGTTGGCGCACCAATTGATGTCGCCGACGGCTATGTCCATTTCTCCACCGCAGAGACCGTCGCAGAAACGGCGGCCAAGTATTTCGCCGGGGTTGAGGAGTTGGTGCTATTGGCCGTTGAGACCGAAGGGCTGGCACCACTGAAATGGGAAGCCGCCCGCGAGGATGTCTTGTTTCCACATCTTTACCGCAACTTGCGGATGGATGATGTCGTCTGGGCCAAACCGCTGCCCCTGCTCGACGGTGCGCATCAGTTTCCTGACCTGTCATGAGGACGTTCGAAAAAATCGGCCTTACCGCGCTGCGGCGGATTGACCCCGAAACCGCGCATGGATTGGCGTTGAAGGCCTTGAAATTGGGTCTGGGACCCCGCACAGGGCCGGTGACAACGGATCGGATAAAGACGCAGATCGCGGGCCTTGAGTTGCCAAATCCGGTCGGCCTTGCCGCGGGCTTTGACAAGAACGCAACCGCCTTGCACCCATTGTCGCACACGGGCTTTGGTTTTCTGGAAGTCGGCGCAGCGACGCCGCGTCCACAGCCCGGAAACCCCAGGCCTCGGCTCTTTCGCCTGACCGAGGACAAAGCGGCGATCAACCGGTTCGGTTTCAACAACGACGGGATGGAGGCCATTGCCGCCCGCCTTGCCGACCGGCCGCGGGGGCCAGTCATTGGTCTGAACCTGGGCGCCAACAAGGACAGCGCGGACAAGGCGGCCGACTATGCCACCGTGCTGTCGCGCTGTGGCCCCCTGGTTGATTTCGCGACGGTCAATGTCTCTTCGCCCAACACCGAAAAACTGCGTGACCTGCAAGGCAAGGCCGCGCTGACTGTCCTGCTTGCCGGTGTGATCGACGCGCGAGCAATGCTTGCCAAACCCATCCCGGTGTTCCTGAAAATCGCCCCTGACCTGTCATCGGATGAAATTGCAGAGGTGGCCGAGGTCGCCAACGTCTCTGGCATTGACGCGATTATCGCCACCAACACCACCCTGGACCGCGACGGCCTGCATGGGCCGCACAAAGCTGAGATGGGGGGCCTCTCCGGACAGCCGCTGTTTGAAAAATCCACGCGGGTGTTGGCGGAACTGGCGGGGCAGACGACCCTCCCCATCATCGGGGTCGGTGGTGTCGGCAGTGCCGCGCAAGCCTATCAGAAAATCCGTGCTGGCGCATCAGCGGTGCAGCTTTACACAGCCCTCGTCTACAGCGGAATTTCCCTCGCGGGTGACATCGCAAAGGGCCTTGATGAATTGCTCAGGCGCGACGGTTTCGCGACTGTCGCTGATGCCGTCGGATCAGGCCGCGGCGACTGGACCTGAGGCCGGTTGATCCGCTTCAGCCTCGAGTGCCGGGTATTTCCAGCCAAGCGTCGCGCCGCGTACCACGAAATTCAGCAACAGCCCGATCCACAACCCGTGGTTCTGGAACGCCGCCATCAGCGGAATGACGGTCGCGAAATAGATCGCGGCCGAGACCACCATCATATTGCGCATATCCCTGGTGCGGGTAGCACCGATAAAGATACCATCCAGCATCCACGCCGCGACGCCGACAATGGGGGCCGCGACCATGTAAGGCAGGTAGCTGCGCGCAACCGCACGGACGTCGGGCGCGGTCGTCATGATATCGATGACAGCGCCGCCAAAGATCGCAAAACTGACGGCCAGAGTAGCGCAGACGATTGCACCCCACAGGCTGCTCAGCGCGGCACTGCGCCGCAAGGCTCCCCTTGCCCGCGCGCCCAGCGCCTGTCCGACAAGCGCCTCTGCGGAAAAGGCAAACCCATCCAGCGCATAGGCGGTTACTTGCAGGAACTGCATCAGAATCTGATTGGCTGCCAGTTGAACATCGCCAAAGCCGGACCCAAAGAACAGAAAACTGACAAACACAGCCTGCAACAGCACCGAGCGGATCAGGATGTCACTGTTGACAAGCGCCATATGCCTGAGCCGGACCGTATCAAACACCCGGGCAGCAGATTTCCAGGCCGCGCGCCCAAAGACCCCGCGACAGAACCAAAGGCCCAGCACCAGCCCGCCCCATTCGGCGATAAAGGTTGCCCAGGCCACGCCTGCGACACCCCAGCCGAGCCCCAGCCCCAAATAATAACTCAGCGCGATGTTCGCCCCGTTCATGCCGACCTGAATGACCAGCACCGCCCGTGTGCGCTCTTGCGCGATCAGCCAACCGGTGATGCCATAAAGCGCAATTGTCGCCGGGGCAGACCAGATACGGATCGCCATGTAGTCGTGCGCCAGCGCCTCGACCTCGGCGCTGGCGGGAGAGACCCGGAACGCGCCCTGGAAGATTGCAACCTGTGCGACGATCATCACCAGCCCTGCGGAGATGCCGATCAGCAAGGCCCGCGAGAGCAGCGCGTCCACCTCATCGGCATCGCCTGCGCCGCTGGCCTGCGATGTGAGCCCCGTGGTGCCCATGCGCAAGAACCCAAAAAGCCAATAGACCGCAGAGAGAATGATCGCGCCGATGCCGACGGCCCCGATCGGCGCCGCTTCGCCTAGCTGGCCGACAACGCCAGTGTCCACCACGCCCAGGATCGGGACCGTGGCATTTGACAGCACGATCGGCAGGGCAATCGCCAGAACCCGGCGATGTGTCAGGCTTTCAGCCATCGCGTTGCGGCATCAGGAAATGCCCGGTGGCCGCAGCAAACAAGCGGCTGCGGTTATCTTGCCAGGTCTCGACATGGACTGAGGCATAGCGTCGCCCTGACCGGTTCACACGCGCTCTTGCATAGGCATCTCGCGGCAGCCCCGAGCGCAGATAATCCACCGTGAAATCGATCGTCTTGGGAAGCTGGATCAACGGTGCGTCCTCATCGACGCGGCCTGCTTCCATGTCCTCCCAGATCATCGCCCAGCTGAGTTCGACAATCGCGGTCACCTCCAGAAATGCGGCCGTCGCCCCACCATGAAGGGCAGGCAGCATCGGGTTGCCAATCAACTTGTCATCATAGGGCAGTATCGCGGTCAATTCGTCCCCGCGCCGATCGATCCGGACCCCCAGGAACTGCATATAGGGCACGCCGGCCACGAGTTTTTGCAATGTGGCGTCACGGCGTTTCTTGACAACCTGCACGGGTTCGGGACGGCGGCTCATGAACCAGCGCTTTCGATCATGAATGCCCCCGTGGCCGCTGCCACAGGGCGCGACGGGTCCGCATCCACCGCAGTGGCCCGCACGAATGCAACAGAGCGGGTCACGTGATAGCATTCGGCGGTTGCAGTAATGCGGTCACCGGGTTTGGCCGGGCGCATGTAGTCGATGCGTAAATCCAGCGTCGCGGTCGCCACTGCCGCGGCCGGATGCGACATGACAGCCGCCCCCGCACAGGTATCCATCAAGGCCGAGACAGCCCCGCCATGGATCACGCCTGTTTCAGGGTCGCCCACAAATCGCGGGTCATAGTCCATGGCGATAACCGCCTTGCCATCCATGACTTCGGTCAACTCCATGCCAAGAGCCTGGGCATGCGGGATCGCGTCGATGAACTTGCGGGCCAGCATGTCGCGGCGGGTCTGTTGTGTATCTGACATTTGCGCTCCAGTTCGGTTCTGCAATTGCGTAGCGGTCTTGCGCGGAATTTGCCACCTTCAACAGCAATGAGACCAACATCGCCCGTTGCCCCGTTTCCTTGTTGCAGATACAATTGCAGCGAGGGAGAGAAAGATGTCGGTCACCCGCCTTTCATTCAAAGAGATGTGCGCGAAATTCGACGTAACGCCACGCACGCTGCGCTATTATGAATACATCGAATTGCTGCAGCCCGAGAAAGAAGGGCGTTCACGATTCTACGGGGCCAAGGAATTGGCCCGCATGACGCTGATCCTGCGTGGTCGACGCTTTGGGTTTTCCCTTGAGGATATTCGTCAGTGGCTCCTGATTTATGAAAAGGAAGGCACCGCCGCGCAGATGCGCGAATGGATCGCCCTTGCAGACCAGCAGCTGGTCGAACTGGCAGAGCAGAAACAGCAGCTTGAAGACACGATCACCGAATTACGAAATCTTCGGGATACGACGGCTGACACGCTCGGCTAGCTCCTTCATGTCCTTTGCGCAGGTCACAAAGGCACGACCGATCTGACCGGCCCCCGCAGCAAGGCCCAGTGACATGGCCTACGGCGCGACCTGAAGACATCTTTTTCGATGTGCTTTGTGGGGCGGGACTGAAATCTTCACCGACATTATATTGCGCCTGCCCCTGCGTCACCTTTGCTGACCTTTCGTCAACTTCGCAATGACGTCACGTTATGTTTACGTGCGCGTCAACTTTGCTTGTATAGTCCCCATATCATTCGAGAGTACGCGCCACAGATAGCTCGTACGAAAGGCATGAGAATATGATGACTGAGACACTGAACATTCGGCAGATGTGTGACGCCTTTGATGTCACACCCCGCACGCTTCGCTTTTACGAGGCCAAAGAGCTGCTGTTCCCGATCCGTGAAGGCCAAAAGCGCCTGTTCACAAAACGCGACCGTGCGCGGCTCAAGCTGATCCTGCGCGGCAAGCGTTTTGGTTTCAGCCTTGAAGAAATCCGTCAGCTGCTTGACCTCTATCACATGAATGATGGCCAGGAGGCGCAGCTTTCGAAAACCTATGTGCTTGCTGAAAAGCACCTTGCCGCCATGGAGGCCCAGAAGGCCGAATTGGAAGAGGCCATTGGTGAGCTGAAAGAACAAATGGCCTGGGGCGCCGAAAAATTGTCCAAACTGGCCAAGAGAAAAACAACTGCGGCCTGACTGCGGGCGCGACCAACCAACACGTCGAAACGGAGAGACACCACATGCCGATCTACAACGCCCCCGTCAAGGATATCCAGTTTGTGCTGCATGACCTTTTGAAGGTCAGCGAACAGGACATTCCCGGTTTCGACGACCTTGACCGGGACTTTACAAGTGCTGTTGTGGAAGAAGCGGGCAAGGTGGCCTCTGAGGTATTGCATCCGCTGAACGTGGTCGGTGATACGGAAGGCTGTGTGATGGAAAACGGTGTCGTGCGTACGCCCACCGGCTTTCGCGACGCTTTCGAGCAGTTGAAAGACGGCGGTTGGACCGCAATGGATTGCGACCCTGAGTATGGTGGTCAGGGCCTGCCTTATGTCCTGCACACAGCCGCACAGGAGCCTTTCGTGTCCGCCAACATGGCGTTCAATATGTATCAGGGCCTGACCCACGGCGCCTATTCCGCGATCCACGCCCACGGGTCCGACGCGCAAAAACAGACCTATCTGCCCAAGATGGTGTCCTGCGAATGGACCGGCACGATGAACCTGACAGAACCCCACTGCGGCACTGATCTGGGCCTGATGCGCACCAAGGCTGTGCCCAGCGATGACGGATCGTATAGGATCTCTGGCCAGAAAATCTTTATCTCGGCGGGTGAACACGACTTGGCCGAGAATATCATCCACCTCGTTCTGGCGAAAATTCCCGGCGGGCCTGAGGGCATCAAAGGCGTGTCGCTGTTCATCGTTCCCAAGTTCCTTGTCAACGATGACGGCTCTCTTGGTTCGCGCAACGGCGTTGCCTGCGGCAAGATCGAAGAGAAAATGGGCCTCCACGGCAATTCAACTTGCGTGATGAACTATGACGAAGCGACAGGCTATCTGATTGGTGAAGAACACAAAGGCATGCGCGCCATGTTCACCATGATGAACGAAGCGCGTCTGGGTGTGGGCCTGCAAGGCTATGCCCAGGCCGAGAGCGCCTACCAGAACGCCGTGGCCTATGCCAATGACCGTCTGCAAGGGCGCGACGTGACAGGGGCGAAAAATCCCGACGGCCCGGCTGATCCGCTGATCGTGCATCCGGATATTCGCCGTAACCTGATGGACCAGAAATCCTTTGTCGAAGGCGCGCGCGCATTCACCTACTGGGGCGCCTACCTGATCGACCGGGCGCATAAGAATGACGATGCCGATGCGGATGGTCTGATCTCGCTGATGACCCCTGTCATCAAAGGTTTCCTGACCGACAAGGGCTTTGAATATGCCACTGCGGCCCAGCAGGTTTACGGCGGTCACGGCTATATCGAAGAGTGGGGGATGTCCCAATACGCCCGAGACGCCCGCATTGCGATGATTTATGAAGGTGCCAACGGCGTTCAGGCGCTTGATCTTGTCGGTCGCAAGCTCGCCCAGGATGGCGGCAAGCACGTGATGGCCTTCTTTGACATGGTCAAAACCTTCATCAGGGAAAACGAAGGCAATGAAGCGTTGAACGATGCGTTTCTGTTGCCGCTGAAAGCGGCTTCCAAAGACTTGCAGGCCGCTGGCACATACTTCATGCAGAACGCAACACAGCCGAACAATGCCTTGGCGGGGTCCTATGACTTCATGCACATGATGGGCCACGTCTGCCTTGGCCTGATGTGGGCGCGGATGGCCAAAGCGGCGATGGATGCGCTGGAAGGCGGGGCCTCTGACACCGCGTTCTACGAGACCAAACTTGCCACGGGCCGTTACTACATGGCACGCCAGTTGCCTGCCACCGCAATGCACCTGGCACGTATCAACTCTGGTGGCGACACTGTGATGGCGCTGGACGCTGCGAATTTCTAAAGTGGGATAGGTCCAGGCCCATCTTACATAAACGACGCTTGCACCAGAGTAGAGGAGGTTGCAACAGAATGAAGCGTCAGAGCCTCCGGCGGGAGTTTTTGGGCCAAGATGAAGTGGCAAGCTCCACCCCGGCCTTGAACCAAGAACCGGGGCTTCACCTTGGACGCCAAGTCGCTCTCCAGCTATTGACGCATATGCATGATCGGCCAACAGGGTTAATGTTTCGTTATCAGCGCGACGCTCTCTCTTCATCTTGGCCAAAAAACTCAAAACCGGATGCGGCAACGCAATCCAATCCTCTGGGAGGGGGCACTCTATGATGAAACTCCATTGTTTTGGCGAAAGCGGAAACGCCTATAAAGCGGCCCTGACCCTCACTCTTGCTGATGCGGCGTGGGAACCTGTGTTCGTGGACTTTTTCAAGGGCGCCACCCGGACCCCTGAATTTCGTGCGCTGAATGTCATGGGCGAAGTGCCTGTGTTGGAAGATGGTGATGTCGTGTTGACCCAATCGGGTGTCATTCAGGATTACATCAGCTCAAAAACGGGGAAACTGGGTGGCAAATCTGCCGCTGAACGCCGCGATGTGCTGCGCTGGATGTTCTTTGACAATCACAAGGTCTCCGGCGTCGCGGGGCCCTTGCGGTTCAACATGAATTTCCTGCCAGAGAACAAACGCAGTGCAGATGTGAACGCCTTTATGGCCATGCGTCTCGGCTCTGCTTTGAAAATCATGGAAACCCATCTGGACGGCCGCGACTGGCTGGCTGGCGATGAAATGACGATCGCCGATATTGCCTGCTGCGGTTACCTTTACTACCCCGAAGATTTCACCTTCAAACGTGCCGATTACCCCAACATCAACCGCTGGCTGGACGCAATCGCCGCCCAGCCCGGTTGGAAACACCCCTATGACCTGATGCCGCGCGCCCTTGGGTGACGCAACCTAACCGGAGGACCCGATGACCGAAGCCTATATCTATGACGCCGTGCGCACCCCACGCGGCAAGGGCCGCAAGGACGGCAGCCTGCACGAGGTGACATCTGCGCGCCTTTCTGCTGGCGTTCTGAACACCCTCAAGGAACGCAACGGGCTGGAAGGCCACGCGGTTGAGGATGTGATCTGGGGCAACGTGACCCAGGTAGGTGAGCAGGGCGGCTGCCTTGCGCGCACCGCCGTTCTGGCCTCTGATCTGGATCAGAGCATCCCGGGCCTTTCGATCAACCGTTTCTGTGCGTCCGGCATGGAGGCGGTGAACCTTGCTGCCAATCAGGTCAAAGGCGGAGCCGGTCAGGCCTATGTCGCGGGCGGCGTGGAAATGATGGGTCGCGTCGCCATGGGGTCTGACGGAGCCGCGATCGCGGTTGATCCTTCCATTGCGATGGACAGCTATTTCGTGCCGCAGGGGATCTCGGCTGACATCATCGCAACCGAATATGGTTTCAGCCGCGATGAAGCGGACCAATTGGCCGTAGAGAGCCAGCGGCGCGCCAAGGCCGCCTGGGACGACAAGCGCTTTGATCGATCCATCGTGACAGTGCGCGACCTGAACGGCCTGCCCATTCTGGACCACGACGAATACATGCGCCCTGAAACCGACATGCAGACATTGGGTTCACTCAACCCCGCCTTTCAGGCGATGGGAGAGATCATGCCCGGCTTCGACAAAGTTGCGCTGATGAAGTATCCGCATCTGGAAAAAATCAACCATATCCACCACGCTGGCAACTCTTCCGGCATCGTCGATGGTGCGGCAGGCGTTCTGATTGCGTCCAGGGAATGGGGCGAGGCGATGGGCATCAAACCCCGCGCCCGGATCAAGGCAACCGCCAAGATCGGAACGGACCCGACCATCATGCTGACCGGCCCTGTTCCCGTGACCGAAAAAATCATGGCAGACTCAGGCATGTCGATCAGCGACATCGACCTTTTTGAGGTCAATGAAGCCTTCGCTTCGGTTGTCCTGCGCTTCATGCAGGCGTTCGATGTGGACAACAGCAAGGTCAACGTCAACGGCGGCTCTATCGCGATGGGTCACCCTTTGGGGGCCACCGGTGCGATCATTATCGGCACACTGCTGGACGAGTTGGAACGGACAGGTCAGGGCACCGGACTGGCCACGCTTTGCATCGCATCCGGTATGGGTGCGGCCACAATCATTGAACGTGTGTAAGGGGCAGTTGCTATGACCGATTTCACAATGACCACCGATGCCGATGGCGTCGCGACAATCGTTTGGGACACCGTTGGAAAATCCATGAACGTCATGAACCATCAAGGGTTCACCGATCTGGAGGCCTTGATTGACCAGGTGCTGACCGATGACACCATCAAGGGGGCTGTCATCACTTCCGGCAAGGAAGGTTCTTTTGCGGGGGGCATGGACCTGAACATCATCGCCAGGATGAAAGACAGCGCAGGCGAGGATCCCGCACGCGGATTGTTCGAAGGCGTGATGGCCATGCATGCCGTATTGCGCAAAATTGAACGCGCGGGGATGGACCCCAAGACAAACAAGGGCGGCAAACCCATTGCGGCCGCCCTGCCCGGCACCGCCCTTGGTATTGGCCTGGAAATTCCGCTCGCCTGTCATCGTATCTTTGCGGCTGACAATCCAAAAGCCAAGATCGGCCTGCCAGAGATTCTTGTCGGTATTTTCCCCGGTGCGGGCGGCACAACCCGCTTGTCGCGCAAGCTGGGCGCGATGGGGGCGTCACCGCTCTTGCTGGAAGGCAAGCTGAATGACCCCCAAAAGGCCAAGGCCGCCGGTGTGGTGGACGAGGTGGTTCCTGCCGGAGAACTTCTGTCGGCGGCAAAAGCATGGGTGCTGTCTGAGCCATCCATCGTCAAACCCTGGGACGAAAAGGGCTATAAAATGCCCGGCGGCGCACCTTACCACCCTGCCGGATTTATGACCTTTGTTGGGGCCTCTGCCATGGTCAATGGCAAGACCCAAGGCGTCTATCCGGCTGCCAAGGCGTTGTTGTCAGCCGTCTACGAAGGCGCGCTGGTTCCCTTTGACACTGCGATCAAGATCGAGGCGCGCTGGTTCACCAACGTGTTGATGAACCCATCCTCCTCTGCGATGATCCGCAGCCTCTTCATCAACAAGGAAGCGCTGGAAAAGGGCGCGAACCGGCCCGAAGCCCCTGACCAGAAAGTCAGGAAAATCGGTGTCATTGGTGCTGGTATGATGGGCGCGGGCATTTCGCTCGTTTCCGCATTGGCCGGGATCGAAGTCGTCCTGATCGACAGCACCCAGGACGCCGCGGACAAAGGCAAATCCTACACCACAGCGCATCTGGACAAGGGGATGGCCCGCAAGAAGGTTACCCCGGAAAAGAAGGACGCGGTGCTGGGCCTGATCAATGCGACAACAGAGTATAACGCGCTGAAGGGCTGCGATCTGATTGTTGAGGCGGTGTTTGAAGATGTGGGCGTCAAGGCAGATGTCACTGCCAAGGTGCAGGCCGTCACCGGCCCCGATTGCATCTTTGCGACCAACACATCGACTCTGCCGATCACCGAGTTGGCCAAAGCCTCGGCCGACGCAGAAAAATTCATCGGGATCCACTTTTTCAGCCCCGTGGACAAGATGCTTCTGGTCGAGATTATCAAAGGGCAAGAAACTGGCGACGTGGCGGTTGCCAAGGCGCTCGATTATGTGCGCCAGATCCGCAAGACACCGATTGTGGTGAACGACGAACGGTTCTTCTACGCAAATCGCTGCATTATTCCGTACATCAACGAAGGCATTCGGATGGTGAAGGAAGGGGTGGCACCTGCGTTGATCGAGAATGCGGCCAAACTGGTCGGTATGCCTTTGGGCCCATTGCAACTGGTCGATGAAACCTCTGTCGATCTGGGCGTCAAGATCGCCAAGGCCACGAAAGCGGCCATGGGCGATGCCTATCCCGATGGCGAGGTGGACGAGGTCCTGTTCTGGATGTTCGACCAGAACCGTCTGGGGCGTAAATCCAACGCGGGCTTCTACAGCTACGACGAAAAGGGCAAGCGTCAGGGTCTCTGGGACGGGCTTGCTGTCCAGTACCCGGTTGCCGACGAGCAGCCAGACCTGATTACGGTGCAGCACCGCCTGCTATTTGCGCAAGTGCTTGAGGCCGTCCGCGCGCTGGAAGACGGCGTGCTGGAGGACATTCGCGAAGGCGACGTCGGCGCGATCCTCGGCTGGGGTTTTGCGCCCTGGTCCGGCGGTCCGTTCAGCTGGCTGGATATGATCGGCGCACCCTACGCGGCAGAGCGGTGCGACCAGTTGACCGAAGAATTCGGTAAGCGGTTCGCGCCGCCCGCCCTGCTGCGCGAAATGGCCGGAAAGGGTCAGGATTTTTATAAGCGTTTCGCCGCGGGTTCTAAAGCGGCCTGAAGCATTCGGCGCATCCCGTGTCAGGGGTGCGCCACCTAAAGCGCGCTTTGATATCCAAACCTCGTGATATCTTCGGCCGAGATTTCCCGCACAATTTCAAATGTTTCCAGGTCATAGTAGGCCCGCCAATCCGGATCGCGGTCAGATCGGTTCGCATGCGGAATACTTAGCTTAAACCCTAAGTGATGCCAAAGCGGCTCCAGATCTTCGGGATGCTCAAGCCGGGCAAAAAGATCGCATCTCTCCTGGTCTTCGGCAGTTGTGACATAGCGCACATCCCCGCTTTGGCGCACTGCATCCTGCACGGCAGGGTCTCTCAGAAAGGCCGGGAACGCAGCCGCTTTGGCCACCTCCACTGCGGGATGATCAAAGTTCTGGACCCGCAGCCAATGGTAATAGCTCACCATGCGATCCCAGGGATTGCGCACCAGAGTAAAGACAAACGCATCGTCCGGATAAAGCCCGGCAACATCGCGCAGGCTAGAGTGTTTCCAAAGACGGCCCGGCGCCCGCAAGGCCTGCTGCCGCTTGCGGCGCGCCTGCGCCTTGGGCGTATCACCGATCAGAATGTCATCAGATGCAGCGCGATCTTCAAGCGCCAGAGCCATGCTCGTCCCGCCGGTCTTGGGGATATGCACGAAGACGTAGGACCGTTTGCGCGAAATTATCATGGCGTCCTGCGCAGCGCGACGACAGTGCCGGACAGGATAATCAACGCCATTCCCAAAAGGGCCAATGGGGTCACAGCCTGGCCCCACAGATACCACGCCCAAGCGCTGGCAAAGATCAAAAGTGAAAACTCGAAGATCGCGACCGAGCTGGCCTCACCGATTTGGTAGCCCCGGAATATGAACAGGATCCCGATCAACGTCCCAACCGCCTGAACCGCCACCCAAAACAGCATTTCGGCGTCAAGCGGCATCCAACCTCGCGTTGCCCAGCCATCTGCGCCGGACCCATAGCCGGGAAAGACCAGACTGCCGACCGCACCCATCATCAGCAACACGACAAAGAACCCTCCGGACAGCGCCATCGTTGCTTCGCCTTCACACCACGCACGGGTCGCAACGGCCCCGATGGCGTAAAACAGACCTGCAACAATCGGCAGAAACGCCACCCAGTTCAGATTGCCGGGATCTGGACGAATCACCATGAGGGCCCCCGCAAACCCCAATATGATGGCCAGCGTATGCAGGCGCGTGATCCGCTTGCCCTGAAACACTGCGGCAATCAGCGCCACAAACAAAGGTGACGTGAAAAATCCCGCCACAACCAATCCGACCGGCAGGATAGCCAGGCAGCCAAAATAGATCAGCATCGCTATCCCCTGGATGACGCTGCGTGCGGCCACCGCCCATAACCGCCTGGGGCGAAGCGATCCGATCCCGGCGATGGCAATCACCGACAAAACCAGAAGTGCAAAGAGGCTCCGCAGCAGATGAAACTGCCAAAGCGACCCATCCTCGGTGATATAAAGGGTAAGGTTGTCACTCAGCCCCAGCGCGGCCATTCCTGCCAGTATCGACAATGCGGCTCGGGTCGGGGCGACTGCCTGTGACATGGAATTTCCTTGCTGGTGAATTCTGGCTTCCAAAAGCCACCAACTTGGCGCAATACTCAACCCTCAAAGCGACAGGTGCAACGTGAGGGCAACATGGGCTGGATGCGTGACGAAACAGGTTTGGGCAAGCGGGCGGCCAACTACGTCCCACTGACACCACTGTCGCACCTGCAACGGGCGGCGCTGGTCTTTGCCGACCGGGAGGCCATCGTTTACGGCAAGACACGCCTGACCTATGCCAAATACTATCGTCGGGTTTCGCGTCTCGCGTCCGCGCTTGCCAAAGTCGGCGTGCAGCCGGGCGATGTCGTGGCGACGATCCTTCCCAACATTCCCGCCCAGTCCGAGGCTGCGTTCGGCGTGCCGGCCTGTGGCGCAGTTCTGAACACGATCAACACCCGGCTCGACGTTGACACGGTTGCCTATATTCTGGATCACGGCGAAGCCAAGGTCGCGCTTATTGACAGTCAGTTCCTGCCACTGGCCATGGCCGCCATTGAGCAGATGGAAGGGCCTGCGCCGCTGATCGTCGAAGTCCCCGACGATGAAGCGGGCGTGCATGCCATGGCCGAACAGCAAAACTACGAAGACTTCCTCGCCACTGGCGATCCGGAGTTTGCATGGGTCCTGCCCGAGGACGAATGGGAAAGCCTCGCCCTGAACTATACATCCGGCACGACCGGTCGGCCCAAAGGCGTGGTCTATCACCACCGTGGGGCCTATCTGATGACGATGGGGACGCCGATCAGCTGGGAACTGCCGCTCTTCATGCGCTACCTGCAAATCGTGCCGCTGTTTCACTGCAACGGCTGGAACCATACATGGATGTTGCCCGCCCTTGGCGGCACGGCGGTCTGTTGTCGCGATGTCTCGGCCAAGGCCATCTATGACGCGATTGGCGATGAAGGCGTCACGCATTTTGGCGGCGCGCCCATTGTTCTCAACCTGATCGTGAATGCAAAGCAGGAGGAGCGGCGCGGCTTTGATCACACCGTCGAGGTGTTTACCGCTGGTGCGCCCCCCGCACCGGCGACATTGGCCGCGATCGGCAAGTTGGGGTTCAACGTCAAACAGGTCTACGGGCTGACAGAAACCTACGGGCATGTGACCGAATGCATCTGGGACGACGCATGGGACGCGCTGCCCGAAGCCGCCCAGGCCGCGATCAAGGCGCGGCAAGGCGTGGCCTTCCCGATGATGGAGGATGTCACTGTTGTTGAAGACACCATGGGCCAGGTGCCGCGCGACGGCGCCACTCAAGGCGAGATCGTGATGCGCGGCAACGCGGTCATGAAAGGCTACCTCAAGAACGCCGAGGCAACGGAAAAAGCTTTCGCGGGCGGGTATTTCCACTCTGAAGACCTGGCCATTCAACACCCCGGCGGGTCGATCCAGATATCAGACCGGGCCAAGGACATCATCATCTCGGGCGGTGAAAACATCAGCTCTGTCGAAGTTGAAGGCGCGCTCATGCACCATCCGGCAGTCAATCTCTGCGCCGTCGTTGCCATTCCGGACGACAAATGGGGCGAGGTTCCCTGCGCCTTTGTTGAACTCAAAGATGGCGCCTCAGCCGAAGAGGCCGAAATCATCGCTTTCACCCGAGAACGGCTGGCGGGGTTCAAATGCCCCAAGAAAGTCGTGTTCCAGCATCTCCCCAAGACATCGACCGGGAAGATCCAGAAGTTCGAACTCAGAAAGCTGGCAAAAGCGCTTTAGGCAGACCGCAGGATGCCTCCGGCGGAAGTTTGATTGGACGAAGAAAATCAAGACTTCATTAACCAGACGGCGATAGGTATGGCGGCGCGGTACAGGCGGAAGCGTTGATGACCGTGACGTGGAAAGCCGCGCTGTCGGGGATCTGACCGGATCAGCCTGTAGCGGGCAACCCGCCAGCGCGCATTCTTTGGCCTTTCTTCGTCCAATCAAACTTCCCCCGGAGGGTCCGAACCCGCCGCCTGTCCTGCCGCCGACAAGTCGTTTCCAGCATGACAATCCGCGCCCGCCGCGTTAGGCTGTGCAAAAAGGGCAGTATGGCAAATGACAGCACTGGATCGTTACGTGCGGCTGGAAAGCGATGCGTTGTGGCGCGCAGGCCCTGACGCCCAGCGGCGCGATGTCACGATCTCTTTCGGGGATGCCACATTGGTCATCGCAGATGGCACCGGCCGCCCCCTCGCCCATTGGTCGCTTCCGGCACTGATCCGGCAAAACCCGGACGAAACACCCGCAATATATGCCCCGGACGACGAAGCCAGTGAAATTCTCGAAATCTCGGATACCACGATGGTTGAGGCGATCGAAGAAGTGCGCAAGGCGCTTGCAAAATCCCGACCGCATCCCGGCAAGCTGCGTCACTGGCTGACGGCGGGATTTGTCTCTGTCACGCTGGCGCTGGCCATTTTCTGGCTGCCAGGGGCGCTCACCCGCCAGACCCTGGCTGTCGTTCCCGCCTCCAAGCGCGCCGAAATCGGCCTCGAGATGCTGGCATATATGCAAACCGAAACCGGCGCGGCCTGCCAGATGCCGCGCGCGAACGCGGCGGCTGCGCGCCTTCTTCAACGGCTGTTGGGGCCGGCGACGCAGGCTCAGATCATTGTGGTGCCCGACTTGCCGCTGGGTGCGGTTTCATTGCCTGGCGGCTTGATCGTCCTCGACTATGCCATGTTGCAAAGCGCTGACGACCCGGCAGTGGCGGCTGGTTTCATTCTCGCAGGGCAAGCTATGGGTGCAGAGATTGATCCCCTTGAGACAGTGTTGAAGCAGGCCGGGCTTGGCGCGACATTCCGTCTGCTGACAACCGGTGAAATTCCCAGCAATACCCTGCGCCGCAATACCACCGAGCTTTTGCAGGGCCGCGCCATTGCGCCGGATGCAATCGCCCTTCGCAGGTCTCTTGCTGCGGCACAAGTTCCGCAGGCGCCCTATCTGGCGGTGGTTGATGCCCGCACCGGCACGATGCCAGATCTTGGCGGTGATCCACTGACCGGGCAGGACGTCCCGCTGATCCTGAGCGACGGCGATTGGGTCAGCTTGCAGAATATCTGCAATATCTGACGCTATTTCGTCCCAAACATCCGGTCGCCTGCGTCGCCCAGCCCTGGCACGATATAACCCAATTCGTTCAAATGGCTGTCGATTGCTGCCGTGACAATCGGCACATCGGGGTGCGCCTGCTGCATCCGCTCGATCCCTTCGGGTGCCGCCAGAAGGCACAGGAACCGAATGTTCTTGGCGCCGGCCTTTTTCAACAGATCGATTGCAGCGACCGAAGAATTGCCCGTCGCCAGCATGGGGTCAACCGCGATCACCAAACGGTCCTCAAGTTCGGTCGGCACCTTGAAATAGTATTGCACAGGTTTGAGGGTCGCCTCATCGCGGTAAAGCCCGACAAAGCCCACACGCGCCGAAGGGATCAGCTCAAGGACCCCATCCAGCAAGCCGTTGCCTGCACGCAAAATCGAAACCAGAGCAAGTTTCTTGCCATCGATGACGGGCGCATCCATCGGCTCCAGTGGTGTCTCAATCCGCCTGGTCGTCATTGGCAGGCCGCGTGTCACCTCATAGGCAAGCAGCTGGCTGATTTCCCGCAAGAGCTGCCGAAAGACGGCGGTAGAAGTATTTTTCTGACGCATAAGTGTCAGCTTGTGCTGGACCAGCGGATGAGTGACATGGGTGACGTGATCGGTCATTGGGCAGGCTCCAGTCTTTTGGCCACGCGGGCCTTTGTGTCGTCGTCACAGTAGGCAGCTGCCAGGGCGGTTTCGTTCAGCATTTTGAAATCATCCTGGTCCCAACCAAAGGTTTGGTGCAGCATCTCATACTCTGCCGTCATGGTGGTGTGAAAAAACGGTGGATCATCGGTCGAGACAGTCACTTTTACGCCTGCGTTGCGCAGCTTCGCAATCGGATGAGCGCCCCAACCATCCACCGCCTTCAGCACGACGTTTGAGCCCGGACAGACTTCTAGCACGACCCCCTCTTCGGCGATTTGCGCGATCAGTGCCGGATCATCGACAGCGCCGATCCCATGCCCGATACGTCCCACCCGCAAATCGCGCAGGGTCTCAGCCACCATTGGTGCGCCACCCCATTCACCCGCATGGCAGGTCAATGGCATCCCGGCCTCGCGCGCCATGTCAAAGCTGTAGGCATAATCCCCTGGGCGTCCCACCATTTCACCACCCGCCATGCCATAGCCGGTGATGAAACCGCCAAATGTCTCGGTCGCGCAGAGGGCCGCCGGTTTGCAGGCGTCAGGCCCAAAGTGCCGGATGCCGGTGACAATGCCTTTGAGGGTGATCCCAAACCGTTGCTCCGCTTCGCGCGCGGCGTCCTCTATAGCGGCAAGGTATTCCTTCCAGGCCGCCAGATCGCCACCGCCGCAAAAGTCGGGTGAAACAAAAGTTTCCATATAGACGACACCATGAGACGCCGTTTCTTCCAGCACCGCCATTGTCAGGCGGCGAAAGTCGTCAGGTGTTTGCAGCGTCGTGCAGGCCGCCTCGTAGACTGCAAGAAAATGATCGAAGTTCTGGAATGCATAGCCGCCATCAGGCGCAAATATTCCGCTGATATCGATCTTCTTTTCCGCCGCCAGCTGCCTGATGAAGGCTGGGGGCGCACAGCCTTCCAGGTGGGTGTGCAATTCAACTTTCGGCATCGTGCGAAATTTCATAGAAAGCTCTTTCCTTCGCCCCCATAGGGCACATCCAGATGGGCAGCGATCGACGCGGCGACATCGACAAACGCCAGTTGCCCCAATGCTTTGGCGCCGGCCCCGTTGACCAGAACCGGCACCCTTTCGCGGGTGTGATCAGTGCCCGCCCATGTGGGGTCATTGCCATGATCGGCGGTAACGATCAACAGGTCATCGGCATGCAATTTGGGCAGCAGCTCTGTGAGGGCTGCGTCAAACCATTCCAGGTGCTTGCCATAGCCGATCGGATCACGCCGATGCCCATATTCGCTGTCAAATTCCACCAGGTTGGCAAAGACAAGGGACCCATCTTCTGCCGCCTCGGCCAATTCGCTGATGTGCCCCATAAGGGCGACGTCGCGCCCTTTGCGCAGATCACTGATGCCCCGCATCGAAAAGATGTCGCCGATCTTGCCCACCGCATGGACCGCACGTCCCGCATCATGCACATAGTCGCAGATCGTGGGTGAGGGTGGTGCGATCGCGAAATCCTTGCGGTTCGCGGTGCGGCTGAAGTGGCCCGCCTCTCCTGTAAAGGGTCTGGCGATGACCCGACCGACTTTCATCTTGTGCAACGTCGGCGCAAGTTCCTTGCAAAGCGTCATCAACCGGGCAAGCCCGAAAGCCTCTTCATGAGCCGCGATCTGCAACACGCTGTCGGCAGAGGTGTAACAGATCGGCCATCCGGTTGTGAGATGGGCCTCGCCTTCCGCTTCAATCACCTCGGTGCCAGAGGCATGGCGATTTCCCAATATCCCGTCAGTCCCGGCCAACTGACAAATCAGGGCAGTCAGGTCGTCAGGGAAGGCGGGGTCAGTGTCCGGAAACACATGCCAGTCCCACGGGACCGGCACGCCCGCCAGTTCCCAATGACCTGAAGGGGTATCTTTTCCGCGTGAAATTTCGGTCGCGGCACCCCAGGCGCCCGAAGGGTCACGCCCCAGACCTGCCGCACCCTCACCCGACGCCAGTTTGACCGCAGCGCCCAGGCCCAGCGCATCCAGTGTTGGCACGTGAAGCCCGGCATCGCGGGCAATATGCGCCACGGTGTTTGCCCCGGTGTCCGGCAGGTCGCCATTGAAGAACTGATCGGCATCCGGCGCGCCACCAATCCCGACGCTGTCAATGACGATCAGAAATGCGCGTGGCATCACGGTATCCTTTCAACAATGAGCGGGCCGGGCGTCATGGCATCGCCAATGGTGATTGCTGCCTGCACTGCCTTTGCGGCCGCAACGGCCGTATCCTCATCCGCAGCATGAAGTACGCACAAAGGGTCGCCGCGCGTCACCGGTTCACCCAGGCCCACCATCTCAGTCAGCCCCACCGCGGGATCAACCCTGTCGGTTTCAACCTTGCGCCCGCCCCCGAGGCCGACAACCGCCAGACCCAGCGCCTCGCCGTCGATGGCGGCAATATGGCCTGTCTCCGGGGCTGTCACTTCGCCCACCACGGGTGCCTTGGGCAGGTGGGTGTGCCAGTCATGCGCCATATCAGGCGGCCCCCCCAAGGCGGCAATCATCTGAGCAAAGCGTTCCATCGCGCCGCCAGAGCTGATCGCGGAAGTCACGCGGTTGCTGGCCGAAGCAGGGTCTTCACCCTGCATCACCAATAGCTGCGCACAAAGAGCTACCGTCAGGTCATGAAGGCGCGGTGCAGCAGTGGAATTGCCCGCCAGGATCTCCATACAGATGGCCACCTCCACCGCGTTGCCCAGCGCAGGCGCCAGCGGCTCGTTCATGTCGGTGATCAGCGCAGCGGTTCTGCACCCTGCCCCATTGGCCGCGGAGACCAATGCACGGGCCAGCGCGCGCGCCTCATCGGGGGTTTTCATAAAGGCACCAGAGCCGCATTTGACATCGAGGATCAGGCTTTCCAAACCCGCCGCCAGTTTTTTGGACAGGATAGAGGCTGTAATGAGATCAACGCTCTCTACTGTCGCCGTGACATCGCGGATCGCATAAAGGCGGCGGTCCGCGGGGGCGATCTGGCCGGTGGCGCTGACGATCGCGCAGCCCACCTCGCGGGTGATCAGGCGCAGCTGTTTCTCAGATACATTGATATTCAGCCCCGGGATCGCCTCAAGCTTGTCCAGTGTCCCCCCGGTATGACCCAGCCCACGCCCCGAGATCATCGGCACATAGGTCCCGCAGGCGGCCAGCACAGGGGCAAGGATCAATGACACGCAATCGCCCACCCCGCCGGTGGAATGCTTGTCGATCACCGGACCGGGCAAATCCCATGCCATCACATCACCGCTGTCGCGCATCCCCTGGGTCAGGGCCACGCGACCTTCATCCGTCAGGCCGTTCAGCACGACTGCCATGGCAAAGGCACCGGCCTGGGCGTCGCTCACAGCACCCGAGGCCAGACCCTGCGCAAACCATGCAAGTTCTTGCTGGCTTGGGGTCTTTTTCCCCCGGACCTTGGCAATGATGGCACGGGCGTCCATGTCAGGTGCGGCTCATGTATTCGGCATCAAAGCTGCCGGGCAACAGTGCGGCTACGGTGGTTTCATGCACGACACCATCCATCGTGGCGAGCGTCACTTTCACGTCCCCCTGCGCGAATTCGGCTATCTTCTGACGGCAGCCACCACAGGGGCTGACGGGCTTTGGGCTGTCTGCAATCACCGCGATTTCGGCAATTGCCGTATCACCTCCCGCGACCATCGCCGCGATGGCACCCGCTTCGGCGCAGGTGCCTTCGGGATAGGCCACATTCTCGACATTGCAGCCCAGGTAGACAGTCCCCGACGTTGCCGTCAGTGCCGCCCCGACCTTGAACTTTGAATAGGGCGCATGGGCATGTTCCCGGACTGCGCGCGCGTTGTCGATCAATGACATGAGGCCTCCTAAAAAAACGTCATGCCAGAGTGTGACGGGACGCGCAGGGATGCAAGAGGGTTAGGTCGTGGCAAAGACACCCGGCAGCGTCACCTCCAACAGTTCCAGATCGGCTGAGCCATCGGCATAGCGTGTTTGCAGGCCCGGCGGGATTACAAAGGCATCACCCGAGGCCAACCGATGGGGGGCCTTCCCTTCGCCTTCAAGGGTCATCGCCCCTTCCATCACAAAGGTGAAATGAATGTCCGCATCATGGCTGCTCCAGGCCGGATCACCCTGCCCTTTGCGGATCACATTCACGCCTGCAACGCCTTTGGTATTGGCGGCGATTGTGGTGTCGCGCGAAATGAACCCGGGCAGGCGCGCAGGCTGCCACTCCGCTTTCTCGCCTTTGTTGAAAACAAACTTCTGCCCTTGCCATTCCCGGTCCGGGCGCAGGTCTGTGGTCGGGAGGATCATGTCATGGTCAATTTCGGTAATGTGCTCGGCCGGGACCCCGATCTCGATCACTTCTATTCCGTCGGAGGCTTCCAGCACGCGGTGCCTGATCTCGGGCGGCTGGATAAAGCAATCGCCCGCTGTCAGACGAATGGGCGGCCCCTGATCCTCGTAGACAACATCAACCCAACCACGATAGCAAAAGATCAGCTGAAACCCGACCTTGTGGAAATGCACCATGTCGGGGACAGGGCCGCCATCGGGAATGCGAATGTGACTGGCTATGATCGACCCGCCCAGACGGCTGGGGATCAGATCGCGATATTGCATACCGGCGCGACCAATGACCCAAGGGGCCTGGTCAGCCAGACGACGCACCACGAAAGCATGGTCGGTTTCGGGCAATTCCAGGGGCGGGTTCAGCGGATGGATCTCAACGCGCGTCCCACCGGGCGATGTCAGGGTGGACTTTCCATTCGCGAACCCCGCATCATCCGTCAGGATCCGCAAACCGGGGTTTACACCTTCACCCTGTTCCAGCCGCACCCTCAGGCCATGCCCTGAGTAAACCGCGACCGAAGGGTCATCGGCGGGGTAGATCATATCCAGCCGCATTCCCAAAATGCCACTGAAAAAGCCAAGGTCTGCGCGCAGGTCGGTTGTACTCAGGCGTACTTCAGCCCGAATTTCATGTGTCTGTGTCATATTTTACACCCTGTCCCTGCGATGAAATATTTGCAAGAGTACCCGCATCGCGATTGACCGCGCGGGCCCCCTTCCCTAAGGGAAGGAAAATGGTTTAATATTAAACCATATTTGGAGGACAGGATGAAAGACGACAAAAAAGACAGCCTGAGAGAGGCCGCGCTTTACTATCACAAGTTCCCCAAGCCCGGAAAACTTGAAATCCGCGCCACCAAGCCTTTGGCCACTGGCCGCGATCTGGCGCGCGCCTATTCCCCCGGCGTGGCCGAGGCCTGCACCGAGATCAAATCCGATCCAGACACCGCCCGCGACTATACCGCGCGCGGCAATCTGGTGGCGGTCGTGACCAATGGCACCGCTGTTCTGGGGCTGGGAAACATCGGCGCTCTCGCCTCCAAACCTGTCATGGAAGGCAAGGCCGTTCTTTTCAAGAAATTCGCCAATATCGACTGTTTCGACATCGAACTGAACGAACCCGACCCCGAAAAGCTGGCGGATATCGTCTGCGCGATGGAACCCACTTTTGGGGCCATCAACCTTGAAGACATCAAGGCGCCCGACTGCTTCATCGTCGAAAAACTGTGTCGCGAGCGTATGAACATCCCTGTGTTCCACGACGACCAGCACGGAACGGCGATTGTTGTGGGCGCCGCGGCCACCAACGCGCTGCGCATCGCGGACAAGAAATTTCAGGACATCAAGATCGTCAGCACCGGCGGCGGGGCGGCGGGCATCGCCTGTCTGGATATGCTGCTGAAACTCGGTGTGAAACGTGAAAACGTTTACCTCTGCGATATCGAAGGCCTGGTTTATGAAGGCCGCGAGAAAGACATGACGCCGCAAAAGGCTGACTATGCGCAAGGCAGCGCTCCCGCGACGCTGGGTGACGTCATTGAAGGGGCCGACCTGTTTCTTGGCCTGTCCGGCCCGAATATCCTCAAGCCCGAAATGGTCAGGAAAATGTCCGCGCGCCCGATCATCTTTGCACTGGCCAATCCAAATCCTGAAATCAGCCCCGATGACGCACGCGCGGCCAAATCGGACGCGATTATCGCCACCGGGCGCAGCGATTTTCCCAATCAGGTCAACAACGTGTTGTGTTTCCCCTTCATCTTCCGCGGCGCGCTGGATGTCGGCGCAACAGAAATCAATGACGCCATGAAGATCGCCTGTGTCGAAGGCATCGCCGCCCTTGCCCGCGCCACCACCAGCGCCGAGGCCGCCGCCGCCTATAAGGGTGAACAGCTGACCTTCGGGGCCGATTACCTGATCCCCAAACCATTTGACCCGCGCCTGATGGGCGTCGTCGCCAGTGCCGTCGCCGGGGCGGCGATCGAGACCGGCGTGGCAAAGCGCCCTGTTGCGGATATAAACGCCTACAAGGCCAACCTTGACGGGTCGGTTTTCAAATCCGCGATGATCATGCGCCCGGTCTTTGAGGCGGCCCGCACCGCGACCCGCCGCATCGTCTTTGCCGAAGGCGAAGACGAACGGGTCTTGCGTACCTCTCAGGCGATCATGGAGGAAACGACGGACACGCCGATCCTGATCGGACGACCCGAGGTGATCGAGCGGCGCTGCGAACGTGCCGGCCTCAAAATCCGCCCCGGTGTCGATTTCAGTATCGTGAACCCGGAAAACGACCCGCGCTATCGCGATTATTGGGGAACCTATCACGACCTGATGGCGCGCAAGGGCGTCACCCCTGACCTTGCAAAGGCCATCATGCGGACGAATACAACCGCAATTGCCGCAGTCATGGTGCAACGTGGCGAGGCCGACAGCATGATCTGCGGCACCTTTGGTCAGTACCTGTGGCACCTCAAATACGTGTGTGAGATCCTTGGCACGAAGGAGTTTCATCCGATTGCCGGCATGTCGCTGATCATCCTCGAAGATGGCCCGCTTTTTGTTGCCGACACCCAGGTCCACCCCGAGCCGACACCGCAACAGATTGCTGAGACGGTGATCGGGTCAGCCCGTCACGTGCGGCGGTTCGGCGTTGAGCCAAAGATTGCGCTTTGCTCGCACAGCCAGTTTGGCAACCTCGACAGTGACAGCGGACGGCGGATGCGGGCGGCAATGGGCATTCTCGATAGTGCGGCGCGGGACTTTGACTATGAGGGCGAGATGCATGTCGATGCCGCGCTGGATGTGGAACTCCGTGGTCGCGTCTTTCCCGCAGCCCATCTGCCAGGTGCCGCCAACACGCTCGTCTTTGCAAACACCGATGCTGCCTCTGGTGTGCGTAACATTCTGAAGATGAAGGGTGGCGGGCTCGAGGTTGGGCCTATCCTGATGGGCATGGGCAACCGCTGCCATATCGTGACACCCTCGATCACCGCCCGCGGGCTGCTGAATATGTCCGCAGTGGCAGGCACTCCGGTCGCGCATTATGGGTAGTTAAGTTTTTGACAGCGGTTCTGGCGGGCGCTGTCGCGGCGCTTGCTCTGCCTTCATCCCAGCCTTAACAATCCTCTCAACAGGTTTGGGAGGACATCATGGGATATGCAGAGATTTATGGCGCGTGGAAGAATGATCCGGAAGGTTTCTGGATGGATCAGGCCAAATCAATCAGCTGGGTAACTCCGCCCGCACGCGCCCTCGACGACAGCAATGCCCCACTTTACCGCTGGTTCACCGATGCAGAGGTCAACACCTGTTACAACGCAGTGGATCGCCACGTTGAAAACGGGCGCGGGGATCAGGCGGCAATCATCTATGACAGCCCGGTGACCGACACCAAACGCAAGATTACCTATGCAGAACTGCAAACCCGCGTCGCCTCTCTTGCTGGTGCGCTGCGCGCCAAGGGCGTCGAAAAGGGTGATCGCGTCATCATCTATATGCCCATGATCCCCGAAGCATTGGAGGCCATGCTGGCCTGCGCCCGCCTGGGTGCCATCCACTCGGTGGTGTTCGGCGGCTTTGCAGCCAATGAGCTGGCCGTGCGGATTGATGACGCAACCCCCAAAGCGATCATTGCCGGGTCCTGCGGCATCGAACCGGGGCGGGTCGTTCATTACAAACCCCTGCTGGATGGAGCGATTGAACTTGCCGAACACAAGCCCGACTTTACTGTCATCTTCCAGCGCGAACAGGAAGTGGCCGAACTGACACCGGGCCGTGACTACGACTGGCACGGTTTTCAGGCAGGCGTCACACCCGCTGAATGCGTCCCCGTGAAGGGCGATCATCCGGCGTACATCCTTTATACCTCTGGCACGACCGGCGCGCCCAAAGGCGTTGTGCGCCCGACCGCAGGCCATCTGGTGGCACTCAACTGGACCATGAAGGCGATCTATGACGTCGATCCCGGCGATGTGTTCTGGGCCGCCTCGGACGTTGGCTGGGTCGTGGGGCACTCATATATCTGCTATGCGCCCTTGATCCACGGCAACACCACCGTGGTTTTCGAAGGCAAACCCATCGGCACCCCCGATGCTGGCACCTTCTGGCGGGTGATCGAAGAATATGACGTCAAATCCTTCTTCACTGCCCCCACTGCATTCCGTGCGATCAAGCGCGAGGACCCCAAGGGCGAAATGATCAAGGATTATGATATCTCTGGCCTGCGCGCGCTTTATCTCGCTGGCGAACGCGCGGACCCCGACACGATTGAATGGGCGCAGCGCGTCATGGGCGTGCCGGTCTACGACCACTGGTGGCAGACCGAGACAGGCTACACCATCGCAGGAAACCCGGCAGGGATCGAAGCACTGCCGGTCAAGATAGGCTCGCCCACCGTGGCGATGCCCGGCTATGACGTGCAGATTTTGGACGAGGCGGGGCACCAGATGAAACCCGGTGAGCTTGGCGCTATCACTGTCAAACTTCCCCTGCCCCCCGGGACGTTGCCGACGCTGTGGAACGCCGAGGAGCGTTTCGTCAAATCCTACCTGACCACCTACCCCGGCTATTATGAGACCGGCGACGCAGGCATGATCGACGAGGATGGCTATCTCTACATCATGGCGCGCACCGATGATGTGATCAATGTGGCCGGTCACCGGCTCTCGACCGGCGCGATGGAGGAAGTGCTTGCCGGTCATCCTGACGTCGGCGAGTGCGCGGTGATCGGTGTAACGGATGAACTCAAAGGGCAGCTGCCCATGGGCTTTGTCTGCCTGAACAAAGGCTGCGACCGCACCCATGAGGAAATCGCCAAAGAGGTGGTCAAATCCGTGCGCGACACCATCGGCCCTGTGGCCGCATTCAAACTGGTCGCTGTGGTTGACCGGCTGCCCAAGACACGCTCGGGTAAAATCCTGCGCGGGACCATGGTGAAGATCGCAGACGGGCAGGAATTCAAGATGCCCGCCACCATTGACGATCCGGCGATCCTGGATGAAATCAGAGAAGCGCTGAAGCCGTTGGGGTATGCGGGAGGCTAGGGCATGAATGTCGGCAATGAGTCCAAACCTACAAACGCCGCGTTATGAATAAACGTCGGTTTCTCGATCTCTAGCGAACGTAGAGGGCGTTTTCGCGCCAAGGTCGTACAAAGGGCTTGCAGGATGGTCATTCCCGTTGTTAGCTTTTTGAATAAGATCCCTAGTGAACAGGTCACATGACTGAGTTTTCGGTTGCAGTATTCGGTGGCGGTTCCGTTGGCCTTTGCCTCGCGGCTCATTTTGCGAAAGCCGGGGCACGGGTCTTCCTTCTTCTGCGGCAGTCTTCGATGGAAGCGGTACGCGGCAAGCCGATTGCCGTATCCGGCCTTCTTGGGGATCATCTGGTCCCTGCTGAAGCCTATACCATTTGTGATGCTTCTGCCCCGACCGACGAAGTGCTCGGCTGCGATATGTTGGTTCTGACGACAAAGGCCAATGATGTCGAAAAGGCGCTCCAACCATTTGCCAATAGACTACGTTGCCCGCCGATCTTGCTGCTCCAAAATGGAATGGGCTCGTCCGAGATAGCGCGCGAGGTGATTGGCTCGGACGTCCCGTTGTATTCGAGCGCCATGATGATTGGCATGGTGCGGCAATCCCCGATCAGCGTTGAAGTAACCGCTCAATCCAGCCCGATCCTCTGTGGCTCCCTGCTTGGTGACAGTGAAGAACCGCTCAAAGATTTACTGCAGGTCGCCGAGCAGGGGTTTGTGCCCATGGTGCAAGACCCTTCAATTCGCGAGACGATCAGTTTCAAGCTTCTGTTTAACAGTTGTATGAACCCGACTGGCGCTTTGACCGGACAAACCTACGGCGAATTGCTCGAAAACCCCGAATCCAGAGAACTCATTGTCGGATTGGCGGACGAAACATTGGCGACCTATGCGAAGGCATTTGACTATCGACCAGCGGACAATGGCAAGCAGTATGTAGACGATGTTCTTGCCAAGATCGTCTTCCCTCGGGGGCAAGGCCACCGTTCATCTATGCTTCAGGACCTGGAAGATGGTAGAAAGACGGAGATCGACTTTTTGAATGGCGCGATCATCCGACTTGCAGACGATGCGGGGCTTCCTTCAATAAGACACAAGAGCATCAGCCAGCTCATCAAGGCCAGCGAGGCCTCCAAGGCGTTTCGCCAATGAATACAAAGCAGCCATTGGCGCAGACGCAGCGAAGGCCCGCTCCGTCCGCTGAGCCGTCATTGAACCACGTTACGCAAACTGTTCCCTGATCAACCGCTCTTCCAGCCCATGCCCCGGATCAAACAGGATCCGGTGCGCCACCTTGGGCTCTGAATAGATTTCCACGCTGGCCACATCCCGCACCGATTTCCCGTCTGCCTCGGCCATCACGGGCCGCTTGGCCGGGTCGATCACGTCAAAGCGCACCACGGCCTCTTTTGGCAACAACGCCCCGCGCCAGCGCCGGGGGCGGAAGGCGGACATCGCGGTCAGGGCCAGGACATCCGAGCCAATCGGCAGGATCGGCCCGTGTGCAGAATAGTTATAGGCGGTCGATCCCGCCGGTGTCGCCACCAGCGCGCCATCACAGACCAGTTCGTTCATGCGCAGCCGGCCATTCACCGTGATCCGCAGCTTGGCGGCCTGCGGACCGGCACGCAGCAGGCTGACTTCGTTGATGGCCAGCCCCTCATGCATCGTGCCATCAACACAAAGTGCGGCCATTGCGAGCGGGTTGATCACCTCTTCCTCGGCCTCATCCAGCCGGGCTTGCAGGTCATCAGCATGGAATTCATTCATCAAAAACCCGACGGTCCCCCGGTTCATCCCATAAACCGGCACATCCAGCCCTTGTGTTGCATGCAGGGTCTGCAACATGAAACCGTCACCACCAAGCGCCACGATCACATCCGCTTCCGCCTGCGGAACATCGCCGTGCTGCGCAGCCAGGTCGCCCAATGCACCCTGTGCAATCGGCACGGGGCTTGCGACAAAGGCAATCTTAAGGCGGGGCATGGCGCAATTTCCTTAGCAGTTCCGATAAGTTGTGCGGTGATCAGACCCGAAACGCAAGTCGCCGATACGAAACCACACATGACGTCCACATAAACATCTTGGTCGTTTTGATGCTTTTGGCCGCAGCATTCCTGCGGTAAGAGGGCGCAAGTTTGAAAATCTGGCACCTTTTAGGGGGGATGCACCCATGAACGTCACAGTCCGCGACGACGGCTTTTTCACCGAAACGCTCGACACCCGCGACCCGGAAATCCATGCCGCAATGCAGGCCGAGTTGAAGCGTCAGCGTAATGAGATCGAGTTGATCGCCTCAGAAAACATCGTCAGCGCCGCCGTCATGGAAGCGCAAGGCGGCGTGATGACCAACAAATACGCCGAAGGCTACCCCGGGCGCCGCTACTATGGCGGGTGTGCGCATGTGGATGTAGCTGAAAACCTTGCCATCGCGCGGGCCAGGCAGTTGTTCAATTGCGAATATGCCAACGTGCAGCCCAACTCCGGCAGTCAGGCCAACCAAGGTGTGTTTCAGGCCCTTCTCCAGCCCGGCGACACCATCCTTGGCATGTCGCTGGACGCCGGCGGTCACCTGACTCACGGAGCCAAGCCAAACCAGTCCGGCAAATGGTTCAACGCGGTGCAATATGGGGTACGCCAGCAAGACAGCATGCTGGACTATGGCGAGGTGCAGCGCCTTGCGACCGAACATCAGCCAAAAATGATTATCGCGGGCGGTTCCGCCATTCCACGCATCATCGATTTCGCCAAAATGCGCGAGATTGCCGATAGCGTGGGTGCATACCTCTTGGTGGATATGGCCCACTTTGCGGGTCTCGTGGCCACAGGTCTCTACCCGTCCCCATTCCCGCACGCCCATGTGGCCACAACCACCACCCACAAGACCCTGCGCGGCCCGCGCGGTGGCATGATCGTCACCAATGACGAGGCGATTGCAAAGAAATGCAACTCTGCGATCTTCCCCGGCATTCAGGGCGGCCCACTGATGCATGTGATCGCAGGCAAGGCTGTCGCCTTTGGCGAGGCCCTGCGCCCCGAGTTCAAAAGCTATCAGGAACAGGTGGTCAGGAACGCGCAAGCGCTGGCTGACCAGCTGATGAAAGGCGGTCTGGATATCGTGACGGGCGGTACTGATTCACACCTCATGCTGGTGGATCTGCGCCCCAAAGGCGTGAAAGGCAATGCCACGGAAAAGGCATTGGGCCGCGCCCACATTACCTGCAACAAGAACGGCATCCCGTTTGATCCCGAAAAGCCGATGGTGACATCGGGCATTCGTCTTGGATCTCCTGCGGGAACAACCCGCGGCTTTGGTGAGCCTGAGTTCCGCCAGATCGCAGACTGGATTGTGGAAGTGACCGATGGGCTGGCTGTCAATGGTGAAGAAAACAATGGCGCTGTCGAAGCCAAGGTGCGGGCCGAAGTCGAAGCTCTTTGTGACCGGTTCCCGATCTATCCCGGCCTTTAAGACCCGCTGCGCCCGGCTGACCCGCCGGGCGCTGCCCGGCAGTCTGTCGGCGCTCAATCCAATGCGCTAGACAAGCCCGCGCTGCACCAACACAAAAAGCACCAGCCCCCCCGTCACCAACAAGGCAAACGCGATCGAGGCGATGATATTGAGCGCCATGCCGCGTCTTTGCGCCATCATGTCGACCCCTTCTAGGTGGGCCAACACATTGCGATGCGCGTGCTTTGCCCTGGGCATGTCAACCATCCGTGCAAGCTTTGGGTTTGCCGCAAGGCCAACACTCTGCGCCAGGAACATCGCGTCCCGACGAATACTGCGCGGCAACAGCCGGCCTGCCTTGCGGATTTGCGCCTCCAGGGACGGGCCGCGGACCCGCAGCTTTGCGTCCAAGGCGTCACGCACCTCATCCACCATATCTTGCACCGTCAACATCATGCCGCATCCGGTAATTGGTCGCACCGTGATGCTCAATCCCTCTGGCCTCCCTCCGCGCAGAAGGGTAGCAAGTAGATGCATGTTGAACACGGTGACATATGACGGGCCGGAGGGCACACCGCTGCTCATTGCGCATGGGCTGTTTGGGTCGGCGCGCAATTGGGGGGTGATCGCCAAGCGTCTGGCGGCGGCACGGCCCGTAATCGCCGTCGATATGCGCAACCATGGGGGCAGCGACTGGTACGACAGCCACAGCTATGCAGATCTGGCTGCTGATCTGGCCGAGGTGATCCGCGAACCAACAGACGTTCTGGGGCATTCGATGGGCGGCAAAGCAGCGATGGTGCTGGCCTTGCAAAACCCGGCTTTGGTGAACCGCCTCATCGTCGCGGATATCGCACCGATGAGCTATGGGCACAGCCAAATGGGACCAATTGACGCGATGCGACAGGTTGATCTGGCAACGGTCGAGAGCCGCAGCGACGCCAAGGCACAGCTGGGTGAATTGGATCCGGGGCTTGCGGATTTTCTGCTGCAAAGCCTTGATATGAAGGAAAAGCGTTGGCGGCTGAATTTGGATGTTCTTGGCACCGAGATGGACAAGATCATCGGATTTCCCAAGGTCACCGGCCAGTTCCACGGCCCCACGCTGTTTCTTTCAGGTGGCAATTCGGACTACGTGCAGCGCGACGCACGACCACAGATCAAGGCGCTCTTTCCGCAAGCCAAATTCGCCAAAATCCCCGGAACCGGGCATTGGCTGCACGCCGAAAAACCACGCGAGTTCGAGGCGGCGGTCAGCGCGTTCCTTGGCAAATAGACCCGGCCTTGCCCAGCACCAGATGGCCCGCTAATCTGCCTGCAAACAATCAACACAACAGAGGTTCCCATATGACCCGTATTGCCCTGATCATCGCCCTGCTGGGCCTGTCCGCCTGTGAAACCGTGCAAGGGGTCGGGCGCGACATCACCAACGCCGGGGCCGCGATCGACCGCTCGATTTAAGGCGAAACGGCGGGGCGGCACTGCTTGAGCGATGGGTTGGGGCCCACCGGGCGTGATCTGCTTTGCAACGCACCGATTTTTGATGACGTGACGCAGCGGATCGCGCAGCGCATCCTGTCGCCCGACATCAACGAACGAGTCGTGCGCGAGGTCGCGAGCAACTGCAAACAACCAGGCAAAGTGCTGGAGGCGTTGCAGGTGCTGGCGGCGGACGTCGATCTGCCCGAACCCTGTGGGCTGGTGGCCAATATCACTAAGGTGAAAGCCTGGGCGAAGGAGGCGCTGGCGCGGTTCAAAACGGGAGGGTGGGTTTCACCCACACGTAAATTGAGCCGTTCACAGCGCGTGGGTTTCACCCACCCTACGAATTGTTAACCATCTCTCGCGATGGTGTGGCATGTCACGCTATCGTCGCCTCTATATTCCCGGTGGAACCTATTTCTTTACCGTCACACTCGCGGATCGGTCCGCGACAACGCTTGTAGATGAGATTGATCTTTTGCGGTCCGTTTAAGCGGCAACTGTGAAGGAACTTCCGGTGACATGCGACGCGATGGTCGTTTTGCCAGATCACATTCATGCGGTGTGGACATTGCCCAAGGGTGACGCAGACTTTTCGGTCCGATGGAAGAAGATCAAAGGTCGGTTCTCACGGCATTGCAAAGCACATGGAAATCCTTCGCCCAGCAAAGCTGCACGCGGTGAGAAAGGTATTTGGCAGCGGCGGTTTTGGGAACATGCCATTCGGGATGAATCCGATCTTCAGCGGCATGTGGCGTATTGTTGGTGGAACCCTGTGAAACACGGCTTGGTCGATGCGCCGGAGGCATGGCCGTATTCGCGTTTTCGTAGGGTGGGTGCAACCCACGCGCTGTAATGGATCAGTGGTCCGCGCTGCAATTCAGTTTTGTGGGTTTCGCTCACTCTACGTCAATCTTGCGGCTTTCACCCATCCATCTTCAACGCCGAAATAAATGCCTCTTGTGGTATATCAACTTTCCCGAACTGCCGCATCTTTTTCTTACCCGCCTTCTGCTTGTCCAGCAGTTTGCGTTTTCGCGTCGCGTCCCCGCCGTAGCATTTGGCCGTCACGTCTTTGCGTAAAGCGCTGAGCGTTTCGCGCGCGATCACCTTGCCGCCAATCGCCGCCTGGATCGGGATTTTGAACATGTGGCGGGGGATCAGGTCTTTGAGCTTTTCCACCATCGCCCGCCCGCGCATCTCCGCCCGGTCGCGATGCACCATCATCGAGAGCGCGTCGACGGGCTCATCGTTGACCAGCACTGACATTTTCACAAGATTGTCCTGGCTGTACCCCGTCATCTGATAGTCAAACGATGCATAGCCCTTGGTCACGGATTTCAGCCGGTCGTAAAAATCGAACACCACTTCGTTCAGTGGCAGGTCATAGACGACCATGGCCCGTGACCCTGCGTAGGTCAGGTCCTGCTGCACCCCCCGCCGGTCCTGGCAGAGCTTGAGCACATCGCCGAGGTATTCGTCTGGAACAAGGATCGTCGCCTTGATCCGGGGTTCTTCAAGATGGTCCACATGGGTCAGGTCGGGCATGTCGGCGGGATTGTGCAGTTCGATCATCTCACCGTCGCGCATGTAGACGTGATAGACCACGGATGGGGCGGTCGTAATCAGCTCGATGTTATATTCCCGCTCGATCCGGTCGCGGATTACTTCCAGATGCAACAGCCCCAGAAAACCACAGCGAAAGCCAAAGCCCAGCGCGGCAGAGGTTTCCATTTCGTGGCTGAAAGAAGCGTCGTTCAACGCCAGTTTCTCAATCGCGTCGCGCAGGTCCTCGAATTCAGAGCTATCCACGGGGAAAAGCCCGCAGAACACAACAGGTTGCGCGGGCTTGAACCCGGCAAGCGGCGTTTCGGTCCCTTTTCGTTCAGAGGTGATCGTGTCGCCCACCCGCGTGTCGCGCACCTGTTTGATCGAGGCCGTGATAAACCCGATCTCGCCCGGCCCCAGTTCGGCCACGTCCTGCATTTGCGGACGGAACACGCCGATCTTGTCAATTCCATGCACCGTGCCGTTGGACATGAATTTGACCCGGTCGTTCTTTTTCATCACGCCGTCGATGACCCGCACCAGAACAATGACACCAAGGTAACTGTCATACCAACTGTCTACCAGCATCGCCTTGAGCGGCGCGTCACGGTCGCCTTGCGGGGCGGGCAGCAAATTCACGATGGCTTCGAGGGTGGCGTGGATGCCGATGCCGGTCTTGGCACTGACCTGGATCGCGCCAGAGGCGTCAATCCCGATCACATCCTCGATCTGTTCGGCAACACGATCACATTCGGCCGCCGGCAGATCAATCTTGTTCAGGACCGGAACGATTTCGTGGTCGGCATCGATGGCCTGATAGACATTGGCCAGCGTCTGCGCCTCGACCCCCTGGGTGCTGTCCACGACCAGCAGCGAGCCTTCGACGGCACGCATCGACCGCGATACCTCATAGGCGAAATCGACATGGCCGGGGGTGTCGATGAGGTTAAGCACATAAGTCTCGCCGTTGTCGGCGGAATAGTCGATGCGGACAGTGTTGGCCTTGATGGTAATGCCGCGTTCGCGTTCGATATCCATACTGTCCAGCAGCTGCGCCTTCATATCCCGGTCCGCCACCGTGTTGGTGGACTGGATCAGGCGATCAGCAAGGGTCGATTTTCCGTGGTCAATATGGGCCACGATCGAGAAATTACGGATGTGCGAAAGATCAGTCATGGCTGGGATATGATGTGGTTTTGGCAAACGGTCAAGCGCGATAGCAAGGGGTGGATTTGCCCCGATCGTTCACAAATCCCGCGCAGCCCGGCGAAACGGTGCAGAAAGCGTGATTGCGGTCAAATAAATGCGAAGACGACATTCAACTGCGATGGATAGGTGGCGGTGTCCTGGGCTTGGGGATTGAGAGATTTGCGGACGGAGCCGACATCGGCGCTTTGCTATGTTGCTGACGCAGCATTGGTTTTCAGTTGCTACACGAGATACACGGCGTCGCAGCAGGTGTCTCCAAGGCAGCCATTAAAGGCCATTCAAAGGCATAGAATTCGAGCTGCCCTTTCGCAGCAAGTTCGAGCGAATATTTTGATGTGGACAAAGTGTGATTTCGAAGAAGTCCCCCAGCGGCTGATTATAGAAATTCCGGACAACTGAACGGCTGATTTCACATTTTAATCCCTGAAACGGCAATCATCGTACAAGGACCTACGAAACCTTCGCTCGTCTCAAAGGCTGCCAACGCTGTCTCGACATCGTCCCACGCTGCTTGTTTTGCAGAGGCGTCCAAAGCGCTCAGCATTTGATGCAACGCACCAAAGCTTTCCTGCTCGAAACGCAGACATTGTCTAGCATTTTCAAGTAAGACAGGCGCTACTATTTTTTGGGTCTGGACTTGGGAAAGTCCGGCATCTTCGAACAAGCGTTCGATTACCCCCGGAGCGCCAAGGCTAAAGGGCCCTGGCAGGCCCGGAGCCGGTAGAGGCAAACCTGCGTGCTTTCGAATGATACCAACTGGGTCTGAGAAGAACCGGCATTCCTGCGGCGTTGCGTAGACCAACGCGCCCACGGACCCGCCCGGCTTCACAGCGGCAATCTGACTTTTCATTGAACCGCGTTGATCTGGAAAGAAGATCAATCCAACCCGCGAAACCACCGCGTCAAAAGACTGTTCTTCGACGTCGAGCTTTTCGCCATCCATTTCCACGGCTTGCGCGTGTGCCAATCCCGCGTTTTTGAATTGCTCATTGGCAAGCCGCGTCAATTGCGCTGAGAAGTCGGTAGAGAGAACACGACCCTCGGGTCCGACGCGCAAGGCGCTTTGCATTGCGTCTTGCCCAGAGCCGCCTGCAATATGCAGCACATGGGATCCGTACGTTACGCCGCACATATCCAGCATAACCTCTGTGGCAGGCCCTAGCCAACGGTCAAGGAGGGGCCCCCACGCGTTCCAATGTGCGGCGACATTATCCCATTGCGCCTGGGTGGATAGCTTGAACTTTTCTGCGTCAAAGTCGGTCATGTTTGGCTCCACTATTAGACTTCAAGATTCGGTATGAGGACCGCGCACGCCCCGGCAAAAAGGCATCCATCGCGTCGCGAACCGGACAACCATCCAGAGTTGTCGCTAAAACAATTCGCCCAGCATCGCGGCTGCGCGAGTGGCCCCGTCCTGGGCCACGGGTTTTGCAACCCTAGGCGCGGTCAGCTCGCCGATCATGGCGGCAGCGATCCTGTCTGGATCAGACGTGGCAAAATCCATTTTTCGGCCTGCGTTATAGCGTTCAAGGCGGTTGGCCACGTGGAAATTTTGTTCAAAATGATTGCGTAGGGGAAAGTACAGGAATGGCGTTCCCGCTGCTGCCAATTCCATGCAGGTCGTCAGCCCCCCCTGAACCAAAGCGAGGTCACAGGCCGCGAGATGACGGTCGAGGTTCGGGACAAAGGCGCGCATCTCAACGCCCTCGGGGACATTGAACGCCTCTGGATCAAGGCGAGGGCCGGTCACAACGATCATTCTAAGGTCGGGGATTTGCGCTTTGGCGACAGGATAGGCAGACAAAATACGTGCGATTAGGCTTGCCCCGACAGCAGACCCACCGACCGCAACGATGCAGTTGATACGCCCATCGTCATATCCAAACGCCTCGCGCAGATCGGCGCGGGGCCCAAATTCTGACGGATGCTGGCCGATGATATAGTCGGAAAATTCATAATGTTTGGGAATCCAATCGCGCATCTGTGGCAAGCCATCGCCAAAGCTGTGATCAATGATGTCTTCTGGTCCGCCGACAAAGATTGCGCGGTCGCGCACATGCGGGTTGTATTCCACATGACTTATCATTTCGGCGTTATAGTCGGTGGTCAGGAACGCTTCCCGAGGACCGTTCTGTTCAAACGGGACCCAGCCGACGAAGTCGGTGAGCCAGGCAATCTGGGCTTGTTTGAGATCAGGGTGCTCGTGCCAGTAGTGATCCACGTCCCAGGCTTCGTCTGCGACCACAAGGTCATAAGGTTCCTCTTCAAGCAGCTCTTGAAAGACCATGAAGTTCTTAATCAGAATTTCGTCCATCGACCGGATCGCCTGAAACGCATTCAGATCATGCTCACCGCTTTCAGCTTCGATATGGGTGCTTTCGTTCGCCAACAGGCGGCTGGCTGGGTGCACAGTTTCGTCATTGGCATCGAGGAACCGAGTGACCGGATCCTGTGCCAACCAATCGACCCTCAGATCAGGGTGAAGCTTTCGCAGCGCCTGGGTGACGGCAAGATCCCGGCGCGCGTGGCCCAACCCAATCGGAGATGACAGATAAAGAACGCGCTTGGCATCGCGTTTTGAGCGGCGGACCGGTTTGGGTGTGCCAAGATGCGCCGCTAGGAAATCACGCATTTTCGTGTTGAACCATGCGGGATAGCGGGCGTGAACGGCATGACCACCACCGGGATAGGTATGAACTTCGCCGCCTGTCAGTTCGGCAATACGGTGCGTTCCGGCAGGTGGCGTAATCTGATCACCGTCGCCAACCACCAACAACCCCGGACAGCCTGCGTTACGGTACATGGCTTCATCAAGCTGCACGGCGCCATCGAACCGCCCGTCCTGCGTCATCGCCAACATCTTGCCGTCGCCGTCCAACCCCCAAGACAAGGCATCTTCTTGTTGCTTTGTGGAATGTGGCTCACTGTGTACCACGGAAAAGAAGAATTCCAGAAAATCGCTATAGTCGCTTTGCCAGTATTGGCGGTTGTATTTCTCCCACGCTTTGGGCTGGCTTACAGGCGCGTCGGCGAAATTGGCAAAACGCTCGGCGTAGGGCGCGACAATCGGTGTCCAGGCACCCGATGACACCACGGCCTCGACGCGGTCTGGATAGTTCGCGGCCACAAAATAAGCGACAGCACTGCTAAACGAGAAGCCAACCAAAGTCGCTTTGTCCGTCTGCGTTGCATCCATAATCGCAATGACGTCGCTTGTGATGGCGTCCAGGCTGTAGGCTTCGGCGTCGTCAGGTCGATCGGATTTTCCATTCCCGCGCGGATCGAATGTGATTACACGAAAGTTCTCTGAGAAATACGGAATTTGCGATTTCCAGCAGCGCGAATGAATGATGGCCCAGGTTGGGATGAAAACGATGGTATGTTCCCCCTCACCATAGATTTCATAGTGCAGGTTGACGCCGTCGCAATCCACTTTTCCAGTCGTATGCGGAAGTTTTGCACGCATTTTGCCGACCTTTCTATTGTTGAGATTCAAGCTTTTCCAAAGCATCGCCAACCTGACGCAGCGCTTGGCGGATGGGATGCACACGGCCTTCGTAGCCGAGCAGTATGAGGGCCTCGGCCCCGATAAATGCGCTTGCGATCAAGGCGGCCATTCCTTCGTTTGAAAGCGGGCCAAGGGGGCCGTGTCGTTCAGTGGCCTGCGCAACCAGATCGGCCAGCAGCCCGTGCCATTGGGCCAGCGCTGTTCGGACAGCATCGCCGATTGACGGATTCGACCACCCTGCCGCGATCAGTTCCTGCAACACCCGCACGTAGCCAGACCCGATGTCTTGATCCAGATAGTCGCAAGCCAAAGCCCATTTTTGCGAAACGCTGAGCGTCGGGTTGTTGAACGCCAAGCGCTGTCTTTCGACGAGGCCATCGTTCATGTGTTCGAAAAGTGCGAGAATGAGGCCCTCTTTTGAGCCAAAATGATACTGGATCTGGCTCATTTGGGTGCCTGCCGCCTCCCCAATCCGGCGCGTGCTGAGCCCCGCATACCCGTCCGATACGAGAACGCGTTGCGCCGCTTCCAGCAATTCGATTTTGGTCTTTTGGGTCTTACTCATTGGGCCTCCATTTAGTATACATTAAATCGGTCGACCGAATTATTCAAGTGACTTAAGAAATGTGTCTATTATTGAAGGGACGTGGCATGCCCAAACGAACCACTTTAGAGATGTTTGATCGGCGGACAGCAGACAGATGTATGCTATTGTGAGGGCACTCATCTGTACCCTATCGCGACGTGCACTGCGTCCGGATAGACCAACCGATCACCTTGGACATATTCTGAGAGCATGTCTGCGACGTCTGAAATCAATGCGGCACGGGCGTCTTCGGCAAGTGCAAAAAAAGCACCAGCAATTGGCATCGAACCTAGATGCAGCGGAACAAACTCAGCGGCGATTGGCACATCGATCACAAGCTCTTGTCGGTGTATGGTTACGTCGCAGAACCCTTGATCGCTCAATTGGCTTTGCAGAACTTCCGCCGACGGTGTTTCGCGCTGAGAGCGCTGCTTCTCCGCGATCTGCGGGGAAATATGGCGGTCTACAGCAGCGCAAAGCGCGCGCGTGTATGGACTGTGCCCATCCCAAATCGAGAAGGCCAGACGTCCGCCCGGAACAAGAAGCCGCAAAAACTCTGCAAGCGCCTGCGCCTTGTCCGGGAAGTAGTGGTAGCCATGTTGCGACAGGATGACGTCAAAGGTCTCGGATGGAAGGCCGCTATTGCACACGTCGCTTTCAACCCAGTTTATGTCTAAGCTGCCTGCCAGCTCTTTTGCCATAACTAGCATTGGCGAATTGATATCGAGGCCATCGACCCGTCCTTTTGATCCGACCTTTTCTTTCGCGAGCCGCGTCGTAACTCCCGTCCCACAGGCGATATCCAAGACCCGTTCCGAGGTTCGAAGATCGACCAATTCGATGAGTGCCTCTGCCCATCTGCCAAACCAAAGGGGCACCATGACTTTTTCGTAGATACTTGGACCACTGCCCTCCAGTTGAAAAGTCATGGTGTTTTTCCTTCATACGAACGCGACTTGATCGCATGGTACCTGCCTGCACAATCGCCTGACAATGCCCCCATCTCAGGCCCCATGATGAAAAAAAGTCGTTGGCGCCGTAGGCATTGCGCATGTCTAAAGTGTCAGGGACATTTCATGCCATGCCATTCTTCCGTGATCGGAAGCTGACGGTCTCAGATAGCCATAGCCGAACTTCTTATAGAGCGGCAGATGATGCTCCTTACACATCAAATAGACAGTTTCCTTGCCCATCCGTCGCATCCGCCCGGCGAACTCGTCCATCAACGCCCTTGAGTGGCCCTTTCCTTGCGCGGCGGGGTCCACGACGACGGACATGATGACGACATTCGGTGCGTCAGGGTCGTGGCCAATGAGCTCTTTGAAATCTTCGTCCGACATTTCGACCTGATGGGCGCATCCGCAATTTATGAAGCCAACAACCCTCCCATCCACTTCAAGGATCAGAAAACCCTCAGGATAGGTCTTGATCCGTTTGGAAATTTTGGCGTGTGTCGCGGCTTCGTCGCCTTGGTAGGCGGAGGCTTCGATTTCGAAGCAGCGATCCGCATCGGCAATGCGGGCGTTTCTAAAAATAATCATCATTTACCACTAAGACTTAATCGCACTCATCCTATAGTAGGTCAGAGAGAAGAAAAACCGCCCACGCCTCGCAAGGTCAATCTGTTCATCGAACCAAGCTTTGGTTTCCTGCACACTCATGCATCCATTCTCCACCGCATATCGCGACAGCAGATGCAACAGCATAAGCGCGAAACCGGCAGGACCAAGGGCGACGTCGCCACCCTGATAGGCGATTTCGACGAATGTGGTCGTTGTTTCATCCAGCCTCGGCATCTCCCTATTATCGGGCCAATAGCGGATGCGGAAAAGTACATCTTTCTGTCTCAAATCTGGAGCATTTCAACAAAATATGCCCGTTTCTAGCGTTAGCGGAGTCAATCAGGGCGCGCGATCTGCGAGATGCGCTGAAATTTTTTCCTGTATGCAGCAGGTGACAACCCGGTGCCGCGTTTGAATACGCGCCGAAAAGATGCCGGATCGTCATAACCGATGGCAACGCCAACATCGTCATTCGAAAGCTGGTCGGTCTCCAGCATCTGCTTGGCTTCTTCGACGCGAAGCGCTTGAACGTACTCAATTGGGGCAAAGCCCGTCGCCGCGCGAAAGCGTCGCGAAAAGGTCCGCGCGTTCAACCCCGATCGCGCGACCATCTTCTCAACCGGCTTGGCGGAGGCGTAGTGATCTGCGATCCACATTTGGCAATCGGAAATCGGGCCATCGCTTGAAACCATAGGGCGCGTCATCACCGAATAGGGGGACTGGCCTTCAGAATGCCCGCTGATCAGGAAGACCTTGGCGGTTTCAATTGCGGTCTGATAACCACAATACCGCGCAATCAGATAGACTGTCAGATCGTGCCATGCACTGACCCCACCAGCCGTCACAAGCCGATCAGCCTCGGCTGCGAGGCAAAGCACTGATTCATTACGAAACGTGATTTTTGGATAATGCCGCTGAAACATGTCGCGATAGGCCCAGTGCGCTGTCGCCTGGTGACCGTTCAACAACCCCGATTCCGCCAATAGCAAAGAGCCGGAACACACCGATGTCAGCAACGCACCCTGCCGGTGCATCTGCTTGAGCCAGTCAACTTCACGCGGGTATCGGCCACTGGGGACGTCATAGATCGACGTGTACATGTCGCAGATCACAACAGCGTCAGCATTGCCGATTTTGCCAAGGGCGCTTTGGGGCTCGACCGGAACATTCCCTATACAATGAAATGGCCTGCCATCCGCGGATACGATGCGGACATCCAGCAGTTCATCGCCCGGCGCGCCGGTCACCATGTCCGGATAGACCGCACCTGCGGACATCAACACATCATAGAGACCATAAAGAACTGATGCGGATGTTTCTGGGGCGGCGAGTAAAACGATGAGCGGCTTTTTGGCGATATTCATAGGACCTTCCTGTCTGAAACGGCACAGTATTGACAATTTTGCTATATTCGTTTGTCCAGTATGCCGCATCTTTGGCCATCTTGCCACTGACGGGGTCCCCGTTGAAAGCATAGTATCCAATTAATTCGCGAAAGGAATTGCATCATGAACAGCTTGGATACTGACAAGAACCTATCTCTCGGCGGACTGGCGGGTGAGACAATATTGCCCGGTGAAACTGGGTTCGATGAGGCGCGCGCAGTGTGGAACGCGATGATCGACCGTCAACCAGCGATGATCGTGCGCTGCCGGAACGCGACCGATGTGATCGCGGCAGTCAAGCACGCCCGCGGTAACGATCTTCCGATCTCAATTCGCGGTGGCGGCCATAATGTGGCTGGCCACGCGGTCTGTAACGATGGGCTGATGATCGACCTCAGCCTGATGCGCAAGGTGACAGTAGATGCCGGCAGGCGCATCGCATCGGTCGAAGGCGGGGCACTGTGGTGCGATGTGGACGCTGCGAGCCAAGCCCATGGTTTGGCAACCCCTGGTGGCCTGATCTCGGACACCGGTGTCGCCGGCCTGACGCTCTCAGGTGGGATCGGCTGGCTGAGGGCCAGGCATGGGTTGTCGATCGACAATCTGGTTACCGCAGATGTTGTCACAGCCGATGGCACATTGGTTCACACCAATGCCGATGAAAATCCCGATCTGCTTTGGGCGCTCAAGGGTGGTGGTGGCAACTTCGGGGTGGTTGTCCGGTTCGAGTTTACACTGCATCCCATCGGCCCCGAGGTCATGTTCGCTGCCCCGGTTTATGCCGTCGAAGATGGGCCGGGCCCAATCCGGGCGTGGCGCGACTTTCTGGCGAAACATGGCGCACTTGTTGGATCACTGTGCGAGTTCTCAACCGCTGGCGGTGAGGGTTTTCCTCAGGAGATTTGGGGCAAGCGTGTCTACACTCTGGCCTGCCTCTATAATGGCGAGGCGGCCGAAGGAGAGGCGCTTCTGCAACCCCTTCGCGAACTGGGCGATATGGTGACCGATTTTTCAGGCCGGATGGCATATTGCGATGTGCAACAGCTCTTTGACACGCTGATGCCTGCCGGAGAGTTTCGGTGTTACTGGAAGGCGCGGTATCTGACGGATTTGTCCGATGAGATGATTGATTTGGCAATGAAGAATGCAGAGGCCGCACCGTCTGACAACTCGATTTCATCTTTGTGGAACTTCGGCGGGGCGACCGCAAAGGTCGCAGCAGAGGCAACAGCATTTGGTGACCGCTCCATGGGCTGGATGTATTCATTGGATGGCGTTTGGTCAGACGCCGATGACGATGCAGCCAACATCAATTGGTCGCGCCAGGGCTGGGAAAGCGCCGCAGTCTTTGGCCATCACGGTCGGGCTTATCTAAATTTTCCGGGTCACGGCGAAGACGGCGATGCCCTGACCCGAGCGACGTTTGGTGCGAATTATCAGCGGCTGGTCGAAATAAAATCCAAATATGACCCGGACAATCGGTTTCGTTTCAATCAAAACATCAAGCCCGAGGTCTGATATGACGATCCAATCCCCGCTTCCTTCCATGGGCACTGGCGAGATTTTTCTAACCGAAGGCGGTACTGAAACCGAAATGATGTATCGCCATGGTTTCGAACTGCCTGAATTTTGTATGCTGCCACTTTTGGACAACCCGCAGGCCGTTTCCGCAATGCGTGGGATGTTCTGTCAGCAACTGGATGTGGCCGCAGAATTTGGCCTGTCGTTCCTGCTGACCGGGTTAGATTATCGCGCCAGCCCTGACTGGGGTGCCAAGCTTGGTTATTCGCCAGCAGCGCTGGCAGATGCGAACATCGCTGTAATCGAGTTTCTCCGCGACATTGCAAAAGGATACGAGGAGCAGATTCCACATCTTCATATCGGGGGCATTCTTGGGCCGCGAGGTGATGCCTACAGCCTCAACAATGAGATCACTGCTGAGAGCGCCGAGGCGTACCACGCCGTCCAGCTTGAGACGCTGAAACGGGCAAATGTGGATTTCGTATGCGCCGCGACGTTCAACAGCATCGCGGAATCTGTTGGCGCACTGCGCGCGGCTGACCGGATCGGTTTGCCACTGTCGGTATCATTGACCCTCGACAGTTCGTGCCGATTGAAATCAGGTCCAACTCTGGCCGAGGCGATCACCGAAATTGACGCGCAGGCGGGTGACGCCGCCCCAGAGTTTTACATGGTCAATTGCTCCCATCCGCTTGAATATGAACCGGCACTTGAAAACCAGGACTGGATCAGGCGATTGCGTGGCGTACGCCCAAACGCGTCGAAAATGGAAAAGCTTGCCCTGTGCAAGCTTGGGCATATCGAAGAAGGCGACCCTGTCGAACTCGGATCACAGGTGCGCGACCTTTCAAAACGTTACCCGCACATGGATATTTTTGGTGGGTGCTGCGGTACTGGACACAATCACTTGCGCGAGATTGCGAAAGCATTGGTGGCCCACTGACTGCGCATGCTCGCATACCGTCCGTTATTGCAGAAGGCGGCATCCGGGACAGGGGCCCTGTCCCGCCGACTGCTGCGAAACGAATGAAAGTCTGTTCTGGATTGGCGACCTTTCTGACGTCAGCGCTTATGGGTCCAAATAGGGTCATTTGCTAAGAGAGTGTTTGTTGCTCATTGTGACCCCCGAGGAGTGGACGATGAGAAAGACAACGAAGACACTTGGCGCGAAAGAAGCACGGGCAGAATTCACAAAGCGGTCATTCACACACCAAACGCGAATGGCCGGTTCGTCTAAGATTTTTTGATGCGGGCCAGTGCGTTAGTTTTGTGTTGGGCGGTGTGGCCCGCGTTGACAAATCTGACAAGGTGGAAGCCGCGGGATGCGAGCGCTTCGCTATGGGGAAAGCGTAGGCATCTGCTGCTGATATCGGTTAGGGCTTGGCGGGTTTTTCTGAGTTTGGAAGCTCAACGTGGTGGTCTTTGGCATAGGATCGGGCAAGTTTGTCGGCCTTGCTGCGTTGGTTTGGCTCTCATTGCGACGCATGGATGGCATTGAGGCAAAGCGTGCCTTCGACCGGCTCGGTGAGCGTCGGACCGGTGATCGAGCGTGAGATGGGCGTTTCATCATGCGGCCTGCTTTCTGGGTGGTGCTCGGGTTTGCGGTTTCTGCCCGCGCCGGAAGGTCTCGATGATGCGCATCTGTCCGCCACAGTTGGGGCATGGCTCGCGTAATGTGAGCGGTGACGCCGCTTCAGCCGATGGTTGGTCTGGTTCCGCCAATTTGATGTCCCCAAGCAGGGCGCGGATTTTGGCGACTTTCTGCTTGCGACTAGCCCCAGCCAGGAAGCCGTAATGGCGGATGCGGTGGAACCGATCAGGGAGAACGTGCATGAGGAAGCGGCGGATGAACTCGTGTGTTGGCAGGCGCATGACCTTCATGCGGTCCCCACTCTTGATCCTGTAGTTCTTCCATTTGAACGCTACGGTGTCGGTATCAGCGCTGACCAGGCGGTGGTTGGAGATGGCGATGCGATGGGTGTAGCGGGACAGGTAAGCCAGCACGGCCTCTGGCCCACCGAAGGGTGGCTTGGCATAAACCACCCAGTCGGTTTTGCGGAACGGTGCGAGCCATTTGGCGAAGGCGCTGGTGTCAGCCAATCCCGCAAGATCTCCAAAAAACCTCAGTTGCCCTGCACTGTGCAAAGCCATCAGCCCTTCCAGAAACAGCCGTCGGAACAGACGTGACAGCACACGCACGTGGAGAAAGAACCCAGGCTTGCTTGCAACCCACCGAGTGCCATCCGGGGACAGGCCACCACCTGGCACAATCATGTGGATGTGGGGATGATGTGTAAGCGCCGATCCCCAGGTATGCAGCACGCTGGTCATGCCGACCCGAACGCCAAGCCGTTTGGGATCGGCGGCGATGGTCGCCACTGTCTGAGCCGACGTTTTGAACAGCAGTCCGTAGACCGCCCGTTTGTTCCAAAGCGCAATGCGTGCGATGTCGGCTGGCAGTGTGAAGACCACATGGAAGTACTCGACCGGCAAAAGGTCATAAGCGCGCGCCGCCATCCAGTCACGCGCCGCTGGTGCCTGGCATTTGGGGCAATGCCGGTTTTTGCAGCTATTGTAAGCGATGTGATGGTGATCGCATTTGGTGCAGGCTGCCACATGCCCACCGAGCGCTTCCGTGCGGCAGGCCTCAATCGCTGACATGACGCGCAGTTGGCTGAGGTTCAGATGCCCAGCATTGGCTTGCCGGTAGGCAGCCCCGTGAGCTCTGAAGATGTTAGCAACCTCCAGCCTTGGGCGTGGCACCGCCCGCGCGCATCACTCCGACCTTCGGTCCTGAAGCTGTGCCAGCAACTCGTAAGGGCTGTCGGTGTCGCGGATCAGCTTGGTTGCGACATGGGTATATTGCGCCGTCGTGCTCAGCTTGGCATGTCCCAGCAGAACCTGGATCACCCGGACATCTGTCCCAGCCTCAAGCAAGTGCGTTGCGAAGCTATGACGCAGAGAGTGAAGGGTGCTGCGTGGCTTCTTGATCCCCGCCAGATGCTTGGCCGCGCTGAAGGCGCGATGCAACTGACGCGGTGACAGAGGGTTGATCCGGGGCTTGCCAGGAAAAAGCCAGCCATCGGGCCGCGCCTCACGCCAATAGTCACGCAAAAGCTCCAGAAGGCCGGGCGACAACATGACCTTGCGATCTTTGCCGCCCTTGCCCCGGTCGACATGTATGAGCATCCGGTCGCTATCGATATCGGTGACCTTGAGATTGCAGACCTCAGACGCCCTCAGCCCGGTACCATAGGAAATGCTGAGCGCAGCCCGATACTTCAGCCCTGGCCCTGGCGCGACCCTGAGTATCTCAAATACCTCCTCGGTGCTGAAAACGACGGGGAGCTTTCTTGGCTCAGTCCGGAAATGCAGGCAATCCTTCAACTTCGGGCGTTTGCACGTCGTCTCGAAAAAGAACCGCAGACCGACGAGACGCGCGTTATAGGTCGACGGAGTGACCGTCGTGTTGACCATGTGCAGCTGATAGGCGCGCAGGTCTTCTTCCATCGCGGTATCCGGCGAGCGCCCAAGAAACTCAGCAAAGTGTCGAACTGCCCGGATGTGGGCCTTCTGAGAGCTCTCCCCGAGCCCTTTGATCCGCATGTCCTCGATCATCCGCGCACGCAGCGCGCTCACCTTCTCTTGTGTCATTGGAACCTCCTGTCCGATTGAGAAATCTCAATCGTCAGGCAGGTCTGCCAAATCCCAAAACAGCTGGATCAGTACTCAACACCCGCAAAGTGCGCCAATGCCGCGCGAGCGGCTTCGTCCTTGTCCCGCGACCTGTAAATTTCGGTCCAAGTCTTTGCTGCGCCATGAACGAATGGCGGCGATCCCTGCCGCGGCGCAGCGTCATAGACCGAGCAACTGCTGCGATTTTCGTGCTGCCAGCGCGCGCAGCGAAAAAACTGAATTCAAAGGTTGGCCTCATTGCCGCCATTCGGCGCAAAGCCGCACCTTCCGCATTCCCCAATTGCATCGTTGCTTTCACCCCTGCATAAGTTATCTTGCGGCCCATAAACACACATGGATCACCCGGGGCAAACCCCGGGGCCGGGCAGAGGATAGGCAATGCGAAAATATCTGGTAATGGGTGCTTTGACCATTCTGACCGCCTGCGGCAGCAGCAGCCGTGGGGCGACAGGTGACATGAGCCGCGCCTGTCTGGATGCCGACCGCAGCGCAGCATCGCCGGCATTGTGTTCCTGCGTTCAGCAGGTCGCGGACCAGTCGCTGTCGGGCAGCGATCAGGCGCGGGCAGTCATGTTTTTTGAAAACCCCCAGTTGGCGCAGGATACTCGCCAGTCAAGCCGCCCAGGTGATGAGCGGTTCTGGACCCGTTACCGTGCTTTCACCGATCTTGCCTCAGAGATTTGTCAGCCAGTAGACGCCTAGCGGCCTTTTCGATCACTTCCAGTGCTACGTCAAAATCGCGCGTGTAATACGGGTCCGGCACGTCGGTGTCCGCCATAAGTTGAACCGGTGTCTTGTTGCCGGCCGGCCTTAGGCGTTCAATATCCGCCTTGTTTTGCTGGTCCATCGCGACAATCAGGTCAAAATTGTCAAAATCAGCGCGCGTGAACTGCCGCGCCCGCAGCGCACCAAGATCAAACCCGCGGGTGCTCGCCGCCTCTTGCATCGGGCCGTAAGGCGGGTCTCCGACATGCCAGCCGCCGGTTCCGGCACTGTCGATGGTCAGATCCGGGGCAAGCTTGCGCATCACCCCTTCGGCCGCTGGCGACCGACAGATATTTCCCAGGCACACAAAGAGGATACGCATCAGTGCAGCACGCCTTTCCTGGTCATTGTGCAGGCAGAGGCCCGCAACAAGGACAGTTATCGCAAAGGCCCGGGGTGATCTGGTCATCCGTCATCCTCAGCCATGATGGCAAAAGACAGCAGATCCCGGTTGTTCGGGCGATCGCACCCGCAGCATGCCGGGACTGGACAGCTTGAACAAGCGCGATATGAAGGGCAGCATGACAATGCAAGCCGATATCAGCGCTTTGGCCGATGGGCTGCGCGCAGGCGACCGCCGGGCGCTGGCGCGCGCCATCACGCTGGTGGAAAGCGAACGTGCGGACCATCGCAAGGATGCACTGGCGCTGCTCGATACACTTGGAACAGACCGACAGGCCCTGCGCATTGGCCTGTCAGGGACGCCTGGGGTTGGCAAATCCACTTTTATTGAAAGTTTCGGCCTGATCCTGACGGGCATGGGCAAACGGGTGGCAGTCCTGGCGGTTGATCCATCCTCGGCCCGGTCTGGGGGCTCTATCCTTGGCGACAAGACCCGGATGGATCAGCTCGCCCGTGATCCCAATGCCTTTATCCGCCCCTCGCCCAGCCAGACCCAATTGGGCGGCGTCGCACGCCGGTCGCGCGAGGCTGTCGCGCTTTGCGAAGCGGCTGGCTTTGATGTGGTGATGATCGAGACAGTCGGCGTGGGCCAGTCCGAAACGGTGGTGGCACAGATGGCTGACCTTTTTGTGTTGTTGCTGGCGCCCGCGGGCGGGGACGAGTTGCAGGGGGTCAAGCGCGGGATCATGGAAATGGCGGATCTGATCTTTGTGAACAAGGCCGACGGGGACCTCAGGGCGCAGGCGATGCGGACCTGTGCCGACTACACCGGGGCGCTGCGCCTTTTGCGCAAACGACCGCAAGACCCTGATGGGTTTCCCAAAGCACTGACGATCTCGGCTCTGGAGGCAGATGGTTTGCAGGAGGCCTGGGAGGAGATGGAGACACTCATCGCCTGGCGGCGCGAAACGGGAATCTGGGATCAGACCCGAGACGCGCAGGCGCGCTATTGGTTCGGGCAGGATGTGCGGCTTGGATTGCTGCAAATGCTACAGGACGACCCGCAAACGGCGGCCCGCATGCAGGCGGCCGAAACGGATGTGGCAGCAGGGCGGATGACGCCTGCCGCTGCCGCGGCAAAGGTCCTGGGGCCGCTCAAAGACAGATTGGGGTAAGATGCATGGGATCACGCACCTTACGGCAGGGGAACATGCGCCCGGAAACCGGCAATTGCGTCGGCAAATCGGGTTGACGGGATCAAGGAATCCGCCTATCTCGCGCTGATCTTATACATGACCCTGCGGATGCGGGGTTCAACCCCGTATCAAACGGACGCCTCGCCACCGGGTGGGTGATGTCCCAAGGACAAGGAAAACGCTCATGTCGCGCCGTTGCGAACTGACTGGAAAAGGCCCGATGTCTGGCAACAATGTCAGCCACGCCAAGAACCGTACCCGCCGCCGCTTTTTGCCAAACCTGCAGGATGTGACCTTGCAGTCTGACGTGCTGGGCCGGTCTTTCAAATTCAAGATCTCCAACGCCGCACTCCGTACGGTCGATCACCGTGGCGGTCTGGATGCGTTCATGGCCAAGGCGAAAGACGCTGAACTGTCCGCAGACGCGCTCAAGGTCAAAAAAGAGATTGCCAAGGCGACAGCGGCCTAAAGCCAACTTCGCCGAGGACGATTTGAACCCGGTTGCCCGCAGGCTGCCGGGTCTTTTCTTTTCAGAACGACCGGCGCTAGACGGGTTGGTCTTGACCCGCCCCCGCCCAGTGGCAGACACATGGGCACATGACCGCCCTGCCTATTGATCCTGAATTGCCCGCACTGATGGCCGCTCTTGCAGATGCAGGCCGGGCCGTGTTGCAAGCCCCACCCGGGGCAGGCAAGACAACCCGTGTGCCACTCGCGATGCTTAAGGCGGGCCTGACTGACGACAAGATCATCATGCTCGAACCGCGCCGTCTGGCCGCGCGTGCCGCAGCAGAGCGTCTGGCCGAAGGCCTGGGCGAACGCCCCGGCCAGACTGTGGGCTACCGCATGCGCGGCGACACCAAAACCGGCACAAGGATCGAAGTTGTCACCGAAGGCATCCTGACCCGGATGATCCAGTCCGACCCTGCACTGACCGGCATTGGTGCGGTGATCTTTGACGAATTTCACGAACGCTCTCTGAATGCCGATCTGGGCCTGGCACTTACCTGGGAAAGCCGCGCGGTGCTGCGCCCCGATCTGATCATTCTGGTCATGTCTGCAACGCTTGATGCCGCACCCGTCGCAGCCATGCTGGATAATGCACCCGTGATTACCTCTGAGGGTCGTTCCTTCCCCGTGACGACACATTTTCTGGACCGTTCCCCCCCGAAAAACCAGCGGTTGGAAACCGCGACCGCCGATCTTGTTGTCACTGCTGTGGAACAGACCGAGGGCGGTATTCTTGTATTCCTCCCCGGCGAGGGCGAGATCCGGCGCACCCTGTCACAGCTCAATGGCCGCTTGCCCGCCGATTGCGTGATTCGGCCGCTTTTTGGTGCGCTCCCCTTTGCCGAACAGCGCAAGGCAATCGCGCCAACCACCGCGGGCCGCAAGATCGTGCTTTCGACCTCTATCGCCGAAACATCCCTGACCATCGAGGATATCCGCGTTGTCGTCGATGCGGGCCGCGCCCGGCGCGCCCGCTTTGATCCCGGCTCTGGCATGTCGCGACTGGTCACCGAACGGGTCAGCAAGGCCGAAGCCACACAGCGCGCGGGCCGCGCGGGGCGGGTGGCCCCCGGCGATGCATTTTGCCTGTGGACCAAAGGCGAGCAGGGCGCCCTGCCTGCCTTTGCCCCGGCCGAAATAGAAGCCACCGATCTGTCCGGACTTGCGCTGGAACTGGCCAATTGGGGCAGTGCGGATCTGGCCTTCCTGACGCCCCCGCCAGAGGCCGCCCTGGCCGAGGCGCGCATCTTGTTGCACGGGTTGGGGGCATTGGACGCGGCAGGCCGGATCACCGCCCATGGTCGCGCGCTGGCCACCCTGCCCCTGCATCCGCGACTGGCGCATATGTTGCAGGCGGCGGGCAAGGCGGCGGCCCCGCTGGCGGCCCTTCTGGCTGCCCGCGATCCTTTGCGCGGCGCGCCGGTCGATCTGTCTCTGCGCATTGCCGCGCTGAATGGCCGCTATGACGGACCGGGCGAACGTCACCATGCCGCACTTGCGCAGATCAGCTCAGAAGTCCCGCGTCTGGCAAAAGGCTTGCCCACAGGCGACCCGCTGAGCCTGGGGCAGCAGGCAGCGCTTGCTTATCCAGACCGCATCGGATTGCGACGCCAGGGTGATGACCCGCGCTATGTCCTGTCAGGCGGCAAGGGGGCGGTGATGGATGCCGCTGACCCGCTCGCTGGTGCCCGGTTGATCGTTGTAACCGACCTGGATGGCGACCCGCGCGAGGCCCGGATCAGGCAGGCAGCCACGATCACGGAACGCGAACTGCGGGATCTCTTTGCCGACCAGATCGCCTGGGTTGACCTGTGTGAATGGTCCAGGCGCGAACGGCGCGTCATGACCCGCAAGCAAGAGCGGTTCGGCGCGCTTGTGCTGGAGGACCGCCAGTGGAGTGACGCACCTTCAGAGGCCGTCGCGCTGGCCATGTTGGAGGGCGTAAGCCAGTTGGGGCTGCGCCCCACGCCCGCCGCGCAAAGGTTCCGGGCGCGGGCGGCGCTCGTCGATGGGTTGCCCGCGATGGATGATGCCACGCTCATGGCCACGCTTGAGGACTGGCTCTTGCCGCATCTGACAGGCGTCCGCAGCGCCGACGACTGGAAACGCTTTGACATCCTGCCTGCGCTGCGCGCCATGCTGGACTGGGACCAGACCCAGCAACTGGACCGTGCGGCACCGGCGCATTTCGTGACACCTCTGGGTCGCAAGATCCCGATTGACTACCAAGGCGAGGCACCGGGCATCACCCTGCGCCTGCAAGAGATGTTCGGCGTCACCACGCATCCCAATGTTGGGCGCACTCCCCTGCGCGTGACGCTGCTCTCGCCGGGGCAAAAACCGGTGCAGGTGACCCAGGATATCGTGGGGTTCTGGGCCACTTCTTATGCCGACGTCCGGCGCGACATGCGCGGGCGCTATCCCCGCCATCCCTGGCCCGAGGACCCCACGCAGGCAGACCCGACCTTGCGCGCCAAACCACGCGGTTCGTGACGCAATTTGCGTTCTGATTCGCCTCATGCTAGAAAAAAGTAATAAAAATAGCCTATTGGCAGGATCATGAGCAATTTAGATCGTTCTTTCTGGACCGGGCACGCGGTGCCCATTCTTGACCCGACTGCAATTATGCAGGTCGGCGCACTTTGCCTGCGCGAGGGGAAAGCCGGCAAGGAGGTCCTGTTGGTCAAATCTTCGCGCGGCCGCTGGATCATCCCCAAAGGCTGGCCCATGACCGGGCATACCGACGCTGAAGCCGCCAAGATCGAGGCATGGGAAGAAGCCGGATTGCACAAAGGCAAGGTCAGCAAGGCGCCCATCGGCGGCTATGTGACCAAAAAACGATATGACGATGGTCGCAACGCGACCTGCCACGTCAGTGTCTACCGGATCGATGCCAAGGAAATGACCACAACCTACCCCGAGGCGAGCCAGCGCAAGCGCAAATGGCTGCCTCTGAATGAAGCAACAAGAACGGTTGATGATGCCGGGTTGAAGGCGCTTTTGAAGGCACTTCGCTGATCTTTTTCCAAGCTACGAAAGGTCCTCACCGGCTGTGCGATGCTGCATCCGGCATCGCCCTCCAAATGCAGGCAGCAGCGCCAAAAACCGAAAGCCCATGCAGCAAGGCATGCACTTGTGAGGGCGGCCTTGGCGCTGCCTCGCCTTGCGGCTGAAAGTGACGCTATTTTGCCACTGGTTAACAAATGGTTAAGGCCGCTCTGGCCCGGTCAGACCCCCAGGCAATGCCGCATGATCGCCTTTTGCGCATGCAGCCGGTTTTCGGCCTCATCAAAGATCACCGAATGCGGACCGTCCATCACACTGCTGGTCGCTTCATCGTCGCGGTGCGCCGGCAGGCAATGCATGAAAAGTGCATCATCCTTGGCCTGCGCCATCAACGCATCGTTCACCTGATAGCCGCGCAACTGATTGTGACGCCTCTCGCGTGCCGATTGCGGGTCATGCATGCTCACCCAGGTATCGGTGACCACCAGATCAGCGCCCTGCACGGCCTCACCGGGGTCGCGCACGGTGGTATAAAGCCCATCCAGCGCCGGTTCGGGGTCAAGCGGAGGCGGGCCCGTGAAGACCAGATCGAAGTCAAACTGTTTGGCGGCATGGGCAAAGCTGGCAAAGACGTTGTTGCCGTCGCCTGACCACACGACCCTTTTGCCTTTGATCGGGCCGTTATGTTCCTCAAACGTCATGATATCGGCCATGATCTGGCAGGGGTGCGTGCGATTTGTCAGACCGTTGATCACTGGCACCGTGGCATATTCGGCCATATCCAGCAGGGTTTGTTCCTCGAATGTGCGGATCATGATGAGGTCGACATAGCGCGACAGGACCCGCGCGGTATCGGCGATCGTCTCGCCGTGGCCCAGCTGCATATCGGCACCCGACAACACCATGGTCTGCCCGCCCATCTGGCGCACGCCCACATCAAAGGACACCCGCGTTCGGGTTGAAGGTTTTTCAAAAATCAGCGCCACCATATGCCCCGCCAAAGGCTGATCGGCGTCCAGCGTGCCCTTGGGCTGACCTTTGCGGGCGGTTTTCATTGCCCGTGCGCTGTCAATGATATCGCGCAGGGCATCTGCGGGCGTGGTGTGAATGTCTAGAAAGTGGGTCATGCTTTTCGCTTCTGGTTGGGCCGCTCCGGGCCGGTCTGTCAAATGTGGGTCATTACCTGGACAACGCGCCCTTCGCGTGTGGTGGCAAGGCGTCGGTTCATGAACCCCGCCTTGCGGTAAACAGAGATCGCGCGGGTATCTGTTGTGCCGGGACCAGCCGCCACCATCGGATGCCTGATCCGCAAACTGCGAACATGGGCGTCAATATAGCCAACCGAATGCCCCTGCCCCATAAACTCATTCTCGCCCACGAAAGTTGCCATTACGCGGGCCCCATGCGGCAAATCCGCATATTGCGGCATGCCAAAGGCGCGTGCGTCGTGATCGTGCAGATAGGCGAAGGGGTGGTTGATCAGGCAAACAACCTGCATGTTGATACCGGGATTATCCATGTCCTGTTTCATCAGCGCAATCTGCTTGTCCGCATCGGGCCACCAGACCTTGACATGCGCGGTGTCCAGCCAGCGGCGTATCAAGGGCAGGTCTGCCTCGGTCAGGGGGCGGAACGTGTAATTACGCATTGGCCTCCTTCACACGGGACGCCGCGGCATCAAGTTTATCTGCCGCAAGTCCGATGTCCTCATCGGGAATGTTCAGCGCCGGAAGCAACCGCACCACGTTGTCAGCTGCGGGCACCATCAGTACACCCTGAGCGTAGCCCGCGCTGACCACATCGCTGTTCACAGCCCGGCATTTAAGCCCCAGCATCAGGCCCGATCCACGCACGGTTTCAAACACCTCCGGATGGGCCGCAACCAGCCCTTCCAACCTTTGACGCATCAAGCCTGCCTTGCGGTTTACCTCTGCCAGAAAGGTGTCGTCGCTTACGATTTCCATCACTTTGGTGCCCACCGCACAGGCCAGTGGATTGCCCCCATAGGTGGACCCATGCGTGCCTGCGGTCATGCCAGAGGCCGCATCTTCTGTTGCCAGAACGGCGCCCAGCGGAAAGCCCCCGCCGATCCCCTTGGCGACCATCATGATGTCCGGGTTGATCCCGGCCCATTCATGCGCGAACAGCTTGCCGGTCCGGCCCATGCCGCATTGCACTTCGTCCAGGATCATCAGAACACCATGTTCGTCGCAAAGATCGCGCAGCCCCTTCAGGCAGGCGTCGGGCAAGGGCCGGATGCCCCCTTCGCCCTGCACCGGTTCGACCATGACGGCGGCGATCTTGTCAGAGACCGCAGCTTGCAGCGCGTCATGGTCGCCAAATTCCAGATGTGTGAAGCCGGGCAAAAGGGGTCCAAAGCCCCTTGTCATCTTCTCAGACCCCGCAGCGGCAATCCCGGCGCTGGACCGGCCATGGAAGGACCCGGAAAACGTGATGATTTCGGTCCTTTCCGGCTGATCCCGGTCATACCAGTATTTGCGGGCCATTTTTACGGCCAGCTCACAGGCTTCGGTGCCGGAGTTGGTGAAGAACGCCGTATCGGCAAAGGTTTTGTCCACCAACGCATCCGCCAGTTGCTGCTGGGCGGGAATGTTATAGAGGTTGGAGACATGCCAAAGCGCGCCCGCCTGTTCAGACAGGGCCGCAACCAATGCCGGGTGGGCATGGCCCAGCGCATTCACACCAATCCCCGCCCCAAGATCAAGAAAACGGCGCCCGTCGCTTTCAGTCAGCCATGACCCTTGCCCCGACACAAATGTCAGGGGCGCGCGTGAATAGGTAGGCAGAACAGATGCGATCATGGCGATCTTCCTTAAACGTAAGCTCGATTGGTGCAGGACCAACTGAGAGGTGTCAACAATGTTAGGGGTTTACGATGGACGTGGCAAAAGGCGGCGCAAGCTAGCGTCGGCGGCGGCATGCTTTTGAGGTTCGGTTCATCATGATCGGCGTGATAACGCAGTTGGACAGTGGTGGAAAGCCTTGCATTGGCCTGTGCGGCCATGATGTGCTGACCTTTTTGGGTAGTTCATGACCCAAAGGTCCCTTGATGTCTGGCAGGATTGGGTCAGTATTTCTTTGGAAAACGATCAATATCGGCGGTGCGCCCTTGCCGGTCGAGTGGCATCGGCGGGCGGACGGCTGACACAAAACTGGTGAATAGTTGCTTAAACTGGTCTAAATCCAGCCATGTTTCCACGTTAGGCAAAACCCATGAGTGAGCTTTACGAGTACCGCCGCGCACCTACCAAAGGTCCAGTTTGGCTTGCCTTTATTGGCGTGGTCATATTGCTTGTTGGCGTCATTCAATTCGGGGCAACGCAGCTTTTGTGGCTGGTCTGGGTCTTGGGCGCGATCACGATTGCCTGGATGCTGCTGCCGCAGCCGATTTCGGGGATCAGGATAGATGCCGATCATCTGGTCCTGTCAGCCTGGCGCAACCCCCGTCCGATCCCGCTGGATGACATTGCCCATTTGCGGGTGAACGATACCGGCCTGGAAGCCGAGGTCGCCATCGTCTATCGCGACGGCAAGGTTGAAGACATTTTTGCCGGCGATCTGCCTGATATTGACACGCTGATCGCAGTTCTGGCCGAGCGGGGCGTTCCCGTCCGGGATGTCTCTTAGGATTTTAGGCGATACCCTGTGTGCATCCAGCGCAGGCAAATGCCCAGAACAACAACACAGGCCGCGCTGACCACAAGCAGTCCGGTCCAGGGGCTGCTGTCACTGACCCCGATCATTCCATAGCGCACCCCATCGATGATATAAAAGAACGGGTTGGCGTGGCTCAGGGTCTGCATGAACGGCGGCAGCGCCTCAATTGAATAGAAAGTCCCCGAAAGGAAGGCCAGCGGCGTCACGAGGAAGTTGGAAATTGCTGACAGCTGATCGAATTTATTGGCAAAGATGCCCGCGATCATGCCCAGTCCACCCATCAGGATGGACCCCAGCAGGACAAAGATAATGACCCAAAGAGGGGCCTGCATCCCGACCCCCAGAAACACAGCGGACCCAATCGCAATGACCACGGCGACCAAGGCACCGCGCGCCACTGCACCGCCGATATAGCCCGCAACCAGCTCAGCCGCAGAAAGGGGCGGCATCAGCGTATCAACGATATTGCCCTGAACCTTGGCCGAGGCGAGGCTGGATGACGTATTGGCAAAGGCATTCTGGATCACCGTCATGGTCAGGATGCCAGGGGCCAGAAAAACCATGAAAGGCACCCCCATCACGTCGCCGCGTTGTGATCCGATGGCGATGGTAAAGATCAACAGGAACAAGCCGGCATTGATCAAAGGGGCCATGACCGTCTGGGACCAGACATTCATGAACCGCTTGATTTCCCGCAAGGCCAGCGTCCATGTGCCCAACCAGTTCACGCGCCCAAACCGGCGCACTCCCATTTGGATCGGTTCTGCCATTGATGCGTCCTTCACGTCTTTCCACGCCGGACATAACGATTTGTACACAAATGGCCAGCCCCGGCACCCAAAGCGCGTTGCTGTTGCGCCAGATCAGCAGAACCTGTGCAAATGACACTGCACCGCCTTCACATCACCCGCGGCAATGACTAGTATGTCGGGGATGTGATGAAACGGCCCGGTCCGACAAAGCGACCCGACCAGCAAAAAACCAGAGGAATTCATATGTCCTGGACAGACGAGCGCGTCGAGACGCTCAAGAAGATGTGGGGCGAAGGCCAGTCCGCAAGCCAGATCGCCAAGGAACTGGGCGGGGTCACCCGTAATGCCGTGATTGGCAAGGTTCACCGTTTGGGGTTGTCGAACAGGGCAGGCTCTGGCGGGTCCGCGGCCAAGGCCGCATCCAAGGAAAAGCCCGCAGCCGCCGCCAAGCCAGCGGCCAAGGCAGCACCCAAGGCAAAGGCGGCTCCGGCCTCAACCCCGCCAAAGGAAGAACCGGAACTGGACGAGAACGGGATCCCGATCTCTGCCGCGCGCCGCGCGATCATTCCGGCCGGTCAGCCATTGCCACCGCAGCCTTCTGCCAACGAGATCAGCCCCGAGGCTTTGGCCAAGGTCTCAGAGGTGGAAAAAACCGCCAAGCGGATCAATTTGATGGAATTGACCGAAAAGACCTGCAAATGGCCTGTCGGTGATCCCGCAACAGAGGACTTCTGGTTCTGCGGTCTGGCAGTACAACAGGGCAAACCCTATTGCGAAGCGCATGTCGGCGTGGCGTTTCAGCCGATGTCATCGCGGCGTGACAGGCGGCGGTAACGCAATGCTCTGAGCGCGGCTATGCCTCGCCCGGGACGTAAGCCAGCGCTGCGTCAACCATGTGACGCAGCTGTCTGGCATATTCATCGGGCGATGCATCGGCCATTGCAGGCAGGCGCAGGCACTGTCGGGTCATCGAAGCCCCCAGGATTGTCGCAATAAAAAGCGCAAGGTTGGTGGCGGCCGCCTCTCCTCCCATGCGGTCCTGCAATGGCGCTATGATGTTTTCCCACAACCGCTGCCGCACCAGATCGCCTACTTCTGGGTCACCTGCATTGGCGACAATCATCGCCGTCGCCGAGATTTCAACGTCGTCCGTTTCGGGGTTGGCATATTTCGCAATCGCCACATCTACCGGATCGGCACCATCTGCCAATAGCTCTGGCCAGACAAAGGCACGATCCAACGTCGCCTCAAACAGCCCCAGTTTGCCCCCGAAATAGCGGGAGATCAGAGCCACATCGACATTGGCGACCTGGGCAATGTCGCGGACCGACACATTGGAATAGCCCTTTTGCCAGAATGCTTCATGCGCAGCGGCAAGCAGATTTTCACGGGTTTTATCAGACTTGCGCATGATCAGACTTAGCCACAAAAACATTTTGTCAACAAGTGTTGACATATCGCGGCATCGACCACATGTGAATGTCAACGATTGTTGACTTACAGGAGATGAGCAATGCCCAATACTGCCCTGATCACCGGCGCATCGTCCGGCATTGGCCGCGAATTTGCCCGCTATCACGCCGCCAAGGGTGGCGATCTGATTATCACGGCTCGTCGCGCTCCAGAACTGGACGCGCTCAAATCAGAACTGGAGACGGCCCACGGTATCAAGGTCGCGACACTGGCCCTCGATCTGGGTGCCGCAGATGGCCCGAGCCGGCTTTATGATGGCGTGAAAGGGCAACGCATTGACATCCTGATCAACAACGCGGGATTTGGCGGACAGGGCAGCTTTATCGAGCGCGATTTGGATGCAGACCTGAGCATGATTGATCTTAACGTGAAGTCACTGGTAACCCTGACCCATATGATCGCACAAGACATGGTGGCCCAGGGTGGCGGCAAGATCCTGAATGTCAGTTCCACCGCCGCCTATATGCCGGGGCCGCTGCAAGCCACCTATTTTGCTACCAAAGCCTATGTGAGCAGCTTTTCCCAGGCACTGGACGAAGAATTGCGCAGCAAAGGCGTGACGGTCACGGCGCTCGAACCCGGCTATGTCGAAACTGAATTCGCTGCCTCTGCGGACCTCGAGGGGACAAATCTGGTCAAGCAAAAGCCGGCCACCCCTGCCGATGTGGCCGCCTTTGGTTATGAAGCCATGCAAAGGGGCCGACTGCGCGCTGTCAATGATGGACGTCTGCGGTTCATGCTGAACTGGATCATGCCATTGCTGCCGCGTCGCTCTGCCCTGAGCATGGTCAGCAAGATGCAGGCGAAGTAACTGACTTTCCCCCAAGGGCGGCAAGGGCTATATGCCGCCCATGACCCAGAACCCCCCATCTCTCCGCCCTGACCTTGCGCCTGCCGCCAAGATCACCGACGCGCCCCGTGACGGCCAGCCGACCATCGGCATGGTGTCGCTCGGCTGCCCCAAGGCGCTGGTGGACAGTGAACGTATCCTGACCCGGCTGCGCGCTGAGGGCTATGCCATTAGCCCCAACTACGCGGGCGCCGAGGCGGTGATCGTGAACACCTGTGGGTTCCTTGACAGTGCGAAGGCCGAAAGCCTTGATGCCATTGGCGAAGCCTTGCAGGAAAACGGCAAGGTGATCGTGACGGGCTGTCTGGGGGCGGAACCCGACTACATCCGCGAACACCACCCCCAGATTTTGGCCGTCACCGGCCCGCATCAATACGAACAGGTGCTCGACGCCGTGCACGCCAACGTGCCCCCGGCCCCGGACCCTTTCATCGACCTGCTGCCCGCCAGCGGCGTCAGCCTGACACCGCGTCACTACAGCTATCTCAAGATTTCCGAGGGCTGTAACCACAAATGCAAATTCTGCATCATCCCCGACATGCGCGGGCGGCTGGTATCGCGCCCCGCCCACGCGGTGCTGCGCGAGGCGGAAAAGCTGGTTGAGGCAGGTGTGAAGGAACTGCTGGTCATCAGCCAGGACACCTCTGCTTACGGCCTTGACCGCAAGTACGACCTCAACCCTTGGAAAGACCGCGAGGTGCGCAGCCATATCACCGACCTCACCCGCGAGCTGGGGCAACTGGGCGCCTGGGTGCGCCTGCACTACGTCTACCCCTACCCGCATGTCCGCGATCTGATCCCCATCATGGCGGACCCGGCCAATGGTGTGCTGCCTTACCTTGATATCCCGTTCCAGCACAGCCACCCCGACGTGCTACGCCGCATGGCACGGCCCGCCGCCGGGGCCAAAACGCTGGAGGAAATCGCCGCATGGCGTGGCATTTGCCCTGACATCACACTGCGCTCGACCTTCATCGTCGGCTACCCAGGCGAAACAGAGGCCGAGTTCCAGCACCTGCTGGACTGGCTGGAGGAAGCGCAACTGGACCGGGTGGGCTGCTTTCAATACGAGAACGTCGCCGGAGCGCGGTCAAACGCCCTGCCCGACCATGTCGCACCCGAGGTCAAACAGGACCGCTGGGACCGGTTCATGGCCAAAGCGCAGGCAATCTCCGAAACCAAGCTGGCGGCCAAAGTGGGCCACAGGCTGCAAGTGATCGTGGACGACATCGACACCGACGGAATAGCCACTTGCCGGACATGGGCAGACGCACCAGAGATCGACGGAAACCTGTTCATTGACGAAGGGACCGGGGAATTGGCCGTGGGAGATGTCGTTACGGTCGAGGTCGAGGAGGCGGGGGAGTATGATTTGTGGGGCGGCTACATGCCAGACGCTGTAAATGAAAATCGATGAAGAAACTAATCTTCCACATTGGGCAGCATAAGACAGGCACCACAACCCTTCAAAGCAGCTTCCATGCATCTCGTGATGCACTGCTGAAACATGGCGTGCTTTATCCGCGCGCACTGGCAGGGTACAATCATCGCCTGATCAAAGGCTATTTCGCAGGCCCCGAAGGGGCGGAGAACCTAGAGCGGCGCAAATTCAAAGGCGACGCAACAGCTATCACAAGACGCGCTCGGGAGGCTTGGAACCTGATCCAAGAAGACATCCGGTCACAACAGCCGGAAACAACCATTCTCAGCGCTGAATGCTTTGAGCGCATAGGAACAGAAGAGTGCTTTCCAGAATTTATCCGGGAGATTTCGGAATTGGCCGATGAGGTCGTGTTCGTGGCGTATTTGCGCGCGCCCTCATCCAGATACTTGTCCGGCTATCAACAACTTCTCAAGACGTCACCGACGAAGGTTCCGGCGAATATGAATAGCCTTTTCAGGGTTCCACTGGAGCCGTTCTTTGAGTTCCCGCAAGTGAAACTGGAGGTGCACAAGTTTGACCGCAGCACATTGCGTGGGGGGAGTATCGTTGCAGATTTCGCCCAACGCTATTTGCCTGCTTGCGCAGCCCATGACTTGCGAACCCCCAACGGTGACGAGAATTCAAGCCTCTCTGCAGAAGCCATGGCAGTACTTGAAGACATCCACACTGGATCGCAGCCGGCGCAATTTTCCAACTGTGGCCCTTTTTCACCCAAACTCAGCAAGCGCATAATACGTCTCGACGCTGAATTCCCGGGCCACTCAAGGCCACGCTATAAACAAGGAATAGCAACGATCATTCACGAGGCCTGCACGGATTTGGGCTGGTTGCGCGATACGTTCGGCATCGTCTTTACCCCCCCGGAAGCATCCGTCGTCCCAGTCAAATTGCCCCGCGAACAATTATCGCGCGTTCGGGCGATCTGCATCGTGGATGAAAGCCGGTACCGTGCGCTTTGGAAACTGGTTGGGGAGTCGTTTGAGACTTTGGATGGGCTGGAAATCCAAGCTAGACAAAAAGTCGAGGCCGAAGGCACGAAAGCACGCAGTCCTGACAAGAGAAAACCTTGGCGTCTCAGTTTTATGTACCACACGACGCGCAAGGTATTCCGGTTCATGACAAAGCCAATAAGGAGCAACCCGTTGTCGCGAAAACTACGTTCAGTTTTGCGTGGCAAACTGCGCTGAGTGTACGCGATTGCAAGTTGGCGGGGCGCAGGCCGCCGCAAGACATTCGCCGAGGCGACGCAGAATGCCCGCAACGGTTTGCGCGCCTTAACGGTCACCCAATTCGGCAAGACTTCAACTCCCGCTCTGGCGCGCCTATTGACGCACATCAAGGTAGCAAAGACCCATAACTGCTACACTCTGCTCAAGCCACAAAAGAGGGGGAACTGCATGAAGGATACCGTATTGGAGACCAAGCCAAAGCCGCGCAGTCGGCGCAAAATCACCCATATGCCCAAGATGGCCCGTCGCCCCTACGAGGCCGAAAAGGCCGGGTTGCAGGCGGAGCTTCTAAAGGTCCAGCTTTGGGCGCAAGAGACGGGGCAGCGCTTTGTCCTGCTTTTCGAAGGGCGCGATGCAGCTGGCAAAGGCGGTACGATCAAGCGCTTTACCGAGCACCTGAATCCCCGCGCCGCCCGCGTTGTGGCGCTCAACAAGCCCTCTGACGAAGAGCGCGGCCAGTGGTATTTCCAGCGCTACATCAACCATTTGCCCACCTCGGGCGAGATGGTTCTCTACGACCGCAGCTGGTATAACCGCGCCGGCGTGGAGCGCGTGATGGGCTTTTGCGAACCCGAGGAGTATTTGGAGTTCATGCGCCAGACGCCCGAGTTGGAGCGCATGCTGACCCGTTCGGGTATTCGGCTCTACAAGTACTGGTTCTCGGTCACGCAAGAAGAGCAGAAACGCCGGTTTCAGTCCCGCGCGACTGACCCGCTCAAGCAATGGAAGCTCTCTCCCGTTGACAAGGCCAGCCTTGACAAGTGGGAAGACTACACCGAGGCCAAGGAGGCGATGTTCTTTTACACCGACACCGCCGATGCCCCATGGACCGTTGTGAAATCCAACGACAAGAAGCGCGCGCGCCTGAATTGCATGCGCCATTTCCTGTCAACGCTTGATTACCCCGGCAAGGATCCCGCGATTGCGCAAGACCCGCAGCCCGAGATCGTGGGGAGCGCCAAGAAGGTCATCCACCGCGCCGATCATATTCTGGGGACAGCCCTGCACCCCGATACGCGGCGGGTCAAAACGTAAGACTTAAAAGCGCTGCCGACGGCAGCGCTTATTCGTCCATGAACGAAAGTTCTGTGTTCAAGCCCGGCGCAACTTCGCAAAGGTATCGCGGTTCACGCAATAATCCGGGGCTTGATCCACTCGCGCCTGTTCTGCCAGCAGCCGATCGCATTTTTCAACATCTGTGCAAGCGCGGCAGGCAGTGATCATGTCGGCGTATTCGGCGATATTGATCTTTTCGTCGTCCAATGCGCTTGAAAGATCGACTTCGCAGGCTTTGGCCATCTTGATAACACGCCAGAAGTGCGCGCGCGCGTCACCCAGGTTTTGCATCCTTGGTCCTCCGGTTGCGGATGATGCCTTGTTATCATGCCGTCGCAATCGGCGCTTTGCGCTAAATCAAGTCGGCAGGATGAACCCCGCAGCCGTCACAGGTGGCCGCGTAGGGTGGGTGAAACCCACGCCCAGGCACGTTTTTTGTCTTTGAGCTGTCGTGGGTTTCACCCACCCTACCAGATCAGCCCGACAATAACGCTGACCCATGCAACCCCGACAGCCACTGCCGTCACCGCCACCGCCGCTGACCCGCAGTCTTTTGCGTATTTCGCCGCATCGCGCTGGTCTGTGCCAACATCATCGACCACCCGCTCAATTGCGGTGTTCATGCATTCCGCGGCCAGCACGATGATGCCCCCCATCAACAGCATTCCACGTTCACCCGCGCTGAGTGGCAGCGCAAGGGCAAGCGCCGCAAAGGCCGCATTTGCAACCAGCCACTGCTTGAGCGACCCTTCGGTTTCATAGACATGCGCAAAGCCGTCCCAAGACCAGATCGCCCGCTGCCGGACCCGCAGAATTTGCTGCCACATCTTTGTTTCCTTTCACGCTTTGGGCTGAGTGTGGGCGATCCGATCTGGCCTGCCAAGTGCTTACCCTGACCCGACGAAACATTTGACCTGGGCTGTGATCTGGTTAGCTCTGAAGGAGCCATGAAGGAAACGCGCATGTATCCGACCTACGCCCGCTCTGAACGTATTGCCGATGGCACCATGCATACCTTGGGGGTGCTGGGGGCAATATCGGGGGCAGTTGTGCTGATTGTCTGGGCCAGCGGGCAGGCATCAGCAGGCCAGATCGCTGCGATTTCGGTCTATGGCGCAACCTTGATCGCAACCTTCGTGGCCTCCGCACTTTATCACATGACCCCCTGGGCGCGCATTCGGCCGATCCTGCGCCGATTTGACCACGCAGCGATTTACCTCAAGATCGCAGGCACCTACACACCGCTGGTGGTGATGATCGGAAGTTGGTTTGCCTATGTCGTGCTGGCTGTGGTCTGGGCCCTGGCAGTGACCGGGATGGTGCTCAAGCTGTTTTTCTGGCGTGCGCCGGGGCGCTTTGGCCCGGCGCTATATCTGATTATGGGCTGGCTCAGCCTTGCGTTGATCTGGTCGCTTTGGCCGATTGTGCCGGTTCCGGCAATGGCGCTGATCGCCGTTGGCGGGTTGCTTTATACCGCTGGCGTGCCGTTCTACGCCAGCGAAACGATGAAGTATGCGATTGCGATCTGGCATGGGTTTGTCGTGGCGGCATCGGGCTGTTTCTTTGCGGCCATCGCGATAGCGTCAGCTGCCCTTACCTGACCTGAATCGTCTCGAGCCACGCCGTCATTGTGCGGGCAGAGGAAAGCTGCGCTATCAAAGACCAGCCGCGACCCTTTGCACCGTGCGCATGCGCTCCGCGTTGGGCGGGTGTGTGCCGAGGAAGCGGTTACCCGGATCGGGGATACGCTGAAAGAATGCGGCGCCCCTGACCGGATCAAACCCCGCCGCAGCGGCAATGCGCGCGCCCAATGCGTCGGCTTCCAGCTCGAACTCCTTGGAATAGCTACGTGCGCCGACCGCCGCGCCCAGACGCTGTGCGGATTCAATGGAACCGACATCCGTGGCACCCAGCGCACCGGCCAGTGTGCCGATCAACAAGCCGCCCAGGGCCGCGTTCTGCTGTTGGCGGGCGATATGACCACGAATGTGATGGGCCGCTTCATGGGCCATCACCAGCGCCAACTCATCACGATTGCGCGCCTCTGCTATCAAGGGAATGGTGAAACCGACGATGGGTCTGCCATTGCGGTCCAGCGTCTGAAAGGCATTCACGCCCCCACCGGGCCGGTCGTCAACCACGATCTGAAAATCGCAGTTCACCTGCTGTGATTGCCTGCGGCAATATTGCTCGGCCACGGGTTCCAGCCGGTTGACGACGAATTCAAAGTTCTCGACTGCCTGGCGCTGCGACAAACGCGGCGATGTGGTCTGGCTGACAGGCTGCACAGCGGCGGGCGCTTGCGTCTGCTCTACCATCAAAGGTGTGCAGGCACCCAGGATCGCAAACAAGACAAGGGGCAGGATACGCATATGTGGTCCTTTGCTGTCATCATAAGCCAGAAAACTCTAGCACCACAGATCGGCGCTTCAACATCTCCTTGCCTGCGGCGGGGAAAACTGCCCAATCCGTCGAAATTGTACTCCTCATCAACGCCGGTTAGAGTGGTCTCATGTTTACGATTGAACACGACTATGACGCCACCGTTGTCACACTTGTCGACGAAGGCAAAGCCCCGCTGAAGGAAGATGTGATCGTCAACGCCTTTGATGATTGCGTCACGATAACGCAGTTTGATCCACGCGCGGACGAGGTGGTGCGGGTCACGCTTTCCCTGTCGCAATTGCGCGATCTTGAAGCGGCACTGGATTTGCCGGAAGGGATTTATCAACTCCGCAAGGCCTGATCGGCAAGGCAATGTCGGTGCCTCCGCCAGAGGGCGCTGCACCTCTTGCAATCACTTTGGCGAAGCGTTTGAGTGGCAAGTGGGCGGAGCCCCGGAATGTCGAACATGAAAGATTGGGGCCAGGTATGACAACAGGGTTTTTCTGGGATGAGACGTGTTTTTGGCACGGCGGCGGCAATTACGCCGGGATGCTTCCCGTTGGCGGATTGGTGCAGCCGCTCGATGGCGGCCTGCCCGAAAACCCTGAAACCAAACGCCGGCTGAAAAACCTGATCGAAGTGACCGGTCTGGCGGCAGAGCTGTCCATGCAAGGCGCCGCTCCGGCCAGCCGTGAGGATCTGCTCCGGGTGCATCCCGTCCACTATCTGGATCAATTCAAGGCCCTCTCTGACGCCGGCGGTGGTGAATTGGGACGCCGCACTCCTTTCGGTCCCGGCGGGTACGAGGTCGCGGCGCAATCTGCGGGGCTGGCCAAGGCGGCATTGGATGCTGTGCTGCGAGGTGATCTGGACAATGCCTATTCTCTGTCGCGCCCACCCGGTCACCACTGCCTTCCCGATTATCCCAACGGGTTCTGCCTGCTCAACAATATCGGCATCGCGATCGAGGCCGCCAAAGCCGATGGGCTGGCCCGGCGTTTTGCCGTGCTTGATTGGGACGTCCACCACGGCAACGGGACCGAGGCCGTTTTTTATGATCGTGCCGATGTGCTGACCGTTTCATTGCATCAGGACCGAAATTACCCGATGGATACAGGCGCTTTCGCCGACCGCGGGACCGGCGCTGGCACCGGCTGCAACCTCAACATCCCCCTGCCGCCGGGCACCGGGCACAGCGGCTATCTGGCCGCGATGGAGCGCCTCGCCCTGCCCGCGATCCGCGCTTTCGCGCCCGATGTGCTGATTGTCGCCTGCGGCTTTGATGCCGCCGCCAATGATCCGCTGGGGCGCATGCTGGCCACCGCCGAAACCTTCACCCTGATGACCCGGCAGGTCATGGCATTGGCGCAGGACATCTGTGCAGGCAAGCTTTTGATGGTGCATGAAGGCGGTTATTCGGAAACCTACGTTCCCTTCTGCGGGCACAATGTCTTGCAGGAAATGTCCGGCAGCGCGATCAGCGCGCCCGACCCCTTCGCAGAGGTGTTCCCGCTGCGCCAGCCTGACGCGCGGTTTGATGCGTTTCTGGATGGTGTAATCAGAGACATGGAGGCAACGCTGTAGCCGGCGGTCCAGTGGGCCCAGATCCCGTCACCTCACCGGACCCATCGCCCGGTTGTCACCACGCGCGCCGCCACATATCTGTGAGGGATAAAAACCCAGGACCTCCTATGCCAGACCACAATCCCTCCGCCCTCGATTTCCTTCTCACACGCCGGTCGCGCCCGGCCAAAACGCTCACCACTCCGGTCCCTGACCGCGCAGCCCTAGAAACGCTTCTCACCGCCGCCGCCCGCACGCCAGACCATGGCAAGCTGGAGCCATGGCGGTTTATCGTCCTGACCAAGCCTGCATTGGCGCGGCTGGCCACCATGATCCCCGCGCGGGGGGCCGCACTGGGCATCGACCCCGACAAGATCACCAAGGCACAAGACCAATTCGCCGGTGCCGATCTTGCGGTCGCTGTCATCAGCAGCCCCAAACCATCCGAAAAAGTCCCGCAGATCGAGCAGGTTTATTCCGCCGGAGCCGTCTGTCTGTCGCTTTTGAATGCCGCATTGGCCGCTGGTTGGGGGGCCAATTGGCTGTCCGGTTGGGCCAGCCATGACCGGGCATTTGTAGCCGGGGGGCTGCAATTGTCCGACCACGAAACCGTCGCGGGTTTTATCCACCTTGGCACGGAAACCAGCGCCCCACCCGAACGCCCGCGTCCTGAGATGAGCGCCATCACCACATGGATGGAGACATGATCTTTGCGTCATTTCTCAAGGCATTGGCCCAACTGCCCGACCCACGTTTTCGCAGTGTGCTTTGGCGCGGGATCGGCCTGACGATTGCGCTGTTGATCGGGCTTTACGCCGCCCTGCTCTGGCTGATTGAATGGCTCACAGCTGAACCGATCACCCTGCCCGGCGTGGGCGAGATTACCTGGCTGGGCGATCTGCTTGGCTGGGGGTCGCTGGGTCTGGTGATCCTGCTGTCGGTCTTTTTGATGATCCCCGTCGCCTCTGCCATCACCTCGCTGTTCCTTGATGAGGTTGCGCAGGCGGTTGAGGACAAGCATTTCCCCAGTCTGCCCGCGGTCCCTCATGTGACGTTCTGGGATGGGTTGCGCGATTCGGTGAACTTTCTGGGCGTGCTGATCGGGGCGAATATCCTGGCGTTTGTTCTTTATGCGCTCTTGCCCTTTGCCGCGATCCTCATCTTCTATGGGCTCAATGGGTACCTGCTGGGGCGGGAGTATTTTCAACTGGCCGCGATGCGCAGGGTCGGACGGGTGCGCGCCAAGGAACTGCACAGACAACATGGTGCAAAAATCTGGATTGCTGGCTGCCTGATGGCTGTGCCGCTGTCAGTCCCGCTGGTCAACCTTGTGATCCCGGTGCTGGGGGCGGCGACATTCACGCATCTTTACCACGCGGTCAGTCGCGGCTGACCTCGGGCGTCGACATCCGTTCAAACCAGTCGATGTCACGTACGGTGATCGCACCTGACAGGATTGTTCCGGCGATCACCAGCCAGATCGGCACAGCCCAAAGCGTTGTGATCCTGGCCTTGCGTTTGAGATTGAAATTCGCCGGCGATGACGCATGGGTGCCCGGTACGATCTCACCTGCTTCGCCTTGCGTTTCCAAACGCAAAGGCAGCACGACGAAAAACACGATCGTCCAGATCACAACAAGGAGGACAAGACCGGATACAGGACCCAAAGCGATATTCCTTTTTCAAAGCGACTGGACCTCAGATACGCCGATTGAACGGCAAGACAAGGGGCTAGATCTGCTCCAGTTCCACCAGGCAGCCGTTAAAGTCTTTGGGATGCAGGAAAAGCACCGGCTTGCCGTGGGCCCCGATCTTGGGTTCTCCACTGCCCAGCACGCGCGCGCCCTGCGTCAACAAATGATCGCGGGCGGCCAGGATGTCATCGACCTCATAGCAGATGTGGTGAATGCCGCCTGACGGGTTCTTGTCAAGAAACCCCTGAATCGGGGAACTTTCACCCAGCGGATAGAGAAGTTCGATCTTGGTGTTGGGCAGATTGATGAACACAACCGTCACCCCGTGATCGGGTTCATCCTGGGGCGCGCCCACATCGGCCCCAAGCATCGTGCGGTATTGGGCGCTGGCTGCCTCCAGATCGGGGACGGCGATAGCAACGTGGTTCAGGCGACCAATCATGAGCATCTCCTCTTTTCCCGCGCTTTATGGCCCGCGCCGGGGCGGGGTGCAACGGAGGATGCGGTTAATCTCCTCTTCACCTTGCGGTGCTTTGAATAGGGACGCTGCAATGAAAGGGGAGAATCATAATGGAAACGCTCGACGACCTGTTGTTCACCCGTGCGCCCACCGCACGCCGTCCGCTCCTGGGCCTCACAGTGCTGATCGTCGAAGACAGCCGTTTCGCGAGCGAGGCTGTCAGGCTCATGTGCCTGCGCTCTGGCGCGCGGATCAGGCGGGCGGACAGCCTGGAAAACGCGCGGCGACATCTGGCGATCTACCGGCCCAATGTGCTGTTGGTGGATGTGGGGCTGCCCGATGGCTCGGGCCTGTCGCTGATCCGCGCTGTGGCAGGGGCGACACCCCGGATCGACGTCGTGCTGGGGATCAGCGGGGAAGATCACCGCCACGATGTCCTGACCGCCGGGGCAAATGGATACATCGCAAAACCGGTGGGTAGCCTTGCTGCGTTTCAATCGGCCATTCTGGACCATCTGCCGCAGAACCGGCAGCCGCCCTCACCGCGCAGGGTGCCTGACGAAACAATCCGGCCTGATCCGATCGCCTATCGCGACGACCTCAGCCATATCGCGCAGGTTCTTGACGATACCGATGATGATGGCGCGCTGGATTATGTCACGCAGTTTCTGGGCGGGATCGCACGGATTGCGCAGGACCATGACCTTGACGCGGCGGTCGCAAACCTGACCAAACTGCGGCGCGCAGGGCGTAACCCTGACGCGGGCGTCGTCGCGCTGTCGCAACTGGTGCAAACGCGCATCGCCGCGGGCGGGCCGCTTTAGCTTTCGGTGGGCAGCACGCGCAGGCGCAGTTCGCGCAGTTGTTCGTTTTGTGGTTCGCTGGGGGCGTCCATCATCAGGTCCTCGGCACGCTGGTTCATCGGGAACATGATAACCTCGCGGATGTTCGCCTCATCTGCCAGCAACATCACGATCCGGTCGATCCCGGCAGCACATCCCCCATGCGGCGGCGCGCCGTATTGGAACGCATTGACCATCCCGCCAAAGCGCTTCCTGACTTCATCCTCGCCATAACCTGCGATCTCGAACGCCTTGAACATGATCTCGGGGCGGTGGTTCCGAATGGCCCCTGACACCAGCTCATACCCGTTGCAGGCCAGATCATACTGATAGCCCAAAACCTCCAGAGGGTCGCCTTCAAGTGCTGCCATCCCGCCCTGAGGCATGGAAAACGGGTTGTGTTCAAAATCAATCCTGCCGGTTTCATCGTCCTTTTCGTAAATCGGAAAATCAACGATCCAGGCAAAGGCAAAGCGGTTCAGGTCGGTCAAACCCAGTTCATCGCCAATCACCGTCCGGGCCTTGCCCGCGACCGCCTCGAACGCATGCGGCTTGCCGCCCAGAAAGAACGCCGCATCCCCCAGCCCAAGGCCCAGTTGTTGGCGGATGGCTTCGGTCAGCTCCGGGCCAATGTTCTTGGCCAAGGGACCGGCGGCTTCCATCCCGCCTTGCACTTCGCCTGATTTCATCTTGGCCTGCGCCTCCTTGACCGAAACACCCAGCTCCTGGGCCACCGCGTCGGCGGTCTTTTCGCGCCAGAAGATGTAGCCCATCCCCGGCAGCCCTTCTTTCTGGGCAAAGGCATTCATTCGGTCACAGAATTTGCGGCCCACAGGCTCTGCCCCCTTGCGACGCGGGGCGGGTATGGCACGCACTTCGGTGCCGTCCTGCTCCAACAGCTTGGCAAAGATCGCAAATCCGGACCCGCGGAAATGATCCGATACATCCTGCATCTTGATCGGGTTGCGCAAGTCGGGCTTGTCGGTGCCGTACCACAGGGCGGCATCACGGTAAGAAATCTGCGGCCAGACCTTATCCACCTGTCGCCCGTTTCCGAACTCCTCAAAAATCCCGGTAATCACCGGCTGGATCGTGTCGAAAACATCCTGTTGCTCAACAAAGGACATCTCCAGATCCAACTGATAGAAATCCGTCGGCGACCGGTCGGCGCGGGGGTCTTCATCGCGGAAACAAGGGGCGATCTGAAAATACTTGTCGTAGCCCGACACCATGATCAGCTGCTTGAACTGCTGGGGTGCCTGCGGCAGGGCGTAAAACTTACCGGGGTGCAAACGGGACGGCACCAGAAAGTCGCGCGCACCTTCGGGCGAAGAGGCCGTGATGATCGGTGTCTGATATTCGCGAAACCCCGTATCCCACATCCGACGGCGCATGGAGGCCACAACATCGGAGCGCAGCTTCATGTTCTCCTGCATGGCCTCGCGGCGCAGGTCCAGATAGCGGTACTTCAGGCGTGTTTCCTCAGGGTATTCCTGATCGCCAAACACCATCAGCGGCAGCTCTTTCGCGGCTCCCAGAACCTCAATCCCGCGAACAAACACTTCGACTTCACCGGTCGGCAGCTTGGGATTGACCAACTCCGGGTCGCGGGCCTTCACCTCGCCATCAATGCGGATGCACCACTCAGAGCGGACTTTTTCCACATCACCAAAAGCAGCCGAATCCGGGTCGCACAACACTTGCGTTATCCCATAGTGATCGCGCAAATCGATGAACAGAATGCCACCGTGGTCGCGCACCCGATTGACCCAGCCCGACAATCGAACAGTTTCACCGACATTCGCGGCGGTCAGATCGGCACAAGTGTGGCTGCGGTAAGCATGCATGGGTCAATTCCTCAAGGCGATTGGTCGGCCCGATACACATCTTTGCTTGTACGAAGTCAACCGCTCCCTTCATCTTGGCCAAAAAACTCCCGCCGGAGGCATCAAAATTGGTGAATTTTGATACCCCCCTTGCACATGGACGCACCTTCCCTATAACCCACGACAATTTGCATAGTCAGGGGGCACTGCCATGCCAAAGCGTACCGACATCCAGTCGATCATGATTATCGGCGCGGGTCCCATTATTATCGGTCAGGCATGCGAATTCGACTACTCTGGCGCACAGGCCTGCAAGGCGCTGCGCGAAGAGGGATACAGGGTCATCCTCGTCAACTCCAACCCGGCCACCATCATGACCGATCCGGGGCTGGCCGACGCCACCTATATTGAACCAATCACCCCCGAAGTCGTCGCCAAAATTATCGAAAAGGAACGCCCCGATGCGTTGCTTCCTACGATGGGCGGGCAGACGGGCCTGAACACGTCACTGGCCTTGGCCGACATGGGTGTGCTGGAAAAATTCAACGTCGAAATGATCGGGGCCAAGCGCGAAGCCATTGAAATGGCCGAAGATCGCAAGCTGTTTCGCGAAGCGATGGACCGTCTCGGAATTGAAAACCCCAAAGCGACGATCGTTACGGCGCCCGAGAGGGACGGCAAACAGGACCTCGCGGCGGGCGTCACTCTCGCGTTGGAAGCCCTGGAAGACATCGGGTTGCCCGCCATCATCCGCCCCGCATTCACCCTTGGCGGCACCGGCGGCGGCGTGGCCTATAACCGCGAAGAATACGAACACTTTTGCCGGACAGGCATGGATGCCTCACCCGTGGGCCAGATCCTGGTGGACGAGTCGCTGCTGGGCTGGAAAGAGTTCGAGATGGAAGTCGTGCGCGACCGCGCTGACAACGCCATCATCGTCTGCGCCATCGAAAATGTGGACCCGATGGGCGTTCATACCGGCGATTCGATCACCGTCGCACCCGCGCTGACGCTCACCGATAAGGAATATCAGGTCATGCGCACGCACTCGATCAACGTGCTGCGCGAAATCGGGGTCGAAACTGGTGGGTCCAATGTACAATGGGCGGTGAACCCCGCCGATGGGCGTATGGTCGTGATTGAAATGAACCCGCGGGTGTCGCGTTCTTCTGCGCTGGCGTCCAAGGCGACGGGTTTTCCGATCGCCAAGATCGCCGCAAAACTGGCCGTGGGTTACACATTGGACGAGTTGGACAACGACATCACTGGCGTGACCCCTGCGTCCTTTGAGCCGACAATTGACTATGTTGTCACAAAAATCCCGCGCTTTGCCTTTGAAAAGTTCGCCGGGTCTGAACCCCACCTGACCACCGCCATGAAATCCGTGGGCGAGGCGATGGCCATCGGCCGCACATTTCACGAGAGCATGCAAAAGGCACTGGCCTCGATGGAAACCGGGCTCACCGGGTTTGACGACATTGATATTCCCGGCGCGCCTGACGCCGCCGCAATCACCAAGGCGCTGGCCAGGCAGACCCCTGATCGCCTGCGCGTCATCGCCCAGGCGATGCGCCACGGCCTGTCCGACGATGACATTCACGCCGTGACCAAATTTGACCCATGGTTCCTGGCCCGCATCCGCGAAATCATCGACGCTGAGGCCGGGATCATGAAGAATGGCCTGCCGGTCAACGAAGAGGGCCTGCGTGCCATCAAGATGCTCGGCTTCTCGGACGCGCGCCTTGCTGATCTGACCGGCCGGAGCGAAGACCAGGTGCGCCGTGCCCGTCACAACCTTGGCGTCACCGCCGTGTTCAAACGGATCGATACCTGCGGCGCAGAGTTCGAAGCGCAGACGCCCTACATGTACTCCACATACGAAACCCCCGTGATGGACGAGGTCGAATGCGAAGCCCGGCCCAGTGACCGCAAGAAGGTCGTCATTCTTGGCGGCGGCCCCAACAGGATCGGCCAGGGGATCGAGTTCGATTACTGTTGCTGCCATGCCTGCTTTGCCCTGACCGATCAGGGGTACGAGACGATCATGATCAACTGCAACCCCGAAACGGTCAGCACTGATTATGACACTTCAGACCGGCTCTATTTTGAGCCGCTGACGTTCGAACACGTCATGGAAATCCTTCGGGTCGAGCAGGAAGACGGCACTCTGCATGGCGTCATCGTGCAATTTGGCGGGCAGACCCCGCTGAAACTGGCCAATGCGCTGAACGACGCTGGAATCCCGATCCTCGGCACGACGCCAGACGCCATCGACCTGGCCGAAGACCGCGAGCGGTTCCAGCAGCTCGTGCAGGATCTTGGGCTCAGGCAGCCCCGCAACGGCATCGCCTCTACCGATGAGGAAGCCTTTGAAATCGCAAATGATATCGGCTTCCCCCTTGTCATTCGCCCCTCTTACGTTCTCGGCGGACGGGCCATGGAGATTGTCCGCGACCAGACCCAGCTGGAGCGCTATATCTCTGACGCCGTGGTCGTGTCGGGCGACAGCCCCGTCCTTCTCGACAGCTACCTTTCGGGCGCGGTTGAAGTCGATGTGGACTGTCTTTCTGATGGGAAAGCCACCCATGTCGCGGGCATCATGCAGCACATCGAAGAGGCCGGGGTGCATTCCGGTGACAGTGCCTGTTCCCTGCCCCCCTATTCGCTGTCTGACGCGATGATCGTGGAAATCCGGGCGCAGACCGAGAAACTGGCCCGCGCGCTCAACGTCGTGGGCCTGATGAACATCCAATTCGCGGTGAAAGACGAAACAATCTACCTGATCGAGGTGAACCCCCGCGCCTCCCGCACCGTGCCATTTGTCGCGAAAGCCACCGATAGCGCCATCGCCTCGATCGCCGCACGTCTGATGGCGGGCGAACCACTGTCCAACTTCCCCCTGCGCGCGCCCTACCCCGACACCGAAAACCCGATGGACGTTTTGCCCCTGGGCGACGCCTTCACCCTGGCGGACCCGCACACGCCGTGGTTCAGCGTAAAAGAGGCCGTCCTGCCTTTCGCCCGCTTCCCCGGTGTGGACACGATCCTGGGGCCCGAAATGCGCTCCACCGGCGAAGTCATGGGCTGGGACAGGTCTTTTCCCCGCGCATTTCTCAAAGCGCAGATGGGCGCAGGCACCAACCTGCCAACGACCGGGACAGTGTTCATCTCGATCAAGGACGCCGACAAGACGGCGGAAATGATCGATGCGTCAAAGATCCTTCTGCAACTTGGTTTCAACATTGTTGCCACGCGCGGCACGGCCGGCTGGTTGACTGAAAACGAAATTGATTGCGAAGTCGTAAACAAGGTCTACGAAGGCGGGCTGACCATTGTTGACCGGCTCAAGGACGGGCACATCGCACTGGTCTTTAACACCACCGAAGGGTCCCAGGCCGTTGAAGACAGCCGCGACATCCGTGCCGTCGCTCTCTACGACAAAATCCCCTACTTCACGACCGCCGCCGCATCACATGCCGCTGTGCTGGCAATGCAGGCGCGGGTTGAGGGGGATGTTGGGGTGCGGTCGTTGCAGGGGTGACAGCGCGTTCCCCCCTGACCACCGGCGTCCTGCCCTGCGCAGGCCGAATGCCAACCAAAGGGGCGATCTGGGATCGGCATCGTCAACCGGGTCGTCGGGTCGGTCGCTATCAGGAGGTTTCCTCCAGATGCAGCTTCATGTCCAACAAGACCTGCTGAAGCGTGGTCGTTTCCCGCAACATGCGTTTGGCTTCGTTGATGGTAATCACGCCGTCCGCGATGGATTGGTTGTATTCGGCCATCAACATGGCAAACCTCTGGCTCAGCTTGATCACGTCGGTATTGATCTCACCGTCGCTGTTGGCCTTTGCCGTGTCATGCGACATCGTGACACCCCTCAACTCGGCCAGCGCCGAGGTGACATGCGGATAAGAAGCCGCGGCCTCCAGTGCGGCAACCGCATCGACCGGCATGAAACGATCCGCGTGTTCGGCACTGTCCGAATAATATCGCCCCAGCGTGGCCTTCGACTTGCCGGTCAATTCGCAGGCCGCCTCAATACCCACATCCTTGACCAAGGCTTCGGTGTGCTTCTTGAGGTATCCACCATGACCCGCCATACTCTGTGCTCCCTCTTCGCGTTGCCGCCGTTCAAACAGGGGAAAATCATTTCCCTATTCCCCTGAAATGGCAATGCCCCCTTTGGCATAAATGTTCCAGTCTCGTGTTCCAGAGACTGTTTAACGAGTAGTCGTGCTGAGTGGTACGATATGTTCAGGATCGCGATCCGCTTACTTTTCCTGGGGGGCCTTTCCCTCATTTTCCCCAGATGCATGATTGTATCATGCGCTGGCCTTGCCAAAACGGCGGGGCCGGCGCTAATCACGTGTCATGGCAAAACTGTATTTCAATTACTCAACCATGAACGCGGGCAAATCGACCGTGCTCTTGCAGGCGTCGCACAATTACATTGAGCGCGGGATGCGGACCTATCTGATGATTGCCCGCTTTGACGACCGCGCTGGCGAGGGGCGCATCGGAAGCCGGATCGGAATCGGTGCAGATGCCGATACTTTCGGGGCTGATGATGATCTCTTTGCGATGATCGCCACACGTTTGCAGCAAGGCCCCTGTGCCTGCGTCTTTCTGGATGAGGCGCATTTCATGACCCCCGCGCATGTCTGGCAACTGGCCTGTGTGGTCGATGATCTCAATGTGCCGGTCATGACCTACGGGCTGCGTGTAGACTTCCGCGGCCGGCTGTTTCCGGCCTCTGCGTCGCTCTTGGCCCTGGCAGACGAAATGCGCGAGGTCCGCACGATCTGCCATTGCGGCAAGAAGGCCACGATGGTGGTGCGCAAAGACGCTGACGGAAATGTCCTGGCGACAGGAGACCAGATTGTTGTCGGGGGGAACGAACGCTACGTCTCGCTCTGCCGCCGGCATTGGCGCGAGGAAATGGGCGATTACGCCGATCCAAATCGCGACTAACCCATATCATCTTGCCAAAATACTCCTGCCGGAGGCTCCGATGGCCGCAACCAGCGCCGGCGCCTTCAGTAAAAGCTCTGCGGGTCGATATCGATTGCCATGCGCAGGTTCGCAGGCAAGCGGAACTGCCCGGCCCAAGTGGCAAGCGCCTGCTGTAACGGTGCGGTTTTCTCTGCCTTCACAAGCAGCCGGACCCGATGCCGTCCCCGCACCCTTGCGATCGGCGCGGGTGCCGGGCCAAAGACCTGCGCCCCGATCTGGCGCAATGGCGCGTCCAGTCGCGCCATTTCCGCTGCCAGATCAAAGACCTCCTGCACATTCGGGCTGCTCAGAATGATACCCGCCATACGTCCGTAGGGCGGCACGCTCGCCATCTTGCGCTCTTCGGCTTCGGCTTTCCAAAAGCGTTCCTCATCCCCTGCAAGGATCGCCCGGATCACCGCGTGATCGGGCTGATAGGTCTGCAACAGCGCCTCACCCGGCGTCTCAGCCCGGCCTGCCCGCCCGGCCACCTGCCGCATCAGCTGAAACGTCCGCTCGGCTGCGCGCAGGTCCGAGCCTTGCAACCCAAGATCGGCATCGATCACCCCAACCAGTGTCAAAAGCGGAAAATTATGCCCTTTGGCAACGAGCTGCGTGCCGATGATGATATCGGCCCCGCCATTCGCAATGTCTTCAATATGCGCCTTCATCGCGCGGGCAGAGCCATAAAGATCCGATGACAGTACCGCGATCCGGGCTTCAGGAAACAGCGCCGCGACCTCCTCGCCCATGCGCTCGACGCCGGGGCCAACCGCGCTTAGCCGACCCGTGGCTTCGCAGGACGGGCACTGGGTTGGCATCGGCTTGGTCTCACCGCATTGGTGGCACATCAGCCGCTTGAG